>Ga0256405_10000024_pt1 | contig 409537 bp, 553 predicted proteins | sample RumenRJG_02DNA_FD_189096 | JGI IMG/M metagenome (GOLD analysis project Ga0256405, IMG submission 189096) | Bovine rumen microbial communities from Lethbridge, Alberta, Canada - RJG_02 | ecosystem: Host-associated > Mammals > Digestive system > Stomach > Rumen | place: Canada: Alberta... | reverse complement strand
TAATTCAGATGTGCCATTGTTCAATATCTGTATTGTTGCACCCACCAAATCTGCGTCAGCTCCATTCTGCTGAGATAAGTTTATAATGACTGTTTCCTTTAATGTAGATACACTACCTCCCCCTAGAACTAATCTGTTTTCTTTTTCTTTTGGAACACTTTCTTAACGTCATTTTCAATAACCTTCTCATTTACGTTTGCGTATATCTGTGTTGTTGTCAGCTTTGTATGCCCTAATATCTTCTGCACCGTTGTCATTGGTACACCTTGCTGCAATAGCAATGTTGCAGCAGTATGCCTTGCACAGTGGAATGTAATCCTTCTCTTATCGCAATCCTTTATCTTCGCCTTCCTCATAACCTCCTTCAATGTCCTATTTGCACTTGAGTTATTACCAATGTGGCATAATCTCTCCACATTGCCGTTATACAATTCATCAATCATCCTCAATGGCTTTCCATCGAATATCATATATATCGGAATTTTAACGGTGACATCAGATGTCTCCAATGTCTTCAATGGTTTCTTTATAAGCCATTTCTTGCCATTTATAACCTTTATATTCTCATTCTTAATGGAATTGAGGTCAGAGAATCGGAATCCAGTATAACAAGCGAATAGGAAAGCATTTAATATCTTCCTTTCCTTTCCCTTCAATTTCATCCTCTCAAGCTTTCCAATCTCTTCACTAGATAAGAACTCATCCCTATTCTTCATCATTGGAATTTTGATGAAGTTAAATGGGTCATCCTCTTGCTTTATAAGCCTCCTCTTTATTGCCTCATTGATTAACGCCCTTATGCATTTAAGTCTTCCCACGATGGTGTTATGCTGCAATCCACAATTGCCACACCACCTTATGAATGAGTTGATGAAGTCAACGTCAATGTCGTTTATTGAACAGTTGTTCGAGAACTTGTATATCTGATTCACAAGTGTGATATAAGTTGCCTTTGTCTTCTCAGACCTTGTTGTGGATGACTTGTTAACGGAAGCAACGAACTCAGAGAGTGGCATATCATTGCGTATTCCCTCGTTTATTTGCCTTCTGAGCGCAGATAACGACACGTGCTTGCCACTTAGCACCATGTCCAATTCAAGCCTCTCAAAATCGTTTTTAAGCTTGTATAGATACCTATTATATTCAAGTGACAACCTATGACCACGCACAAACCCATCCTTGAGCTGTGACTTATGCACGAATATCTTGGTGTTTATCTGAATTGACCTACCATTCTGATGACAAGATATGATGACTTGTCTTGTTCCGTCCTTGCGGACATAACCGTTCCTTGAGAACGTTACCTTGTAAATAACCTTATTGGTCATGATTCCATTAATTTTAACGTTAAACAATAAATCTTGAACTGTTATGCAAAGATACATAAAATTTTTCTAAATTAAAAACAATTTTTATAAAAAAGAGAAATATTTATTATTAACGATTGAAAATAACGAATAATAATAAGAATAAAATATTTAAAAAATTATGGCAATAATTAACAACAATGTACAGAACGTTAAGTTCTTAAGAAACCAAGATGTTAACATCACACGTGATGCTGCTATTTCTCTTTTAAACGCACATAAGGGAGATGCGGCTGATGGTACTGCCTTGCTTGCTCGTTATTCAACAGTAGAGAGTGGTACAACTGTCATTAAAACAATCGTTGGTTTTGTTTATGTAACAGGCGAAAAACATGACATTACAATCTTCGATACTGAGGGTGCAAGTGGTGATGTTGAGAAATTAAGACAAGAGATTAATGCAAAACTTGGTGAAGGTATTACATCTGACAACACAGCTACAGAACAGCTTGCTGCATTGAGTGGTAATTCTGCTACTGATACTTCTGCTACAACATCTGTTGAAGGCGCTAAGAAGTATGCATATGACCTTCTTGGTACTCTTGATTACACAGATACTGCTGAAACTGGTAGTTATGTATCAGAGGTAAATCAAGTTGATGGCAAAATCTCTGTGACTAGAGTTGCTCTTCCATCTGTAAATGCAATTTCAGAATCTGGTAAGGCTATCACTGCTGTAAGTGAAAGTAATGGTGAAATTTCAGCAACTGCTGGCACAATAGATGCACAGTATGTAGGCATCAACGATGCAGCAGGTAAATTCAGTGCTACTACTGTAGAAGCTGCTCTTGCAGAACTTGATGACAAAATTGACGGTCTTGATTACACCGACACTGCTGTAACTGGCAATTATGTATCAAAGGTTGACGAGGTTAATGGTGTTATTTCAGTAACACGTGAACCACTTCCAAGTAAAACTGATAATGCTATAGCAAAGAATTTTGTTAAGAGCGTAAGTGAGTCTCTTGGCGAAATTACAGTTGAAAGAGGTTCAATTTCTTCAAGTGCTCAGACAATTGTTCTTACTGACAATGAAGATGGTGGAGTTAACTTTGAGGTTAATATAGATAATGAGACTATTATTCAAGATGGTACAAGCAAGAAACTTAAGGTTGCTTCTGCTGCATTGACACAGTATGTTGGCGATGAAAATACTATCCATATTTCAGATGTTGATTCGTCAACTAATACAAAGACAATCAGTTCACTTCTTGAGATTGTAAAAGTAACAACTGGACTTTCAGAAGAAGTTAAGGAGGAATATCACTTAGTTGGTGAAGACAATGTGACAATTGGTGACCCAGTTAAGATTTACAAGGACAGTCATATTGTAAGTATTACTTACCAAGATGACCCTAATCAAGAACATTATCAGAACCTCATCTACACATACTTAGATGCTTCTGGTGCAACACAAGTTGCATATGTTGATATTTCAGAACTCGTTCTTGAGGCTGAGTTCGCAAGTGGTGTAACTGTGACTAACCATGTTGCTCATGGTGTTGTTGACCCAACTTCTGAGCCATTCTTGACAGTTGGCGCTGATGGTTTCAAACTCTCTGGTGTTCAAGATGCAATTGATACTGCTGTTGCTAACCTTGATTCAACTGTTAGTAACAGTGGAAACAGTGGACACGTTGGTGTTGAAATCGTAGAGGAAAATGGTAAGCTCGTTTCAGTTACTGTAAGTGAAGATGACCTCGCATCTGCTGATGACCTTGCAGAGCTTAGTGCAAAGACAATAACTGAGATTTCTTCTACCAATAGTAGCATTGACATCTCAACTGCTAATACTGCTGACGGTACTGTAGAGGTTGATGTCATCACTGATGCTTCTAAGATTAAGATGAGTGGTTTCACTGCTGATGGAAGTGGTTTCACCGCAATCACAGAAGACACAAGTGTTAAGGATGCTGTTAAGGTTGTTGAATCAGCATTCACAGAGGCAGAGAGAGTTACTGCTGCTGCTTTGGCAGACCTTGATGGAAGACTTGATGTTGTTGAGGATGAGTACATCAGTGGTGTATCTGTTAATGGTAAGGCTGTTACATTAACTAACAAGGTTGCTCCTCTTGCAATTACAAGTGCTCCTGCAAGTAGCACTCAAAGTTCACCAATCACAGTTACAACTGCTGAAGGTGGTGCAGTTACATTGACATTCGATAGCATTGATTGTGGTTACTATAGTTAATCAGAAATGATGATATAAAAACAATGATAAAAGGGGTTGGGGTTAAGAAAAACCCTAACCTTTTTTTATGTTTCACAATTTCATAGAAATGGATTTTACCAAATATTTATTATATAGGAAATAATAATTTACAAGAAACAAAATATTTGAAATAATTATGGCAGTAAAAAATCTTTATTCATTAGGTTTATTGCGTAATGGTAAGGTTTACGCAAACAAACAGCAAGCTATCCAAGGTTTGATTCAAGAGGGTACAAACGATGGTGTTGCAAAGTTGGCACGTTATCTTGAACCAGCGTTTGGTGGAGACCCCATCATCCGTACATTGGTTGGTTTCTATGCTAATGCAGCAGAGATGGAGAATGCTGGTGGTGGCCAGTCATCTTATACCATCCTTGATATTGACGGTAGTACAGCAGACGTAACCGAACTCAAACAAGAGGTTGCTGCTATCAACGCAATCATCGGTGATGGTATCGAGGGTACAACCCTTACAGCAGCAATCAATGACATTAATGGCAGACTTGGTGAAGGTTTCACTTCAGAACATACGGTAGCTGACGCATTAAGTGAACTTAAAACTTCACTTCAGAACAAGCTTAAAATCTCTCTTGAGACAGCAGAGACCCCTACAAGCGGCTATCTCAAGACCTATATCCTTTCACAAGGTGTTGATGGCGACAAGGAAGAGATTGGTAGAATCGACATTCCAAAGGACATGGTTGTAAGTGGTGGTTCGCTCGTACACGGTACATGGGATGGTGACACGTTCACTGAAGACCCAGATGGACCAGATACAGCAATCAAGATTGAGTTTGCAAACGCTGACACAATCTATATTAACACCAAAGACCTTGTTGACTTCTATACCGCTGGTGATGGTATCACCGTTGATAATGACCATAACGTAATCTCAATCAAGTATAACGCACACAGTGAGGACTTCTTGGTTGTTGACGAGGATGGTATCAAGGTGCAAGGCATACAAGCAGCAATTGACGCAAAGGCTGATGCTGAGAGACTTGAGGGTAGTGACGGTATCTCAATTGCATCCAATAAGGTTAAGGCTGTTGCTTCAAAGTTCTCTGCAAGCGGAATCAAGAACCCAATCACCGTTGACAAGGACGGTATCAAGTTCGCAAACATGCTTGATTGTGGCTTCTTCGATTCGGAGTTGGTAGTACCACAGACAGCAAGTGACGTACAAGCCATTTCAGAGCCAAATGACGTTGATTTGTTCTTGGAGAGTGAGGAGACCCTAGAGGCACTTACAAAGGGCAATGGAAAGGTGTTTAAGAGCATTTCAATCTCTGACGCAAGTGTTGACAGCACAGTGGAATTGATGGCATCAAACTCAATCATCGTGGATGGTCTTGATGTATCTGGTTCCCAGGATGGTACTATAAACGGTAAGATTAACTATTCAGCACCTATCGTTGAACTTTCAAACATCAATGTAAAGGATGGCTCAACTGTATACAATGTGTTCGAGGGTGACCAGACAAATGCAAACCTTGTAAAGTTCACGGCAAGCAATGTGACAGTCGATGACCCATCACTTGCTCATAATGTATTTAACATTTATAAGCCAACAAACAATGCTGTGATTACAATCAAGGACTCTAAGTTCAACTTGACAGTTGACAACAGCAACATCGCAAGAATCGCAAACTATGCAAACTCAACTGGTGTTACCGTCAACTTCGAGAATATTGAATGGACTTATGAGAACAGTTTGTCTACAAGTTCTTGGTATTGGGCTGGATTGTTACTCTATCAGCCATCTACTGGTGATGATGGATTGAGTGGCAATTTGACTGCAATGTCTACTTGGACGTTCAATTTCAAGAACTGTAAGTATAATGGTGTTAAGGTGACTTCAAACAACTTCGAACAGCATAACCAAGTGTTTATCATGTACAACGTTGGTGGAAACAAAACAATAACCAACCCAGTTGGTACTCTTACCATCAATTTTGAATAATTGCATGTTAAATGATATGTAAAAATGAAGAATCCCAACTAGTGATTTAATTTGCTAGTTGGGATTTTTTATATAACTCTGCATAGTGCAAGCTATCATCATTTGTATCGGCATCATTGATGATGCTGTCTAATTTCAATATTGACATTGATTTCCTTATTCCATCTGAATATATCACACCAACAATCGTTCTTACATCATGCTTGCATCTATATCTTGCAAGTATCATAGAGCCATCCGTTAATGAGTTATTACTTCTCAATTGTTGTCTTAGGTTATTGATTGCTTCAGAGTGTGATTTATATATTTCTTTGTTTCTTAAAAATGAATATTGAATGCTATTTCTTACTGTTGCCATAATTTGCGAATCTTTTTGCAAAGATATGTAAATTTTTTTAAAAAAACAAATTATTTCATGGTTATTTTTTCATTTGAGTCAATAATAATTATTGACTAACTTAAAATAAATTGAGAAAACTATGAAATATTTAAAAAAATTTGAAACAACAGCGCAGTATGAGGCTTACATTGCAAGCCCATCTGCTGCACTTCCAAATGTATCACTTGTAACTGAAACAAATACAGTGGAGTATAACCCAGACTCAGTAAAACCTATTACTGATGCTGTCATTACTTGTGACTCTGCAACGTATAACGGTCAGACACAGATTGCCACTAATATCGTGGTGACACTCAGTGGTGAGACACTTATTAATGGAACTGACTACACCGTATCTAATAATGAAGGCGGCATCAATGTAGGTAACTACACCTTCACCGTTAATGGCATTGGTAAGTATAGTGGTAGCAAGAACGGTACATTTACCATTAACAAGGCAAGTAGAACTATGTCTTGGATAAGCAGCCCAAGCAGTGTCACTAGTGGAAGTAGCGTAGCAGTTGAGGCTGCTCCATCATTGGGTGTTGGTGATGGTATAATTACCTACAGTTCAAGCGATACGAACATTGCTACAGTTAATGGTAATGTTGTAAGTGGTGTTGGTGTTGGTAGTGTTACCATAACAGCTACAATAGGTGAAGGTGCTAATTACTTGTCAGCAAATACAAGTTACAGTCTTACAGTTAAGGAATATAGGGTTGTAGCCAAGTTCAATGTAACTGACACAAGTAATCCAACACAAATCATAAGTGAAAACTCAGATTCACCATTCAGTAGTGCTATTGAAATTGATGGTGTTGAACAACCAAGTGTAGTTAGTGAATATACTTTCAATGCAACAGGAGAACATACAGTTAAATACACATTGAAAGACCCAACAAGTATTGGTGGTAATGCTTTCCAAGATTGTAGTAGTCTTACAAGTATATATATACCAGATAGTGTTACAAGTATTGGAATGAGTGCTTTCTGGGGCTGTATTAGTCTTACAAATATAAATATTCCAAGTAGTGTTACAAGTATTGAAATGCTTGCTTTCACTAGTTGTAAAAGTCTTACAAATATAGAGATACCAAGTAGTGTTACAAATATTGGTGCTTATACTTTCGATGATACTCCTTGGTGGAACACTTATTCAGCAGACACTTCTCATCATTATGGTAACATAATCTACATCAATGATGTTGCTTACCATGCAACAAGTGAAAGTATTACAAGTGCTACCTTTAGAAGTGGAACTATAAGTATTAGTCATGGCGCTTTCGAAGCATGTGGAAGTCTTACAAGTATAGATATACCAGATAGTGTTATAAGTATTGGGGATGGTGCTTTCATTAATTGTACTAGTCTTACAAGTTGTACAATAGGTACTGGTGTTACAAGTATTAATACACAAGCTTTCTATAATTGTAGTGGTCTTACAAGTATAGTGTCTAATGCAATGACAGCTCCTACCATAGATAGTGATACATTCCAAGGAATTAAAACAGGTGGTACATTAACAGTGCCACAAGGTAGTAGTGGCTACAATGTATGGATGCAGAATGCTTATTACTACTTAGGCTATTATAATTGGACAAAGGTAGAACAGTAAGATAACAGTAGATAGATAAAGAAGGGAGTAATTACAGTAACAGTAGTTACTCCTTTTCTTATGCCACGTTGTTTGTTGTGTGCGTGCCACTTTATTCAAAAGGAGTGTATTGTGTCAACAAGTATATCGTTCCCTAACTATAGCATAAGACTTATATAATAAAGAGCAATCACCCCTTTGATTGCTCTTTTTCTTTTTTATATTTATCTTCAGTTACAATAACTGAATAAGTTTTAATTTTCTTGAAGTGAGTTAATAGGAATAGGTTGGTAAGTCTCTATAATTCAATATAACTCCATTTATATCCTCTATGTGAATTTACTGTGTGCCATTTACCCCTTGAATGGCTGAAATATCCGCCATTACAGCAATCAGACACTTTTGTTTGGCTAAACCCATTTCTGCCACATTCGGCTGTTGATGACCATATTTTAACCAATTCCCCATCTAACGTATACTGATATACTTTTTTGCTAGTCCTTTCTGTTCTTGTTCCATATTTGACGTTGTATTCTAGTGTACACCATTCCAAATTAGATTTCTCCAAATCAACAGACCCATCTTCATTAATGAAAACAAAGTTGTTTTCTTTATTTTCATCTTTATGATTTACTTGGGGTAAATTATTAGGATTTTCAATAAATGCAAGAGCGACAAGTTTATGAACTTTTTTAGTTATACTTCTACCATCTTTAGATAAACAAACCATTTTGTAACCCTTATCATCACAAGATTGCTTTATCATCATCTCATCGTGGCATCGTTTTGAGTTTCTGTTTCCAGTAGTCCATTCTCTTGCTAATGATTTAATTCTACCTTCATTTGAAACTTGGTATAAACCTTCATATCCTTTTATATCTTTCCAAATTTCCATATTTTATTACAATTTATTGCAAATATATATAAAATATTCTTAAAAAACAAATTATTTCTTATTTTTTTAATTAAATCACTAAATAACCCATCATAAGCAAGTTCAGAACCATCATTATCTATCCTAATCATAGATTTGATTTCTCATTTTGATACTTATTTTCAGTTACAATTACGGGATATGTTTTTATCTTCTTAAAGTGTGTTAATATAAATAGATTTGACAATCGTTCTGCGGCATATCCACCAATTCTATATTGGTATTCTTGTGTATTATTTGGGTAGAACGATTTAAGGTATTTATCCTTATTGTCCTCAATTCTCTTATTAATATCTGTTCCAACTATTTTGACATATTCATCTAATACACCCATTATGAATTTCATATATTCAATAAAGTCTTCTGATTTCATGATGAACATGTTATATGGTATGAATATCTTCCCATTGATGAATGTATGCCACATCTTTGCGTATTGTGGATATTTATCAGCAATTATACCTCCAATGATATATAGGTCTTCAATGTTATGACATGACTTATATTGCGCAATTATATTGCTCTTAAACTGTTTTGGTTTTGCTGTTATACAATCGAATTCTGAGAATATCTCATCAATGTTTGGAATCTTATCAAGGAAGCTGAAATACCTTCTATTGTGACAGAAGCCAACATATTTCTTAAGTTCTCTATTCTTTGCTATATAATCAAGCATGTATATCTCAGAATAGAATCTGTCATCAAGAGGTAAATCATGCTTGCATTGGATTAGTTCAAGGTTTGAATTATTCTCAATGTCATGATTGCCCACGATGATTTTATACACTTCATTCGTAACCTTTGGCTCAAATGTCTTCTGAGTACCTATGAAGATGTTAACATTATTTTCAATTTCTTTAAAATTCCTATCTAGATATGTCCAAGTTTCAGTCCAATTCATTTCAATTATAACATCTGTGAATCTTATATTTCCCCATTTATCAGAAAACGCCTTATTGTCCCTATTATCAAAATACCATATTTCTTTGAAGAAAGAAGATAAAAAAGGTACAATAGGAATAAGTTGAGAATCACCACTTATGAATAATATTCTGTCACTGTTTATGGTTTTATTAATAAGCCTTGAACATTCGTGAGAATACTTATAAAGTCTATGATAATCTGTGATGTCTTTGTTTGGCGAATCATTACTTGTTATATCTTCAAATAATAGATTATCAAAATGTTCACCCCTTGTATAGCCATATATTTCATATTCATATTTTTCCTTTGGCTTTAATAAAGATATATCAAAATTCCCACTATGCCTTTCGTCAACAACAAAATCATCATTATTAAAATTTATATTAAGTATTTTACATAATAATGGTATAGTATATTTCCTATGATACTGCGGAGTATAATGGTTATTGTTTTTCGTCCAACCGTCATACATCATTCCTTTCTCTGGCAATGGAAGTTTATTTATTTCCTTATCAACCTTATATTCTTTATAAGTTGTATATGAATACGGAAACTGAATATATATAGCTTTATCAATTAAATCCTTCTTTGTCATTCACATTAAACGAGTTTTTTTGGCAATTCAAATAATCATTAGTTAGTTTTTCTTCACTGAACCCATAATGAATACACCATTTATTTCTCCTGTTTACTTGAGATAATCTGTCATCCATTTCTTTATATCTCTTTAGTTTATATTCAATACCGAATCCCTTATCGGTATGGAATACACAAACCTCGTCACTTTTGCAAGGTTTGTAATTTCCGATTGGTTTTGCAGTGTGAGAGCCAACACTATAATTCATTTCAATTATCTCATTTGGATTAAATATCAAGTGCTTACCAGCATTATTATAAAACTTTGTCAGTTTTTGGTGTAATAATAACCCATCATTTTTATACTCTGGGAGATAATCATCGCAGAACCAATACCAGTCACAGTCTATTGCGGTATAACCATTAGATGATGCTTCCTCAAGAACTTTGCCCAAATCTTTTGAATACACAATTTCATCCATATCACACACAACAACCCAGTCAGCATTACCCCTTGACTGCTTCCAATTGTTATTCTTAATGTCACGTTGAACTGCATCATTCATACCTTCGGTTTCAAAGTGCTCAACTGTAATCCAATCGAACTGTTTCAAGTACTCAACACTTCCATCGGTAGAACCATTGTCATATACGTAGGCGTGAGTTACAAATCTTTTCCAATAATCAACAACAAATGGAAGAATATCCATTTCATTCCAGCATAATGTGTATAAATCTATCTTCATATTTAATTTAAATATTTATATACAAAAAATAAGGTTTTATATGAATAATTCAACAGTTAATTGGGAAGAAGTGAGAATAAATGCAGCCATCAGCGTTATGAACTCCATACTTTCTAGCTTCATACTATTGTTCATATTCCAATTTGTATTCAAGAGACAAGTCGCTGATATTGCGGTGGAATATGCAGATAAATTGATTGAGGAACTGAAGAAATAAAACATAAGAAATATTTATAGATAATAATGAATATTGAATAATTATATAATTAAAAAAAGCATAATATATTATGGCAAACAAGAAAAAGACAAGAATGTATGAGCCTTGGGGCTATAGGGACGAGAACAACTATCAAGGAATGGGAATAATCCTTGAGAACGACTTGGATAGTTTCTTCGCAGAAGTGGCTTATAACAAGGATGACAACATGATTCACTTCTCAAACAAGGATGGTGAGGAAAAAGCAACCATTGATGTTTCTGAGTTCGTGAAATCAGACACAATCGTTGAGAGAGCATGGTATGAGGATGGAAAAATCTATATCAAGTTCACCAATGGTGATGTAATAACAATTGACGTTGAGGAACTCATTGACCAGAATGAATTCGCTGATGGACTTCAAGTGAATGAAGGTATCGTATCAGTTCTCATTGACGGTGAGTCAGAAGACTTCCTAACCGTTGGAGAGAATGGCGTTAAACTCGCTGGCGTTCAAGATGCAATCGATGTCGAGAGAGACCGTGCAATCGCAGCAGAAGAGGTTCTAGACGCAAAGATTGTTTCAGAGACTGAACGTGCCCAAGCAGAGGAAGCACGCATTGAAGCAAAGCTTGACCAAGAGATTGCAGATAGGGAAGCTGACGTTGATGCTGAAGAGGCAAGAGCAACAAGTGCTGAGACAGAACTCCAAGCTGCTATTGAGGCAGAAGGACAGAGAGCACAAGATGCTGAGACAGCATTGGATGATAAAATTGAGGCTGAAACTGCAAGAGCCACAGCAGCAGAGCAAGTTCTTACAGCAAACCTTGCAACTGAGTCACAAAGGGCAAAGGACGCAGAGGCTGCACTCGATGTAAGAGCCGATACTCTTAACGATGCTTTGACACATGAAAAGACACGTGCTGAGTCAGCAGAACAAGAGCTTTCAACAAGACTTACCACTGAGATTCAAGACAGAATCGCAGATGTCAATGAGGAAGAGGCAAGAGCAAAGGCAGCAGAACAAGTACTCAATGCAAAGATTGAGACTGAGACTGCAAGAGCTACAAGCGCAGAAACAGTTCTTGATGAAAAAATTGAGCAAGAGATTGCAGATAGGGAGGCTGATGTTAATGAAGAGGAAGCAAGAGCAATCAGTGCTGAAACCGCATTAGATGAGAAGATTGATGCTGAAGTAGAGAGAGCAATCAGCGTTGAAACTGAGATACAAGAGGCACTTGGTGATGAGATTTCTCGTGCAACATCTGCTGAGACAGAACTCCAAGCTGCTATTGAGGCAGAGGGACAGAGAGCACAAGACGCTGAGACTGCCCTTGATGAGAAAATTGATGGTGTTGAGAGCGCATTGACTGAGGCTATTACAACTGAAAAGAACAGAGCAGAAGCAGCAGAGCAGACACTTGATGGCAAGATTGACCAAGAGATTGCTGATAGAAAGGCAGAGGCTGTTGCAAGTGCTGAATATGTAAGTGGTGACGTAAAGATTTATCTCAAGAATGACAACGGTGAGACACTTTCAGAAATCGATTGTTCTGATTTCATCGTAGATGGAATGATTGAGGACGTTGAGCTTGTTGCTAGCGGTGACACATCTGTTCTTGTAATCACTTGGAATCTTGATGGTGGAAGCAAGACCACAACAATTGATGTCGGTGATATCTTCGAGGCTGACAACTACTATACAAAGGCTGAAATCGATGAGAAGGAAGCTGCATTGCAGAGTGGTATCACATCAAATTCAAATGCAATCGCAACAGAGGAAATAGATAGAGCAGAGGCAGATGTAACCATCCAAGCAAATATCGATGGCGAGATTGCAAGAGCTACAAGTGCTGAGACTGCATTGGACGAGAGAATCAATAACTTGTCAGATGAGGTTGCATTAAAGGCTAATTCAGCAGACGTATACACCAAGGGTGAGGTTGACGGTAAGGAGACAGCATTGCAAGGTGGTATTGATGCAAACGCAGATGCAATTGCAGCAGAGGAAACTCGTGCAGAGAATGTTGAGCAAGCTCTCCAAGAAAGCATCAACGGTGAGCAGACAAGAGCAGAAGCAGCAGAGGCATTGAAGGCTGATAAGACCGAGATTTCTGACATGGCAACCAAGACTTGGGTTGGTGAGCAAGGTTTCTTGACAGAGCACCAGTCTCTTGAGGATTATGCAAAGACTGCTGACGTGAATGCAGCATTGGAGCTTAAGGCTGACAAGGCTGAGATTCCAACTGATTTCTATACACAAGAGCAAGTGAATGCCATGATGTCACAGCTTCTCACTAGAATCGAGAACCTTGAGGACAAGGAAGGTGTGGTTGTAGCTGATGACGCAAGTTCTGTAGACGCAGCAGCAGCTGGTTCTAACCTCGTTCTTACTTCAACTGAGGCTATACAAGCACTTACAGCTGGAACTGAGTATAACACACTTACAATCGTAGGTGGAAGTGCTAACAATGGTGACATAAAGGCAAAAGCAACTGACAAGTTTACTGTAGATGGTATGGCAATCAATGGTGACAAGGGTGCATCTAATGGTAGAGTCCTTATATCTGCTAGCACAGTTGACTTGAAAAACGTAACAATTGAGACTGGTTCTACCGCTTACAACGTATTTGAGGGCACACAGAACACAGCAGATTCGTCATTCTTCACATCTACCTACAATGTGTCTAACTTGACTGCTGACAATACGGCACTTAACCACAATATCGTTAATATTTACACTCCAGCTAATGGTGCGGTGATTAACATTAAGGATTGCAATTTGAACCTTGACGTTGATAAGTCTAACTTGTTGAGAATGGCTAACTACACCAATGCAACTAGTGTTACAATCAACTTCGAGAATGTTGAGTGGACATATGAGAATGCACCTGCAAGTGATTGGAGTTGGGCTGGTCTTATGATTTTCCAACCATCAGCATCTGACATTGCATTGACTGGTGATACTAGCGCAATAGCCACATGGACAGTTAATGTTAAGAACTGTAAGTACAACGGTGAGAAGGTCACATCAAACAACTTCGGTGGTCATAACCAAGTAGTTTATTTGTATGACATCAACCGTACAGGGGCTGTAACAGATGCTGATTCAGTAATGACAATTAACTTCGAGTAAGGTTAATTAATAACATTAAATAAAAAAAAGTGGGGAATACATAATTCCTCACTTTTTTTATCCCCATGTCTCAGCCATTGCCCTTGCAATGCCAATAAATGTCTTTGACCTTAATCTTCTTCTAGCGTTATCTACATATTCCTTTCTAAGCCTTTTCCCTTCGCTTGTAGAGGTATCTATGCCGTTTTCCCTTACCCATTGTTGTGCTTCTTTTTTAGATTGTTTTACTGCATCAGAAACCCATTTTGGGAGTTTTTTGCCACTATTATAGGTGTATTCAAGGTCACTTGGTTCTTCATCTATTATTGGGACTAATGGTTTTAAGTTCTTTAACCAAAGACAAGTTGCTTTCTTTGCCAAATCACCGAATTGCCAAGGATTAATGATTTGTGTCGGTTTCATCCAATTGGTGCTTATTGCGCCAATTGGGTTTTCTATTGCAATCATTTCAATATCAACATTTGCAAGTTTCATTACGAACTCAAGTGCCTCTTCTCTTTGCATCCATCTTTTTTCATTCCTAGAACCATCTTTGTTATAAAGCCAACGTGAGCCAGATGAGGCTAGATATGTGCAAGGTGGATGTACAATAAATAAGTTCCAACCATCCACTCTCACAAAGTTTCCATCTTGTGTTATTCCACCATGATTGTCGATTACGCTGAATATATCACAGTTGAAGTGCCATTCTGGATGTCCACCACTACATTTCTGTAAATCACAACTATAGGCATTATGTCCTAATTTTCTAAACTCATTGCATACTGCTTGACTTTCTTCGCATCCAATTAAAACATTCATTTATATTGTTAAGTTTTAAAGTTAATATATGTTTAACGATGCAAAGATATACAAAAAAATTGACTCAAACAAATGTCAACTCAATTTTTAACATTTTTAAGTTTTCTTAACTCACCTATTGGTTTCAACATATATTGGAAGCCTTCAACTTTAGGTCCTATATACTCTTTGCAGAAACTAACTCTCTCAAGTCTGTTTTTGTACTTATGAATATCATGTTGGGTTGATTTCTTATCTCTTCCCTTTCCATCAAATGATGTTCCCCTTACATATGGGTTTCTACTTAATGCGTCACCGAATTTCTTATGTGCTGTCTTGATATACAATCTGTAGTCATGCTCTTCATCTGAAAGCGATTTGACTATGCCACCAACGAAATTAAAAATGGTTGTACTTAAGCCGAGACCTTGAAAATCCGAATGAACGACAATCCTTGATATTGAACAGCTATACGGCAATCCTTTCCTTGGACTATTGAGAATTCCAACAAATGCCACTGGAACTCCATTCCATTCAAACAACAAACATTTGCAAGACCTATTCATATCAGCAACTAGATAGTGTTCTTTTGCAAATCCACATGACCAAAAAACAGAAGATTCGCAACGTCTTACAGTTAGTTGTATTGGTGGTCTTTTTCCTTTTGGATGATTAATCTTTACTATTTTCACTCTTCATATTTCTTTTATCTTTTATTTTCCTTGCAATTTCTTCCATTGCTTTTTCTTGCCTTTCTTTCATCCCATCATAACATTCTCTACACATGGGATATATCCAGTGATGTTCTACTATCTGTTTATTGATGTGTTTTCCACATACTTCACAAGTGTGATAAGATTGTGTTTCAGCATCTTCAATCATTTTCCTAAGTTCATCGGTCTTCTTGCTGACATAACAAGATAACGTACCAAATTTCTCTTTAATTTGGTAGATTTCAATCTTATCATCTTCCTCTTTGTCCTTATTATATTCCTCTATATAATCAACGATTGGCTGGTATAGTTTTTTCCAACCCTCGCCACATTCTATTCCGAATAATTCATAAGGCTCTTTTGGTTCGTTATTGTCTTTCATAATTCAAGGTATCTCTTGGTACGGCTGTTACATCAACGATTCGTCCATAGGCAATGTCTAACGCTTGGTTGATTGTATCAATCATTTGTAGGTATCTTTCATCACCATTGTACTCGTATAAACGCTCAAAATAATCGATTATCAATGGTCTAGGGTGTAGTGCTTCATTTTCCCTACTCTTCTTAACCATTTCCTCAATATCTTGTATATTTGGTAATGTTTCTAATCTCATGGTACATCTACAGCTTCAGTTAATACATCTATATCTCTTGGGGATTGGTATGCGTTATAGTCTTTTCCTTCCTCATAAACCATCTTCTCCATTTCAACTTCACCATTCTCGTCTCTATGCTCAAGATTGAATATATAATCAGGCTGTGCCCATTCAATAATATCAAAGTGACAACTAGCTATAATAACCTTCAATCCTTTTTGTCTTACATATCTCTGCAAGGCATGACTCATTGATTTTGCTGCTGACCTATTGACCACAGATGTATACTCATCGAGTAGTACAACGCCTCCATTTGCGTCATATATAGCCTTTGCGATATCTAGCCTTGCCCTTTCTCCATTGGAGAGTTGTTGAGGCTTTCTGAGCCACGTGGGGACTGAACTGAGACCCATGCTTGATAGTAGGTCGCAAGCCTCTTCTTCACTTAGCCTTGGAAACTGACTGATTACACATTTGTCATAGTCATATTCAATCGGTTTTACATCACCATATACCTCTCTCAAGATTGTTGACTTTCCACTACCACTCTTTCCACAGATTAGAAGGATATTCCAATCATCCTTATTCATTGCCTCCATGTCTTCTTTTGATGGAATTGGAACTTCAGTTACGGTTTTCTCTCTGTTTTGGATATCGTATGAGTCATACAAGAATTGTGTATAACTGTCATTTACGATATTGCTCTCTAATACAATTTTTCCCATTATCTTTGTTTTGTTATTTTTTGCAAAGATATGTAAAAAATGTTAAAATTCCAAATTTAAAAGCAAAAAAATAGAGTTTAGGTCGTTCCTAAACTCTTTCTTATTATCATTACGGTTGTACTTACTTTTGTCCTTATAGACACGATTCATTGAAACAAATTGACCGCCTCCATTACGTTCTATTTGTTCATCACGGCTAATCATTCTCAGTATCTTATACTGTTCCGTGCTCTTTGTAGGTTTACTCTTTTTCATATTTCTTTTTTAAAAAGTTATAAAAGTTTTCCTCATCATCATCAAGTACCTTCACTTCCTTAAGTTTCTTAAGAAGTTCATACGCATATCTCCCTTGTTCCTCTGGCAATTCCTTTGGGCCAATTCCTAGCATTCAACAAATCCTCCATCATCGTTTATTATTATCGCCTTCTGACAATCTATACAAGCGAATTGCTTGGTTATCAATGGATGCTCATCATCTAGCATCGTATGACCAAATATTTGATAATCCCAAGGTATGTCTTGATTTACCCTAGAATGCATGTCTCTCAAATCATTCCATACAATGCTGCCGTATTGGTCTGTTCCACCTCTTAACCAAGAAGCTTCACATAAAGACCTTATCCCGTATGGTACATCCAATAGTTTATTTAAATTTTCAACTGTTAGTTCACCAATTATTTTCTTATTGTTATCGTACCAACCTTTCTGTAATCCAGCATGTGTGAAAAGATATCTCTTATCACTTATAAGTTCTTCATGTGCTAATTGAAAGAGTGAACGATGTGAACGAAACATTTCCTCAATGTGATATGCATTACTAGAATCATATCTCGACCTTGAATCAAAGTTACGTTTATCGATATAAGGCAAATCCTTTGTATTCAACTGAATTCGTTACATTCAGTTCGTCTTTATAAGACTGCTCATAGGTTTCCTATGAGAATTGACTATATCAACACCCTCGTCATTACACGTTAGGGGCTAGGCATTTCCACTCACTTGAGTGTACTCGCATTTCAGCGATAGTCGATGAGCACACATCCACGTGGGATGCTTCGCTGCTTTTAGTAGATTTCCCAATCCTTAACATTTTCACTATACCCTACGCATTACCATAGGTTTCTTATGCGTATTACTACCATAAGAGAGTAGTTAAGGCTCTAAGGGGTTTCCAGCAATTAGCCTAGTTTTCGCTTGATGATTTCTCATCAAGAGCACAAAGTATTTCATTAAACTTTTTGAACTTTCTTTCGCCATAGTGAGAATTTAAAGTTTAAATGAAATAAATTTATGATTACCCAATAAAAGTGTCACCTTTTCTGGACTACCTCGTTTAAACTCAATCACCTCTTGGAAGTTCCTTATTGCGTCTTTTCTAGTGATACCCTCAAATGGATATGGGTCTAAGTAATCACCGATAAAGATGATTTTATCAACCTTATCTATGTTATCTTCGACAGCCTTTTTCCAAAACGTTCTACCATGTAAATCTCCAATACACAATATCATATCAATATATCCTCCGAAAATAAATATTTCAATTGTCAACAATTATGCAATTGTCAATATGTTTATCCTTGAAATAAGACATTAGAAGGTTTGTTAAGGCTTCCACTTCCATATAGCCATGCAGCTTTGATTGTAATGGTCTGCAAATGAAATGTTCTTTAATCACCCATCGTCTGATACTACTGCCACACGTTGAAAGAATATATTCAAAGTAGTTAATCATAACTTGATTATGAGAAATGACATCCGATAGGCTATATTTTTTCTTGAAGCCATTGTCCGAATAAACTATCACACATTTTCTTCTTGCAAGAGAATACATGAAATGAGTTAACGAATCGTAGTAACCCATAATCTTTATAAACTTAATGTACTCTAGCACAATCTCCCTTCTAGTCTTCTTTCTAGGTTTATTTATCCACCTCATGTTTTCATAATGCTAGGGGGTTCTAAATTATTGTTATTAATGTATTATTTTTATGTATCTTAAGTATCCCTTATCTTTCAAGTGAGATAGAAATAAGTCAACAAGTTCATTGGCATTTTCAAACTTATCACCTTTATAAAACCATTTATTTGAAAATAAATACACATACTTAATCAAGTTATCATTCAGCGTTAGGTAGTACCGTCCTTCTCGTCTTGCATACTCATAGAATGAGTGCTTCCTAAAATACGTTATTGCTCTTTCATTAGGAAGTTCAAACCTAGTATAATTTCTGAAATGAAAACATATACTTTGGAATATTCCAATTATCTTAGCAAATTTAATAAACTCACGTGTAATGGTATCAATATATATTTGTTTTCTACTTGACATTATACTTGCTCTTCAATAGTTGTTTTTGTATTTTCTCGTTTACCTCGTACCATGATATTGGTTCGTAGTTGTTATTATCCACACCAACATCATATTGTGTTGGGAAACAATGTACAAGCCTTGGTATGTCTTGTCCTTTCTTATCTGGTCCACTGTGTACGTGCCCGTAAAGGGAATACACTAGTTTCTTTGGTTCACGATATACACCAGCATAACAAAGGAATGGGAAGTGGTTAAGCAAAACCTTTCTTCCTTCAATTTCAATCAGCATCTGCCATGTAACATACTTAAACAACTCTTCACGAGCTGTTGTTGTAAGATTTTTACGGTCATGATTCCCTTCAATCAGTATGATATCTCCGTTTAGCTGTTCCCTAATCTTTTTCCATCCTTCATAACCTCCACCCCAAGCAAAGTCACCGAGGTGGAATACAAGTCCAGATGGTGGAACTTTTTTGTTCCAATTATCGATAAGTTTGTAGTCCATTTCCTCAACGTCCTTGAAGGGACGGTCACAAAACTTAAGGATGTTTGAATGCCCAAAGTGCGTAACTACGTGTCGGAGGTAAAAAATACCTCCGACCCATCTTCATATTTAAAATCTACTTTATTATTCATATAATTTTATATTTTGGCAAAGATATTGAAAATAATCGTATTTACCAAATTAAACTCTTTAAAAAAAGTTAAATCAATACTTTTATGTCCTCTATCTGTAAAGCGTTATCGAGTACTTCTATGGTATCATCTGTATATGTGATGAATACTGTTTTATCCTCATTCATTGATATCTTGCTAACTTTGTCTTTATCTATATCTTTTTTAGCATATGTGAATAAGGATTTTGATAGCATCATCATATCATGAATGGATAATGGTGTTATTACATTCTCAGAACCATCTTCCAATATTCTATCAAATTCTTTATCCCTAATGGCGCAAGACACTCCGTAATTATCCATGAAAGTTTCCCACTTAAACTGTAAAATAGGTAATGTAGAGTCATTTACAATAATTTTATTCCAGCAATCATTCCATGTTATAGATGTCTCAGATTCATGATTTGAGACATTATCGAGGGTTGTGCGTGTGATAAACCAACAATCGCCACCAAGTTCCTCTACCAAAGCCTTTTCATTTGGAAATCTTACATCATCGATAACATAATTCTTTTCCTTATCAATCATTTCACGTATTCGATTTACGTGCCAATCTGTATTATACTTCCTTATCAAGTCAGTACCAATAAACTGAAGCATTTCTCTTACATTGTGCATGGTCTTCCCATGACATGTTTCTTTTACTTGTTCTATCGGTATTTGTGTCTCTTCAGAAAGTATTGAACAAATATCATCATCCAATAATAATCCTATGTCTATATTCTTGTTCTTGGCATCATTAAGCCCATCAATGGAAACATTTAATATGTCAGCACATAACTGTTTTAGTGGCAATGCGAAATATATTCTTTCATAACCATATTTTTCACATATCTTGGCTAACTCAGTCTTGCCACTCCTCATCCTACCGCAGAATGCAATTACCATATATTATCTATCTTCTAAGGTCTTATTAATAAAGTCAATCAAATCCTTCAATGACACATTACCCATGAGCTTATATATGACATCGCCATTTTCATCTGCAAGAATGGTGGTTGGGACTGACCTGACTTGGTATTTCTCCACCATAAGTTCACCATCTTCGTCATTCTCAATATCAATGCTCTTGAATTCGATTCCCTTGAATTCATCCATTTCAGACACTCTCTTGAATGTGTCAGCATAAACACGGCATGGCACACACCATGAAGCTGAAAATTTTATTACACTTGCTACTTTGTTTTCGTTCATTTTTTCTTATTTTTTAGTAAATTTGAGAAAGCATTAACCTTTCTCTTATTGTTAGTTGTTGCCTTAAAGTCTATGGTTGAGCTTGTAAATATCTTCTTATCTATTTTCTTGGCATTGGAAACTATCGACTTTGCTGTCTCTTCATTGATAATCACCTTTGTTGTTTTGCCCAACACTCTGTTTACTTGTTGTTCAATACGCCTTAATACTGCAATACTATTACTGTTTGATGTATCGAACTTCTCAAAATCCTTTTCATTGATGAATCCCAATGTATTCTTTGCTCTTGTATAAGCCACATACATAAGATTATACTCTTGTCTAATTTCCCAATCTTTCTTTGCTGATTTACTTGGCATTAATGATTCACAAGCTATAAATACATTATTGGCTTCCAAACCTTTTGCCTTATGAATGGTTGAAAGGGAAATTCCATCCTTTTTATCTCTCTTTGGGAAAATCTCATCAATTTTTTCAATTATTTCCTCAGACTTATTGATACCTTCAGCAAGTATCTCAAGGGCATTAATCATGTCAAGCTTATTCTGTATCTGAGGCGAATTTAACGCTGTATCAGCATCAATGTCAAACTTCTCCATCAATTTATTCCTAGAGACGAATAAATCATCATAAAGTCTTACAAATACACCATCCTCCTTGCAATCAGCATTTAATACATCTTGTTTGGTGCTATTGACAATCGATTTGAGATTATTGCCAATATCTTTGCCCCTTATAAATGATTTCTTACCAAGTTTTAAGAACTCATTATAAATCTGTACCAATGGCGCATTATTCCTACATAGAATCATGTCACCATCCTTTACGGCATCCAATGAAACGTTTCTTATAATTTGTCCATCTATTGCGTTTTCATTGGCTTCAATCGTTGGTACTATCTTCTTTGCGAAATCAACGATATTCTTTCCACATCTATATGATATACTAAGTGGGAGGCATTTTGTATTTGGTAAGGACTTAAGCGTATTAAATGATTCTGGGTCTGCCCCACTAAATTCATAGAGCATTTGGCTCGAATCCCCAACACTCATCATTCTTGTACCCATCTTAAAGCACTTCAATACAAGCTCTCTCTCTGCCTTATTCATGTCTTGACACTCATCTATGAATATGAAGTCAAATAAGAGTCCTAGAGGCTTTAAAAATAGAACGTTGGGCAACCATACCATATCAACGTAATCAATCGTTTCTAGGGCATTTTTACCCCATTCCATGACTTGCAAGGCAACCTCCTTCTCATCTGCAATCGTATCAATCCCATATCTATCCTCTATAAAATCCAAATCCTTGACAGTTTGGCATAGATAAAATCTGCCGAAGTCAACATACTTTTTGATGTTATCACTATATCTGTAGAATTCCCTTCCCCTTAATGTAAAAGTATTTATCGAGGATAATTCTCTGATATTATTCTTAATATATGAATCATATTTGAATGGTTCTGGAATTGCACTCACTTGTGGTATATTCCTCTTTATAAATAATAAACCAAGACTATGAAGAGTCCTTACTTCAACATTTTCCCTATCTTTCGTTTTCTTCTTCAGCTCGTTTACAATATCCGTATTAAATGCGCTCATCAACACCTTGCTCTTTTCATCAATGAAATCAAGACATTTGACAAGGGTTGTGGTCTTTCCACTGCCAGCAACGGCTTCAACTACAAGATGACCTTGGTCATGCTCAACCCATGAGAAAATGTCCTTTTGAAAATCACTCCAAGGATATTCTTTTTTTTCTACTTCTTTCTTTTTTCTTCCCATTTAACATCTTTTTGCAAAGATATACAAAAAATGTTAAAAAAGCAAATATATGGACAAAAAAATGAGGTAGAAACCTTATTCTACCTCACTTTTCTTTGTAGCCCTTTTCTTCTATTCATCTTCAAGATTACCAAGGAAGTTCTTCACATATGAACGGAACTGAGGATTCTTCTTGTAGGTGCTTTTCATCTTGCTGATGAAGTCAGCTACCTTGGGGTCATTCTCAAGTTCTTTCATTTCCCTTTCCTCATTCTCCATTCGTTTGCTTGCTTTCATCCTCTTATCCTTTTCCTCAAGGAATCTTACAAGTGCTGTCTTTGGGGCATTCTCAACGTCAATTTCACTATCCCAAAGATGCTTAGTGATAATCTTAACAAGTTCATCACGTCCCATTAATGCAAAAGGAGAAGTTGGTGTCTCTTCACGCCTTGACATTGGACGATATGGACGTGGCTGTGGCTCTCTTTCCTCTCCGATGCCCAAATCACGCTCAACCCTCTCACGAACATGAGGTGGAATGTTTCTTGGGTCAAAACCACGTGGAGGCATTGGCATGCCCATAGGTGGACGCATGAAAGGATTAGGTCTTGTAGCATGCACCTCTTCATGCTGTGGCTCACGCATCACATGTGGGTTAACATTCTCATAGCTGCCAAGCGGAGTCTGCTCAATTGGCTTAATCTCAATGGCAAATCCTAGTACTAGGAACACCTTCACCAAGGTTCTAATGTCAATGTTTTCACCATTGCCATCAAGAATGTCGTAAATCTCTTCAACATCCACGTTGATGGTTTCTGCAAGCTCCTCTGGTGTAGAATCGTTTTCATTCAACAAATTCATCACCTTTTCCATAATGTCAGCATTATATTGTTCAACCCAATTTTCTGCTGCAAATTCGAAATTTTTATCCATTTTTAATTATTTAAAATTGTTATACAATGCAAAGATATAGTTAATTTTGGAAAATTCCAAATCTTTAAGACTTTTTAACGCTAATCTGCGGCACAATCGCATCTTCTTTCCAATTCAGCCAATAATTCTTCAGTGGTGAAATGCTTCAAGGCATCTTCCTTATAACCATCCATTGAAACGCCACAAAGGGTTGTTGTCTTGCCTTTAACATCATCATCCCACGCAAGAATGTCTTCTTCGCCAAGACACGTGCCTATGTTGACCTCCCAATCGTCTGGCATTTCTCCCCCAAAGCCATTAGGTTCGAGACCTAGACATATTCTACAGAAGGATTTGAATTTTTTTGCTTTCATGCGCCATATGCTTTTTTCCTAATCTCAATTAGCAACTCATTAACGAAATCGACATTAATTGTTTCTCTGATGGTAGACTCAGCCATTGCCTTATCTAGTGCTTCCTTGTCAGCATCAGCCATTGCAATCAAATCGTCATATTCGTATTTATGATTTCTGACATCCATTAGGAAATCCCTATCCTCAGTACGGTTTAGGATAATTCCACGACCCTCTGCAATCTCCTTACCCATGTGGATAAGTCTGAACGTATGCATGAGGTTCTTCGCATCGTACCCCTTACCAAGATTTGATTCATAACGCTTCGGATTACGGTTCTTGACCCAATCTTGAAATTCCTTGTACTTCTTACAATGGTCTTTGAAGCCGCTTTCATTATAAACCATATGGCAAATAGGTTTCTCACCTTTTGATACAGATGAACCACGCATATCTGTAGAATTCTCAAGACACATACCACGATAGTGAATTACCTCTTGGTTTTTATCATACCAATCCTTGAGGTCTTTTTTGGTTTCCAAGTTGAAAAACTCCATTACGAATTTAGTGAATTTCTTAATGTCTTCAGCAACTTGTCCATAACCAAACCAACAAAGAAAAATATAGCCGAATATATTTGCGCCAAATGCTGCCATTTCCATGTCTTCATACTTAATAAGACGATGATGGATATGTGCTCCCCAATCGTAATATACACCATATGTGTCATGCATATTGGGAATGTGTACAAGACCACAGAAATCCTTATTGAGACCACGATTATCAAGCCAATTCCTAATCTTGGTGCTACCTTGCTTGTAGAAAGTATAAGCAAAGTCAAACGGTGTAAGTCTCTCCGTAACTGGATTTACAATCAACTTGTTCTGTCCACGACATTTCCTTATCTGTTCTACGGCATATGATATAAATGGCTTGAAACACTGCTTTGTCACGAATTGGTCTCTATTTTCAAAGAGAGGCATAATAATATCTGAAGGAGGTGTGATAATCTTATCCTCTGGTACAAACAATGCCTCCAATACCGTTGGGTTTGATTTCAATAATAGGTTGCAATAATTGCCAATCTCAAACCACGTGTTGTCATTCCTTTCATCAGAAACCAAAGGCTGATAGTCTGAGCCAAGACCCATTAACACCTCTTTAGGAGCAATAAACAATCCCTTCGTATCTAGGTCACTAGATTCATTATTAAGCCCATATAAATGACTGCCTGCCACATATTCAAATAATAGGCGATTATCGTCTGTAATTGTCTGAAAAGTATCTTTCATTTTTCTTAATGTATTTTCTGATGCAAAGATATGAAAAAAAATTGGATTAGCCAAAAACCAATCCAATCTTTAACTTTATTTAAGAAAACGGTATCTTCTGAATTGAATCATTGTTTAATTCCACCTTGCAATCAAGAAAGCCCTTTATCCTATTGTATAGCCTTATGTTTATTTGCCCATCCTTAATGGAAACGTTTTTCTCAGTCCAATGCCTATCCACTTCATACCTTGCAACTACAGTATCACCGTCCATTACATTAACAATTCCATCTATCTCTTTATATTTCATTTCTTATCATCAAATATAATTCTAGATTCAACGTAATTACGTCCTTCTCCAGTTAGTATAGGCATTTCATCATCAATGAACCATTCTCCCTTATCGTTCTTAATAACGGCAGTTCCACGTTTTTCAACAGTTGATAAGTTATTCCAATTGATGCCATATTTCTCCATTAGCATATCTTGAACTTGGCTAGTGCTCTTTCCTTGCAGTTCTTTGTGAGAAAACATTGATTGTCCTAGACTATTAATGCTATTTCTTTCAGCATCCTTTTCACGCCAAAGGATACAATTACAAACGTCTGAAATTGGAATATTGAAGCATCTTGAGTCAAATAACGCACCTTGTTCAACGGCTCTATTGTATGACTTTAATAATTTATTCACAGAACCCACTAGTTCTTCACCATATGTTTTTACATCGGTTAATACACTGTGATGCTTATTAACAAACTCATGAATTTTGTTGCGAAATATTCTATTGAAATATAATGTAGCCATTGCAGCAGATACTGAACACATTTTCTCAACGCTATAGTCAAACCATGCGTCTGTATCTAATGTGTTATAATCAACTAACACTAGTGTAATTTCATCTGACTGTGTATAACCAAATACGCAACCTTGAATATTTTTACAAAGTTCAAGAGTGGTTTCTTGCATTGTCTTAATTAGTCTTTTATCAAAAGGTTTTGCAAAACCTCTTGTGAAAGTATGAAATGCCTTTCCATCCAATCTTATGATAACTGGCATTCTTCTTACGAGATAGGTCTTAGCTCTATTCTCGTAATAACTCTTCATTCTATCTCCTAAACTATCTCTCTTACTCATAACCTCTAAAAGTCTAAAAAAGGTGAGTATCATCTTTATACCCACCTTTTCTAATTAATAATCCCAATCTAAATCATCTTCGTTCCACCAGTCTGTCTCTCCAATTAACGGTAAGTTCATAGGAGGTGCTTCGTTCAGTCTTTTACGGATGGCATTACACTTTGTGATTGGTGCGTTATTACGTCTATCAAGCCCACGCTCACGGCAAGATTCTCCAGCATCGACAAATTCGTCATACAACTGATGGTCGTATTCAAAGTCCTCGAAGTTGTCATAGTCTGAACGCCTTGGTTCATCTACTTCAAGACCGTAACCAAATCTTAGATTCTCATCTGCTGGTTTTCCACCAATACCCCACTGTGGGATAGGTGCTAGTGGCATAAAGCTGTGATTTTTAAATCTTGGAGGTGTCAAATCCTCCTCATCCTCTTCGAAGTCATCGCAACAGAAACGAGGTTTCTTACACTTTGGCTTCTCGAACTTTTCTTCGATTGCGTCCTTAATCTTCTCCACAACACTTTCAAAAGTTGGCAACGCAACGATAAATACATTAATTTTTTCCATAACTTTAATTAAAATTATATTTTTAGTAATCTGTCAAATTTTAAAAGTCTGACATTGCAAAGATATAGTTTTTATTTGGCAATTCCAAATTTTATCACAACTATTTTTTTATTTCGTTAACATTTTATCTTCTACCACCAAGATGACCACCTCTTGTAGAGCTTCTAGGTGTGTTCATAGGTCTATGTCCACCACCGTTCATGTTTGGATTATGCGGTCTATGCATGCCACCACCATGATGAATAGGTCTTGACGGTGCTACATGCCTAGGGTGATGACTGTGTGGTCTTTGATGGAAATGTCCTCTAGGCATAGGTCTGTACCAATTGCTGAAGTGCTGTGGCGGTAATACTCTTCTATACCTATGGAAACAATATCTATCACCGATATAATAAGGATAATAATACCATCCTCTGTAATAGTAGTACATAATTAAACCATCATCATTGAGGAATGGCGTTCCATATGAAATAATGACAGTTGTATTTACTCCATCATCAAACGCATCATCTTGTGCTACGGCAGTTGTTACGCAAGAGCTAAGACTTATTGACATTGCTAAAGCTACTAAAAATCCAAAAATCTTTTTCATAAGCCAATCAATTTTAATATAACTATTGCAAAGATATTGGTTTATTTTTTATTTTCCAAACAGTTACGGCACATTTAGGGCTTTTCTGAGTAGGTTTAGGAAATCACCTATTTTTTAATATGGTTTTCCCTAATTTCTTATTATATAGGTATTTTCCATTTTCCTTAAGCATTTTAGCTAGCATGAAGTATTCGCTAATGTTCAATGTTCTAGCATCTTTATCTCCTCTCATGGGAGTGGTTTGAATACTATTCTCATCATATACAAACCCACCTATTGTGTCAATAATCATCTTATAATGCTTATTACGAGTGGCTTCAAAATTGCTTCTATCGAGATTGTCGATTATAACCCAATGTTTAATTTTCCACAAATAAACCTTTTGTGGCTCAAAATCATTTTCTGAGAATAGTTCTAACTGTTTTATTTCCATAAAGCAAAGATATAGAAAATATTTCTAAATACAAATATTAAAATGTTAAAAAATAAAAAAATGGAGGCTTAATTGCCTCCATCGTAATATTTCATAACTTTCCTATAGTATCCAATACTTTTGTTTTTCCAATTTTTAGTATAGAATCCGCAATTCCAACATTTAATTGCCTTTTCCACACTATGTTCTGGATTGAAATGTTCTTGCAGCAAGATGAACATTTCCTTTGATTTTTGAACGTCATATCTATCTGATACGGTATAACGTTTAGTAGATTTTTTCTCCTTGAGAATTTGGTTGCACTCCTTTACCAATATAGGCACAATCTGAAGTATTCCTGCACAATTACCATTCTGATTATATGCCTTTGGATTTCCCTTGCTTTCGACTTTCACGATGGCATCAATTACTTTAGTCCAATCGTATGAGTCATTTCCTTGTTGTGCGTTAACGCTAATTGGAAGCATTAACATCACGATTAAAAATAATTTCTTTAGTCTCATCATTAAAAGTTTTATGTGAGGCTCGGCTGTAGTATGCTACATGCCGATATGGTGACGATATGTGAGAGCGAGTTACGTCACGCTTTCCTCTTAGTTAAAATTATACTTTGTCAGACTTCCATATTTACTAATTCCACCATTATACCAATCGTCTAGCAATTGGCTTATGAAGCCTTTTCTTTCGGTATCGTTTGTTATCCTATTATAAAATTCTTTATCTAGTGCATCAAGCACATCTTGTTTCCAACATGTCATCTTTGTAGGCTGTCCATTATCCAATTTCATGAACACGCCAACAATCTTACCTTTACCATTGTCATAAGGAATTGCCTTATAGTTTGCGGTAAGGAACTTAGAACCATGACTCACATGGTCTTCATAACATGCTTCCTTTATTATATTCTGTTTAAGTCTCTCTAAACCATTTTCAGATAATATGAATTTTTTCATAATAAATTCTGTTTATTATTATAAATATTCCTTAATCATCTTTTTGCTTAATGGTATAAGACAAAACACAGCTTCTGGTATCTCAAATACATCTACAAATCCTAGTCTATGCCAATATGGTAAAGTTCGTAAACTTTTCTCGACACCCATCCAAATAAAGTCATAATTATCTCTCAAGAACTTGATGTTGAAGTACAACATCTGTTTATCGAGATTTGTCCCACGAAGTCTCTCATCAATAATGAATGAATGCCCATTGACTTGAACATATCTATCCAAATATTCTGAAAGCTCCTTCTCAACGAATGAGATTGGAGAGCCAAACTTTATTGGGCACTCACAGAACATAAGCAAACTATAAATTTCCCCACTTTCCTTATCAACTAGCTTAACTGAGTCTTCCAATAATGCCTTGGATTGACAAAGTTGCCCATATGCCTCTGCATCACATGATAAGTCGAATGCTTTAGCCAAAGTCTTGCAAATTTGGACTAAATCTTCTGTAGAGGTCTTCCTTATTTCAACCCTTTCTAACAAGTCTTCTTTGGTTAAATTGTTATCAACCAACTTGTTACATAAATCTATACGCATGACTGCACACGATTTACAAATGCAAAGATACTAAAAATATTTGAGAAAACCAAATTTTTTAAGATATTTTTGCTTATTTTACAAAAAAGGGGGAGATTTATTAATGTTTCAACCTCCCCCATTGTTAACTATAAAATATTTGAAAATTATGAGCGTTTCCTATTTAATAACAATATCTCCATTTTCACAAGAGGCACTGAATGTATAATTTGGTTCATAGTCGTGTTCAAGCATCAATTCTGTGATTTTATCCTCGATGTTATCTTGAATAAGCCTTATAATTGGTCTTGCACCAAATTCTTTTTTCTTTATTGCCTTTACATGTATATAATCTACTACGTCATCAGTATATACTATATTATATTCTATATTATTTAATTTATTATTAAAATTATTTATTTCTAGTTTAACAATATCTTTTAAATTATCATTGGATAAATCATTAAAATAAACTATTTTATTTATTCTATTTAGGAATTCTGGAGTAAACTTCTTCTTAAGTTCCTTCTCAATGATTGATTTCTTATTATTGTTCTCATCTGACACAAAACCAACGCCATTTCCAAGTTCTGAAGCCTTTCTTGTGCCAATATTTGATGTCATGATGAATATACAGTTATGACAATCAACCACATTTCCATTGCTTTCTGTAAGTCTTCCTTCGTCAAATACTTGCAAGAATAAATTATAGATTGATTCATCAGCTTTTTCAATTTCATCAAGTAAAACTACTGAATATGGTTTATTCTTAATTGCATTCGTCAGAACACCGCCATCATCATAACCAATATAGCCAGGGCTTGAACCATGAAGTTTTGCCACTGAACTCTTCTCAGAATATTCAGACATATCAAGTCTTATGAGCGCCTTTTCATCTCCGAATATTTCTTTTGCGATTGTCTTTGCTAAAAGAGTTTTTCCTGTGCCAGAACGACCTAGAAGCAAATAAGTGCCAGCACACTTCTTTCCATCGCTAAGACCAACCCTATTTCTCTTGATGACTCTGCATATGTCATCAATCGCCTCGTCTTGACCAACAATTGTTTTCTTCAGCACGTCATCAATATTGGCAATCTTTTCCTTTTCGTTCAATGACAATTTACTTACTGGAATCTTTGTTATCTCAGACACCACATCTGCAATGTCGCTTTCTGTAATATCAATCTTAGCAAGATTAAGCTTCTTAATGTCTCTCTTATAATCCGCAAGGTCTGATGCAAGAACATTTTCTTCAATGGTTAATGAGTCAATCTTTTCAAAATCCCCATTATTGAGTGCCTCATTTTTTTCATCTTCGATTTGCCTCATTCTCTTCTTGGTGTTTTGAATCTCGATTGGCTCTCTGTCAATAAGAGCTGTCTTAGCTCCAGCCAAGTCAATGAGGTCAAATGCTGAGTCTGGCAAACTTCTATCCGTAATATATCTCTCAGCAAGCTTTACAGCCTTTTCAATTGTTTTTTCGCTGTAACTCACATTATGATAGTCTTCATAATATCTCTTATTTTGGTTTAACACTTTAATTGATTCGTCAATTGTTGTTGGTTCTATCACAATCTTTTGGAATTTCCTAGAAATCTGTGTATTTGATTCAATTGCATTTCTATATTCCTTGAAATTTGTGGTTGCAATAACCTTAACAGTACCTTCAGATAGCAAGTTACCAATCATTCCACTAATATCTCCGTCTCTTTCCTTATTGGTGCTTCTTAGGACAGTATGAATATCATCAATGAATAGAATATACCTTTCTGATGATTGTAATGCTTCTATTAGGTTCTTCATACGTTCCTCGAACATACCCCTAAAATGTGTACCACTTACAAGAGCCATTGGATTAAGCATAACAATTTCCTTTCCTTCAAGAACTGATGGGACTTTGTTTTCCTCAATCATCTTTGCGATGCCGTAGACTATGGCTGTACACCCGCAACCGCTTTTTCCAACCAATACGGCATTGTTTTTTTTGCGTCTTGATAAAATTTGGATGATTTCCTCAATTTCATCCTTTCTCCCAATTATATCATCAATTTTACCATTTCTAGCTAGTTTGTTAAGACTAGTTGTAAACTGTTCAATGGCAGAATCAGATGAATTGTCTGTTGTGACTGTTTTCATATTAACTTGACTTTTCAATGGGATATCTTTCTTGGCTTTACTTAATTTCTTAGGCTTCAATCTATTTGGTTTTACATTAGTTTCTTTTTGTGCCGTATTCACATCACATTTATTATAAATGAACTCATATTGGAGCATAAACCTTCCAAATATAGCTTCCTCTTTGAAATTATTCTCCTTGTTCAATACAGCTAATAATATGTGTTCTGTACCGATTTGGGAGTTGTTAAGTTTCTCAGACTCAGTTTTAGCACACTCCATTATTCTCACCAATTCATCATTAAATCTGACATCACCATCTTTCATCTGTGGTTTGGTATGTTCGTCTATAACCTCCACATAAACCTTTCTCAATTCATCTAGGTTGTTGGACATTAAGCAATTGTCCAAGATAAGGTTTGCATGACAATCTCTTACATCCAAGATGGAAAGTATCAAGTACTCTGGTGTTAGTACGTCTGTTGGAAACTCATTCAACAAAACCGTTGACATGTAATCCAACACTCCATTTAACTCAATTGTGTAATTAGTCTCGTTCTTTTTACTCATAATTCTCAATTTTATATTTAAATAATAATGATTTTTTGATGAAAATTCAATAGCAATAATTTGGAATTTTAACATTTTTTTAATATCTTTGCAAAAATACGTTAAAGTTATGGCAAAAATATTTGATTTATACACAAAGGACAAAGATGGTAACGATGTTTCTAGAACATGGTATGAATCCACGAACATACGTTACAGTGAATGCGTTGACTATGATAACAAACCAAAGACATTAAGAGTTGTGTTCAAGAACGGCACTCAGTATGAATACAATAATGTAGATGTCAATGATTTCTTATTATTCAGAGACGCACCAAGCCAAGGAAAGGCTTTAAACGAATATATTAAAGCAAAGGGATACGAATACAAAAAACTTGAAAATGCTGACCTTGCAAACTTGGATGGTGAATTGGGATTCCGTATGGATGGCGGCATCTTTGTCTTCTATGAAGGTGGCAAACTTACCATAAAGGATAATAAGGATAATGTCATATGTGATAGGGAGGTGAAATTGACCCCAGAGGCATTTGATGCCGTTTGTGCTGCTCTTGAGGCAGTTGGTAAGCAATTATACACTGAAGGAAAGGGTTTTGAAGATGAGAAATAATTACGGAATAAGGGATAGTAACGAATTTAGAACTGTAATGGAATCAGTACTAGCCGTGTTTGTGGTTTTCAAACTAACCAACGTCATTAATTGGTCTTGGTTTTATGTTCTTATGCCATTTTGGATTCCTTTAGTGTTGGCTCTTATATCAATAATGTTGGGATTTATAGTAAATTATGGAAAAAAGTGAACGTTTGAAACTTTATAATGCTGCCATAACAAGATGGGGTGTTGGCGCACAAAAGAACATGGCTTATGAGGAGATTGGAGAGCTTCTTACAGCCCTTGCAAGAGACGATAGGGGTAGAACAACAACAGAAGACCTTCTAACAGAATTGGCTGATGTCACAATTATGTGTGAACAAATGGCATATATTCTTGGTTTCGATGATTATGAGAAAGAGCTAGATAGAAAACTAATAAGATTAAGAGACGAAAAATTGCATTTAAACGATGGGGATAATAATAAGTAGTTTTATAGGATGTGGTCGAGAATATCTTAAGAACATATACGGCAAGAAAGCTAAGATATTCGATATGGCTGATGAAATGGGCATTAATGACTCATCAAATCAAGATTTATTGGAAGAATGTTATAATAAGGTTATGTCTGTTGTCGATGACTACGACATTGTATTCATACCATCTTCAAAGAATGTAAGGGAAATGTTCAATGAACATAATGTTGATTATGATATATTCTATCCTTCTGTTGAAAGGAGAAATGAATTCATTGAAAACCAAGTTAGAAAGAGGACGAAGCCTGATGTGATTAGAAAACTTGATAAGAATTTTGAAGAATGGGTCAATGAAATAGACGATGACGAATCACCTAACTGTTATAAACATAAACTTAATAAGCAAGGTGAATTCATTGGCAATGAGCCAACAATAATGAGTTATATCAATGGTTTAAACAATGCGTAATATTACTAGAGAATGGAGAAATCTTCATGAAGCTAGAAGCATTATGAAGAGAATGAAAAGGGAAATGAAGGAACTTGATAAACTAATGGTACTTGCACAACAAGAGATTTGCCAACCTAAATACTCAGAATAAATGACAAAAGCAGACGAACAATATCTATCTTTATTACGAGATATAATGGAGAATGGTGTTGAAAAGGACACTAGAGCTGGACGTGTTAAGTCCGTATTTGGGAGACAACTGAGATTTAATCTTAAGGAAGGATTTCCAATTTTAACGACCAAGAAAGTGTTTACCAAAGGGGTTATTCATGAATTACTTTGGTTCTTACAAAGACCATATAACTCTCATGGTAGTATGAATATTGAATACCTTGTTAGAAATGGTGTACATATATGGGACGATGATGCATATCGTTGGTTTAAAACAAATATATGTGGTAGATTTATTAAAACAGCAAATAACAGTTATCAAGTTAAGCGTATATTTCCAAAAGAATATCTTGTATGTACCAATGATGATGAGATGGGTAGACAACCAATATTCGAATATTGGATTGAGAATGAACTTAGACAAAACGATGACGAATGGCTTAAGAACATTACAAAGGAGGAGTTCTTGGACTTAACCTTACAGAAGGTTGAAATAAAGGGACCATTCATGTCGAGATATAGATTTGGTGACTTAGGTCCTGTATATGGAACGCAATGGAGAGCATTTGGAAGTAATCATGTAGACCAAATCAAGAATATTATTGACACATTGAAAACAAATCCAAATGATAGGAGAATGTTATGTGTGGCATTTAATCCAGACCAAATTGAAGATATGGCATTACCTCCTTGCCATGTTATGATGCAATTCTATACAAGGGAATTATCAAATGTTGAGAGAATGAAGATTTTCAACGAAAGATATATGAAATGCCAAATACCAAAGAAGTATTACGATTGGCTCAAAGAATATTCCAAGAATACAAAGGATGGCGCAGACATATCAATGCCTAACGATGGCAGTAATTATGATATTGCAGATATTCCCAAGTATGGGCTGAGTTGCATGTATAGCATGCGTAGTAATGACGAGTTTTTAGGGCAACCATTTAATACGGTTTCGTATACCATTCTAACTCACATGATAGCTAAATTAGTAAATATGATACCAGACGAGTTAATAGCTTCACTTGGAGATTGTCATATATATGAGGCACATTTTGATGCTGTTAACGAACAATTATCTAGAAAAGGTTCTGATAAGATACCACAATTGATAATAGAAGGAAATCAAAAAACAATTGAAGATTTCAAATATGAAGACTTTAAAATAATTGATTATGAGCCAGACCCAATAATCAAAGCACCATTATTAGTCGGTTAATGGAGAGTAATAGAAAATATGATATGGCTGTTGAACGTGAGATTGCAGCATTCCTAGATGAACATTTATATTCGAATAAGGAGATTTTTACTGAGTTTGCTAGAACTGATGGCTATGACGAGCAAATGAGAGGCTCTGACCTTATTTTAAGCTTGCATGACAAGAAAATAGATAGGGTTATTGTGGATGAGAAGGTGGCTGCTAGATACGCTAATACAAACCTTGATAGTTTTGCATTGGAATTGTCATTCATATCCAAAAGGGGTACTAAAGTTTGTGGATGGTTTCTAGATAGTTCAAAGTCAACACAATACTATCTCTTTGGATGGATATTAAAAGCAGATATAGAGTATAATAAGGAGAAAAGACGATATAATACAGATTCGATAACAAGGGACAATATTAAAGAATTTGAATGGTGTCTTGTATCTAGGCAAAAGATTGCTGATTTTCTTGAGAGTAAGGGTTGGACTTTAGACATGCTTGCGAGACAAGATGAGGCTATCAGGGAAAGGGGATGTGTGAAGACATCGGAATTTGTGAATGGGATATCATTCAGATATAGCGAGAAATACGCTGAAAGACCAATTAATATATTATTGAAAAAACAAATCTATATCGACTTATCTGAATATCATGGAATAGTTACGGCAAATGAAGGTAAAATCTCAACAAATATCAAAGCCCAAAAAGAGAAGTGTCTTAAAGATGGAAAATCTGATGAAGAGCTTATAATGGAATTGCTATCAAGCCAGATGGGTGGCAGTGTTAAAAGGGCTTCTAGGGATGAAGATTATAAAGACCATATTGACTTTTGGTGGAATACCCTTGATGGAAATAAATTCGGCATTGATGTTAAGGGACTAAACAAAGTATGGAGATTTGATGATGGATATGACGATACAATCCATTGGGTTCGTTTGGTAGATAAGCAAGGACGTGAAGATAGATTCTACGTTAAGGCTGATTATATTGCGTTTAGAGCGATGAAGAAGGTGATTTTCGTCAAGTGGAAAAAATTAGTAGAATTTGTCTTGGAAATGGTAAAAGGAAAAGAGGTTGTCACTAAAAATCCAAGAAAATGCTATATACCATATAATCGTGATAGAGATATTGCAGTGATGGTGTTAAATGATGATTTGGAGAAATTATCTGATTTTGTGCTTCATTATGAAGGTGCTGATTGATTTCAGTACCTTTTTTTTGTTATTACCAAATATTTATAGAGAAATAATTTATAAAAATAAAAGAAAAAATATGAACAGTAATATTTTGGATTATATGTATGAAGGATATGGTTATGATACAGATAACCCACTTCTTTACGTTGATGTTGAAAACTATAACGAAACACTCAGTGAAAATGGAAAAATGACCACTCGTGGTATGGAGACCCTTGCTTATAACGATGGACCTATTGGGCACGATGCTCCAATTCCAACTGAGAAGGATAACAAGTATATTGAAACTGTATCATTTATCTCAGAGAGTGGTGCTAAGTATACAGACCTTAGACAAGGCATTTGCGATTGTAGTCGTGAGACTGGCGCTGGCGAAGTTGTAGATAACGGATAATATCACATTTAATGTTTCGATGGGAAAAACTATTACATTCGGAGAGAATAGATTATTAACTTTAAAGGATAGAATAAATGAAATTATGGTTGGCATGGATGATGTCAGCCATAATGGTGTTTCCCATAATGTTGAAGAAGTTTCAGCAGAGGTTGATGAATTTGAACTTGGACAAGAAAGCAATAATCCACCAATTGGAGGTAATTATTGCCACACAGTAGAAGAAACAAGTGTAAATTATTCTAAAATACCACAAGAATTCATATATAGAGCAAAGAAACTGAGACCAAATGAATGGAGCAACTGGGCAGTAATCAACCTTATTGATATTAACATTATGCCACGTTATTTTGAAAAAAGAAGTATGGCATATAAGTACTACAAATGGTTGAAGATTGATAAAAACAACAAACCAGTCATAGTTAATTTGGATAAATATGAATCAAAGAAAAATAATAAAAGTGTTATTGTCAATGAAAGCCAAATCAAGAACATAATTGAAAATCTTGATTTTGAGGTAGATTCTTCTGATATTGACCTTTCATCCTTTAAGAAAAAGAGTGAATTAGCGCCAATATGGGTAGATGATAATACTTTGGATTCTAGAGTTAGACTAAGATTATTGGATATTGCAGACGATTTTTGGGAATTTGTTAATTTAACTTGGGTTAAACCAAGTGGAATTATCTTAACTGGCTCAATCTGCAATTTCAATTGGTCTAAGTATTCTGACATCGACCTTCACCTTATTGTTGATTTCGATGAGATTGATGAGAAGACAGAATTTGTTCGTGATTATCTTGATGCCAAGAAGAATGAATGGAACAACGAACATAGCGACTTGACGATATTGGGATTCCCAGTTGAATTATATGTTCAGAATCTAGGTGAAATGCCTCAGAGTGGTGGTATATACGACCTTGAGGAAAATGATTGGGTTAAGAAACCAGATATGGGCAGCATAAAACCAATTGGTCTTGACAAGTTCTCAATCAAGGATAAGGCAGCAGAAATCATGACAATCATTGATGACATGTATAATGCTCTTAATGCTACAGACGATTCACATAAGATTGAGACAATCGGTGACGATGCTCAGTATCTTTGGAAGAAGGTTAAGGCAATGAGAAAGTCAAGCCTTGAGAGCAATGGCGAGAGTGGAGCTGGAAATATCGTCTATAAGATTCTACGTAGGACACAATATCTTGATAAGTTGTTCAAATTGTTCTCAACTGTTTATGATAGAAACAATTCAATAACTGAATCAGTAGAGAGTAATAACAATGTTGATGTGTTTGCGTTGGCTAAAGAGAGATTCGGTGTCACCAATGATATAAGGGAATGTGGTTATATACTTCCAGATGGTAGTATGCTTGACTTCAGTGGAAGACATATGGTAACTGGAAATACTGATACCTCTCATCTTAGAGGTAGAAGGGGTGTTGACCACAGAGACATTGGAAACCTTAATTGGGATGCCGATATGACTACTAAAAGCGGTCTAAACATCAATATGGCAGACTTCATTAGAATGGGTGCAATAAGAATCCATTGTTCAAACACTTGGAGTTCTATAAATCTCTTCAAGAAACCTACTAGGGAACAAGTTAACCCAATGTTAAGGTTAATTCAATATAGTAAGGGTAATGTAACTGTAGAGATTGGTGATGGAGATAATTCATACGAGTATGCTGAATGGGATGGAGCTAACCCAAGAAGAGTGATAAATGATGTTGTAAGATATTTTGATGGTGAAACTATTAAATTGGTAGGAAATGTTGCAGAATCAATCAGAAAGTATTCTAATGCTATTACCTTATTAAATGAGGAATGGGTTGGTGATGGAAACAGTGAACATAATCCATATAAGAAACGTTGGGATGCTGAAAGAAAGGCACTCAAGGACTTTGTTTCTAATTATGGTAAGTTAATGCAATCAAAGGAAAATGGTAAGTTGTATAAATGTTATTATGATAAGGTGTTATCACAGTTGATTGGATATAACTACTGCATTTGCATACAATGGGATAGCATTGAAATGAAACCTAAGAGTGTTCTCTATATAAGGGCATTGGATAAGTTCACACCAAATATTAAACAAGTCAATTTCGATACAAGAGGAAAAGATAATCAAATGGGTACGGTAGATGATAATTTTAGTACAATGCCACAACAAACTCAGTATCAATACCAATAATTGATATTTTTTGATAATATGAAATATTTATAATAAAAATAAGTTTGAAAAAAATTAATACATATTAATATGGATAATAAAATGAATACAAATGAGCAGATTGCTAGAATGAAGGCTTTGATGGGATATGGTCTTCAAACTGAGAGTAAGAAAGCTCCATACAGTTCAGTAGAGAACCAGAAGCTTGGTGCTGATGGTAATGTATATGGTATTGTACGTGAGGGTACTAAATATTACATCAAGTCTGCTTCTAACAAACAGAATCTTGTAAAAGAAGATTTCAACTACATTGGTGGTTTCAGAAACAGAAAGGATTATCAATATGATTCTTTTGCTGACGCACAGAAGAACTTCGATATGAAGATGATGTCTCTTAAAGAGGCTGCAAACAAACAAGACTATAACATCAGTTCTTGGGATTTGGACAAGAAAGAGACTGTTGTAGTTGAGGCAACTGATAAGATGAGAAACGAAATCAATCGTTCACGTCAAATCATGGAAAATGCAATGAAGATTGCAGAGGGTAAGAAAGAGTGTGCAAATGGCATCTGTGATAAGGACATCAAGAATTCACAGAAGGACAATATCTCTAGCAGTGTAGAAGAATGCGGTGATGCGGCTTCTGCAAACGCTGGATATACAAACGCAGAGATTCCAACTAGCATGACTGAGGATAAGACTTGTCCTAAATGTGGCAAAAACCCATGTCAGTGCGAGACTGTAAATGAGGAAGAGGTTCTTGGTTGGAATCGTGGTAACGATGACTACATGGATAAGTCTCATGGTACTGAGATTGGTGATAGCGCACCTTTTGACGGTCCAGAGGCACGTAATATTGACGATGGTGACAAGAAGGTAACTAATACTGGTGAAATGAAGAATGGTGTTGTTGAGAATCATGGTACTTCTATGCATGATACCGATGACCAGAACAAACCAGAAGTAGGCGTTGGTGAAGGACCATCTGATGATAACAACAAACCTTTCGATGGTGAGAAGGGCAAACAGATTGACGAGGCTTTCGATGACTTCGGTGGCGAGGATGTTGATGGTGCTCCAGCTCCTGAAGAGGGTGAAGGTGAGCCAATGGGTGATGAACTCGGTGACGATTTAGACGCTGAAGACGAACCAATTGATGACGAACTTGGTGATGACCTTGGCGGTGAAGAGCCAATTGGTGACGAAGGAGAAGATGTATATGAGGATGATGTTGAATCACGTCTTAGTGCAATGGAAGAGCTCCTTTCACAGATTGCTGACAAGTTGGGTATTAGTGAACCAAGTGTAGACGCTAGCGCTTATGGAGACGATGATATCTTCGGTGACGAGGGTGAAGGTGATGACTTCGGTGGTGAAGAACCAATCGATGACGAAATGCCAATGGAAAGCAAACAAAGAAACAACGGTGTTCAGATTTATGAAACTGCTGCATATAGAAAAGCTATGGGCAAGCAGAAAGTAAACGAGGAAGGTATGACCCCATTCAAGGATGCAGGTCGTGTTCCAAGTGGTAATATGAACAAGTTGGATGATTTTGGTAAACACCCAGCATATCAGAAAGTAGTTATGGATTTACCTCCAAAGGATATGAAGGAATTCCCAGGTTACTATGATATGAATGACGATTCAGTTAAGAATGACACTCCTTACGGTGAGAAGATTGGTGATGGTGCTCCATTCGAAATCGACCCACAAGCAATTGACAACGCAATTGCAGAGGCTTTAAATCGTTTAAAAAAAAACATAAACTAAACGAAATTGCTTTTGAGGAGAGACCAACAAAATTGGAAATACCAAACAGCAACCCTCTAGGTGGTAGTGTGGATGGCATGGGTGATTTAGATAATGCTCCAATGCCACCAATGGGTGCTGATGATATGGGGATGAATGACCCTATGGGTGGAGGCGAACCTCCAATGGATGACCAACAACCTCCAATGGAAGGTGGAAACATGGAAGATAATGAACTAGACAGCATTGTTAATAACATGTCAGCAGAGGATAAGGCAGCAGTCGTAAAGTATGCGAAGAGCATTGCTGATGATTCAGATGCCATGCCTCAAGACGGTGGAATGCCAATGGAATCAACCTTCAACTACAAGGGTGTAATTGATGAGGTCATAAATGATGTTTTGGATGACCATGAGGGTACAAAGAGACCCGAAAAGAAGATGCCAAAAGAATATAGGAATCAACCAATGACACCATTCCAATCTCCATACTTTAAATAATATAAAAAGGGATACTTTAGAGTGTCCCTTTTTTGTTTTGTACAGATATTTATATAAAAATTTGTAATATGAAAATATTCGTTAAGAAAGATAATAATTTGAAACCACTTGGTGAGGGTAGAATCTATTCAAAGAGCCAATTAAGACTCAATGAGGCAATGAATGGCATAGATGCCAATATTGGTTCAGCTAACGGTATTCAACAAGCTCAGATGATGGCAAAACAACTGATGAATAGAAACCCAGGTGTAGTGTCAGCATCAGCAGACGCAGGTAAACTTGATGGGCAGTCAGATGTGACTAACGGAGAAGGATTGAAACTTCAAATTCCAATTAATGCAACTGGAAAACAGCTTGCTCAAGCACAGAATATGGTTAAAGACCAATCTGCTGATGATGCACAAATTACGTTCACAAAACCACAAACACAATCTTCAGTAGATAATAATGGTTTAGGTGAATCAAGAATTATTGAAATGAGGAAGAACTCGATTCCATTTTCAAAGAAAGAGTTAAGTGATTTCCTAAGTACCTTATAATGAAGAAGATATATCTAAAAGAAAATACAATTGCCAATGTTTTGAATAAGAGGCTTTTGCCTCAATTTCTATTCAAAAGCGTTAAGGCACATGAGACATCATTGGGAGACAATAGTATGTTCCCTAGTGGTGGTGACTATCCTTTTGACTATACTTTGCTAAAGGTTAGATTCGGTGAAGTGTGTGATGCAATAGAGAAATTGGGCTTGGAAAGCCTTGATGAAGACTATCTTATGAGTGAGTTAAGCAATGCTCTCAAGATGTGTAGAGATATGGAGCTTCCAATTAGAGATACACTTGAGAAGATTTGCGAGAATGCCGTTAATAGGTTGTTTGCAATCCCAGAGGAAATGCTTAACCTAAAGTGCAAGCTTGTAGATAAGATAAAGTTCAAAAATGCAATAAGGTTGAAACCAGAATCGGATGATAAGATTACATACACATTCGATGATGTGAATGATATTGAGTTGTTTGATAAGGCTGTTGAAAAGAGACGTTTCATTGATTCATTAATTCAAGGCGCAGCATATACTTATTCAAAAATATTGGGCTTGTATATAGAGGATATTGATAGAATTAATAGAGACCTCATTCCATTGTATATGAAGATTATCGCAATCAATGATTATCTTCTTTTTACCAAGAAAGAGGAAATGAGTGATGAAAAACCAATGCAAGGCTCATATGTTGAAGTGCATCTTGGTGGTGTTGGTGAGAGAACCACAATAAAGGCACAAGGTATTATATTCCCATTGTTGCTCCAAGAGACCATTAAAGGCTTGTTTGAGCTGTTTTCAGCACATGGGCTACCAAGTAATAAGGATAAGGCGATGTTTGTCGTTAAAAAGGCTGATTTTGTGCTTGCAGAGCCTTGGGACTTGAGATTTGGTGTTACGCTATGGAACAAGATATTTGGTAGGGTGGAAGACACCAATATGATACCATACATGTTTACAAGCCTCATTAAGCAGCCAAATGAAGAGTTCAGCGCAAGCGTGAAGGAAATCCTTTCAAATACCAATAGGGGAAATGAGATAATCGACCAATTAATGAAGAATGCTGAATATGATAATGGTTATCAACAGTTTACCAATAGGATAAATGCGAAGAATATTGATAAATCATTGATTAAGGATTCTTATTTCACTGGAGCTGAGACAAATGGATATGAGATAGATTCAGATGAATCAGAGGGTGATGTAATTGAAGAGGGCGAGGATGCAGATGTAATGGGGCAATATGAGGCAGAACCTCAGAAGCCTATTGAATATTATCAACAATTGGTACAATCTGCAACCGTAGATAACATTGATTTCCTTGAGGGAAACGTTAATGGTGTCACTGAGGACTTGATTGTAACTATCAATGGCGAGATAATGCCAAGACAGATGATTCTCCTTATGGCACAGAGCGTTAAGATTAGAATCAGTGAGGAGGAGAGAGTACCAATGCTTCAGATACACATTATATTGAATGAAGGAATCCAACGTTTAGGTTTAGCACCAAAGATATACACAAAGCTTATCTATGAGTTCGGTGCAATCTATAGCGGAGAGGGAAGAAGAATAAATAAGGAACATATAGCAAAGGTTTATGCTAAACTAGCTCAAAACCCAAACATCTATGTATATCATGATGATATGTGCTATATGGCAATGCTAAGACAAAAAGAGTAATCACAGTTGTGGTTGCTCTTTTTTTGTTTGTAAATATTTATAAATGAATAACTTTTCGAAACATTGTTATATTTATTTAAATTTATACTGTTACAACTATGATTTACGATAGACAACAAATGGCAAGCGATTATGCTCAATGCTATGCCGACAAATCAAGAATTACATTTATAGAAAAGTATTTCTCTACCTTTAATGCAACTAAGGGTAAGAAAACACAATTCCACTGTTTTCCACGTCAGAGAGCGTTCCTCAAGGCTCTTGCGGAAAACAGAAACGTTGTTGCAATTAAGCCAAGACAGTGTGGTATTACAACACTATCAAGTGCTTGGGCAGCAGCCCAGTGTGCATTTGCATCAGCAGAGGCACCTGAGACTGTTTTGTGTATTGCCAATAAGCTTGAACAAGCGCAAGAAATTATCATAAAGGTAAGAGATTTCCTTGAGCAAGTTCCTAGATGGTATTGGGGTAATGAATATTTCTCAGTTGACCCTAATTCAGAAAAAAATCTAAAATCAATTTTTTTAAAGGATGCAAAAGGTGAGCTGAAGTTGTTCAATGGTTGTAGAATCATTGCACGTGCATCTGGTCCTAATGCTTCTCGTGGTATCTCTGCTGTATCCGTCTTGATTCTTGACGAGGCAGCGTTTATTGAGGAAGGTGTGGCTGCGTTTACCACTGCTGCTGCAACTATGGCATCTAACCCTAATTCTAAGACTGTTATGGTATCTACCCCTAACGGTAGAGACGAGCTTTACTATAACACATATAGGCAAGCATTAAGCCATGAGAATAACTTCGTGGCAGTACAGTTCCGTTGGTATCAAGACCCAAGATTCAACAAGTATCTTGTGTGGAAGAAGAAAAATGAAGATACTGGTGAATGGGAGTTTGACCAAGACCCAATAATCGACAGTGAGGGAGGAGTGAAGTATGATGAGGAAAGATGGGCTAGACTTGAACACAATGGTTGGAAACCTACAGCGCCTTGGTATGATGAAATGTGCAAGCAGTTCAACAATGACTCAATGAAGATTGCCCAAGAGCTTGATGTATCGTTCATGGGTTCTGCCGACAACGTTGTTGCTCCAGAGTTCATTGAAATGCAAGAGAAGCTTAACACAAGAGAGCCACTTGATGATTTTCATGACCCATTAGTTGAAGAGACTTGGTTTTGGAAACGTCCTATTGAGGGACACCGTTATATTCTTGCATGTGACCCATCAAGAGGCGTATCTGCCGATAGAACAGCCATTGAGATTATTGATATGGATGGTAGGGACGAGAATGGACTACCGATTATCGAGCAAGTTGGAGAATATGTTGGAAAGAAATTGGGTGATGATATTGGAGCATTATGTTATCAATATGCAACAATGTATAATGATGCATTCATTGTCGTTGACTGTACTGGTGGTCAAGGAGATGCTGCCATATTAACACTTATAAACATGGGTTATAAAAACATGTATTATGAGGATTCAAACCAAAAGACATATATGGTTCAGAGGTCAACAAAGAACTATGATGGATATACGGATAAACTTCCAGGTTTCCACTTCCAAGGAAACCGTTATCCAGTACTTGCAAACTTCGCAGGTCTTGTCCGTAACAATGAGTTCAAGATTCGTTCAGCTAGGGTAATCAACGAACTTGAGACTTGGATATTCAAGGGTGAGACAGCTAGAATTGACCACCAAGACGGTGCTCATGACGATACTCTTACAGCATTGGCTATGGGATTGTTCGTTATGCAGTACACTGTTAATAGGATACAAAATACAGCCAATAAGGATAAGGCTATTCTTAATGCGTATATGATGAATCGTGCAATCAGTATGAATAAACCAAAGATGAAGAGTGGAGAGACTATTGCACCTAAGACTGGTTTACCTTTCTACAGTTCAAAGAAACGTATTGAGAAATATAGTAATATAGGTGGAAGTTGTATGTGGCTATTTGGAGGAGTTAAGTAAAGTAACAAATATTTATATTTATAAATAAATTTATTATTTTTTATAAAAATGGCAAAAAAGAATACAGTTTTTCAAGCCCTAGATAAAGCCATAACTGGACGTTGGACTTCTTCATCTACATCAATAGCAGAGCCACATATTAATTCATATGATTTGACTCCTAGTGATGGTAAGAATGTAATATATAGGACAACAGATAGGGATGACTATTTACAGAAGAAACTAGAGCTTCAGCAAGATAAGTACTTGAAGGATAGATGGGTTAAGACTAATGTTAACCTAGCTGTAACCGCATATAGTGGTTTGAACAATGTCAAGTTAATGTATCGTGATGGTGATTTGATGGATGCATTTCCAGAGATTAGTGCAGCACTTGATATTGTTTCTGAGGAAAGTACGATTGTTAATGACAAGGGAATGGTTGTTAATGTTTATTCCAAGTCAGATAGAATCAAGAGCATTCTTGAGGATTTGTTCGTGAATAGACTTAACATCCAATTAACTGGTCAGATGATTATCCGTGCTATGTGTAAGTATGGTAATCAATTTATGTTATTGGATATTGACCATAAAAATGGTGTTAAGGGTTGGAAACAGCTTCCAGTATTCAATATGGAGAGAATTGAAAATGGGGTTCAAAATCCTTATGGTGCTGGCTCATCAATCGCTGTTAACGGTGTAACAAAGGATGATGCAGACCTATCAACTCAGTTTATTTGGTTGGATGATAATAATTCACAAGTACCATTCAGAGATTGGCAGATTGCTCATTTTAGATTGCTCACAAACTCATTGTATTTACCTTATGGTGTGAGTTACCTTAATGGCGCACGTAGGCATTGGAGGATGCTTTCATTGATGGAAGATATGATGCTTATCTATCGTCTTGAGCGTTCAGTTGAAAGACGTGTGTATAAGATTTTCGTTGGAGCTATTGATGATGCTGATGTTGAAGCATATGTAGAGAGAATTGCCAATGAGTTTAAGAGAACACCGATTATTGACCCAGTAACTGGTCAAGTTGACCTTCGTAAGAATATTCTTGGAATTGACAATGATATATTTATTCCAGTACGTGATGAGAATGCACCAACTCCAATTGATACGCTTTCAGCTGGTCAGAACATGACAGCTCTTGATGATATCAAGTTTGTGCAGAATAAGGTGTTGACTTCACTTAGAATACCTAAGTCATTCTTGAATTTCGAGGAAGGTGTTGGTGACGGTAAGAATCTTGCACTTATGGATATTCGTTTCACTAGAACAGTAAACAGAATACAGCAAGCATTCTTGATGGAACTTACAAAAGTGGCTTCAATCCACTTGTTCTTGTTAGGTTTCAATGATGAGTTGACCAATTTCTCATTGACGATGAATAATCCATCAACACAAGCTGAAGGATTGGAGATTGAGAACATGCAGAAGAAGATTGATGCTGTTAGAGACGCAGTATCAGACCCAGGTAATGGTCTTCCAGTTATGTCACAAACTCGTGCTCTTAAGCAGATTATGAAATGGTCTGAAAAGGAGATTAAGGAGAACCTTGAAGAGATACGTCTTGAAAAGGGTATTGCCGCTGAACTTGAGAAAACCACACAGATTATCAAGAAGACTGGTATCTTCGATACCGTTGATAGAATCTATGGTGAACCAGGAGCAGAATACATGGATGATATGCAAGGCGGCCAAAGTGGCATGGATGGTGGCTCTGGAGGAATGGGCGGTGGAATGGGAGCACCACCTCCTCCAATGGGAGACGCACCTGATATGGGTGGAGATATGGGAGCACCAATGGATGATGGTAGTGGAACGGCACCAGCCCAAGAGGGTTCAATGCCAACAGCCGATATGGGAAGTGACCCAAATGCGCCAATGGAGTCTAGATATTCAAACAAGCCACTGATAAATGAGCAGAAGAACAATAAGCTTGATGAAATGTTCAATAAGTATCTTTCAACTTTGAAGGAACGCAATGAGAAGCATAGAGAAACTGAGTACAAGCGTGCAGATGTTTATGATGAGGATTCATTGTTGATTAATGAAGAATTTGATAAGATGATTGATGAACTTGGTAAGTTTGTTGATGACAAATAAGATAAGGGCGTGGCAGTAACTGTCACGCTTTTTCTGTTAAACATGATATTTATATGAAATAATGTTTGAATGGAAAGTAAAAGGATACTAGAGTATTTTGAAGGCACTCCAGATACAGTATACGATATAACTAATCAAGTAACTTGGAAGTGGGATAATGAAATGGCAATATCTTTCGGATATTTCCCTGTTTCATTAGACAACGAGTACATATTTATGACTGGTTCAACAACTCATCTTATGATTGCAGCGCAAGCAGCAAAGAAATTAATGGGAAAGGCAATCAGCCATATAAAGGATACTTACATTCCTTGGATTGAAAGACAGTGTTATGGAAAGTCATATTGTCGTGGAAGGATATGGACATTTGATACTGATAAGTATCCTAGCATCATGGCATTTTGGTATCTTCCAAGCTCTAGAATGGTTAGAAAGATTGTCAAGGAACTTAATATAGACCCATACAACTATATATTGGTAGTGGAAGACTCTCAGAATGCATTTGAGGAAAATCCAACAGTAGCCGAATACATAGAGTCAAATAGTAATGGTGATGATGGTTTTGATGAAATTAACGAGCCATTTGCCATTGATAAGAGGGTTATTGAGATTATAAGAAGTTATAACGATACCCAAAAGACTTGGCAGACTCAAAAGGAAAAGGAAGGTTGGAAATCACTTGCGCAGAGGAATGCAACACTGTATCAAGAGAATAGGCAAAGAATTGATGAATATTTTCAAGGAGACCCAGACACGATTGATGAATTTGACGATGATGACGGAGTATATCTAAACAGTATATCCTACAAAGATAAGAATGTGATATCATTTGGTTTCTTTCAAACGTCATTGGATGGTAAAAAGGAATTCATATATAAAACTGATATCTGTCATCGTGATATCTGTATGGGCATTGCAGAAAATATAATTGGTAAGGCGATTAATTGTGAGGACATTGAAGACATGGAAGTTAAGGATATTGCCTCTTCAATATACGCAACAACAGCTTATAATGGACGTATATTTCTAGATGCTGATGTAATCACAACATGGTATAGAGTATCTTCAAATACACTTGAAAAACTACTTAACCTAATGGGCGGTGTTGAGAAGTGGAAACATTTAACGTATATTGTCCCTAATTGGTATAATAAAATTACTTGGGAAAATGATTCCTTATCACAAAAGAACATTAATGTGGTTGATTATATCGAACAAGGAATCACTGCCGATGAATCAAGAGATGAGCACCAGATGGAAAGGGATTTTAAACCACTAGTTGATGGATGGATTCTAGATACGATTAAAAAATATAATGAACCTAATTCAACATTGGCAGCTAAAACAGCCAAGTTGGGCAATATGACGATTGCACAATATAATTCATTAATACATCAAGAAGAAAAAGAACCTAAACAAACAATAAAAGAAAACAATATAAATATGAAAAACAACAAATATCAAGAAGAGTTTTCAAACTATATTAACATAATGTCTGAGGCATTACAGAAGGATGACTACAAGGCGTATGAATATGTTAAGGAAATGCTCGATGAGGCTATTGAAGACAGCAAACATGAGAAAGAACTCATGGAAGAAATGAATACGACCAATTTCGGTATCTTGAACCATATCTTCGAGAATGAACTTCCAACGCTCATCAAGACGAACAAAAAGGCAGTTAAGGACGTTATCAATACAATCAGAGAAGATAAGAACTTGAAGAGTGAATTTGATTTCTATAATGTAATCAAGGAACAATATAATAGCAAACATGCAGAGATTGTTACCTCTGAGGTTGTACTTGAAAAACTTGCAAAGATTGTGTGCGAGAATATCGACCTTAAGACAATTAAAGCTTCAAATAGAAAGCTTAGAAAGGTGATGATTGAAAACGGTGTGAAACCAACTGAGTTTGTTGATGAAGAATCAAGAAAACTTTATGAAAATGGTGATGTAATCCTTACAACAAAGAGAAACACAAATAACATGATTCCTCTTGTTGAAAGTTACGATGCCGTTTGTAAATGGATGGATGCTCATAAGTCAGATAAAATTAATGAAGGTAAGACTCCAGACGAATTGATTAGTGAGTTTGAGGAAAAACTTAAGAACAACCTTAATGAGTCTGAAATGTCATTTGTTCAACAAATCACTGACTTCAGAACTCCAATTGCAGAACAGAGAAAGGAGAAGCTATTCAATAAGTTCAAAAATGAATGCATCGATAAGATTAACGAAATGTTGAAAGAAGATGCAGAAAATGTTGAACTTAAGGGATTAAGTGACCAGATTAATGAAATGTCTTTTAATAAGGAAACCATTGTTAAGGACATTGCAAAGTTACTTGAAATAAGAGATATTTTGATGGATGATTAATCATAACAAATGCAGCTAGAAATGGCTGCATTTTTTTTATATTTCCCTCTTGATTTTTATGAAATTTTTTGCTATATTTTAAATGTAAATGATATAGCAAATGAAACGACTAAACAAGGAATATAAGTTAGATGTGTGCAATCATATTTCCTTGAAATATGGCACGGTAAACAGAAATAACCCACAAGTTGTATACGTGAGTGGAAAGTGTTGGGTGTCACCCCAAAGGGAAATGAATTATGCCGATGTTATTGACAACATTGAGAAGAATATGAAGAGAAATATAAAGTCATTCCTAATTGATGGGATAAACTTCGATAATCGCTTTATATTGGACTTTGATATCAATATTGATGGACTTGCCCCAAGGGAGAAAAAATTCCTCTCATTCGACTTCTATTTGCGTCAAAATGAGAAGAATAAAAAGCAATTACAAGACTTAAATGATTTGTTTAAGAGAAAGGTTAGTACAATTGCCAATAACCTAGTATATTCTTTTAAGGAAAATGATTTCACGATAAATAAGAAGAAATAACCTCTTAGAAATATTTATTATAAAAATTAGATATTATGAAAAAGGTAATAAGACTAACAGAATCAGAATTGAGAAATATCATAAAGAATTCAGTTGATAAGATATTGAGGGAAGATATATTGGGAAATGATTGGCGTGAGAACGACAATGTATTGAATAATTATGAACCATTCGAGGGTGAGGAACATTCCACACCATTTGACGGTATGACAAATGACCATGATTTTGGCATAACTGGTGAACCTCTTGACAAAACTCATAATGACATTAACCAAGATGATATTGTGAATGGCGATGAGGATGAATGGGCACAAGATAGAATTGACCTTGAAGCCAATTACGATGATTTTCCACCAATGGGATAATTTTTTTTGGATGGTGTTTTGGCAAAAAGAAAGCGAGACTAAATTTAGCCTCGCTTTTTTATGTATTATTTATAACAACAACTAATAAGCATATTCAACATGTTTTTTTGATTCCTTAAAAGTTCTTCAAGATATTCTCTACTTACATTTCCAGTTTCTTTGAAAAGCTGAAGTTCTTTGTTGTATATTTCAAGTTCTTCATTATATCTATTAAAATCATTTTGCATATAATCCTTTACGACACGATTAACAGAATCTTCTACAATTCTATGCAAATCAGATTCAGTAAGTTTTATAATTGTTTTATTCATTTTCCTTTATTTTTAAATATTCTTAATTCTTACTGTAAAGCTCTTGATGTATGGGTTTCTCAAGCAGATGAATTCTATATTGTCTTTTATTGGAGCATATGCCTTGATTCTCTCCATGAATGTTTTTCTATCTTTTGATGTATAATCACTCATAGGATAGCAGATATACTCTGTATAACGCCCCATATCCTTTGAATTCATATGCCTCCATCCGCATTCCCTTTCAGCCCTTAATAGAGCTTCAATAGCTCTACCATTTGCAGATGAACGATATTCATCAACTTGGTCTTGGTCGAAGAATAGGTCAGTTTGTCCGTTTGGATAAACACCAATCTCATTTATAATTCTAGTAACTGATTCTGTTATCAAACCATGTAAGTCACCTTCAGTTAATCTTATTACTTTTTTCATTTATTGCTTTTAATAAAGTGTTATTATCGTTATTTATGTCTTCAATAAATATTGCATCGTCATACATGTGTTCAAACAGTTCATTTAATCTGCTAGAGGAATGAAGTTTGTTAAAAATGTAAATTATTGGTATGTTATGTTCTTTGCATAACTTATTTTTAAGTTTATCTAGAGCAACTCTTTTTTCAAATTTACCTTCGACATTGTAATATGTATCTCTATAAAAAACATGTTGGTCTCCTTGGCATTCTATCGCAATATTGTACTTAGGTAGATAAAAGTCTAAAGACATTTTTTTGTCGTTAAAAAGCCATTCATATCTTTGTTCTCTTACGTAATTAACGCCTAATTTATCTAGAATTTTAGCTATTTTTTCTTCTAAGTGACTATTTTTACAAAAAGGGCAACCTGCGCCCATTAAATGACTATTTGGCGTTTGTGGAAAAACACCGTGTATTGGACAAGTTATATAAACATTCTTATTTGAACGTATATATTCAACTTTTGAATAATCATATTTATCACCATGAACCTTCTTAGCTTTTTCTATAAAGTCTCCAAATTCTTCTTTTCTTAGTTTAGCAAGTTTTTCACTTTTACATTTTGGACAACCATGTCCTTGTAAATGACTATCTGGTGTTTGTTGGAACTCCCCATGTTTAGGACATATTATTGTAGTTTCAGCACCGCCTTTAGAGAATGTTTCCTTAACATAAGAGTATTTTTCTCCATGTATCTTTTTAGCTTTTTCTAAGAATTCATCAAATGTCATTCTACGTTTAAGCCCTCTTTTTTCTGCTGCGCATTTTAAACATCCACCACTATGTAAGTGCCTGTCTGGTGTTTGTTGAAATTCTCCGTGAATTGGACAAATGATGCTAACATTTGTTTTATTTCCTTTATATTCTACTAAAGAATAGTCATATTTTCCATTATGCTTGGATGTGGCTTCCTTTATAAATTCATTTGTTGTTTTCTTTTTACCCATAATGCAAATATATGGAAAAAATATTAAAAAAACAAGTACTTTACGAGGAAAGTACTTCTTTAATCTTTAAAATCTTTTCGTTTAAAGAAGGTTTTGAATTATTTGTTTCGTTATTTTCAACGAATTGTTGTAGATATTCTGGACTTCCAATATAAGCTCCAGGAGTTGAAGGACTTGACACAATATCGACACTTATTAACTCAAAATCATCACCAACATAGTATTGTCCTAGGCGTTGTTCAACCGAACCAACACCCCTTGAAGATACCCCTATACGGAATCCCATTAGAAGCAATTGTGCTGCATGGTCTCCACAAGTCGATACTATCCCATATTTTCTAAAGCCTTCAGTAACGTTTAATTCTATCTTACCAACCAAAGTTTTTCCTTCCCAATGCATTTCAACAATGTTATGGGAAATTCTTCCAAGGTCAATTGTACTTTCAGCAGGATGATTAAGTTCCCCTAAAGCCATCTTTTCAGCTACCATTTTTTGGTATTTCTCAACTTCCCTTTTTAGGACATGTTCTGGGTATATTCTACCATTTGCGTTTTTAGTGTCAAATTTTTGCAGAATACAATCCACAATAAATGGATTTGGTACATTCCACCCACCATTATTAATATCTTCCTTTAACTGTTTATTGTTGCCAAAGTCTAATGATATGTATCCATCATTCTCGATAAGGATACCATGTCCAGTCTTACCTTCCTTTATTATCTCTAATTCAGCTTTTTTCATCACTAATATTTTTTATTAATAAATATTTGTCTTTTTCTAAATATTTATATATTAGTCAATAAAACCAAATAGTAAAATATCTATATTTCCATTATTTTTAGGGGTATATAGAATTTTTTTGGTATTTTTGGTATATTTATAATTAAAATAATGTATTAAATCTATTTTCTAAATGAGCAAAAATATTAGAAGCAAAGTAGTTAGAGAATCTTTATTGGATTACAACACACTCGCAAATTCTTTGAAGGAAAATACGGAGAGTGCAGTTAAAGCTCTCTTGAGTGAGACTGTACGTGATACATATGCCAAGTTATTGTCTGAGGACGATGACAAGGACTACGAAGAGGGTGAAGTGGAAGATACTAGTTCTGATATTACAAACGATGCAAAATCTAGCGATGTGGTTGACGATGGTCAAGCAGACGCAGACGCTGGTATGGACGCTGAAGGTGGTGATGTAGAAGGTGGAGAACTTGAAGGTGGCGATTCAGTTATTGATGATGCTGCTGTAGAGGGTGAACCAACTGATGACGGAGCTGTTGAAGGCGAAGGAGGCGATGAATGGGCAGAGTTTGATAAATATAAGGTATCAGACGATGAGTATGACTTTACAAATGCGGAAGACGAGGAAATCGTAAAGGTTTACAAATTAATGAAGAATGATGACCAAATCCTTGTACATAAAGATGACAATGGAAATGTGAATATTCAAGACAATGAGACTGGAGCTGAGTACCTAATCAAGCTTGACGATGAGGGTGAGGCAGCTGGTGTTGCTGCATCTGAACCAAGTGACGATGAAGTAATTACTGATGACAGTGCAGAAGATGATTTTGAAAATAACATGGATGATATGAATGAATCAACAGAGAGAATGTTTGAACTTGTACTAGAGTATGATTCAAACGTAGGCTACACTGACAATTATCAGAAGAAGGATGTAATGACAAATCCAGGTATGTCAGAGCCAGGCAAAAATGTAAACGATTGGGATGCAGGTGTACCAAAGGGTGACTCAAAGCCTTGGTCTGGATACCCAAGTAAGAAAAATAAGGCAGATAAACCATTCAACGCTGAAAAGGGCAAGCAACTTGAAGAAGAGGAAAACCTTGAGGAATCAGCAGCAGAGTGCGGTGGTAGAATGGGTGCTCATGGTAGAATGATGGGAACAAAATCTCATAACCCTATTAAGGCAAAGAAGAATTCTCCAATGAACCAACATCACGTTTCAACCGCTGGTGAATACGATGGCAACCCTACTAATGAGAGCTTCATTAAGAGGGCAAATACTGTTCTTGAAGAAAACAAAGAGCTTAAGGCTACATTGACTGACCTTATGGAGCAGTTGAAGAAGGTATCTGTAACTAACCACAATCTTGCACAGATTATTAAGTTGGTTTCTGAGAACACAACTTCTCAAGATGAGAAGAAGGAAATCATTAATAGATTCAAGAATGAAGGTAAGACCATCGAGTCATCAAAAGCACTTTATGAAACTATTAGCCGTGAACTTCAGAAAACCAACAAAATGAACATCACTGAGGAGAAGAGTCTTACAGTTGAGGGTTCACAGAAAATCAACGAGACACCTATCTATAAGTCAAAAGACTTGTTAGATTCTCTTGATTTAATGCACAGAATGATGAGATAATTGAACTTTTCTGATTTCGTGTATATTTATAAAAAAAAATAACTAAGTAAAATAAAACTTCATTTATCTATATGAAAGAATTTCTATCAAGTGGTGTAGTTGGAAATATTGAGTACAACGCACAAAAACAGATACGTGAGAGCATTCAGAACCGTTGGGACAATCTCGGTTTCACTGAGGGTCTTCCAGAGGGTATCAAGGAGAATGTTGCTACATTGTATGAGAATGAGGCAAAGCACTTGATTTACGAGGCTACTGCTTCTGATAACAGTGGTTCTTTTGAGACCGTTGTTTTCCCTATTATTAGACGTGTGTTCAGCAAGCTTCTTGCTAATGACATCGTATCAGTTCAAGCTATGAACCTTCCTGTTGGTAAGTTGTTCTTCATCCTCCCTGTTACTTCAGAGAGAGAGTGGGAAGTTCCAGCAGATGCACAAGCAGAACCAGGTGATATCATCGATGGTACAACTGGTCGTCATAAGGGACTTATGGGCTATGACCGTGTAAACCGTAATAAGGAAGGTCGTGTTGAGCCAAGATACTATCTCCCAGATGAGACAATCAATGAGCTTCAAGATGCATGGTATATTCCAGTTCTTAGCGATGAGACTACTTATGCAACCTTCGATGCAGCTAAAGCAGCAGCAGAGGCAGCAGGTCTTAACCCAACTGCTATCCGTAGAGTTGGTCCTGAGGTAACTCAGTACTTCCAGAAGAGTTTGTATGACTTGTTCTACAACGACTTCTTGTATGACAACTCAAAGGGTAAGGTAACTATTAAGGTTGGTGAGGCTATTCCAGTATTCTTGGCTCCTAGTGGTGTTCGCCCATTCGGTGCTGACAACCTTAATCAGTACTTCAAGAGTGGATTCGATGGTACTATCCGTAACGTCATCCTTGAGATTGATGGTTTCTCTTCATTCAACGCAAGTAAGTTGACTGGTCCTGATGGAAACGAAATGGACACTGAAGGATTCCTTGCTTCTCTTAAGGTTATCACTCAGAAGGAAATTGCAGCAGCAACCGTTCCTGGCTCAGAGAGCGTTCAGACCGCAGCTTTCCGTAAGTTCGAGTCTGTTCCATTCAGAGTTGTTACTCAGAAGTATGGTAAGGGTATCGTAGAGTACGGTGCAGCTTGCGATGCAGAAGGTAAGATGTATATCGAACTTGACCTCGCTAAACCAGTAGTTCAGCAAGCAGGTACAATCGATGGTTATGTTGGTGTTGACGCAGCAGCTCTTGATGCAGCAATCACTCCAGATGACCCACAAGCAACTAAGGATGCTTTGAAGGCTCTCTTCAAGATTGCTTGGGCACAGTATGATTCTCTTGAGCTTGAGACCGAAATCGGTGAGGTTAGCTTCAAGCTTGATTCAGTAACTGTATCAGTTGAGGAGAGAAAACTTCGTGCAACATGGTCTCCAGAGCTTGCACAAGACGTTTCTGCATTCCACAACATTGACGCAGAGGCTGAGTTGACAGCTATCCTTTCAGAGCAGATTGCAGCAGAAATTGACCGTGAGATTCTTCGTGACTTGCGTAAGGGTGCACCTTGGCAGGCTCGTTGGGATGTTAATGGTTGGAGACGTATGGCTGCATTCTCAACCAACTACACTCAGAAGGATTGGAATCAAGAGTTGATGACTAAGATTAACCAGATTTCTGCACAGATTCACAAGTCTACACTTCGTGGTGGCGCTAACTTCATTGTAGTATCTTCAGAGATTTCTGCATTGTTCGATAACCTTGAGTACTTCCACGTTTCAGACGCAAGTGCAGAAAGCGACCAATACAACATGGGTATTGAGAAGATTGGTGCTCTTGGTGGACGTTACCAAGTTTACCGTGACCCATATTCTCCACACTGGTCAATGATTATCGGTCATAAGGGTAAGTCACTTCTTGACACAGGTTACATTTATGCACCATATGTGCCAATGCAGTTGACTCCTACTATGTACAACCCATTCAACTTCGCACCAGTAAAGGGTATCATGACACGTTATGCGAAGAAGATGGTGAATAATAGGTACTATGGCCACGTGAGAGTCGATGGACTTGTTCATTGGAGCATTAATGAATTCAGATAAATCACTGAAAATCAATAACTTATATAAAAACTTGAGTGGTGTAAACTGCTCAAGTTTTTTTTATTTCATACTCAATCCTTTTATGTTTGTACCTAATATTTATATAAAAAAAGTGAATTAAAGTTTGGAATTTTAATTTTTTTTATATATCTTTGCGCTATAAAAATATAATAGGTATGAATAACGAAGAAATTATAAAAGACTACCAAGGTGGAATGGGGATATATGATGTTTGTGCAAAATATCATATTGGAAAAATAAGATTAAAGAACATTTTATCTGAAAATGGCGTTGAACTTAGGAAAAAAGGTAAACAGCCTATAGATAAGAGTTCATTTGTTATTGCTGACTATAGTATTGAAAAATATAAAAAGCATGATGGTTTCCATTATATTGCAGTTGATAAACAAAATGGTATCGCATATAATGATTATATGAATAATGGTGGATTTCTTACATCACATATTAAGAATGTTTATAATGTTGAAATACCATCATTGTATGATAGAAGGAAATATTATATGGAAACTGGAAACTATTGGTGGGAACAATGGTTTTATATAAAAGAGGAGAAAGACATTGAATATAAGGTAAAATGTCCATATTGCGATTGGGGAACAAACGATGAAAATAATTTAAGTGGGGCATTTACTCACCATTTAACGTCAGTTCATAAAATGAGTGTGGAAAGTCATCTAAAAAATCACCCAGAAGATTATGTATACTTCAAAAAACAAGCAAAAGAAATAGAAAAACAAAAACATCTTGAAAACCCTAATAACTATGTCATATGTCCAATATGCGGTAAGAAAATGCCAAAGATAACATATAGTCATCTTAGAAATGTACACAATATTGGCATGGTTGAGTTCAAAAAAGCATATCCAAATGTTACAATTATGTCAAAGGACATGCTTGAACAAGCAAAAAGAGACATGAAACTTGGAAATCTTGTAGTTTCTAAAAGTAGATTTATTTCCTCATATGAAAGGGAAATAAGTGAATATATTTCAAGTCTTGGTGTCGAACATGATGCTAATAGGCAAATTCTAATAGGTAGAGAAATTGATATTCTTATTCCACATGCTAGGATTGGAATTGAGTTTGACGGATTAAAGTGGCATACAGAATTTTTTGGTAAGAAAAATCATAAATATCATTCAGAAAAGACAGAGCAATGTAATGAAAAAGGTTATGGGTTAATTCATATTTTTGAAGATGAATATGTCAATAAAAAGGAAGTAGTTTTAACTAAATTAAAACATATACTTAAAAAAGATTATGATTTACCACGTATAGCTGGGCGTAAAATTCAAGTTCGTGAAATATTAAGCAACGATGCAAAAGAATTTTTAGAGAAATATCATATACAAGGGTTCTATAAAAGTAGTGTTTATCTTGGAGGCTTTTATGAAGACAAACTCGTTGCTGTAATGGCATTTAAGAATGGAAATGTAAAAAATAAAGATTGGGAACTTGTGCGTTTTGCTACGGATTACAATTATATATATCAAGGCGTTGCAAGCAAAATGTTTACTTATTTTATTAGAGGTTATGAACCAAGTGCAGTTGTATCATTTGCTGATAGAAGATGGACACCTTGGAGTGATAATAATCTTTATACAAAACTTGGGTTTGAATTGGAAAACATAACAAAACCAGATTATAGATATTATAACGAAAAAATAGATAGATATAAAAGAGTACATAAAATGTCAATGTGCAAGTCAATATTAAGTAAAAAATATGGTTTTCCAATGACGATGACAGAACTCGAAATGGCAAAGGAACTTGGGTATGATAGGATTTGGGATTGTGGATTATTCAAATATGTATGGAGAAAGTCTTTAAAATAAAAGTAAAATTTTTAATATTTATATATAAGTTTTATATGATTTTTTACTAATAACTATTTTTAATTTTTATACTTTATGAAGTACAATTTTATTAACAATTCAGAATTTAAGGACAACATTTTATTAATTCCATTCACAGAGAATGTTTTAAAAAGAAGTAATATCAAGACTGAAACAATAACAATAGATGATTGGGATTTGGATAGAATCTATCTGACGATAGATGGGAAAGAATATACTATTAGGATGTGGAATATATGGGAAACGGAAAAAATGGTAAACTTTGAGTGGAGTCTCATTACTTGGTTAAATGGTGAATCTAGTGGAACTACATTAACAAGAGGTTACTCAAGATTTAGGAAATCTGATTATAAAGATAAACAATAACGGTGCGGCAAAAAATAAAACAATTAAATATCAAGCAGTCAAGTTTTTTGACTGCTTTTTTTATGTCCTTATGAATTAATGAAAGTGAGTAAATATTTATATAAAAGAAAATAACTAATAAAATTAAAATATTTCAAGAATTATGGCAGATAATGCAAGAGGAATACATGTTTCACCGGGTATCTATACTCGTGAGATAGACATCAACTACGCTGTTCGTAGCCTTGGAATCACAACACTTGGTGTTGTTGGTGAGACCTTGAAGGGTCCAGCTTTTCAGCCAATGGATATTTCTAATTGGCGTGAGTTCCAAGAGGTGTTTGGTGGAACAAGTACGGAGAAATTCAAAGGAAGTCAATATCCTAAATACGAGTTGCCTTATATCGCTAAGTCTTACTTGAGCGAGTCAGAGCAGCTTAAGGTTGTTCGTGTTCTCGGTCTTAGTGGCTATAATGCAGGTCCAGCTTGGATTGTTACAGCTTCAAAAGAATATAAAGATGAAAGTGGTAACACACAAACAAGTGGCACTACTGCTGTTGCTGTAATCCGTTCAAGAGGTACTTATAACCCATATGAGACTGGTTCTACCACTGATTGTGTTTGTGAGGAATCAAAATATGATGTTCTTAAGTACTTTGTTGGTGAGAAACCAAATAGCGGTGACGCAACCAATATTTGTGACAAGAACGGTTATAATATGAATGCTCTTCAGATTAAGCCTTATGTCCCAATGGACAGCAATGGTAATGAATGTAGTGGTTATGGAATGAGTGGTGATACCGCTTCAACCAATTTCTATATTTCTCAGAACAATCACGGCAGATTCAAGCTTGTTGGCGTAAAAGGTGTATACAGTGATACGGAAGAGAATCCAGAGGTAAGGGATATTATCAACAAAGGATATAGTGGAACTACTGAGGAAAGAGAAGAGGCAATTGCAAAGGGTTATTTCGAGTATCCAGTAACGCTTAATCCATATGATAAGGAGTACATTCTTAACGTTCTTGGCTCAAAACCTTATGATGGTGATGCTCCAATATTCGTTGAGTCTCTTTATGATGTTGCTCTTGACCAAGCAATCATTGAGGATAGAGTTAATGTGATTGACGATAGTTTGAAGCAGTTTAACGTATATTATACTGCTGATTATTGTCATCATGAGCCAGTTGGTGGACTTTTGAGAATGGCTGAGACAACGCTTAGAAGAAAGCATGTTGGTATGAGATTTTTAGCTGATAAAGAATCAAATGAATTAGGCATTAAGGTTGTTCCTTATAACTACAAGACCAATAAGCCATTGACTGAAGTTGTTAATGGAAAAACCCAAATAAAGAGTGAAGATGCTATTGCAGGACAGATTTACACTGTAAGGCAATATACAAATGCTGATGGTAAGAGGGTTTATCAATATGGTTATTATTCTGAGGGATTTGAGGAAATCATTGCTAGTGGCGCTGAATTGACCAATGTCTATGGTAATCTTCTCAGTGGTGGAACAAAGAACAACGATAATACAACTAATTGGAAAGCATCTAAGTTGGTTCTCAACACCTATGACGGTCTTTATTACAGAATGAATGAGGATGCTAGTGATGTTGCATATGTTGAGCTTGACATGAATGACTACAAGTCAGCATACAGATATGCTTCTACACCTTGGATTGTATCTAACTTGAAGGGTGACTTTGACCATGTTGAAGTTAACAAGTTGTTCAGATTCCATACAATTACAGATGGTAACAATGCCAACTATGAGGTTAAGGTATCAATTGAGAACATCAGACCAGATGATGGCTTGTTCGATGTCATTGTTCGCAGAGTGGATGATGCTGATGAACAGATTATGCCACTTGAGAGATTTGGAAGATGCTCAATGATTCCAGGCGATAGTAACTATATTGCGTATAAGATTGGCTCATTCGATGGCGTATATGAATCTAAGTCTAAGTACATCACAGTTGAAGTAAATGAGACCACAGCAGCTAAGATGTCAGTGCCTGCTGGTTTCTTGGGTTATCCTATACCTCAGTATAACGGTCTCCCAATTGACGGTGATAGAAACAGTGTTGCATTCCCAACATTAAAGTACAATAGATTCTTCGACCCAGATATTAAGAATAGAAAACAATACTTCGGTCTTTCTTCTTGGGTTGGTGTAGACATTGACAACTTTACCTTCAAGGGTAATAAGGCGTATATTGACAATCCACAATTCATGACTAGAGGTTTCCACCTTGATTCAAGACTTGATGCTGATAATGGAGGCATCTCAGCATACACCGTTGATGGTGAAAGTGGATATAAGTTCGATTGCGTTTCTACAAACTCTAGAACTTCTACATTGTCTGAACCACCAATCATTGGTACTGAAGACGATATGTTCGGTTCAATCTATGAGTATGTAAATCTTCGTAAGTTCACAGTATTCTTCTATGGAGGATTCGATGGATGGGATGATTACAGAGACCAGAGAACCAACACTGATGGCTACAAGATGTCTCAGTACAGAGGCTTCATCAACCAAGGTAGTGGTGAGGGTTATGCATTCAATAGAATTAAGAATCCAGACCTTCTACAATTGAATCAGAATGGTATTACCTCTGACTGGTATGCTTACCTTAGTGGTATCAGACAGTTCTCTAACCCAGAGGCAACAGATATTAACGTATTCGCTACTCCAGGTATAGACTATGTAAACAATAGGCTTCTTGTAGAGGAGGCAATCGAAATGATTGAGGAAGAGAGAGCTGATTCAATATATGTGGTTACAACTCCTGATAAACCAAGTGGTGCTGGCGACTACGTTGATGAAATGTTCACTCCAGATGAGGCAGTTGGTAATCTTGAGGATTCTGAGATTGATTCTAACTATAGTTGTACATATTATCCTTGGGTTAAGTATCTTGACCAAGATAACAATCAGTACATCTATCTTCCAGCAACAAAGGATGCAGTTAGAAACTTTGCACAGACTGATAATACAGCATATCCTTGGTTCGCACCTGCAGGTATTTCAAGAGGTAACGTTGATTGTGTGAGAGCACACTTCATTACCAAGCTTGGAGATGAGGACGTTCTTTATGAGGGTAGAATCAACCCAATTAAGACATTTGCTCAAGACGGTCCTAAGATTTGGGGCCAGAAGAACTTACAGATTAACGAGTCTCAGCTCAACAGAATCGCAGTTCGTAGATTGCTTCTTAGATTGAGAAAGTTGATTGCAATCTCTTGTATTGGTCTTATCTTTGAACCAAATGATTCAACTGTTAAGCAGTCATTCATTTCTACTGTAACCCCAATCTTGGATAGCATCAGAAGCAATAGAGGTATCTCTGATTACAGAATTGAAGTTAACGATACAATCGAGTCAAGGGAGAGAAGAGAGCTTCCATGTAAGATTTACATAAAACCTTACAATGCATTAGAGTACATTACAATCGACTTCATCATCACTCCAGAAGGAGTTTCATTTGATGACATTTAAATAACACTATAAATAAAAAGCGTAGAGATTTAATTCCCTACGCTTTTTTTATGTATTTAGTATCCACATAATCTGTAAGCCAAACTCCATTGCTTGAAAGATAGAATTTTATCCCATCCTTATACATTTGTTCAGAATTAATTTCAAGCACATATGGTGTACCGTGCCTAGAACCCACTTTTAAGGCTGTCTCTTCGTCTTTTGACAAGTGGACGTACAATCTCTCACCTTTGAGAATTCCTTGCTTGTAAATCGATTCTAATGCCTTTGTTGAAGTTCCGTGATACAATGTATTTGGCGGTATTGTTTCAGTTAATCCAACATCAACATTAATTGAATGACCTTGCCTTGCCCTTATCTTGGTTTTGTCCCCATTATATTCATAACGTTGTTTATTATTTGTCTCAACAATTCCATCAAGAAGTTCTTTTGTATAACCTTGATTCTTGATGAGTTCTGAAACACTTCTCCAGCCGTTATGGTCAATGAGACCATTCTCAAACGCTTCCTTATCGTGCCTTAGAAGGAAAGCAAGATGTTTACCTTTTGATATTAATTCCTTTTCGTTCATAATCCGTATTCAGAGTCAATGTTTTTGTTAATGAGCAATTCCTTTGTAACTCAATTTAACATATATTTACCACATTTGGCATAACAACACCCATGTTACAATCACTTGTAGAAGGTGTATTGTTTGGTCAGCCATAAGGTTTATTCTTAGTTTATTACACTTTTCATTATCGACTATATAATGTATTATAGCATTGAAGATAAATATACTAAATAGTATATATGAAGATATTGTGGGCAACAATATCATTGCTGGAACCAATATCATTATAGACCAAGACATTGAATGTATTAATAATGCCATTTTATAGTCATATTTATACAATGACTTATATTCAAATAATTTTTCCCACCATACCTTCTGTTTCATCTTTGCCAAGTTACCTTGGAGGTAGAAATCATCCGCAATGTGGGCTAGAATCATCAATAAAAGTAGTTTTACCATCATAGATATTACGTATTGTAATGGCAAATATATAGAAAATAATTAAGAATTCCAAAAAATATGTGAAAAAAACTAGGTATTTTATATTTATTAATAAAAATAGAGTAAGAATAATAAAATAATCTAGATTAAAATATTTGTAAAAATGAGTGATTTACTTTTGAAAATGCCTCTTAACTATGAACCATTGAGAAAAAATAGATGGTTGTTAAGATTTCCAAGCGACTTGGGTATTCAAGAGTGGTGGTGCAAGAGTGCAGCACGTCCACATATTCAGCAAGAAGGAAAGGCAATTGAGTTCTTAAATACAGAGACATACGTTGTTGGCAGATACAAGTGGGCTACAATTCAAGTGACGTTGAGAGACCCAATTGGACCTTCTGCTTCACAAGCAGTTATGGAGTGGATTCGTCTTCACTCTGAGTCTGTAACTGGTCGTCAAGGCTACGCTGCAGGTTATAAGCGTGATGTTGAGCTTGAAATGCTTGACCCAACTGGTGTTGTTGTATCTAAGTGGATTTTGAAGAACGTAATGGTTACTGACGCAGATTTCGGAAACCTTGACTATTCTTCAGATGACTTGGCAGAGATTACATTAACATTGCAGATGGACTATGCAATACTTTGTTACTAATTATTTGATAATCAGCAAGTTACAAAATTTACATAGCATAGTTGAATAGGAAAGTTAAAGAAATTGTTGCAATTTCTTGGAAATTAAGATATTTATCTATATATTTGCGCAAAATAATATAGGTAAATATCTTTTTTTTATGGGATTAAAGAAACAGATTATTCAGTTTAAAGATGGAAAACAAATTGCCATCTACGAATCAGCAACAGAAGCAGCTAAAGCAGTTGGAAGCATAAATGCCACTATATCTAAGTGTTGCAATGGTAAAGTAAAACAAGTGAATGGATACACCTTCAAATATACTGGGGAATATACCAATAAGGTTGAACATAATGGCGATTATAAATGTCCGTATTGTGATGAGCGTTTTGAAACCTACAATGGATTGTGTATGCATGTGTTTGCATATAAGACTCACGGAAGTAACATAACCAAAGAAAAACTGTTAACAGATTCCAAGTATAACGGTATTAGACCAACTTGTAAGTGTGGGTGTGGTGGATACACTGAAATGTGTTATAATGGTGGTGCTCATTTCCAAGAATACATAATTGGGCATCATAATAGAGTACACAATAACTGGGGTCACAATGAAAAAGCAAAACTCAATTCTGCCAAAACAAGAAGAAAACAATATGCAAGTGGCGAGAGAGTTCAGTGGAATAAAGGTAAAAAATGGAGCGAGACATTTTCTGAGGAAAAAATTCAAGAATTAATGGAAAAGTACTCTGATAAGGAAAGAAATGAAAAAATTAGTAAAGCTTTAAAAAATGTACCAAAGTCTAAAAAACACGCTGAAAAATGTAGAGAAAATGGGAGAAGTGAAAAGTCTATTATTGCAAATAGATTAAAAATGTATAAAGCTTTAACTAGTGGAGAATTTTCTTTATCATCAAAAGTTGAAAAGGAATTTATTGAAACTTGTATTAAACCACTTAATATAGAGTTTGATACTCAACATTACATAAAAGACATTCATCATTATTGTGATGTATATATTCCAAGTAAGAATACAATAGTGGAGTTTCAAGGTGACTATTGGCACGGAAATCCAAAGAAATACTCAAAAGAAGAATTGTCCAAGTTCCAACTTGAAAAAGTAGAAAAGGATGAGATATTGAGGAAATATTGTAAAGATAATGGAATAATATTAATTGAAATTTGGGAATCTGATTATAATAGAGATATTGATAGTGTAAAGACTTTATTGACAGAAAGTATTTTATAAAAAAGAGGTTTTAAAGCAATCAATAATAAGTGTGAGAAACTATTTGTTTCTTGCACTTATTTTTTTATTTTTTAAAAAATGAATAAATAATTTAAATTAATAAAAATATGGCAACAAGTAGAAGTTATTCCCTAGACGATTTAAAGTCTTCATTAAAGACAAGAATGGCAGAGTTTGAGATGCTTAATAATACGCTTGTAGAGGCGATGGAAAGAGGCTCTAGCGAGGTTACAATTGATGCTATTAAGAGTGCAATTAATGATGTTGAAGAGAATATCAAGAGATTAAGGGAGTGTATTGATGGCATGACTAATAAGGCTGATTATTCTTTCTATGATGAGATAAAGAAGCCAAAGTCTATTAAGAATTCCAAGAGCTTCTTTGATGGCATTAAGAAGGGCGCAAACTCAAAGAAGTTGGATGAGAATATTAAAAAGGACATTTCAAATGATTGTAATAATCTTAACTATGAAGATGTATATAAGAAATCTAGTAGCAACAAACTACCTTATGAAAATGTTATCAGTAGTAACAGATTCTTGGTAAGATTTGGAACACCATTGGAGATACCAGAGTATTATGTAAGGAGTGTTAACTTCTTGTGTGGTGGTGGAGAGCTTTTAATTAGTGTATTTAATTTCATAAAAGAGAATAAACATCCAATTATTGCAGAGCTTTTGGCAAAAGAGTTTAAACGTGACATGACATTTGAATTCAGCATTTCGATTGATTATCTTGACCCAACTGGTGTTACTCTTTACACAGAGCGTTATCACCATTGTCATTTGCTAAGTGTTGAAAGAGATAGCGTGGATTATACTAGAGACGATTTTAATAAAATATTATTGACAGTATCATATTCTGATGTAACTTATGAAACAAGTCATTAAAAAGAGTAAAACTTCCATAAACAAGAATAAATCAAAGAAGCGTACAACCCCAAAGGCAAAAACGGCTAGAGGGGCTGTACGTCATCCTCATCACCAGAAATATGGAACGTCAAAACTTGAGGAAGACTTTGCAAGAGATTTTCTTGATAAACTTGGTGTAAAGTATATCTATCAATTTGAAGCAAAGGATATTGGAAGATTCTATGACTTTGCAATTATTCTTAATGATAATATGACCACTGGAAATATGATTCTCCTTGAGATTGATGGTGGATATTATCATTCAGACCCAAGGGTTGTTAAGGAGGATAAACTTAATCCAATGCAAAAACATAATAAGAGAGTTGACGAACATAAGGATAAATGGGCATTGCTTCATGGAATCCCTCTTATTAGGATTTGGGAGAAAGATATTCGTGAGAATCCAAAGATGGTAATGGAAGAACTTAAGAAAAGGTTATATATCGAGGATAAAAAAATTACAATCACTGAAAAGAAAAATAAAAGGCATATCAATAAAATTAAGTAAAAATATATTTTTGTATATTTATTTTCAAAAAAATTGAATTTATGGAAGTTACGTTATATTTACCTTACTATGATTATAATGATGGAAACTTTGACGTGAGCAATGATTATTACAATGAGAACGAATATTCAGATGCCATGTCTAAGGATTTCAATAAAAGTAAGGACATTGTTTATAATTCTGTCCTAGCTGCAAAAGAGGGCACAGGAAGCCTTATTCAAGGTACAGATGGACACACATATAAATTTGGGCAGAAAACCTCTCAGAGCGAAGATAAAGTGGCTTTTTCGAGCTGTATTGGTGAATTATTGGACATTGATGGTAATAGTGATACCGTTGATGGCTTCATAACCAAGTTTGCGCAACAGAAACAATTCCTAGAGATTGTTGAATTCAATTTAGATACCTCTGAGGAAGAGTTCGAGACTGAATTATCCTTATGGACTAGAGAACATGCTAGCATTAACAAGTATAAAGACCAATTAGGTGAAGATTGGGTATTGGCAAAAGAACCAAAGAGGAATCTTAAAGTACAGTTTAAGAACAATGCGAACCAAGATACATACGCTATCTTGGAAGACTGTAGAATCATGGATATTATTGATGGTAATACATTTGTGTTGTTTATTGAGAGAATAACATTGGTAGATAAAATATAATAGAATGGCAAAGAAGAAATTAACACAAGAGCAAGAGAATGAAATTAAGACTCTTCTTGCAAACAATGAAATGCTTGAGAAGACCAAGAAGGAAGCTGAAGAGAGAGGTAATAAGAACTCAGTGAAACAGATTGAGAGGGCACAACAAGAGGTTATCGACCATATTAAAACAATTGACCCAAGTGCAGTATCAAATGCTCCACGCAAGACATCTTTGGCTTCAAATAAGAAGGTTATTAACCAAGACAATTTATTTGATACGGATATGTCAATTTTCGATATCTTGGAAGAAAACGAGAAGAACAAACAAGATATTATTGAAAGTCAAATCAAGGAAGAGACGCAACAAGAGGTTGCTTGGAGTGCAGATAATTTAGTTCCAAGTGAGACAACAATTGCTACAGAAACAACATTCAATGATATTGACCCATCGATACAATATGATGTTATTCAATTGCCTAGCAATGGACAATGTTACAGAAACAAGATGGATAGGGTGCCAGTTTCTTATTTGACAGCATATGATGAAAACATCATCATGTCACCAAACTTATATAAGGATGGACTTGTAATTGATTATTTGCTTAAGAATAAGATTATGAACAAGGAAATCAATGTTGATGACCTTGTTAGCGGTGATATTGACGCAATTGTCCTTTATCTTAGAGCAACTAGCTACGGTCCAGATTTTCCAATTGTTGTGGCTGACCCAGAAACTGGAGAACAGATTGAAACTACCGTTGACCTTACAACATTGAAACCAAAGGAGTTTACCCTTGTTGGTGATGAGAATGGTTGGTTCGAATATGTAACCCCAATTAAGAAGGATACCATTAAGTTCCGATATCTCACTAGAAAACAAGAAAAACAGCTTAAGAAGGTCACTGAGCTTGAAAGCATAGGAACAAAGGCATTTATGCTTAACGAGGAAAAGGAAACCCTTCTAGCTGCATTGGTTGGTGATGAATATATTGGTGAAAATGATAAGAAGGTAATTAAGGCTGCAACATCTGTCATTGAGAAATGGGCTGAAAAGCTTAAGAAGGTTAATGAATCAAGGTTTACAAAGATTATGACAAACGCAATGCAGTTGCAGATTGTGGCTGTTAATGGAAACACTGATAGGGAATTCATCAGAAAGTATATTAATATGATGCCAGCTAGGGATTCATTGATGTTGAGAAAATATATAAATGACAATAGACCAGGAATTGACTTTAATATCGAGGTTCAGAGACCAGAGAGTCTTGGAGGTGGCTCATTTAAGACCTTTCTTAACTGGGACGATTCTGTTTTCCTCAATATCTCCGATGGCAGAGAGGAATCTTAAAGATGAGTTATTCGCTTGTCACATGTATGTAAAAATACCATATGAGGCATTGATGAAGATGCCAGTGATGGATAGAAAATATTACATACATAAGTACAATGAATACATGGAGGCTAGAAATGAGGCAATGAGTGGAAATGAAGGTGGGTCATCCTCACATGACATTTCCAAATATACAAGCATGAGTCAAGGACTCGATGGCGATGATATTGCAGAAGAAATGGGGCTATAAAAAAAAGAAAAACGCTCAAGGGTTTCCTTGGGCGTTTGCTTTTATCTGATTATATTCTCTATTTAAGTTGCTTATATAATTTCCTAATGCATCATATATTATGTTGCTATATTGGGACATTTCATTTGGGTGTTTATTTGTTAGGTCTTGATATCTAAGCGATATCTGTGATAAGTTTCTAAGTGAATCTGCTAACTTAACACTTGGCACATTATTGGGGTTATTAGTATTGGTATTGCCGTTTGTGTTACCATTTGATTTACCGTTTACACCATTGCCAACATATCCCCTCTTGTATAGATTTCTTCTAGCCCAATTAGCACCCTTATAAAGACCATTCTCAAAGTCATTCCATAGATTGCCACCCAATTCCGCTGGATACTGCACACCATAGTCAGATAGTCTGAAATCCTCATTCAAACTATTTGCCTTAACACATCTGTCAATTCCGAAGATAACTTGAAGGATATATTCACATATGTCCTTTAAGAATGCATCAACTTCCTTATTATTCGAATACCCCATGTTTCTTAAGTCAGAAACACATTTCTGCAATGGTTGAATGTATTTTGATAATGGAGAAACATCTATTGCTTCAGAAAGTATTAATCTGTTTATTTCTTCTCTTATTATTCTTTTATAGATATTATTCATAAACAAAAACGCTTTTCCAATATAAATATCAGAAAAGCGTTGAAAGTGTGAACATTAACTTTGAATTTCCCTTTTTAATTTCATATGGTGTGAGGTCAATCGTTGATGTAATATTCATGCCATATTTTCTATTAAAATCATTAGTCATCCTCTTGAATTCAGTTCCATGACTACATTGTGGGTCGATTCCCATATAAGCGAGATAATAATGAATCATTTCGTGTACAAGAATGTCCCTTAACTGAGACTCAGTGTAATCATAACTATCACTTATCTCAATGGTTTGATTGAACATATATCCATCCTCGTCATACTCGCAAGAGAAAAATCCCAATGTTCTGTATGAATGTCTAACCTTGAAATTCGGTGCTGGCAACTTATTGCCAAAGTATTCAAAATTATAAAGATGAAAAGATATATAAATCGTATCTCTAGTAATCTCCATGATAATCAACAGTATTTACCTATTAAATAAAGTACTACAAGCATAAGCCCAAATGTAACAATTGCACTGAGTGTTCTTGCAATGAAGCACTTGATAAACTCACCAAATGAATTGTACTCCCAAATAAAACCTCCCCAATCTTCGTAAAATCTCATGTCATTTATTTTTTTAATTGTGATGCAAAGATACGAAATTATTTTGAATTGACAAAGAAATAAATGTTAAAAAATGATAAATATCATATTTATAGATAATTTAAATAGGTATATATCTTAAATGAATAAATTATTAGCACAGACTTTAATAGCCACAGCTGGTATTATACGTGGTACACTTGCAAGTGCCTTTTCATACCTTAATACCCTCATAAAGAGTGGTACTAATAGTGCTATGCAGTTCCATCAAGAAGGTATTGCATTTGCACGTGAAATGGGTATGAACGCCAAGGAAGCGCAAGCTTATACGGAGGTATTAACAGACCGTACCGAAAAGCTTGCGATGAAGTATGGTGTCGCTGCCGAACAAGTAAAGGAGTTACAGAGAAACATATCCATAGCCACAAGCAGACAGTTGATGCTCAATGAGTCTCAAGCTGAAGGTTTCCTACAGTTAAACAAGCTTGTTGGTTCTAGTACAGTAACCAAGTTCACTGAACAGATGATGAATGGTATGGGTGGACAACTCGATACCGTTCAAGGTGCTGTGTCTAAGGCTTATGCTACTGCTGCAAAGAGTGGTCTTAATGCTCAGAAGGTTAGTGAAAAGATTGCTAATAACTTGAGCATGGCAAACAAACTTTCATTCCGTACTGGTATTGAAGGACTTACTCGTATGGCAATGCAAGCTGAGAAGGTTGGATTAAGCCTTAACTCTGTTGAATCAGCAGCCAATGCATTCATGGAAATTGACGATGCAATACAAGCATCAGCGAAATTGAATATGCTTGGTGGACAATTCGCAATGCTTGGTGGAAATCCACTTGATATGGCATACGAAGCAAATGCTGACCCAGAAGCATTCCAAAAGAGACTTATAGGAATGGCTCAAGGTGCTGCCAAGTTCGATGCTCAAAAGGGAATCGCAACAGTTGACCCAATGATGATGGATATGTTGAGGAATGCTGCAAAGGCAATGAATTTGAATCCAGATGAATTGGTTGGTAGCGCAAAGAAACAAGCATCAAACGCATATAAGGAAAGAAATATAAGTTCAAGCATAATGAATGGACTTACCAAAGAACAACAAGACTTCTTAATTAATAAGTCAAATGTTGCAAATGGTAAAGTTATGTTTACAACAACTGGAGGTAAGGAAGTTGACTTAAGTAGTGGTGGAACTATTGATAAAGCTGTTCTTGAGGAAATGATGAAATACCAAGGCATGTCTGACCGTGACATCATGGAAGAAAATGCTAGAAGTCTTTCATCAATCAATGAGATATTAACTGGTATCAAGAATTCCATCATGGCAATGTTTGGTAAATTCATTGAAGGAATGTTCCCAACATTCCAAGGAGACTTGAAGAAGTTTGGAGAAGCAGCGAAAGCTAAGTTGTTACCACTTGCACAAGAATTCGGTAAATCTGCCAAGGAAATATATAATTGGATTAAGAATAATAGGGATACCCTTAAAACAATTGCTAGTGGCATTGTAAAGGTTTCAAAATGGTTAATTGAAAACTGGCCAGTTACACTTGGAGCAATAATAGGTAGTAAAATCCTTAGTATAGGTAACACTTTATTTGGAGGAACTAAAGGACTTGGTGGAAAAGCAGCTAGTGGTGCGGCAAATGGTATTGGACGTGGCGGTAAATGGCTTTGGAATGCTGGAAAAGACTCATTTGATGCATTGCGAATTGGCTATCAAGACTCTCGAATGGGGGGAAGTGGAAGATTTGCATCAATGTTAAAAGCACCTTTTAGTGGCTTTAAGTGGCTATCTAGTGGACAAAAATTAGCTAATGTTGGAGGTGCTGCGTTAGGACTTGGATTATCAGCATATCAAGGATTTAGTGCTCAAGGTAAATACAATGATAGAATAAATGAAATTAACAATTCTAACATGTCTCAAGCTGATAAAACAAAGGCATTGGAGCAAGCTAGAATTGATAGGAATTCAGAAGTTGGTGGCGCTGTTGGACAAGGAGTTGGTACTGTTTTAGGCACATTTTTCTTTGGACCTCTTGGCGGCATGATTGGTGGAGCAGTTGGAAAATTTGCTGGTGAATTCATTGGTAAATATTGGGACCCAATATTGGATGGCTTGAAGAGCTTTGGGAAAACAGTTCTAAATGGCGTTAAATGGCTTGTTGATAATAATCCAATATCTTGGATGGTTAGAGGCATAGGCGAATTATTTGGTAAAGATTGGTCTCCAACAAAACTCATTGGTGATATGTTTAGCAGTAGCGAAAAACATGCTGAAGGTGGTGTTATTGGAGGAAACTCATACAGTGGTGATAAAGTGCCAATATTGGCAAATAGTGGCGAGGCTGTAATCACTCCACAACAGTTCAATGCTGTATTTGGTGAAACACCAGTTAAGCCAAAGAACTCTCTTGGTGAGGCTGAATATATTTACAAACCAAATAGAACTGAGACATCAAATGTAAATGGCAACACAGTAACAGTTAAGGACTTCAATATCAATATAAATGGAACATTACGTCTTGAAGCGGGAAATTACTCTAAGTCTCTCAATGGTCGTGACTTACTTAATGACTATGCATTTATGACTCAGATTAAAAATATGATTAGAGAGTCTATCAATAGGGACATCAATGGAGGTATGTTAAACAATGACTTGGCAACAGTTAATGGCTATCCGTCACAAACAAGTATGTATGGTAAGATAAAACATTAAGCGTTTAAATAAAACAATATATAGATTATTTTTTATAATATGAGTATAGGTGATTCTATAAAGAATGCAGCTACAGATTTATTGACAAACAGTGATTTCATATCTAGAACGATTGGAATGACTGCTTCTTATGATGACATCATGTTTATTGTGCAAGCACTTGGACGTGAGCCTATTAGTTTGTTGGGAAAAGACTATCCATTCATATTTGACCATGTGAGAAGGAATTTCCAACAAGGTGTAAGTGTGCCTAGTACAATAAACGAAGGTTGTCCTAAGTTTACATTCTATAAAGAAGTACCAAGTGTTAGATTTGCAGACCCATATCATGACCCTCTTATGTTATTGGATAGATGGTTTCCTAACATGAAATTCGAATCCACATCAATATCAAGTGACGGTGGTGGCACATCAATACACTATTCAGAGTCAAACGATGGTGTCACAAACAATAAGAAGATTGGATATAGAGGCGATTTGGATAGTGGTAATCCTGGAACATATACAAATTCAATATACAGCTACGGTCCAGAATTATCTACTTGTGATTTGATTAAGAAGACAAATGATAACTTCAATCACGGAAAATACAAGACGCTTGTAGCTAGATTTCATACCAATTCGGACGATTCTAAGAGTAGTACAAATTCAACACAAACGGCTATATCAAAGACATATGGAATGTCTCATGGTAGGAACTTGTTAAAGATTACACCTACAACAGAGAATGGGTATGATAACCCATATTGTAGAGTGTGGACTTATCATCATCAATATAATCAAATTCAAAGGTTAATAAGACCTTTCAGTTATGTTGATAGTGCTGAAAATCTTGAGAAGAATGAGACAAGTCTTGGTTCAAGCGTTGGCTTCAGAACAATTGGTGATGAAGATTTCGATGGTGGAAGCAGACGTTTGGATAAATATGGAGTTCTTAATTATAAGAATGGGTTCGTTAATATTGCACCAACAGCAAAGATTAAGGATTATTTTGATAGTAAACAAGATAGTGAGGATTCAATTTCTATAAAGAGATGCATGTTCTCAATCGAAAACCTTGCTTGGAGAGATGATAAGGCAAAGGTTAAGGAATATGAACAACAAGGTCTTTCAGCAGAGCAGAGAGGACCACTTGGAGGTCGAATTATGTGGTTTCCACCATATGATTTAACATTTAATGAGGATGTATCTGTTAATTGGAATAATAACCAATTCATCGGTAGAGGTGAGGGGTTATATACATACACAAATACAGAGAGAAGAGGTAATCTATCATTCACTCTTATAATTGACCATCCTTCAGTAATTGATTATTGGACTGGTCACAAGCGCAATGGAATGAAGAATAATGGTAGGGAACTAGCCGAAGGAAATAGTGGCGGTGTTGACAACAAGTATAATCAAGAGAATACATTACTTCGTTTCTTCGCTGGTTGTGATATCCTTACAGCAACTCCTCAGACTTTCTATAAGGCAAAGGAAGAGCCAAAGGTTGAAGAAAAGAAAGACCCAACACCTAAACTAGAGATTCTTGCTCCAGATGAAACACCAACTAGAACTCCTAAGAAGATACAAGTATTATTATTCTATCCTAACAACTATAGTGGTAAGGATGATGGTGGTACTGTTAATCCAGTGTGGTATTTGATGGCTGGTGTCGGTACACAAAAATATGTTGATATTGATGATGAAGGTAAAGGTACTAAAAATGCAATTGATATTCCAACAACAATTAATTTTTTATCAGCATCAACAAATACAGGATATGAAATGAATGGTTCTAAGGGTATTTCAATAGTAGATGAACAAATAGCTTGGAATGTTCCTGATGCTTCGAAGCATAGCACAATAGTTATGTCATATGCTGATAAAACATCTAAAGAAAGAAAAGCGCAATATTTAACTGACGAAAATGGTAATACAATTACAGTTACATACACATATCCTACTACTGTTTTAAATGATGAAGAAAGAGAGATTAGCAGTTCTACGACCAAGAATTATAAATTAGCTAAGATTATAGGTTCTCAAGCAATGGGTCTTGGTAGTGCATATGGTAATAACTTAACTGGTGAAGACCATCTTTGGTATCGTAAGCGTTACTACTACAGAGTTGATAAAGCATATGAAAATCAAGACTTTTCAAATAGCGACAGCTACTTGGATACACAGTCTTTTAAACTTAATTCAACTGGATATGCTTCTGCAACAGCCGTTACAGAATTCCAATTAGAGAAAGAATCATTATATAGTTTCAGCGACTTGTTCGCAGCATTGGAAACTTCAAATAAAGTAGTGCCAAACACTGATAAATCAAAGGAACTTAAAAAGATTTTAACTGATAAAAATAGATATGAAATAACTAACCTTAAATATTTTGGTCATGCATCATATCAAGGTTATAAATCATCAAATAATGACCTAGCTAAGAATAGAGCAAACACACTTAAAAAATGGCTTGAATCATTTGACCAATTTAAGGGTGTTCAATCAGAAGAACCTATTATTAAGAATCAAAGAGAAAAACCAGTAACAAATGTTGGAGGAAACAGTGAACTTAACACTAAGTTATGGAGAAGTGCTTCTGTAATCATTGAATATAATGAGTTATCAGTATCAAAGGCGGTTGAAACTCTCGCAAAGCAGAATATTGATAAGGTGGAGATTCCAAATGGTATAACTTCCAATAAGTTAAACAATCTTTCTGTTAGTGGTCTTAAAGTAAGTCCATATAGTGTACTTTCAGACCCAAAGAATGATATGATGAATTATAGGTTTGACCCTAAGAGTGGGAAGTTCATTTATAAAGAGCCACAACCATCAGATACTGCTGAAACTAGTGTTGTACAAAGATATGATAATGAGGGTGAATTCTTTGAGTTACTTGATAAAGAAGCTCCATTCTTGCATCACTTGATTAGTGAAAAGATTAGATACTTTGACCCAGCATTCCATTCGATATCGCCAGAGGGTTTCAACTCTAGGCTGACATTCTTGCAGCAATGTACAAGACAAGGCTCAACCATTGAGAATGGTAATCCAAATCAGATTACAGCCTATAACTTGGCATTTGGTAGACCTCCAGTTTGTGTGTTGAGAGTTGGTGATTTCTATAATACAAAGATTATCATTAACAGTTTGAATATTCAGTATGATAATACACAATGGGATTTGAACCCAGAGGGTATTGGTGTAATGCCGATGTTCGCAAAGGTGTCAATAACATTCACATTCCTTGGTGGTAGTGACCTTGCTGGACCTATTGCACGTCTTCAAAATGCAGTTTCATTTAATTATTATGCGAATGCTGGAGTATATGATAATCGTGCTGAAATGGTTGAATATGACCCTAATGGTAGTGGAAGACCAGTTAAATTTAAGGGATATGTATATCCTAATTTAACTAAGAAAGGCACAGTAGATGTATCTGAGGTGTATGGAGACAATGGACAAAAGATAACTAAAAATGGTAATACTAAATAATTTTTATGAATTACAGCAGATATAAATCATTTGTTTCAAATGGTAGTTATAAGAATGTACCTTTTATTGGGATTCCAGTAAGAGGTACTGACTGTTATACATACTATGAGGTTGGTAAGACTAGATTGGATTTATTATCTTATCAGTACTACAATGACCCTAATTTCGGTTGGCTTATATTACAAGCCAATCCAAGTTTAGGCTCTTTGGAATATAGAATAGAAAACAATTCAAAAATACGTATTCCTTATCCATTGGATATTGCAATACAAGGTTATGAAGATAGCATAAACAATTATATAAAATTATACGGTTTAAATTAAACAAGAATAGATGGCTGCACATTCAAGTGTACAATATGTAGAACCAAATAGTGATTTAGAAAATATCAGCAATTATAGCGAATATTTGACAACAGATGGAAGGGTTTATGATAAGGTCATAGACCCTGAAGACTATTGTATTGGTCTTTCTATTTCAACTGTTCTTTGCAATAGAGGGCAATCATTGGCTGATGGTAATCAGCTTCTAACACTTTCTTGGGAGAACACAAAGGAGAATACAAAGGTGAATTTCATGAGTGGTACACTAGTTTCTTCAACCAAAAATGACAGTATCAAAGATAACCTTAACATACCATATTTGACAACCAACTATGCTGATATGTATGTTACTGATATAAAACATTACGGTACTACTGAAATGATTGGTATAAAGTCAGTTAACATCGACTTCGAGAACGCAGTATTGCCAGTCATTACAGTTCAGTTCACTGACGTTAGGGGTATGTCTTTATTTACACCAAGAGAGTTTAGTGGTCTAGATAAATTGACTGCAAATGGGGTTGTTGATGCAAGTGATGTCGCACAGTGTTTCTTCCAATGTTTCTTCAAATTCCCTTATCCAAAGTTCAATATAACGGTTAAAGGATTTTACGGAAAACCAGTGTCTTATGAGGTTACATGTGATAAGTTCGAGACAGATTTCAATGCTGAAAACGGTAATTTCGATGTGACTGTAAGGTTTATTGGTTATAAGTATTCATTCCTATCTGATATAACCACTGAAATGCTTTTGCTTGCGCCATATACTGATTATCTAGGAGAACAGTATTGGGAGGAACAGAAACAGAATCATCACTTTGTGGTTACTGATGCATATGGACAAGAAAAAGAGATGCCAAGATTGCTTGAGATATGGAGTAGCATTAGTGATATCATAACAAACGGAGGGGACGGTTCTAACGGCACAACGATGACTCGTGAGGATGACACCCATGACGAAGAAAGAAGACAGCTAGAAGCCATTAAAAACACTTATACGGCATGGTATGAGCAACTATGGAAGGAAGTGGTTAAGAAGTATGGTAAGGACAACTGCTTCATAAGGGTTTTGAATAGTGGTGAATATGATAGAATTATTGTATTGATAGATGGTAATAACACATCTGAAAATCTATCTGACGATGCAAAACAGTTCTCAAATGAAATGCAGAAAATAAACAATGATTTATATGCGTTGATTGAGGAATATAATAGTACTTTTGCTAATATAAATCCATTGGAGAAATTATCGCAAGATTTCTCCAAGTACCTTAATGTGCCTTTATTTAATGCTGTAACCATAAATGACAAGAATAGGTTCATATTCAATGGTTATGATGAAAGCACACCAATTTCAAAGGACATTGCCGATGAAATGGTAATGAACCGTATTGGAATTGATGGAGAACAAAACCTTGGAAGTTCAGCAAGACATCAAAAGACATTGAAGACTGTATACAATGATGGAAGTGTACAGAAGACAAATTGTTTCCATATAGATGTAGATTATACAAGCATTCAGATTAGGATAAACAAGCTAACTGCCGATGCCAACAAATCTTATAATGAGAAGAAGAGAAACAAGGATATACACAATAGAAACATAGAGCTTGTAAGACAATTGGGTTTTAAACCAACCATTGAAAATTTCACCAAGATTATAATGGCTCATGTTGAGACATTGATGCATATGATTTACACCGTTACAGATGAAATCAAGGCTGATGCAACTAGAACGGCTAATGGTCTTGGATTGACTACTGGTAAGGAAGGAAACCTATCTGACGTAAAAGATGATTCTCAAGATACTTTAATACCGCCATTCCCTAGGGTTACAAAGTCAATAACAGAGGATGATGGTACGCAGAAGCAACAAGACGTATGGATTGGCGAATTTGATAAAGACCAATTTAAGGAGGTTGACCTTGTTGAGACGTTCTTCAATGCTGCTGAGAAATTCATGCAGTTGAGACATCAAATGGCTGAAAAAATAGAGCAAAAGAAGAAAGATAGAATGGATGCTGAGAAGGGTATTGAACATGGTGTCGTGAGGTATCCGTTGACATCTTATGACTTTTTCCTAAAGTCAAATGTATATGGCGATGATGTCATAGAAACTATGGATAAATTCGCAGGTGCTGTGGCTGTTAGAATGTTTGATATTCTATCCATTAACTTCTTTGCAAATGAGTTTAACAAAGATTGGCATAAATATGCTAAAAATTTGGGTAGAGTAGAAGCACATAACTTCTATAAGAGTGTTGATACCACTTCTAATAGTGACATTAGAGAATGGATTAAACTTGATAATGGTGTATTTGACTCCAACTATATAACAAGTGTAATGAAATCTAAAGAAGGTAAATATCCTTGGTCATTCGATAGTGGAAGTAAAGAAGCAAAGGCTCTATTTTCAGATGATAAATGGTTGAGAAGATATAAGTTTACAAATCAAGCTGGTTATAACGGTGAATCTTATATGTATCAAGTGCAGAACATATCATTTGATACAATGAGGGAAAACTATAACTTGTTTAATGGTCCTAATGAGAATTTCTCAAATAGTGATGTCATTCTAGCCATGAAGACAAAACAAATAGATTCCCTTGATTTCAAGTCACTTACTGATGATTATAATGGACATTATAACTTGATAATTGTTGATGATTATACAAAGGTCAAGAATATGATGGATGTGGCAATATCCGAAACATTTAACTCTTATAGTGGTATTTCAGAGAATATTTCAAACTCTTGCAGTCTAGATAATGCATTGGAGGGGTATTATAAGAATTTATTCAAGGATGAAGGCGTTTCGTCATTCTGCAAAAAGGACAAAGACTTTAACATAAGTGAAAAAATAAGTACAAAGATTTTCAATACAGATGCATTCTATGTCTTCGGAAAAGATAGGAATATATTGAAAGACAAAGATGGAAACAAGAAAAAATACACTAGTTCAAAACAAGACCTTGAGGACTATTTCAAGACTGAAATCAATGGAAAATATATCAATAGTTGCTTCTTAAGTGAGGTTTTCAATTATGGTAATGATGGTAAGATAAACCATAAGTCATCGGTTCTAAACAATGATTTTTCACCTTATGAGTTCTTGATGGGTATTGATTGTGCCAATTATAATACTCTATCTTATTTATTAAAAAGAAAAACAAAGGGGGATAAAACGTTTATTTATCTTCCTAGATTCCTTGTTCTCCAACTTGGAGCAATACTTCAAGATTCTGTTGGTAAATCTAGTGGTATAAACGCTCCGTTGACAATTGGGGATGACCTTAAAATGCAAAAAGAATTAAGAGACTTTGCAAGTACCTATTTAAATCAGATTAGTATATACTCTAGGATGATTTTAATGCAATATTATCAAGATTGGGTTTCAAAGGAATTCAATGACATAAAAAATAAATTAAGTGGTGAAAATTCAAAGAGAAATGTTGCAGTAGCTGATGTTGAAAAAGGTAGGGTATTACTTAATCAAAATAGTGAAGACATTAAAAATTTAACAAATAAGATGATGTTACCCATACTGCTTGTAAATGGTAATGTTAACCATTTTGTTGATGATAATAGATATTGTCTCGAAGCAAAATTATATAAGGTTGAAAATGACACTGTTTATCAAGACTATTTGGATGGTTTCATTGATGAATTGAATCAGTTGTTGGGAGTTGATTATAAGGCTGATGAGAACGGTAACATGGTAAGAAGGTCTAAGGATGCCAATAACACCTCAGACGAGATGAGGATGGAATTATACAGATATCTAAAGCAGATATATGACAAATGGATTCCTTCTTCAACTGAAAAGGATTGGAACTATCAGAACTTCTTTGACAAGAGTGGGGCTGACTATCAGTTCTATTTCATCGATTCTTATTACAACAAAATTGGCGATAAGTTATTATTGAACCCACAAAAACTGTTTGAGAGAATAGATACCTTAACAAGCTATAGTGATATCAAGTCAAACGTACTTTCATTCTTAAGCTACGTTTATACTGATAACAGATGTATGTTTAAATGCATACAGAACTTCATTGACTTGTCAAAGAGAGAATCAATGGAGAATATGTTCAAACCATTACCATATTCAAATGCGTTTGACCCTAAGAATATAAGGAATGGGCAAGACTTCGTTGTATGCTACACATATGAGCCATCGAAACACTTGGATATACAAGGTGCTGAATATGAGGATGACAGTTTCATGCTTAATAATGAGTCAAAGACCCCTATGTCAATTAGGACAAGAGGTGCAAAAGGTGATTTCTATACAATACCTGCATTTGGTGTAACATATGGAAAACAGTATCAAAGCTTCTTCAAGAAAGTGTCTGTGAATACAAGGGGAGCAATTCAGACTGAACAGAGTATCATGGCTAAGTTCTCAATCTTGAATGAGAAAAGTGATAAAAACAAGAATGCAACACAAGGTCAAGATATGTTCGATATCTATGCTGGTCAATCATTCACTTGTACAGTTGAAATGATGGGATGCGCATGGGTACAACCAATGATGTATTTCGTACTTCTTAATGTGCCAATGTTTAGAGGTTCTTATCAGATTTATAAGGTTAGTCATAATATAACACCTGGAAATATGACCACCAAATTCATAGGTAGTCGTATGCCTAATGTTGGCAATAGATTGGTTAAGGATGTATTCATTAGTCCAGAAGGTGATGATACAGAATATATACCAAATGATGCAGTTACATTCAATAATGCAATGGCAAATAACGACAATGATTGCCCATATGCAGTGTTCCCAATATTCAGCACAAATACAAATGGTGCATCAGCTAGTCCAAGGGCACAATCTGCAATGACTATATTAACTGAAGACCGTTATAATCTTTCTGCTATAGCTGCTGCTGGTATCTGTGGTAATATAATGCAAGAAAGTGGATTTAATGAGTTTGCAGTTAATAAGTCTAGTTTTGCAGCTGGTCTATGTCAATGGATGCCAGCATTTCACTTATTCGCTGACATGTATAATAACAGAACTTCAGAATATGGACATTGGTCAGGTGGCAATGAAACTGGTTTAAGTAAAAAATCTGATGTTTATGAACTTATTAAAAATAAAAGTTTTGAAGCCCAAATAAGATTTGCAATAGAATCTGTTAAGAATAATAATCATAATGATTTTAAGAATGTATATAATAAGTTAACTGCTGCTACTACTGTTGGAGAGGCTGTTGGAATTTGGCTATGGGGTTATGAAAGACCTGGAACAGCAGAAGCTCATCAAGCTCAAAGAGAGAAGTTTGCAATGGATATTTATAATGTATTTACTGGCGGTTCACAACAAAATGATAGTGATAAGGAATTATCGAAGATGAATGAGGATATCTATGAGTTATTCTTTAGCGCAATTAACAAGACAGTACAGAATACAGAGTCAATGAGGTTCGAATTGAAGAACAGTTATTATCCAAATAAGAACGATAGCAATAAGGTTATGATGGTTAGTGCTGCTAATTCTCAAAATAATGCAAAATTGGCAAAGTTATTTGATTGTATATTAAATACTCATGAGTACTTTAGATATGTAAATAAACTTTATTGGGTTTATGATAATATGCTAACTAATCTTATCAGAATTGATGTTAAGCTTTTACCAAAGGATGTTCCAACCAATAACCAATATGTTTTCTTCTATGATACTGGCTCAAGAGACAGTAGTGGTAATGCTTCAAAAATTAATGCAACTGTGAGCGATTTAAGTGAAGATTGTAAAAAGTCATTGAAGAAATATTATGACTCATATGGAGAAAAGAACTTAAGACGTTTAGTCCCAGAATTGAAAGACCCAGAAAATCTTTCTGAAATAGATATAAGTGATTGTGCAAGTGTTGGCAATGATATCATTGCGATGGGCAGCGAAATAAGTAAGGGAGATGCTGGCTTTATTGATGGATGGAATGTTGGCGTAGCATGTGATACACTTATTAGAAGAGCGAAACCAAAATACATAAAAGGACAATGCGGAAATTGTGCAGCTTATGTTGAATATGCAATAAAAGCAGGTGGAGGTCCGAGAATGAATTGTGGCGATGGAAAATATGCAACTAATTTAAGATATAGAGGAATTCTTAAAGAAAATGGATTCGTAATGATTGATAGCGGTATAGTTAAACCTTATGGAGACGCAAAGATACCATTACAATCTGGCGATGTTGCTATTATTGGTAAGGATGCACTTACAGAGGGTGGAAAATATCATGCTTGTATGTTCTCATCACAAGGTTGGATTTCAGACTTTAAACAAAAACACATGAGTCCATACGATTCAAGCTTGCCTTATGCTATTTATAGATTCCATAATAAACAAAAAGCTTAAAGTTTGGAATTTTAACATTTTTTATATATCTTTGCATAAATTGGTAAAAAGTGTTATGATTTTAGGCTATATTGTTACGGAAAGGAAACTTACAAACATTGATGGCTTTGTGGAGCAAGTTAATGACATTTCATTGGCAGACTCCACGAAGCCTATACTTATTGTAGGTTGGAAGAAAGCAAAGGAAGACCCAAGGTACACATCTATTTTGGAGAAACAGCTTGATGAAAACATATATTGGACTTTTAGTAAAACTGAGAGTCGTTCTGACTTTGAAGAAGATTTGAAAATTTTCTATAATATAATATATAATAATATATTAAATAATATAAAATATTATTATATTAATATATTTAAATTAAAATATAATAATATAAAGAAATTATATAATATTATATTAAATTCTAAAGAAATTAAAAATATTTATTTAAATAAGAATATATTATATATTCCGCATGAGGGAAGAATCTTAGGATTATCTTTAACTGTGTTGGAATATTGTGGTATACCAATGGTAAAGGTTCTTGATAGGATTAAATCTAAGGGAATCAAAATCATTGAGGATAACAAGAAGTTTATCTTCAAGTTATCAAAACAGCTTGGAAATAAGAAGTATGCACTTCCATACTTTATATCTAGTTAGGAATAGTTAATAATGGCAGAACGTGGAATAATAATTGGAACATTTGTAAAGAAAAACAGAATTTTATCATTTATAGAAACTCTCAAGAATGGTTTTGGTATAAGACTTGATAAATTATTTATTTATTCAATTGATACCAATAAGCGTGAATATTTGGTTACATTCAAGACTTTTGATAAGGATAGGTTTATCAAGAATCTTGAGAATGCAACTGTTATGCACGTTAAGAATGGTTGTTTATTTTCCATCAATGCCCTCAATAAATTAATTGAGAAAGACAATGAAGGTTCTGAATTACCAAATAATGAATTTGTTGTCGATTGGGACAAATATAAGGACAAACTTATAATCATAACAAATGGGGAACTTTCAATATCAAATCTATCCAAAATAGAGGATAAGTCGTTGTTTTTCAACTAAAGAGATATTTATAGTAAATAAATTCATAGAGTATGGGAAAGTTTATTATAAAACACATAAACAGTATGAAGCCTCAGAAGAGGGTGGAAAATAAGATTGAAGAGAATAAGCAAGTTATGACTACAAGCGAAAAGATAGCAATGGCACAGAGTGTACTTAATGGTACAGAACCATCAGCACATGTGAAGAGAGTAAAGAAGGACAAGGGTCTTATCGAGAGAACTGAGAGTTCTAAGACCATTTTGACTGAGGATAATAAGGAACTTTTGAACGATTGATATAACAATGGCAAAGACTAATGTTAAGTATCTTAAGGAAAATAATTTGTATGAGGCACATAAGCATTTTATGCGTCTCAGCGAAGCATATATACCAACACAGTTCCCAGAGGAAGACTTGGAGGAAGCTGGTGCTGACCCAAATCAAGACCCAAATGCAATGGGTGGTCAAGACCCAATGATGGGCGGTGGTGCTGACCAAATGGGGGGCGGTATGCCTCAAGACCCAAATGCAATGGGTGGAGGAATGCCTCAAGGCCCTAACGCTATGGTAGGAGACCCAAATGCAATGGGTGACGCAGACCCTATGGGTGGTGCAGACCCAAATGCAGGAGTTGACCCAATGGCAGACCCAATTGGAGGTACAAACATGGGTGGAGAAGACCCTTTGGCTGATGCTAGTGGCGATATGAGTGAGGACGATGGTGAGACAATTGACATCGATGGTTTGACAAAGGCACAAGATAAACTTAATGTTAAGCAGAACCATATCGGAAGAGATTTGTCAAAGGTCGATACAAGAATTACATCGTTGATTGATACTATCAATAACCTTTTGTCTAAGGTTGACAGTAACAATAGTGAGATTGAAGCTTTAAAGGCTGAGTTTGAGAAGAGAAATCCAACTCAAACTGAGAAGCTTAATTTGCGTTCACTAGATTCATATCCATTTAACATTAAACCAAACGAGTATTGGGATGAAAAGGCAAAGCAAGGTGGGTATGAGGCATACTCAGACAATGCAGAGCCTACAACCAAGGAATATACAATCACAAACGATGATGTAGATAACCCATCTGATGACATCGCAAAGACATTCTTCAAGATTGACGATGATGATGTCCAGACACTTGATAAATTGTTCAATTTCTAATGAAAACGATTAATTTAAAAGAGGAAGCATATAAAAAGCTAATCAAAGAAATTGGATATGGTAATGATGATTTATCAAACTTATTCAATGAGATTGGATATAGTATTGATGATGCAATTCAAGTTGTTAGAGACCATATGATAATGTGCAATAGATTGGGACAAGAACCAAACAGCATTGTTATACAGATAAATGAGCACCTTAATGCCATTAAAAACCTAGTTGATTCTTCTAACGCAATTTAAATACATTTTTCCACAGATATTATGAAAGATACCTGTGGAAAAATTTGGTTTTTTCAATTTTTTTTTATATATTTGCAATATACTTTAAGCATGTATTAGGCATGCATTTTAAATAATTTTTTTTAATAACAATTCAATTTATGAGTAACAAAAATTTTAGCGTTAACATTGATGATGACGCAGTAAAGAATCAGTATGAACAAGAACAGAAACAACCTGTTAAGAAGACTCAGTTTGACACTAAGAATTATTTACAAGCTAGGCTTGGGTCAAACGAAGACACAAAGACACTTACAATCAGACTGTTGCCATTCTCCCCAGAAGGTGGTAGTCCATTCAAGAAAGTTTTTATGCATACCGTTAAGGTAAATAAGGAGGTTTCACCTAGTGGGTGGAAGACTTTCGTGTGCCCTACACACAACAAAAAAGATGGCTCTGTAATGGGTGATAAATGCCCATTCTGTGAGACATCTGCAAAGGCACGTGAACTTAAGTCCAAGTCACTTGATGAGCCTACAAAGAAGAAGTACGGTGATGTTGAATTCCTTAATCGTGTTAAGGAAATGTGGATTGTGCGCTGTATTGAGCGTGACCATGAGGAAGATGGGGTTAAGTTTTGGCTCTTCAACAGTTCAAAGAAGAAGGATGGAGTTTATGACAAGATTATGAACTTGGCAAAGATTCGTTCTGAAGCAGCAGCAAAGAAGGGAAACACCTACAGCATTTTCGACCTTAACAATGGACTTGATTTGGTTGTAACCCTCTCAAGAACCTCAGATAATAAGACAGCAATTCAGATTATTGACGCAGGTCTACCTTCTCCGCTTTCAGATGACTTCGAACTTGGCGAGAAGTGGATTCACGATAGCAAACAATGGGATGAGGTATACACCGTTAAGCCTTATGAGTACATGGCAATCATCGCAATGGGTGGTGTTCCAATGTTTAGCAAGGAACAGAATAAGTATATTGATAAGGAAGAACTTGATAAAATTAAAGAAGAGGCTGAGAAACAGAGAATCGATGAAGCTCTAACAGAGCCAACAAAGGATTTCTCTGATATAGCAGAATCTAGCGGTGTAAATATAATCGATGGTAATGATGTCAAAGATGACGATGATGATTTACCATTCTAGTAGGCAATGTTACGATTAATATGAACAAACTTTTTTATTTTTGGGGGTCTATGGGGAGTGCAAAATCCCTTAGACTCCTTACAACAGCTTACAACTTTGAGGAAAAAGGTGTGCAGATAATGGTTCTTAAACCATCATTAGATACAAGGGACGGTGAAGGAGTTATTCGTTCACGTGCTGGCCTTGAACGTAAGTGTATCATGATTGACAATGAGATTAACTTATACAAGGCTATCAAGGCATATAAGAACGTCTTAGACGCACAATTGGAAACACTTAAATGGGTCTTAATAGATGAATGTCAATTCCTTACTGAAGAACAAGTGGAACAGCTTTCAGATGTTGTTGATTTCTTAGGTATCAATGTGATGTGTTTCGGACTTAGAACAGATTTTCAATCAAGACTGTTTCCAGGTTCCAAACGACTCTTTGAGCTAGCTGATGATATAGAAGAAATAAAGTCAACTTGTGAATGTGGTGATAGGAAGACCTCAATCAATGCTAGATTCGATGAAAATGGTGAGATTATTACTGAGGGTAGTCAAGTGGAGATTGGTGGTAATGAGAAATACAGAGCCATTTGCAGAAAATGTTGGAAGGATAAGGTTAGAGATAAATTGTTAAAGGAAAATGGAAGCAGTTAAGTATACAATAGATGATTATGCCCACTTTAATGATTTTGGAAGCGGAATAATTATTGAAGGTGAAGATTTCTTTAAGTTCAATAGGATTGATGAAACAAAAGGTATCATTGATGATTATGTCCAAATTATAGATGAGTTATATGATGTAATATCGAATACAGCACAAGTTCCATTTAATAGTGAAAAATTCTATACAAGCTATTATATCTCTGGTTATAAAATGAAACAAAATTGTTTTATAGATAGTTTATCATTAACAGTTTTAACTAAAAGTAAAGTTAATAGCTACTTTTATGGACAAGATGCTAAAATCAACAAAGAACTAAATAAACTATCAAACTTCATTATTGTAATTGGAATACAAGATATTGACCTAAAATCAAGTAAAGGAAAAGAAGAATTCTACAGTGAAATGGCGCATGAACTTCAACACATTTATAGGTTTTATTGTATATTATTATCTGATAATTCAAATTACGAAGACGAGGAAAAAAAGAAAATGTGGAGGAATAGGAATGCGACTAAAGTTATGAACTCAGAAGGTGAAGATACCATTCAAAATAAGATAAACACTCTTTATTACTTATCTGAAAAAAATGAAATATCTTCAGAAACAAATAGATTATATGAGTATCTGAGAAGTCACAAAGAAATTGATAGTTTTTCATATCACGATGTAGAGAATGAATTGCCTTTATATAATTTGATTATCAATTTGAAAAATGGTATAAAAATAATTGATAGTAATTTGAAGGATATTGATTTCGTCAATGAATGTGGTAATATCTGTAAAGTTGTAATGGGTGATATACAAAGTACACCATCAAGGTCACTTCTTAAATTCAGAACTAGACTAATATATGGTGTTATGTTTGCTGAAAGAAATTATAAAAGAACACTTGCAAAAGCATTTAAGGACTTCAAACGATATGTTGTTGGTGAAAATCGAAATGTATTCAAAAAAATAATTACTTGGGATGAAGAAGAAATAGAAAATGAATTGAAAGAATATAAGGATAGAAATAAAATGTTGAATAATAATGTTTTATGAGACTAAAGCGTGAATATAAGATTGGAACACCAATTCAATTTAAATGGTATTATGATTGGAAAGATAAATATGAAAATCCAAATAGATTTGAGATTATAGAAGGTGTTGTAGATTCAAACACATTTTTAAATGACGTTATAGTTTTTAATAGAAATGAAAATAAGTATTATTCAGTCCCAACTGAAAATATTGTTAAAGAATTTTAAGTTATGAAGCAACCAATTAAGAAAAAAGAATTTAAGAAGCCAAGTATTGCTAGTTTTAAGGAAAAATATGGTTTGACAATGAAATCAGATAAGGATTTGGTGAAGTCTGTTGCTGATAAACCAACAGATTTCATTCCACTTCCAGAGGCATTTGCTGATGCGATTAAACTTCCAGGTATACCAAAGGGTTATCTTACAATTGTAACTGGATGGTCAAACACTGGTAAGTCAACCATTAAGAATTGCCTTATTGCTAGTTGTATTAACAATGGAATTATTCCAGTTATATATGAAACAGAGAATAACTTCGACTTCAAATATGCAATTGATTGCGGTATGAAAGCAACACCTATATATGACGATGTTGAGGTTGAAGATGTCGATATAGAAACTGGTGAAGTTACTTATCATACTGAAAATAGAATCATTAATTACGATGGTGAATTTATGTATTTCGATAATAAGATTCTAGCTGAAATGTATGGAAACCGTGATTATTCAACTGGTAAGGAGTGTAAGACAAAACGTAAGGAAGCAGTTCTTGAAGATATTGCTTATTCAATTAACGACTTGTTAGATGCACAAGAAAGAGGTGAGATTAATCAGCCATTATGTTTTATTTGGGACTCAATTGGTTCTATACAGTCATTTAAATCTCTTGAGAGTAAGAGTGGTAATAACATGTTCGATGCTGGTGCCATTTCTCAATCATTCAGTAATATTATTAACAATAGAATACCATCTTCAAAGAAGGTTAGTGAAGAGTTTACAAATACATTCTTCTGTGTAAATAAGATTTGGAATGATTCAATGAATTCAATGGGTGGCGTTCCATCGATTGAACTTAAGGGTGGTAAGACATTCTTCTATGGCGCTAGATTAATTATTCACTTGGGTGGTATTGGTAAGGCTGCTACAAAGAAGCTTGATGCTACTGCAAAGGGCAGCAAATATCAATATGGCATCACTACAAAGATTAGAACAACGAAGAATCAGTTGCCAACACCTTGGAATGTAACATATGAGGGTGAAATGTCTTGCGTACATAATGGTCTATTAAATCCAAAGGCTTTAGAGGAATACAAGAAAACTTATATGAAAGACATTCTAGCAAAGATTGAGGAAACAAGTGGTAAGAAACTTGACATCACAGAAGATGATGTGCAATTTACTGAAGAAGAATCTGATGAGTAATGAGTTTTGATTATATTTTTAATTTCGATTCACCAATTAATGACAATCTAATTGTAGATACGTCATTTGATGGCACTTTTCTATTGATTAGATATAATAATGGGGAAATAATAAAGCTTAATGTAACAGATTTGGTAGGGTATGAAGCTTGAATATGTTGTAAAGAAAGTCTATGAGCCTATGCACAGAGGTGGATGGGAATTTGCATTAACACCTCCACAATGGCTCTTAGATTGGTGGGAAGACAGAGAGAATGGAGAACATAAGGCATTTATTGAAACCGTAGAATACATATGAGTTTAGAAACTGTAGATAGATTATTCGAAGATGATTGGTGGGAATGGTTCGTGGTACATGACCGATATTAAATAAAGAATGGGAGGACTAAAAAGTCTTCCCATTTTTTTTTGGAATTTTAACAAATTTTTTATATCTTTGCAAAAAGGTGTTAAAATGAAAGATGGATTAAGAGAATATAAAGGAGAAATGTTCAGAAAATTTGCCTTAAAACTTAAGAAAGAAGGGCTTTGGCAAAAGTTCACTATTCTTGAGTATTATTTCAGATTTTATATTAATCCACAGAATAGTTTAAAATGTTTATACGACTATATAAAAAACAAGAATGAGGATGGTATAATGCGTAAGGAATGGTTTAATGATGAAGGTGGAAGAGGTACGCATTTCGATTTATCAAACTATGATATTTTGTTAAAAGATTTTTTTAAACATTATAAAGTATAAATTATGACAGACGAACAAAGAGAAAAAAACCTAGAGCTTTATGCTAAGAAGCTAGGTCAAGTTGGTGTCGATACAAGTATTTTGGTTGACAAGTATGGGGAACTTTTAAAGAATGGTTCTTTCACACAAACAAATGAGTTTGGAAATGCTTATAATGGTTCACTGCTTGAGATTATTTTAAAGGTGGTTACACCATATGCAGTGAAACTGAATGAGTTGCTTCCAGAGGAAAAAAGGGTTGATAAACCTACTCTAGTAAAGGTATGCCTTTTGCATCAGATTGCAAAGGCAATTAGATTAATTCCAAATGATAATCAATGGGAGGTCGAGAAACGTGGATTTATTTACAAATATGATAATGATTTGCCTTCCATTCGTACTGGCTTACACTCAATTTCAATGTGCTTTGAGTGTGGAATACCTTTAACAACTGAAGAGATTGAAGCAATGACAGTTAATGATAGAGATTTATCAGATGACCAAGCACGTTGGCATTCAAGTATTATGGCTACAATCGTAAGACAAGCTAGTGAACTAACATACCTACAAATCAATAATAAGAAATGACAGATGTACAAGTTTTTAAATGGTTTTGTAAAGAACAAGGAATAATGGCTAACATAAGGGGAATGTATTATGTATGTTCTCCTAGGAAATATGCACTTAAAAGGGTAGATGGTGATTGTGTAAACAGACTGACATTTGAAGAATGGATTCATGAACTGATTGCAAGTCGTGGATTCTGTGGATTATTGGATAAAATAGCTGACTCTTATAATTGTAATCTTGTTTACAATAAGTATGATAAGGATGTTCCGCAAATAGAAGGGATGTTTACGGAGAACTTCAGAAAAGCAATGAGGCGTTGGAATTATTTCGTTTCGAAAAATATAATAATGGACAATGATTCCATAAAAATAGGGGACGTTGTATCTTATAAAAACCCTTTTCTTTGGGGTGATGTAAGAACTGAGAATGTTATAGTTGATAATATTAATCTCAAAGATGGATATTTATCTGGTCATGTTGAAGGAACAGATGGTGAAGTTTGGGAAAATAAAAGAGATTTCATGCCATTCTGTTATATAAGAAAACTAGACAATATAGATGAGGAGCTTGAAATAAATTATAGCGTTAAAAGAAATAGGAGGATTTATAATGGGGTTAATCGAAAATAGAACATATTATACCTATAACGATGTTACAATTGTCCCAAGTGTTGTGAGCAACATCAAACACCGTTCAGAATGCGAACCTTGGGACAATGATGGCATGTTACCGTTGTTTACAGCACCAATGGATACAGTTATTAGCGAAGATAATTTCAACCTATTCGAAGAAAATCATATAAATGCCATACTCCCTAGAACAGCACCATTGGATACAAGGAAATTCTATTCCACAAAAGGAAGATGGGCTGCATACTCTTTAAAGGAGTTCTCTGACGTTTTCTGCAATGAGGATGATAAATTGCCCACCACTCATAAATTAAAGGCTCTGATAGACGTTGCAAACGGTCATATGCAAGTTATATTCGACCTTGCAGACAAGGCAAAAAGCATATATGGTGATGATTTATTATTGATGGGTGGAAATATTGCAAACCCTAATACGTATGAAGAATATGCAAGACATGGTTTTTGGGGCGTTAGATGTTCTGTGGGTACGGGTTGTGGCTGTTTGAGTACTAGTAATACGGGAATCCACATGCCGATAGCATCCTTAATTAATGACATTGCAAAAATTAAGAAGGAAATCTCTGATGATTATCGATGTCTCCCATATATAATAGCTGATGGTGGTATAAGAAATTATTCTGATATTATAAAATCATTGGCTTTGGGGTCAGACTACGTTATGGTAGGAAGTGTATTTGCTAAAATGCTTGAATCTGCTGCCCCAAAAGATAAGAATGAGAATGGTGAATTGGTTGCCACTTTCTATGGTATGGCATCAAGACAAGGACAGATTGCATTGAATGGTGCTAAGACCAAGACAAGTGAAGGGCTTATGAAACACTTAAAGGTTGAATACACAATGGAAGGATGGACAAAGAACTTCATTGACTATTTACGTTCTGCAATGTCATATGTTGGTGTTAAAGAATTACATGGTTTTAGGAATGCAAAATTGATTGTTAATTCTGAAAACGCAATAAAGGCTGTAAATAAATGATAAAATTAGGTGAATAAGAGTTGATTTCTTATTCACTTTTTTTATTTTTTAAAAAAAACCTATGGATAAAAATATTGCAGTTGTTGTTTGTTCTAGGAAAACAACAGAAGAAAATAAGGATTTTATTGAACATATCAAGAATACTTGTGGTTGTGACACACATGTATATATGATACATAATCCAGAAGGGGTATCAATCTCAAAGATATATGCCGATATGGTTGTTAACAATGAGATTGATAGTGATGTCATCGTTTTCATACATGATGATATCGAGTTCCTAAGAGAAGGATGGGGAAAAGAAGTATTAAGATTGTTCAATGAAAATGAAGAATATGGAATCATTGGAGTTGCTGGCTCTGCTCAGTTTGACGAAAAGGGTGCTTGGTGGAACTATGAAAAGAAGTTCGGGCAAGTACTTCATAGGGCAAATGGCAAGTCTTGGTTGACAGCATTCTCACCATTGCTTGAAAAAGATTTACAAGAAGTAGTGGTTATTGATGGTTTATTCATGGCTGCGCATAGAAGAAGGATTTCTGAGAATTTCAGTAGAGAATTAAACGGCTTTGATTTCTATGACATTTATTTCTGTTTGGCTAATTATTTTGACGGAAAATGTAAGATTGGTGTCACAACAAATATCCGATTAGCACATAATTCTGTTGGTGCTTTAAAGGATAGTTGGTATAAGAATAGGGAGATAATTAATGAGAAATTTGGTAACAAGTTTCCAATTGATATCTTAAAGAAATAATTTGGCATAATTTTTGCAATTTATATGACATTAGATAAATTAATTACATTATATGGTGCGATAAGTAATATTTGTCAAGATTTTTCTAGAATGACTGATGGATATTCACTCGCAACTGGAGATAGTCAGTTTGAGAATATTCCAGAGGATATAAGGAATATGATTTCAGAAAGGCAAGAATTCTTTTCATATAGAGAAAAAGTTAGAGGTTTATTAAAATCTAAGATAAGAGAGGAAGTTAAAAAATTATGAATAAATTAAAGAAAATATTACTAAATATTTGGTATGGATTGCCATTTGGTCTTAAGGCTGCTGGGGATGAGATTCTAGGTAGTGGTGAAGCAGACCAAGCTGGAACAGAAGTAAATCAACAAGTTACTGATAAGCGTGTTGCAAAACATTTATTAAAGGGTGAAGTTACACAAGAGGTTGAAGAACTTAGATATAGAACATACAGAGTAGCAAATGAATCTGAGAAATATAAATATGTTGGTAATGGTGTTGCTGTAAAGGAAGAAAAAGAAAAACCAAAGGATAAGACACGATTTAAGTTCTCTCAAGAGAATGAAAATATTTGTCAATCTGTATTGGATACCATGAATCAAGTTGGAAATTATGGAATTGAGAGATATCGTCTTGAAATAGATTATAACTCATTTGTTAGATTCAAGGTAGAGAAGTTTGCAAAGAAGATTGATGTTGATATTGATGAAAAGATTGGCAAGGTTGAAACAACATTACATTTTAATACGGAACCAGACCCATATGATGCAGCTTCAATGCCATTTATAAATGAGTTAAAGAAATTATTGAATGCAAATGAATATGAAATTTCAAGAAATGAAATAGCAACTTCAATATATAATTTATCGTTTACAACATATAAGGCATATAATGAGGATGATTTAGTGAATTATTCATTTATAAAGGGTGGTAAGTTTAAGGAATTTAAACAAGATGGATATGAGTATCTTTTAACTCTTGAGTGGGATGAATATCTCAGATTACCAACTGACCTTGAATCAAAGTATTATTCAAAATCTATGGCTGAAAAATATGCCAAGAAGGAGAGAAAGGAAGTGGCACCAGAAATGATTAATACGGAGAGAAAGAGATATTGTTCCGTATGTGGCAAAGAAATGTCAGTTTATGATGCTGATATACAAGAGGCAGATGGACATAAGCCAATTTGTAAAGATTGTCTTAACAAAGCCTTGAAAAATAAAGAAAAATGATTATTTTTTATTTAAAGAAATATTATGTTAACAATTGGAATTGAACTAAATCATGTTGTAAGAAATATCAACAGACAGATTCTAAAGAATTATGCAAAGGAATTTGACCCATCATTGGAATGGGAAGACCTAGACGATAAGGTGGACATCTTTAAGAAGTACCTTAAGTTCGAGAGCAAGTATGAGAAGAATAATTTCTTATATATCGATTATCCATTTGAGATATTTGGAGCTTGCCCAGCGATGGATAAGAATCTTCCAAGAGACATTAACAATTGGTTGGCAGAAATCGAGAATATGGAGGATGAGGATATTAGAATCATCTTTTATAGTTTGGATGAGGTGGCATTAACAATCCAATCTAGTTATTTCTTCTTGAGCAAGATTGGCTCTAGAGTTAGAAAGGTAATTTTCCCTACTAATCTTGATGAGGTTTGGAAGGAATGTGATGCAGTTATTACAGCAAGGAATGAGTTCTTTGAGAAGGAGAAACCAGAAGGAAAGAAAATTGTTCTAATTAATCGTGAATTCAATGAACAACATAAAGATGAGGCAGATTTGAACTATGATAGTTTATCTGACATTATTACAGATAATAATTTTTTCAATAAGGTTAAGGAATGACAAATACGCCATACATTTTTGACTTAAACAACATTACAAGTTTTATCTTCGGAAACCCGAATGAGAAAACCAATGAAGTAGAAATTACAGATAACTTCATCTATGATAAGGATTCAAAATCAATGATTCCAAATACTAGGGAAGTTAAGGAAGTTAAGGTTAATGATTATACTGGTCAAAATACCATTCGTTATGATATGATTAGGATGTTTATCGACATTCTTGATTCAATAGAAGACCCAAAGGTATTGACAATGGGGCAAAACATCACCCTTAATACACTAAAGGCATATGAGCTAATAAAAGATATAAACGAGGAAAACAATGAGTGATAAAGATTTAAAGGTTATTGAGAATATCGAAAAAGAGATTTCAAAGATAGATAAGAAAGAGAATAGAATATACTTTTTTGTAATCGATAGTAAAGGCGTTCCTTCTGGTTCTCTTGAATACATCTATAATTTAGCACTTATCCTAAAAGGTGAGGGATATGATGTTAATATGCTTCATACTGAGGAAGAGTTTGTAGGTGTTGGCGCATGGTTAGGGGAGGAATATACAAGTCTCCCACATTTCAATGTTAATAAGGGAGAGGTTGGAACATCACCTAGTGATGTGTTGTTTATTCCAGAGATTTATTCACAAGTTATGAATCAAACAAGAAACCTTCCATGTAAGAGAGTGATTATCTTGCAGAACTATGATTATGTAGTTGAACAGATGCCTTATGTGGCTCAGTTTGGTGATTTTGGAATTCTAGAGGGTATAACCAATTCAGACTACCAAGCAGCAGAACTTAACGAGTCATTCCCTTATATGAAACTTAAGAAGGTTAGACCATTCATTTCAAAGATATTCGGTTCTACAATTGCGCCTAAGAAGATGGTTATTAATGTAATCGCAAAAGACCAGAGTGATATTAAGAGAATTGTTAAGCCATTTTATTGGAAGTATCCATTCTTTAAGTGGGTATCATTTAAGGAACTTAGAAACTTATCAAAGGAAGAGTTTGCGAAGGAACTTAGGGAGGGTGCAATCACGATTGTTGTTGATGAATCTGCAAGCTTTATGTATTCGGCTCTTGAGGCTATGAAGAGTGGTAGTATTACAATGGTTAAAGTTCCTACTACAACTGTAGATTGGGCTAATGGAGAAGAACTTCCAAATTGTTGCGTATGGTTCAATGATTATGATACATTGCATAAGCAAATTGCAAGTGTTGTGCGTTCTTGGATTACTGATAAAGTGCCAACTGTTCTTGCTGAAGAAGCTAAGAAAATATATGATGAATTCACTGAGGAAAACACCAAGGCTGATATATTGGCATATGTAACAGATATTCTTGATAGAAGAAAGAAGGAAATGGAAGAGTTAATTATTCAAATTAAGAACAAAAAGGAGGAAGAATAAATGAAAGAATTAGGAATAATCATACCGATGCATGAGTTCGGTAAAGAGAATATAGAGCTTGTTAACAAGGCAATTGAATCAGTGCCAGAGGGTATGTCAATCTGTCTTTCAGTACCAAAGGGCACTACGCCAGCAAAGGTAAAGGGTCTTTCAGATAGAGCAGCATTAGTACCATCAGTTGAAGAAGGTAGTACATTTGCTGAGTTGGTTGAAAATGGCGTTAAGGCTTTTGCAAATAACCCAGATGTTAAGTGGTTTTCAATCCTTGAGTTTGATGATACTTATACACCAATTTGGCTTACAAATGCTAAGAAATATATGGACTTTATGCCAGATACAAGTGTGTTTATGTTCCTTGAGGATATTACAGATTTCAATAATGGAAAATATATTGGTTTCGGTAATGAGGCTGCATGGGCTAGCTCTTTCTCAAATGAGATAGGATATATTGACAATGACTGCTTGCAGAATTATTTCGATTTCTATCTAACTGGTTCAATCTTTAATCTTGCTGATTGGCAAGAAGTTGGAGGTTTAAAACCATCTATTAAGATTACTTTTTGGTACGAATGGCTTCTACGTGCTACCAATAAGGGTAAGAAGGTATTTGTAATACCGAAGGTAGGATATAACCATACTCTTGATAGAAAGGGTTCTCTTGTTAATATGTATAAGGAGACTGTTGATAGTGAGGAATCACAATGGTGGTTTGACCTTGCGAAACGTGAGTATTTCTTCAAGGAAGATAGAAAGAAAGAATATACCAAAGAATAATAATATAATCTTTATCAATGGTGCTAATTTTGGTAGTTAGCACCATTTTTTTAGAATGTCATCAAAAATGGCAACACGAAGATTTTCTCAATTGAGAAAATGTGAAAGAAAGTGTGTTGAAATTGCACAGATTTGCCTTTGATAAGATATTTAGTATTAAAATGTAAACTAATTAGGGGATTTTACCTAAATATAAATATCTATAATTAAAGAAATGTCTGAAACTAGTGCAATTACAGAAACAGTAGTAGTTAAGAAAAAGAGAGGTAGAAAACCTTCCAAGGAAAGGAAAGGATATTTCTACGAAGAGCAAGAGCAAGCTGTTGTAGATTACATTTCAACTGACGATGAAAAGGAGAAGAACAGAATCTTCAATACAACGCTAAAGCCAGCATTTACTAAAATGATAGAATCAATCATAAGGAGATATAGTCTGTACCCACCAGATGAAGAATTCCAACAAACTTTTGATGATACAATGTCTTTTCTTATGACGAAACTATCATGTTTTGACCCTTCAACAAATTATAAAGCATATTCATATTGCGGTACAATTTGTAAAAACTATTTAATATATAAAATTAATCAATTTGCAAAGAATCAGAAGCGTAATGAATCATATGATACCCCTAATGAATCAGTGCAAGGAGGTATTGATGATAATATAAGGTTTTCTTATGATGAAACAGACCCTAGAAGGACTTTTCTATCTGAATTGACTGGTAATACCGTTGATAATATTAAACGTATTCTAGAGGATAAGGATAAGCTTAGATTGAATGAAAATGAGGTTAAGGTTGGTATGACCCTTATTAATCTTATGACAAATTGGGATGATATTTTTGCACAGATGGGCAGCAATAAATTCAATAAGAGTTCGATACTTTTGTTCTTGAAAGAAACCACAATGTTGAATACGAAGGAAATAAGAGATGCACTTAAGGTGTATAAGAAAAGATATTACGAAGTTAAGTGGAAACTTATCAATGAATAATCAATTTTTGAATATTTATAGTTAAAATTACAGAAATGGCTAAGTTTAAGATAGAAATAAACGATGTACAGAACATAAGGGATTTGCTTCAGAATGCCTATAATCTAGCTGATGAACAGATAGTTCAAACACAGAATGAAATTAATAAGATGGCAAATGCAACACAATTGCAAGATGAATCCATTGACGGAAAGGCAAAATACGGAAAAATAATTAACGATTATTTGGGCATAAAGGATAAGGCAATATCAAAGAAATTGGATATTGCAAAGATTCTTAGTGACATATACCATCATAATGGTGATGTTAAGGGCGCTATTGAAAATGGAGAAAATATCAAGAATATGGACTTCAACTTTGATGACATTAAGAAGATGATTGACAATAACATGCAAGAGGAAAAAACTAAGACAATTGAACTTAATAAGAAGTAATGGCTAACATCAAGGATAAACAGCAAGAAGCAATGGCAACCATTGATACTGCGAAAGCAATGGTTGATAAGGTGATTGCAATAATGAACATTATGCTTGCATCACCTAGTATTTCTTTGACATTTGCAACAAATCCAATAGGGTATATCTTGCAATTGTTAAAGCACCTAGGTGTTACTTATGAAGAACTTAGGGAGTATCTTGCTAATTTCTTGATATATATATTACCAGTATTGGAGGTATCGGTTAAAACCATATTACTTACCAATCTTAAAAATATGGTTTCTTGTTCTGTTGACCCTAGAATACCAGAGAAATATAGGGAAAATCTTAATGTTGGATGTGGTAGCGGACAAATTGAAGGTTATGGTATTAATATTAGTATCGAGTCTATTGATTTTCTAAATAAATTGTCTGAGAATCCATTGAGCGATTTTGGAAAGGAAATGTATTTTGGTCTTGATGGTATTGATGATGTGTATAAGTTTGCAAGGGCAGAGGACTTTGATGCATTTTTGTGGTTTGTAATACATAAGGGTAAATTCCCAAGTTCATCAAACTTTAGTTCTATATCTGGTTCTATACATGGAATTGGTGGTAAAACAATACCAAACCCATCAATATTAGATGCAGTTCAAGTTGACTTTAATTCCGATAGTCCTTCTTCAATAATGTTGGGTAATACTTTTACATATCCAAATTATCAACATTCTATAGTCTCAATGTGTATTGATAGAAAATACGATAGTGAGAATAAAATAATTTCAAATATATTAGTTCCAACATCATCAAACATATGTAGTGTAAACTGGTATGTAAGACGTGCAGATTATTTAAAAAAGAATCTTGGTTTTGGGGAAAAGAGATTTGAGTCTAGGGATTTTTCTAAAGAAATCGCATTATGTAATTTACAATATTTTGATACTGCATCTAGTAATATTTACCCTTCAAACGGATTGGTTAATAATATCGTTAGATTAACTATAAAGCCAAAACCTTTTATTCATATTCCGAAAGTTGATGAAGGCGAAAAACCTTGGGGTTTTGTACCTTTATTGTTTGATAGTCAAGGAAATTATGACATAAATGGAAAGTATACTGTTGTATTTGACCAAGAAGAGTTACCAGAAGCTTCATATACGAAATTTGAGAATTATGCAACATATACTACTGGGACTACTGATATTAAAATCAACATAAGAAGTGGAAATGTTAGTATTACTGATAAAAACGAACTCAAGAAACATTTAGTAGAGTGTTATAAGGGATTGACTGTTTATGAATTTAATTATGATTTTGTAATGGGTATGAAATTGTTCGATGCCAAAGTCATGGCTACAACATTATTGGATACCCTTGTAAATACTAGATTAGGATTAAATGCATCTCTTGGTAAGAAACATCAAGATGCTACAGATAAGATTAAGGAAATCATAAAAAATATTATAAACTCTGATGATTCTTCAGTTGAGGATTGTTATTTTTCATTCGACAATGAAAAATATAATCAACTGTTAAGGTCTAGTGAAGAAAAGAGAGCCAAAGATTATGCATTTGGCTCAAATGCAAGTTCTGATGGACTTGATAAAGTTTATGAGATTCTAGATGAATATGACTCTGCATCATCTTTAGAGGAACGAATAGACGTTATTAACCGTGCAATCACGCAAGCATCTATAGCAGTTGCCAATGGTGCTGAAGAAGAGGATAAATACAGCATAGAATTTGGATTTGTATTTGATTTAATTGAGAACCTTGTATTTGCAATTATTAATGCGATTTTATCACCAAAGGTATTATTACTGTTAGAGGTTAATAGACAAATCATGGGTGGTAATTGGAAAGTATTTACAATCGAGGACTTGTTAAAGGCAATGCAAGGAATAATAATATCTATTATCAAAGAAGTTCGTGACCTTGTTATACAAGAACTTATTAAACTTGTTCTAAAGTATTTACAACCACTTAAGGAAATGATAGAGTCAATATTACTCAGAGAACAAATTGAAGAATACACTTCTGCAATCAATAGTATTATCAAAAATTGTCCTATGGTTTGGTTTAATTTTGGCTATCAGCCAAAAGAAGTTAAACTTGATACTGTTGATTATGCTGATATTGATATTAATGAAATAATAAATGCTGAAAAGCCTAAAGAAAATTGTTAAATATTATGGGTATAGAACAGATTTGTAATACTATCACTAATTTCTTTAATGATGTCAGACCACCATTTCCACAGATTAACAGAATCTTATTGGTGTGTTCAATGATACGTAGACCTGGACTTTCAACTATCTATTCAGTATCAAATATTGTTAAGGATTTAAATAGACTTGGTATACCTACTGGACCGATGCCAGATGGTAGCTCAAATCTAACAGTTGGGGCATTCTTTGCTTCAACAAAGGAAATATACAGAGGACTTAAAAATGATGCGTCAATACAAGTTGGGATAACCCCTGGAACATTACAGACAACGCCAGTTAATAATACAGGTTTAGGACTTGGTGGAGTGTTTTAGTTTATGAAGAAAAAAGTAGATTTTACAAAATTAAGTAACGCAGAAATCAATATTAAGATTATGGGTTACGAAAATGAATACAATGTAAAAAAAGATAAAATCATTGCATTGATTCAAGAATTAACAGAGCTTGATGAATTATACATTAAGGCAAATGAAGAGTTACAAAAAAGAGGTATATTAAAGGATGGCTAATATAATTGTAAAAGTCGGAAAGGTTAGAGAGGTCGAGAATGTCTATTCAAAGAATGGCAGTGATGGTATGCGTGTTAGGGCAGAATTGACAGAAGATAAACCAAGGAAATTAGAGGATATTCCTTGGGCATTCCCTTTATTGCCTAAAGTTTTCCATGTATTACCAAAAGTAGGCGAAGCAGTTTTGGTTGTTTGTGAGGATAGTAACAACAACAAATCCCAAAGATACTATATTGGACCAGTTATTGCTCAACCTCAATACATGACTTATGATAAAAAGGAAGATGCTACTTCTACCTTTAAAAATTTCGAATTCAACCCTATTGAGAAGATATCTAACTTCGACATGACTAGAGGAGCTTTTCCAAACAATGAAGATGTATCTGTTGTTGGTAGAGGTTCTGAAGATGTTACGCTAAAATATAATGAATCCACAAAGAAGAGTGAGGTTGATATCCGTGCTGGAATTCGTACAGAACCATCAATGACTAGAGAAAATGGTTTGATAGGAAATATCATGTTTAATAACATAGACCCAGCTTATATACAATTAAAGTATAAGAGTGGACTTGCAAAGAACCAAAACCATCAAGTATCTAGCATGATTAACATGGTAGCCGACAATATTAACCTTATTAGTAATAAGGATAATAACGTTTGTGACAATGTACACGATAAGGATGCTTTGATTAAGGATGAAGATTCTGATATTGTAATGGATAGATTACATCAAGTACCAAAGGGTGATAAACTTGTCGAACTCCTTACAATTATGAAAGGAGCAATTATGAATCACGTACATCCTTGGGCTGGTATGGAACAATGTGGTGACTGGCCTGGTTATATCAAGCAACTTGAAGGATATGACATTAATTCAATCCTTTCAGAATATGTTAGAATATCATAACAGAAAAAAAGCGAGACTCAACTAAGAATCTCGCTTTATTGTTTTTATTCACCTTCTAACGGTGACTGTAACCCCAAGTTCATATCTGGGTCTATTGCAATTGCATCATTATTCATCTCATTACTCATGAATTCTTCAATAACTTCCTTAATAATTGTTTTTGTATTCATTATATTTTCAACCATTCTGTAGTTAGCATTATTATTGAACAATCTTTCTATTGCTTCATCATTAAGTTTTGGAAATCTTTCTCTAAGTTTCCTTTTTAAATCGTTTGGAGTTGTTACCTCAGTCTCGAATACTCCGTTACTTGTTTTGATTGAGAATATCATTTTTGTATGTTTAGGTGGAACTTGTTGCGCTGCTGGTCTTCTTATTCCTAATGTTTCCCCACTAACCTCTGGCAACATACTCTTCAGCTCACCAAGCCAAGGTTTATCTTCAAGACTCCAATATCTCCATGTTCTCATATTTTTTCTGTATCCCTTGGAGAATAAATACTCTATAATTTCAGCATCGTTTGTTGTAACAACATTATCACCTCTTTCTTTCTCACTAGTTGAAATCATGTTTACTAGCGATTGATTGGAAGTAATTGTGAGTTTGACTTTTCCTTCTTTTGTGAAAACGATAATGGCGGTTACAGATGATTTTTTGTTTGCTAACCTTTTAGCCCTTTTAGCCTTCATTGTATCGTTTAACTCCATTTCAGTCATCTGTTCGGCACTCGCAAGTCTTTGTATGGTAAACATTCCATTTGAACGCTGTGATACGATATAGCCAATCTCCTTGAACTCTCTTCCATGCCCTTGTTTTGGGGCATAGCCGTACATATAGGTGTAGTAGTGGCACATTTCATGCACCAATGTAGCTAAGAAAGAATGCTCAGTTCCGCTATAGTTACCATTCAGTTCTATTCTAGGCTGGCATAAACCAACAAAGTTCTTCCTATCAATGTCTATCTTTTCCCAACCGTTATTCTTATACATTTTGCGGCTGTATCTATTTATATAGATGTTGCGTCCAGTTATCTTAAACCAACCAAGAGTACCACCTTCAGAACCACGACCAGTAGTAAAGATGGCAAAACTACAATCGCCCAATTCACCACCAAACAACTCATCATTCATTTCAGTATATTTGGCTGTCATCCATTCTACGGTTGGCTTAAATGTTTTATCCATTTTGTCATTTAATCTTTGTGAAAATTCGTTCCAATCCATTATAAAACAATATTTTCTATAAATATCAAAAGGGTAGGAAAATACCTACCCTTATATCTATTATTAATCCCAATTGTCTAGTATTTTTGTAATTAATGGATTTCTTACTATGTCTTCTCTTGTAAACTCTGTGATTCCAACCTCATCTAATTTACCTATATGTTCTATTGCGTATAGTAGTCCACTTTCTGATTTTTTTGTAACAATATCTCTACGGTTTGTTTGTAGAGAATCACCAGTTAAAATCATTTTACTATTTTCACCCAATCTTGTAAGTATCAATCTTAGATTTTCCTTGGTATATTGTTCACATTCATTGACACATATTAAGGCATTATCGAATGTTTTACCCAATGCAAAATTAATGAATTCGTATTTTATGTAGTTATTACTTATTAAGGATTGTGCTGTCATGTACGGGTCAGCATTTCCACTATTCCTTAAAATCTTTGTGATTGTCTGTTCATCACACTCAAGATATGGTTGTATCTTGGTTTCTAAATCACCTTTAAGGTAGCCTAGGTTTAGGTCTAATCCTCCTGCTGGAGCCGTAGGTATCATCATAATGATGTTTGAATAATTACCGTCCTTTAACTCCTTAAGTGCATATGCAAGTGAGAGATAGGATTTTCCAGTACCTGGTGAGCCAACTCCAAAGCATATTTGGTAATTTTTGTTTTTAAGTAATTTCAAGAACTCTTTTTGTTTTTCGTTTTTACACTTAATATCTATTTTATAACCAAGTGTTTTTAATTTAGAACATAACCCTTCCGATGTAAGATAATTGAGAGCACAGTCTCCTTTCATCTTTTGCTCAATGAATTCCATTTCCAATTCAGTGATGCTTTCCTTCAAGTTTTTCTTTTTTCCCATAAAAATTAGTTTAGAAAAAAAGCGCATTAGCCCATTGAAGAACTAGTGCGCTTTTGATTATGTAATATTTAATGATTTCATCCATACCATCTCATATTTTTATATAAATATCTCCAAAACGTTAATAAACGTTATATTTCAGTTCAAAATTTGGTCATTTCTAAATTTATTCGTATCTTTGCAGCACGAAACGATAAAAAACAAATTATAGAGAAATGGATAATAATAAGTCAGCTTATGCTAGTTCTAGTGTTGGAATTCCAGCAGTAGTTGTTGGTGTTCTCATTGCACTTAAGAAAGTCGGCATGACAGCAATGACCTACAGTGACATTATTTGGTTTGGCATTGAGGTATGGCTTGTCTGTGCCCTTGTTGTGGTGGTCATTTGGTTCATCGTGTGTTGTATTTTAGTTCTATTTGAATCATGACAAATCTAATAATGTATTTTAAACGATTATAAGGGGTTATGAAGAAAAACGTTAGAAGTATAGTAGTTGGTAACGATGGTAGAGTTTCTATTGGTATATCAACTGAGGGTATGAAAGCAAATTTGGGCAACGTGGTAATGAAACTTGCAAAATGAACTACAAAATATCATATTACGTTTCTGACAAAGATGGTGAGATAAATCTAGTGGAAAACAAGAATATAACAGCACGTGCCACTAGCAGAAAATCACTTAGAAACGCCATTAAACGTCTTATACGTGAGGAATATCAAAAGAGGGGTAATATCGTTCAGTCAATAGCATCGATTGAGGTACATTACTTTGTTAGCATCAATTCGGTGTGCAATGATAATGTACTTGAGAAATTCGTTAAATTAGCACAAAATGACCAAGAACACATTAACAAAGAAACTTGAGAAGATATTGTTCTTCTATGACAGTTATCTTCCAGAAGATGGAATACCAATGTTTCAGAAAGATATGAAGGAAGTAATTGAGCTTTCCAAACAATACAAAAAAGGTGGGTAAAAAGCCCACCTTTTATTATGCGTATTTGTTATTTAAATCATCTACGATATTGAATGATAAAACGTCATGGTGAATAATGCTATTCATTCCATAAGTAATCTTAACATCAACGTAGTATCTCTGTGGTATAAGGATGTTTGTATCTATGACGTAGAAGTTTTCAGAGAATGCCTTATTAACTTTATCCCACTCGATTACGTCTATCTCTCTAGTACCATCTTTTACGTAAAGTCTGATATCGATATTATCAACCAATTGTGTAGTGTTAACTGTATAATTAGGCTTTGCTGATACAATTAGCTTTCTAACATCCCCACGTTTAATATTTTCTTTTTCCTTTATTCCGCTTATCGATGGTGTGAATGTTGTATTGGTGACATTTAGTGAATTTCCTATATTAAAGAAATTAGGCGTGTCTTTAAGTGTGAAATCAAGTTCCACATCGTCCAATTTTGTTCCTTGGTAAGATATATTACCCCAAGTGTCATAAAGCATCGTATCAGCCTCGAAATCACCCTTAGAGAGTTTTAAATCGATATAATATATGCCTCTAGTATGCTTTTGTGATTCAAGCTCCATAATAGCTTCTTCATCACTGTTTTTAATTGTAACAGTTGGGTTATTATCCAAGTCTTGTAACGTATCTCCTATTGTGCAATATAGATATAGTTTATTGTTCTTGTTAAGAACGAAATTTGCTCTATCATCTGATACGACATCATCATATCTAGTCTCAACAAATGGTTCAAAGAATGTGTTCGTCTTATTGGTTAAAAGTCCCAAATAATTCTCATATTCTGATTCCATAGTTTCCAATAATGGTGAGAATGCAATACCTATGCCGTAGTTCATTAACTCGCTAGTTAGAAACTTGTTGAATGTGCTAGTTATGTCAACGTTTATATTTTCATTCCCAACATCGAAGTGTTGTCTTGCGATAATGATTGAAGACTCTCCAGCAGAGAATTTGTCATATTCTTCTGAAAGAGTGCTATTGCTGTAAACACCTTCTTCATCCCATTTAAGACCATTCATCCTTTGAAACCAATTGCAGCCATCAGTAGATATCAATCTCTGTGGGTCAATTGGTGTTGGAGAATAATAGCCAACGTTTAACGCATTCATTGAATAGTCAAATCCTTTACCGCTATCCCATTCCTTTGGTATCAAGAAAAAGATTAAGTCAAATGATGTGGCACGAATCTTCTTGTTTTCATTGATTGAACTTGTTTCACATTCATGTAATTGCGTAAAGTCCAAAGACCCAGCATTAGTTATGTGAAGAACATGTTTCATTTTCTCCATATTCGGCATAATTCCATCATCCATTAGTTTCTTGACTTTAGAATGGTCAAAATACATTAATGCTCTAGATACAATGGTGTCTTTGCCATATACAAGCTCTGCAATAGGATTAAGTCCAGTATTGAGTTTGCTATTTGAGATAATTGTATCTGTTTTTTCTATATAACTTTTATATATCATCTTCGTTAGGGTAATTAATCATTATGTCTTCTTCATCACTTGGCTCATCTAGTGATGACTCTGAAATATTCTCTCTATCTATGGCAACATTAGGGTCGTACCCTATTAAGAATAATTCTGATTCAGCTTGCAGGTCTTCCCTACTGATTCTAACTGTTATTTCATCATCCTTATAAAACTTTATTTCATTGTCCAAGCTCATAAGTTCTCCATTGATGAGAAGTTTGAAGTCATGTACGTTGGTAGTCTCTACGGTTTCAAGCACCATGTCTTTGTCAATTACAAACGACAATTCCAATGTACAATCATCGAAATTCATCATTATCTTCATAACTTTATTGTAATATCTATTTGGAGTTGGTTCACAACAATTATCATTATCATCTGAAGGCTCATATATGATGTTTGGTTTATCTTTCTCATCGATTGGTATAACTTCACAATGGTCATCTTTAGCCATTACATCTATCTTATTGCTGAAACCTTCCATAAATATAACTTTTTCGTCTTCCCTTCTATTCTTACCTCTTCTATTTACAATGCCACTTGCATCAGATTCATGTGAAGATAAAATCATTCTAGAAGGTATTCTTTCAACATTATAATCCTCTTTGCGAATGATATAACCTCTAACCTTTATCTTATATGACTGTGAGTAATATTTACGGTCATCTATTGTATATTCTGATTCGTCAGATACATCATCTAATGTCATTGACATTGGGTGGTCATTAGGTGAAATATAACAATCAATGGCATTAAACTCATAATGCATAAGTTCGTTAACCTTATTTATGATTTCCATCTTATTCGATATCACAGAAACGGTATATATAAAATTAATCTGGGTTGGTTGTTTCATTGTATATTTATCATAAGCCTCAGTACCATTTTCTTGCAATACTGGAACATAGAACATAGCGAAATCCTTATGACCTGGGATATTAAAATAATTTCCTTGACTTTCCCCCTTTTGTGGATTAAGTTCACGAGTTACAGTTAGGAAATTTATAATTGGATTTCCAGTTTCATCTTGTTTATCCCATTCTTGTATATACTCACTTAGTCTTTGCGTGCTATATAGCTTATAGATAGGAAGTTTCTTACCATCATATACAACGTCTATGTGTTTTACAACCCAGTCATACATTGTTTGGTCTATGTCACTGAATTCGATTGGTTTTGGAAATGGCGTACCATACTCCAATATTACCTTTGACATATTCCTACGTCTCTCAGTGCCATGTGCATGGTGACGTAGTTTGAGTTTATCCATATATGGTTTTGGTTGTATTAACATAATCTTGATTTTTTACAATAAATATTTGTTAAATGGTAATATTTATAAGAAATAAGAAATATACAATGGCACAGTTCTTCTTTTTGAAACAGAATAGTACGCTCCCTACTTTACGCATGGAGTTAATTGAGGATGGCAGACATGATTTTCACAAGTTTCATGAATGTATTCAGAATGCTGAAATAACATTTACAATGGTCAACATTGATACCAATGTGACAAAGGTTGCAAAGGCAAAGGCTTATATTAAGTTACGTGAGAATGATGACTGTACAGAACAATACGTCATATGCTATGATTGGAAAGCACGTGACACAAAGGAGGCTGGCTCATATAAGGGAACTTTTGAAATTACTTTTAATGGAAATATTAAGAATGATTCATATACATATCCAAGTGGTATACTCAATATGCCGATTAGAAATGAGTTAATGATTAGAATTTTACCTAAATAATATGAGAAAAAATCTTTTAAGAGAATATTACGAATTAGCAGCAAACGAGTTATTAAAGACCAAGAATGGAAAAGGTTTTAAATTGGTTTATGTAGACCCAAATTTATCAACTGACAACACGTTTAATAATAAAGAGTTGATGAAAAAATATGGCATGGAATACTTGCCATATAATAGATATATCAGAAACGTTAAGGGTGTACCACAAGCTTGGGGTTGGATTATTTGGGATGGCAGCGAACAAGAAGTCTATCCTTTGATAAAAAAGTTTGCTGAAGAGATAGGAAGTCAAGAAACACCACCAGAGGGTGGAAACAACAGAACAATTGAACAAGTATTGGCATCAATTGAACAGTTGAAAGATATTATCATGCAAGCACAAGCAAGTGACCAAGTACGTATTGATGGTAATGGTATTATCGCAAATGCTGAAGAATTTAAGAAGAAACTTGCTCAAGGTGTTGGTAGTAGGGAAACAATGGAAGCACTTGCAGAATTGACGAGGTTTAGAATTGAGATGTCGAAGCATAGAGGACATCAATTATCATTGTTAAATACAATTCTTATCTTCTTACAGAAAGGAAATGCTACTGATGTACGCTCAAAGGGTGAATGGAGAGAAATGGGCTATACGCCAAAACCAGACGCAACACCAATCGTATTGGCTATGCCAGCTTCATTTAAGAAGTTGTTTGGTGCTCAATATGATGAGGTTGTAAGAAGATTCCTTGAAAAAGAGGGGGTAAAGGCAATCAGTGAATTGACTCCATCGCAGAAACGTAGATTGGATAGGGAAACGAAGTATCCAGACCCACAAGGAGGTTTTAAGGAATATATTGCATATGACATCTCAGACTTGATTAAAGGAGAAGGCGCTGAAGAGTTTCCAGAGAATAATTTCAAATGGTATGATGCTGACAGTGACGAAACCAATAAAGAAAGAATATTAATCAATGCTTGTATAGAGTTTGGTAAATCAATTGGTGTTAAGAGTTATGAGTTTGTACCAGTTGATACAATGGGTGGCTCACGTGGTTCGGCTAGCATTAGTGGAAAAGTAAAAATTGTAGATGATAAGAAGAATCATGGTTTACTTAGTACAGTAATTCATGAAACAGCACACCAAATAATGCACTGGGAGGTTGTCAGTACAACAAATCCAACCCTTAAGAAATTCTATCGTGGCGGCAGTATGTTAAGAGGTACTGACATTATCGAACAAGAGGCTGAATTATGCGCTTGGATTGTATTAAGTGGATTTGGCTATGAAAATCAACAAGAACATTTTAATTACCTTGCAAATTGGGGAATGAATGTAAACAACTGTGCAAGTGTATTTGATTCAATCATGAAGGTTGCAGACTTCATGTACGAAGGAATAATGAAACAATTAAACAATGAATAAATATGGCACTACCTTTTAAGAATGGGTTTGAATTGGCGCAAGCTATGGGGTTTGGAAAAATGTATCAAGCTTCAAAGGAACAGAATGAAAATAACATACAAATGGAGTCAAAGAATATGAAAAAGGGAATAATCAGATTAACAGAATCTGACCTTCATAATATTGTAAAAGAAACTGTTAATAAAGTATTAAATGAAATAGGAGACACTGAAGATGGTCAACGTCTATTGGGCAGATTGGCTGCAAGAAAATCAACAAGTGGAAACATAAATGATTATTATAATGTGTCAAATTATGCCAAAGAAAAAAGAAATGGAAATTTAAAGATGCAAGATAGATTTGCCAAAGGTTTCAATTCTGAAAAAGATAAAATAAGGCAAATAAAGGAGAGAAACTAATTCTCTCCTTTTTCTTTTATTATCTCATTGAGTTTTTTCTTTTCATCTTCCGTACATAGTTCATAGAATTTCTGGTAATTAATTTGTAAATCATAGTTCTTATCCTTAACGTCTTTTAATTCATCAAACATTGCACCATAATATGCCTCGAATTGGTAGTATCCTTTTTTTGTAATACCTTTTATGATACCCATATTACCGCTATTTCTACTGATTATATAATCTCCCTTTTGAAATTTTGGTTCAACCATAGTTAATTCAACATTAAAATATTCTTTATTGCAAGTTTACGTTCAACTTCTTCAAGAGTTTCACCGAATCTGAAGAATATCCTTCCATCCTCTGGATAATCCTCATATGCATCCATGTTTTCCCAAGCTAGCGCAATAATGCCATCAGTACAATCTTGAAAGCCAAAGCAGCATGAATCTTGTATTAAGTCAAGTTTTATCTTCATTTTCACAATATGAATCTCTGTCATGTACTCATCATTTGGAATGAGATTATTCACCAAACAACAAGGTTTATACTCAAAGCCCTCACCCCAGAATTCATCGATATTATCAGTGAATATGAACTCATATCTGTAATATCCATCAGTTTCTTCTCCAATTAGTCTTATAAAACACAAATAAACAGTTTCATCATTTTCCATTTTTAATCAGTTTTATGATTTCGTTTTTATTTTCATATACATCAGTTTCTTCTCCAATTAGTCTTATAAAGCCTAGTTTTACGAAAAAATTCCCAAGAAAGCCCACTGCCTTTAGGCGTGGGATGAATTGGGAAAAATTATTTATTTTTTTTTTTCTAATTTTTAATAACTTTTCAATTCATCGCAATATTTATTGTTACTTTGTAACAACAAATATTGAAGACTATGATTTCATACAAATACAGAACTAAAAACACAAGTCACTTGGACAATATGTTGTCTGAGGCTTGCTTTGTATGGAATCACGCTCTTGCGCTACAAAAACGATACTACCGACTCTACGGTAAATACGTTTCTTGCGCTGCAATGCAGAGGCATTTTGCAAAGCGCATCAAGCGCACATACCTTCATTCGCAGTCAGCACAAGAGGTCTTGCAACGCCTTGATGCTGCATATGCAAGGTTCTTCAAACACCTTGCAAAGAGACCTCCAAAGTTCAAAAGAACTGCTGACTTCGCTTCCTTCTGTTATAAACAAGGAGGCTTCTCCTTGTGTGGTAACGTGTTCCACGTTAACTCTTGCAAGAAGGATTACAAGTTCTCCTTGTCTCGTCCTTACGATGGTAAGGTTAAACAAGTGAGAGTTAAGCGTTCCCACCTTAATGAATGGTACATTTACGTCATAACAGACGCAAGTCCTAAGAGCTATGCTAAGACACACGATGGTGCAAGCATTGGCATTGACTTTGGTCTTAAGACGTATCTGACCCTTTCAAATGGTGAGAAGGTAAACAACCCACAGTTCCTTAAGAAAGACCTCAGAAGGATTAGGAAAGCCTCTGAGAAGCATTCTCGTTGTATCAGTGGCAGCAATCACAAGGAGCAAGCAAGGCTTTCCTTGTGCAGACTCTATGAGTCAGTTGCCAACAAACGTAATGACTTCCAATGGAAGCTTGCTCATGAGTTATGCAAGCGTTATGACAGTATATTCATTGAGGTCTTGTGCCTCAGTGGAATGTCTCGCTTATGGGGTTGCAAGATGAATGACCTTGCTCACGCACAGTTTGTCAGCATCTTGGAACAAGTTGCAACCAAGTATGGCTGCACTGTGCATAAGATTGACAAGTGGTTTCCAAGCAGCAAGTTATGTGACTGTGGTTATAAGAATGACAATCTCAGTTTGAACGATAGGAGTTGGGTGTGCCCACATTGTGGGCAAGTCCATGACCGTGACGTTCATGCTGCTGAAATGATACTTCGTAGGGGCATCTACGAATTGACGAGCAATGGTAAGACCATCGAACCACTTGGTTTCGAGGCGGTTGCGTTTGAGTCAAGAATCTCCTTGCTTTAGCGAGGAGAGTATGTCAATTTTGTTTATCACTTTCTCTTCTCTTAGTTGCATCACGAAACATAGACTTGTATACCTCATAGTCTCTTGGCAATGATTCAATCTCCCATAAACTCAAGAGTCCTTTGACACCATTATTATAAATTCCCTTATCAATGCTCATTTTTTTTAAAAAATATAGTTAATAATAGAAGAAATAAACATTATTTTTCTTTTTCTGTTACAATAATCTTATTTATAACATCTTCTTTATTGTGTACGATTTCAAGCATCTTGTCAAAATATGTGCCATTAAATGACTGATAGTAAATGGTACAATGTTTTTCTTGTCCTATGCGGTATATCCTATCTTCACATTGTAAGTTATCACTAGGGACAAATGAGAAATTATTGAAAACAACTACAGATGCTTTAGTAAGCGTTAGACCAACCCCAGCTGAAAATATGTTTCCAATAAATACTTTAATTCCATCATCATTTTGGAATCTTTCGACTGCATCGTTTTTCTTTTTTTCATTGAGTTTTCCATTATGATATACACATATATCTTTAAATTCTTCAGTTAGTTTCTTAATTTCATTATCATAAGCGCAGAATATGATTACCTTTCTTCCCACATCGATGCACTTCCTAACAAGGTCTATTGTCTTTGGAATCATCTTATCAGCAAGCCATTGTCGCATTAATGAGACCTCAATAAGCTTCTTATTCTTTTCTGTTTTTTCCTTATCTTCTTGTAATTCAAGGTACTTCTCCCATAATTCATCATAAGACCTTTTTTCTTCTTCACTCATCTCATAATGAATGCATTTAATAGTTTTGCCTTTCATCTCAGCAAAATCAGTTTTTAAACGTCTGAGGTAATATGGCTTAATGATTTCTTGAAGTTCTTCCATATTTGTATCTTCACCAAAGATACATAATTTCTTACATTTTTTTTCTAATATTTTGTCTAATTCAGCTTTTTCATCATATGTTAAATCATACCAAGAACCCTTTTCTTTTTCTTTTAAGTACATTGCTGTGTAAGCTTTTTTTTCATTCTTTTTAAAGTAGAATTTTGCTCCACAATAACGTTCCATATAATATTGCCAATCGTTGGTAATTGGAACACCAATAAGTTTTAAAAGATTATATAAGTTTCTAGATGTGTTAGTGACCATAGTTCCAGTAAGCTCAAATATACCCCTTGGGTTACTCCTTTTAAGCAAATCAGCAATTATCTTAAATCTATTTGATGTGTTATTGGATAATCTATGCGCCTCATCGATGATTACAAGGTCGTAGTGGCTCTGAAATAATTGGCTATTACTCATTGCCTCCTCGATTATTTTCTTGCTCCTAGAGACGATTTTTTTATCTTTATATTCTCTTATAACATTACCATTATCATCAACGTTAAGCTCACTAGTTTTAACCGTTTGTTCTGGAATTTCATAAAAATTGTCAAGAACGTCAAAATTGATGATTGTAAACTTTGCGTCATCCCACTTCGAACCTTGAACAATTGTAATGTCATTTTCATCTACAAGCAGTTTTAATTCCTTCTCCCATGTTTTCTTAACTGACGATGGGGAGATTATCAACACATGTTTAAAATTGCCTTCTAGGGCTGCTAAAATGGCTGAGAAGCTCTTTCCACTTCCTTGTTCGTCCGATATAATACACCTTTTCCTAGATAACATAAATTTTGCTGCATCTATTTGATGTGACATAGGCGTTCTTTTGTCAGTTATATATTTATCAACATTGAATGGATAATCATGATAGTCTTCCATCAAGAAATCTGTCAATATTGCCTTCTTTGGCGCAAATATTTCAATTGCTTTTTCTTGTGACCTTCTGTAAATGATATAGAAGTGATACAAGTTATCCATCTCCCCTAGAAACCAAGTTATTTTCAACACCTTTGGCACAAAATCAATTCCCAAATCACCTTGTAGCTTTTCACCGTACCAATCAGCAATTTTTACAATCTTATTTATTTCCTTTGGTTCTCTCTCGTAATTTGACAAAATATATTCAGACTCAAAATCATTTAATGCTCTCGTTTGATAAGCAATTGCAATGTTTTTGAGCTTAATTATATAAGAATTATCACCTTTATAATTCTTAAGTAATTCATATGCTTTTTCAATTTTTGTTAAAGAAAGTGCCATATTTTTATATTTTATCTTTGATAAAATATAAAAATATTTTTGAAAAAATCAAGTATTTTAAATGAAAAAATGTAGATATTTATAAGAAATATTTATATTTTATAATGAAAATAGTTAAAATAAACGAATCTCAAAAGAAAAGATTATTTGAAGCATATAGGGAAGGTTTCTCATTTGACGAACTATCTGTGCTTGGAAATGACGCTTTTTCTGATGAGGAATATAATGGAAAGTTACAATTTGAATATTGTAGGAAATGGTTAGGAGAACCAGTTGCGCAAGGCTCTTCTAGATGTGTCTTCATGTTGAGTGATAACCTAGTACTAAAGTTGGCGAATGGCAGATATGAAGCTGGTAAAGCTCAGAATCGTCTTGAGTGCCAACTATATGAAGACACACAATCTCCATTGTTGGTTAGAATATTCGGAAATGATGAGAATTTTTCATATGTAATTTGTGAGAATGTTGTACCAGCACAAGACATTGATTTTGAAAAGATTATAGATATACCATTCTATTATAGGTATTATAATCAAATGGGTTCTGAATATATTAATTACTTTGAAAATCCAAAAGGAAGTTATAATGAAGTTCCTTATGACGTATATGATATAGTATGCTATCTTGAGACAAATTATACTATTGGCGAAGGTTATTATCATAAGGAAATAGAAGAATATATAAGGAAAAACCCTTGGTTGAAACAACTTAAGGAGTTCATCATGAACACACAAATTGGTGATTTAACTAAACCAGAGAATTATGGCATCGTGAATAGAGATGGCAAACCAATGATTGTAATTCTCGATGCTGGAATGAACTTAGAAAATTGGGAGGGATATTATCGTGGCTAGTTTAAAGTTTAATACAAATAATGTAAGACGTGTTCCTATTAATAGAAACAGTCTATTCTACGATGCGGAAATGTTTGCATTGGAGAGAGAAATAGGAAAGGACTATATCGAACAAGATATGGGACAAACTGTTGTGCTCTATCAAGTAGATGCTTCGCAAACACAGACAGATGCTGTGTATGGGGAAACAGATACAGATAACGTGGCATTCAAGACACCAATTGAAATTCCATGCACATATAAGATTGAAGAACCAGAATTAAAATCATATGATAAGTCAAAACAACTTGGCACTTATATGAAGCCAGGAAAGATAACGATTGGTGTTTATCCAGAGACATTAAAAGAACTTAATGTCGATGCCAAAAAAGGAGACTATATTATGGTACAAGTTACGCCAGAACACTCTGAATATTTTGTTCTCAATGCAATTAACAATGGATATGCTAATGCCCATAGCTTATGGGGTACAACTAGTTTATGGGTTACGTGGGAAGGCTATAGTGTTGATTCTTCAGAATTTACAACATAATTTCTATTAATTATTTAAAGATTATTTTGAAATTCATAATATTTATATATAAATGAAGTTAAATATTATAGATAAAAAAGATAATTTTATAGGAAAAATTGATGCTAAATATGGTATTGGTAAATATAGTGTTTTAGGCGAGTATAAAGATAACAAAACTAAAATACTAATAAAGTGTAATACTTGTGGTTATGAATGGGAAGTTAGACCAGATAATTTCATAAATTTATGCAAAGTTGGTTGCCCTAAATGTGCCCATAAAAAATCTCATAATGAGGCAAAAACACCAACTGAAGAAATTATAAAGCGAGGGAAAGAACTATATGGAAATAGATATTCATATGATAAAGTTGACTCTTTAAATCGTGATGAAAAAGGTAGAGTATGTTTTACTTGTAATGTGTGCGGAAAAGACTTTTGGGAGAGACCAGCTTTATTTCTAACACCAAGGAGAAACAAATGGAATTGCCCAAATTGTGTCAAGAAGTCTAAGGAAAAAAATATCCAACATGCAAAAGAAAGGCATGAAAATTACATTAAAAACTATGTCCATGATACTGAAAGTTTTATAAAAAAACTTAACGAGAAATTTCCATATTTTTATGATACATCTGAAACAATATATGTTAATAACACCACTAATTTAACGCTAATTCATGAAGGGTGTAGAATAATAACAACACCCTTATCAATTTTAAGTTCTAAAAAACCAATTCTTCAAAACAGAGTTCATGATACGGAATCATTTATTAAAAAAGCAAAAATAGTCCATAACGATAAGTGGATTTATGATGAAAATACTGTGTATATTGATGCCCATAGTGATGTAGTTGTTAAATGTAAAAAACATGGATATTTTAAAATTCTTGCTTACCGCCATTTAAGCGGTTCTGGATGTAAGGAATGTATGAAAGAAAACAAAATAAACCCTAAAAAAAAGCCATTCGAAGTCTTTATACAAGAGGCTAGAAACAAACATGGGTACAAATATATTTATGATAAAGATACATTTGTAAATTATAGAACAGATATGAGAATGATATGTCCGATTCATGGAGAGTTTTGGATGAAGCCTTCGGTTCATATAAGTGGCAATGGTCATGGTTGTCCTAAATGTAAAGAATCTTCATTAGAGCGTAACACTAGATTAACACTAGAAGAAAATCATATTAACTATGTGAATGGTAAGCATTTTCTTTGGTTAGGACTACAACATTTTGATTTTTATTTACCAGATTATAATATTGCCATTGAATGTCAAGGAAAACAGCATTTTATTGATGGTGGTTGGAATAATAAAAACTCATTAGGTATTAATATAGAACGAGATAAAAAGAAAAAAGAAAAATCTGATGGAAAAGTTAACTTAATTTATCTATTAGATTCTGCAATATCCAAAAAAGCTGTGATTGATAATGAAAAATACGGTTTCATATATACTAATAAGAATACATTTAAAAAAATCAAATTACTGATTGAACATATAATACAATGTTCACCAGTTGACCAATCAGAATTTAAAGCTTAATGATATTTATATTAAAATACATATTTAATTATGACACAGATTATAAGATTAACAGAATCAGATTTACATAAAATCGTAGAAGAAACTGTAAGACGTACAGTTGAAGAAGGTTGGGGCAAGGATGCCCTTAAGACAGCAGGACTTGGCGCAGCACTTGGCTTGGGTGCAGCAGCAACCATTGGAACAGATAATCCAATATCAAGAGGTCTTGATAGACAATTTGCAGACCAAGAGGAAGTTGGAAGAGCATTTCCAGAGGATAGAGAAGAATTTGGTAAGGCTTTGAGTCCTAGAGGTAATGCTGAAGATAACACTATTTCTTGGGAAAAGGCTAAACAATTTGAAGGTAAGATTAATAAAGCCATTACAGAATCAATTAACAAATACCTTAAGGAAAATGTGTAAAAAAATAAAGAGTGAGGAACAATCCCCACTCTTTTTGCTTTATTTCTTAGCTATTTGCTTATATAGCTCAACTCTCTGCTTGCAAACTGTCTCAAGTGAATATCTATCTTTTACGAAGTTATACAAATTGTCTTGTAGCTTCTTAAGCATATCCCTATCATTAGCAAGCTTATTGATGTATTTAGCCCAATCCTTATGATTCTTTCTTGAATCAACTAATAGTGCAGTACCTTCCTCATTAATCTTACCACCTTTCTCAATCATTGGGGCTAGGTTAATGGTGTATGCGCCAAAGTTCTGTCCGATAAATGCAGTATGAGTAAATCCGCACTCAATTTCCTTTAGTTCAGATTTAACACTATTAAATTCGTTTTCCTTTAGGGGTGCTATAAGTACATCAACATTGGCATAATGCGTAGCATATTTGTTAATATCCCTAGTCCACATTCTACGATATGGCTCATTTGTGAATGGGTCATCAACATTCGCAACATACTTCAAAAGGAATTCCTTATGTTCTGGTGATACATTATTATAATTGTCTGTAAAAATCTTCTCATAATCGCACCATACACTCTCCTCTGGTAATATTGGTCTCGTGGTTTTCTCACCAGTTTGTTGGTTATAGATTGTTCTATTACCTCTTGTATCGAAACCACATAGTACAAACTGTACCTTATCCTTATCGATTTGTTTTGCAATACCATCAAGTAACTGTAAGTCCTTTAAGTGTGAAGAACCACAAATGATACCAACTCTAAGTTTGTCAGTAGGCGGTGTCTTTGGAACAGTATATTGTTCCTCGTTTGGATTGATGGCATTTGGGAACACTGCCACATTTTTATTATACTTCTTAAGTATATTGGCAAAGATTGGAGTTGTAGTTGTAACATAATCAGCTTTCTTCAAGTGATTGATAATTGGTTCATGCCACTTTTCCTTCTTTGCCGTAAGTGACATTGGGTGGTCTTCTCCAAGTTTAAAGTGGTCATCAACATCGATTATTACTGGTATACCCAAGAACTTAATCATATCCATAATCTTACACTGCTTATCAAGTTGCTTGTGTATATGAATAAGGTCATATTGCTTTAAGAAAGCCTCAAGGTCTCCGTTTGGCATACTGTAAACAATATCCACATCGAATTCATCACCATAATGTTCTTGAATGTAAGTGTGTGGGTCTACTGAACGGAACTTACCCACACCAGTCCTATCACTAGGTATCACCAACATTTTAATTTTTTTATCCATATTTTAATATATTAAAATAATTTATTATCTTGTAATCATATAGCCCATAGAAACCTTTCCATCCATATTTCTGAACAATGTCGCCCACATGAATGGAAACTCACTAGCTGAGAACCAACGTTTAATTTCCTTTGCTGATTTTGGCATCATTTCTTCTGGACCGTTATAATACTTTTTGAAATATTCGAAAACATAATTGGCAATATAATTAGTGTCAGTCAAATTAACAACTTCACGTTTAACTTCTTTGGTTATTGACATGAAAATATCGTCATAATATCTTCTCTCGAAAATACCATACATAAATAAGGCATTTGGCATTGCATACATATGTTCATTGTGGATTGCCATTAACTTTCTTGAAAAGTCATTCAACATTATTGTCTTTACTTTTTCAAGGTCTGGATTATCAAAGTCAATATCTATATTACAAGTTATTCCATAACCCTTTACGCTTTTAACACGTCCATCATCGAAATACTCTATCATATTTTTTTTATAAAAAATAAAAACATTTGAGGGATAAATCAATATATAAAGCAAAAAAAAGAGTGTTAACCGTTAACACTCTTTCTTTTATCATTTACGTTACCTACTTTCTTCATAACGCATTCATATATTGTACCATCTGAGGCTAGGAATCTGAAATTTTTACCTAAAGCAATGGTATTAATTTCGTTACCTTTACCTTCATTCACAATCTTCTTATTCAATGAAACAGCATACTTTCTTACGATTTCCTCAACAATTGTCCTAATCATTGGATAATCAATCTGAGGTGCTGTTGTGTATTGCATCTGTGGTTGAGGTGCATATTGTTGTTGTACACCCTCATTAACAATCTGTCTGATGTTCTGTGGAGGTGTCACCACTTGTTGAGTTTGTGGTTGTTGCATTAAATCTAGACCTTCAGTAAGGAATGATAAATCTCCATCCATACCGCCACCTAATGAACCATAGTCTATTGGATTGGACATGAATGCTTCTCTGATTGCGGCTGGTACGTTTGCAGCGTTTTCACCCATCTGTCCACCGAATGAAGGTGGTGCTTGAGTCTTTCTATTCCTAGCTGTTGTCATCAAATCACTAGTTAATGTATCACCATTAAGTGATTCATTAATACCATCCTTATGTCCTGCTGCTATTTTATCAAGAGTACCATTTGCCTCCAATTTCATGAGCTTTGCAGCCCTTGACATGGATTCATTTAATCTAACTTTCTTTTGTTCTTCAGTCAAATTTGCCATTATCTTCTATTATTGTTTGCGTAATCATTTTCGTCAAAATCGACATCATCTGTATCATAACCATTATCAATCGGTCCTTTCTGTGGCTCAGTTAATGCCTTTTCAGCATCATTGAGGTCAAAGAGACGCCAGAAGTCATCATTTTTTTTGGGGGTATTGTCTATATTCTGTCTAATCATATCATATTTTTTACTATTAGGCTGAGATGTATAGACGTTTTTCTTCCATTGTTGCGTAACTCTTGGCTGTTCAACTGGACCTTTTGACGTATTTTGCTGTTGACCTATCTTAACATCATTTCTGAATTGCATTCTTTGTCTATCCAATGGACTTACAAAATCATTGAACTTTGCATTGTCAATAAATGTGCCCATTGTCCTATCACCATTGAAATTATAACCCAATGGGGGTTCATTAAATTTCTTGTTCACCAATGGAGTCCAAGAAGTAATTCTATCAAGACGAAAGAATTTCCACTTTGGTACACCTCTACGAGACCCACCACCTTCTTGATATGCTCTGACAACTGGATATCCTTTCTTCGTTGTCCCTATTGCCATTGGCATGATGACACGTGTGCCTTTTGGATTCCCAGCATTATCGGCTTGTCCATCATCATATCTAATGCGTACTTTATTTTTATTTCTGATGGACTGTAATACTGATTCACTGTCAACCGCCTCATTTAAGAATGGTTTAATTCTATCTTGTAGAGTTATTTTCATTTTTAATCTTTTTCGTTATATGGGTTATAATTAACCTTCATGTTCATTTCATCCAAACGACTCTGAGGCATGATATTCATACTTTGATTGCCATATATTTCATTAAGTTGGTTTTGGTATGTGTTATCAACAATCAATGATTTCAATGCTTCTAGCTTTCTCTGCATCTTTCTATCAGCGAAGAAAGCGTTGGTCTCAGCAATTGCTTGCCTTGTCTCTTCCTCGTTTAATTCCTTCTTTACATTAGCCTTCTTGATTGAATCTACCCTCTTGTCAACAAGTTCCATGCCGATGAGGATGTTCTTCGCTAGCTTATGTAATCTATCATTATCATAACTTCTCATAAGTAAATATTTTGTTTAATAATTTTTCTTTATTTTTAAACGTTACTTCATCTTCACTGATATTTTTATAATGTGTGAAATATAACAATTTTACATTATTTCTTTTACAAAGTTTCTTCTTTCTTGAATCACGTTCTTGTTGTATCTTAAGATTCTCTGTTAAAGTTTTCTTTGTTTTATCAGAACTGAAACTTTTTCCTTCATAATGTTGTTCTCCTTGACATTCTATTGCGACATTATATTCTGGTAGATAGAAATCAAGATGCTGTAATCCTAGCCACTCAAAATGCTTTTTTTCTACATATTTAACGTTATTTTTTGACAACAATTTTGATATTTCTCCTTCTAGTTTACTTTCTTTACATTTAGGACATCCATGTTTTCCATTTATATGCTTATGAGGCGTTTGCCAGAACTCGCCATGAACCTTACAAAAGATTTTCATTGGTGTTTGTGCGTTTACGTATGTATCTTCATTATATTCATACTTGTCACCATGAATTTTTCTTGCATCCTTGACCATTTGGTCAAATGGTTTCTTTTGTTTTTCTTTTATAACATTAATAGCACAATATGGACATCCTCTACCATGTAAAAACGAACTGCTAGATATTTCAAAAACGCCATGTTCTTTTCCATCTAGATGTTTTTCATGACAAATAATCTTCATTTTTTGTTCTCTAGAATGATATTCATTTATCAAGGATAAATCATATTTTCCGTTGTGTGCTTTTTCAGCCATTTTAAACCACTCATCTAATGTATATTTTTTTGATTTATGTTTACAACTAGGGCATCCTTTTCCGTGTTTAAGATTGTTAGGAGTCACCCACCAAATGTTGTCACATTTTTTGCATATACACATTACTTTTGTTGCATCATTAATATAAACTGACTTAGAAAAATCAATATTATCTCCGCATATACTTGTAACTTTGTTTAAAAATTCTTCTTGTGTTATTCTTTTTGCCATATTCGCTTCTATTATAATCGCTTCTAATTTTAAAACAAAAAATGTGGAAGATTGAAGCGAAAACCTTATCAGTGGGTAGCTACTCCCACCTATCCACATTTATGTAAATGTATTAAGAATCTAGATGCTTCTAAATTTTTAAATATTTTTATTACCAATCTGTTGACCCATAACATATTGTCCTTCTTGCTGGTTCTGTTCTGTATTTACAAGATTTGCACCATATTGTTCTTGATAATTATATATTGAACGAGCCATTTGTGTTTTGCGCCCAGGCCTGTCTTGATATCCATCAATATCATATTTACCGCCAATTTGGTCTTCTGGACTCGTTGCAAAATTACTATAATTTATTCCATTATTTGCTGTTCCGTCACACGTTGGAAGCCAATGTGTATGCCCTTTTACAGTAGGATGCCCTTTACCTTGTGCATCACCATCACTTATTGCGTCTTGATGTAAAGAACTGTATTGGTTTTCAATATTATAATCTGAACGAGTTATTTCATTATGACGTTCAGTTATTCCAGCTTTTTCAAGACAAGTCTGTCCGTTCTGAACTGTATTTGCCATATTCTTTATAAAATTTAAGTAATTTATTTTCTATTATAAATAGTTAATTGTAAATATTATAGTTCCTCAACCTTAGATTTACCTTCTAAAGTTTCAATTTTTGTATTTAATTTATCTCTTTTCTCTCTTAGCTTGTCCAATTTAGTCTTATTGGCTTTCTCTTCTTTCTTTTTAGCTGTTTCCATTTGGTCTTGAACAGATTGGTCTGTACTTCCAACTGGGAATTCAGTCTGTACCATATACTCAGCATCTACCAATGCCTTTGTGTATTGCAAGTCAACCTTCCATTCATTTCTATATAGATGTTCTTTCCTTGCTTCAATACCAAATTTTTCAAGACAAGTTTGTTTACCATTGGTAGTTCCATTAGAAGATGACTGTTGGGTACTTGACCCACCCATAATATTCTCTATGGTATTACCAATCTTTCTAAATGTATTATCGATTGTGTTTGCCATCTTGTAACCTTAATATTTGTTTTTCGGTGATATACACCTTCTTATTATTTCTCTTAATTTCCTCGGCAATCCTATCAAGTGCCTTAGAACCACCTTGCACAAATATTGAACTTAAATCACCTCTCTGGTGATATACATCCAATACCTTGTTAACCAAAACCAATACCTTCTCTGGTGGCAAGTCCTCATCATATTCTGAAATAATGTTTACAATTGGCTCAATGCCAAAGTCAGAAAACGCATCACTTCCATCTGGCATCTGCATCCACTCATCTGTTATTCCAATTTGATATAACAATTCAAACATATCCAATTCCCAATAAATCTTGTTTGTTTGGTAGTCAATCGTTATTTGCTCACGATTCTTGTTTTCTTTGTTATAATTTTCAACATATGTTCCCAAATCGCCATACATTTGCTGGAACTTTTCTCTTTGACGTTGTAACTCTTGATTTTTTACCATTAATTCAGCCTCACCTTGAGTTACCCAAGGGAAATACGTTTGTCCGTATTTATCAACAGCATCTTCATTTATACGGATAGGCTCGTCATTACATAATTTAACAACTTCCTCTGGTGTTATCTCTATCCTCACCGTATGGTCGTAATTCACATCTATGTCCCTATCAGTGCCATAGTAACTGACTAAGAAATCTTCAAACTCCTCAAATGGGAAATTACTACTGTGACCTGCTATTTCAGTGTTAGCATTTAATATCGCAGTATTCTTCATGATAATTCCCATCCATTGATAGATGTATTTAGTAGGAAAGGTTGTTAATTTACCAAAACGTGTGAATTCCCTTAATGCCTTTGCATACATATCTGGGTTAATCAATACGCCCCAACTCTCCTTACCATTTGGATTTTGCAAAAATTCATTAAAAACGTAATTAGCACCGTAATCATTTAGATAATCCCAAAATATATGATTGTTGTCAAATTCTTCCTTTATAATTCTGCCCTCAGTCTTAATTTTTGCAGTAGGGACGCTTTGTTTTGTGATGTTAACATTGCTAGGCTTAACACTTGCGGTAGGCTTTGGAGGCTCTATTGGAGATACCTCTGCTTGGCTTCTAGCCCTCTCTATAGTCTTCTTGTAGAAATTATAAGCCTTTTGTCCACCTTGTGTTATATCGTTAGGATTCATTCTCTGCATTCTCTTCTTTGCATCCTCAACGCTAACATAGCTAGTATTTTGTTTCTTACCGTTCAAATTATCGTTACCTTTTTTATTATATGCCTTGGTAGATGCAAGACTCTTAAGGTTTTTAAGGTTATTTTTAGGCATGACTTTCTCTAGCGCATTATACCATGCACTATAGTATTGTCTATCCTTCAATGGAACTGGAGCCTTCCTTCTAGTTACTTTCTGTGAATCCTCTAAAAATAATGCCATTGTTAAATTGTATTTGATGATTTCCTACCACCTACAGCACCCCATTGTTGTGGAGATTGTGTATCTGCGAATTTCTCAGTATCCATTGGATTAGCCTTCTTAGGACTTCCATCTTTGTCAGTTATTGTTGGCTGAAGCTCAACCTTATCCAAACCATCATATTCTGGAACTGTACTAGTTCCAAAGTCTTGGTCTGTAACGCTTTCAAACAACCTACTGTACTGAGATTCATTCAAATTAATTATTTTCATAATTCCATTCTTTTATTTGCTATAAATATTTATATTAAGCAAATAATCTATAAATAATGGCAAATTTAAAGGTAAACAATTACAATAATCTATATTTGAGAATTAACGAGGATGAGTATTGGGACTTTTTCGTTAACAAGGATTCTTATGGCTCATTTAAGATTAACGATGGTTTGTATGATAAATGTCTTATATCATATATAGATTTGTCAGATGAAGAATGTTTCGATTCTGATAATTGGATTTATGGTAAAAGCAGATATGTGTGGGACAAATCATTGGCACTTGGTTATACCTTATATAATATAACATATCTTGGGGTTGATAACGGACTCTTCACCTTCAGAAAAGACAGAATAACCAATAAAGATTTCTTGGAGATATTCCAAGAAAACAATTTCAAGATAAAAGAGAATGACTACAGATTAAAGCTTCATGCCGTTAGTGGAAGTACCTTACAGTATGATTATCCACTGTACAAGGAAAATGGATGCGTAAAGCTTAATGGAGGCTTCTATCAAGGCTTTTTCAAGACTGAATGTGATAAATACCAAATACTTCCAACAATATTTGAGCATGGAGATACACTTAATCTAGAGTTCACCTTGAAAAGATGCGACTTGGAGAAGGAATCTGACAAGACATTGAATGACAAGTATCCTCAAAATAAGGGTATATTCTTCTATGTTGGCACTAGGGCAGAAAATAAATGGATTTATCTCTATGATAAGGATGATGTAGATGGTCTTGAGGATTGCTATGAACTAGGCGTTGATGACTTCGTGGAAGATGGTAAAATTGATAAAAAGGATTATATTATAGGAAATTTTTATGACCCAAATCCAGAGTTTGATGGGTATGACCCATTCGAACTTGGCGATTATACCGACTACAAATACTATGACCCTTCATATTATGAGGATGACCCATGTGATTGGGATGATATGTCATATTATATTGAAGTTGTATCAGATAAGAAACAAAAGGTTATACCTTGTGATAGTGACCTTCCGTTTAAGAGACTTACTTGGTGCTGTGGAGAAGAATCAGATGAGGAAGAATATATATTGAAGCCTTGGTTTCATGGGTGTGGCTGTCCAATCTCATATAAGAGGATACCAAAAGAGAAAAACGTATTTGACCCAAACCCATTGAAGATGGGAACTGAATTTGGTGAGGATTATATATTCGATAACGGAGAGGTAATGTCACTTGAAGAGGCTGTGGTTTATATTGAGCCAGAACTTGATATTACAGACTTTGAATATTACACTGACAATGGCTTTAAATTATCAGAAGCAAATCAATATTATTTCTATACAGATAATAAATTCCTTTTCTTCGATAGAACAAAGACTGGTAAGACTGTATCAAACTGGGTTGAAGGAACACAGTTTATGTTTGCTGGACGCAAGAGTAAATTTAAGGGTAATCTATTCATCTTAATGAATCGCACCAAGACTGGTTATACCGTTTCAAACATAGACGAACTTCGTGACCAATCAGCAAACGAATATAATCCTTATGATGATATCTATAACAACGCTCTAGCCTTTAGAATCACAGATAACGGTGAAATAGGTTATAGGATGCTTACAATAGACTGTGAAAAGGAAGGAAGAGACAAAACAAGCATCATTGAGGGATATTCATTTGAGAATGTAATACCAAATTGTGAATGGACAACGGTTAATGTGAGAATCTCATTTATATTCGGAAAGATGAAATTGATGTTCTATGTCAATGGAAAATTGGTTTATATCTCTAAAGAACTACCGATGCTTAATCTAAAGGCTCTCAATGAGATATATGATAAGCAAGAAGGTGTACCATATAACATATCACTTGGAGGTGGAACACAAGGACTTGCAGAAACAATACAGTATAACTATATGTTAAACCCAACGAGGGTTTATCCACTTGAGAAGAACTTTGCTGGAACCTTTATCGGTTATATTTCTTCATTCAAAATTTATAACTGTTTTATGGAACAACTTATAATTGAGAATAATTACAAGTATGAAAAGAATAATGTTAAATGAATCTCAGTTGAGATTAATTATAGAGGGCGGTAGAAAAAGGTATGTTGTTAATCTAGATGTTGAACTTCCTAATGGCGGTAGAACGGCAGCAAAGATTTCAGCAAAAGAATTTGAGGAAAAAATTAAAGAGATTTATGAACGAAATAAAGAAGATGATAGAAAATTTTCCTTAGATAGTTTTGTATATAGGTTTTGTAACAATTACAAGAACAATAAGCCTAAAGAATTGTCAACATTGCTAGACGATATATCTAAGATAGACTATGATTGCGAAAATCTTGGTGCAATCGGTAAAGTGGAAACACGGAAAGGTATAACATATCTGAAATGCTACGCTGGCGGTGATTGGGAGTGTCCTATATTGTTTTTCATATATTGGGATGGAAAACGTTTCAGAGGGTATATACCTACATATGGGAATGCATTTAATAGGAAACTAAAGAGAGCATTTGGAAATGGTGATGATGAAGATGTTGAATTCTTGAAGACGCAGAATTTGGACTGTGATGATTTATATTCAATAGTAAGAGATATAGATTATGATGTGAATGCTTGTTTGAAAGATTTTTTAATAAGAGTTAAGCTTAAATAATTACAAAAATAAAAATAATAGATTAATATGCCAAGCAAAAGTAAAGCGCAACAGAGATTCTTCGGAATGGTAGATGCCTATAAGAAGGGTGAAATGAAGGATGCTAGCAGCAAGATAAAGAAAGCAGCAGATGGAATGTCAATGAGTGATGTCAAGGATTTTGCTGAGACAAAGCATAAGGGACTTCCAGAGAAAGTTGAGGAAAATATCATAAGATTGACCGAGAACGACCTTCACAGAATGGTGATGGAAGCTGTAAAGAATATTCTAAAAGAACATGAGTCACAAGACCATATCTTCTCTGAGAAGGAAATGCAGTGGCTTTATGATAACCAAGACAAGTTGAGTCCAATACAGCAGAAGGTTCTAAACGCTGGAATGTGGGTTCGTGCTCGTAGAGCAAACTATCACGGATATGATAAGAAGTGGCCAAACATTGTTGTTAAAAACGGAGAAATGTTCTACTATGAAAATAATGGAAATCTAAAGAAAATACCATTTTAAAACATTGAATGGAGATAGACGATTCTATCTCCATTTTTCACATTTCTACATAACCATTCAACATGAAGAAATCATCTATGACACCCATTTCCAATGCTTTTCTATATGCTGTTTGGTTTCCCTTGAAGAACTCTGTCTTAGTATTGTACTTCAACGCCTCTTCCTCAATATGCTCATAAGTCCAATACCCATTCTTGTGTTGCTTCTGCTTAACGAGCCACTCCATCTCATCTATAAACCCATAGCGATGGGCCGCAAGGAAAGCAGTTAAATTCCCCTTCTGAAACTCTTCCTTGGTCGAATACTTTTTAGCTTCAGCCATTATATTTTCCCTATTTTTCCAATATCCTTTTGGATGCTTCATAATTTTTGTAAGATTTATAATAAATATTTGTTAAATAACAATAATAAAGGAGATGTTTTTGCTATTTATTTTTAAGGAAAATAATAAATTAAAAATAATTAGTAAATTATGAGTGATAGAGGTCTTGTGTACTACAAGTTAGTATCTCCTTACAAGGACGACTTTACTGCCAACTGCAAATTGACCATAAATCAAATTGACCAGAATTTCCTTAACTTAAAAAATGCAGATATTAAGGATGCTACATTTGTTAGGGAAGATGAATGTAAAGCAGAAGGAAAACTAATCATTACAACAAATGATGATGCAAAGATAATTGTAGACATTAACACTGATACAGGACATTGTAAGAATCTTACATATGAGTTCGTTGCAAGTGAAAAAGATTACCAGAAAGGTAAAACATTAAGATTATCTTATAAAGATGATGAAGGTGAACATAATCTTGTTATTGAGAATATAATCACGGCTGACAACCTTGTTGATGTTATTGGTCATGACATTCTCACTAAGGTTATTTCTGATAGTTCGCTTAAGGGTATAGGTACTATGAAAGCACCTCTTGGTCTTGCTGGTGTTGAGAAAACTGGTATGTTGGCTCCAGCTGACAAGGTATTGGACTTGACAGATGGTAGTGAACTGCCTAAGAATGCAAAATATCAAACAAGATTTGTTACCAAGGAATATGTTAACGATTACGGTTATCTTTACAATGGTGAAGGTGTTAAGAAGATACAAGAGATTCTTGACAATGAGTATGAAAGAGAAGAGATTAGGAAGGAAGTTGGTGATAGGGAGAACTATTGGCGTGTTCCTTCAAAGGCAGATTGGGATGCACTTCTTAATTCAATTGAACCTTGTAATTATAGAAATCATACATCAGCTCAGTGCCACATTGAGTTGGGTAAACTTGCTGGTAAGTACTTAAAGTCAGAATGCGGATGGGTTAACTCTGAATACGAATGCACTTGTACTGGAAAGAGACCATACACTGGTTGCACAACCGTAGATGAAACGCCCACCGAGGATTATCCATTCGATTGGGATGAGGTTAATGACATGCCTAATGAGGTAGAAATAAATCCAGTTGGAACTGACAACTTTGGTATGACAATATTGCCAAGTGGTGTTTCTACATTTGTTAGGGGTAGTCAACGTTCAGAAGGTTTTAAGGAAACTACTGCTTTTTGGACAACCACTGATTTAGGTCTAGGACAAGATACCTATGTAAAGGTATTTGACTATGACAAGAGTGGCGTATATCAAGTTGCTGAATGTCCAGACCCATATTATTCAGTGAGATTGGTTAAGAACTATGATGGCTCTAACTATCGTGATGCTGAATACATCAATGGTGTGATGTATAAGGCTATCCTTTTCCCACAGAGTGGACAGATTTGGCTTGCGAGCAACTTTGCTGATAAGAAAGGATTTGTAACAATCGATAATCTCGATGAGAGCAACAAGACACCAGAGGTTTTAGTTCCTAATAATGGCAATCTTCCAAACGAGAAGAGAGTAGAAATGTTCATTAATGAATTCAATGGTACTTATTGGGAAAAGAAGGTTATGGAGGAAGGAACTACAATTGTAATCGAGAATCCATGCTTTGATAAGACTAGTGGTGATACAACAATTGTTTGTTGGGTTGATGGAGAAGGTATCGAGCGTTGCATCGAAGTTGAAATACCAAAGGTTTCACAAACAAACATTGAGTATAGAGTATATCTTTCTGATGATGGCTGTGATAAGGTTTTGAAAAATACAGATGACCTTGTTGTAGAGAGAGTTCTTCATATAATTGTTCCTATGATTGATGAGGAACGTTATGAGCGTGAGAGGGCTGATGAAATGCTTTGCCGCAGAATAAGCAACGAGCGCATGGAACGTATTGAGGCTGATAGATTCATATCTGGAGCTGTTGATACACTTCGTGAAGACCTAGATGCTGAGATTGCAAGGGCTATCAGTGCTGAAACAATGCTTGATGAAAAGATTGAGGCTGAAATCGAGAGAGCTATCAGTGCTGAAACAATACTTGACGAGAAGATTGAAGCTGAAACGGCAAGAGCCATCAGTGCTGAGACAATGCTTGATGAAAAGATTGAGGCTGAAATCGAGAGAGCTATCAGTGCTGAAACAATACTTGACGAGAAGATTGAAGCTGAAACCGAGAGAGCAACAGCTAGAGAGGATGAAATCGAGGAAGAGCTTTTCGAGGAAATTGAGAGAGCAAAGGCTGCTGAAGATGAAATTTCTGGTCAAACCATCGACACTAGTGAGGACTACACCCTTTCAACAGCAGTTGAAAAGGATGAATACAATCTAGTTCTTAAGTCAAAGGATGGTATTGATGAGCACTTTGTAAAGATTAAGTTCGATGCGGACTTTGGCGAAATTTAATAATGTAGAAACAATATAAAGCAATGAATAATAGATTACAATTTAGACATCACAGCAATGTATTCGAGACTAGGGAAGATGCTATTGGATACATTAAGAGTCAGATAAGATTTGCTGATAGTGGTCTTTCTGTAAATGACAGAACTCTTGGGTATTCTTTGTTCTCAGAGCCAACAGTTCTCAGATATAAGAATGAAGAGGATGAGACAAATCCACATATCATTTTGGCAATTGGTTCTGTCACAAATGAGGGAACTCAATACAGTGAGAACAGATTCTGTATCATCGACATTGATAAAACAGAGGAAGAAATTGCTGATTTGCAAGAGGAGCTTGAAAAGGCTTTAAAATCACTTACTATTGTACCACTTGATAGTGAGACATTGAATTTATATGCCAATAAAACAGATGATGGCACTTATGTAAGTGGCGATGTTAAGGTGGCAGATTCTTACATTTTCAATGATGTAAGATATAAGGATAACTTGATGGTGACACCAGACGGTATATTCATGTACGTTAACCTTGACTATGATAAGGAAAATGAAGAGTTTACATTTACTGTTAGTAACAGCGATGGCACTCTTTCCGCCACCACAGTTGACATTTCAGATGACCATCTAATCAGTGGAAGATATAGTGTACAAGACGAGTCACTTCATTTCAACATGAAGAAGGGTGATGAAATTGTTGTGGACTGCAAATACCTTATCGCTGAATGGGATGTTATTGGCGATGCCGCTAAGTCTCCAGTCATTCTTACCAAGGAAGAGGTTAAGTATGGTACTGAAGAATATTCAAGACTTGAACCTTGGCAAGACGTTCTTAAAGCTAACGTAAGAATTAAGGACGAAGAGTTTGATGAGCAAGGCAAACCACTCCCTCTAGATAAGGAGAAATCAACAAACATCTTACAGAGAACAAGTGATGGAAGATACTTGTACGTTGATGGTAAGGCATCTAACATAGTTTATTATAGAAACGGTGAGCTATCAAATGTAAAAGATACTCTCGATGACCTTGTAAACATTAAACTTTCAAGCGATAGTGACAATATAATCACTGAAAAGACAGATGGTTTCTTCGCTTCATCTAAGCTAGAGTATGTATCTAAGGACAACAAGCTTGTCTTTAAGACTTCTGGACAGAACGGAGAAAAGAAAACTGAAATCTTGTTGAATAGTGTTGAGCTTTTTGAACATATCTACTATGACCCAACTAAGGAGGCTCTTATTGTAACCTATAAGGATAACAAGGGAGTTACACAGTTTGTTGAAATACCAATTGGTGACATGATTCGTGATTGGGAATGGGAAGTTCAAAATGAAGGTCACAACATTAAGCTCATTAAGGTTAGAAAGGTTAGCGGAAACGATAAGGTTTCAGCAGACGCAAAGATATTCAATGACCCAGATAACATCTTGGTTGATAAAAATCATGAGTTGTTCGTAAAGGGTACTTCTGACAATATCAGACATGGTGAGGATTCAAATGTTAAGAAAGAGATTGATACTCTTCATGAAATTGACTATGCTCTTGACAATAAGATTAACTTGGAAATTGCTAGAGCAGAGAATGCAGAAGAAACCTTGAACAACAAAATTGATTCTGAGACAGCTCGTGCAACTAGAGAGGAAGGTAGAATTGACACCACAATTGGCAATGGCTTCTCAACAGATGCACATGAGACAGTGACATACAAGTTTGAACAGTTACAAAACCAAGTTAATTCAGAGGCTGACAAGCTTCAAGGTGAGATTGACCGTTCAGAAGCGAAGGATACTGAGCATGACGGAAGACTTGATGCAATTGATACAGAGATTGGCGATGGATTTGGTGCTCGTAATACAGTAAGAGATGAAGTTGATGCTGTTAAGGATAGCGCACACAAGAGTATAAAGGATGTCATTAACACTGATAATTCAATTGATGTTTCCACTACTGGTTCTTCAGATGAAGATAACATTACAAAGGTCGTAAAGGTTAACTTAAGCGCAATTGAGCCTAATAACACCCTTAGACTTGAACATGATGGCTTGTATAATTTCATCGACTTGAATTACAATCCTGATACCAATAAGTTGACTCTTACAAAATCTGATAATGCTTCTACTGAGAATGTTAGCAAAGAGATTCAGCTTAATAGCGTGTCAATAATCGATGGCATGGAATATGACCCAACCACTGAGACTCTTATCATTAAGTATCATAGTGGTTCTGAACAGAAGGAACTCCGTATTCCACTTGGAGAGATTTTCCAAGAGTGGGAAGTGTACAATGACCCAAACAGCGCAATTAAACTCAATAGGCAGAGAGTAATTGACGGAAAGGATAAACTATCTGGTGAGGTTGTTATAACTACAGCTCATGATGACAATATACTTAAAAATGAGCATGGCGCACTTTATGTATCTGGTCAACAGATTGAAGATAATAAGAGTGCAATCGCACAGTTGAGAAGTGATTTGACTAGCGAAATCAATCGTGCAGAATCAGAAGAGAACACTCTTAACTCTAAGATTGATACTGAAGTCACTCGTGCAATCAGTGCTGAAACTGCATTACAGACATCAATCAACAACCTTTCACATCTTATTGATGATGAAACATCAAGGGCTGAAAATGCTGAAGAAATACTCGACACCAAGATTGATTCCGAAGAGGCACGTGCAAGAGAAACCGAACAAAGACTTGATACAAGGCTTGAGGCTGAGATTTCTAGGGCGCAAACCAAGGAAGGCGAACTTAATGCAGCAATCGTCACTGAGACACTTAGAGCACAGAACGCTGATAATGAACTTTATCAGAAGATTGCTGACGAGACTTCTGACAGAACAGTTGCAGATGCAGATTTATCATCAAGAATCAATCAAGAGGTTTCAAGAGCACAAGTTGCTGAAAATACCATTTCAGAGGCATTGGAGACTGAAAAGAACAACAGAGAAAATGCTGACACGAACTTGTCAAACGCTCTAACAGCAGAAACGCAAGCAAGACAAGCAAAGGATGCCGAACTTGAACAGATGATTATCGATGCAACCCTAACATTTGATGACACCACATCAATCGACTTCAACATTCCAAGTGAAGAAAACAACGTGGTTAAGGCAAATGTGAAGATTCAAGGGGGTGACAACTTAATCAAACTTGGTCAAGGCTTGTATGCAACAGCTCATCTATCATACGATACTGGCACAAACAAGATTAAGCTTACTACAACAGCAGGAGAAGAGGAGTATCAACTTGCTGGTGCTACTGTAATTGATAGTCTTGTATACGATTCAACCAATAAAGCCTTAGTGATAACCTATCATGACGGTAATGGTGGTGTACATACGGTTAGTTTCCCAGTAGCAGAGTTGTTCAATGAGTGGGATACATATAATGCATCTGAGAATAGTGCTGTAGAGTTGACAAAGACCCCATCGGTAGAACCTGGAGGACAAGACAAACTTAGCGGACGTATATTGTTAACAAACCTACCAGATAATGCTGTTCAGATTGTTAATAACGGACTCTACGTTTCTTCATCTGCAATGAGCGAAGCAGAGGAAACTGCTGAATGTACCAAGAACGAACTTAAGGTTCTTGAGAATGTAGTCTTAGGTCATCAGATAGGACAAGAGTGTGGAGAAGGATATAGATACGAGCCAAATCCACAAGGAAAATACACTAATAGTGCAACATCTTTCAGTAATGCAGACTTTATCTTAGACCAAAATCTAGCTAGAGTTGAATCAAAGATAGATGAATCTTCAGACGATGTTGAATGTATTGACAAGAAAGCCAATAAGATATATGAAATGCTTTATGGCGAGGGTTCAATGTTACCAGAGTGTGGAGAGGGTGCAAGATATCAACCATATGTAGGCGCTTGTATTATCAGTGCTGCAACTTCATTCAACGAGGCTGACCAAATGCTTAATGACCAGATTTGTGAACTTCTCACAATGTGGGTAAGCGGAAAGACTTGTTCAACTGAATCAGAATGGGTTGAGGATGGAGCAAACAGAAAGATGCAAGTTCACGCAAGACTTTCTCGTGGTAGATTCTCAGAACAAACCGATGATGACGTAATTATTGATGATTTGACTGGTGATTACATTGACCCAACAACCAACGAATTCACTGATACCAACGTTCTTAGAATTGCATGTGTACAAGAAGGTCCTAGTGGAACTACACCATCAATAGATTCTATGCAGAATGGTCTATATTTGAGTAATATTTGGGATTGCGGTTTGTACTACAGTCCAAGTGATACAGAGGCTAAAGCAAAGGCAGAAGCAGCTGGTTATAAGACCAATTACTCAACAGACGAATCTTCTGAGGCTAGTGGCTATAACTACATGAATAATGTAAGACAAAGCGATGTTCCACATCCATGATAAAAAAAGAAAAGAGGTTAGACCGAATCTAACCTCTTTTTTTATTCCTATGTAATATTTATATAGAAATAAAACGTTTTATTATGAATAAGGAAAAAGATATTAAGAATATTGTAGAAGAGTTAAAGGTTTTGAAAACACAACTCTCAGAAGACTATCTATTTAACGGTGATGAGGGAGCAATGGAAGACCCTCAAGGAATGGGTGAACAAATGCCACCACAAGACCCATTAATGATGCAGCAACAACCACAACAGATGATGGGAAATGGAGATTCTGAGGAAGAGATTGCAATGCATGCTCAAGAGGTTATTCAACATGAACCAATTATCGGTAAGATTAGAGAAACAGCTATTGAGGGTTTGAAGAAATATGCAGACCATCCAACTAGCTCATTATATGAATTTTTCAAGAAGGTATTCTTGGAGAGCGATAAGGTATTAACAGATACTGGAAATAAAAAATAATTACATTTATGGCAATTTACACAAAATTAACGCCAATTGTACTTAAATGGGAAGGTGGCTATTGTGGCAACATCGATGGGGCTACTTGTACTATGAAGGGTGTTACGTTGGCTACATATAGGAAATTCTTCGGAAAGGATAAGAACTGCAAAGACTTGAAAGGAATAACGCAAGCTGAATGGGATTTAATCTTTAAGGAAGGATATTGGGATAGATGGAAAGCTGATGAGATTGATAATCAATCAATTGCCAATTTGCTTGTAGATTGGTGCTGGACTAGTGGCGTTTATGGTATCAAGCTACCACAAAGGGTGCTTGGTGTTAAGGATGATGGCGTTGTAGGCTCTAAAACCATTGCCGCCATTAATAACTATAAAGATAAAAAGGAATTATTCAATAAGCTCTGGAACAGAAGAAAGAAGCATTTCCAAGATATAGCTAAGAATGGAAAGGAGAAATTTCTTGCTGGATGGCTTAACAGACTTAATGACTTTAAATTTGGCGAGTAGTAGTAATATGGGAAATAAAATTAGTGAAATAGATGTAACTTGGTCATCAATTGAAAAAGATATAATATATCATTCAGTTGTTTGGTCAACTGATAATAATGGAATACCAAGATATACGTTTTTTGATGAAAACGGAAAAAGAATTAAGGTTTAAAAGTTAATAATAGTTAAAGATTGGGGTGATATTTTGTCATCCCAATTTTTTTTCGTATCTTTACAACAATTAATAAAAGATATGAGCAAAATAACATTTAGCAAGCCGTTTGGAGTGGTGTTTGAGGGTGTTCTCACCAATCGCACTGTATTAGTCTCTGAGATTAGTATTCTCAGAAGTGGCAAACCTTCTGCTGTATATAACAAGGAAGGTGAGAGATTCAATTTCGAGTTCCTCGATTTTGAGTCAAAGGAGAGAGTTGAGAAAATAGTAGAAAGAAATAAGAGATATCTATGATTTACGATGATTTTGTTAAATGGTTAGACGGTTTGGACTTAGCAACCGTTGATGCAAACCCAATTACTTTCAATCTAACAGACTTTGAGAGTGATATGGACTTTGCCAACTCAATGGTGTTAGCTGGAAGACATCTAGTTGACGAGGAAGATATTGTTGTACGTTATTCAAAGCCATATACTGAGGATAAGAGCGACATTATCGTGCGCTTTCAGATTCTTAGAAGCAAGGCTAAGATGTTCTTCAACTACCTCAAGGGCAACGATACCAAGATTAGTTGTGTGCTTTGTTCCAACAAGGAGATTAAGGAGGCAATCAAGTTCTTTAATTCCCTTGGTGTCAAGGGTGAGGACATGGTAAGCCTTTCATCAAAGGAAATGGACTATACCGCAATACTTAAGGAGGCTCTTGATGACTATAACAAGGATAAGGGAGAGGATGGCGCATGTTCACTTATCGTTTCAATCTCGATTGAGCATGACGATAACACTGAGAATGATTACCCAATGCTGTCTTATGATTTCATTGAGGGTAATAACTTTAGCAACTTTGATGTCACAAAGGCATGGGTTAAGGGTGAAATTTTAAAAATTAAGGAATGAAAACATCACACACTATAAAAGAGATATTGGAACAGAGAAGAAAAGCAAAAAAATATGCCAAGTCCAATATTGAAAAACAGTATTGTGGCTGCAAAAATGGTAGTGGTAGCCATTACACCCTAGAGGTAGGTTGCACTTTTTCGAACTATAACAGAGAAATTGATGCATTAACAGTTGTGTCTCATTATCGCTGCCCCAAGTGTGGCTATGCAATGAGAACTGAACATTTTGATGGAGAATTGATTTTAAGAAAAATAACTAAAGAATAATGAAAGAAATAATTTTAAATCTTTGTTTGGTATGGTTGATAATGGTAGTGATAAACTATGTGTATCTCTATATTTCAAGTAAATTTGGTATTTTCAAAGAGTTTACAAAGGAGCTAATGACGAAAGATGACCGTTGGTGTAGTGAGCCAGAGACCGTACCATTTTGGTGGTTCTTCATACCTCCACATTGCATAATACCTTCTATTGCTATAGTGATATTTTTACTGTATAAGTTCTTTCTTAAGCCATTATATAGTATCACTATCTATCCCATATGCAAACTAGTGGTCTGGTTTTGTAATTTCCTTTTTAAACCGATAAAAAGAAACATCTTCTATTCCGAATTAGAAAATAAAATATGACAACACTTGAATGGATTCTTATTGTGGCTATCGTAGTATTGGTGATAATATTGATACCATGTGTCTTACTCGCAGTATTTGCTTGTCAGTTTATGAGTGTATTTATACCAAAGTTACCATCAAAGAGTTTGTGGCAGACTATTGTAGATAAACTTCATCAATTTGCTGGGCATTCGCAAGATGCCTAGCAATTTCTTTATATCCACCCTTCTCATACAATGATGATGGGTCTTCATCCCCCTCCATTGGTATATACCTCACTTTGCCGTAAAGGTTTCCATGATTCAAGAACTTGTATACTTCCTTTACGGTACTAAATGCATCAGCATCAAGAAATATGTTTACATTGGCATTTGCCTTTGTAATTAATTCCCAATACAGCTTGTATTCCTTATTGAGTGACTTACCCAATAATGGAATAGAGTTTGGCACAACGATGTGGTCAAATGTACCTTCGACTAGTGTAATATCTGCATCCCATTGTACCTTATTTTCATTAAATATGATTTCCTTTTTCTTAGCATCTGGATTGTCATACTTAACCCTTGTAAATCCCTCTTTCTTAGGTAGGTAGTCTCTTCCGACCCAATAATTGAGTTCATCGTATTCATTATACGATGGTATGATTATTCTGTATGAAGATTTCTTCCATTTCTTATCTTCTTCCTTTTCTGTGAATCCGATATTATAACGATTGATGATGTCCCAGCCGATACCTCTTTCGTTAAGGTATCTCATTGCACCCTTGTTATAGTACTTACCTTCCTTGAATGGTCTGAAACTAGGTGGAAACTTAAGGTCTTCCTTCTCAATGATTGACGTGTCGATATTGAAGTCATTCGAGCTGAAGTTAAGTTTGTATAACTCACTGTCTCGAATGGCACGAATGATGTCCTTATACTCTTGTAGTAGCTTTTCATTTCCGTACATTCTGATAAGCTTCACAATAGTACCACTCATGTGTTCATCCATTGATGAGCAAGACCAACAATTAAATAATTGAGATTTGATATTGAGTTCTAAATTAAATTTTCTAGCTTCTGTTATTCCATTTCTTTCAATACATTTTGGACAAGGAAATTGATATTGAAAATTGTCATTATCAAATCCACTTTTTGATTCCCCTAGAATCAATACTAATATGTCGTAAATTTTTTTAATTTCGTCAATCATTTTTTTTTAATTTCTTTTAATAATCTCTCTTTTGTTTTGATTAAATTTTTATTTTTAATATCTAAATGTGTATATTCTAATAACTTGATATTATGTTCTTCACAATATTTCTTTTTAATTTTGTCTCTTATTTGATTTAATTCATATTCTTTTTGCAGCGTTTTGGTATCTTTTCCACCAAAGTTAATTGGTTTAAAATGTTGTTCTCCTTGACATTCTATTATTATATTTTCTTTTGGTAAATAAAAATCAGGTCTAAGTGCGCTTTTATATTTTAATCCATCAAATGTTTTCTTTTCTTCAAAATCTATATTATTTTTGGTTAGTAACAATCTAACTTCATTTTCTAAACGATAGTTTTGTTTACACTTCGGACAGCCACTTCCTTGTATATGAGAATGAGGAGTAGTGAAAAAAGAGCCGTGTTCTATTCCGTTTGAATCTTTCTTATGACATATTATTTCTATCTTAGTTCTATTATTTTTATACTCAGATTTAGAATAGTCATATAATTCACCGTGTTTTTCTTTTGACCTTTTAATAAATTCTTCTGTGTTTATTGGTTGATTATTTGCACATTTTGGGCATCCACTACCATCTAAATGACTTGATGGCGTTTGCCAAAATTCGCCGTGTTTTGGACAAATTATACAAACTTTATCTAAGCTATGTTTATATTTAACTTTTGAATAATCGTATTTATCACCATGAATATTTTTACTTTCTTCTATAAATTGTTCTGTAGTTTTGGTTAATATTTTTTTTATTTCTTCTAAGCCACATTTGGGACATCCATTACCTTGAAGATGACTTGATGGTAACTGCCAGAAGTCGCCATGAATAGGACAAGTTATACAAACTTTTCCGTCTTCTCTTCTTTCTTCAAGATTGGTTTTTTCATATGAAAATCTATTATCGCCAAATATTTCTTTTGAGCGTTTTATAAAATCATTTGTGGAGATACTTCTTAATTTGCTTATTTTTTCACAAGCACATTTAGGGCATCCCATACCTTTTAAATGATTATCTGCTTGCTGAATAAAAGAACCATGAATTGGGCATATTATCTCTACGTTGTATCTGTTTCCTATGTATTTGGTTTTAGAATAATTATATTTGTTATTATGTATTTTGTTGGACTTATTTATAAACCACTCTGTTGTTTGTGTTTTATCTTGTCCAATTTTTTCAAAAGTACATTTTGGACATCCGTGACCAAGTAATACATTATTAGGGGTTTTCCAGAATTCACCATGAATTGGACAAATTATACACACTCTACCCTTTTCGTCTCTATTATTCACATCAGCTTTTGACAAATCATATTTTGCGTTATATAATTCATTTACTCTTTTGATAAATTCTTCGTTTGTTAATTTTTTACCTTTCATATTAATTGTTTTCTTATAAATATTTGCAGCAATTAAAAAGTTATTTATTTATTAAAACTTCTAAGTAATTTTTATTTTATATTGCAAAGATATGTTAAATAATCGAGAAAAACAAATATTTTCAGATATTTATAATAAATAAATTTTAGGTAAGATGGCAAAGAAAATCAAAGATAGTGACATTTTAAAGGCTATGGCGATGCATCTTGACGAGGATTCAGTTGTATTCGGAGCAAATGGTCATTATGCTGTTGGAGCATATTATGACATCACCAAAGTAAATAGCGTATTTGGTGATAAGGACTATAATAGCCAAGACGCAATAGATGCTGCTGATTCAACTGAGGCAGCAGCAAAATATCGTACAGACGATGATAAAATGATTGAAAGCTTCCAGAAAGCTGAATGGTTAAAGGATTTTTAACGATATGAGAAGGGTTGCATCATCAAGTGAATTTTTTGATATACTAGATAAGATTGGTAACGGAAAGTTCGTTACCATCGGTTATGTGACTGGAGCAAACTTAGACGTTCCAACTGTTAGTAGAAGAAATCCAGCTACTAATAGAATGAAGAAATATCCAGATTACACTGTATTTGGAGGTGAAGAAGAAATTGGGGCTTTAGTTAAGATTACTAGCTATAACATGAGGTATCTTAACAGGACTACCGTTGGACAAAAATATGGCAAATTCAAAGCCTCAGCCAATGATATCAGAACCAATTTTGGTATTGACCCAATAGCTGATAAGGTTGGTTACAAACAAGGTACAAATTGGAGTCCAAATGGTCCAGAAATTTATAATGGTCAAAATGCGGATTTGCAATCTCACTCTTATAATCCTCAAAACATATTTGGAGTTAAACCAAAAGGTGTTGTTTATGCAATTAACAAGGAGGGACATATTATTAAGGAGCTTTCTCCTGAACAAGTTAGACCTTACCTTAAAGCAAAACGTGAAATTGATGGAGTTGCAGCATTGAGAAAGATGGGCGTAGAAGAGGAAAGAATTCAAGATTATATAAATCAGATTAACAATTTAAAATTTAAGTATATCAATTTTGAGTCAAATTCAATTCTTTGGATTGCTGCAACAATTAATGGTGAAAAGATAGTTTATATCAACGATAATTTATATAGAGCAGTTGATGGTATTGATATAAATCCTCAAGATTTCAGAACAATTGCGAGAGAAAGATATCAAATAGATTTGAATGATTTACAAGAAATGACTAAGAAAACTATGGGTAAAAACATATTAAGACTAACTGAGGGTGATTTAAGAAACTTAGTTATGGAATCTGTTAAGAACATTCTAAGGGAATGGGGTGCTGATGAATATGAAGGACGTATGACAGACATGCTTGACGATAGAGCATACCAAGAGGATTTAGCTAATGAAAGAGATAAGAAGTGGGAAGAATATTGGTTAGATAAAAATAGAAGGTTAAGACAAAAATATCCTGGAAAATCTGAAGAGTGGTATGAAGCTATGATTGATATTTTTGAAAGCAAGAATTCTAAAAAAAAAGAATTAAATGAATGGAATGGTAGCGATGAGTTAGAATGGGAAGAGAAGATGGCTGGAAACAGTCTAGAAGATGATGACGAGTGTTCTTATCCAACTGAAGAAGGTGAGTCATTTCAAAACAATCAGAACTACTCTCACTTTGCTGTAAACAAGGCAACAAACAAGATAGTTAACGGTTGGGATTACGCTGAGTATGACCCAAGCGAGTTGAGACAATTTAAGAAGGACTATTTTGATGTTGACATGGCTGATTATGGCTTCAATCCAAAGGATTATAAGATTGTTACAAGTAAGTTCCTTCTCCGTCAAGGAATCGACCCTAATGATAATAACAATTGGGCAAATAGTTAAATAAAAATGTTATGATTATAATTAAGAATTTAATGATAATAGAGAGAATTCTATTGGAGATTTATATAAAACATAGATTTGAATTAAGTTTCAACTCAGCTTATAAACTATATAATTTTCTTATGATGATTGGAAAAATAACAAATTATTCATTTCAGATTCAAGAGGAATATTATAGGGAAACCAATGATGAAGAAAAAATGAAAGTGTTTCATGAGAAGATTTTAAATGATGAGGTCGAATATGATTGGGTTGATGTTGCATCATTTATTGGTGAACTTATGGAAGAACTTAAGAATGATGAAATTAATGAAATGGTAAATAAATTAAAGTTTTGGTAAATAAAGGTTAAAATTGGATTGATTATTTGGTCAATCCAATTTTTTTTCGTATCTTTGCATCAAAGTTTTTAAAATAAAAAAATATGGATTTAAAAGAATTAAGAAAAAAGGTTTTAAATGATGTGACACATTGTTATCTAATGAAAGGCTCTAAAATCTATGAATTAGATATTAGGGTATTTAAAAAAGAAAAAGATGTCTCTGATATCTATGAAACAGAGCCATATTCATTTACAATTGGCTTTGAAAATCCAAATAATAAAAAAATTTTCAAACCAGATTATGCAATTCCATTCATTGATGTAATGGGAATAGATGATAATGGAAAATTAATTCTTACGGATTATACAAAAGGTGGATTTGATGTTCCAAATGCGCCTATGACAATTCAAGGGGATTTCTTTTTAACAAGAGAAGATGCAGAGAAAGCGATTAATCCGATTAAACCAACTAAACAAGTTGATACAAAGGCTCTTATAATTGACAAAATTAACAACATTAAAGATTATGCAAATAATTGCTTATACTCTGAAGATATTGATTATTTTGATGAGATAACTGATGAAATTTTAGAACTTATAAAATCTATTTAATATGAGTGCAACATTAATTATATTTATCATTATTGCATGCATTATAGCATCTGAAGATGTGTAAGGAACTGAAGGGCATTCTTGCCACTTGTGGAAACTTTCATAGTTACAAGTTGAATTTCAACTTTGGTGAAATTGGAACTGGACTTGCTGTTATGGTTTTATTTGGAGTTGTTGTAACATTAGGAGTAATTTATGGATAGGGAACAAGAAATACTCAATCTTATAGAGAAAAAAAAGAAGCTCATTGAGGATACAAATAATGAACTTTATTCGCTCGATTTTGAACTCCATGAGATAGAGAAGAAAAAGGTCTTGAAAAAGTACAAGATTGGTGACATTATCATGCATCGTGATAAGTATCTTTTCAGACTTGACGAGATTCAAGTGTGTGGTGGCTACGCTGCAAGTAAGCAATTGATATTAACTAATTTGGATAAAGCTAGTAAATATGATACTCCGCAGCCAATGTGTAGACTCTGGACACTTTTAGAGTTTGGTAGACATGCCAATAAGAAAGAAATTGAATATTTTAAAAAAGAATTTGGAAACGAATAAACAATAAAGCGAGATTCTTGGTTGAGTCTCGCTTTATTCATTAACATATGTTTTTCTTTGTTCTTTTTTATTCCAATATCTTACAACATAATCAATTTCTCTAGTTCCTTTTCCGTCATTAGCTTCACCATTGATTTCACTTGAAAATGATAGTTCCCCATGTCGTTTTTTATTCAAGAATCCTAAGAAAGCAACATATGAGTCACATGCATCAAAGTTTTCCTTCTTAAGTTCTCCCTTTTTATTATATAACCATTCAATATCTGGAAATATATCAGCTACCTTATCTTGAAGAACTGTTTTTTTGTCAATTGTCCAAGGATAACTTCCGAATAAAACCAATTTACAATCTTTAATTTCCTTATAAATTTTTGAATAAGGATATTGTTTTTCATCTTTTCCATACTTTCTTATTGCCATAAGTTCTGGAAATGCATACTCTCTTGCTTCATAGGATGATATGTAGTTTGGGACAATCCCTAATACGTTATAAACGCAATCTGAGACCATTCCATTGAAACGTAATAATGTTGATACTGTGTTTACATTATTTGACCTCAGAAGAGGCTCTTCAATAACCACATAATCAATTCCAAAGTCCTTATATTTGATAAGGAATTCTTCAAATATTTTTTTCTTTAAAAACAATTGTTCTATTCCCTTAATCTTGTTTGAAACCTTTGGGCTTATATGGGTTAATTCAACGATTTTGCCGTAATCAGAGCCATCGTCAATTATGATGCTGATACCTATACAAGCAGTCGAAACGTCCAAAGACAAATATACTTCTTTTCCTTCTTTATTCATAATGATAAAATATTAAATAATATATTAAAATAATAATAATTTAAAATAATATTTTAAATAATATTTAAAAAAATATTCATTAAAATTTGTTAAATTAAAATATTTTTTATATCTTTGCATTATGGGAAGATTGTATGTAAACCAGACGCTTGAGAGACAGATTCGTCAATATTGCGAATTAAATGAGATTGAGGACATTAATGCGTTTGCAAATCGATGTTTATCTCAAGGCTTCAATATTGTTAAATTTGGTATTTCGCCAAAGGATAATGTTGAAAGGGAAACTAAGGGAATAAAAGACATAAAGAGAACAAATGGAAAAAAAGAAGTTGACATTAAAGGAGTGGAAGAACAACCCACAACTAAAAGAGAAGAGCCAACCACAATTAAAAAAGAAGAAAGCAAACCAACTGAAGAAAGAAAAGAAGGGATAACAGTTCGAAAAATTCAAATTATTAAAAAGAAATAAGAAATGATAGATATAAAGAGCAAGAGTAAAATCAATGTCCATTGGAATGTATCGCCTTATGACTACAACAAGGAAAAGGAAAAATCAATCATTGCAAAGTTCAGTAAGAAATACAATCTTCCAAAGGAGAAGATTAAGGTAATACCTGAATTCTTAATGGTTGATGACGAAGGCAAGGAGATTTCTCTTAATACTGATGTGATACAGAACGTTCAAGACCCACAATTTCAGATTAAGTTGTTCGAATCTTATCTCAAGACAAAGAATATTTCAAATTATGACTTTGATTTAATAAAGAAGATAGATGCTGAAATTAATGGAAAAATTGACTATCAAGTGTATGATAAATATAAAAGATACTCTATTAAGTGGATACGCTGGAGTAACTTCCTAAGTTACGGCTCTGACAATTATTTTGATTTTACAAACATTCATGGTCTTACTTCATTAAGTGGTGAAAACCAAAGTGGAAAGACAACGTTATCAATTGACTTGATTCATTTCTTGCTGTTTGGTAAGACTGAAAAGGTTGATACTCAAGATAAAATATTCAACAAACACTTACCAAATGAAACCAATGTTGAGGTAGAAGGGTGTATTAATATTGATGGTACTGATTATGTCATCAAGAGAACATTATCAAGACCGTCATTGAATAGAAGAAGTGATAAGAGTAAAACGACCCAAAGGGTTGAATATTATAAGATTGTAGGCGATTCCAAAGAGGAACTTGAGGAATACGATATTGAGAATCAACAAGAGGAAAACGGAATACAAACCAATAAGTCTATTAAGGATGCAATAGGAATTGAAAGCGACTTTGACCTAATTATGTCAGTCACAGAGTCCACTTTAGATGACCTTGTAAACAAAAAAGAAGCCGATAGGGGAAGACTTTTATCAAGATGGATAGGATTACTACCCCTTGAGGAAAAAGACAAACTAGCAAGGGAAAAATTCAACTCTGAAATCAAGCCAATGTTGTTATCCAATAGATACAATGAGGAAACAATGCTCCAAGAGATTGAGGCATTTGAATTGCAGAAGAAAGTTTTAACTGAAGAAATTAAGAAGCTAGAGAAAGAAAATAAGACCTTAGATAATGAGATAACAACTTTAGAGAAGAATAAGGAAACCTTGTTGGCTTCAAAGTCTGTGATTGATAACAATATTCTTAAGATTGATATTACCACATTGAATAAGAAAATAGAAGATAGTATATTCAATGGTAAGAAAAAGAAAGAAGAAATTGAAGATATTGGTAGGGAGTTAAAAAGTATTGGCGATATTGATTTCTCAGTTGAAGAATATGATGAAGTTCAGACTGAACTAACAAAACTTACTGGGGAAATTGCAGTTATGCGAGAGAGATATAAGAATACCGAGCATAACATACAGCATCTTAAATCTAGTGAGATTTGTCCTACATGCGGAAGAAAGCTAGATAATGTGGATAATTCAGCTAAGATATCTGAGTTTACTAAGGAACTTGAGAGACTTTCTGTTGACGGAAAGAAAAAGAGTGAATTAAAGGCGAAATTAACAGCGAAGATTGAGAAACTAAAGGTTGATAGAGAGAAATACAACAAGAAGTCGAATCTAACCATTAAAAAAGCAGCATTGGAGGTTAATGTTGAGAAGTTGCGTGCGGAGTATCAAGAATACAAATCAGCAAAGACTGAATATGATAAGAACAGTGAGGCAATTGATAAAAACAACGCAATTGATATTCAGATTCGCAATAATGATGTATTTATACGAGATAAAAGAAATACCAAAGAAACCAATACAAGCGTTATTACAAGGAATGAGACAGAGATAAAGAACTACAATAGGCAAGTTGAGGATAGACGAGAGGTAATCAAAAAATTACAAGAAGAAGAGAAACTTGTTCGAAATTGGAAGATTTATCTTGAACTTGTTGGCAAGGATGGTATTTCGAAGATGGTTCTCAGAAAGACATTACCAATAATCAACGCAAAGTTATCCAAGTTATTGAATGATGTATGTGATTTTGATGTTGAGGTAGCAATAAACCAGAAGAATGACGTTATGTTCTATCTAATCAAGGATGGGGTTTATTCGAATTTAAGTAGTGGTAGCGGATTTGAACTTACAGCTAGTGGAATAGCTTTGAGAGCAGTACTTTCAGAACTTTCGACAATCCCAAAAGCAAGTATACTTACGTTAGATGAGCTGTGGGGACGTGTAGCGAAAGCAAATTATGATAATATGAAAAGCCTTATTGAGAAAGTTGCAAAACAATACGATGCAGTATTCTTGATAAGTCACTCTGATGAGGTACGTGATATGTGTGAGAATCATATATCAGTAGTTAAGGAAAATAACATTTCAAAGGTTGTTTTGAAATGAGTGTTTAACCAATCGATATGAATCAATATGTAAATGACTTTAATAGAACGACACAAGTCTATTATAATGATTTAAAGAAATATAAACCATTAACAAAGGCAAAGGAAAAAAGGTTACTTAAACTATCAAGAAAGGGTAATCTAAAAGCCAAGAATGAATTATTGGAGGCAAATTTGAAGTTTGTGTTTGATGTTGCAAAACATTATACTGGTCGTGGACTTTCCATTTCGGAACTAATTTCAGAGGGGAATATGGGACTATTGAGAGCTATCGAAAAGTTCGATGAGGAGAAGGATGTCAAATTTATTTCTTATGCTGTATGGTGGATAAGACAAGGAATGTTGGAAGCTATTAAGAGAAAGAGAATAATCACAATGGTTGAGATTGACCCAACAGAATCCAATGATAGCATCTTTGAACGTAAGATAGCTGATGAGGAAGATGAAATGATTAATGGTATTGGTGATGTTGGTTTTTCAAATGAAGCCGATGAATATAAGAAGGAATTGGGAGCAAACCAGAGAGAGATAATCGGAAAGCTCCTAAATTCACTTAATTCAAGGGAAAAAGAAATTATTGAACATTATTATGGACTAAGTAATAAGAGAGAATTGACATTGAATGAGATTGGTAAGAAATATAATCTCAGTTCTGAAAGGGTGAGACAAGTGAAATTAACAGCCATCAGAAAACTTCGTTCATCAATGATGATGTATGATGATATGGAAGAATTGCTAGGATAATGATATTTATAAATAATAAGAGAGCTATGGTAAAAAAGGAAACTACAAAGAAAAAAACTACTAAGAAAGCCACAAGTAAGAAAACAACCCCTAAAAAGGTTATTGAAGAAGTGGCAAACAGTATAATTGAATCACAAGAGATTGAAATGAATTTGGTTGAGCAAGACCCACCAATTGAGCAAGAATATCTAGACGCAATTGCCGAGAACATGGCAGCAGAACCATTCATAGAGAATAAGAAACTTGAATATGAGTCAACAGAAGAACAAATTGAAAAGGCTATTGAGTTTATGAATGGAGACCCAAGCGTTATTATTCCATCAAACAACATTGAGTTTAAGAAGGTTGATGAAATCGAGGAAACTGCATTCAAGGAGACATTTAAGAGTGTTAAACTAGAAAATAAGAAGCCAAAGAGGATAGACCATTTGTTTGGCTATTCTTGGAATGGTGTAGAAATAGACTATTAATAAAAATGAGCGAGAACAGTATGACAAGAAAGATGCTCGACACTTTAAGAAAGGGTAGAATTGAGCAAGCAAAATGGGCAGCAGAACAATTTGTCAATGAGAGTGAAGAGAAGGACAACTTCATTACAAGGGCTAAAATCCTAATGAAAGAGGCTGTTGACGATAGTAAAAAAAAAATCTTAACTGAGGAAGAGGAAGTTGATGAAAGTCACCAAGACTCTTTTGAGATTACAAAGAATACGCCACAATTTGGTGACGTTAGGGTATCACAAGAGGAAGCAATCAGAAAGGCTATCAACAATAACGTACAATTTTCAGAGAATGCTTTGAAGTACTATCCAAAGGCTGATGATATGACATTGGACGGTAAGATACCTTCATTGAATCTTGATTTTCAGTTTAGATATAATGACCCAAGTGGTGACGGGTGCTATCTCTGGTGTGATGCAATGCAGCTTACAGATACTAATGCAAGAACATTGGGTAAAATTAGGGATGCATTCTCAAATTGGAAGGATTCAATCACTCAAGATGGCGATTTGATGGAAAAACTAAAGAAAGGAGCAGAAAACAAGGATTAATAATTGTTAAAAATTGGATTGATTATTTGGTCAGTCCAATTTTTTTTCGTACCTTTGCACCGTAAAATAATTCAGAAGAAATGGATGAAAAGGTTAAAGAGGAAAGAGTTAAAAAGGCATTAACTCTTTCAGATGAAGAAGTAGATGCTTGGTGGGAAGATAAGTTCAAGGAACATCTTAGAAAGAAGCATGATGAGGTTAAGGAGCACCCATTCTGGCGCACCTTTTCAAATGATTTCCATGCTGATTGTGCGGATAAGATGAAAGATATGCTTAATACATTCATCGAACATTTCAATCAAGAAAGCCTAGAAAGATGCCCTCAAGCTGTTATTGTGATTGAATTGATGCATAATATCTTTGATAGTATCTTAAAGGCAAAGATTATGCCTAAGTATCATCATAAAACCATTATGGAGACCAATGCATTCGGTAATTATATTCTTTGCTTACAGACTGCTTTACAGTTGGTACACCATTATCTCGACAACATTTATAGTGAAAAGGATGTTGTGGGTTACGACCCACATCTTAACTGGAATGATGAAGAAAATACCTATGATTCTTGTACCTATAAGACATTTACAGCATTAGAGAATGGTGATGGTACATACAGATTAGTTCAAATTATCGATAAGGATGAAGTTGATAAGCTTGCTGAATGGAATAGGGACTGTGCTAAGTACCATGCTGAGAGAGCAAAGGAATTTGCTGAGAGAGGTAGCAAGGATTATGCAGAGTACCAGATTAAGGAGGCTGAGTACTACAATGGTAAGTATGAGGATTTAATTGACAACAAAGAGAAACATTTTATCATCAAGAAATAATGAACAAATTAACAGTTAAGCATTTGAATCTTAGAACCACTCGATACCGTTTGGAGAATGAAGATGGGGCTTGCCTTTCTAGTCTAGAAATCAATAGGGTATATATGGAGAAATCTCGAAGAGAACGTTTAGGGTTTCCAAGTACTGATGATATTTTCTATCTAGGTGAATTTAGGTCAAATCATAGACGCAAAGGCTATGGAAGGGAGTTGCTTAACCATATAAAGGAAGAGACAAAGGGGCAGTTCATCTATTTGATTGTTCATTCTACGTATGAAAGAGAATTTCCAGATGACAAGCTAGTTGAATTCTACAAGTCAGTTGGTTTTAAGGTTCATGAACAGAAAGACGAATACAAGTATTACACTTGGATGGTCTTAGATAATAGATAAAATAGAAAGTTATGATAATAAATGAAAACAATGCCTATTACATGGAAAAGAGAGAACTTATAAATCGTTTATTCACAAAATAGGTCAACACTTTAAATAATAAAGAATTATGATTAAAATTGAAGAACTTACGATTGGAAAATGTTTGCCAACTGTTTATGAAGTTGAATCGCAAGAAAATGATTATGTTGGCATTAACGTATTTGCCGATTGCAAAAGAGACACTATAAAAGGAGGTGGTCTAGATGGTATGCCAATTTTGCGAGGGCAACACGTACACACTTATCACCCTAATGGATATTTTGTTCCATCTAAACCAAAAGACTCAAATGGCTTAGTACAAATAGGTGGGAAATTTAAAGGTCAAGAAGAGTTTCTTTTCACAAATTTGAAAGAAGCCCTTAAAAAATATAATGAATTAGTTGATAAAACAATAAACGAACATTTAAAACAAGTTTCTTTAAACGATAAAGAAAGAATCAAAATACTCAGTAGGATTCTTAAAGGAGAGGACTTAGAAAGATGCTAGAAGAAAAAATGGATATAGGGTGCTACCTATAGCACCCTTTTTTTGTTATTATGATATTTATATAAAAAATAATGTTATATGATTTCAGAGAACAGAATAAGAGAAATTATCAATGAGGAAATAAGCAAGACTGAGGTTGAATCAATTGTATCCAACCGCTTATCTTCTGCTTATAACTCAAGGGACTTTAAGAAAGCAGTTAAGGACATAACAGCAGATGTAATTGAAGACTTATTTCGTACCTTGTGGAATCGTAGTAGCACATGGAAGGGAGGAGTAACTAGATGAAGTTAATACACATCAATGAGGCAGTATTCAACAGACTCCTAGAGGACAACAGAAGACCACCTTTTCAAGACTTTTACGACAGCGTTGTTGCGTTTATAGAGGGAATACGCAAAGACCCCATAGGAACAGTCCCAAACGAGCTTTTAAAGGGCTGTGGACTTCATAATGGAGAACTTAGAAAGAAACTTTATGATTATGGGATTATCACCAAGGATGAGAGGATTGATGAACCATATGATGAAACAACTGGAAGGCAAGAATCTCGTTATTACGTAACATATGATTGGTCTGAGAGGATTAAGAAGGAAATGAAGGATAAGGAGAGGATTGGAAATCCAATGAAAAAAGCATTTATAAGGAAACTATATAATGACTATTTCAGTGTAAAATAAACTTAATAAAAATAGAAAAAAAATGGCAAAAAATAATGTAAGAACTCTTGATTTTTATGGATTTGATGATGATAATACAATGTATGATGTAAACTCATACTCTATTTCGGACGTTAAGGAAATTAAGAATAAGAAATACATCAGACCTGATGAGGAAGAACCGATTACCTCTGGTGATACTGAAACTAACAACGAACAAATAGAAGGATAAAAGATATGGAAAAGAAACCAATTCAATTGACAGAACAAGACCTTCACATGCTTGTTGAGGATGCAGTGAGAGTATACCTTAAGGAAAATGGTATGGATGAAGGGGCATGGAGTGCTTTATGGGGAGCTGGAAAACAAGCTGTAGGAAACAAATTTGCACAAGCAAAACAAGGTATCCAAAATTTAGGGCAAAATATTCAAAATACAGCTCAAGCAGGACGCAATCTTTCTATGATGCAAAAGCATAAAGCAAATATAGAGAATTCTCTTAATGCAATAAAGGTATTAGACCCACAAGATTTGGAAGTCCCAATTGAACAACTTAAACAACAGTTAGATATGACATTGAAAAAAGTTCAAGGTAGACTTCAAACTGCTCAACAAAGAACGTTTAGCACACAAAATTACAGTCAACAGTAATATAAAATCTATCAATAAATGAGAAGGGTGATTGTCAATCACCCTTTTTTATTATCTAAATAAAAATTTTGGTATAAGTGTAATATTTATATTAAAATAAATGTGTTTATATATGAACAAGATAATTAGACTTACAGAGAGCGACTTACATAATATTGTAAAGGAAGCTGTATATAGAATATTGAAAGAAGATGGCGAAATTGGCGGTGGTGGTGCTACAAACTGTGTTGGTATCAATGTAGGTGGTGCTGCTGGACAAGCTAAGAACCATATTGATGCGCCTGCTTTTGGAGGAAAGAATAAAAAAAAAGTAGGAGGAAACGCATTTAGTGAACCTATCATGCGTCAAGCACATAATCTTGGTGATGTGACTCAAGCAAAGACAAATCAAGTTGATATGGGTCCTGCATTGAAAAGAGGTGGTTCAATATCAATGAATCGCAAAAAGTAGCGCATTATGATAGATTACGAAGCAAATGAAGAGGCAATCAAGAAAGTTCGAGAAATTGATGAACAGCTCAAGGAAGAGGATGAAAAAGAGGTTGCCAATAGAAAAAAAATTACTCAACTTATGTTTGAGCAAATGTTAAGGGGATTATACATAAATCAATATAGATAAATTTAATTAATTATGAGTATCGTAAAAATAAATGTAGGTAATTTGAGGCAAATCATCAAGGAAAGCCAAAATGAGTTTAAACCTGTTGTTTTTGGGGCAGATGAAAGCAAAAAAATCAATGACAAGGCTTACAGTGATACCAAGAAGGAAACCGAGAAATATGACGGTGGACTTACAAAGGACAAGAAGAAACTTGGTGGTGGTATTGCAGCCACTGACAACAAAGGTATGCATGATTTGACCTATGATAGCATCAATAAGCCTTTCCAAGACAGAGTTAAGTCTCAGATGAAGGGCTACCCATCAAAAGATGCAGAGACCAAACACAAAGGTGAACCTTTTGGAAATGCAACATTTGATGATGAGGGCAATATTTATAAAGCAGCAGTAGACCATGCTGAAGCTGTTAAGGACGGTAAGGACGCAGCAGTTGAAATTGGTTTAACGGGTAGAGAACTTAATAAAACTGAAGTAGAAAAAAATAGGAAAACAATGGGAGAGTCAAAGAAAATCAAGATGCTTACCTTTAAGAATACGCAATTTATTTCTGAGAATCACATGATGACTAGAATTCCAGATGAGTATAAGACAGAAGGTAACAGATTCGTAATGAAAGACAGTGCTGATAATCAGTATCTTGTTGAATGGCATGCTAAAGAGCCAGTAGTTACTAAGAAGCCTAACATGACCTTGGTAAATGAACAGAAGGAGAGAATGAAACAGCTTTGGGACTATAAATACGCAGAGGCTAAGACATCAACTTCTAGTTTTAGGGTACAAGAGGACAAGGAATTTGCCGATATGGTAAATAAGGCTAGAAAGTTAATGAAGGATTAATAACGATTTAATTTAGTATAAAGGTAGAAATGGAAAACAAGGACATAAATATTAATTTAAATCAACCTAGCGGAGAGAAAGTTTCTTCAATCACAAAAGCATTGAACAATGTTGCAAATACTATCGCAAATGCAAAGTGGACAAGGATTGTTAAAGTTTATTTAGTTATGTTTTTCTTTCTAGCCACACTATTAGGAGGATTTTTCGCTTACAAGTTCATAAGCGATAAAGATGCGATGCATGAGACATCGATGAATTTGGTTAAAAGCCAGAAAGAGGAGAATATAAGGGATTTTGTTGTAACACCTAAGATACAACATGACCTCCAATTACTTACATATACACTTAATGCAGATAGAGCATTCTTGTTTGAACTGCACAACGGTAAGAGAAATACAAGTGGGCTTCCTTTCAGGTTTGCAGATATGTCATATGAAGAGGTCAATGAAGAAAAAAAGGTTGACAGAATTGCAATGCAGTTTCAAGATATTCCGTTGACACTTTACAAATATCCTCATTATCTGCAAAAGCAGAAGATGATTATCGGAACTGTTGATGAGATAGAGAAGATTGACTGCGAATTCGCTAATCACATTAAGAGTGTTGGGGGCGTATATCTTGGAATGATTTATATAAGCAGCGGTGGTACACCACTTGGCTTCTTGTGCGTGTCATACCATAGATACGAAGATGTTCCAGACCCTTCATTGATAGAAAAGAAACTTACTGAGCACGACAAGACGTTGACACAATTGTTGGACTTGGATATAGTTATGAAAAACCATTAACGTATGAAAGAATTTTTTAAAAAGTTTTACGAGAAATATTCTTCATGGATAATTGCACTATTGATTGTTTTGATAATAGGATTGGTGGCATATTTCAACTATAAACTTCATGAAAAACAGAAACATATAGATGAAATAGAGTTCACCGACACCACTGGAACATATCACAAGGTGTACTATGAGAAGAAATTCAAGGAACTAAAGAAAGAAAACAGAGAACTATATGATTCCTTGAAACAATACAAGGACAAAATAGACTATATTGTACAGTTCTATCATGAAAAGGAATATAATACTGGTCAAAGCAGTAGTAAGCCAATTATAAAGGATAGTGCCGTATATGATACAATTCCTATGGTTATTCCTTCAGTTGCGAAGACATATGAATATGCAAGCGAGCCAAATGACACATTCCAATATAAGTTGAATGTAAATTCGTTTACAGAACCAAATTGGTATTCAATACAAGCAAAGGTGAAGAATAAGTTTACGATAGTTAATAAAGAAGAAGGTGGAGCTAACGAGATAACGATTAAACCAGATAATGGTGGAACGGTAACAAACCCAACCGTTTGGAAAAAGAAAGAGAAGAGAAACTTCTTGGACAGATTCTCATTCGGGCCTGGTGTCACTGTTGGTTATGACCCAATCAATAAACAATGGGGTATAATGGTTGGCGCTTCAGTAACATTAGATTTAAAGTAATATGAAAAAGATAATTAGATTAACAGAAGGCGAACTCCATAACATTGTAAAAGAATCTGTAACTAGAATCTTGAAAGAAGATTTTAATCAGTTCTCAGATGAAGACTTTGCAAGTACTGGAAATCCAAATGAGCTTGACACTTATAATCCAATAAGTGAAGTTGAACATATAACACCTCAAGATTTAAGGAATGTATATGTCTGGGAAACTGGAGATTCATATTATGAATTCGAAGCCGATTATGGTGAAGGAATGAGTGAAGCAGTATCTATAAGAGGTAGTTTTGATGGTGATTTCACTATAGATAACGTTGTATTGGGACATAGTGGCTTTGGTAGACAAATGAATCGAAGTGATGTTCAGTCATTACAATTTGACGAATGGTTTAATACAACACTTGGAGACCATCTTGCAAGGGTGATATATAAGAAGATAGAAGTTGGAGATTTCGCTAATGATGCCGAAAGTGGATATTAAAATATAAAATGCTTGAAAACTATTTAGTTTTTGAGCATTTTTTTTATCTTTTATAAAGAATGTAATATTTAATATAATTATGGAGATAAAGAAGGGTAGTATAATTACCACAAAGGATGGTGATTATGTTGTAAAAGACATGATGAAATTGGTCAATCCATTTACATTCAAACCAGCTAATATGTATTTGGTTGATGTTGATGGGGTTGAACGTGCTGTCAATGGTGATGAAATCATTACAGTTAAGAATAATCACACAGAAAATATGGTAGAACCATGATTGCAACTTTATTATTACAGTTAAAAGTATTTTTGTTTATAATGGCTATATTGACATTGATTGTCGATATATTCCATGTTATAAGTGTTTTCCGTCTTAAGAGTGGAAAACTAGCTACACAGAACGAGCTTATCGTTTTCGGTGTTGCATTATCATATATACTAACAATGTTGATTTGCGGATTTTAAATGAAGACATTACAAGAAAGAATGAATGACATGAAGCCTTATTTTCGTGGCATAGAAATGTACAATGAGGCACTCATGGTCAAGGTCGTATATCCAAGAAACTGGAAAGCATATCCTTCCAATGACGGTAGGATAAAGGTTACTCCATCAGATGATGGCGCTTTAACCTATTACTATGCAGATTCAAAGGATACTAGTTATGAAGACATGTTTGACTTGGTTGAGGAAACAATCAAGGCAAATAACGATATTGTGCTTAAACTCAAGCTTCTTAAGGATAAGGTTACTGAATTGAAGGAACTATTCTCAGAGCTTTCATATGACGAGTTGACAACACTTAAATTTGTCACTGAGAAGGTTAAAACTGAGAAACCTAAGAGGAAGTACACCAAGAAGAAGAAAGAGGCTGAGAAGCCACAAGAAGAGTCTCAAATTGAAGAAAATAATACTGTAGAAGAAATAACGGAGGAACAGTAATGGAGTGGATTGTTGTTTTTGTTTTTTCAATTGTTGCATATGCTATTTCAAATCATTTTGTGTATGCCCACGGTCCAGCTCATGTGTATGATAAAATTAGAGATTTAGCTAATAAACTTAGTCCTAATCTTGGAGAGCTGTTCTCATGTATGATATGTTTTCCTACTTGGGTAGGATTTATTCTTAGTATAACAAATTCATTTTTCTTACCAGAACTTGCACTTACTCCAATGATGCTGTTACTTGCTGGCTATTCTCCTTGGTGGGTAATAATGATTCTAGATGGCTTTTTTGCAAGCGGCATTGTATGGTTGATACATACTTTTCAAGAGGCTTTAGAAAGGAGTAATGCAAATGAATGAGTTTGAAAGAGAACTAGTCACTTACAATAGCGAGAAGAAAATGGATAGACTAGCCCTAAAGGGACATCAATGGAATATCGCAGAACAATTGAAAGGGACAATGGGCAAAGACATGGATGAGGTTTTAAGTGGCAATAAGAAAGTTGAGTTTACTTTCTGGACAAAAGTAAAGTTTAAGATTAATAATTTCTTGAAAATGTTCAATTGAAATGGAATTTAAGTTTGGAACTTTTAGCATATTTGAGCTTGGTCAAATGATTTCGGAGAAACTAAAGGAAGATGGTGTTGCAAATCAATCTGAACTTTACGTGTATCTTAATGAGAATGAATTTAAGAAAGTTGATGAAGATTTGTTCTTGAGAAACAGAAAGAGCGAAGATGAAGAGTTTATACCATCTGAAGGAGAAATAGACATAAATATTGATTTGGTTAAAGTTATTATAAAGCAAAGATGAATGTAATAAAGACTGATATTGAGGGTGTTGTAATTATAGAACCTAAGATTTTTGAGGATTCAAGGGGATATTTCTTTGAATCTTTCTCACAGAGAGAATTTGAAGAAAAGGTAGGAAAGATAAATTTCGTTCAAGATAATGAAAGCAAGTCATCTTATGGAGTCATGAGAGGCTTACATTTTCAGAAGCCGCCATATACACAGAGTAAGTTAGTAAGGTGTGTTAAGGGGTCGGTATTGGATGTTGCCGTAGACATAAGAGAGGGCAGTCCAACATACGGAAAACACGTTGCTGTAGAACTTACAGAAGATAATCACAGACAATTATTCATCCCAAAGGGATTTGCACACGGATTTTCAGTTCTATCAGATACAGCAATATTCCAATATAAGTGTGATGAGTTCTATCACCCAGAAGCAGATGGCGGTATAAACATCTTGGATGAATCTCTTGGTATTGATTGGAGAATACCTATGGATAAGGCTATATTATCTGAAAAGGATACAAAACATCCAACGTTGAAAGATTTCAATACACCATTCCTAGTTTTGGGCATGTGGTAAAAAAAAAAGAGTGAGGAACAATCCTCACTCTTTTTCATGGTCTTGTGTTGCGTCTTTTAATTTTCTCATCGCTCCAATGGGTTAGTTCTTTTATTCTTTTAATCCAATCGTCTTTATATCTGCTTTTACCAACATCGCCCATAAAAGCAATATACTTGAATTTATTCTTTACTGTTTCATCCTCAATTTTGTTATATAGTCTTATTCCATCTTGTCTGTTTTTACAGATTACCATCTCAAGTTTTCCATTACAATCCACCAATAGTTTGTTCTTATATACTTGCACTGTTTTAAACATGTATTTATTCTTGACATCTGTTGAGATAAAATTATCAAATATCCATTTAAAATCTTTTCTTTGAAGTCTTGGATGATAGCCATATACCCAAAATGTCTCTTCAATGTCATATGGAGCACGGTCAATGACAATCCAATCTTCATCAGTTGTGGCATAATCAATGAATTCACCAGAGTCAGTTCTAACTTTATTAACCAAACTCTCATTATCATCCCTACATTTGATGATGACAAGTTCGTATTCAGATTCAATCATTACATGTTTGTGGTTGTTATATCTTATTGGAAACATTATTTTCTTATTTTCCTTTAATAACTTTTCAAACTTCTTATATATCTTTTCTTCTGTTGTATCTGAATATATTGTATGTAACTGTTTGCCGTGATTGATTAATATAATACTATATATTTTCTTTTTATTCCTACGAGCCATATCTTAAAACCAAATTTGTACCTCTTTTTTTCCGTTCTCATCTTCTGAAACACATAAGTCAGAACAATAACCATTGTTTGCTCCATAAGCCATGCCGTCATCTTCAAGCACCAATAGCTTTACAGTGTCATCCAATGTTCCATTATCCCTAACAAATTTCCTTAATTCCTTCATTGTTAATTGTTTAACTAGCTGCCCTTGAAAATCATATTGTTGTTCACCTCTGTGTTCTATCCTAGATAAAAATAGTAGAGCTTCATCGATGGCAGCTCTCTCACGTATATCTAATTTGTCATCTATTGTTAAATTGTTTAATATTGTCACTACTTCTTTTGTATTCATGTTTTTCTTTAAAAGTTAATTATTTTTTAAATTTAATTAAATAAATATTTGGAATTTTAACTTTTTTTATATATCTTTGCAACATGAAATACATTTCAATGAAATAAATAACTTAACAAATAGAATTATGGCAAAATTTTTTGAAACAAGTCAAGACATTGCAGAGTTGGCTCAAGCCAAGTTCGAAGAGACTGGTCTTCCACAAATGGGAATTGATTTAAAGGTTATATCAGTTACAAAATCTAAGAATGTATTAAAAGCAACTAAGGCTGGCGCAACCATTCATTATCTAACAAAGAAAGACGCAATCCTTGTGATTTATGAAGAGGCTTTTGATAGACTTACAGATGAATATAAGGATAAACTTATGGAAGGTGCTATCAGCAACATTTCTTATGATACCGAAAAGGATAAGTTGAATGTTGATGGCGATATTGCAAAGGAACTTTTCAGAATGCGTAAAAAGTATGAAAATTATGTTGATATCATGGAGGCATCTTACATCGTAATTGAGGAAATTGAGGATGAAGAGCGCAGACGCAAGGAAGAAGAGAAACTAAAGAAAGCAGAAGAGAGGGCTGCTAAGAAAAAACAATAAATCGATATGACTAAAAGTTCTTATAATAGGATAATGAATAAGAAGAGCAATAAACTTAGAGAAAAGGCTAAGAGAATGGTGCTTAAGGAATATCCTAAACTCATGGAAGATGAGGAAATGAGAAAGAGAACATTTGCTGCAATTGATAATGCTAATGTAGCAGTTGATGCAAATGGAGAATTACAGATTATATATGAACCTAATGACAATTTAAAAAATTTAAAGTAAAATGAGCAATCTTAACAAAAATTGGATTAACCTTGTATTTGTTATTGACAAAAGTGGAAGCATGTACTCTTCAAAAGAGGATGTTGTTGGTGGCTTCCATAAGATAATCGAGGAACAAAAGAAGGATAAGGATGGTAAGGTGACTGTATCACTTTTCACATTCAATGAAAAAGTAAATCAAGAATATCTTGGCATTGACATCAATGATATTGCAAAGTTTAATTATTTACCAGGTGGTATGACAGCCATGAATGATGGTATTTGTACTGCCATTGATAACGTTGGAGAATGGCTTTACAAAAAGGATAAGAATGGTGAAGAACTTCCAGGAAAGACGCTTGTCGTTGTTATGACTGATGGTATGGAGAATGCTTCAAATGAATATACATTGAAGGAGGTTCAAGATAAAATTAAGGAACAAAGTGAAAAGTATTCTTGGGAGTTTATCTACCAAGGTGTAGATATAACTTCTACCAAAGTTGCAGATGACCTTGGCTTTAAGTTCAAGACTTATTCATCAAGAAAGCATATGACTAATAATTATGATGTCATTAACTGTGCAACTACGGCATATAGAACAATGGCTAAGACTGATGCATCATTGGCAGCAACTAGTGCTTTGTTCTGTGCAACCCTTGATGAAGCAGCCACTAAGAACACATCAGATTATGAGGCTGAGATTGGTAAGAAGATTACCAATGATTAATAACAAGGGGATTAGTGCAATCCCCTTTTAACGTTTATTATTATTATGGAAGATAACGAGAAAATTCTTAGTGAGATTGTTGGAGAGATTAAACCAATAATTAACTCTGTAGGAAGCGATAAAAGCAAAATCGCTGTTTTGGAGAGTGAGGTTGATAAAGATAGCATTAAGACAATTACATTATGCGGAGGCTTGAATGGGCATGGAGAATGGAAAAATTATTTTACTGATTTATCAAGAATATTTGAAGAATTAGAGAATAATGGTTTCAATGTATGGGTAATTAAGTTAGATAACGATTGCTTAGATGATATATTTTATTGTACAATTGGTATAGATAGGAAGAAGGATGAGTGATATTAAGTTACTTGAGAAAATAAAGAATTATGATAAACCTTGGTGTTACCAATATCAGAAGAGATTGGATACATTACAAGAGGACATGGAGAAATACGGATGGTCTCAAGAAGATATTAATAATATTTCATTAGATGATTTTGTGTTTTCTTATATTGATTCAACAAATGAAAAAAAAGAAGCAACCGAATTCATCAAACGTTACGAATGGTTAGGAACAATTGGCTCTTTTCCAACACATTGGTTTACGGCAAGATATAAGGGTATATTAGGCGGTGTTATCATAATGGGCATGCCAAATGCATTTAGTAAACTATTGGGTGAAGAAACGAAGAATCTAGAAAGACTAATTGCGAGAGGTGCAAGCGCAAGCTGGTGCCCATTCAATCTTGGTAGTAAGTTTCTTATGTGGGCAATGAAATGGATGGTCGAAAATACTAGATACCGTTTGTTCACTTGTTATAGTGACCCACAAGCAAAAGAGGTTGGAAGTATCTATCAAGGGCTTAATTTCTTCTATCTAGGACAAGGTAGCGGTACTACTGTAAGGTGCATTAATCCATACAACCAAGAGAAGATTGTCACAGATAGAGCATTTAGAGCAAGGAGTTTCTATAAAAGATATGCAAAGGACTTGGGAATTGAATGGCAAAAGAATTGGAACACAGACCAATGTATGTTATGGGAAAATGTACCAGATGAAATAGAGCAGAAACTTAGAAATTATTCCAAGGAAATGTATGCGAAGGCTGAAAAAATATCTTTTCCATCGAAACACAAATATGCATTTGTACTTGGAAGAGATAAACGAGAAACAAAGGCTCTTAGGAAGAGATTCTTAGAGTTGAATAAAATATACGATTATCCAAAGGAAAGAGGAAAATAAATGGCAAGTTTAGAGTTACCGAGGAATCAGATTGTATTTGGCAATTACATGCCAATGTATGAACCGCAAACATTAGATGAGGTATTAAGTCAGTTTGAGGGCGAGGTTAATAATGAAGTGACTAGGCAAAGAATCCAATTTGTCTTGGAAAATTGGTATATACGTACTGGAGAGTATGTTAGATTTGATGATTTAAATTTAAATTAATATATGAAAATACTTTTAAATGTATTAAATAATGTTGATTATAGAGCTATTGGAGGCTCTTATGGGCTTTATTTACAAGGTTATAGTAAATCATATCATGATGTAGATATTATCGTTGATAATATTGATTCTATAAATTTGCCATATAAAGAATTGCCTTTGACTCGTAAAATTAGAATGAATAGAACCAAAAAATATCTAATAAATGGTTTGAAATTTGATTTTATAGAGAATAAAGAACCTTTTGAAGTTGTAAATATAAACAGTTTAAAAGTGCAAAATAAAGATTACATACTTGCATATAGGAAAAAACTAGGAAAATTCATTGCAGAAAATTATAAAGAAGAACATAACAAATTTTTAAATTAACATGGATATTATTACAAAGGATTTTAGACATTTTGCGATTGATAAGGTGGGTATGTCACCTTCAGTAATTGACGATAAGATTAAGGACATGGTATATCCAACCATTATTGAGGAACGTGATTCAGCAATGAGAGTTTCAGAAATGAATGTATTTTCTAGATTGATACAAGACAGAATACTGTTTCTAAGCGGGCAAGTAGATAGTTTATCAATGGATACCATGATAGCACAAATGCTTTACTTAAACTCAGTTGATAATAGGGATATAAGTCTTTATATATCAAGTCCAGGTGGTGATGTCTTAGCTGGGCTATCATTGATTGATACCATGAACTTCATTGAGTCAGATATTTCAACAACTTGTCTTGGGATGGCAGCTTCTATGGGTGCTGTATTATTAAGCTGTGGTACAAAGGGTAAAAGGTTTGTATTGCCACATAGTAGGGTAATGATACATTCTGTTTCAAGTGGTTTTCAAGGACATACTGCCGATATTAAGATTGAAATGGAACAAACATTAAGATGCCAAGATGACTTGTATAAGATTCTTTCAGACAATTGTGGAAAGACATACGAAGAGATAGAAGAATTATGCGATAGAGACAAATGGTATATAGGTGCAGAAGCAGTGGAGGATTTGTGCATAGCTGATAAAGTGTTAATATCTACTAAAAAAGAGAAATAAGTTTGGAAAATATCGGATTTTTTTATATATTTGCTAAGTATGAAGATAAATTTTAAGAAATTCACAGTAAAACAGAAGAGTACATTCAGCTATTGGTTTTATCATTGGCTAGCTTTTAACTATACAGCGTGGAAGCTAGGTGTATGGAAACCAAAGTGGCTATTGCATGACATTGAAAAGCCTTGGCTTAAGTTAATATGGGGTGATTATCTCCGTGTAAGAAAATGGCATAAGTACCATAATAGCCATCATGTGTTTTATGGCAGAAGTCATGGTATGAATAAGATTGATTGGCTTGGTGCTGTAATTGATTGGGAATGCTCACACTTAACGAAGTGTGTGGCTGAGAGAAACGGTAGGGAAGAGGTTGACTATCTAATCAGCAATAAATCCAAATATACCGCAGATGAAAAGGAGGAAATAAGAAAGAATTGTTATCCAATTTTGGATTATCTTGGCTTATAAGTAATTTTAACGTTATTTGTTTAATAGTTTTTGTTAACTCATTATATTTATAATAGAAATATATAAAAAAAAATATAATGAGGAAAATAATTAGATTAACTGAGTCAGATTTGCACAATCTTGTCCAACGCAGTGTGCTGAGAATACTGCATGAACAAGATAACAACTTGCTCTTGCAAAATATCGCCCAATCCATTGCAAGCCAAGGACAACTAGATGTTACAGCTGGAGAAAATGAAGGTGAATTCTATTTGCAAGGTGGCGATTACGCATATATAACATATAATGTGGAATGTGACCCATATATGCAACAAGGTATGAGAAGTAATTCTTACGATGTGCCAAATGACGATGACCAAATAATTGACAAACCGACAGTGGAGGTTGGAAGCATTGAGTTCTGCAACCGTGATGGTGAAGGCTGCATCCAAATTCACGATAATGGAATTGTAAAGAGAGCATTGGAAAGTGTTATTAATGTCGATTATACCGATTTTGATATTCCAAGTGAACAAGATTATTTTTCTGAGTATTAATAACGTTATTAAAAAATATATAAAAGCTATGGCATGTGGATGTAAGAATAAACAAAATGCTGCTGCTCAAAGTAAGCCAGCGGTACAAAAACCAAGTAATCCATTAAACAACGGAAGCGTTGGTGGAAGAAGAATTGAAAAGAGAATTATTCGTTAAATCTTCTTAATAAATTTGGTTATTTCAAAAATTTTTCATATCTTTGCATTATGAGTTGATATCCTCGATTCATAATGCAATTTTTTATGCGAAAGAATAGGTACAGAAGACGAGCGTGAACCCCCAACCATCGACTGTGATTGTCAACGAAGGGCAATGCCACGTGTAGTTTATTCGAGATAAAAACGTCTGTACCTTTTAAATGGCTAGATGGTGGAATTTGGTATACACGCTACACTCAAAATGTAGTTCTTCGGAATGAGGGTTCAAGTCCCTCTCTAGCTACATGGATAAAAATGTTGCTTTTAAGACCATTATGCATGAACCAATGATTGTTGATGGTAGTGGTGACATTAATAAACTATCTGAAATCATTGGTGAGAATAACGTTGAAAGATTAATAGGGCTTGACGTTATTAAGGAAAGCAATGGCTCTTTTGAGTTAACAGACTTGGGAAAGAAATTTGTGGAAATATTTAAACAATAATGATATGCCCTCGTGGTGGAACGGTAGACACGCTGATTTAAGGGGTCAGTTCTTCGGAGTGTGGGTTCGAGTCCCACCGAGGGTACAACAAAATACTTAGATGTTATGAATTGGAATAATACTGAAAAAAATGAATTACCAATTGTCAAAAATTATGACGATTTGGGAGAAATTGGATATTTGGCTGCATTTTGGAGTGAAGACCCAAATGATATTTGTGACGATGATGAACCATATACAGATGAAGATTTAGAAATGGATATTGTCTATTACTATGGAAACAATCATTGGAAAAATAAACGTTGGGAAAAAGTTTGGGTCAAGTATTGGATGGAAATACCACCATTACCATTTGAAAATAATGAAGTATGAACTATCATAATATCATTGGGGTATGGTGTAATGGTAGCACAACATTGGTGAGTAGCGCAACTGGCTAGAGCATCAGAGCTACAAAAATTATTTATACCTTTATTGGGGGTTGGCCGAGAGGTTTAAGGCGCAGGATTTTGGTCCCTGTATGTGCTAATACCACATCGTGAGTTCGAATCTCACACCCCTAACATATTTTTCCCTTTAGTATATTGATATTTTTTAAAAGTTTATTATATTTATAATAAACGATTATACTAATGGACAGAATTTTAATTGAAAAAGTACAAAATTTAAGAAACGAAGGCAAAAGTTTTGGTGAAATTTCCAAAGAATTATTAATTACAAAATCAAATGCTAGTTATTGTAGTAAGATTGATTTAAATAAGTATGATGCTAAAATGGCATCAAGAGATAAATATATAGATACTGTTTGTGCTTTGGCAAAAAAGTGTTCTAATATAAATCAGATATTGAAAATACTTGGTAAAAAAAGTACAAATGAATATTATAAACAAATAAAAAAAATTCTTGAGGAAAATAATGTAGATATTTCTCATTTTACGTATAATGAAAAATACAAACCTAATGGGATAGAAGAAAAAAAATCATTATCTGATTATTTAGTGGTTGGTTCTGCAATTACAATATCTAAATTAAGAAATAGGCTTATAAAAGAAGGAGTAAAAGAGCATAAATGCGAAAAATGCGGTAGAACTGAGTGGGAAGGAGAAATTATTCCATTACAGTTACATCATATAAATGGAGATAGAACTGATAATAGGCTAGAAAATATCCAATTACTTTGCCCAAATTGTCACGCTTTAACCGACAATTACTGCGGTAGAAAGTTAAAAGTTAAGAAAGAAAAAACGAAAGTTGTTAGGGCTAGTAAAATGGTTTCAAAAGAAGAATTAATTAATGATTTTAGAGTGTTAGGCTCTTTTAAAGCCGTTGGTAGTAAACATAATGTTAGTGATAAAACTATTGTAAAATGGTGTGAAAAGCATTTATTGCCAACAAACGCAAAAGAAATGAGAAATTATATAAGAAGTATTTTCGGAGATATAAAATGGAGATTTTCAAATGGAAATTCTAAAACATTAAGGGAGTACCAAAAGAAAAAATTTAGAATTTTGGATAGAATTGGAGAAACTGGGGAAATTGAAAAAAGGTATACATCAGTCAAAGAATTATTAGATGATGGATTTGACCCCAAAAATGTATATAGAGTGTGCAGAGGAGAATTAAAAACACATCATAAAAAAGTGTTCAAATATGTCAAAAGGTAAGAAATTCAAAACCCCAAAAAGATTTTGGAATAAAATGCCACATAAGAAAGCTTGGAAAGCACATGTGATGGGAAGTAAACATAAAAAATTCAAGTGGTTCTTCCGAAAGAAAAAGTGGTTTACCGATGAAGATTTGAAAAAGATGTCCATGAGAAAACCCTTTTCCCATGAGATTTGGGGATGGGATTAGTTTTCATAGTTTGAGAGTGCTGATTGTCTGTGAAGATAGTCAGCATTTTTCTTTTTGAAATTACTGTTATATTTATTCTAAAATTTAAATGATATGAATATAATTAGTAATGATAAAATTGAGTTGAAGTACGATAAGTACGAGAGAAGTTACACGCTCACTGTGTATGATAAGCATGGTCATTACATTGATGATGTTGTATTGACAAGTGAAGAGGTTAAAGAACTTTATGAAGGGTTAGATTCTGTAAAAAACACGTTCTAAAATTTGTTAATTAGGATTTTTTTGTATATCTTTGCAGAAATGGATTAATGTTATGGCAAATATGTTTTTGAAGAAAACTATGGCATCAATGTTGAACATGCCTAGTGACCAAGTAGAAGGCATCTTGAATGCTGTCGAGGCATTTAAGAGTAACGAGATTGACCGTAATCTTGCGATTAAGTTGTTCGACAAGTTTTCAAAGAAGAATCCAAAGGAAATCAACGAGATTCTGAGGTACGTAGATAAGAATTTCCAATGACAGCAACTCAAGTATTCATGCTCTTTCTCAAGAAGGAACTTTCCGTGAACGAATATCTCTTTTTCATGCACCATTTATCAAGGAGAAGAAGAGGGGGTAAGATAAGACCAGTATTGGGAAAAGGATTTGTTGAGGAATACCTCTGTAGGACAAGAAGGACTCTTGGTGGGTTTATGACAAGAGTGTTTGTCCTTTGTCCTAGTCTTCTAGTGTGTGGGTTAGACAATCCAACATATAAGAAGATTTATAGTGACATAAGACCTCGCTATTTCGGTTGGCATGCGAATCCTAGAGAAGAGGATGAATATTTTTTCAAGGCACATGTAAACTCAAAATGTGTTTCGATTTATCGTGATAAGTGGCATGTATTTCTAGAGAAACACATAACAAGTGAGAAGAAATTCAATAGTGTCTATAAGGAAGGTGAAACGTATAGTTACGAATATAAATAATGACAGCGACTCAAGTATTATTTCTTTTCCTCAAGGAATGCTGTACCATCGATGAAATGAGATTCTTCAAGTATACGATATTGAAGGACAATGGTAATAAGTATTTTAGGAAAAGACCTCTATATACCCCAACATTTGTTGAAGACTATCTAGCTAGGAATAAAAGGGCATTGAATAACTACATGACTAGGTTATTCATCCTTGCCCCTAATCTGAAGAAAAACAGACATAAAAATCCTAGATGGATGCGGATAGCGAATGATTTTAAGGTTAAAAATGAGGGTAAGGATAGAAAGTTTAGAATTAAGGATTGGCTTGGTAACTATACTGGAGAGGTTAAGGACTATTTTGTGACATTTCAATATTATAATGCTGGAATGTACATCAACTACTATAAAAGGAAATGGAATCAGTTTTTAAGGGAAAGGATAGAGAGTGAGAAAAAGTTTAACAGCCCATTCAAGAAGGGTGAGTGTTACGATTTTAAATTAAAGACCAATGACACCAACTGAAATTTTTAAACTGTTTTTAAAACATGGGGTTACTCCAAACGAGAGATTAGCACTAATGACGGAAATACGTACCAAGATACGTGATAAGAAGAATCTTTATATATGGAGAAAAAGATTTTATTCTGAGAAAGAAAAAGAAATATTTGAAATAGAGAATTCTTTTGCAGAGAGAATTATGTATAATAGTATGTATTTATCGAATCATCTTGGAAGATATGGTGAATCATCTACTTGTACGTCTTTATCATCATTTATGAGATATCTTTTATTTTATATGCCATCAATTATTGGAACATCAAAAAATAAGAATAGATTTCTTGGAAGAGAGGCGACTGAGATTCCAGATAAGATTGGATATAGACGATATTGGGAAACTAGATTGATAAAGAAGTGGCATAATTTTCTCAAAGAAAACATTGCAAGATATGATAGGTATGTCAATCATTGGTATGTTTCATACAATAAATGGATGTTAAGGAATGGAGTTGAACTATGATATACGTTTATAATAGTCATCAAGAGGATTATACAAGTAAAGAAAATAATTTCTATATCGGCAGAGGTAGCCCATTAGGAAATCCATTCACTCATAATGGTGTCAGAAGCATATTCAAAACCATGTCATTCAAGACTAGGGAACAAGCTATCGAAGCCTATGAAAAGTATTTCGATGAAGTCTATGGAAAGGATGAATGGTTTACTAGGGCTTTCGATGAAATATATGAACATTACAAAAATGGGGAAGATATATACCTTCAATGTTTCTGCAAACCAAAGGCATGTCATGGTGATGTGATTGCCGATAGATTACAAAGGAAGCTAATAAAGGAAAAAATGGAAGAAAGGAAGAAAAATGAAAAGATTTCCAATGAAAAGAAAGATTAAGTATGCTCTTGGTTACTTTTTTCCCAATGAAAGGGATGACAAGTCAGATAGGAAGCATTTGCTTACCAAGTGTAAGAAACGTAGTATGAGACGTTTTATACAGAGGGAAGCCGAAGAAGAAATAAATGAAGAAACATAAAAGCAACAATAGAAATATTGCTGCTTTTTTTATAACCATAATATTTATAGTAAATAAATAAATTAATATGGTTTTATCTGAAGATATACAATCTCTATTCAGAACTGTAAGAACGATGCTTGGTGCTCCATTGAGAAAGGTTCAGCTTGAGGATGAGCAGCTTTGTGACCTTCTAGATGTGGCAATCGGTGATTATTCTGAGAAGGTTCAGAATTGGGTATTAGAGACACAATGGCTTAATATACAGAATAAGAATGCTATACAGTTTCAAAATGCCAACGAATTGGCATACGCTATGACTGTTAGAACTATGGATTGGTCACGTGATTACTCATATTGGTTCTCTCGTGAAGTTGGTTTGCAGCAGAGAGGTAACTACGAGCTTAAGAAGGATTTCTTTAGAATCGAAAAGGGAAAGCAAGTATATGTCATTCCAGCTGGTCGTGAGATTAATAAGGTAATGTATATAACCCCATCTACTACCAAGGCAGCATTGTATGGAAACTTAGGTACACTTGATACAGGTATCGGTGGCGGTTTCGGACAGTATGGTAACATGGGTAATGGTATGGGTATCACTGGTTTCTATGTTGGTTCTGCATATGACACAGCGTTGATGTCAGTTGACTTGAAATATAAGAATTCTCTATTGAGAGGTGACTTGGCTTATAAGGTAACTGCTGGTCCAGAGGGTACACACCTTGTACACTTGATGTCAGTTCCTGGTTCTCCAAATATGGTTGGCGGTATTGCTGCTGATGATACTTGGGGATGGAATCGTTATGCTAACTGTATCTGTTGGTATACATACTATGATGTAAGTGGTGGTGATGATGCAGCAGACCTTTGCAGACTTGAGAATAAGGATGATGTGATTATAACGCCAGACCAAGTGCCATTGGATAAGATGAGGTATGAGTTGATGAACAACCCAACTCAGCAGATTATAAGACGTTTGCTTGTTGCAGAGGCTAAGATATTGCTTGGCATTATAAGGGGTACATTTAGTGGCCAGATAAAGATTCCAGAGGCAGAGGCGCAGATGGACTATAACATGTTGCTTCAGCAAGGCGAAAAAGAGAAGGAGACAGTACTTAATGAGTTAAAGGAACGTTTGGATAGGATGTTGCCTTGGAACTTAATGAAGAATCAAGCTGAGTTGAATGACCAATTGATGAAGGTGTTAAAGAATAAGCCACTAGGCTTTTATGTAAGATAAAAAATGTTAAAATTTGGGCTGATATTTTGTCAGCTCAATTTTTTTTCATATCTTTACAAGAAAAAGAAGTTATGGCATTATATAGAGAACAGTTAGAGCCTTACATGTACTCTGAGAAGAGACGTAAGCGTAAGTCCTATAAGTGGGCTAAGAAACAGATGAACAAGTGGCTTCGTATCAAGAACAAGAAGATTGGCGAAGACGATTCTGGTGGACACGGTAAAAAGCAGTGGTATGGGTATGAGTGGTAACAAATTCAAACCAACCAATATGAAATGTACTACATTTAAGTATATTGGTGAGAATGGCGAGAAGGTTGAGAAACCAAAGAAGCAGTTTAATAGCGAGGAAGAAGCGTTTAAGCAAGCTTGCTATTACAATGCCTATGGAAACACCATACATAAGTTATCGGCTTACAAGTGTTGGTCTTGCGGAAAATGGCACATTGGGAGGACACCACATGTTTTAACTCAAGAGGATAGAGAGAAATATAAGCAAAGACTTGTAGAGTTAAGTAAGAATAGATAAAATATGGTACTTGAGGAAATAAAAAAGGCTAAGAAATCAAATCTTAGCCTTTTTTCTTTTTCCTAATGGTTTTTGGGCTTTTGCCCTCATATTGTCAATTTTATCTGACATAGTATTTAAACGTTTTTGATTCTTCTGAGAATTATATGATTTGATTTCACTTGGGCTAGCCCATCCGTTTTGAATAGCTAACTTAATGGACTTATCAATCTCATCTTTTTTGAATAGATGCTTTAAGCCATTGGCTGCTGTTAAGCCATGATACCTAACAAAGATAGTATATGGTTTTCCAGTTTTATTACGGTTAAAGCATACTCTACACAAGTCACAATGTGGCTCTCCCTCGCCACAAGGGCATTTATAGAAGAATTTACCATTATGTTCACCAAGTATAGGTTGGAAATTATTATCTACTTGGTCTCCACCTTGTAATGAGTCATAGAGGTTATCATTTACAGCATGGAATCTTCTATTTGGTTCTTCACCTATATTGATACCTTCATGTGAAGGAAGAACAGAGAAATTCTCTGGTCTATTTGAGAAATCTAGATTTCTTGCAGTATAAGCATGTACTTTTATTCCGTATTTAGCACCGACTTTTTTAGCGAATTTACTCCAAAGGTCAACTGATAATTGGCAAGGGAAGTCTCCAGCTTCATTAAGTCTTATATCAGTTATTTTTGGTTCTTCTGAAATGTCTTTTACTGTTTGTTCTACCTCTGGAGTTATTACTTTTCCTCTTCTTCTTAAGGAATCTATTGTTTGAGTATATATATTTTTTGCTGCTGCATTACCAATTTGGATATACATTTCAACAAGACTGAAATAATCTCTCATTGGTTTCTTATTACCTTTTTGATACTTCCTTAATAGTTCAGTATTCATCAAGTCATTTTGAAGATTTCTGTTTCTTGAATTTGGATACTGGTTTTCACCTCTTTGTGCATAACAAGCTCCATTCTTAATTGTACAGATACCAAGATAGTATGAAGGGCAAGCCAAAGCAGATGTAATATTAATCATAAGAACATTCTGAGGTACTTTCGCATTACCAGCTAAAGCAATTACTCTTGGAACATCGAGTTTTTCTTCTCCGTATATTTCAGCTTTGCTTCTAGTCAATTCATCTAAATCATTGAAGGTTTCTTGGAATAGTTCTTGCTGTTTCTTTTTAATCGCAGCCCATAGAACATTAAGATTTTCCCCATTTATTTTTTGGTCATTATAATATGGGTTCTCATCCTCTATCAATTTTAGTTTATTATATTGATTTTCTGTAATATTTACTTTCATTTTTACATATTTTATAACAATAAATACCTTTTTATTTTGAAATTTAACTTTTTTTATATATCTTTGCATTAAATAACATTCAAATGATACAACCAATTAGGAAAAGAGTAGCAGAAGCCAATGGAATAAAGTCTAAGAGTGGCGGTTACACAGTTATTTTCGATATGAACAACATTATGAAAATGGCTTCAGTAGACCATAAAATGAACAATGATGGCAAAGAATATGGAATAATACTCACATCTATCAAGATGATAGGTGACGTTCTTAGAAAGAAGGACTTTAACTATTGCATTGCTGCATACGATGGCGAGGGAAGTGGAGTCCTTAGATGGGAGTTATATAAGGACTATAAAGCCAATAGGGATAAGAACTATGAACTACATAATCCGAATAAGAGTGAATATGATAAATACATAGAGAACTATGCAAGGAACATCTTGAAGTACTCTAGGGAAAAAAATCAAACAAAAGAAAGTGATGACGAAAGTTTTGCTAGGCAGAAATCTATTATTCAACATATATTAGATGAGCTTTGTATAAGACAATATGAGTTTGAGAATGTTGAAGGTGATGATATTATAAGTTACTATGTTGCATCAAAAAAACAAGATGAAAAGGTAGTTATTGTTTCTTCAGATAAAGACCTCACGCAATTAATATCCGATACTGTTGTAATATATAACCCAAGAAAAAAGGAATTCATAACAAAGGATAATGCAGTAAAGGAGATAGGTGTCTTATCTGAGAATGTGGTTCTTGAAAAAATGATATGCGGTGATGTGTCTGATAATATAAAAGGTGTTAAGGGTGTTGGTAATGAAACACTGGGGAAATTGTTCCCAGAGATAAAGGAGAAGAAAATTGATTTGGGCTTCATTCTGAGGCGTTCTAGGGAGTTGCTTGATGAGAGGAAGGCAAGTAAGAAAAAACCGCTTAAATCGCTTGAAAACATCATTAATGGAGTTACAGATGGATGCCAAGGGGATAGGCTATATGAAATCAATGAGAAAATCATTGACCTATCGAAGCCACTATTGACCGATGAGGCAAGAGAGACAATGGATGAAGAATCTTATGCTCCTATAGATATAAGTGATAGGAGCATTAAAAATATCTATGAGATAGTTAAGGAGAATAAGGTGAACGAGATTTTAGATGAGGAAAAGTTTGGTAATATACTTGAACCATTCGGAAGAGTTATTTTAATGGAGCACAAAAGATTTAAGGCGTATGAGACTGAAAGAAAGAATACAAGAGAATAATTGTGATTGGCTTGAAGGATATCTTAAGAATTTGTTAAAAACAAAGGATATAAAAACATATAATAGAGTTAAGAACCTTATTTATTACTTTCCGCAGATAGTTAATGGGTTATCAAAAAGTAACTTTGAATTGGCGGTTTCAAGACCAGAGGATACTTATATCTGCCTTGGTATGGAAGATAATAGGTATAAGGTATTTGATGATATATATGAAAAGAAAAATGGGAAGGAATTTGAGGCTACCACGTGTGTGGACATCAGATATGTAACATTGGAAGATGTATTTATCAATTTTGGGTTATGATTTTTTTTAAAAATTTTAACTTAAAAATTTGGAGTTTTAACATTTTTTTAATATCTTTGCAACACAATTCAACAAATATGTTTAACTTTTAACAATTTAATTTATGGAAAATAAGGAAATTAAGGATTACAAAGAGGAGAGGTTTGAATTTACCGTGTATGTTAATGACAACATTATCTGTAAGAGAAATTTCAGAATCTACAATTTCATTGAGAACAGTATGAACACATTGGAGTTTAAGGAGAAACTTGATGAAATCGTTAAGTTAATTGACAATGATTTAAAGTCTAAGAGTCGTGTTTATACTTGGTATTATTACAATCCACAAGCACCAGATGAGAATGATGAATTCAATACAAAACTCATTGAGCCTTGGGCTTGTACATTTAAGATTGTAATATCTGACAACAAGAGAGACGTAATCACTAAAATCTGGGATGGTTATGCCTATCCTAAGTACATCCGTGACAAGGTTGACCTAAGTAATAAGAATGTAAAGGTCACAAATAAGGATGGTCAAACATTCTCATACGAGAAGGAAGCATTTTTCAAAGCAAATGAGGGAAGACTTTCATTTGAACATGAGGTTCTGAAGAGAATGATAATCGACAAGCCAGACGTATTGCTTCAGATTACAAAGAAGATTTGCGAGGCTTGTTCCCCCTCAAAGGAGGAGATTAAGGAAAAGGGGTATTTTGACCCTAGAGAAAATGGAAAATATCTCAGCAAGTACACCGTAATTGACGATTATGGCAAGGACGCAAATGGTAAGGATAAGAAATATGCTTATAGTTTGCGCCTAGCAAACAAGAAAATTGAAAAGGATTGGGAACGTGCAGTCATGAACAAGACCAATCGCTATTTCAAGAATCTTTAATAGGAAAATAACAGATTTCAAAGAGTGGTTTTTTTGATGGCTCAAAATAATAAAAAAGATTTAGGATTCCTAGGTGAGAAATTTCAATATAAGCTCACCCATGAGTTCATGGAAAACCACACTTTCTTTGAGGATTTGAGCAGTATCATAGACCAAAACATGTTTACCGACCCAAACCTCAAGACATTTGTTGGTGTAATGAAGAACTTTTTCGAAAGAGAGGGTAACGTACCATCGTATGATATGATGGAGATTGAATTGCGAGATATTTCACACTCTGAAAAAGAGATTGAAACATATCTCGCAATTATTGAAAAAGTTAAGAATACCCCAAGTGACGGTGTGGATAGAATAAAGGACTTGGCTGAGAAGTTCTTTAGACAACAAAATATTGTCAGAACAGCCAACGAGATACTTAGAATCGCAGGAAATGGCGATGTGGAAAAGTATGATACTTGCGTGGGATTATTAAACGATGCCATGACGCAAGGAATACACAATGATTTTGGAGAAAAACCTTTTGACCATATAGGTGAAACTTTGTCAGATGATTATAGAATACCAATTCCAACAGGCATAGGAAAAATTGACGAAGCATTAGAAGGTGGACTTGGTAAGGGAGAGTTAGGTGTTATTATTGGACCTACCTCATTCGGAAAGACAAGCCTTACCACAGCAATGGCTTCACATGCAGCTTGCTGCGGTTATAAGGTATTACAAATCGTATTTGAGGATAGAATTAAGCAGATTCAGAGAAAACACCTTGGGCGTATCACTGGAATTGAAGCAAAAGATTTATCAAAGCCAGAGAATATTGATAGGGTAAGGGAAACAATTGAGAATTTTCCAGATAAGGACAAACTTAATGAGAATCTTAGAATTGTTAAATTCCCAAGTGGTGAGAAGACAGCAAGACAACTTGAGAGGTTTATCAAGAAACTGATTAATAGTGGCTTTAAGCCAGATTTGACGATTATTGATTATTTCGAGTGTCTTGAACATGAAACTGATAGAACAACGAGTAATGAGTTCTCACAAGAGGGTAAAACTATGCGTAGGTTTGAAGCGATGGCTGGTGAACTTGATATGGCTATTTGGATTCCATCACAAGGTACTAAAGATTCAATCAACCTAGAACTAGTTACAATGGATAAGATTGGTGGTTCGGTTAAGAAAGCTCAGATTGCACATGTTATTATGTCTATTGCAAGAACAGTGGATGATATAGCCAATAATAAAGCAACAATAGCTATTCTCAAAAATCGTGCGGGAAAGAGTGGAAAGGTCTTTAATAATGTAGAATTCAATAACGGAACATGTCGTATAAGTACTGATAATGTTGATGAATTGGATAGTTTGTTCGAGCTTAAAAAGAAGCAAGAAGATATAAGACTAAATACACAAAAAGAGATTTTTATGAGCGTTAGAAATGAGAAAAAATAAAAAAAAAATTTTTTCATTTTAGTATAAGTTGGTTATCAGATAGTTGCAATTTTGATGACCAATTTTTTTAATTTTTGATGTTTTTTTTGTGATTTAATTCCATATTTATTTTAACATCAGATGTAAAATTAATGGTTAACCGAATCGAAAATAATAAATTAATGAACAAATAAAGTTTTGCTTTAATGGAAGTAAGAAAGAGCGATAGTTCCTTCGAAGAATATGCCCCTTCGAAGGTGAAACATGGAATCTGTGAAGCGTATGCAGCAACTGGTGAAGTATGTCCTGATGGATTGATTGAGTCTTTAATTAGAAACTTGTTTATCTACGATAAAATATCTTCTAATGAGATACGAAGACAAGTAGAGGAAGCCCTTATGTCTGTAAATAAGAAGGTAGCTAGAGAGTATATAAAGAAGTATGAGGAAAAGGAAGGAAAGAGCAGTACTCTTAAAAAGGATAGCGACTTCATAAAGGATTACATTAACGCTTCAAATGCATCAACAGGTTCTAAGTACGATTCCAACGCAAACGTTGAGAATAAGAACGTTGTAACGTTGGGTCAAGAGTTACATAAGGGAAAGAACATCATGCAGAATAGGTACATTATGCAGAATAAAATCAAAGTATTGTACACTAAGAAGCTTGCAGACCAATACATTAAAGACCTCGAATCACATGTATTGTACAAACACGATGAAAGTGGAACACCAGGATACCCATATTGCGTTGCAATCACAATGTATCCATTCCTCATCGATGGTTTAACTAAAATTGGAGGACAATCTAAAGCACCAACAGACCTTAAATCATATTGTGGTGAATTCATCAATCTCGTTTATTCAGTATCTTCACAATTCATGGGTGCAGTTGCCACCCCAGAGTTCCTTATGTATATGGACTACTTTATAAGAAAGGATTATGGCGATGATTATCTCACAATACTTGATAAGCAAGTTGAGCTAAACAAGAAGGGTAGAACACTTGAACAAGTAATAGAGAATGCATTCCAACAAGTAGTACACTCTATGAATATGCCAGCTGGTAACAGAGGATACCAAACCGTATTCTGGAACGTTGGCTATTTTGATAAAAACTATTTCGATGGAGTATTTGGAGAGTTCAAGTTCCCTGATGGAACAGCACCAAAGTGGGAAACACTATCTTGGCTTCAGAAGAAATTCATGAAGTGGTTCAATGAGGAAAGAACCAAATATGTATTAACATTCCCAGTAGAGACAATGGCCATGCTTACTGATGGACATGACGTTGTTGACAAGGAATATGCCGATTTTACAGCAGAAATGTGGTCTGAGGGACATTCATTCTTCTGCTATTTGAGTGACTCACCAGACTCTTTGAGTTCTTGTTGCAGACTCAGAAACTCTCTTAAGGACGGAGAAGACGATGAACACAACCACACAACACACCAATTCTCAATGGGTACAGCATCTGTTGCAACTGGTTCTAAGTCAGTTATGACAATTAACCTTAACCGTGTAATACAGAATGCCACAAGAGAATATTTCGAGGAATACGAAGGAATCATCCTTAAAGAAGGTCAACAAGTGGATATTGACAAGGTAAAGGATAAGAAACTACTTTATCAATATATCTCAAACGGTATCACTAATATGACCGAGAGGGTACACAAGTACCAGAGAGCATTCAATGAGATTATTAAGGACTTCCTTAACGCTAATATGCTTGACATCTATAGAGCTGGATTCATCAACATGAAGAAACAGTATCTAACCATCGGTGTGAATGGTCTTACAGATGCAGCAGAGTTCTTGTCAATTGACACAAACCTTAACGACAAGTATGAGGAGTTTGTAAACTTAATTCTTGAGACTATCAACATTTCTAACAAGAAAGATAAGACAAGAGATTGTATGTACAATACTGAGTTCGTTCCAGGTGAGAACCTTTCAAACAAGAACTATAATTGGGATAAGAAAGATGGATACTACGTATCACCAAAGCACGTGATGTACAGTAGCTATTTCTTCAATCCAGAGGATACAGAGCTTTCAATCCTTGATAAGATGAAGCTACATGGCAACAACTATGTGAAGTATCTTGATGGAGGACAAGCAGCACACTTGAACATCAATGAGCATCTTTCATTTGACCAGTACAGACAGTTGCTAAGAGTCGCTTCAGAATATGGCTGTAGTTACTTCACATTCAACTGTAAGAACACAGTATGTAACGATTGTGGATACATAAGCAAGGATACCCTTGAGGTTTGCCCTAAGTGTGGAAGCCATAACGTTGACTACTTAACTAGAATTATCGGCTACTTGAAACGTGTAAGCTCTTTCAACGAAGCAAGACAAGTAGAAGAACATATGAGACATTATAATGAAGAATAAAAAAAGATTGGGTACTCTCGCAGTACCCAATTTTAATCTAAAGACAATTGATATGATACAAATATATAGGAAAGAAGGCTGGGTTCTTAACCCAAATGATAAGGTTGTGAATGCAATTCTTAAGAGGTGTGAGAAATGTGAGGGTATATGTCCTTGTATACACGATTCTGAGGACTATGAGGGCAAAGATTTGCACTGTCCTTGCACTGATTACACAATGAGAAATAAATGTGAATGTGGACTTTATATTAAAGATTCTAATTGGGATTATATAACGAAGAGATAATGAAGTATTATAATGCAATGGTGGTATTCGAGGAAATACCGAATGAAATAACGTTGGCGATTAACATAACGAATTGTCCGTGTCACTGTAAGGGTTGTCATTCAAAGTTCCTTTGGGAAGATGTAGGTACAGAACTTACGATAGATGAGTTAAATAGACTGATTGACAAGAACGATGGTATCACAACAGTATGTTTTATGGGAGGTGATGCTACTCCAGAAGCAATAAACACTTTGGCAGAATATGTTCACGAGATAAGAGAACTTAAGGTTGGTTGGTATAGTGGAATGGATAATTTCTATAAAAACATAAATTTTAAATGGTTTGATTATATCAAGATAGGACATTATGACGAAAGTTTAGGCGGTTTGGATAAAGAAACTACGAATCAGAAACTGTTTAAGTTAGTGCATAATAAATTAGAGGATGGTGTTTTAAAAATTGATTTCGAAGATATAACGAAGTTATTTTGTAAGAAAAAGGTGGCTAAATAGTCACCTTTTTATATTTATAGTAAAAAGAACTATGAGAAAAATACTTTATCTTTTATTTGCGTTTACCATTCTAGGGTGCTCTTATAAGATAACTACTAATGGTGGAGAAGAGAATGTTGGAAATACAATGTTAAATTCTATAAATAAGAAATTTTCAATGCAGCAGTTTGATTCTCTGTGTATTGCAGACACTTTGCCAAGGAAGTTGTCTGATTGGAAATTCCTTGGACTTAAGGAATATGAGTCTAATCAAAGGGTTTCATTATTCATGTACATGAAGAGGGATAGTCTTACTGAGTCTGTATATAGGGCAGAAGATACTATGGATGATAGTGTAAAAATAATTAAAAGAATAATTGTTGAGTAAGTATGAATTATGGATTTGTAGCATCTAAGATAGATGGTAGTGAACAAGAATTTAATGAGTTTAAGGATTTTGATATACCAAAGGAATATTCATATAAGAAGTTTCTCCCTGACGTGATTAATCAAGGTCAGAAGCCGATATGTGTTCCTTGCTCAGTTTCAGCCTATATAAATTGGAATAAGAACCTATCAGACGGTGACAACCATCGTGATAATAAGGTTGACCTTATGCAGATATTCAATAACAGAACCAACGAGAGTAATGATGGGATGTCGTTTAAGGATGCTTTTTATTTCTTGAGACATGAAGGCGTTAAAACCGAAAGTGGTATATACAAGATAAACAGATACGCTAAGATTCCTTCTGAATTGGCATTAAAACAAGCTTTGATAATGAATGGCCCATGTGTTGGTGGATTGCTAGTATATGACGATAGGAAATGGCAATTTTGGAAGAAGAATGATTATTCAGAATTCCAAGGTGGGCATGCCATCTCAATTGTAGGCTATAATGACAAGGGATTCATCATAAGGAATTCTTGGGGTAAGAATTTTGGGGAGAGTGGATATGTTCTTCTAGAATATGATGATTTCAATTATTTCACAGAAATATGGACAATTATAGAATAGAAAGTGCAAGTTGGTCTTGCACTTTTTTTATTTATTTTTTAGATAAAAAAACTTATTTTTTAAATACTTATATAAAACATTTTTCAAATGAACAAGAAACAATACTTTGGCATAACATATCCATTTCGCAGTGATGGGTTTCAACATTTTTTTGTCAACGCCAATGGTAGCACTAAAGACAAGGCTAGAAGTGAGCTGATGCATATTGTCTTTACACCAAAGGGACAAAGAATCAGAAATCCAGAGTTTGGAACAGACCTCATTAAGTTCATATTCGACCCAAATGAGAATATCACTTGGGAAGCTGTTAAAAATGAGGTTAGTGAATCTGTAAGAAGATGGTCTAGGGACATAACTCTTAACAATATACAAGTGGTTAAGAATGAAGAGGATGAAGCTGAGATATATGTAAGATTGGATTACAGTGTTTCAGAAGGAAATAAAACAACTAATGATAGTATAGTAGTACGAGTATAATGACTAAAGAGGAATTCATTGTTAAAGCCAAATTAGTTCAAGACAAAGAATACGATTATTCAAAAGTTGAATATAAAGACAATAAAACTAAAGTATGTATTATATGCCCAAAACACGGAGAGTTTTGGATAAGACCAAACGATTTTCTAAGTGGACATATGTGCGGAAAATGTGGAATAGAGACTAGGAGTAAAAAGAAACTTATTTCTCAAGAACATTTTATTGAAAAAGCCAAAACAATTTTTCCACAATATGATTACTCTTTAGTGAATTATATTGGTATGCATACAAAGATTAAATTGATTTGTCCTATTCATGGAAAATTTGAGATTAAGCCATATCATTTACTAAATGGTCATGGATGTAAAAAATGCGGACAGATTTCAAGCCACAATAAGCAAAGAAAAACAAAAGAAAATTTCATTGCAGAGGCTATAAAAATCCATGACAATAAGTATGATTATTCAAAAGTAAAATACATTAATAGAGATACAAATGTTTGTATTATTTGTCCTAAACACGGAGAGTTTTTACAAACACCACATCACCATTTGAGAGGATGTGGTTGCCCAATTTGTTCAGAGAGTAGTTTGGAAAAAGAAATTAGAGTATTTTTGGATAAACTTAGCATTAATTATATTCACAAAAAAACATTTGATTGGCTAGGACAACAACACTTGGATTTTTATCTGCCAGAATATAACGCAGCAATAGAGTGCCAAGGTATACAACATTTTGAGGTTGTCGATTTTTTTGGTGGGGAGAGAGGACTTGAAAAAAGAATTGAAAGAGATAAAAAGAAAAAAATCCTATGTGAGAAAAATAACATCTTCTTACTATATTATTCAACATTTGAATATGATGGCGTATATACAAATAAAGATTTATTAATAAATGAAATTAAAAGACATTAATATATGAATCGTAAGATTAATTATTTAGCTCGTGATTTTGAATCAATTAAAGAAGAGCTGATAAAGTTTAGCAATAAATACTATCCTGAGTTATTTGATGACTTCAATGATTCAAGCATTGGTTCTTGGATGATTGACCTTGTTTCTGACGTAGGCGATTCACTTTCTTATCATATCGACAGACAGTATCAAGAGACAAATATTGATAGTGCGAATCTTAGAAGTACTGTATTGAATATGGCAAGAACCAATGGTTTGAAAATCCCTGGACGCAAAGCATCTTCTTGTGAAGTTGAAATTAGTTGTGAATTGCCAGTTAGTTCTGATAATATATCATTGCCAGATTGGAGATATGCCCCTATATTACAGAGAACTAGTATTGTTTCTGCTGGCGCCTATAACTTTGAGCTTACTGAGAATATAGATTTCAAACAACAGTTCAATAGTGATGGCTATTCGAACAGAAAGATTGTTCCATCTAGAGATAATAATGGTAACATAACTGGATATACCGTCACAAAATCTACCATTGTAATCAATGGTAATACCAAAGTATATAAGAAAGTCATATATTCAAGTGATTTACAGCCATTTATGGAATTTGTGTTGCCAGAGTCTAATGTGATGAACATCGAATCAATTATATTTAAGGAGAGTTCTGATTTTAATGAGAATCCTGAGATATATGAATATTATATTGATTCTGAAGAATATAGAATAACCAAGGAAGCTGTTATGACATACCGTTTCTTTGAATGTGATTCGTTGGCAGACCAATGGAGATTTGGCAGTGAATTCAATAAGGTTGATAACAATGTTGTTAAGGATATATACAATCCAGATGTATATACAGATGTCACACAAGGCAGTGGTGGCACATCAACTAGAACAACTAGATATTATTGTGGTAAATGGAAACCACTAACTCAAAAATTCATTACAGAATTTACTGATAATGGGTATATGAAGATAATATTTGGTGCTGGAAACGTTTATGACAGCGTTCCAACTGGCACTACCAAATATGGTGAGTATGCTGCTTCAAAGATAATAAACAACGATATGTTAGGTATTCTTCCAAAAGAAGGGTGGACTATGTTCGTCCTATATAGAGTAGGGGGTGGTGTATCCACTAATTTAGGGCCTGGTTCTATCAATAAACTTACAATAGCAAATATAGATTGGGGTAATACTGAAGGAACTAACGGTAGTATACGAGGTGATGTTATCAATTCCATGAAGGTTACTAACATCTCAACAGCATTGGCTGGTAAGAATGAGCCATCAACTGAGGAAATCAAGGCGCTTATGAAGTACAATACTTCTTCTCAGAATCGTGCCGTAACTGTAAAGGATTATAAGATTAAGTTAATGCAGATGCCGCCTAAATATGGTGCTCCATTCAGAAGCAGCGTTATCGAAACTAACAATAAGATAGAAATTGACATGCTTGGTTTGGATGGCGATGGTAAACTTACATCATTGCTACCTCAAACTCTAGTAAATAACACAATTGAGTACATGTCTCACTATAAGCAGATAAATGATTATATTGAGATTAGGAGTGGAAGAATCTATAATATTGGCGTTGCTGTTGATTTGTTCATCGATAAGAACTATAATGCAGCCAATGTAATATCAAATGTCATAACAAATATCTCTGAATATTTCAGTGTTAACAAGCACGATATGGGCGAGGATATATTTGTTGGTGATTTGGAAAAGGAAATCAACATGCAAGATGGTGTCATAAGCATTATTAACCTTAGAATCTATACGCTCAGTGGCAATGGATACAGCACAGATGTTTGTCCTCTTCCAACGATAGTAGAAGGTAACAGTTGTGATACGGCTCAAGAGTCACTGTTTAGCGGACAGAAACAATTGGATTTGGACGCAACCCAAAAGGTGCTCTATAGTGACTTCAATTCAATGTGGGAGATTAAGAACCCAGATGGTGATGATATAAGAATACGTTGTAAAAGTGTTTAATGATAATATGTAAGTGTTATGGCTTGTAATTGTAAAAAGAAGATAGAAATAGAAGATAAATATGGTGTCCCAGTGAATGAGACTTTTTTAGAAAAGTGTTATCGATACACATACAGATGTATATTATTTGCCATTGCAATATTAATTGCTTTGGTAGTAACTCCAACACTAGTTTTTATTGCGTTATATAAAATGATTTTCAAAAATAGTGAACCAATAGTATTACCAGAGTTCATGTCAAAATATATGAGATAATTTATGGAAAAATCATATAGAATACATACAAATATATCTAGTGACACAGTTCTCAATGTAAATATGAAACAAGATTTTGATTTTCTTGAAGTCTTGTCATTGAAACTTGCACAGAAGGATGCTTATAAATTACATTCTTCCAACTATGGCGTTATAGTTGGAAGAATTCTTGCTAATGATGCATTTGGAATTCCAAATGCAAAGGTATCTGTGTTTATTGAAAGAGACACAACCGATACCACTGAAATTGAAAATATCTATCCATATAAAGATGTAACAACAAAGGATAGAAATAACATTAGATATAATTTGTTACCAGATTATAGCGATGACGAGTGTTATAGGATTGTTGGAACATTTCCTAGTAAAAGACTTTTATTGGATGATAATACATATCTTGAGGTCTATGAAAAATATTGGAAGTACACAACAGTCACAAATAAAGCTGGTGACTACATGATATTCGGTGTACCTACTGGTTCACAGCAAGTTCATACTGATATAGACCTTTCAGATATAGGTATTTTGTCACAAAAACCACGTGATTTTATCTATAAAGGTTATAATATAACTGAATTTGATAATGCAAACCAATTCAAGGAAAGTACCAATCTTGATAACTTAAGACAGATTATTTCACAAGATAAGAGCATATTTGTATATCCATTTTGGGGTGACATAAATAACGGTATCGCAGCGATTACAAGATGCGATATGCAAGTTGATTATAAGTTCGAGCCAACTTGTATATTCATGGGTTCTATTGTTTCAGATAATGATGCTAATGCTATTGGGCATAAGTGTGCTCCAGATGAAGATAACGGTATGAATAATCAATTAGTGGCTGGTGAAGGTACTATTGAAATGATTCGTAAGACAGTCGATGGATTAGTTGAAAGTTATCAAATACAAGGAAACAGACTTATCGATAGTGATGGTGTTTGGTGTTATCAAATACCAATGAACCTTGACTATGTTGGAACTGATGAGTATGGTAATATTGTTCCAACAGATAACCCAAACAAAGGTATCCCAACTAGAACTCAAGTTAGATTCAGATTTAGTAAGACTGAAACTGGAGATGAGGGATATTCTAGACACACAGCGAAATACCTAGTTCCAATGAATCCATTGATAATGGAGGACAAAGATGGTAACAATATAACCCCTAGGTCACAAGTAAGTGGTGCTGATTTTGAAAAATTATATAACTTTGGTTCAAATACACCACAAAGCTGTTTTCGTGACCTTTATTGGAATAACGTGTATAGCGTAAAAAACTATATACCAAAGGTGCAAGTTGCCCATAGACCGTATTCAGATAACTATGGGGCATTAAAGGGTTCTAATATAACAGATAATCAAAATCCAATACCATTTAATAAAATGAGTATTGACATACCTTTCATGTATATGATTGTATGTATATTGTTTACTATTGTATTGGTCATTATAAGCTTTATTAACGTACTTGTATGTCTTTTAAATGGAATGATACAATTAATAAACAATGTCTTTGGTTTGCTTAAGAAACCTTGGCCTATTAAATATTTGTTTAAGTGGATTCCAGATATTCCATATATTCCATGTATACCATTATCAGCTGGTTTAACAGAAGGTAATGTTATGTATCTTCCTGGCTGCTATTGTGGAAAGGGAAAAGATGCTGTTGATTGCGACCCAGAAATGCCAAATTGTAGGAAAAGTGACAATAATAGTGAACTAAAAGATAAGGTACAACAAAACCTTGCACTACAATATAATGTCGTAAAATTGGATTTATACCAAGATTGGATTAATGGTTGTCTATACATGCCTTTGTGGTATTGGAAAAAAACAAAAAAGCAAACCTTTTTGTTTGGATTATTCTCTAGAAGCGCAAAGAATGAGTTTTGTGACTGTAATAAAAGATACAGTAGATTAAAGACATATGTAACTTGCGATATTCCATATAGTGATGAAAGCCTAACGGTTAATAGTGATGTTGCTTCCAATGATTCAATTACAATGTGGCATAAAAGGGAGGCAAAACAAGTAAGATATGAAAATGGCTTAATAAAAGGTGTTAAGAATAAAGATGGTCTTACAGTATATTATTATGTAGCAATGCAACCTGTTGATGAGGGTGAATACCAATTAATCAGTAATCGTGAAGCTGGTTTTAAGGCAATAAGATTATATGCTACAGATATTATTTTGTTGGGTAATATAAATGAAGATAACTTGTATGGTATACCACAATTCTTTAAGGTATTACCTTCAACAACAGCAAATATACCACCAATTGCGTCAATTGAAGAATCAACAAGCGAAGAAGATACCGATGTTCCAAAATACGATGCAAGTGAAGGTAAAGATAGTGGAACATCAATTACTACTGGTATGGACTGGGGCTATCGTGGCGATTCAGAAACTCCAGCTTATAAGACTGGACTTTTTATTGACTTGTTCTGCACATATGCTGAAACAAGACTTAAATCTTGTATTAATGTTGAAAGGCTGAGTGAACTTGGTGTTAGTTTAGATATGACACACAACATGGCATATTCAAATGGTGGAAACGGTATACAAACTGGTCTTATCGAATCAGATGGATTTATCACCAAGTATGAACTTGATGATATGAATAACCGTTCAATGTTCGCAACATTGAATCATTTGGGATTTGTGCCACAAGTATATCTCGATGAAATTGGCGCTAAGTATACTACACAAGTCGAAGATGAAAATACTACATATCTTGTACCAAAGTTCAAATATATTTTCCCAACTGATTTTGATGGAAGAATGCAAGGTCCAATGAATGCCTATAAAGGAAACTTTGAACAAGCAATGTATGATGAACAAGATGAAGCATATCTTACCTTCAGATTTGGTGCAGAAAACTATAAGAAAGGTGAAATAGGTAAATATCATGGAAGGATTAGACACTTTTATCATGCAAAAGGTAGTGATTATCATATGCCTTTGTATAATAATTCATTCTATTTCTATTTTGGTATTAACAAAGGCAATACTGCAATTGATAAGTTTACCAACCTTTTCTTGGCTGAATGTGTACAAAACAATAAAGACCCATTCTCTCTTGATGTAGAATCAAGACCTAGGTCTTATTGTGCTTGTCCATATAAAGGTAATCATAAGAAGGATTCCTATGCATATATCAAAGTCATATTAGACGATATACAAGCACCATTCTCATATTCATTATATGATTCACTTGATAATTTAGTTGTTGGTGAAAGCGATATGACAGCTACAACATTCACCATTGGCGATGTTGAAGATGAAGGTAAAGTTAAATATCAAATACCAGTAGATGACGATGATGACCCTAGCACTCCAAAGGTTTATGAAGCGGTTGAAAATGATTATGGTCTAACTGGTTTGTCTAATCAAATATATAGTTTAACCGTTATTGATGATAATGGTAAGAAAGTTTCTAGTAAAATAGAACTTGATATGCAAACAATGTCGTTTGCTTATGCCTCATATAAACTTGGTACTAAGTTCTATAATACATCAACGTCTAGAATGAGTTACATTTGTAACGAGGAAAACGATTATTATGGTAGAATTGTATTAAGTGGTTTCTCTGTTGATGGTATGAATTGTGAACTAGATATGCCAACTGGTGATATAGTTCCTCCTTCTTATAATCCTGACTATGATGGTTTTATAGTGTTCATTAAATTAAAAAGAGTAGAAAATGGAGAAACCGTATTCCAAACTGGTGAAATCTCTGAAGGATGTTATGTATATCTAGCAATTAAGAATTTGGAGTCAGAACATGTTGGAGATATCAAGAAATGCTTTTGTAATGGTGAAACACCTAGAATAAGAATATATGCTGATGGAGAAGGGGCAAACGCAACAAAGTATATGCAAATCGATGTCTATCAACCAAAGAAGTATAGCATTTCAATGTATCAAGTGTGTAATGGTAAACTAATAACTGACAACTCTTATACAGAGATTGTTAGAGTATTTAATGGTGAAAACTTTAATGCATTCTTAAATGATATGCCAGTAAGATTTATGCTTGGAACAAACAGTGACGATGAAAACGCATCAATATCAAATACAAGTATGTTCTATAAGAGTGACCTAATCGAGAATGCCACTGATAGGAATATTTGTGGTTGGTTTGGTGTTCACCAAGAAGACTCATATCAATTTGGAAGACCAGATACAATAACTGTGTCAAGAAACCAAGTTGTATGGGAGGATTTCATTGATTTTGGAAATGCTAGTATAACGTCTCCTTCTGTCAAACTATTAATTATTAACTATAAGTTTAAGAAAATGTTTAGTTTGTCTGATGCTGTATATACAACATATGAATTTAATTATCATGCAATTGGTGGCGTACAACCAACGTTGTATAGAAGTGTGTTACCAGCGTATGCTGACTCAAATAACGCAAAATCAACATATTATTTGGATGATGTTAACATGGCAACCGTAACAAAGAAGTATCCTAATATAATTGGAAATAACTATAGCGGTGGATGGGGTATTAGAGAAGGTGTTAATAACCCAAGATTAAATACCTATGATGGACAATATGAACGTGGATATTATGCCAATACTGCAATTGGAAATTATTTTGCGGCATTTAGTAACAATGGTGGATATAAGAACAAGAAAGAATTAGACCTTAGTATGTCATCATTGAGAAGTCCTAGTTTCGCATCTGTTAGCCCTTACGATAGTAATACACCAAAAGAGATTGGAAAGATTATTAAAGGAAGTATTGGCAATTTTGAGCGTGTATATAAACGTTTGCAACATCCACAACATCTAGATAATGATAGAAATAGAAATACGTTACCATATCTTAGAGCAATGGCAGTTGATAGAAGACTAGACTATGATTTAACATTCATAGGACCAGTTATAGGCTCTACTTTTAGTCTATATGAAAATCCTACAACCGAAGGAACGTTGATAGATAAAAATAGACCTTGGAAAGCTGCACGTATATTTGGTACTGTTTATGGTGGAATTGAGATGTCATATGATTCTGATTTTAGTATAATAAGTGCTGACACGACCACTGATGATGATGGTAATCTTGTATCAGTTTCTTCTAATAAATTTTTGGAATATAGTTACACTATATCACAAGGTGACAGCGATGCTAAAACTATTTATAACAAACCAACTGACGTGTTTTGGGATGGTGACACATCAACTGCTAATAAAACCATGAATAAACGTTTTTATGAGGCAACATTATGTGGCGTTGATATAAGAAATTATTTCTGGTCTACTTTTAATAAAAATAGACTTAGCAAGTTCATCACTGACCCGTTACCACAAGGACAAGGCGGTAAAGGTTTGGATAAACTTCGTGCGACACCTAATCCTTATGTGTTCTCATATCCATCAACTCAAACGAACTTATATAATGGTGATTTTAATAGAGAGGATGTAATAAGACCAAATAATTATCCTACAAAGAGGTTTATTGATGTGTGTAACATATTGCCTTTAGGTACTTATAATTTTAGGGTAACTTCATGTTCCTATGGTGGTGTTCAGACTACTATAAATGAAGATGCCACCATTTCTGCTGAAGTTAAGGAAGGTGAAACTTTCGATTTGGATTTTGAATTTGATAAACCAGTTCGTTTTATGCAGCCATCATCTAATAACAGAACTTTAGGAAACGTTGAATATAGATTAAACGGCACTTCTGATGGCTACAGCCTATTCATTGCAAATGCAGCTAACTTAATATTTACCATATCACAAAAAAGCGCAAATGACTTTGACATATATACTAGATTACCTAGATTGATTAGAGTATTGCCATACACAGAAATAAATCGAGATGGTGTAATTATTAAAGTTGATGGAATTACTTATATTAAAACCACAACTCCAAATGGTGAAATAGCGGCTGAGAAATCGCTTGATGATGCGATGAACAACGTTACATTTTATCAATTTAGAGGAGATGCATCAATAATAAGTTTGCTTTTTGGTGGTCATGATGTTGTGTTACCAGAAGGATTTGAATATAGAGAAGAATTACGTGATAATTATAATAATGAAATCTGGGGTAGATTCTTATATAATACATCAGATGAAAGTTACGTAACATCAGATAGTGATGCATTTAATAAAGTTACTTTCATGAAATCACTCGACCATAATGTATTTAACAGTGTTAAGGCGTTTTCAGTATTAGTTGATAGGGTATATGTTAGTAATGCAGATAATATGTTAATCAATAACATAAGGACTATTGAAATTAGTGAGTTTATTGACGTTAGAAATATTCTACTCAAATTCGATAGTGGAACTGCTGATAATCCTTTAAGTTATGTTGAATTAAGGAATTTGGAAACTGAAGTGGAGGTAGAGACTGAAGAGGAAGAACCAACTACTAATGATGAAAGTAATGAAGGTAACGATACTCCGATAACTGATGATGAACCAAGTGAGGAAACAGAAGAAGGAACTGGTGAATCTAAGATTTACACACAAACAGTAACATTCCAAATGTGTATTAGATTAACCGGAGACCCATCTACTGGTTTAACCAACCAAGCATTCGTAGATTTTAGTAATATGTCATTCTCTTTCATGTTTAGAAAGGATAATGACAGTGAGGATGAATATTATGTAGATTGTAGTACTGTTAAGATGATGAATGAAGAGACATACGTACAAGATGGAAAAATCTTGCTACAATTAACAATGAAATGGTCTCAAGAAATGGGTATTATGAACGATGATACTAATCGTAGTGGTAGGTGGCGTTGTTATATGTTAGCTAAAACAAGTTCAGGTTTCTCTTATAAAATTGGAGACTTCTTGTTGCAAGCACCAGTTCAAACATTGCCAACAGACCCTAATACTCCTCAAATAACAATAGCGTATATTCTTAATTAATGGATACAAACATTTTTCTTGATGAGTTTAGTAGTAAGAACTCAGTTAGCAATACAAGTGGGTTAAACGTGTCTTTGGGTGGTAAAAGGAAACTTATACCATCCACAGACACCTCATATATCATAAGTGCATACGAACAATATGAAAAAGAAAGAAAAGAGTGTAATATTATACGTCTTACATGCCAAGTTAATCCTATTTGTACCAATGTACTGTTTAATCGCATAACAGAAATTGTTAAAGATGAGGGTAGTAGTGGTATTACAATGATTAATTATGGTTTTTGCGGTACACCAAGTACTAGTACTTATGATGTATTTAATTGTGTTAAATACAAAGAGCCTACTATGGAGTTTTGGAGTGGAAATACTGCATTTTATCAAAGTGTTGACAATAGAGCCACTACTTTATCTCATTCTACAACCATAACACAAGCTGTCATTTCATCAAGTAGAGATTACGAAAATGGTCAGTGCTTCGATGAAGTTAACTCCAAACATCCAACTAATGCTATTAGGGATATGCAGTTGTCAAAAGAGGATTCAAAAGGATTACCTTTTATATATCATTGCGGTTTAGACATCTTCAATAATCATTTATTAAGAAGTAAGACATTTAAGCCAGTTAATAAGTTTCCTTATGAAGTTGAAAAAAGTGGTTGTGAATCATCACATAGTAGTAATGCATCATATGGAGCATTCAACACTATTGCTGATGTGATGAGGGATATTAATGGTAATAAGGTTATTGAAAAAATGTATTTTCCAATATCAGCCCAAATAGATGGTAATACAAAGATTTTGGCTAGGCATTTGTATGAATATGATGATATATACTCATTTAAAGATACCATTAATTCAAAACTTCTTGATAAATACAATGGATGGCTTGGTTTTCCAAATGCATCTAAGATAAAGTCATATGATGAATTCGATTCTAACGAAACATTAGGTATAGAAAGACCTTTGATGTATATGAATGGTGGTGATTTTATAGATATGTATCCGTCTAGGGATTTATATTCTTTTATACCGAAATGGAACGAGGCAAGGCATAGAATCGAGAAAAACTGGAACTATTGTATAACATATCCTAGTTCTTCAACAACTATTGGTTTCGAAGATATTATAGAGACCAATGAGAACTTGAATGCATTAAAAACGATGTATTTCGATGAAAATACAATTGCCGATAATGGTGCTAGCCAGCTTGTAATCTATAGTGTTACAAAACATGGTTTATCTGTTGGAGATTATGTAAATATTTATAGGACTTATACCGAAAATGGAAAGACGAACAATGAGATGGTAATTGAAGAAGCTGAGGTTAGTGATGTAGCAGATGATTACATATTTACAGTATTTGGAGCTACAACAAAAATCAGTAATTCATGGGTTCAAGTGACTAAAAATGATATAGTTGCCAAAAAGATAATTTTAGATGATATAGAATACACATTAAACGAAGGTAAACGAAGTTATTTTTATAGAGAAGACGATGATGGAGAAACGCATAAGTATTATATTGTAAATTCTCATTCAGATAGCAATGGATATGTAAATTTTGATGAAAAATCCCAACATATTTCTTATAAAAAAGTTGTTAACGGAATTGAGTGTGATTATTACGTAAGAATATTCTCAAGGCTTCCAAACTTCAAGTTTGCAAGTGGTACAACAAGCGAATATGACTTGTATGGCGGCAATAGCACCATGATTAAAACATATCAAGGCCCAAAATATGACTTTGAAAGTCATGTTTCAAGACTTGCATTTGCAAAAAACATATACTCTGATGAGGTTGGGGAAATAGTGTTTACTGATGATATAGATATATCTAATATAAAGGATAACCTAGGAAGACCAATTACATCATTATATTTAACAATAATCAAGAATAATAAAGGTTATAAAGAGTGGTATGGTTTTACAAATAAGCCAACACAATGGAAAATTAGTGAAATTGCTAATAGTACGGTAGAATATTCTCACTGTTTTGGTAAGATAACTTGTGGGTTTGAGCTTTCAGATGAATCAGCAGATGAGACTAATATAAGAAATATAAAGTCTATAAATAATAGTGGTATAAATGGTGGATATAATTGTAGTCTAATCAATGATAGTAGAATATATAATTATACTTCGTCATTAGGCAGTATATATGGAATAGATGAAGATGAGGTATGGTTCTACAATGATATTAATTTCTATGGTGATTTATCATGTTACGATAGTTTCAATGCTGTAGAAGAACACATACAGCCTATGCTGCATAGATTCAATACAGCCCAAAGGGAATCCAATAGGTCAGCATCAAATGACTACTTTAAATCATATGTATATGATGAAATCTATAATGATGACTATGATAAGAATGATAGATATGTAATTAAAAGTACTGCTGTAACTGATGCCAATAAAAAGAATGAGGGATATTATTATGTACCTCATTATGAAATACCTATAAAGAGCTTTGATAAGTTAAACTCAATAATGCCTACGTTCCTAACTATTAGGTCATTAGTTAATGCGCCTAATGGAACTAGAATTACTTGTTTGCAAAACCACTTCTTAGGTGTTGGTGATAAAACCATGATATATAATACAGAAACAGATGAATATTTCTATTGTATAACAACAAGTGCAATTAATGAAAAGGTGTTCGTGTGTGATATCTATGATGAAAAGGGTAATAAGACTGATAAGGTTCCAGATTTGTTCTCATCGTCATCTAATATCTTGTATTATAAGCTGTGTAAGTTAGATAATATGAATATACCTTCTTATGCACATGTAATAAAAGACGGAAGCTGTAGATTCATTTGGAGGAATGTTAATAATAACGGAACAAATTCTTCAGACAAATCGATTGAAACATATCCATTTACTAATGGGGCATTCTATATTAATAGACGAATCGATTTATATGTAAAGAGACAAGACCCATTCGGAAATTATGGTTTATATTCTGAGGATGATATAATTGGAAGAGAGATGGAAATTGAGAAAGAAAATAATTATGTTAAAGACAAAGAAATAAAATGTTAAAATACAGTGTTAAACTTACTGAAAACGATTTCAAAGGCAATAACATAGTTTGGAGAGAAAAATATGTAGCACTAGATTTATCGTTTATTTCTGGTGTTACAAACTCATCATACCATCTTGAAAAATATAATACCATTTCAGTTAAAAGTCCATTGACTAATAATAATTCAGTTCTAAGACTTGAAACTGAGGTTGTTACTAGGACTGGTTATGTAATTGCAATTGGTAAAAAATATCCAATAGAAACGTTTAATGGGATTAGTTATGTTTGTATAAACGATAGATTTTTTTATAAGAATAATGATAAGTTTACCATTAAAGATTGGCAATGCGAGAAATATATCGAGAAAAGTGGGAAATATATACCAACCATCGTTGAACGAGATATTGAAGTTACCCCTACTAATGGCTATATTAAGTTGGATACTGTTTATTGGATTGAAGATGGTTTTGTTACCATAGATGGTACTAAATATATTTTTGACAAAAACGAACAAAACCAAAATGGAACTATTGGGTGTATTAAATTCACAGATAATGGTAACACAATCGATAAACCAACAGACTGTGATAGTATGTATTTTATGCCTTATGATGATTATTCTTTAGTGCATGATGTATGTAAGTTTAAGGGGTATTCATTCACATCCATACACCATAAGGTAAATGACCTTAAGTTCTGTGAATATTTCTTCTATGTCAAATATCTTGATTATTATTGTCCTATAATACAAAGTGGTAATACATTCGTTTCTCAAGTGCCTTATAATGGTAATGTCAGCAATGTTATAAATTATACAGTATCTGCAAGTACTGACGATGACACTAGTGCATTTGTTGTAACGATAGGTAATGATGTTAAAGATATTAATGATTTACGTAAGTTTAGATGCTTTATCACAATAGATGGAACAGAATATACGGCTAATTATGACTATAGAGAAACTAGTTCATCAAGATTTATAATGGCATTGCTTGAAAATCAAGGTGTTACAATTGGCATTGGTAATGAAGTGACATTTATCAATGCTTCAAATGATGATGCTTGTTATATAAATGTTGAAAGTGGAACTGTATTCTATAATGGCGTAAAATATTATGTTGAGGATAAGTTATTTGATAAAGCAATAATCAATGATGCTGAATATGATGTAACATATGATAAATTAGATAGTTCAATTGCATATGTAGATATTGAAGGTGAACAAGTTCCAATGAAATATGATGAAAATGCTAGTAAGCCATTAACAAGATATGGCTTAGTTATAAGAAGCGATGAAATTGTAGCGAATGAATCATATGAAATTGTATCTTATTCTGGTGTAACCATTGAAGGCAAAAACTATATCGTGAAAGATGGTTTGGCAAGACTCACTTTGCCAAATAAGGTTAAATTTGTTGTTGATGACATAAAAGGTGGTTCTTTGTTTATTTTAAAACCATTAATCAACCCTAACGATTATCCATCTGACTTTATTAAGAATAAAGAGATAGAACTATCTAATATGGTAGTTAACAATAAATCTCAGTATTCACTAGAAGCTGATAATATTATATTTGGAGCAAAGACCATATCCAAGGAATCTGTATTTTCAGATGTAACTAGCCCAATTACGAGTGACGATGCTTACAGAATATTTGATAATCTCATAATTGAAGATAAGAGCGGGTATGTAAATATTCCATTAAATCTCAGCAACGATACAGCTCTTAATCTTTTACAAAGTGAAGTTGTTAAGAAAGATTTCTGTGAGAAGGAGAGAGATAAGAGAATCAATCGAATTGTGGATTTGGAAAAGGATGTTTATACTCCTAAAATATTAACAAGTAATAGATATGTAGGTTCAAGAACTAACTTTAGTCCAGTACACACGATAAATATAAATCTGCATTTTAGAACTAGAGATTTGGATAGTTGGAAAGTAAATGAAGATTACAATAATGTTTCATACAGTGGTCTTTGTAACTGGTTTATTACTGATTATGAACCATATAAGTCAATGATTAATGCAATAAGTGGAACTAGTGATGACAATTTAAGGGAAATAAAATACGCCAAGTTAATTGAACATTCAGATTTATTAGGTTTTGTGTATTTTGATAATAATGATGTGTTTTATCAAAAATCTAGGATTTCTAAATCTTTTTTGAGGCTAAGTTTCTATGATTCAACAGACCCACAAAAACAATCATTGTTGGCGACATCGACAGTGTTTATGAATGAAAATTCATTATATAAAAAATACATTGATAATTCAAGGAAGGGAATAAATACATTTGTAAATTTCTCTGAAGATATAAATAAATGTACTATAAGTGATAAAATAAGAGTTAGTGGCGAAAGACTAGCGAATAAAAAGGAATCAGAGCATTGTGATGACGATGATAATTTTGTTATTGTAAACTATATTGATGATGAAGGTTTTTCACAATCTTATTGTGTTTCACTTAAGGAAGATGGAAAGAGATTGGATTCTAGATTTGTAATCAATAACAAATATTCAACAGATACGTCTTCTGAAGGGTTTTATATCTATATGTTTAGGGAATACTCTGAAAATTTACACCCAAAACCTATTTATATGAAAGTTGAATTCAACCACGCTGGAATTGGTAAAACCATACCGTTCATAGTTCCAATGAAATGGAGTGGCGAAACTGATAGTATTGAGGTGTATCCAGAAAGGAAACTTACGTTATCTGCCAACACAGTAGTAGGAACTAATGAATCAGACCTAAAAATGCTCAAGAAGGGCATTCCATTATCATATGTGTATGCACAGTCATATGTCCCATTATATGCTGTCTATGACTTTAAAAACAAGGAATACGCCTATACTTTCGATGATAGATATGTAACGATAGATGACAACGGTAATGTAATCTTAAATTTATTTGAGATTAAAATCATGAATGACACGGAACCAGATAGTAATTACGGAACAGCAGTAATAAATGTAAATCCAAAGTACAAATGAGAAAAATATATAAGACAATATCATTAGAACCAATGACTAGCAGACTGCCTAGTATATGGCCAGCCTATATGAATAATGACCCTAATCCTTATTTTTTTGATGATAATCATTTAAAGGAAAGGGGTTATTCATATACTAGTAATTATGGTATGACACCAATGAATATTGTAGTGCCTAGTGATATTTCCATACCATATATGGATAATAATCACTGTCTAACTTGTGATAGGTCTGTTAGTGGTAATACTTATACCCCAACAGTTATAAAAGAGAGTGAAGCAAGAGAAAATTGTGATTTGTGCGAATGCCGTATTATATCTTTTGAACGTTTAAGTATTTGGTATCATAAATTCAAAGAATATTATAACCTTCTTAACAATTATGGTCATTGTGGTGTAAAATATGGTTCAGCAGTTGATTATTATTATAATGAAGGTGGTGATATTAATCCAAGGGAAATTACTAGTGCAACGAGGAATAATAATTGTATAACATTAAAAGGTGAATATTATACAAAAACTATAAATGGAAAAACATATATTCCAAGCGGAAAAGAACTATACGGCAATCCTACTATCTCTGATGGTATACTTAAAATTAGTTATATAGATTCAATTTCGCATATAACTGGAACAACAGAAGTACCATTGTATGAAATTATCAGAGTTAAAAAAGGTGCTGAATATTTGTATTATGGTAATGACTTACAAACATATGTTAATCTAGATAATGAAATAAGATTAATGGGAGGTGTCGTTAGTTCTTCAACAATAGAATCTAGCGAATGCGAATATCAAATCATCGAAAGTGTTGACAACGGTTTCTATAAATGGATTTGTCAGAATGTTATTCCAACATATATCATACCAACGGAATATCAAAACTATTGGGGCAGAACCACATTATATTATCCAGATGTAATTAAATGGATTGGATGGTTTACCGAAAGACTTAATTATAATAATAAGAATTGTAAAGATGTTAGTGATTGCTGTGATTGCACAGAATATGTAAATCGTGGTGGAAATAGTGTTTATACCTCAATGACAAGTTGGTATAGTAGTATACAAAGTAAAATTATTTCTAGTCTTCCAAAAGGAAAATATCCTTACATGGATTTGACACATTATAAGTGTTATGAGCCATTCCATATTTTACCAATTGAAATACAGAATTCTATTGAGGATTTGGGAGAATTCACTATATTTTGTGAAGAGTATAAGGTTGGCGTTGACTATAGAGTTGCAAATGGCTATGGTGCTACTGAAAATACTAGAAGTGGAACGGTAGTAACTAATAATGATAACGTCATGCAACTTAAAGATGAAAAAAGGGGTTATAAGTTTAATAGTACCTATATGGAGAATGAATTTGATGAAAGCTCTTGGGATTCTTTGATATCAGGTAACACCTCTTACCTTTATGATATCAATGAAAACATCTCAAAAAGTGGTTATACATCATCAAAACTTAAATTTATTCATTTGGATAATTACTTAACTGATGATGTTGGTAATATTATAGAAGGTATATATGATGTTAGTGGGCATACGAATCATCAACCTGCTGAGGGTACGGTGTTAGAGCCTTTATATCAAATTGGTGTTATATCAAATGTAACAAATGTTGATGGACATGATGATATGTTTAAGGGTGATGTCATTAATTCAATGAAATTCTATTATAAGACTGTTGATGGAGAAATTGGAAGTTCTGCTGTAACCATTAGCGATAGTAGTGTAAGTATTAAAGGCACAATTAGTGGCATAACTAAAGATAGTAATAAAATTTGTGATGATGACATTTATTGTGATGTTAACTATAATGTTGGTAACATATACACATTAAATAATAATGAATTATCATTAACTTATAGTGGCGTTTCATACACAGAGACAGTTCAATTTGAAAAGGCTAGGGTGGAATATTATTTGAAACAAAGATTAAAGGGTTCATCGCCTAGTGATGTAAGAAAAGTTGACACCCATTCAATCAGTTACCCAATATATGTGTATAGATTGAAACAAAAGGAAGAACTTATAGATGATAATCCATATGGGGCTACATATGCCGATAATTTATCAAGAATAGATTATACTTTAAGAAACGAAAATGGAAAATACATAAGGAAATCTGCTTATAAATTTGTTTGTAAAAGTTGTGGATATAAATCGAAGGAAGACATAAATTCAAGCACATGTCCTAACTGTGGCAGTAAAAATTGGGTTGGTGGTGATATATTATTACCTATAGTCAAGGAAGAATATAGGGTTGGTGTTTCAGCCCCAGAAAATATTAAGGGGAATATTTATATAGACAGAGGAATAAACTCTGCATTTGAAAAACATCTGAAGCTTGGTGAAGTAGCATCTTTGGAGGCTTTGGAGAATTACGGCAATAATTACTTTAAAATAATGGATGTTTAAATATGGGAGCTTTAGGAGCATACGGTTTATCAATTCCAATAAACATTAAGGATAGTGAAATAAGCAATTTGGTGGACATTTCTTTTTGTTATCATGAAACAAGAAGTTATGATTCAATAACGAATGCTGCATTTAAGACACTTCCATCTGGAGTTCTAACACGTGCAAAAAGAGAAGATGGTACTGATGTGGTTGAGGGCATGTATAACCTTCAGCTACCACTTAGTGAATTCAATAAGAAAGGATTCTATACAGTTTATATAAAACCAAGAGAGATTAGGGCAAGTATAACTGATATTGGTACATTGACTGCATTCCCAGATGTTAGGGGTATTGTATTGGATACAACTAGAATTAATAGTGACTACCTTAAAGAAAAGGCTAGAAAGAACAATGAACTTACTGGCTATCGTATCGTTTTCCTTGATGATAATAATGGCAGACAAGATTATTATAGGATAATTACATCGAATAATAAGTGTGAACCAGTAGTTACAATGCCAGCCACATCAAGCGATAAGACATATACATATCGTTATGAGGATAGTTCGACATTAACATTCATTACGGTATCACCATCAGCAGCAGCAATGTTTAAAGATAATCAAAGCCCATACATAGGCAAGGTTGGACAAAATATTTTGTTGGTTAATACACTGTTCGAACCAATACAACTAGATATTGAGATGTGTGAAAATGATATTGACACCGTTAGTGATATGCTTAAAGGTAGTCAACTTAGAGACCTTGATAATGGTCTTATCACTACATTTAATAGTAATGGTCAAATTTATCACCAGAAGGAGGTTTACACTCTTAAAGACCAATATACTGGAAAACCAGTCTTTGAGGTTGCAAAGGAAAAGACAAATGGCATTGATTTTTCACAAACAATTGATGACAAATAGTTTGGAATTTTAATTTTTTTTCAATATCTTTGTAGTTATGAGTAGAAAGTTAACGACAGAAGAATTTATTGAACGAGCAAGAAAGGTTCATGGCGATGAATACATTTACACAAATACAGATTTGGAACACCGTGATGAAAAGGGTAGAGTGTGCATAATCTGTCCTAAACATGGTGAGTTTTGGCAGATACCTAGTAATCATTTGAATGGACAAAAATGTCGTAAATGTAAATATGAAATGATGTCAGAAAAATTTTCTATGAAAACTGATGAATTTATTTCTAAGGCTAGGACTATTCATGGTGAAAAATATGATTATTCTAGAAGTGATTTAGACAATAGTGATGAAAAGGGTAGAGTATGTATAATCTGTCCAATTCACGGTGAGTTTTGGCAAAGACCAGCGTATCACCTAATGGGCGGTGGATGTAAAAAATGTGGAGTAAATTCTGCGCATTTAAAGCAAAAATATGACAATAATAAATTTATTTTTCTAGCTAAAAAAATTCATGGGGACAAATATATCTACACTAAAACTGACATGAATAATAGAGATGAAAAAGGCAGAGTATGTATTATATGTTCTAAACATGGTGAATTTTGGCAAAGGCCAGAAGACCATTTAAAAGGTAATGGGTGCAAGTTTTGTCATTATGAAGAGCTTATAAACATTAGAAGACTAGACGTAGATAAATTTATAGAGAAATCTATAAATGTTCATGGCGACAAATATATTTACGATAAAAAAACAATAAATTATATTAGTAGTACAATTGAAGTTCCTATAATTTGCCCTAAACATGGTGAGTTTTGGCAAACTCCAGCACACCATTTAGGTGGTTGTGGTTGTCCTTTTTGTAGAGATAGTAAATTAGAAAAATATACTAGTAATTTATTAAAAAATAAGAGCATTCAATTTATAGAAAAAGTAAATAAAAAATATTTTGTTTGGCTTGATAGACAGCATTTAGATTTTTATTTACCAAAATATAACATAGCCATTGAATGTCAAGGAGAACAACATTTTGTCGGCTGGAATCATAAAGATGAATCTTTAAAGCATATTCAGTCACTAGATAATAAGAAAAAACAACTTTGCGAAGAACACAACATTAAACTATATTATATCAATTATGATGAGAATGTTGAAACTAAACTAAATGAAATATTAGCAGAATCATGCCAAAGTTTATAAAAACACATAGTAACTATGTACTAAAGTCATTTCATCAATCTATAAATGATGGTACAATATATGAGAGAGATATTACGACAATAGGCGGTGTTGGTAATTTTCCTTCATCACAAACCCCAATTTATCGTTCTAATAACTTTATTATTACGGTAAGAAATGATAGTGGTATCTCAAACCAATATAATACTAAAGAATGGGATAAAAACAGTACTAGTGGTGATATTTGGACAGTATCATCACTAGAAGGTCTTGTATCCACTGATGACAATGATAATGATACCAAGATAGTATTAAAGCAAGATTATTATGATTTCTGTGATTTCTGCTATTATGGTTCATTGTCTGAAATGCTACGTTCATCAATAACTGATATTATAGACAGATTTCCAGGAGAACTGTATGGGACAAGCAATAATGTCTATTATACCGAAACAAAGACAGTTGATGGGAGCATAATCGAATCTAGACCAATATTGGGTTCTGAGGATTTAAAATATATCGTCAATCCTTTTGGCATTAATATGCATTCTAGGACAAAACCAGATGATGTGACGAATACCCTCAAGTATTTTGCCAATGGTGGATATAATGCATATACAATAGATAATAAGCAAGTAACTGCTTGGACATCAACATACTATTATTCAGAAAATGTTGGTAAAAATGAGTATATAAGATATACGGCAACCACAGATTCCACAGAAGTTACAAGTGAAAGCGCAACAACATATTATCCATGCAAGGGTGATAAAGTTGCAGACATAACCTTGAAAACAGCATCAGACACCTATGAGATTAGTGCGTGGCTTGGTGATGATGATGTAGTATACTATCTTTATGAAGATAAATTATTATATTATGATATATTTGTTAAAACAGATAATGAAGAATACCACATTCCGCTTGAACTTAGTGGGGAAACAATTGTGTGCAAAATAGAAAACGAATATTATAAAGTTATACATGATTATATAAATGAAAGTGGCGAGACTGAAACGGCTGACACAACTTCTTTATACCAACTATTAAACTCATATGTTGAATTTAATGATGAAAAATATTTTTGTGAAAGACCTTATTGTTTTCATATTACACCAGATAAACCATACTTGTATTCTTTCTACAACGAATGTGACAATTTCCAAAGACTTCTATTAAATCCAAAGACAACCCCTAAATATAAAGCTATATTTTCTGTTATCAAGGAGAATGAAAACGGCTATTATAGAGAATTTGAGGAATTCGTATTCCCAACTTCAGAAGGTGGATATAACATAGATGCCACCTCATATGGATTTAACACATACACATCAAGATTATCCGATATTGGTTCATTCTATGACGAGTACTTTACTGATAACCTATATAGGTCTATGACCCATGAGGCAATCAAGAATTTTGATTGGACTTATACACGTGAATATGTTGAAGGTGATGAAGAAGAATACGTAATTGGTGGTGAGAAGATGCAAAAGGCTCTTAGAATCTTTGCTAGGGAGTTTGACGAGACATTGGCATATATCAATAACATTAGAAGCACCAATAGAGTTACATATGACGAGAGAAGCAATTTACCAGATTATTTCTTGACAGATGTTTTGGAAAATGAAGGGTGGAATGTAAGATTAGTAATTCCATATGATATTAGTGGCGATATCACTAAACCATCTAGTAATAAATGTGACACTTTGCCTAGAAAGTTCATACAATGTAGCGGTACTGTAGTACCATATAGCAAAGATAAATTACAATATCCAAATGGGTATTATATATCTTGTTGTTCAAGTGGGACTGTTCCTTGTGGATATAATAATGGGTCATATAAGTTGAGTGTTGCTAGCGCAGATGAATACACAAGAGTTGATTCTTGTGGTTATAATTCAATTGTTAGAAATAGAATAAAGGCATTCTCAGATGAAAGGGAATACAGTTATAATGAAGTTAATAACGAGTTCTTGAGAAGACTAAAACTTAATTCTCGCTATATCTGGCGTCATAAAGGTACTCTCGATGGTATTGATATGGTTCTTGGAATGTTTGGATTTAAAAATAAAAAATTTGTTGATGGGCTTTCAGAAACATGTAAACAAAGTGATTATGATTATGAAATAACTGAATATGTTGCTAGTAGTAACACTATTACTGATAGATGGGATGATGCACACCAAATGAATGAGATAGATTGGGTTAATTCAACAAAGACTATTACATATGATTATAGGTCTGTCTCAAATTATAATAGGGATGGAATAGATGTTAACTACTTATCATATCAAGGATTGCCTGTTAAGTATGTGCAAAATAATGACAGAACTAGAACATTATATCCAAACTTCGAAAAATACGAACAATATGATGGGAATCCATATTTCCAAATGAATGGTGGTTGGCAAGATAAGGCATTTAAATACAATGGCAACTATTATAGTTTCCAATTCGATGTGGATAATAATATTGTATATAGTACAAATGGTGAATTATTCAAGGAAACAGTAAGAAATATCAGAAGATTTGATACCTTACAAGATATGTTATCAGTTCCTTCATATGAAATAACAAACGGACAAATTGTATATGTTTCATATATTCAAAATAACATAGCTGTATTGGCAGGAATGATTTATAACATCAAGAAGGATAGTTTTTGCAAAAATTCCATTAATGGATATATTGAACTTATAAAGTCAAACGGTGTTGTTAGAGCTGGTGATGATTATTTCTTTGATGAAATCATAAGAGTATTTGATAGAAATGGGAATGTTTCAACAGTTAATATAAACGAGATACCAAATGGTCAACCTATAAATTGTTATATTGTGAATAATACCATTCAATGTTATGATGATTATAAAAATTGTAGCAATTTGTTTGAGATAATTGACCCTAACTTGGCTAACTATACAAATTATTTTACAATTGCTGATTTCTCTCAATCTAATAGGCTTTACAATTCAACACATGCGAGTGGTGGCTGGAGACGTTTATCTTTAGGAGAGACAAGATGTAAGATGATTAACACCATTGTTAATGATAACAATGGCAATAATCCTCATAATGGCATGATGGTTTATGATAATGGTAGAGAATATTTCAAGTATTATGAGCAGTTATTTAAATATTCGATAGAGAATGACATGTTTGATGAAAGATGCTATGACAACTTTGAGAACGCATTGAGTACAAAGATTAGCGGTTATGGGTTCACTGTTAGTGATTATTATCCAGCTCCTACAACAGAAGAAAAACCTTATATTCAGAAAGTATATCATATTGAAGACAAAAACACCATTACTAATCAGATTTTCAATACAAAAGTAATAAGGATTACATTTAAACTCCATAATAATTTATTTGCCAATAGCGGTGCTAAAAAAGGTCAAGGTGATTGTGAAATGAAATACATTGACGATATTGTTATGAATTATCTCACACAGATGATTCCATCTACGGCTATTTTACAAATAAGATACACAAATTAAAGACAAATGGTAGAGTATTGGTTAAATAAAAACGGAACATTACAGAAAAGTCAGACAATAAACATTACAGTTGATGCTGATAGTGCATATGCTACCGTTTGTTGGGTTGGTGTCATTAGAAATACAGATGGTTGTATTGGTGATGATGTCCAAAATTATTGTGAATCAATATATATAGGTGTCAATACATCATGCACTGACGATAAACAATCAAGTGGTACAATAAGATGGAATGGTTGCACCATAACATATAATATTACCCAAAAGAGAAGGGATGACTGTGAAGATTGCGGAAACTGCGCAATATTTTATGAATTAATTGATGCATATGTAAATCCATATTACGTAACATCAGATAATAGTGCTACAACAGTATATTACCAATATTGGGAGACTAGACAAGATGAATGCCACGTAATTTCAAGAGTAAGGGAAAGTGGTTCTCAACAAGTCCCCATAAGTCCAAATGTAGATTGTGATGCCGAAAATAGAACAATAAGTGTTCCAGCAATTAATATTAGTGGTTATACTGATTGTAGAAAACAAACCACTAAAGAAATACCAATATCAGGCTTATATTGTTATGTTCAAAAGCCAGAGAATTGCTGCGATGAAAGTGGAATTAGTGAATGCTACGAAATAAACGATATTTACTATAACCCGCAAAAAGTAGATTATAGCGGAGGCACTGTTAATTTTTACTTTGATTATAAAAAAATTACATTAACTGACTGTGAGAAAAAAGAGACTTATGGAAGACACCAAGGTACTGTGAAAGTGCCAAAATGTGATGGTAGCGAGTGCTGTAGAGAAAGAGTTAGAACTATTCCATATGTATGGAGTGGTCATACTTTGTGTGGTGGAGGTAATACAATTAATTTGAAAATTACACAGAAGAAGGATTTAAACTATAGTGGTGAATGCCAATGTGAAGTTGAGCATCCAGATACTGGCTATTGTGTAAGTACTTCATCTGTAAAACGTTATTATAAAGATACAGTCAGTGGAACGTGGAAAGAAATAAATCCTCTAAATCCTTATGTGTTTCCATATTACGGAGGTACAATGAAAGTATCTTGGGAATATTCCGCAATAACAGTATATGAAAATTGTACTAGTGGATTGACAAGTGGAAATATATGGGAAGACTATATTGATATACTACCTTATAGTGGCGATGATTGTGATGAAGGTACTCTTGATAATGTTAGTGTAGAATATACCTTTAAAAAATCACCATGTAATTTTGAAGATGACGCAAAGGCAATATTACCAAGTAATATATGCAGCAACTGTACAAATGTATTTACTATACAATATCAGCAGTATAAGAAACCATGCTCAGATTCTTGTAAAACATGTGTAACCAAATCTAATATAGAAATTGGTAGTGGTGGTACTGATACAGTAACTGACACAGCTATTTGTGATATTACATTGACTGATAAACCAGAGTGGTTAACTGTTTCAGTTAATGGAAGAAACATATCTTACTCTGCTAGTTTGAATAGTGGTTCAACTCGTGAAGGTGGTGTTACATTCAAACTTAATAATGAAGAATGCTATGATACCATAATTGTTAAACAAATCGGCTCAAATCAAGATAAAGATGAATATCCAAAAGACCCAACAATAGAATGTGACTGTGATAACGCCTTCTTCGAGGCGTATAGCGCACAAACTGCTATGAGTAAAAATGGTGGTGAACATGAGTTTATCGGTAGCTATATATTCAATAGTTGTATTAAAGATGTTGGTATATCATCAGATTGTAGGATTAGCTATGATAAAGAGCCAACGTGTAGTGGCGGTACTGTAACATTTACAGTTAATAAGGGTGGAGGTAGCTTTGTTTCAAATGTATCATTTGAAGATGGTGCTATCTATGCTGATATCGAAAAGAACAATACTAGTGAGGAAAGAACTTACGAACTGCCAATATCTTATACCATTGAAAATTGTGGGGATGGTGAAGCATCAATAATGGTTAAACAGAAGAAAGGTAATGACCCAGCCCCATCAAACATTTCTGTAACATTTACCTTGGTAAATGGTACGCCTAATGAAATTAATGGTACAGTAGAAATATTCTGTGATGGTATGTCGAACAGTTTCACAGTCCCAGATTTTACAGTTGGAAGCACTCTAGTATCTAAGGTAAAAGTATTGGACAGCACTTATGAAAATGCATCTATTACTTTAGCTGAGTTTCAGAGTAGCGCAGGTAATAAGATATTAATCATAAATGGAATTAATGTTTTATCAGACGGTGGAACTATATATTTGTATTATAATGGATAATAATTAACAAACGTTAGTGCCACTATGTTTAAGATTAACAGTTTTGAAAATGAATTTACACTCGATTTAAATGAGTTTCCACAAGAAGAACACATATTATCTATAGTGTCAGAAGGTGAGAACGGAGAAAAGATTCCTTGGGTTGTATCTTTTTCATCTAACAAATTGATTGAGTACAGCGAAGAGGGGATAGATAAACTACGTTTAACACTCAATCTACAGTTAATAAAAGGTGGAGAATATATTATATTGGAAAACTATAAAAAGGAAAAGGCTAGAATCTTGATAAAACCAAATTTGAAAGAATCAGCAGAAAAGAAATTTACATTTAGAATATACCAATATGAAATATTAGATGATAATAAGATAAAGCTCATGGTAAAATCAGAAGTGAATTCTGAATATCTGAAATGGAAATGCTCATATGATGGTAAGCCATTGTCATATGATATTGATGTACAAAGAAATTATGTTATAATTGAACTTAAATCAATTATATTTGCTGATGCTATAGGGTATATTGAATTGGCGCAAGATAAAAGCAATAAGAACATTAATATACAATTATTACACCATAAGGATGATAAATTAAAGGTGTTGAGAATATACTAAGAAAGCTGACTAACTATCAAAAGTTAATCAGCTTTTCTTTGTCCTCATCAATATCATTAATATCATTTATTTCCACATCGTATAACCCATAATCATTATCAATGTCTATGAACTTATAAGACATATCCTCAACATTCCATACGGCAAATCCGTGTTGGGATACCGTTTCCCCATATGTCTGTTGTATCAGTGAACTTGGGTACACAACTTCCGTATCACCACATTTAAGCACTTGCCGTTTGTGAAGATGCCCAGCCATTACACAATCGCAACCCTCAAACGCAGTACCATCAAGACCACTGTCTGATACGTAACCATTATTTAATGTAGAACCAATTATTTGGCCATGAAACAATCCAATAAACCTAGAATTTGGGTTTGTCCCCTTTGTTTCTTCAAGTGTTGTTGGTCTCATGAAGTCATCGTATATGGAGTATAAAACCCATACAACATTATCATCAATCGCACACCCACTCTTGTAATCCAACATTGCATCCAAGAACTTGCAATTCTTGAAGTCTGCCGTGTCGAATAATGCTGTCATTGTATCGGTACGTGTTTGATTCTCTACGATAAGGTCATGGTTGCCAGCAATGACAATAACGGTGGCTATTTCCTCAAGTTGTCTTAGGAAATAACTTGTGAATACCATTAGTTCATTTGATATGGTGTTCTTGGAGTGTACCAAGTCGCCACTTATGACAATCCTTACCTCATCCTTTTCAAAGCCCTCACAGAGTTCCTTGCATTTCTCAATGAATTTCTCTAGTTGTTCTGAATATTCCTCCAATCTCAAAAAATTTCTGATATGTATATCTGCACAGTGTATAATTTGTCTAACCATTAATATTTAATACATTTATGCAAAGATATACAAAAAATGTTAAAAAAACAAGTTTTTACATACTATTTTTTTGTTATTTCAGAAAAAAATCGTATCTTTACAAAAAAATTAAATCATATGAGGAAAATAATGTTTTTGTTATGCGCATTTATATCATTAACAATTAATGCGCAAAAGGTATCAGAGAGTGAGGCTTTTCAAAAGGCTCAGAAGTTCCTAAGTGACAAGAAACTGAAAGCACCACGTGCAGTTACAAGAGGTGAGGAAGTGATGAAGCCCTATTACGTCTTCAATGCGGAGGATGGAAAGGGCTGTGTCATCATGAGTGGTGATGAGAGACTCCCAGAGGTGCTTGCGTATTCAAAGGAGCAGACTATTGATGAGAATAACATCCCAAGTGAGTTGAAGGAATTGATACCAATATTAGATTGTGATGGTCGTGGTACTACTAGGGGTGGGTCATATAAGGAGATTCCATCAGAGTATGTTCCAAGGAATACCACTGTAATTGAACCAATTATGCCAGCAGCGAATCGTTGGGGGCAGAGAGAACCATTTAATAGGTATTGTCCAGAGATTTTTGAAGGAGAGACCGAACTTGAAAGACGTGCATGGAGTGGCTGTGGACCTACCGCAATTTCACAAGTAATGAACTATTTCAAATACCCAAAAAGTGTAGATGCATTTGATACCACTATAGGGGTTTGGAAACCAAGTGAACCAAGTGGTAGCAGTATTGATGTTTCAGTTCCATACACAGAGTTTAAATGGGATTTAATAAAAGACTATTATGGTTATGGGTACACTGATGAAGAGGCGAATGCTGTTGCGGAACTTTTATATCATGTAGGCTGTGCATTTAAAGTAACTTATGCCCATTATGGGACAGCAACCAATGCAATGCAATACATAGTTAAATGGGATGATGTGATGAGAAACATCTATAAGTATGAGGAAGTAAAATTCATAATTGGTGAATGTATAGAGCATTGGGATGAAAGTGGAACTTCATATACTAGAGAATATTTAGAACTTCCAGATGAAGAATATTGGAATTTTCTTGATTCATACCTTGAAAGGGGTATTCCAGTTGTGGCAGGAGGTGGACGACATATATTCATTATTGATGGACGTGATGACAATGGTATGTATTATTATCATCCTTATTATGTAATATTTCAACCTAGCCTATGGAGACAAATTGGAGACTATGGTGCATTAATAGAAAATAATTATTGGCTACATTTGTTGGCATTTGTGCCACCAAAGGAGTACATACCGCAGCCGAAAAGAACAACGGCAATTGTAAATACCAAGATAGAAGCTAGTAATGATGGTGCTGTATATAACCTCCAAGGTCATAAGGTCGGCAATACGCTTGAAGGATTGCCCAAGGGGGTGTATATCAAGGATGGAAAAAAATATTTAGTCAAATAAAAAAAAATAGCAGCCAAATAAGGTTGCTCTTTTTTTTTTATGCCTTGAAATAAAAGGGATTGTCCTTCAATGACTCTATTACCTTTATCTTTTCCTCACAAACACCCCTAAAAGTCTCCACATCGTTTTCGGATAACTCAAACCATTCATTTATAAGGTGAGACGAATTAAAGTGGTTGTGGAGCATTTTTTCAAGTTTGAAAGGATATTCAGTTTCGTATGATTCCTTAATGTATAGTTCTGAAGAATTACCCGTCTGAAGTTGATTCAAACGAGTCACTATATTCTTGGCTCTCGTTGAACCAATCTTATAGTTATTTGGTCTGTCTTTTTCCCCAATTAAATATACATACCCCATAGTATATTACTATATATAAATTATAATATATTCTTTATATTATTTAAATAATTAAGATATTATATTTCATATAAATCTTGCAAATAAACTATTATTTTTATTTATCTTATAATATTTATTATAAACTATTAAGTAAGTCTTTACTTACTTTTCTTATAATAACTTATTTAAGTAAAATAACACATTATGGCAAAAGACAGAAGAAAGCTGCAACATATCCATAGCAGTATTGCGGATAGGCAGCCAACACCAGCTACACTTGAGGTTGGTGAAATTGCAGTTAACAACTACAAAGACAAAGAATTCCTTTCAATTAAGAACACTGAGAATGGTGTGGTGAGATTCTCATCAGATGCTCAAACAATTGAGTGGATGGAGAGAAAAGAGGTCATGCCTTACGTTGGCTATGTGAGAGGTGACGGTGGTCCACAGTCAACTAGCGGTGATTCACCAATAGCAGATGCAATGGGTTCTTATGGAATCTCAAATGATGACCTTTTGAACAACACATCAGAGATTATCATCAAACTTAACCAAGTTGCAGCAAGCAACACCACAAAGCATGATAAGGTTAATGGCAAGAAAGATAAATATAACAAGGACGTTAACCCAACAGATGATTATGGTGTTAATGATGGTGCTGGTTTCTTTATCGATATGTCTCGTTACGCAATGAGAGGTGGTAATCCTTCATTCAGTTCATTAACTGTGACTGATAAGACCGACCTTAGTGGTAATACTACCATTACTGATGGTGATGGTACTGGTACACGTACTGGAAAGACGTTTACAGTGAAGGTTACAAACGAGAACGAGACAGTAACAACATTAAATGAGAGTGCTACGACAAGAACTACAGTTGTAGGAACTGAAAATCTTCATGTAAGTGGAACTACTACTGAGGTTAAGGATGGTGTTGTAAGTGAAACCAATAAGAATGATAAGACAGTAAACACTAGTGGCACTACCACTTACAATAACAATGGCACTACTACAACGAATGAAAGTGGTAACACAGTATTCAATACAACTGGTAATACTACATTTATGACCACTGGTAACACAGCAATACATTCAGAAGGTGCAGTAGGTATCACAGCGGTTGAAGATATTACGGCAGCATCTTCTGAATCTAGTATAATTGTAACTGCAAATGATGACCTTTGTGCTACTGCTGGAGATATTGCAGCATTTGTCGGCACTAACAAGACAAACATAGGTATTGACTGTTCAGACGGTGGTCAAACACAAACTTTAAACATTAAGGCTAATACTGCTAATACAGTATCAACAAGTGCATATACAAGTGCAACTACTGCTACTACAGTTATTGGTACACTTAACGAAAGTGCAACAACTGCTGATTATAGTGGAAATACTCTTGCTATTACAGAATCAACAAGCACTATACTGAAGTCTCCAGCAACTACTATTAGTGGTACAAACCTCAACATTACCGAGGCTAATACAACCATTAGTACGTGTGGAAAATTTGAGGTAACATCAGATATTTTCTCACTTAAGCAGTGTAGTACTACAGGTGGTAGTGTGGCATTCGAATTCTGTAATGGATTCGGTGTTAATAGTAATGCTGTGAACTTTGAACAGTGTGGTGATAATGGTACATTTACTATAAAAGAGAAGACCACTAACATTAGCGGCACTACAACAAACATAACTGGAGCAACCAATTTAAATGGTAATGTGTGTGTGACTGGTACAATAACTGCAAGTCAAGCAATATATTCTTCAGATAGAAACTTAAAGGAGAATATTAATTTTGTTGAACGTGAGGATATAAACAAGGTAAAGAATATCTTCACAAAGTCATTTAATTTCAAAGATGATGATACTAAGAGAAAAGTATATGGCGTTATAGCACAAGAAGTTCAAGAGGTTGGTCTAAATGAATTAGTACATACAAAGGATGATGGAACTCTTGCTGTTGACTATACATCATTACTTATATTGAAGACAGCTTATCTTGAGGATTTCTGCGCAATGCTTAACGGTAGAATCGTTGAACTTGAGAAAGAAATAAAAAATTTAAAAGATAAAAAATAATAAAAATCAACTTACAAAATTATTAATAATATGGCATGTATAGATTTTCAAACCGAATGTCTTAGAGTTGTTACAATAGCATACTTGAAGAACTTCATTGGCAGTGAAGTACAAAACAGCGCCAACGGTTCTCCAATGTACATTAGCAGCACATATAGAGACGATTACTGCCCTACATATAGTGAGTTGATTGGAGGAAGCGTTATACAAACGTGGGTACAAGGAGCGACTCCAAATGGCGATAGAGATGGGATAATAGTTAACAGTGTTTCTTTGGCAACTGGCGTTGCATATGCACCAAACCAGTTGGTTGACCAAAAAGACCTTTCTATGATGTACACAAGATTCTACAGTTTCTCAGTGTCATCTGCTAGTGGAGATATTTCGCAATGTGGTGGAAGCAAGCAACTTGGCTATTCTCATGTTTACACAAGATACACTAAATCAATGAACAATTCTTGCATGGTCTCTACTACAAGCTATAACGTGTCAGACACTGCTGATAATGAGGTGTCTTGGAACCCAGGTACATATGGCTCAGTTAGTTATCCTTACTACTCAATCGGAAGACAGCCTGAGACAAGAACAGCACCTAGAAGGTGTACAACAGTCACTGGGTCTATTGTGTTTAGAGGAGCAAGTCATAGTAGCACAACGACAATATGCCAAGCAGCGCTTGGAGGTGGGTGGAATTCTTACGAAGGAAGACATTATACAGGTGTAAGCGTATACCCAACTACATCATCAAGTTTTGGTTGTGATGGCGGAAACTTTAGCATATCATCCACTGGTTATTTCTATGACAGATATGAATGGAGGGATGATTGTGGAACTGTTTATCATTCATCGCCATACGATGATAGAAGTGGAAGCGAAAGCGCTGGAGGTGACAGCAGTTCATTTGGGTCATGTGATTGTTGTATTGGAGGATGCAGCAATAGCAGAACATTATCGGTAAGTTATCACGGACTTAGTAATTCATACACTTTTTATCAATCATGCCCAGATTGTTCAAGTGACCCAAGCTGTGACCCAGGTCCAGGACCTTGTGAGGGTGTATCATATAACATCACACCTAGCAGACAAGTGGATTGTCATGGAGGTAGTGTGACTTTCACGGCAAGTTAAATAATAATAAATAATAACATAGAATATGGCATGGAGTATTAGTCCTAGTACAGCTAGTATAGATGATAGTGGTAATGCTTGGTTTCCAGAGGCTGTAGGCAACAGCAAAACCTATAGAATAACTTATACAGACGGGGATGGGTGTAGTTCAAGTACGACATACACCATCCCTGGTTGTTCACCAACAGACTGTACAGTATATCAATTTATTAACCTCAACGCAGAAGAAAGTGCTAAGGATAATGTGGGCGCTGGTGTTGCAATGTCAACTAAGTCTAAGTCACCTCTTACATTCTCAAGAAGTGATTCTGATTCTTGGATAACCTATTTATCAACTGGTGGGGACAGTGAACGTTATGTCTATGTCTGTAAAGCTGAAGATAACAGTGGAGGATATAGGGAAGGAAGAGCCGTGTTCGTTTCAGATGACGGATGTGAGTTTGTTGCCACTGTAAGACAAAAAGCGGGAGGCGGCGGACCAACAAAACAAGTTTCAATACCATATACAGTACAATTTACAAATATTGAAAAAGGCTCAGTTGACGTAACATTAAAAGTTCCTAATAAAAATATTAATATTAGTGTTGTCGCTGGAGGCGGAACTAGTACTTCTGGAAAGACAACAGGAATAGCAAAATTTGAAGTTGATTCAAGTTGGACTGAGGAACAGATTTTAAATTCAATAGACTTCGATATACCTAATATGGTAGCAACACTAAAGCATGAAATTGTAAACTATGACATGAGATGGAATGGTGCTTGTTTATCATGTGATATACCAGATAGTCAATGTTATGCGTTCAACCCTTGGCCTCAAATTTGTGGACCATGCAAAGTGTGCGCAAGTATAAACTATGGCATAAGAATTGATAATATTGTTATGAGGGTAACTGGAGGAATGTGTGAACTTTAAAAATATATTTTTTCTTTATAATTATTAAACTAATTTAAACAGATAAATAATATAGAATATGGCATGGAGTATTAGTCCTAGTACAGCTAGAACCAAGACCTTGTGAGGGTGTATCATATAACATCACACCTAGCAGACAAGTGGATTGTCATGGAGGTAGTGTGACTTTCATGGCAAGTTAAAATAATGAATTATAAAAAAAGTAATAGTATAACTATGAGTACATGGGATATAAACCCAAAAACTGGTGGTGCTTCCATAGATGACAACGGGGTGGCCAACATACCTAGTAATACAGTTGGAGATGATTTTATTGTGTACACGATAACATACGTTGACGATGAAGGTTGCAGCTCATCTGTTGACTACGAAGTTCCGCCTTGTGAAATACATTGTGATTGCAGCAATATAGAGGGTAGAATTGTATACACCAACACATATCTGCCCACACCTAGGGTAATGGAAAGGAATGTAATGCTTTTTTCTGCAAATACACAAGGCTGTGGCTCAATTAGTGCATATTGTAGTAGTTCAGCAAGTAGCATTTTCTACAGTGATGGTGAAAATCTAGTTAGAGTTGAAGAGCTTGAAGCCAATAAGAAATATGCAGTTTATGCCGATGTATTACCTTTAAGGTCATCGCCTGAAAGAAGCTGCGTTGTCAATATATACATAACATTAAGGGATGGTACTGTTTGCCAGACAATAGCTAAACCATACATACAGAGTCCTACTATAAATTGCGAAAAATTACAAGACACTTCATGGAGCAGCGGTGGGTATTATTTAAGTGGTTATCTTATTGACCATAACGGTGGTTCTCGTGAGTCAATAGCAAGAACATATTCTAATAAAAGCGGAGATGCTTTGTCTGATAAAGGCTTTTACTTGCTGTCTGGCTATTGCCCTTCATGGCTAGGAAGAGGCGACATAAATAACTTTAGATATGTATATAATGATGGTAGATGGTATGTTCACTGTCTTATAGACCCAAATAGTTCAACTGATGACAGGGAGGCACAGTTTACTCAAGTCGGATATATCATTGACAGCGATAAATCAGTCGTGCCAGGTGTTGAATACACTGCAAGTATGCTAAAAAGGATGAGTGGCACATTTTGTGGGGAGTTTTCAAAAAAAGTAACAATAAAACAAGAAGGATGCAATTGTACAAATGCTTGGACTTCAAGCACAACATCACATAGTGCTAGTTACAGTGCTGATAGAATTTTAATTGATGTTACATCAGAATATCTTAATGACTGCGCTAGATTAACTGGCGTTGTTAAAAAAGATGAATGTGATTGGCTTGTAAGCGGTATAGCTGATGATAAATTGAATATTGTTTTATCTGAAAATGAATCATCAGATTCTAGGCGGTGTACTCTTATACTATACATAACAGATTCTAGCGGAATTAACCCGTGCGAGAAGGAATTTGAAATAGTACAAGGAGGTACTCCTCTTGACTGTACAAATTGCGAAAGTGTTAAGACCAAAGGCTGTTACGTACCATCAAGCACAAGTAGTAGTAGACAAATACCTGCAAGCGGTGGTACTTCATCTTCCTATAACTTCGAATACAATACCTCTTTGGTTACCAGTCCTTGCAACGGTAACATCACCTACTCATTCAGCACAGACGGTATTGAGCATCCGTGTTCCAACCCAAGGCTAGACCACGTTAGTGATAATTGGGGTCATAAGGAAGTGTTCTTTACGGCTGACCCGAACACAGAATCCGTAGAGAAGAGCTTCAAAGTCACAGTCAGATATTCAAACGCTAGTTTGTCAAACTGCACGAATGAGTTCACTGTATATCAAATGCCTGCTCCTGACGCACCTTTAATTGTGCTTACGCAAATAGATAAAGGCTCTACTACTCCAAGTGGAAACTTAGTGACAGATTTAAGCATTAGGGCTGGTTCATATTATTATAATGTAAATAAAGTTGATATTGCTTTTAACTCGCCAAAAAATATTCAATACCCAATGGGCATGAAGAACCGTGAGATTTATGAAATCACTGCTACAACAAATATGAACGAGGACTATGAAGCGACTGCTGTACCAACTGTTTTGGATGATTCCACTACCCAAGTGACAATAACGCTGACAAAGCTTATACCGAAGTCATGTAATAGTTCCTCATATAGTTTTGAGCTATTACACACGGAAGGTGGCGTGACAGTAGATAACCCAATACCGTTTACCAACGGGGAAAGGAAAAAGATAGCGGAACTAAAAAATTCTATTCCAGAGTCAGCGTTAACTTGCTGTGCAATAGAAGTCAAGACAACACAAACTAGCGTGTTTGACAACACTAAGTTTGAAGTTATATCGAAGCCTAGTGGTGGATATGAAATCTACGCTACTGCAATGACTGGCATAACGGTGGAACAGATAGCAACAGCCGATGTGACTTGGTATTACCTTGATTCTAGTGGTAATAAACATTATGAAGATACAGGTATTGTGTATCTAAAAAACGGTTAAGATACTCTCACCCTGAACGGGGATGAATAACAATACAATTAATGTTGTAAAAAAGAGCAATCAACAATGGTTGCTCTTTTCTTATGCCGTATTGTTACGTGTGTACCACTCATAGTATATCTTGGTAAGGAAGTTTTTGTGTTAACAAGAATATTGTTTTTTTATTAAATTATTTGTTTTTTTAAAAATTTATCTATATCTTTGCATAAATTGTATAAAAATGAAGAAAATAGTAGTAGATGGAGAACCAAAGGAAGTAACGAGCATTAGGAATAAGATACTAAAGGAATTCAAGGATTTAACATTTATAGAAGAGGGACACAAATACTTTTTGAATGGGGAGCAGTTACCATCTGTATCAGAGGTTACACACAAATTCTGTCAATATCCTTTCGATTCTGAAACGCAAGCGATAAGGTATGCTGAGACTCATGGAGAGACAGCAGAGTATTGGTTGGACAAATGGAAGTTCACAAATCTTAAGGCTACAACGTCAGGCACCCTGGTTCACGAGTTTGCGGAGGGATTGGGTTGGTTGAGGAATGGACATCCAGAATTGATGCCAAAATCTTGCGAACCAAAGTATGTTAAGGATAAGGATTGGTTGATACCAACGAGGCCAAAAGAGGAATCTGTATTGAAGTTCTATGATGAATTGAATGAGAATCTTCATTTTGTGTTGGCTGAGACAAAGGTATATTCAAATAAAAGTGATATTTCAACTGTAAGACAACCTTTTTGTGGTACTTTTGACCTTTTAGCTTGGTATGAGCACCCAGCAGACAAGAGTAAAAGTGGCTTGGTTGTACTAGATTGGAAAACTAACCGTGAGTTAAGAAAAGATTTCAGTAGGGAAAATGGTAAGTTTTTATTACCACCATTTGGAGATTTATATGAAGAGCCACTTTCATATTACACATTACAGTTGAATTTATATAGTTTATGTCTAGCTGGCATAGGTTTACCTCCAATAGCAGCTAGAGTTATTTGGCTAAGGGATGATGGAACATATGAATTGATACCAATTAACTTAATATATAGGGAAGATTGGTTTAAAAACGCTTTTTGAATAAAATAATTGTAAATAATAATATCTTTTAGGTTATTTGTGGTTTTTATATATAAACGATATTATTAAATGAGTTCTATAAAGATAAAAATTATGTATTTTTTAGGGATATAGATAATGAATTAATTGATAGATTAAGAGAAACATTATAATAGAAAATGGAAACAAAAGAGAAAATATTTTTAGGTAGTTTTATAAGTACGTTGTTTTTGACATTGATATCATCAAGTTATTTTTACGTGGTGTTCAAGAAATCAATTAAGAAACTCAGAAAAGGTTTTGAGAAGTGGGATGATATAAAGAAATTCTAACGATTATGAAAGATGTTAAGAAATATAGTTTAAGCGAAATTAGGATACGCCTTAATAATCTGAAGAAGAAACTTGGGAGCTATGCAGTGGAAAAGGAAATTGACTTCAGTAGGAAATACACAGATAATGAATTGGATGTGTTAAACTTGGCATATAGGGCATTAAAGAACAGATATACAAAAATACATAGATATAAGTTTGGGTATGTGAGGACTATCGATTTCGAAATAAAGAAAAGGAAGCCTAGTAGTGTATATTATTCAGATACATATTACTATAATACGAATACATATAGTACTTGGACAATTTCATCAACAACAACATTAGCAACAAACAGTTATGGTTGGTAAATTTTTGGATATTTTGGTTAGGTTAACCAATGTTAAGATTGAAAAGAAAGTACGCACAAAACCAATTGGCGTAACAGATTGGGAGTTAAGTGATACTAGTAATGTGGTATTTGAAATCTATATTACGAATTTCAAGACACTCAATGATAGCCGTACCTCATTTGGTTTTTGGGTACATGGTGATACATATGATGAGGCTGCTGAAATGGCAATTATAAGACTTCTGAAGAGCCTCGTGTGGTCATATAAAATAAAGGTAAAGAAATGGCTAAGATTAGAATAACAGTCCTTTCTCATTATCTCTTTGATGAGAAGATGATAAAAATGGGTTTGGATGATGATAACGTGGAGAATGAGAATAAGGCGTTTATCTCGATTATAGGGACACCAGAATGCCTTAAGTATTATTTGGATGAGGGAAATACGGAACACTTCTTCAAAGACCATCCAAATGTCCTTAACCTTGATTTCGATGACATTGCAGACGATGTGATGTATAATGGGCATCATTTCAAGACCATGAGGATTGAACAAGCTGAGAGGGCAATTCAGTTTATCGAGGACAACATCAATAAGGGTGTTGAGAGCTTTGATATCCACTGTAGAGCTGGAATGTCTCGTTCACGTGCATTTGCTGAATTCATATATAGATACTGCCAAGAACATGATATTGACGTTGAATATGAAGAAAGAGATAACTATACAACTGTATTGAATTATGGCGTATTGGGAAAGCTTAATCACGCCTATTGGAAGAAACATAATTTAAAACAATATGAGGATGGAAAGACAGAATATCCACGTGATATTGTTAGTCCTCCCATAAGAGAGATAAATTGGTGAAGATGGATAAAAGATATAATGGAGTAGTGGATGAAATTTTGTTCTATAGTGAGAGAACAGAGGACGGTAGGTGGATAATTCCAATTGAGGTTGATTGGGATTATACGCTTACAAAATGCTCTTGTTGGGAAGATGGAACAATGGATATAAACTATGAAGCATTCGAGGTTATGAAACGTTGGACTAAGGATTATAACGTTGGTTGGATTCTTAATTCAATGAGAAATGACGAATTATTAAAAGAACCTTTAATAACTCTTGAAAAAGAGGGTGTAAAACTTTATAATTTAAGAAAGAACCCAAGACAAATTGGGGATGATAAACATAAAGAGGTCACAAAGTCATTTGCTGTATTTTGCATTGATGACCGAAATATTGGAACTCCAGTTAAGTGGCTTAATGGTTGTAACAGACCACATGTCGATTGGGCTGAAGTTGATAAAATAATGACACCTATATTGGAACATATAAGTGCCACCTTAGACAAAGTTAAATTATGAGCGAGAAGTACATTTTAATCAAACCTTTCGAAGCTGGTGAGGGAACACTTCCAGAGGGAAGTGAAATCATTTATTTCAGAGGACAATTTTGGGTAAATGGAGGTCCAGCACCAACATATTATAATGCAATGCTTAAGAAGTTGATTACAAATCCAGAGTATGTTAGAAAGGCAAAAATACCTAAAAATATGTTTTGATGAAAATAAGATTAAATAATGAATACTTTATTAAAGGTTTAAGGGAAAAGTATTCTTTTGAATTAGATAATGAAAATAAGGTAAAAATAAAATTTGATAGATTGAGTGATGATGACCTTATAGAACTTGTGAACCGTCATTTTGATGATATTAATAGTGATTGGTTAGTTTACAAAACGAATAATAATACTGTGGTCATTGATACGAAAAATGAAAAAATAACAAACTCAATTCAGCGATTTAGAGCAGCGTTTTATGATACCGTCATATAAATGGTAGTAATGGATAAAAAAAGATTTTTGAAGGATAGTGATAATACTGGACGCTTCATTGTCAAATCCAAAGTAACCAATAAGAGATATTTTGTTGAAGTGATTGGTAACGCACATTCTGTTGGTTGGGGAGATTTAGACCCAAGCACAAAAAAGATGAGTGGCTCATATGGTGAGAGATATGAGGGTTGTGTTGCTGAAAAGGATTCACTTATAACAGAGGAAAACGGATTTGAAAAGATAACTACCTTACCCCAAGGTGTATCTCCATTCGATGAGATTGAGAGAAGGGATAGGGAGTATGAAGCAGCAATGAAGAAATAATAAAACTAAAAAACTATATAGTTATGGCAAATAATGTAAGAGTAAAGTACTTTCATGTTTATGGAATTGCGAAGACAGGACGGAAGAAGCATGTAGTTACTGTCGTAGGAAAGCTTGAGCAGTCACGAGAGAATACTGAGGTAACTGAGATTGTTGACGTTGAGACAAAGCCAACTAACTTTGTCAAGGGAGAGCTTAAGTATAAGATTAAGCAGATGAAGAGAAAACTGACACTAGGTATGTCAATTTGTCACCCATCTGACACATTTGACGAAGAGATTGGCGTTAATATCGCAAAGGCTAGAATTGAAAAGGGTTATGACCTTGGTTCACTTGAGACAACCAATGTTACAATGCTTACAGAGGATGCAATTATGGGAGAACTCCTTTGCAAACTAAACCATGTGATAGGTCATATAACTGATTATATCTCTGAAGATTAATCTTGGAATATTAAAAAAGCTTAAAAGATTGGGATAGTATTTTGCTATCTCAATTTTTTTTCATATATTTGCATATGATTGAAAATTGTTAAAAATATGGCATATAATTTGCAAGGGGATGTGAGGGAAATATATGTCTCAGATAGTAGCATCAAAGGTTCAAAGAACGTATTGATTGTCTATGAAAGTGGAGACTTGGAATTGAAGTGGTGTTGTGAGAATATAGTTGAACGCCAAGTATGCCCTTCGTTTGTGAAGGTTGGAAGGACAATGAAATTGGAATATGGCGAACCAAACCTATTTCAGATAAGACAGATGTTGCCGTTTCAGAATGAACAAGGGGAGCTTGAGCCTTGTTGGGAGAAAATAATGTAGTGTGGATGCAAAGGAGATATATTCTTGTGATGGTATATTCAAAGGTTCGAAATATTTTCTGTATATAATGGAAGATGGAACTTTGGAACTAAAATGGTGTTATGAAAATCATATTATTGATGAACTAAATCCACAAATTGAAGATTGTGGGTATGGTACTAGACTTTATTACGGAAAAGCTAATAATTCAAGACTACGCTCTTCAATACCATTTAAGGATGTAAAAGGAATACTATCTAAAGATTGGGGAAAAATAATGTGATAGGTTATGCTATACAAGAATACGTTAAAATTAGCACTGATAGGAATAATCTATTCAGTGTATTTTGTAAAGGATAAAATAATTAAGAGAAAAATATAAGATAGTTTATGGGAAAAATTATTGGAATTGACCTTGGTACGTCAACATCTTGCGTATCAGTTTTTGAAGGTGGTCAACCTACTGTTATTGTTAATAGTGAAGGTAATCGTACAACTCCATCAGTTGTAGGATTTAAGGATGGTGAACGTAAGGTCGGTGATGCTGCACGTAGACAAGCTATTACTAACCCTAAGAATACTGTGTACGCTATCAAGCGTTTCATGGGTATGCCATTTGCTAGCGTTGCAGATGAAGCAAAGCGTGTGACTTACGATGTCGTTAATGAGGGTGGTTTTCCACGTGTAAGCATTGATAACCGAAAATATACCCCTCAAGAGATTTCAGCAACCATCTTGCAGAAGATGAAGAAGACTGCCGAGGATTATCTTGGCACTGAGGTTACTGATGCTGTGATTACAGTTCCAGCGTACTTCAACGATGACCAACGTAAGGCTACTAGTGAGGCTGGTCAGATTGCTGGCCTTAACGTTAAGCGTATTATCAATGAGCCTACTGCTGCTGCACTTGCCTACGGTATCGACAAGTCAGACAAGGACATGAATATCGTTGTATATGATATTGGTGGTGGTACATCAGATGTATCAATCCTTAACTTTGGTGGTGGCGTATTCGAGGTTATTTCAACCAATGGTGACTCACACCTTGGTGGTGAGGACTTTGACCAAGCCATTGTCAATTGGGTGGTTGAAGAGTTCAAGAAACAAGAGGGTGCTGATGTAAGCACTGACTCTATGGCTATGCAGCGTATTAAGGAGGCTGCTGAAAAGGCTAAGATTGAACTTTCTACAGCAATGTCAACTGAGATTAACTTGCCATACTTGGCTCCAGTGAATGGTACTCCAAAGCACTTTGTTGCATCATTGTCACGTGCTAAATTCGAGCAGTTGATTGAACCTCTGTATAAGAAGCTTGTTGACCTCTGTAACGAGGCATTGAAGCTTTCTAAGCTTGAGATTAAGGATATTGACGAGGTTATCCTTGTTGGTGGTTCTACACGTATTCCAAAGGTCGTAGAGGCTGCAAAGAGCGTGTTCCAGAAAGACCCATCAAAGGCAGTTAACCCTGACGAGGCAGTTTCTCTTGGTGCATGTATCCAAGGTGCTGTGCTTGGTGGTGAGGAAGGTGTTGGAGAAATCGTATTGCTTGACGTTACACCTCTTAACTTGGGTATCGAGACCCTTGGTGGTGTGATGACCACACTTATCGAGGCTAACTCTACCATCCCTTGCGATAAGGAGCAAGTATTCTCAACCGCAGCAGACAATCAGACTGAGGTAACGATTAACCTTTTGCAAGGTAATCGCCCAATGGCTTCACAGAACAAGTCAATTGGTAAGTTCAACTTGACTGGCATTCTTCCAGCAAAGCGTGGTATTCCTCAGATTGCCGTTAAGATTAGCATCAATGCCAATGGTATCGTTGAGGTTAGTGCAACCGATAAGGGTACTGGCAAGGCACAGTCTATCCGTGTAGAGGGTTCTAGCAGCTTGTCTAAGGAAGAGATTGAGCGCATGAAAGCAGAGGCAGAGGCTAACGCTGAGTCTGATAAGAAGGAGCGTGAGACTGCCGAGGCTGTCAATAAGGGTGATACCATTGTATTTACCCAAGAGAAGATGCTTGAGGAGCAGAAAGACAATATCACTGAGGACGAGAAGAGCAAGATTGAGGGTCTTATCGCTCAGATGAAGTCTGCTGTCAGCTCAAAGGACGTGAACAAGATTAACGAGACTGAGACTGCCATCAATGAGGTATGGCAAACAATTTCGCAGCGTGTTTATGGTCAGAATCAGCAGCAGAATGACACTGCACAACAGCCAAATGATTTTGACTCTGCTACAGCTTCTACAGAGGATGTACAAGACGCAGACTTTGAGGAAGTGAAGTAAATGACTTGGCAAGGTTGAAGATAAATCTGTGCAAATCTGAGGGGCTTTCCCAACAAGTCTCTCAGATTTTTAGCATTTTATTTGGAAATTAGAAATAATATATATATCTTTGCAAAAAGGTTTATAACTTAAGATAAGAATAATGGCTGATACAAAGGATTATTATAAGATTCTTGGTGTTGATAAAAGTGCTTCTCAAGATGAAATTAAGAAAGCTTTCCGTAAGCTTAGTGTAAAGTGGCATCCAGACCGTAATAACGGCTCTAAGGAGGCAGAAGCTAAGTTTAAGGAGATTGCCGAAGCTTATGAAGTACTAGGGGATGAAGCAAAGCGCAAGGAATACGATAGTCCTAAGAGCAAGTTTGAATTTCATAGTGGCGGTGCGGATTATGCCCATATGAATATGGATGAAATATTTAGGCATTTTCATATGCATGGCAACCCATTTGCAGATTTCGACTTTGGATTCAATCAACAGCAAGAGAAACCAATCAAGGGTGGCAATATCAAGATTAACATGAAGCTCACTCTTGAAGAGGTAATGAGTGGGTGTAACAAGACTATTAAGATTAAGAGATTTGAACCATGTAAACATTGTAATGGTACTGGCATGACTGCCGAATCTCGCAGAAAGACTTGTAAAACTTGTGGTGGTACTGGAATGACATTTGATTCCACTGGATTCATGATGAAGCAAAAGTGCCCCACTTGTGGCGGTAGTGGGTATATAATTGAAAATCCATGTAAACATTGTAATGGTCATGGCGTGGTTCAAAATGCTACTTCACAAATTTCATTCAACATTCCAAGAGGTGTGGAAGATGGAATGACCATTGAATACGCAGGACTTGGAAATGCTTCACCACATGGTAAGGGTACGAATGGCAGTTTATTAGTAACCATTGAGATAAAGGAACATGATACATTCGAAAAACAAGGTAGGGACCTTGTATTTGACCTTAACATCAATGTTGTGGAAGCCATTCTTGGTTGTACAAAGGAAATCAAGACTTTGGATGGTAAGACCATTAAGGTTAAGATTCCACAAGGAACTAGCAGTGGCAGTGAGTTGAGATTTAAAGGATATGGTTTGCCTAGATACGGCAATACGATTGGTTCGCCAGGAAATATGATAGGTATTGTAAGCGTTACAGTACCTAAGACACTTAACAACGATGAAAAGAGACTTATAGATGAATTGAAGAAACAAGAACATTTCAAATAAACTTATTAATTTTTTATGGCAAAACAAGAAAAGGAAACCAAAGAGAGAAATTACACACGTTACGAGAAAAACGGCAACATGTATGAGCCAATAGGTGTTACAAAGGAGGTATTACCTAGTGGTTTCTACAAACCTATATGGGATAGGTACAATGGTAGATATTTCTTCACTAGTAAGGAGATTGTAATGCCAAAGTTGTATGTGTTACCCAATGAAATTCAGATAAGCATCTTGGATGACATTCAGCGATTTTGGGAGTCAGAGGAACGTTATAGACAGTTTGGGCAAGTATATAAAAGGAACATACTGTTGTATTCACTCCCAGGAAATGGTAAAACCTCTCTCATTAACATCATCTGTAAAACTCTCATTGATGACTATAATGGTGTAGTTATTTGTATTGATAGTACAGATGAACTAAACAGTTATAGTGGCTGCATGGAGAGACTTAGAAGTATTGAACCTAATCGTAAGGTAATAACTCTTATCGAGGACTTTGAGCGTTTAGCAAGGGATGATTATTATTCAGCAATGCTATTGCAGTTATTGGATGGTAATGGGCAATTTGATAATGTTGTGACGATTGCAACGACAAATTATCCAGAGATTCTTGAGAAGAGGTTCACTTGCAGACCAAGTAGGTTTAATCTTGTTATTGAGTATAAGAAACCTAATGCCGAAGTTAGAAGGGCATATATCATCAACAAGTTATCTGACAGTGGCATTGATGTGAGTGATGAGAAAGTTAAGAATGACATTGAAAGATATGTTAAGAAGACAGAGGGATATACCTTTGATTTCTTGAAAGAGGTTATTCAAGGCATTTATGTGGATGGGTTCTCTGAAGTTCAGTTATTTGAGAGACTTGAGGAATTAATCAAAAAGGATGGAAAGGTTAAGGTTACTGAAGACGCAGCCAAGAGGATTGGTTTCAACTCTGGAGCCACAGAATCTAATGATTGCGAGGCAGACGAAGGCACACCAAGTGAGGGAAGCACTTGTAATCCTACTCCTTGCATTATAGAAACTAGTAGAAATAAGGTTAGAATTAGCGGTTTTAAATGATTAACATAATAAAGGATGTTGATTTATTTGAGCATGTGAATGAATATGAAGCTGTATTAATTGGGACTGGAACTTATTGTGCCATGACCCAAGGAATACAGCTTAAAGTCATGTTAGAATATCCCTATGCTTATAATAAGAATTTGGAGACAAAGTACGGTGACCCTGAGAAGCTTGGAACAATCCTTGAATGCGAACATGAAGATGAACCAAGATTTTGTCTTTGTTTCATTTATGAGGGAAACTTCAGACCTGATATTAGAAAAGATTATTTATCCTATGAAAGTCTTGAAAAATGTCTTTCATTAGTTAATATTATGTATAAGGGGAAAAATATTGCCACAACATTGCTTGGCGCAAGTAGATTTGATGGTAATGGTGATAGGGATAGGATAATGGAGATATTCGAGAGAACATTAACAGATGTAAATGTTACGGTGTATGACTATTTCCAGAAGTCTAGAGCTGAAGAAATGAAAGAGGTGAGGGATAATGAGCTTGCTGTAAAAAAAGTCGATAGAAAGGCTTATTATCAAATGGTTTCAGAACGAAAAAGGAAAGCAGAGGAAAGATTTAAGAAGAATGGGCATAGAAGATACTAAAGACAAAAAACAGAAAAAATAAATTATGATATTACATTTGAACTTAACAGAAGACCACTTGAAGTTGGTCAGATTCTTGAACATCGAGGACAAAGACGATGACGTGCTTACCATTAATAAAAAGGTAATGTTGACAATGCAGACACATATCTTGGATGATGTGGCTATGATTCTAGGATTGAGGGATAAAGCAATTAAAAACACAAGTGAGGACGCAGATGGGAGTGCATATCCAGATGATGTTGAGAAATACATGCTTGACACATACCATTATGTATCTGACAACCTTTACTTGATTGAAACACTTTTGCATCAAAGAGTGTTGGAAGGGGTTCAGAGTGGGCATTATAAGTGCCGTGATAGTGATATGATTTGGGAAATTTGCCCATAAAAAGTATACTTTTCCGTTTACGATAATATTTATATTAAAATAGTATTATTATGAACGGAAAAAGAGATAATATTTACATTTATTTGTGGGAAGGGTTTAACACTATATATATAGGTAGGACAGTAAATCCAAAATCAAGACATCAAGCACATAGAACAAGGGAAACTGAATCTACATATAAATTCAGTAGTGAGCATGGAGTTAAACACCCTAAGATGATTATTATTGAGAGTGATTTATCTGTTGAAGAAGGTGTTGAACGAGAAAAATATTGGATAAATGAGTATAGAGAACATAGTACTTATAATGTCTTAAATAAAACAAAAGGTGGAGAAGTAGGCGGCTCTAGTGGCGCTATAAAATGGACAAAAGATAATGTATTTGAAGAAGCCAAAAAATATAATTCTTTAAGTCAATTTAAATATAACAATAATAGTGCATATTCAACGGCACGACTTAATGGATGGTTAAAAGAAATGACTTGGTTTAAAAGACCAATATATATCAAATGGACAAAAGAAGCAACATTTGAAGAGGCTAAAAAATATCAAACTAGAAGAAACTTTGAAGTTGGTAGTAATAGTGCATATAATGTTGCGCTGAAGAATAGATGGTTAGACGAAATGCCTTGGTTAAAGATAGTTGGTCATTATAAAAAATGGACAAAAGAATTGGTATTTGAAGAGTCTAAAAAATACTCTCATAGAAAACCATTTAAAGTTGGTAGTCCTGGTGCATATCGTGTTGCATTAGATAATGGATGGCTTGATGAAATGTCTTGGCTTGCCCCTAAGTTAAAATGGAATAAAAACGCAGTGATTGAGGAATCGAAGAAATATAACAGTAGAGGAAGTTTTAAAAACGGTAATAAAAGCGCATATAATGCTGCTCTTAAAAATAGATGGATTGATGAAATGTTTTGGCTCAATAGAAATAATACACCGATTAACAAAATTTAAGATAAAAGGTTTTGCTAAACCAAAAAAATTTCGTATCTTTGCATCACAATCTGAGCCTACGGCATTGGCATATACTGACTTCACAAAACCAATGCCCACCTTAAAAGGCAAATATGCTGAAAGGTTTATCACAATGATGGAAGAGAATAATCGCAAGGCAGAAGAACGTGCGAAAACGCCCCCAACATTAGATGAACTTGAAAGAAGGTATGAGGTTAGCAAGATAGTTTTCGATATGCATAAGAGAGAACTTGAGGATGAAGAAAAGAGATTAATGAAATTAGAACAAGAAATAAAAACTTTAAAAGAAAAGAATGGCAAAACAGAAGAAGAATGATTTTTCTTCAAAGTTCCGTGTGAACGATGAAATACGATTCAAGGGCAATGTGAGAATCGTAGGTAATGACATTGAAAGTAGAGTTGTCTCAATGTCAGAAGCAAGGGAGATTGCTGATGATATGGAACTAGATTTGGTTGAGATTCAAGGTAATCTTGAGATTCCAATCATTAGAATCTGTAACTATGAGAAAATGCTGTATGAACTTAAGAAATCTGCAAAAAAGAATAAACAAGCAGCAAAGCCTCTCAAGGAGATTCAACTTAGCGTGAATATTGCAAAACACGACCTCGAAACTAAGGCTAATAATGCTCGTAAGTTTCTTGAAGACGGGAGTCGTGTTAGAGTAACACTTTCAATGAAGGGACGTGAATTATCTAGGAGAGAGGAAAATAAGAAATCTATTCTTGAATTCGTTGTTCTATTGGAGGATGTGGCAGTGCCAGAGTCTGCATTGCGTGATGAAGGCAATAAAACAGTAGTGACATTAAAAAGAAAAAATAACATTAAACAATAATTAGATGGGTTACGTAATTAATCTTAAAGCTGACACAGGACTTGTAGACCGCACTGAGAATACAATTAGATTTCTTAAGGATGTTAAGGACTATCCGACATTGACAAAGGAAGAGGCTGTAGAATGGTTCAAAAGATACAAATATGGTAATAAGAAGGAGAGTGACATGGCAAGGGATTATCTCATGTTATGCAACCAAAGATTAGTGTTGGCAGCAGCTAAGAAATGGGCAAAGACTGATTCCTATATGGATTATGTTAATGAGGCTAACTTTGGACTTCTTGAGGCTATTGAGAGATTTGACATATCCAAGGACGTTAAGTTCTCAACCTATGCGATGTGGTTTATTAAACGTGCAATTAACAAGTATATCTGTGGAGATTTGCAAGTTGTTAAACGACCAAACTTCTCTAAGACGTTCCACGTAATTTCCAAAGCTACAAACGACTTCCTACAGAGTAATGAGAGGACACCAAGTCCAGATGAGTTGTTTGATATTGTAACAACAAAGTACGGAAAGGACATTAGGGACAAAAACGACATCTTAGATTTGAAAGTCAGTTACGTGGATGAATCTTCAAGCGATGAAGATGAAAGCCCAAACTATGGTGATATGGCAGCATATAACCGAGTGAGCGCTTCATATAATGACTATGAAGAGGAAGAAACAAATGAATTTAATAGAAAGCTAGTATCTTCATTACTTGGCAAACTCTCACCACGTAAACAACAGATTATCAAGATGCGTTTTGGAATGTATGAAGAGGATAATGGACTCAGACATGAATATGAACGTGAGGAAATCGGGCAGATTCTTGGCTTGACCTCAGAGCGTGTAAGACAGCTTGAACTTGCAGCTATGGAAGAAATCAAGATTGAGTACATTAAAGAAATGAAAAAGCTTAATTAAACAAATAATGGGTGTTACATTTTGTAACACCCATTTATGTCTTATTTAACAGCAATTTGTCCTGCTGAAATCATCTTTTCAACCTTAGACGCAATATTCTTTGTCATTGGCCTCTCACCATTAACAATCTTTCTGAATTGAGATTGAGCACCTTCCTCTGTATGGTCTGGAAACAATTCTCTTGCCACTGCTGCCATATTGGTTTTCTCAGTATCAATTGTTGTACGAATTGAGTTTGCATCACCGTTTGATATTTTCTTATTCTTTCTCTCATAGTCATCATAATCATAATACTCCTTACCACCGCCAGCTTTCTTACGTAGCTTCTTTTTAGGCGCTTCATCATGATGCTTTTTATTATGATGTTTGGTATGACCAAAGTATTTCTGAACAAGGTCTTTAACGTGATTACTCTTTTCGCCCATAAAGTCCTCGTTGATTACTTTCTCAATTTCTTCTTTTATAATTGCATTTATTCTCTTACTATCCATAATATATGTTAATTTCTTACTATAAATACATTTTTATTGAAAAAAAGTCTTAAAATATTTGGTTATTCCAATTATTTTTCATATCTTTGCATAAGTAACAAAATCGGAAAAAAAAAATGAATACAAAAACAGCAACAAAGACAAACGCATTTATTGATGCAGTGGGATTCGAGAGTTTTACAACTACCGAAAACGGGGCAAAAACTCTTATTTCTAGCGGTAGTGCCATTGTTGACCAATTCGGTAAGGCTGGTAACTTCAGAGGACGTACACTAGCAGAAGTATTTGCTGACCAAGCTACAATTTGGGCTGAGAATCCAAGTGCAGCTCTTCGTTTCCCATTCTACCTTCGTATGGTTACACGCAAGGTTAAGGTGAATGCCGATAATGAGACTGATAAGGTTCAGAATGGTCAAGGTGCTCGTGACGAGTCATTCAAGCGTTTGCTTTGGATTGCTCAAGAGCAAAAGGACGCATTCTACAAGAACATTTGGGCATTGCCTCTTGTTGGTTCTTGGAAGGACTTGTGGACACTCATGTACTACGACATCAAGGATAACATCAAGTGCTTAAATCAAAAGGCACTCTTTGAGGTTATTGCACAAGGTTTGCTTTGTGACACACATGTTGACTTGATTAAGAAGTATATGCCTCGTATCAAGTCACAGAGCAAGTGCAAAACTGAGTGGACTACCATCACTAATGATTTGGCAAAGGCATTTGCTAATCAGATGGGTATTACCTATAAGGAGTACAATAAGATGAAGTCAAGCGGTAGAGCACACGACTTCCAAAAGTTGATTTGTTCTCGTAACTATAAGGATTTGAATTGGAATCACATTCCAGGTCGTGCTCTTAACCTCCTTGTAACAAGTAAGTTCCTTTCAAATCACGGTTTGAAGGATAACTACACAGAGTGGATTATGCAGCAGCCAGTAGCAAAATTCACTGGTTATGTCTTCGAGCTTGCAAAACGTCTTCGTGAGGCACGTGGTTCACGTGGATATCGTAGAGGTTCTATGACAATTCCTCTAGAGGTTAAGCACACCCTTGATGCACAGTTTAAGGGTCTTGTAGACAAGGCACGTGATGGCGGTAGAATTACTGAGAATGTATGGTGTTGCCTTGATACTAGTGGAAGTATGAACCAGCCAGTTACTGGCTTAAAGGATATTTACTGTTCAGATGTTGCAAGTTCTCTTGCACTGTTCTTTGCTGACCTTAACACTGGTCCATTCCATAACAAGGTCATCATGTTCGATAATGTGTCAACACCTTATGACATGAAGGGTGATTCATTCTGCGATAGAATAATGAATCTTCCAAGCGTGGGTTGCGGTGGTACTAACTTCCAATCTGCGGTTGACGAGATTATTAAGATTAGAAAGGAACACCCTGAGATTCCACTTGAGCAGTATTGTACAAGTATATTGGTTGTAAGTGATATGGAGTTTAACCCAACTGGAGGATGGTACTCAAGACGTACTGAGCCAACCAACTATGAGTACTCAGTAAGGTCATTGAAGACAGTGTTCCCAGAGGAGTTCGTGAATAACATGAAATTCATTTGGTGGGATGTAGCTTCAAGGCATGGTGTTACTCACTTTGAGGGTAAGTCGATAGAACCAGGATGTACATTCCTTTCTGGCTTTGACCCTTCAATCATCACAATGCTGATGGGAGATACTAAAGTGATTGACGAGAAAACAGGTGAGGTGCGTCAGATGACTGCCGAAGAGCTAGTTGAAAAGGCTCTTAGCCAAGAGATTTTGAACTACATTAATATTTAATGAGTTCCTACTTATATATAAAATGACCATTGACGAGAGTTGATGGTCATTTTTATTAAATAACGTTAAATGATTTTGTTTATTGATTTTTTTTTCATATCTTTGCAAAAGTAAAATAGTGTATATATGTTCTTTAATTACTTTAAAAAGAAGAAAAAGAAAAATAAGGGTAAGAAATCCAAGTTTACTGAGAATTCATATAAGAAAAACTCCATCAGTAAAATTCAAATGATGGAGATAACTAATGCTGTGCTCAGTAAAAAGAGACTGCTTGTATTCAGTGAATCAATTTAAAATTATAAAATAAAGATGAATCCATTACTTTCAGAACTTAAAGAGAGAGGACTTATAGCAAGTCTCTCTGGAAACTTAGAGGAATTGTTAAAAACGCCAACAACATTCTATGTGGGAACTGACCCTACTGCTGATAGTCTTCACTTAGGGCATTTGCTTGCCTTTACAACTGCTAAGTTGCTTCAGTCCTATGGGCATAAGCCTATTGTTCTTTTAGGCGGTGCAACAGCCTTTATTGGAGACCCATCGTTTAAGTCAGAAGAAAGAAAACTCCTTAGTGCTGAAACTGTAGAACACAACATTAAGGGAATTCATGCACAAGTTAGCAAACTTCTTGATTTCGATTCAAAGGATGAGAATGGTGCAATTATGGTTAATAACTATGATTGGATGAAAAACTTCTCATTTATTGATTTCGCACGTGAGGTTGGTAAGTGTATTAGCGTGAATTATATGATGGCAAAGGATTCCGTCAAGAAACGTCTTGAACGTGATGGTAACGGAATGTCATTCACTGAGTTTACATATCAGCTTATCCAAGGTTACGATTTCGTAGAATTATATAAGAAATATAATTGTAAACTTCAGATTGGTGGTAGTGACCAATTTGGAAACGGTACAACTGGTATTGAGCTTATCCGTAAGATGGTTGGCGGTACTGATGCATGTATGATTACTTGGCCTCTTGTAACCAAGGCAGATGGTACAAAGTTTGGTAAGTCAGAGAAGGGTAACATTTGGCTTGATGCCGAAAAGACAAGTCCATATGAGTTCTATCAATTTTGGCTTAATCAGTCAGATACAGACTCAGAACGTTTCATTAAACTATTTACTCTTATTCCATTAGACGAGATTAATGCTCTAATTGAGAAACATCGTGAGCAGCCTTCAGCTCGTGTATTACAGAAAGAGCTTGCAAAGTACATGACTTGCATGGTTCACTCTGAGGAAGAGTATAACAAGGCAGTAGAAGCTACTGAGATTCTGTTTGGTAAGGGTACTACAGAACAACTTGCCTCTATTGATGAAAAGTCCCTTCTTGCTGCAATGAATGGCGTGTCAAAGGTCGAAGTATCCAAGGAGCAGTTTACAAGTGGACTTACAGTATTAGACCTTGCAACAATGCATGATAAAGTACCGTCAAAGTCTGAGGCTAGAAAACTGATTAAGGCTAATGGTTTCTCTATCAATAAGGAGAAAGCAACCAATGAAAAAGCCGTTATTGATACTAGTAACTTGATTAATGGTAAATATCTATTGTTAACCAAAGGACGCAAAGATTATACACTGATTCTTGCAAATGGTTAAATAATATTAAAACTGAGATTATCATTTGGTAGTCTCAGTTTTTTTTCGTATCTTTGCAAAAAAATAATGTAATTATGGGTGTTTTATATATTCTATTAATAAGTTTAGGAATTGTTTTTTTATGTCTTGCGCAATCGGTACTATCTGACCGCAACGAAAAAAAAGAAGCTGAAGAAAGAAGGATTGCCGACCTTCAAAATGATGTAAAAGAAGAATTAGATGGTATAACCGAATATGCTGATAGATTCGGTGATAAATTCTATGATTCTCTTATGGACTTTGCTAGTAAGATGGAAAAATTATCTTTGGATGATGTTAAGGTTGATTTAAAACCTTATGACACTTATAATATCAAACGTCTTCAAGAATCATTTAGTTCACTTGGAAAATTATTGGGTAGAATTGTGATTAATAAGAATCTTGAACCAAGGTTTATGGTTTCAGCACCATCTACGATTCCATCTATGGCAGATATACAGTTGGAGGCAGCATTGACTATTGATGAAGTTAAGGAACTTGCTGATAAGTGTCGCAAGATAAAGATGGATGTTGACATTGAAGCATTTAGAAAGGATAAAGTAAGGAAAGCAATAAACAATAAATAAATATGGTAGAAACGTATCGTCCAATTCCATTAGATATGGAAGTTGTATTTAAGATTCTTGTAGAGGGAATTAAGAGTTATGTAAATCAGAATCATATTAAGGTTGTAGTTCTTGGATTAAGTGGTGGTATTGACTCCACAGTAGTAGCTGCACTATGTAAGGCTGGAAACATTCCCCTTATTGGCGTATCTCTTCCATGCTCAACCAATGCAGATGTGGAGAATGATGCAGCCAAGGCTGCTGGCACCGAGTTCTGTGACACTTTCAAGGTGGTTAACCTACAAGAGCCATATGAGGTAATGGAGAAGTTCTGTACTGAGGCTAGCGGTAAGGAGAAGACACCAATTTCACAAGGTAACATCAAGGCACGTTTGCGTATGATTACGTTGTACGATATCGCTTCAAAGGTTGGAGGTATTGTAATGGGCACATCAAATAAAACTGAGTGGCTAACAGGCTTTTGGACACTACATGGTGATGTTGGTGATATAAACCCAATTGGTGAACTTTGGAAAACAGAAGTTTACGCTCTTGCAAAGTGGATGAAGGAAAATGTTTTCAAAGATTCTAAGGCACTTGAGCAGTCGATTGCACTCATACCTACAGATGGTAATGGGGTTAAAGCTGGAGGTGATGCTGAACAGATAATGCCAGGATATACTTATAATGAGATTGACCACGTATTAAGCAAATGGGACGGTCTTTCAGAGAAGATTAAACCAATGTATGCTACTGATGGCTTAACAGAATCCATTAAAAATACTGTATTTGATGTTGAAAATGAAGATGTTAAGCAGCGTAGAATGGAGGCTTGCAAGAAGAGTGACAAAGAGTTTGTACCAAATCTTGGAGATTTATATGGAGTGGACTCTGTACGTAAGGTTTGTATGCGCTCTTGGAATAGCGAATTTAAACGTAGAAATCTTGAGGTTTGTATAAATCTTAAAGATGGAAATATTTTATTACATTAAGGATAATTTATCAGTCTTTTTTATTATGTAATTGATATTTATATGTATAAATGGTTATGTTATATGATAAATAGGACTGATATTTTTATAGAAAAATCTAGAGATATTCATGGAGAGAAATATGATTATTCTAAGGTAGATTTAGAGCATCGTGACGAGAAAGGTAGAGTGTGTATAATATGCCCTAAACATGGTGAGTTCTGGCAAAGACCTAACTCTCACACACATGGTTGTGGGTGTCCGAAGTGCTGGGAAGAAAGAAAGGACAAATGTTTATTTAGTAACACCAATGAATTTATTGAAAAAGCTAAAAAAGTTCATGGTGATAAGTATGACTATTCAAAAGTAGAATATAAACGTTCAAATCAAGATGTATGTATTATTTGTCCTATTCATGGCGAATTTTGGCAAACACCAAATAAACATTTAGGTGGTGAAGGCTGTAAAGAATGCGGAAAAATTACTACTGCTAACAAACGTTGTTTAAAAACAGAAGATTTCATCGCCAAAGCCACTAAAGTTCACAACATGAAATACATCTATAATAAAACTGATTTAAATTCTCGTGATGAAAAAGGTAGGATAATAATCACTTGTCCAATTCACGGAGATTTTTGGCAAACTCCGCACAACCACTTGTGTGGCAAGGGCTGTAAGGAATGTGGTATAAAAGAAAGGTCAAATAAAAAGAAATTATCACAAGAAACGATTATAAGTCGTTTTATTAAAAAATATGGTGATAAGTATGATTATTCAAAAGTGGTATATAAGAAAATGCATTCTGATGTAATAATTACTTGCCCAAAACACGGAGATTTTACTTGTACGCCAGCGAATCACTTAGGTAGTAAAGGATGTCCAAAATGTAAAATGAGCCATGCTGAATGCAATGTTGAAAAAGCATTAATAGACAATAATATTGAATATAGATATGATGCTAGAAGAAAAACTTTACCTTGGTTAGAAGAACTAACATTAGATTTTTATTTGCCACAATACAAAATTGCCATAGAATGTCAAGGTGGGCAACATTTTTATTCTGTGGATTATTTCGGTGGAGAAGATAAACTCAAATATCGCATTGGTTTGGACGAAAAGAAAAGAAAACTTTGTGAAGACAATGGAGTTAAAATATTGTATTATAGCGAAGAAAAAATAGATTTTCCATATGAGAACACTACAAATGTTGATGAGTTAATAAGTAAAATTAAGTTATATGATAGATAAAAAATACGTAGATGCATGTATTGGGAATTTCAATATGCGTCTTGAACAGACTAAAGAAGAAGTACGAAGGGATGGTGAGGATAAAGGCAGCTTTGATTATGCCATTGCCAATCTTCGCAACTCTAGGGAGTGTATTGATGCTTTGCAAGGGATTGTAAACCAAATGAAACAAGAGGAACATGACCTTACCCAAGATGTCTATAACAAATTTAAGGATAAGGGATATGTAAGTACAATTAAATTTTGAATGGTATGGATAAGTTTAGTGAAAGATTTAAGTTGGAGAATGGTATCTTAGGTTTTGTCATGGTAAATGGACTTGAAACATCCAAAGCCGATATATTGGGTGATGACCCAATGGAAGACAAGGTATATACCAAGAAAGTTAAAATTGACAAACACTTTGAATCTACAAAAGTGGTGTATGTTTCTGTAACTAGTGATAAACCTTTAGATGGTGATATCTCATTGGATAATGTCAGAATCAACACCAAGAACAGAGAGGGACAGTGGTGCAACATCTTTCTTAAAGAAGCACCTATGGAATTATTGAAGTTTGTTTGGGAGAACCTTAGAAAATGAATATACAATCGTTATCAATCGTAGTTCCTACACATGGCTGCATGAATCAGTGTAAGTTCTGTGTAAGCCGCATGCATAAAGAGGAATATGATGATTTGATTTCTACTGATGACTATTTTCATGTAGAGAGTTATAAGAATCGTATGGCTTTTGCTAGGGATAATGGGTGCAATACCGTTATGCTCACTGGGCAAGGTGAGCCACAGCAGAACATGGCATTCATTGGCAAATTTGCTAGAATGAATTCTGAATTGACAATGCCGTTTAGAAACATTGAGATTCAAACCACTGGAGCTAAGATTGATGAGTATACACTTAATTGTCTTCGCAATAACGGCATTACCACAATCAGCCTTTCAGTGTCTTGTTTAAACAACGATGAAATCAATAGTGATATTATTAATGGTGGGCATACACGCATTAACTTGAAGTGGCTTTGTTCTAAAATTAAAGAATATGGTATGAACCTTCGTTTGTCCCTCAATGTGACAAAGTGGCTTTATCTTTATGAAGAGCCAAATGGAGAATATGAGCCAATATTCGAATATTGCAGCAAGGTATTGGGTGCTGACCAAATTACATTCCGCAAGATGTACACTGATGGTAGCGACACACCTCAGACAACGTGGATTAAGGAAAATAACGTTAAAACAACATCATATTTTGGTGGTCTTAATGATTATATTCTTAAAAATGGACGTTATCTAGATACATTGGAATATGGTAGCAGACGTTATTCAGTAATGGGTATATCAACAGTCATTGACGAGGATTGTATGGCTAAGAGCGAGGAAAAACAAGCTTTGAAGTATCTAATTCTTCGTCCAAACTGCAAGCTATACACACAGTGGGACGATAAGGGTAGTTTGTTATTTTAGGATTAAGTTATGTTAGAAATTAAAGGACAGTATTGTAAGTACATAAAGGTCTTTACCGACAATGTGGAGGAGACCGCATTGTCAACGATATATAGGATTGCTGATTGTAGGGCATTTAAGGATAGAAAGATTCGTATCATGCCTGATTGTCACGATGGTAAGGGCATTGTGATTGGATTCTCATGCCCAGTTAACATTGAAACAGACCACGTTAATCCTGAGCATGTAGGTTGTGACATTGGTTGTACAATCTCTGCCACTTTCTTCGACAAGCCTATTGTCGAGGATAAGATGAAGGAGTTTGAGCACAAGATTCGCAAGGATATTCCGTTTGGATTCACCATCAATGACAAGTCCAAGATTGATTGGAAGCGAATTGCAAAGGCTATTAATTCAGCTATGGATAGATTGGTTTCACTTTATCCTAAGTTTGTGGACTATGCAATCTATTTCAACTCAGAAATGGATTTAGAGAATTGGTGTAAACATGTACACATTCCTTATGGTGATTTCATGAAGTCTATTGGCTCTGTGGGTGGTGGTAATCATTTTGTGGAGTACGATGTTAATGATGACCTTGGTAAGTACTGCATGTGCGTACACTGTGGCTCACGTAAGTTGGGCTTGGCTGTATTCAACTATTGGGATAAGATAGCAAGAAGCATGGTAGTTTCTAGAGAGGAAATGAAGATGCTTGAGGATAAGGTCAAGGAGAAGAATACTGATAGAAAGAAGATTAAGGCAGAGATTGATGCAGCAAGAGAGGAGTACTTATCACGTAAGATTCCAGGATACTTGAACGGTGACAAACTTATGGGTTATCTTGTCGATGTCTTGATTGCTCAAGTATATGCCAAGTTGAACCACGAGGTTATCCACGAGCAGTTGGTTGAAATTTATCGTAAGATGTCAGATGGTGGCAAGCCAATTGACTTTATTGCCACTACTCATAATTACATCGATTATGACTTTAAGGCGTTGAGTGGAAAGCCAAATATGATGATTCGTAAGGGTGCTATTCGTGCCTATGAGGGAGAGAAGTTAATTATCCCATTCAATATGAGGGATGGTATCTCAATCTGTGAAGGTAAGTCAAACGAGGATTGGAACTGGACAGCCCCGCATGGCTGTGGACGTTCTATGTCTCGTGATAAGGCTAACAAGACCTTGGATGTTGAGGAGTTCAAGAAGCAGATGGCAGATGCTGGTATCTATACCACCACTGCTGACGAGAAAACATTGGATGAGGCTCCAGCTGCATACAAGCCAATGGATGAGATTGTGAAACTCATTGAGCCAACAGTTGACATCAAGTTCTTCATGAAGCCAAAGATGAACATCAAGGCAGCAGAGGACAAGAGAAGATGAGGGCTAGTTTTACATTAGTCCTCATTTTTTTATGTAAAAATTTGGAATTTACGAAATTTAACTATATCTTTGCAGTGTTAAACAGATTTTAACATGACAAAGGAAGAGTTATTAGAATTATTTAAGGATAATAAATTATCAGATTCCAAAAGGATTTCAGCAGCAGCTTTGGCAAACATAATCAAGTTTGCAGCCGTTAATTTGAGAATGGATGATAAGACATTAGATTACTATTACGATGTTAGCATTGACGAACTATTGGGTTCTGAAATGCCAGATGAGGAATATAATGTTATGAAAGAGCAAGGTTGGACAATAAATGAGAATTACTTAAAAATATTAATTTAACAATTTCATATTATGTTATACGTAGAACTAATAGGAAGACTTGGAGCAGATGCTGAACTAAAGACTTCCGCAAAGGGAAACCAATTTGTTTCCATGAGGGTTGCATCTAACGACTTCTTCAATGGTGAGAATGTTACGACATGGGCTAATGTTATGTGGTCTGGAGAACGTGCAGTTAAGATGCAAGAGCACATGAAGAAAGGTAGTGCCGTTTCTGTACACGGTACATTAAGAACTTCTCTCTTCACTAACAAGAATGGTGAACAATCAATCTCTACTGATTTATTCGCAGATAGAGTTGACTTTGTGAACTTGGGCAAGAGTGGTGACACTCAGACAAATGAGGCTGTCACAGACACTGGAACCCATAAGCCAAAACCACAAGAGACAGCAGCATCAACAGATGCAGATGATTTACCATTCTAACTAAACAAAGCCACTCACAAGATGGGTGGCTTTCTTTTTATAAAAATGTGTGTAATAAAAAAAGATATGACAAAATAGGTGCGATGTTGGCACTAATCAAATGTATGCGTAGCCGCAATCGTTTTCATAATTGGAAACGACAAGAAAAACGTATATACTATTGTAAAGAATGTCATGCTTAGCATTTAACGCATTTGAATTAACATTAATTATAACTTAAAATTTTGATTATTCAAAAAATAACTATATATTTGCACAAATTAATAACTTAAAAGTAGAATAATAATGGCGAAAAAGACAAAAGAAACAATTGTTGAGGCTGAAGTAAGTGAAGTGAAGAAGCCAAGAGTTAAGAGAACTACTCGTAAGTCTCCAACACGCACAAGACGTGCCCTTGATGAGATTTCAGCAGAGGCAGAGACTGAACTTACTAGTGGTAGTACCTCACTGAAGCGTGTTGATGATAGTGGAGAGATTAATACGAGTAATCTTACTCCAGCTCGTAAAGCGTATTATAAGGAGATTGCATCAGTTCTCAATGAGAAGGAAATGTCAACCATTACTAGCTATGGCTCAGACCTCCAGAGAGCAATGAGTTCATACTCAAGTGACTTCCTTAAGCAATCATTTGATTCCAAGGCTGGTATTGAGTCAGCTCAGTTGATTTCAAACCTCTTGGGTGAGTTGCATGAGGTTGACATTAACGACCTTGAAGCACCTAATGCAGTCAAGAGATTCTTGAGACGTATTCCTGGACTTAAGAGACTCGTTATTTCTGTTGAGCAGATTAAGGCTAAGTACAACACTATCGAGAAGAACATTGACGGTATTGTTAAGAAGCTTGAGGCAACACGTCAGATTGCCATTCGAGATAATAATCTCTTGCAGAAGCAGTTTGAGAATAACTGTGATTATGTAGACCAATTGGAAGACCTTATCGTAGCAGGTAAGATGAAGTCTGAGGAGCTTGGTACACTGATTGACGATATGAAGTCACGCTCAAATGAGTATGAAGAGTATCAGATTAGTGACATCGAAGAGTACAAGAATGCTCTTGATAAGCGACTCACTGACCTTATCGCCCTTCGTTATGCGTTTAAGCAGTCATTGACTCAGATTCGTATTATTCAGCGTACAAACATCATGCATGCTAACAACACTGAGTCTCAGATTGCTATGACAATTCCTCTTTGGAAGAATCAGTTGTCATTGGCTGTGGCATTGTATGACCAGAAGCAAGCCATTGAGATTGGTACAAAGGTAACTGATACCACCAATGAGTTGTTCCGTAAGAACGCTGAAATGATGAAGGTACAAGCCATTGAGGTTGCGAAACAGAGTCAGCGTATGGTTCTTGATGTAGAGACTCTTCGTAAGTCTACACAAGAGCTTGTAGCCACTGTAGAGGGGGTACAAAAGGCTCAGAAGGAAGGTGCTGAAAGACGTGCTGCTGCCGAGGCTGAAATTGCAAAGCTTGAGAAGGAAATGCATATGAAAGCAATCGGTGTTGCAGAGTCCACTCAGAAAGTTATCTCAAGTGAACTTCGTGGGAAGAGAGACCCAAAGTTGCTCAATGAATAATGAACTATAAGCAAGTATTAGTAAATACATACAGAAACAATAAGATAGAACTAGTTCCAATCACCCTAAGTGATGATTGGACTGTTTCTAGCGCATATGTTATTGGTGACTACATTCACCTTAAAAATGCCTCAGATGGCAGAGAAATAGCAGTTAAATTATCTGAATTAACTCATAACCCTATGGGAAAAATAGCAAGTCCATGTATAGCTAGACCAAAGATGTCAAATAAAGTGATTAGTGGTATCAGTGAAATGGTAGATGCTGACTTCAAACGCAATACTACGCTGAAATCATATGCATACCCAAGTTCAGCAAAAAATGACAGTGGGTATGTCGAAAACTTATTTTATCATCCAAAGGAAATGTTTGAGGCTGTCGATTTCACGGATATGGGGGTTGTCAATGAGCCAAGTAATTGTATTCCAAAGTTTATAAAAGGAGAAAAGTATGCATTAAGTGGTGTGTCTTGTGAGGGATTCGAAATGCCTGAGAAGATATATGAACTTGTTGGCGTACATGATGAGTACGATGGTATCAATATTAATTCAGTAATCGTTAAACAAGTTGGTGGATACAAAGATAAAATCTTTACTCTCTCAAAGCATGATTGCGAATGCATGGGGATAGAATATGAAAATGGATTGCAACTATTCCCAAAACACCTTAGTTGGCGAAGAGTTAAGGAAACAATACCATTCGATAAAAACAACTTGGGCACTACACCAACAAGCGAAATAGATAACACAATCAGATATGTCTTATTGAAGCTTAATGGCTTTAAGGATTATTCTGATGGTTATGTGGTAACGCCAAGCGGTAAACTGATTAAGGAAGAAAGATTCATGAAGTCCTTGAGAGTTACAAGCGATGAGCCAATCGTGTATGAAAAGCCAAGTGGAGAAACAAAAAATGGAGTCATGATTGCGTCAAATACAAGATTGGATGCCCAGATTGCATATCCAAGCGGTTTGAATTATACTCACGGCAACTTCATTTCTGAGGACGATACAGTGTATATACTTATCAAACTTGTGAAACACACCAATGACCCAACCGCAATTGATGGAAAAAGTGGTGTTGAGAGACCTTACTTGGATGGTTTTAATCCAAACGACCATTTCAAGATTGCTTGGGATGAATTGGGTGCTTATACAGTTGAAGAGTATGAAGCAGAGAAAGCTAGAAAAGAAAAGGCTAGAAAAGAGAGAATTGAGAGGGAAGAGAAAGAAAGACAAAAGAGAATAGCCGAGGAAGAAAGAAGACTTAAGGAAAAGAGAAAACTAGTGGAGCAAGCCGTAGATAAGATGAAAGAATACAACATCAAAATCCCAAGCTTCCCTAAAATGCCGAATATTAAAATAGCAAATGGATTAAGCTCTCTTAACCTATATATGGATAGTCTTGATGTGTATTTCGATACACTTGATTCTTCATTGAAGACACTTTCAAAGGACTTGAATGGCATGTTTAAGATTATGGGCGTTAACCAAAATGACAGAAATTCTAAGTCCACGAATTCATTATTTGATATGTTAAAACTTTAATAGAAAAACAATATGAGAATTGTAAATGAACCAAAAACAATAGATGGGTTGAGAGTTATACAAGACCCACATGAAATGGAAGAGGCATTAAAGAATGGTGAATCCTTCTATCATTGGGAGATGGGTAACTCAATGTCGCCATTAATTAATCACATGGAATATTGTAGGGTTACTCCTTGCGCCCCAAGAGACGTTAAAAGAGGTGATGCCGTATTCTGCGTACTACATGATGATACTGGAGGTTCATGGTCTATGGTACACCAAGTATGGGAGATATCAGACGCAAGCCATACCAATGAGCTTTGGTTTAAGATTGGTAGCACTGGAACCTCAATCTTCGGTTGGACAAAAGAAGTCTATGGAATTGCAAAAGGTACTGACATATACCAAGAGTTCACTGAGGAAATGAGGCTTGCAATGGAAGCCGAAAAAGCAGAAAGAGAAGCCACATATTCTTAAAAATGTTAAAAAATCAGTGAAAAATTTGGTTTTCTCAAATATTTTTCATATCTTTGCATTATAAAACTTGAAATTTTTGAAATAAATACTATATTTATAATAAACAACAAAAATAGAGAATAATATTATGATTACATTCAGTCTACATATAGAAGAGCAGCCTCGTGGTCTTGGATATGGTTATCCAAGATATGAAGGTGTGTCCATGTTCTAATGTAGATTTACGTCATTTTATTATTATCATAAACCGAAGTTTCATAGTGTTTATTAGAGCTATAATAGGTGGGTAGTCTACGGATTATCCACCTTAAACTGTTTAAAGTTGTTAAAAGTTTGATAAAAATTTGGTTATCTCGATTTTTTTTCATATCTTTGCAATGCTATTATGGCGGTATAGTTTAAAAGTAGAACAAGTCTCTCTCAAGGACTAGACTTAGGGGCAGTACCTAATTCCGCTACTTAATTTAATGGCGCATTCGTATATCGGTTAGTACATAGGGTTTTCAACCCTAGAAGCCCAGTTCAACTCTGGGATGCGTCACTAAGACATTAAAAATTATCATTAAAAAAGTGTTCGAAAATCATAGTTAGTACTATTTATATATAGAAAATAATCATTATATTTTATATGTAAATCAGTATTATTATGAAAAAAGTAGAATCATATGATAAATTTTTCACTAAAGAAGAAAAAGAACAAATAATAAAAGATTATGTTGAAAATTACTTAAGTCTAAGAGAACTTTATAAAAAGTACAATATAGGGTCTAAACTTTGGCTTGATAAATTATTAAAAGATAAAACTAGGAGTTTATCTGAGGCAAATAAGATTGCCCATAAAAAACACCCAAATAGTTACAAACTTTCAGAAGAAACAAAGGATAAGATAAGAAAGGCGCATCTTAGATGGATGAAAGAACACCCAGAGCAAACTGCTTGGAGGCTGAAAAATATGTCATATCCAGAAAAATGCTTTCAAAAAATACTTGAAGATAATGGATTAGACAAAAAATATCTAGTATATAGGGAATATTCAGTTTTTCCATATTTTATAGATTTTGCCTTTATAAATGAAAAATTGGCAGTTGAAATAGATGGGTCACAACATTTGGAAGAGGAAAGAAAAAAAAGAGACAAAAAGAAAGATGCATTGCTATTATCTAAAGGGTGGAAAGTTCTTAGAATAGCTGCAAATGAGGTTACTCATGATGGTACAAAGGCATTGAAAGCAGTTCTAGATATGCTTGAAGAACCAATAACGCACTATGAAACTGTTGGCATTTTGAAAGCGCCTAAAGTATACAAGAAAGCTGTTCGTGGTGAAGACGGACTAACCAACAAGCAAAGACTAAACACCTTTAAACAAAGGAGAGTTGAAAGACCATCAAAGGAAAAGTTATTTGAAATGGTAAAGTATAAACCATTTACAACAATAGCACAAGAATATGGTGTTTCTGATAGAGCAGTAGCTAATTGGTGTAAACAATATAATCTGCCATACCGTAAAAAGGATATAGACCAATTGATTGGTAAAGAGCATAAATATTCAAAGGAATCACATATATGTTTACGATGTGGTAAAGAATATTATACAACCTTTCATAATAGTAAATTCTGTTGTGATGAATGCTATAAGAGATACATCAAAGAAAATGGTTTAGTAGATAAAGAAAATAGGAAAAAATCTAATCTATGGGTTTATAATGTTAATAATGATGGCACTTTTACCAATAAAAGAATTGGAAAAGATGAAGTTGAAGAGTATATAACTCAAGGATGGGTTAGAGGTAGAAAATTATAAATAAAAACAAATAAGTGGGAACACACAGCAAGTATTTCTATTAACAAGTAATTAATTTTGGGTTTTAAGAGTACGGTTAAAAAATGTTCCCTTTTTATTGGACTTTAGTGGAATTGATTAACACGTCAGATTCTGGCTCTGAAGAATGGGGGTTTGAGTCCCTCAAGTCCAACAATTACACGTTACCAAAGGAATGGTTGTGAAATGGGAATATTTTTCTAGAGCATATTCTCTCATAACTGGGATAAATGGGAACGCAGGTCAATGAAATAAGGGGAGTAGAAAGAAGAATAAAAAACTTCTACCATAAACGTAATGGTTCTTAAACGATTAGTATCGCCCTTATTAGATACGGTTCGGAAGGTATTGATGTAGTTGCAAATGCATTTGGTACAATTACTTCCTTCGATGGGTTCGAATCCCTCACGTGTAACATGGAGCTTATTAGTCCCTTAGAGTCGCCAAGCGTCACTAAAACTATTGTAAGCCTTGTCGGAGAGCAAGTCTTTCGAGATATGTCATTTGATGCAGATTACCCAAGGCATATGAGAATGTCATAACAACCATAGAGGGTACTTTGGCTTGTTTGCTTGATTAGATACTACTCTCCTTGTTTTTGACAATATATAGAATATGAGTATAGAGAAAAGTTTCGATGGTGCTTTCAAACGAATGAGAGACCGCAATTGGGAAAAGATATACGTGCTAGTAGATATCCATGATACAATATTGAAAGCATGTTACAATGATGAAGAAACGCATCAGTGGTTTCCATATGCTAAAGAGGCTTTGGACATCATGAGTCATGCGCAGCAAATATCGCTCATTCTCTGGACATCAACCTATGATGACATCATCGCTGACTATCTCAAGCACTTTAAGGAGAATGGCATCACATTCGACATGGTGAACATAAACCATGAGACAAAGAACACTGATTTGTCTTGCTTCGATGAAAAGACTTATTTCAATGTGGGTATCGATGATAAGTTTGGCTTTGATGCTGAAACAGATTGGGAAATATTGTACAATTACCTTGTTGAAGGTATAAGACTTGGGAAATTTAAGTAAAATGAGTGACAGAGACTTAAAGATACTAAACGACAGAAAGAATACTCTAGTAAGCAAGATTACTTGGCATAAAGATAAGCTTGCAGAACTTGAGGGAGAGTTAGAAGGAATAAATAGTTTTATAAACAGTTCAAAATAAAGTAAAATATATGGATAAATCAGACAATTCGGCTAAATTCAAAAGATGGCATAAAGCGTTTGAAAAGCTTATTGATAAGTGTGATGAAGAACATATGAATAGATGGTTCTCACCATTTTATTTGTATTGTATAGTTAAACACAAAATTAACGCCAAAGAATATAAGGAATTGATTGATTGGGTTTTGGAGAATGATATTGAAGATTATGAATAAATTTAAATAAAATAAAGATATGTATTATTACGATTATTATTATTATAGTGGATAAAGTTTGATGGAGCAGTCTAAGCACTTTCCATCAACAAGCTTCGGGAGGCAGCAACGATGGTGGTGTTGTGCCAGACTGTAAATCTGGTCCCACAGGGTAAACATTGGGGGTTCGAATCCCTCCCTTCCGACAATACTGTGGAGTTCCAGAGTGGTCAAATGGGGGGGTCTGTAAAACCTCTGCTTCGGCTTCGTAGGTTCAAATCCTACCTCCACAACAAAATAAATCTAGGTGTAACTGGTAATAGGTTTCCAACTGCATTTGGAATGCAGGCGTAATGCATGGGGGTTCGAGTCCCTTCGCCTAGACAAAAAGGAATCTTACAGCAATGGATATAACATCAGATGGATAGCTCAATTGGTTAGAGCCTTGGATTTTACCAAGAGATTATGGTTCGAGTCCATATCTACCTAAAGTTAAAGGATTCCGATTTTTATGAGCCGTTTATGCAACGTGGATAGCAAATGCGGTATAATGCATAGCAAACTGCGAAACATCGGTTCGAGTCCGATACGGTTCACGCCTTGGGGGATTGTAGTCTCCGCTTCGTGCAATGCTGGGAAGTCTACACAGAAGAACAGACATGATAAGAAGTAGACAAACAATAGTCATATAATAGTAGTACTGTAAAAATGATGACGATATGTTGAGGTAATTGATTGTAACTGATAATGGTATCTGCTCGTAATGGTATATACTACTGTTCAAATATGGTGATTGTAGTTCAGAAGTAGAACGCTAGATTGTGGCTCTAGAGGTCGAGATTGCGAAATTCTCCTTTCACCCAATGAAAAAAGTTATCAAAAAAATTTGGAATTTAATTTTTTTTTGTATATCTTTGCAAATGAAAAAAAAAGGAAACATACAGCAAGTATTAATAGGTATAGCATTAAACTGATAATTTAAGGGTCGTTGGTTCGAGTCCAACTCACGCTACCAAGGTTGGCGTGATAGCTAAGATGGATAAATGTTTCCGAAATTCGGGGTGTGGCGCAGTTGGTAGCGCACGGCATTTGGGATGCTGGGGTCGCAGGTTCGAGTCCTGTCACCCCGACTATTATAGAGGAACATTTTTAAAATAATGTTATGGGTGAATATAGGAAAATCACAAAGGAAGACATTAATTTTCCAAAATATTGCCTCTTTTTCATAAAGAAAATACAAGAGGCTATTGATAAGTCAAAAAATGACTTGAGCTATATGGAATTCTTAAACGTGGAAGTTGAAACAACTTATCCTTATTGTTCTGATGCCTTTGACCTAATAGCAAAGACATTCACACGAAAGGGTCTTGAATTGAGAACTCCAACATATAAGATGGATAAGGTAGATGGAATACCACATTATCTATATAAATGGGGTATAAGAAAGGAGGTAGATTATGATGACCTCCCTTTTAACTATGATTATTATGATGACTTTTAAATGAAATATTTGGGAACTTACAGCAAGTTTAAAATGGATAATTTTTTATTTGACCAAAATGAAAATAGATAGTTCGAGCCTATCAAAGTTATAGTTCCCTTTTAATTGAATAACATTTATAATAATAAAATAGTAATTTTTTTTTAAAAACAAAAGTTATGAAGAAAATTCTTTTAATGTTGGCACTGTTTAGTGCCGTAGTGAGTGCAAATGCACAGATTGCAACTGAGAATAGCAATGCTTTGGATAATGTAAGCATTGGTGTTACCGCAGGAGTAACTACTCCTCTTGATTTCAACTCAATGTTTCCGCTTAACACAAACGTTGGTTTGAAACTTCAGAAGGATTTCACACCTTGTTTTGGTCTACAGCTTGAAGGTATCGCTTTTCTTAACAGCAACCATTTCAACGACCTCAAGACTGCTATTAAGGCTACTAATGTAGGCGTGAATGGTGTTTTCAACCTTTCTAATATCTTTGGCGGCTATAAGGGCACACCACGTACTTTCGAGGTTAGCACCGTAACTGGTTTTGGTTGGTTACATAATTGGGATACACCAAACAATTTCTTGACAGCAAAGACTGGTTTTGACCTCGCATTTAATCTTGGTAAGAAAAAGGCAAGTTCAATTGTGATTACTCCAGCAGTATATTGGAATTTGAACAAGTTCGGTAATGTATACTTTGATAGACGTGGCTCACAGCTTGCTATCAATGTTTCATACATCTATCACTTCAAGACAAGCAATGGTACACATAATTTCAAGACATATGACGTTGGTGCAATGATTGGTGAGATTGACCGTTTGAATGGCGCATTGTCAGAGTGTGAGAGCAGAAAACCAAAGGTAGTTGAGAAGATTGCAAAGGAAGAGGTTACAGTTACAGTAGGTACTGTTAAGTGGGTTGTTCCTTTCGCAAACGGTAAGTCCACATTGTCTGAGGAGGCTGTATTTATCCTTAATCAGATTGGTGAAGATTCAATCGTTGACGTTGTAGCAACTGCAAGTCCAAATGGCAGCAAGGAGTTCAATCAGAAGCTTTCTGAGAAAAGAGCTGCTACAGTTGCAGATTACTTGACTAATCGTGGTGTAAAGGTCAATAGCGCAGTTGGTAAGGGTGTTGATGCCTCAACTGGTAGAACCGCTATCGTAACTACAGTAGAGTAAATTAGCCGAGTGGCGTTAGGAGAATAAGACTATGCTTTGACGGTGTACATGCACAAAAACCGTAGGTTTATCAGTTATCAATTCGTCTACATTCTCCTTTTCTTCAGATAACTAGATAAACGGTTGCTGCGAAAGGTAAACAGCTCACGAACTAATACCAAACCAGATATTGAGTTAATATCACTAAGTTAGTTCACCATTGTGGGATTAGTGTAGCTGGAGGGGCACGGCAGACTTCCACTCTGCAAGCATCCGAGGGTTCGATTCCCTTATCCCACTCAAAATAAAAAAAAATGTTAGTTCGACTTGATATTTTCGCACATTTCATTATATTTATATATAGGTAATGTATATAAATTATGAAAAAAGAAGATTTAAGGAAAACTATAAATAAAAGCATTGAAGAACAAAAAAAAATAATTGAAAGTACTAATTCTATTAGTTATGCTGCAAGAGAAATTTTAGGCACAGATAGCACACTTGCTAGAACTATAATTAAAGAAATATGTGAAGAACAAGGTTGGGATATACCAACTTGGTATAATAGGGTTAGATATTGTTTACATTGTGGAAAACCAATCATAGGTGGGGATAGTAAAAAGAAATTTTGTAATAGTTCTTGTGCAGCATCATATAATAATAAGTTAAGAAGTGCAAAAAAACACTATTGTATTAATTGTGGTAAAGAAATAAAACGAGGTAAATTTTGTAACAATACTTGTTGTGCAGAATATAATGCAAAACAATATATTGAACGTTGGAAAAATGGCGAAGAAAATGGATTGAGTGGTAAATATGGAATTTCGCAATATGTTAGACATTATATTTTTGAGAAAAATGGAGACAAATGTGAATGTTGTGGAAAAAGTTATATAAATCCATATACTAATTTATCTGTTTTACAAATACATCATAAAGATGGAGATTGTACTAACAATAAAGAAGAAAATCTTCAATTGCTATGTCCTACTTGCCATGCAATGACCGAGAATTTTGGTAGAAGAAATCCAAATGCCACAAGAAAGGATAATAGAATGAGATATTAAATGACGGTGTAGCACAGTGGCTAGTGCGTCTGCTTGCCATGCAGAGGACGCCAGTTCGATTCTGGTCATCGTCTCACAAACAGTTGTTAAATTGAGGAGTTGCGCCATGCGGTTATAGCTCAGACGGTAGAGCGTTAGTTTATTCCAAACTAAAGGTCAATAGCTCGAAACTATTTAATCGCTCAATTATTTAAACCTAATAAATTAAAAAAATTCAAAATTATGGATGTATCTACATTGTTTACAGTTGAGTTTTGGTATTATGCACCAATTCTTAGCACATTAACAGTTGCACTTGCTGGTGCGATTAACAATAAGTTTAACATTACTAGTGGTATTTGGCCACAGCTCGTTGCATGGATTTGCGGTTCAGTTCTAACCGTAGGTGGTTGGCTACTTGGTTTGATTCCTCTTGGAACACCAACATGGCTTGCAGTTGTATGCTTGTGCGGAGTTGTAGGACTCAGTAGTAATGGTATCTATGATATTCCTTTCATACAGAGTATCGTTGATAAACTTAAGTTTGTGCCTAAAAAGAACGCATAAAAACTAAATAATAAAGAATTACATGAAAAGTTGGCGTAGAAAGCCATCTTCTAAAGAGTGGGCAGAAGCAATAGGTAACTATTGTGAATTGACATTGTAAACTCAATGGTCTGCCACCTATAATGGGGTAAAAGTCCACCCTAAGAGAATAGGTGTTGGCAGTATGGCGAGGTTATGAACTCAGATTTCGGTAGGACATACGGGACTCCTTTGCCTTGAAAGGGACATCAAAGTAATTCTTTCACTAATTAAACTAAAATCTAACAATATGGAAAAATGTATGCGTTGCGGACATGAGATTATCATTGGAGGTAATTTCATGCTCAGTGAAATCAACGGAGAAATTTTGGCAGAGGAGGATGATGCAATGGTAACAAATGCATCTTGCCCTTATTGCGGAGCAAGGTATGAACTATACGACACACCACAATCTGAAAAGAAGAACTATCCATATTGGAATAATGTAAGGGGCCTTTAGCTCAGTTGGTTAGAGCAGCAGACTCATAATCTGAAGGTCGTTGGTTCAAACCCATCAAGGCCCACGCAAGGAAACATCCAGCAAATAAAGAGTTATTATTGTAAATTGCTACCGTAACGGTTTGTGGGTTCGACTCCCACACGTCTATCTTAACGAGGGCGTTGGTGGAATTGGTAAACACGGCTATTGGAGAATAAAATGTTTCCGAATTTGCGCCTATGGGGGAATAAGTAGACCCGTATGTCTTAGGAACATATGTTGAAATACACGTATCAGTGCAAGTCTGATTAGGCGCACAAAAAAGGTGCTACGACAGACTGTGGAAGCCAATTTGATAGTGGCGAGTTCGTAGAACGCTGTAGTTAAATGGAATTTGATAAACAGCCTTTTTAATGAATGGAGAGGAATGTTGGCTTGGAAGCGGCCATCGTCTAAGGAGTGACAGTACTCAGTAAGTGGTGAGGTATCATGTTAAAGGGTTTACACCTCGTATAAAAACCCTAGGTGTATCCAAATAAGTTGGGAGTTGCAAGTCCCTAATTGGCGAGAGACGAGAGGTCAAAGTCTGAGAATCTGAAATATAAGACCGAATGAGGCTCGTGAAGTCAAGTTGGAGAACCTTTAAAGCCGCTGCTGGATTCTTGGTCGAATGTAAACGTAAATCGTGAGGTATGAGGTACACATACTGTCTTTGGCGTAATAGCACACCTCTCTATTTATTTTTATGTTAAAAGATATTAATAAATTTGGTTATTCCAAATATTTTTCGTATATTTGCACAGTAATTGAAAATGTTATGGGAAGAATATTATTTATATTGTTCGTTGCTTTTATCATGACGCTTGTTGTTGTAGTTGTCAATAACTACCTCAATAAGAGAAATGGTAATACAATGTCAAAGGAAGAGAAGAGAAAGTCTTTCAATGACGATATTGAAGCAGTTGCTAAAGAAATTAAAATGAGAAGAGAAGCATGATTTTATGTATTATACTTGGTGCTCTTATTTTTATTGGATTTATAGTATCATTACTATTTTCCTACGAGATTAGACATGCACCGATAGTTCCAGACACAGAACCTTTCCTTGAGGGTAACTATGTGGAGGAAGAACCATATGTGAAGTATCATAATGTTTATTGCAAGAACTGTAAATTCTTTGATGGAACAGCAACATGCCTTCATGAAAATAATTTCGGCATCTTGAGTAATCATAATACAATTATATGCAAAACAGATGGGTTCTTTGAACCAAAATAAAACTTAATGGTGGGGTAGCTCAGTTGGATTAAAAAAAGTTACTCTGTCTAGCTGAACTAAATAACTTAGCTGATATTTATTGTATGTAATGTATAATGAATATGGCTGAGAAAGAAAAGACACTAGAGAAAACGTATTATTGTAAATATTGTAGAAAGGGTTTTAATGATAAACGTAAATTAGCTGGACACGTAACATACTGTCCACAAAACCCTAAACTAGAAGAACATTTAAAAAACCTAAATGAAGCAAGGAAAAATGTAAAACACCATAGCAGTAATATTGATTATGTTTGTCAATATTGTGGTAAGGTTGTATCTAATGCTGGATGTTTGGCAATTCACGAGAAAGCGTGTGAATTAAACCCAAATAGGGAAAAGTGTCCAAATCGTAATGGTAATGGTGGAAAAAACAAAGGGCATAATGCTTGGAACAAAGGCTTAACAATGATTCAAGATGAAAGAATCCTTAAACAATCCGTTAGTCGTAGAAAATCTTTTGAAGAAGGAAAATTTACTATTATTGGAAAACCACATACCGATGCTACAAAAAGGGTTTTGAGGGAGAAAATGATAGATTACATCAAAAGTGTTGGAAATGGTAATTTTGGTGAACATTTTTCGGAAAATGGTTGTAGGTATATTGATTTTTTGAATGAAAAAAATGGATGGCATCTTGTACACGCTAAAAATGGGGGAGAAAAACAAGTATGTGGATATTTTCTTGATGGATATGATGAAGAATTAAATATTGCCTTTGAATATGATGAACCAAAACATTATAGTGATGTTTATAATAATATATTGTGTGAAAGAGACATCAAAAGGCAAAAAGAAATAATATCTGAACTTGGTTGTAAGTTTTATAGATATAATGAAAAAATAGATAAATTTTATCTGGTGGGAGGGCAGGATGGATAATGCACCAGTCTTCTAAACTGGCTCCGAAAGGAATCTGGGTTCGAGTCCCAGTCCCATCACGAATGCGGTTCGAGTCCGCTTCAGTGACCGAGATTAGGTAAATTCAACAAAGCAGTGTTCGATTCTTGCTTATCTCCACACTATGAGTTTCCGATGTTAACTCGTGGGGATTATGGTTAAGTTGAGGTCAAAAATATGTATCTAGGATGCCCAGTTGCGCCTAGCTGCATCAGTAGGAACGTACAGCAGCATTTACTTATTTAAAAGCATTTTGTTAATTAGATTCGTAAATGAGGATAAGCGAAGCACTAAATCATAATTGCGAGGCACTTATCTATGCTCTTCGGAGCGAATGTCTAGTCATGACAATAAATTGACCGTTCCTTTTTCTTTTGTCGCAATTGACACAAAACATAGTGGAAGCGTACAGCATGTACTTAATCATCTTGTTACTAACGATTGCTGATTTTAGAGGTTTCCAATTAAACACTTGCAAAGGCAACCAGTAAGCGTACCTCTCTAATCTTTAATCACACTAGGCAAAGGGTTGAGGTAACGTATTACTCTTGTGAAGATAGTAGCAAAGGCATGTGAGTGTAGGATAGGCGAGAGACGTTGAAGCATCTTCGCAAGGAGTTGTGGAGTCAACCTTGAAATATCGCCCTCATCGTAATAGCTGAATCTCCAACTAGAATAAACCTACGCTTCCTTCATGCACCCATAGCTCAATGGATTAGAGCACTTGTCTACGAAGCATGGGGTTGTAGGTTCGAGTCCTACTGGGTGTACACACTTTTTTTAAGGAGAATGTTATGGTTATAGAGATAAATAAGAAACTTATTCTCAATGTATTTGAGCAATGTTTAGTTGTAAAAGATGGTAAGTTGTTCAATAAAAATACTAACGAGTATGAAGCTATTGAGGGCGATAAAGTTAAGTTTTGTTTCACCAATGCTTTCGGAGTAGATTGTTGGGTTAGTGGAACAGTCGATGGATATACTTGTAATAGAAGAATCAAGTTAAGGGGTATCCATGATTTATATGCAATTAAACATGGCACTAAGAAAACCATCAAACATTTATCTGTAATTACAGACAGTGATTGCGAAGATGATGAAGCAGATGCTTATGAGGAAATGATGAAAGCTGAATGGGAAGCTGCTTTAAGTGAATGAAAAAAAAGTTCTCAAAAAATTTGGAATTCTCAAAAATTATCTATATCTTTGCAATGTTAGAAGCTTATAATGAAGTAAGAAACTAAAAAAATAAGAAAAAATACCAAAAAAATTCGTCAAAAACGAAACTTTTTAAAATTAAGTATATAATTATAGAAAAAAATCAATACATTTTATATTATGATTACAGTAGTTAAAAATATCGTCAAAGCCAATGCTAGTTCATTTACATCAAGTAAGTGGAATGATGCCATTGTATCTAATTTTGATACAGGGGTCAAGCAACAGCTATGCGGTTATACTGAAATATAAGATGTAAGAAAATCTAGGCACTTACTTCACTATATATTTCCCAAGCTGTTGAAGAACTCCAAGAAAGTCTTTAGCAGCTTTTTTTTGTGTGCTTAACTTTTCTTAACCCAATAAGTTTGGATTATAAGAAAAATTTTAGTATCTTTGCAAAAAATTGTGTTCGAAATGAAAGTAGCAGTATGTATAGAGAGGTTTGAAGGTCACGGCCTCACATTCAGAGAGGGAGAGACATACCTTGCTAATATGGTGAATGCAAACTATTGGATTGTTGATTCAGTAGGTGTTAAGTCAGAGGACTTCATGCTTCATTTCGAGGTCGTAGAGGAACTTGTAGAGGACAAGACTAGTGGAAGCACAGTTGAGGTAAATAAGAAGTTTGTAGAGGAAGAAAACGACTTTAGAGAGTTTCTTAGGAACTTCGGTTTCAAGGATGAAGACACAGAAGATAAAAAAGAAGAAAAAGAGTCATTACTCGATAAAATAAGGGATTACATATTTGCGTAATCCATATATTCGGAGGTTAAGCTAACTCAGTAGAAGCGGATGACTGAAAATCATCAGGACGTGCGGCAGCAGCACGAACCTCCACGTATAAATTTTCAAAATAGCCTCAGGGGATGCTAGGTGTGTCCGTCACTCTGTCACAGTGTTCAACCAGGTGGGTTCGAATCCCATTGGGGCTGCAAAGTTGGAACTTATATAGTTGGAGGTAGAGTTTAGAAGTGAATCGACACGATGCGGATATTCCGAAGCTTAAAGGTGCTGAGATAAGACTATATATCTTGCAAGAGTTCCAACCCCATATGTGGGAGTAGCTGAGAGGTTTAGCGGTGGGTTGAAGCCCCACGACAACGGTGGTTCGATTCCATCTTCTCACACAAAAACAAGCAAAAGAGGGACTGTTTAACAGCGAACTCCACTGTCATCTGGCAGTAAGTAGGCTTTATGTATAAACCTTGCTTGTTTATTTAAATGGATGCGTGTAAGGACTCCTTTGGGGAGTGACCGTGTGATTGGTAACAAACATAGGTTCGAATCCTATTGCATCCACAATATAGGGTATTAGCTCAGTTGGTTTAGAGCGCTTGTCTTACAAACAAGAGGTTTCGTGGGTTCGATTCCCTCATACCCTACAAAAAAAAATTGGAACGTAGCTCAGAGGCAGAGCGCTTGTCTGTTAAACAAGGGGTCGAGATTTCGAAATTCTCCGTTCCAGCAAAAAAAAAATGATTAACATCTATTGTTAATTTAAAGATTTTTGTTATATTTATAATAAAGAGTATTTTATTATGGATAAAACAATTATCAAAGAATGTCCTAAACACGGACTAACAGAACACGTTTTGCAAACAAACGGTTCTTACAAATGTAAAGAATGTAGGAAAGACGCTGTAATTGATATAAGACGTAGGAATAAAATTAAATTAGTAGAATATAAAGGCGGCAAATGTGAAAGATGCGGATATGATAAATGCATTGATGCTTTAGAGTTCCATCATCTTAATCCAGATGAAAAGGATTTTGGTGTTTCTTGTGGCGATACAAGGAGTTTCGAAAAATTAAAGGCTGAAGCGGATAAATGCATAATGGTATGTGCAAATTGCCACAGGGAAATTCACGCTGAAGAAAGAGAAAGGAAAATATTGGAAAGGGATAAAAAGAAAATAGAAAACGAAGCCATTTTTAAAACTAAAAAGAAAAATAAAAATATTAAGATAAAAAATAAAAAAATTATTTTAAATATTGAAGAAATAAAAAACGATATAACTAATAGGATAAAAAAAGCTGATATAGCAAAGAAATATTCTGTTGGACTAACAACACTCAAAAGATTTTTAAGAAAAAATGGTATAACATATATTGAAAGTAAAAATAACGGAAAATTAAAAGATTTAACAAAAGAAAATTTTCTAACTTCTTTCAAAGAACTAAAATCATTCACTGCCACTAGTAAAAAATTTAATGTATCAGATAAAGCGCTTCAAAAATGGTGTTATAGAAACAATCTCCCTTGGAGAAAAAAAGATTTGATTGAATATATAAACAATTTATAGAAATATCCCAAACGCAATTAGGAGGCTGAGAGCACTGGTAAATAGTGTGCTATGCCATTGTTGAGGTGAGCATAGAAGATGGGTTCGATTCCCATAGCCCCCACTCCCAGACGTGGGTCTCAAGAAAAAAGTCAAAGATGTACATATGACTTGCTAGGTTTTTTAATGATATGAAACTGTTTCACCTAGCCGTAAGGAAGCACTAAGCCAACGATACTGCTGCTGTGCATTGCTTGGGGTTGTAGGCTAACTGGCTAAACTGATAGCTTTGCAAGCTATATTAGAGGGTTCGAGTCCCTCCTTCTCCACCACTGGAAGCATGTGATAATTGGTAGTCGGGCTGTCTTGAAAACAGTTGGTCGGTGAAACGGCTTGGGGGTTCGAGTCCCTCTGCTTCCGCAATTTTAACTGATACATAATCAGAATATGATAACATTTAGAGAAAGTTGTAAAACTATTTTTGCATATGAAAATGATGTTTATTTAGGAGCAATTGTTTTATCTGATGATATTGAATACGAGAGATATAAAGACAGATGCAATGGTGATAAACTATTAAAAATTGTTCGACTTGAAACATCTAATGAGCATACCAACAAAGGTATTGGAAGTGCTCTTATTCGTAAAGCAATAGAACTGTATCCAGAGCACAATATGTATTTGTTATGCCATCCAATGCCAAGAGGCAACTGTGATGAGGCACACAAAACTGTTAGTGACTTGAAGAGATTCTACAGTAAGTTTGGTTTTGTTTCTTGTGGGGAACTATTACCAACAATGATTAGAAAAGCTACCCTTCCAACATTAGGGGTGTAATAAATATAGTTGGTGGCGGTTGATAAATATGACTAGGAAACAATTTGAATGGTTAAGATGGAATCAACCAATTGAAGACCCTCGCTGGATTGAGATTTATAAAGAGCACAGCGAAAAGGAAAAGTATGACAATCATTTGACAAAAGTTGAAATCTTAGGAGATTGTTTCATCGTGTATGGAATATCACATAGATACAACTTAGAAACAAGAAAATGGGAACAAAAGCATACCAAATATGAAATAAACTATAGGTATGTCAAATGTTTAAGATATAATCGTTCTAGAAGGAAACGCTAGGAAATAAACCACCTAGAGAAGTTATCGTAGGCAACGAGAGAGTCGGTATCATTCATCAAGGCTAGCTAGCTACAGTTGTACGAGATAGTGGAATGTAAGGAACTGATTTTATGGAGGGATACCCAAGAGGTCGTAAGGGGGCACACTGCTAACGTGTTAGGTCGGTGAAACGGCACGTGGGTTCGAATCCCACTCCCTCCGCATAAAAACAGATTAATGTTATGAATGAAGCAATACCGTTTATTTCGTTTATTATCATTGTCGTAGGTTTGATGCTTACTTGGGGAAATAAGAAAATGCAGTATATTGGATGGGCAATTGTGTCCATTAGTATGTTAATTAACACGATATATTGTTTTGTCATTGGCAGAATAATATTTGGGGTTTTTAACTTCTTTATTACGGCACTTGATGGTATAGTGGTTATCATGAGATACAAAGAATATAAGAAAGATTGCCTTGAAAAGAGAGAAAGGTTTTTATTTGAAATAATGAATTATAAGAGAAAACATAAATAAACATATGAAAAAGATAAAGTGCATAAAACGTAAGAAACAGAAGTAACACTCTGTTGGCTACCAACACCGTTGGGCTAGGAGTGTTATTAATAAGATATAGATAATTGCTCCTATAGCTTAATGGTAGAGCTGCGGCCTCTTAAGCCGAGGGTTTAGGGTTCAAGTCCCTATGGGAGCACATATGCGCCTATAGCTCAGATGGTAGATGCACGAAACTTTTAATTTCGGGGTCGAGGGTTCGAGTCCCTCTGGGCGCACTGATTTCTAACCTCCGTTAGTTCATCGGTGAGTGCTCGAAAGAGACAAGAACATCGCTCTTTTAAAGCGAGTGTGGTTGGTTCGACTCCAACACGGAGGACAAAATAAAATACATTATGGATAAAAAAGTAAAATTAACTCCAGCCAAATACATCACAAAAGCGTGTTGTTCGTGTCTATATGGTGAAGACGAAATGTACGCTGGATGGTGTGACAAACACGGATTTGGAATGTCTACGGACGAATTCTTTGACTGTACGTGTAAAGACTGGGAGGAAAGATAAGATTGGCAGTTTTCATATGCATCGTTGGCAGAGAGGCTATGCAACAGACTCTTAATCTGTACTGGTAACAGTAACGTGGGTTCGAGTCCTACACGATGCACAAAAAGAATATATGAAACGTAAACAGAATAAAATAGATATTGTGGATTTTAACCACAAGATTATCAAGTCCAAGTTGAAGAACAGCTTATATGTGCTGTCTGACTTAGACAAGGAATTATTGAATATTGGTTATAAGTCAAAGAAAAAGAAAAAAAAGAAATAATCGCTGGGGTGCTAGAGTGGTTGAATAGGTTGGCTTTGTAACCCAAAGGCGAAAGCCCTCGCAGGTTCGAATCCTGTCCCCAGCTCGATGCTAGGAGAAATCATATAATAGACGTACAGACGTAATTTTGTATGGTGAGGAATCTAGAACAGAACACATCAGTCTGTAATGGTGTGCCAAAGGTTCGATATCAGGGAAGGTTACTTTGGATTTTAATAGTGGGTACACACAGCAAGTATAAATTTACACTTCAAACAGACTGTCAATTTGTGTAACGTGGGTTCGATTCCCACCCCCTCCGCAAAGAGAATTAAATAAACTGGAGGGGTTGAAATGTTGGTTTTATGTACCCTTTTTACATGGTGACGTAGCTCAGTTGGTAGAGCAGCGTAAATTCACGTGTTACCTCGTGTGCGTAACCCACAGCAGATTATGAATGTCGATTGTTAATCCGTTGGTCTGTGGTTCGAGTCCACACGTCACCGCATTTTATAAAATTGAAAATGATGAAGCATAAAGTAGTTATCAATACAAAATTTGGTGGCTCTATATGGACGGAACCAGTAAAAGAATGGTTTAAAAAACATAATTTAGAGCATCCTAAAACTAGGCATGATAATAAGTTGGTCGAATGTGTTGAAGAATTAGGTCTTGAGGCAGAAGATAAACATGGAAGACCTATTATTAAAGAAATTGAAAGCGATACATATTTTATTAGAGATTATGATGGTTGTGAAAGTGTTGTAACTTCAGATAAATTGAAATGGATAAAAATTGAAGATTAATGCCTCGTTAGCTCAGTTGATAGAGCGTCACTTTAGTAATGTGAATGTCGGGGGTTTGAATCCCTCACGAGGCTCAATGGAAGAAAGGAAATGTTATGAATTTTTGGGTATTTTATATATTAGGATGCTTAATTGCGTTTATATGGGGTACAAGTGACTATTATGAATTTAAAGTTAGAAATAAAGCTTATAATGGTCGTATGTTTGAGGATGCTAAAGATTTATTTAATATGATAGTATTCTCATTAGGTTCATGGTTTGCCGTTATTATGCTTATTTTTAGCAACGATGATATTAATTTTTCTTAAAAAATTTGGTTGTTCCATTTTTTTTTCGTATCTTTGCATCATAATAACGTAATCTACGAATAACATGTTAGAAATAACAGAGAAAATATTGGCTAGCATCCATGCGACACCAATGACATATAGCGAAATAAGTGATTTGCCATATCTTAAGACAATATCTCATTATGGTATTGATTTTTCAATTGAGACGTTGATTAAGAGAGACTTTATAATTGAGAAGATTGTCGATAGACATCCATACCGTACAAAAGAGTATAGGAGAAAGTATGGCGAAGTTGTGAGAGTAAAATATCGTGCAACGAAGAAAGGTGAGAAGTATCTTGCTGAACATGGATATTTAGACTAATCTATTAAAAAAATTTACTATATGGATAAGATTAAATGTGCGAAATGTGGAAAGGAAACCGAGATTGACATTAGCAAGGCCATCGATGCCGATGGTGAGGTGTTCAAATGTAATCATTGTGGTTATCCGTTTAGATACGCAAAATAATAATTTATGAGAGAGTTAGACAAGTTTTCGAAAGACGTTGCTATATCGTATAGCAATATAGTAAAGGAGAGAATGAATACAAATGTAGATAATGTTGCCAATAAAATTATTGACTACATTTCTTCTAGGTATGAAGGTGTAATCAAGTCAGCGATTGACAATAATTTTAACTGCAAGTCAGTTAAGATATCATTACCAAGGTCATGTTCTCCTAAAAAACTTAGTTCTAATGAGGGCACTAGGAAAGACATTTTGAAGGAATTAAATGAGTCAGTGAGTGGACATTTTAAGAACTTTGGTTTTTCTGTTTTTCTTACTGATGGTATTTCTTGTAGATGCTTGTTTGATTGTTTGTGCAATCGAAAGGAATTTGTTGCAGAAATAATATGGGAGTGAATGTGGGTTCGAGTCCCACTCTTCCAACACATAAGGCGTTTAATGAGACACTATGAATTGATATATCAGTTCTAGTTATAGAGATATATTGATTCGTCTCTTGTGCGGTAGTATAATGGTAATTACAAGTTCTTATACAGCTCAATTGAGGTTCGATTCCTCACCGCACACTGAATTTAAGAAGAAAAAATGATAGTTGCTTTTGATACATATTATTACAACGGTTACTCATATACCGTAGCTGGTGTATTTAAGTCATGGAATGACAAGGAGGTTTTATATTATGCCACTAGCAAGAGGATGTGTATTGATGCTGACTATAAACCAGGTGAACTCTATAAGCGTGAGCTTCCATGCATTATGCAGTGTTTGACACTATTACCACTTAAGGACATTACCCTTATCATGGTAGATGGCTTTGTATGGCTTTCTGAGGATGGAAAGACATTGACAAAGGGATTGGGTGCTCATCTTCAAGAAGCGATACTTGAGAAATATGGTGAGAAGATAACAGTTGTTGGTGTTGCCAAGAACAGATATCATGTGGAGATACCAGATTGCTATGATATTGAGCGTGGTTTGGAATCAGCAAAGCCATTATTTGTGACATGCAGTGAGCCTTGTCTTGCAGAACATTATTCAAATATGGTAAAGATTATGCATGGCGATTATAGAATACCATCAATCTTAAAGGCTGTTGATACTAAAACAAGGGAACTTGGGCATGAGGATAGTGATGAAATTGAAAAAGAACTTGAAGAAGAATATAATTCAAAGCCAATAGATATCTCAATGGGAGACGTTGATGAATTCATGGCTACTTGCACTAAAAACGGATTTAAATATAGATAAGAGAAATGAATAATTATGATTGTAGGAAGGATAGCTGTGGATGTTGTAAATCAATTTTCATATTTTGCTTAATATTTGCCTTTTCTGTCTTCATGGCAGTATATGGTGGATAAAAGAAGATATAGAGGTGTCGGCAATTGGTTAGTCAGTCGGTCTCCAAAACCGAATTAGTGGGGGTTCGAGTCCCTCCACCTCTGCAATAAAAGAAATTTTGATATTAGCTATGGGAATAGAAGCTTTACTAGTTGTCTCATATTGTGTTATTGGATTCGTATTATCGTTTTATTGGTTCAAGCGTGATTACGAAGAGGAATATGAGAGAGCAGACGAGAATGATGAACCAATTGAAAGAGGGATGGTTGGATTATTACTTTTGGGATTCATCGCATTCTGGCCATTTGTATTAATAAAAAACCTAATAAAACATAAAACGTTATGAATTTTCCAAAGTCATATATCAAGAATAGATTGTTCGAGATTGGTAAAACAGTAATCGTAAGAAAGGATAAAAGGAAAAAGATGGTTGAGTTCTACCACAAGAAATTAACTTGGTGGATTGATATTTATGGTGTCAGATTTAAACATGTTGGATACTATATAATGGTAAAGAAGAATTGTTTCTAATGGAGAATATCATTTTTAGTAAAAACCACATTAAGATAACCTATACGGATATGGGCAAATATTCTGAGAAGTTCAGAGTTGCTTGGACAACATCTTATGAAACAATATACCCAAAAGGTATGACAATCACCGCCATTAATAAAAAATGGGAAAAGGTTGTTAAGGAATCTCCATTGGGATTTTATTATAATTCAATGGAAGAGGTTGAACATGAGGTAGAAACTCCAGTTAGTTCTAAGATACAATACCATGTAGTATATGTTTATCTTTCTGACCATTATTATACAATTACATATCCAGTATCATGCAATGATGTTAAAATAGGGTTTGACGCAAGACCTTGGGATATATGTATTGGTGATATGTCCATGAAAGAAAACTTTATAAAGGCACTAAATAAAGTTCTTGATAACATTTTTGTGTCTGGTGCCCCAATAAAGGGGATTGCTAGAACCAAGGACAAAGTTTACAAGGAAATATTTGGTAATACTAAAGGTTATAGCACAGTTGATAATGAGGTAAAGATTATATCTCATGGTTTTGACCCAAAGGAATCTTTCAGAAAGATGAAAAGAAAAAAGAAATGAATCATACTAAAAGATATATGGTAGTATTCCAAAAATGGAACAAATACAAATTCCATGAGGATAAAACTGAATATGATACGCTCAATGAAGCATTAGAAGAAGCTAAACTTTTAGAGGAATTCTATTCAGACACTCCAAAACCAAGATTTAGATTCTATGACTATGTTTGGGGTGAATCATATTTAGGAGAAGCACTTTGGGGTTATGTTATCATTGATTTCAATGAAGAGAAAATAGTGAAATGGGGACATGACCAATTGAAATACTACAAGAAAGACGGTGATATAAGAGCAGTTAAGGATAAGTTCTTTAGAAAAGAAGGAGAAGTTCCAGATAATTATAAGTGGGACTTTGGTGAATATGATGGATGGCTTCAATACCGTTGGGGAAATGGTAAAAACTCTATTGAATACGGAGAAAATGCCATGATAGATGATATGAATAACAAATCTCAATGCGTAAGACGTTGTAACGTAAAAAAGAAGAAGTACCGTAATTTTACATATGATGAAAATGAGGAGTTAGAACTTGATAAACTCAACGAGGAAATATTGGCAGAATCTAAAGTTAATACAAATGAATGATAATAACGAGATAGTGTTAATGAAAAAGATTTCCTTTCTCCAAAAAAAGAAAGGGAAACTATTAAACGACATACACATACTGAATGAATGGTTAAGTGCTAGTAAATTGGAACTAGTAAAAGTGACTAATGATATAACAAATTTAGAATCTCAACTTAACCCATATGATGATTAATAATTATTAACAAGAAAAATTTGGTTATCTCAAATATTTTTCATATCTTTGCATCGTTAAACAATTTAAAATTAAATACTATGTTTGAACTTATCATTGGTTTAGTTGGTGGATGGCTCGCTTACAAGTATAAAGGTAAGTTAGGACTTTAACCAAAAGAAACAGTGGAACAAGAGAACTGTAATAGTGGAATCTTCGGAAACCTCAGGTCTTGTTGAAAGGGCGAATCACACTTTAAAAACAAACGCTCCCAAATGCTTGAAGACATATGAATAGGTAACATCTACGAGACCCACAAGGGTTGACAGAACAGTAGGTTCAAATCCTACCACAAGCACCAAGGAAACAGACAGCAATGGTTATTTTTTAATAAGCCTTGTAAGCAGTAGGTCATGGGTTCAAATCCCATCGAGGGGTGTAAGCTCCTTGTAGCTCAGTCCGGTAGAGCAACTTAAAATGTTAAAAACGTTTCCGATTTTTAATTAAAACGAAATAGCAATGGCAGTAGGTGTAATTATCGCAAGACTTCAGCCAATCCACAAAGGACACCTTGAGTTGGTTAGACAAGCTCTTAATGAGAATGACGAGGTTCTTATCCTTGTCGGTTCAGCAGATAAGTTGAATAAGCGTAATCCAATTCCTATCGCAATGCGTTTGGATTTGGCAAACAAGGCTATTACTGATGAGTTTGGTGAGGATGCTGGCAAAGTTAAAGTAATGCCACTCAATGACCTTACAGATGAATCAGATAATTCTCATGATTGGGGGTTTTATCTCTACAGCCATATAGTAGGAATCACTAAGTCACCTGAATTCACCATTTATTATTCAGATGGATTTGAGATTATCATGCAGTGGTTTCCTCCATTCATTACAAGAGACTTCGTTTCTTTTAAATTGAATGCTAGAGGTGCAATCCACAACAACTTGTCTGCCACAAAGGTAAGACAAATGATTCTCAAAGGTGATGAAGAGGCACTTGCAGAAGCAGTACCAACTTGTGTTGCTGAAAATGCAGTTATTTTGAAACATTTCATTGAAGCATTTCAAGACGTATGAACTATGAATATGCAGAGCCATACTTGGAAATAGATTTCAAAGATGGCAATAAGGCACGAATCAAAAGGAGTACAATTACTGATATTTACTCATACAAAGAAAATGGTGAGAATGTGGTAAGAGTATTCTTTGATAGAGGAAGTGGTTCAAATTGGTATAGATTCAATGGAACGTTTGAAGAGTTTGAACAAAATTCCAAGATTGTATATTTATAAAAGATGTTGATGTAGCTCAGTAGGTTAGAGCACGTGACTGATACTCACGAGGTCAGGGGTTCAACTCCCTTCATCAACACAAACATAATGGGCTTGAATGGTATAGAACGTTATGCGTCTGGTAAAGGACAAGCAGTGGGCATACACTTCAAATAGCAAAAAAAATAAACGCAGAGAACGTAGATTCTCCTGTTTACGAGTACGCTATAGCTGCGTAAGCGTGAGCCGAGAGGCTAGGCTCTTAGGAACAGAACATCCTAGCAAATTTTTTTTGATTAGAAGAAAGGTTCCTGGTTCGAGACCTTGGGAGCAATGCTTTAGTTCAAAACACTTAGGTGTGTTGTAGCTGTTGACAGCTTGGTAGAACATTCTGATAATCAAATGGTGGAATCGGTGACTCTAGTCATTCCCCAAGTTTTCCTCGTTTTCTCAAAATGAGGTGGCAGAGAGGAAGGGTGGCGCAAGCCACTCACCAATTTTCTTAAGCTTGTATAATCCTTTATGGGTCGGTAATTGTGACCGCAGTTCGACTCTGCGCAAGTCCACTTAATAATCAGTCAGGGTTGGATGATGAAGTAAACTTTTACAGTAAAGTTATGCTATATTAGGATAAAAGTCATGTATTAATCTGTATAACATACGTGGAAGGGAATCTTTCATAAGTACATTGAAGAGGTTCGTGTAGCTGATTATTTTATAAAAGAAAAAAAGTTCTTTGAAAATTTGGAAATCTCAAAAATTATCTATATCTTTGCATTGTTAAACAAAACAATACATTATGAGTAAGATATTAGAGAGCGAATTTAGAAAAGAGTTATATAAGTCTCTTACTGAGGCTGGCTACGAGAAGAAAGAAGCTCAAGCCATTGTAGGTAAGAAATACTATGAAGCTCTTAGAGGCAAGTTAAAGGAAAATCTATCAAACGCTTTAGATAAGGTTGAAAGAGAAATGTATGATTGGACTGTAGCTGAGTTGAATATAGATGAAACTTTAGCTGAACTTACCAAAATGAAAGAATTTGCAAAGTAAATGAAAAAAAGTTCCTAAAAAATTTGGAAATTAAAAAAATTATCTATATCTTTGCAAAGTTGGAAAGAAATAAATGAGGAAACTAACAGCAAGTGAATTTTATACTAAACTGTGAATTTAGGGGTAAACAAGAGTTTCCGTTTTATTATATAACATAGCGGCAGAGTGAAACAGATTACACGCTAGGCTCATAACCTAGAAACACCAAGTGCGACTCTTGCGTGCCGCCACTTAATTTGGAAGATACCAGAGGAGAACTAGGGAAACCTAGATGTAGACAAATGGGCATCAATTTCGTGATTGATGTGCTCTTTCGAGAGCTTCGGTGTGTGCAAATCCACCTCTTCCAACTAGTTTTGAACGATACCAGAGGAGAACTGTCAGCAATGGCAGATGTGGACAAATGGGCATTAAGTTCGTGCTTAATGTGTCACTTCGGTGACTTCGGTGATTCAAATTCACCTCGTTCAACAACTCCCACATCGTAGGTTTCGGCTGAAAATGAGGAGTTTGGCTAGCTTTCGTAGCCAAAAGGAAGGATAATCCAGTGATGGGATAAATGTGACGCTGTTTGCGATAATGCGTTGCAGATATTTAGGGGTGACTCTAGGTATTTCACTGAAAAGCATATGGTACGGTTTACATCGTGGGTAACACCATAGGTGTAAGCTCTCAAGGGTGGAGAATCTTTGGGTGAGTGGTGACACAATAGATTACCGTATGGAACTCGATGCAATAGTCACCAGTTGGCGTGTTGGGTTCAGTTATATACTAGGCTCGTATTGAAAGGTGCGAGAACCGTAAGGCTAATAGTATGTAACAGCAATAGACTTGTGGTGAGTCTTTGTAAGGGGGTGATTCATTGGGCTGTACTCAAAAGGTACGGATGGTGTTAGCTCCACCTCATCCTCTATATCGCTCAGATTAAAAAGTCGAATAATAGCTTCGAATAGTATTGATTAGCAAAAGTGTGGAGCACTAGGCAGCTAAAATGCACTTATCCTTCTGCAATATGAAGGGGTTGGGGACTCGCAAGGAATCCAACAAGGGACTAAAAGTACTCGTCTGAGTTAATAGGAGGCATCCTATGAATCCGCAAGAGCTTGGCGAAGAACTGAAACCTATGATGCTGCACCGAAAGGTTATAAACTAGTAAGTGTTTGGTGGTTTTCTCAAAACCGTCCGTGCATGGTGTCTACGGCTTATCGTAAGGTAGCGTGTGAACAGCAACGTCCAACCGTTGTGAAATGGCATCAACAATAAGACAATGTTCTCAGTCTTTTGTGTTTTTTATTTATGGGCATAACTCAGCGGTAGAGTAATTTTGTTGCGATTTAAGCTATACACAATGCCGACTTCGGAACGCATTGATGCTTTAAGTGATAATGAAACGGTCAAGTGGTTCGAATCCCTTTGCCCATGCGTACCGTGATTATGATGCTTCCACGTATGATAAGCATCTTACTTATTATAGTAGGTTAACATGCTATAGTAGATTGGAGAAGTTTTGGCTACTAATTGTGGCTAGTAAAATGAAAGTTTTCATCCAATCGTTTTTTATACGGCTTAATATTTATATTATATATGAGAGATTTTACCTATAGTGGTTTCGAAAATCAAGAAACATGTAACCATTTAAGAAACGGAGAAACATGTAAGGTTACTGGAATTGGAAACTCTATGACTCCCATATTAAAATCAAGGCAAGCAGTAATATGCGAACCTGTAAAAGATGATACTAAACTTAACAAAAGAGACATTGTGCTTTGTAAAGTAAGAGGTCATCACTATTTGCATTTAATACATGCCATCAAGAATGATAATGAATACCTTATTGGTAATAATCATGGTCATATGAATGGTTGGGTATCTAAAAAGCAAATCTATGGTAAAGTCGTAGAAGTTCTCTAAGGTCACAAAAGGCAAATGAGGGTTCGATTCCCTAGTGACTGACAATCATATTACGAGACAACAATCACATGTTTGGTAGATACCGCCAACTGAGTAACAAATTGTACGATTCATTCTAGATAGAGTACAAGATGTGAATGTGATTCTAGGTAATATCTAGTTTAAATCGGTATCTTATGGGCCTATAGCTCCAATTAGCTAGAGCGACTGTTTTGCAAGCAGTAGGTTGACGGGGCAGAGCCGTCTGGGTCCACATAAAACCTACGATGTAGGCGTAGATATGAAAGCGTGGGCACATTTGTCGCAAGGGTTCACACTAAGAAGAATGTAGGGAGAGATATGTAACAATGTCTATGCAGTACCACTAGCGTATAGAATACTATTTCTTTCGATGCTGCCTAATGGTGTGAGAAGCACTCTGTGAAGTTCCTATGAGTGGATAGGTAAAAATAAGTCTTCAGCAGAGGTTAAGCTAGATTCCTGATAAATCATATCCGTAGGTTTTAAACTAAGGGAACTAAACGTCTAAGACCCTATTTCTCCATTGTTCTGTGAACAACATTATAGGTATATAGTTTCCATTTTTAACATTGTGGAGTAGAGAAGTAGTCAAACTCGCTAGGCTCATAACCTAGTCCCATGTGGTTCGTGGGTGCAAATCCCACCTCCGCTACAAATAGGAAGCTCACAGCAATATTACATAGATTGCAACTCTAGGTTTAACTAGCTTCCGCTTTTTTTTTTTACTAGAAAAAAATAATTATGTTAAGAGCATATAAGTATAGAATTTATCCAACTGAGGAGCAAAAACAGTTTATAAGACAAAACGTAGGTGCTAATAGATGGTTTTACAATTATGCTCTTGATAAAATTAAGAAGTGTTTTAAAGAGACTGGAGAGCACTTAAGTTGTCAATACAATGTAGCTAGAGAATTACCTTCTCTCAAAAAGAATGAAGAAACCTCGTGGCTTAAAAGTGTTGATGCAAAGTCTCTAATATGGACATCTACATATTTGGATGCTTCCTACAATAATTTCTTTAGGGCTTGTAAAGCTAGAAAACAAGGAGTTAAAACCGATGCTGGTGGTCCAGCCTTCAAAAAAAAGAGTTTCAGTGGGTCATATACGACATACCAAGGGATTAAGGTGTTCTGGGCTGAGAATAAGGTGAAGATACCAAAATTGACAAGTTTGATAGATGCTAGGCTTCATAGAAAATTCAACGGAGAAATTAAGCAAGCTACATTGTCATATAACAAGTCAGACCAATACTTTATTTCGATTTTGGTAAAGGATACAACAGAGCCGCTTGAAAAAAAAGAAGTCACATATGATACCGTTATTGGTATTGATTTAGGCGTTAAAAATTCAATTATCACTAGTGATGGAACTAAATACAATTCATTGAGGACTGACAGCAAAGAGGACAAAAAATATAAAATGCTTTGCAGAAGGCTATCGAAGAAGAAAAATGGTTCTAGGAATAAAGAAAAAGCTAGGTTGAAGCTAGCTAAATTCAAGAATAAAATAAATAACAGGAAGAAGGCGTTCATTGACAAGGTTACACACGACATTGCTTATGATAGCAGAACTAGTGCTGTATGTCTTGAAAACTTAAATGTCAAAGGAATGGTAAGTAATCATCACCTAGCAAAAAGTATACAAGAGTCTTCGTTTAACGAGATTAAAACCAAACTACAGTATAAATCATCTTGGAACGGTGTCAAGGTTGTTGAGATTGATAGGTTCTTCCCTAGCTCTAAAACTTGTAGTCATTGTGGATATGTCAAGCAAGACCTTAAACTTAGTGAACGATATTGGATATGCCCTAATTGCGGTGAACGTATTGATAGAGATATAAACGCTGCAATTAATATCAAAAATGAGGGCTATAGAATTCTAACTGAAGCACAACAGTGAAAATAGTGCCTACCCATGTGTAGTGGGAAAGTAAAGTCTGTGGACTAGCCTCCTATGGATGACCGTTTAGTAATAAACCTAAAAAGTAGTGCTTGGATGAAACAGAAAAAGTGGGTGACAAGTGGTCATCCTACCACCGAAGAAGCGATTTTTCGGACGTAATACATATTACAAATCACTGATAATAAGCAACTTATGTCGGATAGGTTGTATGTGGTATTAGTATTACAGTGAAATACAACACCAACCTAAATGTTATATTTAAATCTGAGTTGTATGTGGTATTAGTATTACAGTGAAATACAACAACTACCTTACAGTGAGAAAGAGAATAAAGTTGTATGTGGTATTAGTATTACAGTGAAATACAACTAACCCTAACGTCCCTTTTTATGAAGTGGGGTTGCATGTGGTATTAATATTACATGAAATACAACATAATATTAATAAAAAAGTAAAAAAGTATGAGAATTGTGTGTTACAATGGAGATGCAACGTAGCTAAAAAAGATTCGTGGTCCTGATGTATTCTTAATTTGGATGGGAAAAGTAGTGAATAAGTTAAAATTATTAGTTAATAACAAACAAATTAAAGAATATATTAATATGGAAAAGAAAATTTTTACAGATAAGGAGACCACAAAGGAACAGTATCTTAAGTTTAAGGAATTCATTAAGTCAGACGCATACAAAGACCATTCTGACTATGTAGCTTACTACATTTTTAAGCATCGTATCGAGGGTGCAGACCGTGACGCATATCTTGAGGATGAGGTTAGAAACCGTTGTTACAAGATGTTGCACAGTGGTCGTTGGGGCGTAAGCGGTGGCGACATGACTGAGAGTTATGTTATCCCAGCATTCAAGAACGCAGTAATCAAGGTGTATAACAAGTATGCAGACCCAACAGAAGAGTAATGGAGAAGAGAAAGTTATATGTTTTGATTGACAAGACGTTGAAACCAGTGTATGGTTGCGTACAAGGTGGACATGCAGTTGCTCAATGGATGTTAGAGCATCCCAATAGTAGAGAATGGCAGAATGATTATTTGATTTACTTAAGTGCTGATGTACCTAAGTGGAGGAGAAGGCTAAAGGGTTTTGGTGTTGAGTATACGGAGTTCAAAGAACCTGACCTTGACTTTAAAACAACTGCTTTAGCGGTTTTCGGACACGAAGAGCTATTCAAAAGATTGAAGGTTGTTACCGAAGACTAAAAACAATATAAGAACGTCATAGGCTCTTGTGGTTTATGACGTTTTTTGTTTTTTTAACAAGAAAAATTTGGTTATTTCAGATTTTTTTGTATATCTTTGCATTATGAAAAAGATGTTGTAATAATTGAATAAAGAATATGGGCATATGGCAGAGTGGTCGATTGCAACGGCTTCTAGGACCGTAAAAGGCGTGGGTTCGAATCCTACTATGCTCACTACGGCTTGGTGTATTCATTGAAATACTGAAATAGGTTAGACAAGCGCAAGCCATGTAAGAAATGGCAGATGAAGCAGTAATGCGGTGCAAGGATTAGTCCCTTGCCCTAGTTCCTTGATGGTTAAGAGGATACCTTCATGGTTGATACAGGTAAATCTAATTTACTATTAAGTTGAAAAGGATTAACTTTTACAACAAGGTGAATAGAGCCGAGAACAAGTGTAAGGTTAATGAGTGTTAAAGTTGAATTAATCATTTGGTTGGTTCAACTTTTTTTCGTATCTTTACATCAGAAATTTAAAAACAAGGAAATATGAAGAAAGTAATTTTATTTACAGTGGCTTTGGTAACGATGTGTCTCACATCTTGTAAGAATGCGCATCCACAAGTAGTATGGGCAGATTGCATGTATGCCTTTGCTGACTATGAGTGTCGAGAGAGTCAAGTCAATTGTGAGTATATGACAAAGATATACAACTCAAAAGGAGAGTACAGACCAGATGCAGATGAGTTAAGAGACTCACTCACTCTCATCATGGAGAAAGCTGCTAGCGAGTGCTTCGATTCCTTATATATCAAGTATGGTGATAAGATAGTCGCAAAGATGGTATATCGCAGCAAAGGAGTTGTTCTTAAGGATAAGGACACATTGCATAAGTATTACGTGAATAGTTCTGTAGCCAAGATAATGAACAACGTAGCACTCCAAGTTAAGACTCAGAGTATTCTGAATCCAACTGAGGAAGATGCTCTTAGGACGATTGCTGAGTTAAATTCAAGTATTGAGATTTCAGACTAGACTGTTAATGTCCTATAATTAATGTTAATATTGAGGAAGGTATTTGCCTTTCTCAATTTTTTTTGATATATTTGCAAAAATGTTATATTAATCATGGCTAAAGAAAATAAGAAGACAGAAATTAAATTTAAGGTTGCTAACACCTTTGCTGATATATTCAATGATAAGAGTGCCACCTTCTATGAGGTGTTCTTAAAACTAGCAAAGGGGAATATAGTTAAGAGATATTTGGCTAGGGGAACAATAAGTCCTTATGGTGAGAGAAGATGTGTATGCCAATGCTACTCAAAGGTTGGACAACCAGTTTTTAGTTGGTACAATGGCATAAAATCTTTCGCAGTCAATAAGGATGCTGAGAAAGGTTTAGAGATAACATCTGCCAAGGTTCAGTGCGACTATCGCACCTATACTGCATACACCTCAAAGGAAGATGCATATAATGCAGCAATGCATGGTCTTAGGTTGCAGAAGCTTAAGATTAATAAACAAATTAGTAAGTTACAAGACGAATTATATTCAGAATAATATGGAGATAGAAGAATTAGCAAGGAGAGTGGCAATTGCCTTAATGGATAAGAACTATAAGATTGCTACTGCTGAAGAGTGTACTAGTGGTCTTGTAGGTGCTGCCATTGCAAGTCAAGACTACGCTCAGAGGTGGTATAAAGGCACTATTGTCACATATGATGAGGCTAGTGCTTGTAGAGTGTTAGAGGTGCAAGATTATACCATTAAAAGGAATGACTTTGTTAGTACTCAAGTGATGAGTCAAATGGCATTGACAACATTGTATAAATTTGATGTCAATATTGCGTTGGCAATTAATGGGTATGTTGATGGATATGGAAGTACCAATGTTCCACCTGGGGATGTACAAATCTGTGTTGCGAAATTAGTTGGAAAATCAGTATCTTTCAAATACAAGAAACTGATTGTTAGAGGTAAGGATAGAGGAAGGAACATCGAAGAGGCAATTAAAGAGGCTCTTATCCTCATATTGGAAACAATTGTAGAATAATATGGATGGTTGTACATTTTGTGATATAGAAGAGAAGATTGATAAATCTAGGATAATATATCAAGATTCAACTTGGATTGCAATGTTGGATGGATATCCAGTTTCAGAGGGTCACACATTATTAATACCGAAGAGACATTGTGAAACATATTTTGATTTGAATTTTCTTGAGCTTGAATCTCTTGGTGTGACAATTGGTGTCGTTAAGAGACTATTGGATACCAAATATCATCCAAATGGATATAATGTGGGAGTTAACTGTGGTGAGGCTGCTGGACAAACCATTATGCATTGCCATGTACATATCATACCTCGTTATAATGGGGATTGTGAAAACCCTAGGGGTGGTGTAAGAGGAGTTATACCCTCACGTATGAATTACTAGTTAGCTTTTATTCTAGAGAAACAACATTATTAACTTTATAAAGAAGAATATGAAAGGTTTTTTTAAAGGTTTTTTAATTGGCGCATTATTGCTGTTTATTGGCAATTTCTTCTTTGAGTTTATGGATAAATGCACATACTCAAGTGCCAAGTCCTATGTCAATACCAAGCTTGGGAACGAAGAAATAAGGGATACCATTGCAGAGGCTGACATCAACTTGAATATCGCAAAGGAATTGCAGAAGAACTATGGTGCAGATAGCCTTATTGTGACTAGTATTAGTAAGCCATCAAAGCAGTATGAGTATTACGTAAGTGGCGTTAAGGGTGTAAAAGACCTTGATGATGTTTCACATCGTGTTAAGAATGTAAGATTTAACAAAGGAAATCTTGCTTATAAGGTGATTGTCATCTATAACTCAGTTGATGGTGCAATTGTTAGAATTGAGAACGACAATACTCCAGCCCAAGTTGTCGAGGTGCAGCCAATTAAGCCTACAGCACAGCCAAGTGTGCAGAGTCCTACAGTAGCTCCAGCTCAAAAGGACACAACAACAGCAAATAATCAGAATATAGGAACGCCCACCAATGTGGGAGATTATAACAACAACTCAGATGTATAGAAGAATAGTTACGATTGTACTGACACTGCTTGTTGCACTCAGCGTAGATGCTAAGATGTATGGGTTATTCTATGGCATTGATTGCGATGGCTTGGAATGTCCAGAGAATGACGTGACAGACCTTGCAGAACTTTATCGTAAGAATGGTGGTCAAGTTATCCTTGTGAGAGGTAATGGTGTCACTCGTAATAACGTCCTTGATGGTCTCAAAAAGCAAGCAGCAGTTTGTACACCAAACGACATTATTATGTTCGTTTATAGCGGTCACGGCAATGATGGATATATTCAATGTGGAAACCAATACGTCAATTTCTCTGAAATTAAATCTATACTGAGTGGGTGTAAGGCAAGACGTAAGGTAGTTATCATCGATGCTTGTTATAGTGGCAGTTTTACAAACCAGAAACACGGCAAACTTCTTGGTGAAAATGTAATTGTCCTCACATCTTCTAGAAACAATGAGGAAAGCTACGAGACAGAAGGTGACAGAAATAGTCATTTGTTTACTGCATTGATAGATGGTTTGAAAGGAAAAGCTGATACCAATAAGGATGGAATGGTTGTTGCAAAGGAGTTGCATAACTATTTGAAGAACAATACTGATAAGTTTCTCCATATGCAACATCCAACAATGAAAGGAAGATTCAACGAAAACACCATTCTATACACGTATAAAAGGAATGAGCCGCAGAAGCCTATTCCTCCGAAACCAATAGAGGCTGATTCCAAACCCACCACGACACTTCCAGGAGTTGCACCTATAACCACTCAAGTGGATGAAAACGAAGCTTCTGTTGGCGGTTTAACAGTGGGATATCTTAGGGAGATATGGAATTGGTTTTCTTGGTGGAAGTTTATTGGTATTGTAGTATTATTCGCTGTTGTGGTGATGATATTCAAGTATTTCATTGCTTATAAACTATTGATGAAGTATCTATGAAATGAATAAGGGCCTGTAGTTCAATAGGTTAAAACGCACGACTCATAATCTTGTATCCCCAGTTCGAATCTGGGTGGGCCCACAATATACATTTGGTGGAGATAGAGCAAGTTGGTAATCAGGCCTTTACCTTCTTGAAGTTCATTAACACTGAGGTATATTCTAGACATGTTTAGGCTTTACTTGTTGAGCGTTATCAATAAGTAATTGCGGGGTGGCGCAGTTGGTTAGCGCACTAGGGGGCATGCCCTAGAGGTCAATGGTTCGAATCCATTCTCCGCTACATAAAAGATGATATAATGGATATAATTGTAACAAAATGGGGTGCTCAATCTAGGGATAATTTAGAATTTTCAATAGGCGATATTGTTAAAATTACCGACTATGGTTGTAGGTTTGCTAACCAAGTGCATGTGGCTAAAGGTATTGTATTTCCTCTAGGTGGAGAAATATATTTGGATGAACAAATCATACATACTCAATATAATAAATGCAATGAGCTATATGGTTCAATGGAATGGAAGATTATAGATGTTGGATATTTCAGAGACACCATAATCACAAAACAACATAGTTTTGGCATTAGGTTACGTAATAGAAAGAAAGGCGAATTATTGTTTGTGTATGACCCAAGTGAGAAAGAACATGGCTTATCTTTGGTAAGAAAGGCTAAGAAACAAGTAGGAACATATTACGTTAACATATATTAACTTAAATAATTTGGTTATCTCAGATTTTTTTAGTATCTTTGCATCGAAATTTTTAAAATTACAAAGAAATGAAGAAATTTTTAACAATGTTATTGTTTGCATTCCTTGCAACAACAAGTTTAACCTCTTGCATCGGCTGTACCACAGTTAATGCTGACGAGGAGACAGTTCTAATTGACAAGCCTTGGTTCTTGGGTCATGGTGGTGTACAGAATGAGCCAGTTGAGACTGGTCTTGAGTGGATTTGGTGGTCTACTGACACAGAGACTTTCAAGATTGTACCTTTCAAGCATCAAGTAGACATGGATGACTTGTTCAGTGATGACAATACTCCGTTGGACTTCCACACCATTATCATCACACAGATTCAGAAGGGTAAGTCACCAATTCTCTTGCAGAACTACGGTACTGATTGGTTCAACACAAACCTTTACAACTACTACTGTAATCTTGTGCGAGACCATATCTCACAGCACAGTCCCTTTGACCTCATGTCCAATCGAGCGATTCTGAATGAGATTGATACAAAGGTACTCAAGCAGATGCAGAATTATGTTGCAGAGTTGTCCAAGGAGAAGGAGTTCCCAGTAACAATTCGTCAGGTAACGATTGGTAAGGCAATTCCTAATAAGGAGCAGCTTGCGGAAATGAATAAGACAGCGAAGGCAGTGCAAGCAAAGCAGACTCAAGAGCGACAAGTTGAGGTTGAGTTAGCTCGTGAGAAAGCTGAACGTCAGAGGGCAAAGGCTGATAAGGCTTATCGAGAGGAGCTTGGTCTTAGTACGCAAGACTTCATTAGTCTGAAGTGGATTGAGACTATTGCAGCTAAGAATGGCGCAAATATTGATGTGATGGTTGGTGGTGGTTCTACCCCAATGTGGAACATCAAACATTAATAATACAAGGATGGGCGAGTTTTCCTTTTTTAGCAAGACATTAGGGTGAAGTGTCTTCAAAAACTCGTAAGATTGGCTTGTCTTAAGGGGCTGAGTGGGTTGTCGGATTTCGGCTCTGTGGGTGAAAATAAACCGTCTCGTTGGCTGAGTACAGCCGTTGCCTTTGGGGAAGTGAGCAACATACTAGTTAAAATCATTTCCCCATTTTATATCTCCTTCGTCTATCGGTTAGGACACGTGGCATCGCAAGTCGGAAGAGAGGTTCGATTCCTCTAGGAGATTCAAAAAGTCATGATGGTGTAGTGCGCAATACTTAATAAGACTTCGGTTGACCATCATAGTCTGTGAGACCTACGTTCATCGTTTGTAGCAGACAACTGTGCGGTTCGTCTAGTGGTCTAGGACAACGCTTTAAAAGTTTTTTAACGTTTCCGTTAGGAAATAGACAGCAGATGTATTATTGAAAAAATTATGCATTCCAAGCCGTAAACAGAGGTTCGACTCCTCTACCGCACTCTAAAAGAAAACGTTATGGATTATTATACTAGAACTAGATTTTATATTTCAGAAGATAAAGACTTCATTAAGAAATATATCGTTAAAGGGAATTTCCCTCGTCCAGATGACTTTACAGATGACACATTGAAAGAAATACTTAAATGTGGGACACTTGTAAAGCATGACATGTATTTCTACGTTAATAATACTGCATTAGTATTGGAATTAGGCGATACTGTGGTATTAGGTGGGCTTTATTGGAAAATAATTGATAGGGTTTATAACTACGATAATAACGAAATAACTCTAACTTTAAAACAAGATTAATGGCAGAAAAACCAAATTTAACGGAAATCTTTAGTGCAATGACAGCCAACGAGACAATCGAGGTGGCGAAAGAGCAGAAGAATCCAAAGAAGCTCTATAAGGAGTTCTGGTTTGAGAACGAGGTGTGCTGCTTATTTGCAGATGCTAATGTCGGTAAGAGTATCCTTGCCGTACAGATTAGCAATGCCATTGCTGAAAAGCTACCAAAGGATGAATACATATTATATTATGACTTTGAGTTAAGCAAGAAGCAGTTTGAGCTTCGTTACACTGACGAGAAGAATAAGAGCACTTTTAAGTTCAATGATAGGTTCATTCGAGTGGAACTTAACACTGATAAGGTAAAAGAGTATTGTGAGACTACAAAAGCTAGCTTTGATGACATCATCATGGACGCTATTGAAGCCAATATAAAGAAATACAATTCAAAGATTCTGATTGTTGATAACCTCAGTTGGTTGGTTAATATGAAAGATACTGCTACTACTGCTGGTAAACTCATGCAGAAGCTTTGTACAATTAAGAAGAAATATGGCGCTAGTGTTCTAGTGCTTTCTCATACACCGAAGAGAAACTTGGGTTCTCCATTAACTCAGAACAGCCTTAGTGGTAGCAAGAAATTGACTAACTTCTTTGATGCAATGTTCGCAGTTGGTATGAGTATCAAAGACCCTTCAGTGAGATATATCAAGCAGATTAAGGTGCGTACTGGTGAGTTCAAGTATGGTGCTGACCATGTTTACCTCTGCAAGATTGAGAAGAGTGGTAGTTTCTTAGGATTTACTCACATCGGTTTCTCAAGTGAGGATGAACAGTTAAAGAAAAGCAGTGTTTCCAAAGGTACAAAGGTTGTAAAGGCTCATAAGGCAAAGAGAGGACGTAAATCTAGAAGAATGTATCGCAGTGAACTAGCAGCAGCTCAGATAGACTTAGTTAGTCAGATGGCAAATGAAGCCTTTGACACATTTTACAAAAGTTAACACTTAAAATTTGGAAGTTACGAAAATTATCTATATCTTTGCAATGTCAATGAGACATTAAAACAGTATTATGAAAAGCACATTATCTAATACTGTGAGAAACACAAAAGATAAATTCCTTAAGAGATTTTAACAAAAAAACTTCTCAAAAATTTGGAAATAAGAAAAAAAGGATATATCTTTGCAATGTCAATGAGACAAACAACAAACATATAAAATTACAGTTCACATTATTAACTTTTAAAACTTTAAGAAAATGGGAAAGTTTTTGCAGATGATGAGTCAGAATGACTCAAAGGCTCTTGTAGCACGTGCGTCACAGATTAACATGCAGGCTTCAATTGCGCAGGCAAACATCGTTCAGAAGCTGAAGAACGACATTGCCGAGGTGGAGATTGAGATTCAGAATCTTACTGATTTCGCACCAGACACTACTCAGTCACTTCGTCCAGGCGTAAAGGGTTGGCAGCCAGCTAAGTGGGCATCTGACCTTCAGGATGCTAAGACTCGTCTTTACGAGTTGAACATCGAGCTGAAGATTGCCGAGGCTACTCAGAAGGAGTTCTTCGGTGATGATGAGGATGCAGCTCTTGCTCCTACTGAGGAATAAGAACTAGCAATAGCTCTTATTACTGAGTGAAAACAAGGTGGGTGTTCAGCCTTGAGCGCCCACCTTTAGTCTAAAATTAAGTATTAACAAAAAACACAAAGAGACTTATGTGGAATTACAGAAAACTTAGTCGTAGAGAGAGTCCTATGGCAGAGATTCTTGCCAAGTGCTCTTGCAAAGCTAACATCAATCTAGTGATTTACCACCTCTCTGAGAATCATGTGGAGTGTGCGACAGTTCCTAACGTTGACCAGTTCCGTTTGGGTGAGACTGCACGTACAATTAAGGCTGATTCATGTCACGACCATGCAATCCTTGCGTATGACCTTGGCACTAACGAGGTTTACAAGATTGAGGATGTTCCAGAGTTGCCAGTAGCATCTGCGGTATTGCTTTGCGTAGTTACCGAGTTGATGAATGGCGCAGTTATGCCTCGTGAGAATCAGTATGGTGCTCCAGTTGCAGCTCGTAAGGTTGCAGCTCCTACAAACAACGTTGCTCGTGCAGCAAATGGACGTTTTGTAAGACAAGAGCCTCAGTTCGAGGAGCCAGAGGTTGATGAGCCAGCTCCAAGACCTACTAGAGTTGTTGACGAGGGCGCACCTGTCATTAGGGGACACCGATTCCGTATTGGTAGGCACTAAAAATCTAAACAAAGGTTTATCATTTCGGAGAATGGATGATAAACCTTTTATTTTTTTTTTTGGTGGGATGGCAGAAGGAATGATGCACCAACCTCCTAAGTTGGCTTTCCGTTAATAGCGGATTATGTGGGTTTGAATCCCACTCCCATCACATAAATTATGTTGCATGAATAGACCATTTGAAGAAGAATTTCAGAAATACTTATGGAATATGCACTGTAATGGTGACATATTTGCTGAATATTGGAGACCTTTCACATATGATGAATGGATAAGAAATGGAAAACCTATTGAAGATGGTGGAGTTAAGCTAAGTGATAACACAGAACATCTAACAACATTTCGTTATTAATATTTATATGAGTAAAAAAAGAGGTAGAGCATACAGAAGATGGAAGAATTTCACAAAGTATGTTGAGAAACTTAAGGAACGAATGGGTTGGTATGTGGATGACCCAAACGCACCAAGAGGGCATAGGCATCCAAAGGATTGGAAAGAACTTGATTCAACTGAAGACAACTATGTTAAGATACTCAAGAAAACCTCTACGAAGTGGTCTTCTAAGTGGGAAGATTCAGATGACCACATACGCATTAAAAGGATGCGTAGAGATAATAAAACCCTTATAGACGATGAGTTGGGGGGAAAAGGAAAATAACACGCTTAAAATCGATTTCTCATGATTATTTGCAACGAAACTTGCCAGTTGTATAACAGATGCGATTGTAGGAATTTGCGCCAAAGATGCGTCTTTGATATTGGCATGCCGTCAGATAATAAAACTGATGATGACAATGAGGCGTATATAGATAGATTTACATATTGAAGAAAAACATAAAAGTCTTAGGATTGAGATATAGACAAATATAATAATTAAAATTAATAGATAGAATAATAAAATTAATAAAGAGGCCTATATCGATTTCCGTTTGTTTCACCTGCTTACACGTGGAGAGATTGGGAAACAAGGACTTCATGGCTAATGTGGCAGCATTAGCCATTTTCACTTTAAAACATTATATTAATTAAGATAGGGAATTATGTTAAAATTTATCTCAAAGCTATTATTACCAATTGCAATGGTATTTGCTGCTTTATTTGGGGCTTCATGGTCACAAGGTTGCCCTCAGTATTGGTATCTAGTTGGTATCGTGATTCTTTTTGTGATGAGTTGTGCTATCGACTATGTTATTGACAAATTGGGTAGTGTTGAATTCTATAAAGATTGCGGATTAACAGTATGGAAATTCGCTAATAAAATAAAAACAAGAAAAAAGAAAGATTAAAGACATGAAGAAAATTGTTTTTTGTTTAGTTTCTGTATTAGCAATGGTTGGATGTCACCCATCATTTCAAACCATCAGTTATCAAGAGCAGCAGAAACAAGATTTTAATTACAGATTTGAGAAAAGATTTGGAACGCCAGCAGAAGACCAAGATTGGGGCTTTGATGGGACTGAAATCGTAGATTTATCTCTTAAGGCTATTACACGTAGTCACAATGTCAATCGTAATGAATGGATGAATAATTTTGTTGTTCCATCTAATGTTACAGCCAATGAGCGTGATTTAGTAGTTGCTGAATTTAGCAAGGAACGTATTGGTGCAGTTAATGATGAAAATGTTAATTGGACTGACTATTTCATTTATGAGGTATATAAAGGTGAAGATGTTTACCAAGATGGATTTGGTCAAAATGTAAAGGGTTCAGACCATATGAATCATCTTCAAGTAAAGTATGCTGAAGGTACATTAGCGCCACCTAATAATGCTTGTTGGGAGCATGCTAATGATTTCAATAATGGTACATCTAGTGGCAATTGGGAATCAATCGAGGGAGCTACCTTAATGATTAACAGTGGAACATTAGATTTTGCATATCATAATAGCACTGATAACAAATATCATAGTGAATATATTATCATTGCTGGAGCAGACATTGACCCTTCTCTTGAAGGGTACTACTATGTAGGCTTTGATTTCTATGCAACACATCCAGATGGACAAGAAGCAAATAAGAATATGGATGTCGAGCGAAATTGGGTATTCAATGATTGGATTGTAAGAATTAGTCCAGCAACATTTAAGAATGCCAAACGTATTATTGCGGAAGACTTGGCAAGCAATAGTGGTAGTGATTTCGATTATAACGATGTTGTATTTGATGCTACTTTGGCTAACGAATGGATACCTAGTATGAATGCCAATAAATTGGTAGCGCATATTACGTTAAGAGCAGCTGGAGGAACAATGCCTTTATATGTGGCAGATAGAGAAGTTCACGAACTATTTGGTATTGATACAAGAATAATGGTTAACACTGGACAATACTCTCTGCCATGTGTTCAGTTTACTGCTATACTTGGTGATGCTGATTGGAATAACACAAAGACAATAAAGGATATTCCAGTTAAGGTAGTAGCCTATAATGAAACTATTACACTTGAGAGTAATAAGGGTGAAGCTTCTGAAAAACTATGTGTTGATAAAGCATATGAATGGTGCTTAGAGCGTGAACCAATTCAAGAGAAATATCCTGACTTTGTAAGATATGTCAGTGATAGAAATGTACAATGGTATCAAGTCCAATAAATAACAAGCCACAATGAATATTCTATAAACATTGTGGCTTATGTTTATATTTATTATATGCAATTGGGTAAATAATAAGTATAAAAAGTAAGGCAAAATGATAATAGGTTCAACTAGTTCATTAACTTATCAACAGCCAAAAAATTGGTGGAAACACTTAATTTGGAGGTTTACAAGGCATCAAGAAGTTGATTATGAAATTCAATATAAATTCTATGGTGTTAGGCTGTTTGAACTAAAATTGTATGTAGACAAGAAAAATAAACTAGTCATCAAGAATGATGGCATGACATATAAGATATTCTCATTATATCAAATTTTAGATTTTTTTGATAAAATGGGGGATGTGTCAGTATTGGTTACTCTTGATGAAAGCTTTGATGATTATGTTTATGATGGAGATATACATGCAATAGAAAAAAAATTTATAGATAATTGTAAAGCGTTTGAAACTATCTATGAAAATATTATGTTTTATGGTGGTTATAGAGAGTTTGATAAAAAACAACTTTTCAAATTTACTTGGGAAGAACAACATGATGATATTAGTGTGATAAAACCAGATGAATGGTCTATTATATATAGATTAGCTCAAAGGTTCTGCCCTTTCTTAGTAAGAAAACTGAATAAAGCATATATAGAGAAATATGATAAATTAAAAGGCTTCTTAATGCTTAGTTATGTAAATAGGCGTTGAGGAATAATTAGGGAGATAGTGTAACGGTAACACGCTGTAGTTTCCGTTACCTTTGAGGTAACATTACAGCAGTCGTTAGGAAAATAGCTTGTGGTGCCAGTATTGGAGGTTCGAATCCTTCTCTCCCTACAAAAATTGTGCGGTGCCAGAGTGGTCTATTGGGGCGGTCTCATAAGCCGTTAGATGAAAATCTATCATGGGTTCAAATCCCATCTGCACAACAAAGGAACTTACAGCAAGCATTTTATTCGTGAAGGAATGGTTTACTTGAAAGACTACAAATCTTTTGTGCGTAAGCACTTGTGGGTTCGACTCCCACCGAGACTAGAGTTCCTTGTTTTTTTGTTTTCATTTTAGAAAGGAGCATCTAGAAATGGGTGCTCTAATTTTTTATATAAATTGATTTTAATCAAAACTATGATATATGTCAAGATAGAGTGTTTTTTTTATGTTTTTTCTTAGAAAATTTTGGCTAAATGATTTTTTTTCCATATCTTTGCATCGTTAAACAAAAACAATGTGTTCGCACACAGTCTAAATTGACATATATCAAAATAGAATGGTTTTTACATAAAAAAAGGTATTTAAATACTTGATAAAGAATAAAATAGTAATATATATTAAGTGAAGTGCAATACCAAATGTATGATTAACGGCTTGGGAGATAAATAGTCTAGGCTAAAATTAAGTAAGTGCATTGTGGTTTGTTATCGGTTAAAATCGAAAAGAAGTAAGTGTACCGATTTCGGCCACAATTAAAAAAAAAAAGAAGTAAGTAAAAAAATTAAGTAAGTGTAAAATTAAAAAAGAAAGGGAAATTATTATGAAGAAGAATTTTATTATGTTGGTGATGTTGTTCACCATGAGCGTTAACATTTTCGCAGAGGATAATAACGCAACAGAGATTGAACGTATCGAGAGATACAGTGTTAAGGTTAATGCCAATAAGTTGAGCAAATACCTTGATTTGTCAAGTGACCAGATGGATGCTGTAGAGAATGTCACTGATGAGTTCTCAAATGATTTGATGTTTGCTGCTGTACAAGACAGTGAGCCAAGTCGTAGTATGATTACAAAGAACTTGATTGAGAAAAATGTTAAGTATATGTCTTACATCCTCAACAAGAATCAGATGCGTAAGTATCTTACAGTGCTTAATGCAACTATGAACAATAGGGGAATTTTGAAGTAATGGTCATGAGAATTATTAAGAAGTGCATCAAATGGTATTTGAAAGCATTTGGTGATGCTTATGATGCAGAAAAATGCTATAGGTACTATAGATTATATTGAAATTTCTTTTCGATGGTCGGTGTTGTGAAACACTGACCATTTTATAAGTTAAACTGTGTTAATTAATTTGTTTATCTCGATTTTTTTATGTATCTTTGCATAAACTAATAAGTGTGTGATGAAAGAACATAGTACAGTACAAACCCATCTATATTTCATCTTTAATAGTTTTGATGTTGTAAAGAAAGACAATGAGTTCTGGGCAAAGAGACTTAAAAAAGAGTACGATATTAGGGAAAAACAAAAAGGTACACCATACGCCAAATGGCTAAAGTACTTGAAGGAAAAGCATTTGTACTGTGAATATGTGAGGGATATTAAGGCACTGATGAATGAATGCTGTAGTAAGGGTGGATATTTCAACCAATTCATATCTCAAGTGGTCTTTACCCCTTGTACAATGCATCAAGTAGAAGAAGTCGCAATGCATTTGGATAGTCATGTTCCTTTTAGGCATTATAATGGGGGATATTGGAAATCAAAATTCAATGACTTTAAAACTGAAGGAAACCTTGAGGCAATAAAGAGACTATTGGCAAATAGACTCTATCACATGAATACCTCAAGTGTTACACATCACAAGTATCTTGGCAGTGTTAAGCCAACATCACATTTTTTGGACGATTTAATAGACAAAATATTTTTTATTAAGAGAAAATAAGAATGGATAAAAAATTGGTTAACCAGCCTTGTTATGACAAAGAAGGCAATTTTATTGGATGGTTTAGTCGTTCAATGGCATCTGCAATTTTCATCTATTGCAAAGACAAAGATGGGAATTGGTGTGTCCTTGCGTCAGAGAGAGGCGAAGAAGCTGCTGACTTCAGAGGTTTTTGGAATTGCACATGCGGTTATTTGGATTTTAATGAGACAACCAAAGATTGTGCAATGAGAGAACTTTATGAGGAAACTGGATTACTAATCGATGAAGACATTGTTAAGCTTGTAGGGTACGAGGATAGTCCAGAGGCAAATAGACAGAATGTTACATTCCGTTTTGCTGCATTCATTGAAGACGCAACCACAGATGAATTCACATTCTCTAGGAAGCATAACGAAGGAAAAGAAGTGGGAGAGATTAAATGGATTAAAATGCCAGACGTGGATAAATACATGTGGGCATTTAACCATGATAAGCGTATCAAGGAAATTTTTGAGACGATGAAACAAGATACAAACACTAGTCGAGTTAAGAAGTTGATTAGTTTTTTCAAAAAATTGAAATAGGTAGTATATGAATTTTATGAGAGCATTACCATCGATATCAATTATTGAACAAGCTAGAAACAATTCCAAGTATAACACTAGGAAAAGTAGCATTAACAAGAAGTGGACTAGGTATTTAAAGAACAAGAAATTGTTTGACGAATATATGGTTTATCTTGCTGGACATGATGCTATTGGTGTTGAGCCTAGAACATACAAGCAAGTCTCCAATATATGCTACAACATGAATGGGAAAGCGTTTAATGTTCTTGGGTGTAAAGGTGGTACTAAAAGCATTATTGTGGATTGGATTGATGAATTTCGCCAATTTTTCAAGGAAAATGTTAAATGGTATGACATCAAAAATAAAATCTGGTATGCATTAAACTTTAAAAATTAAGCAAATATTTGTTAAAACATTTGGAATTTTCAAATATTTTATATATCTTTGCATTCGACAAATGGAAATTAAAAAAATAATAAATTAAAAAAAAAGAAGAAAAAAATGAAGAAGTTACTTTATGTATTCATTGCAACTGTAGCAATGACATTTGCAGCTTGCGGTGGTCAGACTGCATCAAATCAGACTGCAACAGATTCTGATAGTATTGCAGTAGTTGACTCTATCGACTCAATCGCAGTTGATTCTGCTGTCGTTGATAGTATCGTTGCTGAGTAATCTAAGTTAGACTACAAACAACCTAAATAACGCTAGCTGGTAGTATGGAACATATTATCAACTAGCGTTTATCTGTTTAATATATGGCAAAGAAAAATATAGCAAAATCCCAACGCATCGGAATTTCTGAGGCAGGTGAAATCGCTTTCAATCTAGATGCATTCGATAGATTATATGAAGGTAACATCATCATCACGAAGAGATTAACCAATGCAGTCAATGAAAAGTTAGTCGAACATCAAGATAAGATTATACTACATCTTACAGTAACTGGAATGGGTGGCTCACGCATTGAACCATTCGTGCCAAAGGCTGAAGAAACATATAAGAAACTTGTAGACCTACTTGAGAAGGGATTCCCAATATCTCATGTCGTTCTTAGAGTTGACCCAATAGTTCCCACAGAGAAGGGAATAGAGACTGCTCTAGGTGTTATAACAGCCTTTAGTGGGCTTGGTATCAAGAGGCTTAGATTTTCCTTCTTAGACAACTATAAACACGTTAAGAAGCGTTTTAAAGAGGAAGGAATAAAGGAACTATATGATGGCGAATTTCACGCTCCACTTGAATTGAGAAAAAAATATGCTGCCAAGATTGAGGAAGTCGCTCATGATGGTGGATTCGAAATAGTGGAAGCTTGTGGAGAACCTGGAATTGAAAGCGTTTCTTGCTTATCTCAAAGAGACGTAGACATATTAGATTTAACTGATAAGATAATTCTCGAAGGTTCAGCAGAACAGAGAGAGGGTTGTGGATGCCCAGCCAACAAATCAGAACTATTGAGGCTTAGACCACATCAGTGTGAAAACAAATGTTTATATTGTTATTGGAGGTAACTTATGAAAATTATAACACGAGGAAAAATCAAGGATTTTTATGACTATCTAATGGGTGTTTTGGGACAAGATGAATTGGTTGTATATGACCGTAGAGAGTGCTTCCCAATTGACCCAACAAAGAAATGGGATAACTGCTATGGTAGCAAACATTGTTATCCTTGTTCTTGTTCTGACTATCAGAACAGCAACATAGAGAAGTGGTTTAGCAAGAATCGTGTTTATGGTGATAAGAAGAGAGAAACTATTCACAGATGGTCTACAAATAAAGTTCTTGAATATAAGGAACAGAAGGATGCGACTGAAGGACTAAGCTGGCGAAAGAAAGACAGCGTTAGAAACTCTTGGCAAGACATTAAGGAAGGAGAGGTGCTTCATTTCGTTCTTGAAGTAGGCTACCACCATTATTATTTCGAGGTGGAAAGATACATTGACGATGAGGATGAAAACAAAATACACCTTAATTATGGTCTTGTAGACAAGAAGACCATCAATAAGGATGAAAAGATTTCTTATGCTCCAATATGTCTTTGTCCTATTTCACACCACAAGTATTGGTATGCTGGAAGCAGCGATAAATTTGAGGTTTCTAAGCAAGATAAAGAACAGAAGATTGATAACCCTATCCTATATTCGACTTATATTCCAAAATTCATTGATGCATATGAAATGTGGAATAACCTTTATGAGTACATTTCATCATTGAGGGATAAGGATTTTGTAGATACTAGAACAAACGAACAACATATTGAATCGCATGGTTTTGATAAAAAAATCAGCTTCCGTCATAGAAAATGAATATAAACGTATATTCATACGATTCTTGAAAGAATTGAAGTTAGTCCCATATTGGTACAAGTATATAAATACAGATAGATATCTTGAGTATGCTAAAAGCTATACTAGGGGCTTACATGAAAATAGAACAACTGCATGGTATGATAGGCATACATGCATGAAAATATTAGGTATATGCGATTTTAGTTCTTACCTCAAAGAAAGAGGTGTTGGTGGTGGTGTTTCTGATACTTATAACCTTTATGCTGCTTTCCTAGGTATATTTTGGGAGGAAGAATATTATAAGTGGGCTATAGAGTTTAGTATTGAAAGGCTACCATCTGAACAAGCTAATTGGGTTAGGCGCTTTAGTATGCGCAACTCTGAGTTAATAGACAATTGGATTAAACTTAAAAACGCTTTAGGATGAATATTAACATTGAACTTGACGAGAAATACGTAGCATCATTGCTTGATATGTTTGATTACACAACTGAAAAGGTACTTGTATGGTATAGCAAGCTTGATGATGAATGTAATGTAAAAGAACTTGGTTCTTACTACAAGACCATTGCATATGAGAGTTCAAAGAGACCCGAAGTTCTTGATAAAGAAAAGATTATGCTTGATGATGTGAAGGATTACGGTTTAAACAATACCGTTAACAAGCTTTTCAATGAATTACTTATGAAAAAACTATTTAATTAACATTAATTAACTTGGGAATTTTGGGATTCTCAAGTTTTTTTAATACCTTTGCATAAACGTTTAATTAAAGAATATTTATGACCAAATTTAAACTAATTGCTTGTTTTAATCGAAAACGCATCTTGGGAAAAGATGGACACCTCATTTGGCGAATAGGAAACGATATGGCAAATTTTAAACGCCAGACGTTAAACAATGTCGTAATCATGGGTAGAAAGACCTTCGAATCACTGCCAAACGGTGCGCCATTAAAGGACAGAGTTAACATTATTATTACATCCAATGAGGAATATGGTGTTGACGCAAAGTTCGATAATGTGTATATCGTACACTCAGTGGAAGATGCAATTGAGTTGTGCGATGCTTTCTTCTCAGATAAGGAAGTATTCGTTATTGGAGGTGAGAGCATTTATCGTCAGTTCATGGAGAAAGACCTTGTTAATGAAATGAGGTTGACTATCGTAAACGATGATACTGATGGTGATGCAGTATTTCCAGAGTATAACGAAGAGGATTGGTATGTATATTACAAATCAATGGCTCAAGTTAGCTCATGGGAGGGTGTTGATAAATCATTCTATTTTGAAATTCTACTAAAGAAGAAATAATGGCTGAAAACAATGAAATCGCAGAAACATTATTGTCACGTGAATCCATTGTAAGTAGGGCAAAGGAAAAATGGGATGCTAAACCTAGTGCAGAGAAAGTTCGTTCAAGTCATAAGTACAAGCATATCTTCGAGAAGCTTCAGTTACCATCAGTTGACTGGAATAACGAATTTTCTAAACTCTCTAAAAGTCAGACTAACATTTTGATAAAGGGCGAGTTGATTCGTACATATGATTCAATGCCTAATAGGGAAAAGACAAAAATCAAGAACAAATTTGGTTTATCGGCTTTTTCGAGCAAGTGGTTCAGACTATCCCCTAGTGACAAAAAGATTTTGCTTAATTCCGTATTAAAATGAAGGAAAGCAAAAACGAAAAATTCAAGAGAGATTATAGGGACATATGTTACTTCGTTGACCATGTTAAAAACATCGATTTTAGGATTAGTCTTATCAAGAGTCTTGGCTACAAGATAGGTGTTAACATCGTTACATCAAAAGATGATAAGGAGAAGTCAGTTACGATTGGTAAACGAAAAGAGTATAGAATACAGATTGCTCCAGTGTTGCCACGTTCACCGTTGGTGCAATGCGCAATTGTGGAATGATAGGTGTTAATTAAGGTTAAAGTTTTATCAATATTTTGGTTTAATTAAAAAAATACTATATCTTTGCAAAAATTAATAAAAAGAATATTAGAAATGAATGACTCTAACGAATTAAATGAGAAGAAAGAGGGTATCGTTGATACTACTCCAAAAGTGGACAACAGCATCAAGACAGGTGTCATTGTTGCAATAGTTCTTAACAAGGATGTCACTGTTAAATTCGGTGATGATAAAGAACGTGGAACATTACCATATGATAAGTTCGAGAAAGCTCCTATGGTTGGTGATATTGTGAAGGTTCGTCTCGAAGAGAAGAATGGTGATATGGTAATCACTGAGATTGTGTCTCATGAGAATCCACATGAGGAAGTGGAGTCTAAGGTTTCTAATGAGGAAGATGATGTGGAGGAAGTTGAAGTGGAGACTGACCCCATCGATGATGAAATGGACTTGGCTTATTTGGATAAGAACTTTATCCTTGAAACCATGTCTATTCCTAGTGACAGTCATAACGAATTCCGTCTTGTTGTATATATTATTCAATTTGCAAGACGTAATGGCATTAAATATGAATTCGACAACTACGGAAACTTATATCTCACAAAGGGTGAACTTGCCGAGGGTGAGTATTATCCTTGTGTGACCTCTCACCTTGATAGTGTTCAGCACAAGCAGCAGCCTTATATCTTCGCTGGTGTAAACCTTGACCTTAAATGTGAACGCACTAAGGATAACGAACATAAGGTATGTGTTGATACTAAGGGACAAGATAAGATTGGTATTGGTGCTGACGATAAGGGTGGCGTAGCAATCTGTCTCTCGATGTTTGAGCATCTTGAGAAGCTTAAGGCTTGTTTCTTCCTTTGCGAAGAGATAGGATGTTTGGGTTCTAAGGAACTTGATAAGGATTGGTTCAATGACGTTGGCTATTGTATCGGATATGATTCTCCAGACTTGTTTCGTGCTGCATGGTCTTGCGCAGGAGTCAAGCTCTTCTCATATGAGTTCTATGAGAAGTGGATGAAGCCAGTGTGTGATGAATGGGGGCTTAAGGATTGCTTCTATTCAGAGCCAATCACTGACGTTATGGAGATTCGTAAGCAGACTGGAGTTATGTGTATGAACTTTGGTAATGGTGGTTATAATGCCCATTGTGAAAGCGAGTACATTATCTTAGAGCATATGGACCATGCTTGCGGTATGGGTCTTGCTCTCATTGACCATATTGGTTGCACACGTCACTATTTGAAGCATAGCTCTACTACTTGGGGTGCATCTAAGGGCACATACAAGAAAGAGAATGGCTTGCTAATTCGTACTGATGTGGATGACACCAAGCAGTTGGAGAGCCTTGGAGATACAAAACGCAGAGGTACTACCACGTATTATAGCAGTAATTATGGAAGCAAGTCAACTCCCACCAAAGATGAACAACTCAACTTTGAGATTGTCAAGTATATTGTTAATCGTTACGATGGACACATCTTGGCACTTAAGGATGAAGTTCTCGAAGCAATCAAGGGTGTTTGTGAGAAATCCAACATTGATTTCTCATTATTCGAGGCAGAGGTGAGTGAGAAGTTCAGTAATGATATCAAATTTTAATCTAGTATTATGATAGGTACAAGCATTAGAAGCGTCAGACACTTATTTAGGGTGTCTGATGCCTCTTTGAAAACAGTTTTAGTTAAATTCAAAGATAACGCATGGGATATTTGTAAGGTAGTTAAGTTCCCCAATGATAGTTCGTTTGGAGAGACAATGTTCATCTTCAATAACTATTTTCGTCAAAGTCATTGGAACTTTGACACAATCCTCATGTCCAATGATTTCAAGAAACATTTCAAGGCAGAAGATGTAACCAACTATGCTTGTAGGGTAATGTCTATCAATATCCATGAACTTTCATCTTTTGGTGGCTATTTCCAAGAAATTACATTACTTCCAAAATTTTTCAATGAAGATTATGAAAAGTTCTTGAAAGATAATAATAAGATGATAATGAATTTAGCCAATAAATTCGGCTTATCGACTAATGACATTCAGCTAAAGAGGTTATATATCTATTCTGATGGCTCTAGGAACTTTTTCCAATGGGCAGTTAATTCTCGTTATCAGAATGGGACATCCCTCTCCGTCATCAAAAACATCCTTATTTGGAACGAATCCTATAAGCAACTTGCAAAGAATCTTTCGAAAGGTACAATCACTGCATACACATCAAGAGAATCTATCGTTAAACTTCTTGATGAACTAAGCGAATTAAGAAAGGACAAGCGTATCAACGACTCCATCAATTCGTTTAATACGACACAGAAGAAATTATTCAGAAACAACAAACTATCTGAAAACGACAAGCAAGCTCTATGGCGGCTTTATCGTCTTTCAGAGACAAAGAGATTGAACTTCATTAAGAAGGTGTCCTCAATCACAGATTTCAATGAGTTACTGAGACAGCTTCGTTTCGTGACTAGTGTGCATTTCTCGTGGAGTAAGGAATCATTCATGGACTTCCTTGATAATGTTGAGGGCATCAAATACGAAAAGATATGTGAAAATGAAAAGGTTGTTCTAGTTAAGGTTCTTGATTATGAAACCATTAAGCAGCTTGGTAAAACTACCAACTGGTGTATTTCAAAGAACAAGACCTATTGGAATAACTATATTGAGGGCTATCATGGTGCTACCACTCAGTATATGGTTTTTGATTTCTCCAAGTTGGAGGATGATAAATTGTCAATTGTAGGTTTTACAACCACACGCAATAAAGGCATTACTTCAGCGCACAACTTCGTGAATGAAAATCTCATGGGTGGTGATGAAGGTGAACAAGTATTCCTTAACTCATTCATATCCAAATTCAACGATAATAAGAATATATATTCTATTCTTGCTGATGATGGTGTTGATATCACCCTTGTTGTACAGTATGACATGCCACCTTATAAGTGGGATGAGAATAGTCTCATGGATTACTTGTATGAGTGTGTGAATCCAGAAAATGTAGATGTTATCAAGAAGAAAGACGGTAAAATTGTCCTTTCTGTAATGGATGAGAATATCCGTTATTTCCTTGGTGATACCTATTACGATAACATATCATCTGATTATTGGAATTATCAACATATATTGTTCATTGACTTCAATAAGAATGTATATGATGTCAATAAGCTTCAATTTGCCATTATCGAGGAAAGTGGTGGTGACGAGGACTATTGCATAGGCGTATATAATGAAAGGTCACTTAACTCTAATCAAAACTTTGATACAAAGCTCATTGAGTTTGAATTGCCTTATAACACAATAAGGAGAACCAATGACCCATATATTAGGCTTAGAAACGGTCTATACTCCTATAACACTCCTATGATTAAGAATAGCATCAATGAGTGTGGTAATGGGGTTATCAAAAAGTTGATTAAGAACGATGTAGGAAGTGATACGTTCTTTGACATGATTATGAGAACCGTAAGACATCACATGTCATTTGATTATCTCCACTTAATATATGATAATGGTGTTAAGCTTACTGATGTCTTATCTCCGTCATATGTGGGCGATATCATCAAACAGTTTACCCATGACATGAGAAACATGAGTAGGGCAACTACCATGTTCACCAAACTTGAAGGTGTGAGCGAAGAGCAGATAAAGAACTTCTACGATGGCAACTATGGAAGGGATGATACAAAATACATTGGCTTATTCGAAGCAATCAAGATGATTGTGAACAACGAAAAAGGTTTGCACGGAAAAGAATACAATACGATGTACAAGAGGGTACTTAGTTTCATTGCAAATGATGGCAAAAATGCCCCAATATATGACCAAGTGTTCGATTTGGTTAAGGACAAGTTAGACTATTCGTTGTCAGATGATGCGTTATTCTCTATCGCTAAGTTTGCAGTTTATTACGGTAATGATGAATCAAAGAAGTTCATTGAGGATAAATCCAAGGAATCTGCAAATCTGAAGAAGTATTATGAAGCGGTTTTTAAGGAACACGAGAAATTCCTTAAGGCAATGCGTAATCAGAAGAATAATCACGTGACATATTCAATAAGTCTCGATAATCCTTTTGTGGACAACGTTGAACTTGAGTATGCCATAGCTCCAAATGATTAAATTATGCTGAAGATAATATTACTTTTCATTGCAATAGGCTTTACTGTTTTCTCAGTAAACTATAAATTCAGCAAAGCAGTAAGGTTTATTGCTTATAACGAGGAAGAAACACAAGCTGGTGCCTATGCCGATATCTTCATGATGTTTGGAATCACAGTTTTATGGACAGTATATTTTTCACTATTTTAAGAATCATTAACGTGAAAAATTTGTTATTCAGATATTTTTTGTATAACTTTGCATCGAAAAACATATTTTGAATTTAAAACATACTTAATAGAATAAAAAAAATGACTTACAACAAGAAACAAATGCAGCCTTTGATTGATAAGTATGCTATCAATCCTGAGACCAACAAGCTGTTTGCCGATGTGTGCGAAATGTTTGACGGACAGCCAAACTATCAGATTTGGGCAGTAAAGATGATTTTCTCCAAATCTATGTCAATGGAACAGCTTGAAGCAATTCACGAATGGGTTGAGAAAAACCAGACATTGGTTAAATCACTTGAGAAGAAGAATGTAGTATCTTATTCAACAAAGAATGCGATTTCTCAGTTATTCAATGAAATGAAAGGTCTCGATGACCTCTCTGTCATTAAGAACGCCATCAGTCACTTCAATACAGACCAGCGTAAGATGCTTACTAGCAGTCTTCTTCCAAAGGAGTACACTGCATTGGAAGCAAATGGGGCATCAAACGTTAAGAAGTGGGCTGATATCTTTAGGAAGTTCAATCGACTTCCTCTTGACCGTAAGAATAAGTTCTATAGCAACTGTTCAAGATTGAGAAACCTCTCTGATTTGCAAGCTGCTATTAAGAGCTGTCTTGAGGCAACCTATGAGTGGAACAAGGAAGATTTGTTAGCATACGTGGCTAACGTTACAACTGACTGTGAGGTAATCTTAGATAACGGTAACTTCGTTATTGTACATGTTCCTTCATTTGAATCAAGTAAGCTCCTTTGCGGTAATGGACGCACAAAGTGGTGTATTACACGTGAAGCTAATTACTTCTCTCAGTATGTGACTGCACAGAGCAACCGAGACCAATACTTCTTGTTTGACTTTGGTCGTAAGGAGAGTGACGCATTTGCACATATTGGTTTCACTATGGAGAATGGTCGTGGCTTCTATTGTGCTCAGACTTGTAACAATCAGAGCATGATGGGTGGCTATAATCAGAATGGTGAGGTTATGGATATTAGACAAGCCCTTGACAAAGCTGGATGTAAGATGTCTCTTTTCTTGCGCCTTAATGCGCTAACAAATTACAAGTGGGAACTTGAGTCTATTTTGGGGCTTGTTAAGAACAAACCAAATGATTTTGCCGTAGCATACGAGAAAGATGGTCGCTTGATTATCAACGTCCTCAATTCACAAGGAGTAAAGACCCTTATCAACCATACGCTTATCAATAACGGCAACTTCTCAGTTGACAACAATAACAAGGTCTATGTGTTTATTGACACCAACCTTAAATACAACGATGATAGGTCACTTATTGCGATGCACTATCAGAAAGACCAATATGGTACTCTCTCTCTGAAGAAGATGACCGACCCATTCAATACAGACATCACTAAGGATGGGTATCTGTCAAAAGTTGGTATTACCACTGATAATTATCTTAATCGTGAGGCTATTGACCCACAAGTATTGTTGCATAAACTTATCGATGAAAACGATGAGATTGGTGCAATCAAGTTGCTTGAGAAAGAGGGTAAGAACTTCAATGTTAACTATGAATTCAATAACAGAGTGCCCATCATTTCTGCTGTAAACAACAAGATGTATAACTTGTTTGAGAAGATTGTAAGTCATCCTAAATTCGATTCTTCAATCGAGGATGGTTTCGGTGAGACCCTTCTTGAGTCACTTATCTATCTCTACGGCAGTGACGAGATTTCAGCCTCTAAAGAGGAAGAGAATTCTCTTAAGAAGATGATTATAGCAATCTTGAAGTCTGATACATATGACTTTAACACAAAAGACCTTAACTCTGACACTGCAATCAACATTGCATGTGAATATCCTAAGATGACTTGGATTGTTGAGGCTCTTGCATCTAAGAAGAGTGTTGATGTCAACATTGTGAACGATTTCGAGTGTGCTGCACTTGGTGATTGTATTCGTAACAAGAACCTTGAGGCATTGAAGATAATCGGTAGGAGACCAGATGTAAAGGTAAGAGAAGAGGATAAGAAACTCGCTAAGACCTATGGCATCAACTTGAATGATTATATCAAACCTGATGAGAAAATCTTTGGCAGCTTCAAGTTTGAAGATGTTGAGGAAGAGGTGAAAACCAAGTCTTCATCAGAAATGGAAATGGCTATGGCTGCTGCATTCTAGCCAATTCCATTATTAAATGTTAAAAAGTGATATGAATGACAAACATATCACTTTTTTCATACCCAAACATTTGGAAATTAACAAAAATTTGTATATCTTTGCATATATAAGCAATGGCAATATGTTAAACTTTAAACCTAACAGAATATGAATGTTTATAATTTTAAGAAAATTGAGAAATGTTATGTGTACGGTAATATAGATAGAAATATGGATAGATTCATCAAGAATCTTACATCCAACGTTTCTAAGTTTAAGAAAGAAGAACATCCGAAGGAAATTGAAAGACAAGAAAGATTGAAGAAACGCAGTGAAGAAATGTGTCTTGGAATTAGGGATATTGGACACCCTAATCCACATGGAGGGGCACCAGGTAATTATTTGCGCAGAGCCAATAGAAGAAATGATATACAAATTGAAGGTCCGGGAACCTTTACAGCATCATTCGATGATTGGGCTAGAGAAAAAGTCATGTATGGGAAATCTGCAAATGTAGATTCCACCTACAATGACAGTGTAATCATTGTTAGTGGCAACTGTGGTATTGGCAATAAAAGCAAGAAATACTACGAGGACACATTTGGTAGACTAGATAAGGTTCTTGGTGATAACAATTGCTTTATTCTATTCGTAAGGGGTAATAATGACAACCCTTCAATCTTCAATAATAGGGAGATTGACTTTGAACACATCAAGACGATTCCAGATTATTCAGTAGTTTGCCTTAAGACATTCAATTGTCTCTGTATTGGTGGTAGCGTTTCAATGGATAAGGAGTGGAAATTGGCACAAGAGGAACTTTATGGAAAGAAACTATTCTATGAAGATGAAGCACCTAAATATGATGAAAATAAACTCAATGAGATTCTTGATGCATACAATATCAATTGTGTTATAACAAGCACATGTCCAAGCTTTGCATATCCTGGAACAAACGCCTTTAAGAAAAGCAAATGGTTCTATCATGACAAGAATATCATCAATGAGTTTTCAAACGAGAGGAAAATAATGGATAGAATCTATGAGAAAATTATGGATTCAGAGTCAAAACCTTATATGTGGATTTATGGCAGATTCAAAATATCTCGCACAGATAAGATTAATGACATTGTATTCACCTCGTTGGCTTCTTACGCCATGATACAGATTAACTCTCAATTAAGCGCATTCTTTGGTATCGATACATCTAAGACACTTGAGAATAATGGACATACATTTGATAACATTATTACAGATGGAATAAATAGAGTGGCATACGATGAGCATGGAGATGAAATGTTTGATGATGAGCCAAGAGAAGAGGAACATGAGGGAATAGAAGAAGAGGCAGATACACCAATTCAAGGTTTAAATACTATAAGAGAAGCATTAGATAGAAATACTAGAAGAGAAGAATTAGATAGATTTGATAGAATGGTGCAAGAAATGTATGATGGTAATAATCTTGGTGTTTATGCAGCACAAAATGAACCAATGGCTGTAAATTATGGAGAACTAAGAGCTATAACACTCGAAGACATTGAAAGAGCTGCTACGCTTGTTACAAACAGAACTAGAAATGGCTAATACAAATAGTAAATTCTTCTCTGCTATGGTTATAGGAGAAAACCACAGAGAAATAATGTCTAAGTATTCACTTGATTTGGAAGTTAATTCCTATGTCAAATATGAATATCTTAAGGCTGACAAATACCTAAACAATTCAATCAAGGCTCTAGACAATATCTTATCTAACGCTGATAAGATAGGTCTAGAACCTTCAGTGAAGGAAAGCCTATCGGCTAGAATAAAGATTCTCAATAAGATGACACCATTTGAATACTATAGAGAGTTGACAAATGGTATGTACTATGATGAGAATGGCAATGCCCTTTCAACAGAGAATCAAGATGGACATTGGAAGACTGCTAGGATAGGTAGGAATTTCTCACTACCACTCAAGTTAAAAGATGGTAGCGAGGCATATTCAGCAAAGGTTGGTGATGTGGACTGGGAAGCCATGAATGAGCCGCCAAGACTATACGAGGCTGCATGGGAAATGGTAATGGAAGGACGAGAACCTACTGATGAAGAAGAAGAAAAAGTCTATAAGTCCATGAAGGATAAGACTGTATATTTCTCTAAGTTCAAAAGCAAGGAGGATTACGTCACATACAGCACCTCTTACTGGAATTATGCCTTTGTAGATGAAAACGGATGGGTAGATGTAGATAGTGATAAGGAAGGGGAACAACATTGGATTACAACGTTTTATGACAGATTCATAAAAAACTTAGACCCTAATCAATTAGTCACAATCTACGAATGTAGCATTAATAATGGTTAAACTATGAGAATATTGAAGATTCTAATAAGGTTATTGTGTATTATATTATTCATAATAGCAATGTTATTAGTTCCATTACAATTATTGTATATGGGGGTTCGATGGGTTTTTGATGGAGGACATGTAATATCAGACCCATTACCATTTGAAGTGATGGATAGAATTGATACTTGGTGTGAGAAATATGGTATTGACTTAATGAGCAACCGTTAAATAAAATTAAATATGAGATTATCTTTTGGTAGTCTCATTTTTTTTTCATATATTTGCATAGAGGGATATTGTAATGAAATGGAAAAATTGTCAGAATATGGAGAAAAATATAGGAGAATCCTAACATATTTCCTTAAAAAGAAGGGAATATACAAGATTTTTGTAGCTAATACCAAATATCAGCACAGTGTGATTAACAAGCACAGCGTATTTTTCAAAAGGCAGTATTACAATGGTATATTCAATCAAGCTGCTTGGGATAATGAGGGGCTTGTAAATCTTTTCGGTGACTTCTTTGCTTTCACGAGTGCAAAATATCCAGAAACAATAAGACTATCAGATGGTACTTTCGAAGATTCAAACATATTCAGTAGATTTGAGTTTTGGACTGCAAAATGTGAGGAGTGGGAAGATTTTATATATAAAAGAGAATACGAAGAAATAACAACATTAATATAAATGGAATTAATAGTTAAACAATTAAGGGGACGATTCATAGAAGATAATCAATTACCTGTCACAACAGTTGAAGACCCCTATTTCGAAGAAAGAATTAAGATGCTTGAGGGTGAATTCCATGCACAGCTCAAATATCTCTCACTTATGGAAACAGTAAGGGATAACTTTGGCGGTAACATGCAAAAATTCCTTGAGCATAGGCATAGCGTTAAAGACCAGATTCTGAGTCATATACTCAATTCTGAGGGCTACAAGGCAATGTTAGCTGACAAGTCCCCATTGGAGGGCTGTGAGCTTGTTGTAGGCGCAAATGAGCTTTACACAGAGCAGCAAGATGGTGGTTTGTTCTTATCTTTCGATATGATTAAGGCAAACTTCCAAGCACTTCGCTATGTTGACCCAAGCATTGTGCGTGATTGTGAGACTTGGGAAGAGTTCGTAGCTTGTTTTACTGATGTGAAATACCTCGCTTCTGCAAAGCAAGTAAGACAAGAGGTATTGGGTAAACTCAATGGTAAGAGATTGGCAGCAATTGAAAAGTATCATTCCAATGAGTTTGCGAAAGTTCTAGTAGAACGCTATGGCGATTGCATGTCTCCATTCTCAATTAAAACTGATGAAATTATATTGAAATTTAATGGTAGTGAAAAAGAGTTTGAAGAGTTTAAAGTGAAGGATGAAGAATTCAATGGATTCAAGTTCCGTGTGAACAAATTCAAACTCCATATGAGAACCTTTAAGAGAGCATTCTCAGATAAACGCATAAATGTGTTTGAGAAGGAAGACTATTTAGATGCCCATAGACGCAATTTAAAGTGCGTTCCTGCCACTTATTACCCTCAAGTGTATAAACTACTCAATGGGATGGAAATAAGCGATTCTGACCTAGTTTTCACTAGCGACCATGAATTATGCAAATACATGAAACCATTGGAGTTAATAAAATGAGTAGAGAACCATACATATCTAGGGATTTTGCATACTATCTTAAGAGAGAACACCTTTACTCGAACTATAGGGCACATCTTAAGAAGAATAAGGAAAGCTATGAAGAGTATAAATTTTGGGGCAATGTTTGGATTAACTTCTTTGCTTTTCTAGCGAAGAAATACAAGTGTGAAAATAATGTTATATTAAATTAGAATGGAATTATTCAAAGAAGAGAAACATAAAAAGCTGTTGAAGAAGCTGCAAGATTGCATTAAGGGCACTGCATTCCAAAATAACGTATATCTTGTTGGTGGCTGTGTGAGAGACGCATTGCTAGATGAACCCATTAAGGATATCGATATTGTTGTATCCCTAAAGAATGGTGGCATCATGCTTGCCAATCTATTGGCTGCAAAAGAGAAATGCTATAAGATGGGCAGCAATCCAGTTGTGTATCCCAAATACGGCACTGCAAAGGTAACGTTATATAACGATGAAGACCTTAAGGACTTGGATTTGGAATTTGTCCAAACTCGCAAGGAACAATATCATGAGGATAGCAGAAATCCAGACCAAGTGTTTGGTACGGTTGAAGAAGATGCAAAGCGTAGAGACTTAACCATCAATTCATTATATTACAATGTAAGTGATGAAAAGATATATGATTTTAACTTAGGTATTGATGACTTGGTTAATCAAGTGATAAAGACACCGACTGACCCAGATATTACGTTTAATGATGACCCATTGCGTATATTGAGGGTTATCAGATTCTCTTGCCGTTATGGGTGGGGAATTGAGAAAAACACGTGGTTAGGTATGGTTAAGAATGCACATCGTATCAAGATTATCTCACAAGAGAGAATCACCGATGAGATTTCAAAGATTATAACTAGCCCAAACGCTTCTGTTGGTATTCGAAAGATGTTATTCTGTGGATTGTTGAATAAGGTAATGCCAGACATATATGACTTAACCAATGCATATGAATCAAGGAATCCAATGTTAACGTCATTTGACCATACCATGATGGTTCTTGATAAGGTACAGCCTTATATCGAACCTAGATTGGCAGCATTGTTCCATGACGTTGGCAGAATTGCTACTGAAATCAATAGAGGCATTTCACAAGACTTGTTTAGTGCTGATGTGGCAGCTTGTGACTTGAAAGCAATGAAGTTCCCAAATGACATCATTAATTCTGTTGAGAACTCTATCAAATACCACAGATTCTTTAAGAATTACGCTGATGGTACTGTACCACCAGACAAGAAGATAAGAAAGTTTATCAACTTATGTGGTGACAACATTGGAAACGTGGTTGACTTGATGAATGCCAACAACTTGTATCAAACCTATGATAAGAAGAAGAGACAAGCGTTGGATATTCTTAATAGGATTGAAGAACTTGATGAACTTGAAGAGGCTAAGAATGTTAAACTACCCATCGATGGTAAGGACATTATGAAGGAGTTTAATCTTAAGTCTGGACCTCAGATTGGTATAATCATGGAGCACTTGAAAGAGGCTTATTTTGAGAATCCGAAGATTACCAAGGAAGAGTGCCTTAAGTTGGTCGAGGAAAAGATAAAGGTCTTGGCAGTGTGATAACTGCCAAGTCTTTTTTCTTTAGTGTATTTCTTTTTTTTTTTTAATATATTTTATTATTATATTATTTTATATATTAATTAAAATATATTATAATATATTAAAATATAATAAATAGTTTTTTTATTTAAAATATTTTTAGTATCTTTGCAAAAAGTATAAAGTATATCAATATGGGAACATTGTGTAAAAATTGTCCTGTAAGGAATTCACATAAGGAAAGTGGTCAGCCTTGTACCGTTGCTTTTGCAATGAGGTACGGCAATAGTTGTGTCAATCTTGACATAACAGAACAGTTGTTCAATAAGGAATTAGAAGAGCAGTCCAAGAAAAAGGAAGAGGACAAAAAGAAAAGAGAAACCAAAAAGACTGAGGCAAAGAAGCCTAGAACTACAAAGAAAAAAGAAACTATTAAAACAGAATAAACATATGGAAAGAAAAATTTTGCTTGTCGTTGATGGACAATACGACTTTTTAGAGGGTGGTGCTCTTGCAGTAGAAGGTGGTAGAAAGGCATTAGATAACCTTGTAGAGTTTATCAAGAAACACTATAAGGAGTATGATGGTATTTTCTTTACGGCAGATTGGCATTTGCCTAGCCACTGTTCATTCAAGGATAATGGTGGTGTTTGGCCACCTCACTGTGTGCAGTTCTCACAAGGTGCAGCATTATATCAGCCAATTATTGATACTCTCAACGAGTTAAAGATTGACTATGATGTTCTCACCAAGGGTTGTGACGAAGACCATGAGGAATATTCCATTTTCAAGAATGCTCTTTCTAATGCTTACCTCAATGCGATGAATAAACACAATGAGATTAGTGTTGTTGACACATGCGGTATTGCTGGGGATTATTGTGTCCTTGAGACCATAAAGGATGGACTCATGGCGTTTCCAAACACAGAGTTCCATGTTATCAAGGAGTGTGTCGCATCCATTGATGGTGGAGCAACTTTAAGTAAGTTCGTTGATGAAAACGAGAGAGTATTATGGCACGAATAGAAGTTGATTTAGCGGAATATCAAGGCATGAGAAACAAGATTAAGAGCTTGGAATCTGCCTTGAATTCTGTGTCTGTGGAGGCTGCTACCAATAAGGAGATTGTTGAAAACGTAAAGGCATTGGTGGTTGACCTTGAGAAAGAAGGATTCTTAAATCGTTTATTTGCTTGGAAAAGCGTTATTAAACCATTTAAACAATTGTTAACATAAAATTTTTGGTATATTTGATATTTTTTCGTATCTTTGCATGGAGAAATTAACATTAGATGTATTCAAACATTTTAGGTTCTTCTTGAAAAAGAATAAAATATATGACCTATTCATGCGGAATTTCAGAAACCAACCATATGAGAAGATTCATAATGTAGATATATTCTTACCTAATTACATAGACATAATGAGAGAGTATTCTACAACACATATGGGTAAAGAATATCTCAGTGGATATGGAGCGTTGTATCTAACGTTTAAGTCTTTTTGCTGGGCGAATAGAGGATATGAGACACCAGATTCATGGAGTAAGTATTGGGCTACTATTTGTTTAAAATGGGCACTATATTGCATTAGACATAATATTGAAATATGTACAGACGAAAAGCTTAGAAGACTCATAGAATATTGGGATTCGTGCAAATGGATTGATACAAACAAATTATCATTTCAAGATAGAATAATAGTAAATCAGTTAAAACTAAAATATCACAATGGAGACATATACTAAAATTGACACGATGTACAAAAGATACATCTTTGATGGCAAGGAGTGTCCGAATAAGGATTGGTTGAAGTTCAAGAATAAGATTATCCTTGGCGAGTTCTCATTCAAGGAAGCTGAGTATTTGTTCAATTGTCTTTGGGAAGCAACTTCCAAGTTGGATGGAACAAACTCTAAAATTGTATTCTTTCCTTCAGATGGGCACATCGAAGTAGGTGGCAAGACAGACAAAGCTAGTTCACAGCATGGACAGTTTGAAATGCTCCAAGAGATTGGTGAACGTATCAAGCCACAGCTTTGTGCAATGTTTCCAAAGGAGTCAGCAAGGTTTGCTCCAATTAAGGAGGGAAATAAAATCAAGTTCTGGGATGTATCAAGCGAAATTGATAGATATGCTAATGCAAATCCAGTAACACCAAATAGAGAAGGACAGTATGAGGTTTGCCTTGAGGAAGTTCCTATCTACATCTACGGTGAGTATTTCGGTACTGGCATTCAGAAGTGTGGTTCTCGCTACATTCAGAATGGTAACGGTTTCCGTGTGTTCGACATCAAACAGCAAGGTTGGTGGTTGCCAAAGGAGAATCGTGATGCAATATGTAAGGAACTTGGTCTTGAGACTGTGCCTTTCTTGGGTGTTATGACCTTGCGTGACATTGAGGATATGGTTCGTGGTGGTTTCACTACCAAGTTTGAGGGGGCTGCTGACCCAACCATGATTGAGGAGGGTATTGTGGCACGTCCTATCATTCCTCTGTGTAGCGGTAATGGCAATCGTATCATCGTTAAGGTAAAGTATTGTGATTACGTTGAGTATGACACTGTACGCAAGCAATTCTCTGACGAAGAGTTTGCTGAGTTTGATAAGTGGTATCATGATAATATTGAGAACAAGAAATGAGAGATTTAACAAGGGTAACATTGAGGACACTCATGTTTATCTTCCTACTTGCTGGATGTGCTAGCAATATCTACTATATGTCTAGTATAACTAGTAATAACGAGTATGCTAGGTATAACAGTAGAATGCGTTCAACGGTAACATATGATGAAAATGGGTACAATGAGTACCAACAGCCTCAGTCAGATACAATCAGCATTGATTCGACTGATGATGAGAGGGAATACTTTGATTCAAGACCCACTAGAGAATTTTACTACTGATTATGTATGTATTTTGTAAATTGAAAAATGGAAATACAATACAGCTACAATCTGAGGTCTTCATAGGTGACTATGTTGAAATTATCGATTGTGGTGGGCAATATTCATCATACATTGATGCTTTCTTGTATTTTTGGGGTGGCAAAAAATCCTATTTTATAGAGTATAATTTTGGTGATTGGAAACCACTTGATGTAGTACCTAAGTATTGGAAGGTTATTAACATGGCTGTTAATCCTGATGGTCGTACACTCATGTATCACATAAGAAGTGTTGATGGAAAGAATTGCGTGGTTAATGGCAAAGCTATTGGATTATCTGATTTTCATAAAAGAAACAGAGTACCAAATGGTAAAGTCATGGTTCATCAAATACCTTTTAATAGTGCTGACATTGTGGCGCATGAATGGACAGACAAATTATATGAAATAATGACTTGAAATTATGGATATGTTTATTGAAGGTGTTGGACATGTTACAGTACCATTCAAGATAGGTGATATTGTCAGAATCAAAAAAGGTAAATATGGTGCAATATACTATTGGGAGTATGTACAAACGCTACCCAAACTCTTGGAGGTTTGTCCATATCAATATGGCGAAGGCAAAAGTTCGTTTTATGTGGATACACATGGTTGCGTAAAGAGCCATGTTCCAAAGGAATGGAAAATAAAACATGTTTTTTGCAATGCTATTGGAATTCTCTCAGTAGGTCTTATTGTGGTATTAGTAAGCAGATTTAAAGATACATTGGCAATATCCTATAGTATAGGAAAATTGTATGGCGAATGGGAAGCACATAATCCACCTTTCGAGGTGATTAGAAAAGGCAGAGAAGAAGTGAAAATAATTAAAGTTGAAAAAATATGAAAGAAATTAAACAGATTGTTACGCATTTTACTGACAATGACCTCTACACTTTTACGTGTCAGTATTACATTTTACACACGTATCCACGTGCAGAGGTGAGGTATGCATTCTTTGACCGTAATCACACTCGTTATCCGCAAGGATTTGGCGAGTTGCTTCAAGAGCAGATTAACGGCATGAAGGATGTTATTATTACAGAAGAAGAGATTGCCTTTATGAAGAGCAAGATTTACTTCCTTCCAGATTGGTATTACAACTTCCTTCGTGGTTTCAGATTTAATCCTTCTGAGGTACATATTTCACAAGACCAAAGTGGTTACTTGTCAATTGTCATTGAGGGAAAATGGTATTCTACAATTATGTGGGAAATGCCAATTCTTTCTACAATCTCTGAATTGATGCACATCATCAATGGCGATATTGAGAAGGTAAACCGTGAGGCTGAATACAAGAGAGCATATGCAAAGGGAGCAAAGGCATTCACAAATGGGCTTGTGTTGAGTGACATGGGAACTCGTAGGCGTTTTGATTTCCAGAACCATCATGATGTTTTAGCAGCCCTTAAGCAAGCATATAGTGATTATACTGAGCAAGGACTCTGTACTGGAAAGTTTGTTGGAACATCAAATGTTTGGTTTGCCAAAGAGTTTGACCTTACTCCTATTGGTACGATGTCGCATCAAATTATTTCAGCAGAGGAGTGCGTAAGCGGTGTGTTTGAGTGCAACTACAATGTAATGGACAAGTGGTCTCAATGTTATGACGGAAATGTGGGAATTTTCCTTTATGATAATTTCTCGGATGTTATATTCTTCCCTAATTTGTCTAAACGTCTTGCGAAGACATTTGATGGTTTGCGTGTAGATAGTGGTGACGAAAAGGAACAAACTGAGAAAATCATTGCAAAATATCAATTTCTTGGAATAGACCCATCAACAAAGGCAATTGTATATTCTAACGCACTTACAATTGACAAAGCTATAGACCTTCATAAATGGCTCAGTGGGCGTATGAAGGATTCCTACGGCATTGGCACTCACTTATGTGCTGACGTAAGTTATCTATGGTGCGAGACATTAGGTATTCCAATGACAATAGACGAGGTAAAGGATGGAAAAACTATAAGAGGTAGTTATCCAGTTGAAGTAAAGAAATTTGCTTATAGTAATATTGTGATAAAGCTTATTGGGTTTAGAATCACTGAATCTCGTGAGTGGCAAGATTGTGTTAAGTTATCTAACGATGAAGGAAAGATGCTTGGAAATAAAGAAAAATGTGAATACATACGTAATATAATTAAAAACTGTAAGCACTGAGCTTACAGTTTTTCTTTGTATATAGTATCTAGTTCTTTATATAAATCTTTTTCATCGGTATATACCTTATATGAGACTTTATCTTTTTTATAATTCTTGTTATAAGTAAAGTGAAATAATTTTATACCATTATTTTCGCACAGTTCAATTTTTCTTTTATCTCTTTCTAAAGTATCATTTAATCCTTCTTCTCCATTAAAAAAATCTATTGCTTCAAAATGTTCATCACCTTGGTATTCTATGGCTATTTTATTTTTCTCGTCATATATATCTATTTCAAATAGCCCTAGATTCTTTATACCTCTTTTGGAGTGAAAGAAATTTGCAGTTTTGTATCTTGTTTTAAGATGCTCGAAAAGTATAGTCTCATGAATATTTTTTTCTGAGGCACATTGTGGGCATCCTCTATGAGAAGTTAAATGTCCATCTGGCCTTGTATAAAACTCACCATGTTTTTTACATATTAAACAGACTTTTGTTTTATTGTTAACATAGTTTACTTTGGAATAATCAAACCAATCACCAAAAAATGATTTTGATTGTTTAATAAATTCTTCTTTATTTTTTTTGTTTTTTTCTTTCATGTTATTTTTTCCGCATTTGCAACACCCACTACCGTTTAAATGATTAGCTGGTCTTTGCCAAAATTCACCGTGATTTGGACATATTATACAAACTTTTGTGTCATTATTGACATATTCTACTTTAGAATAGTCATACTTGTTACCATGAACCTTTTGTGCCTCCTTAATCCATTCTTCTTTTGTATATGCATAACTTCTATGAACACATTTAGGGCATGATTGCCCTTGCAAATGACTATTTGGTTTCATCCAAAATTCTCCGTGTTCTGGACATATTATACAAACTTTAACTTTATTGCCTTTATAGTCTACTTTAGAATAATCATATTTATTTCCATGAACTTTTTGTGCTTCTTTAACAAACTCATCCTTAGTATAAATATAACTTCTATGAGAACATTTAGGACATCCGTGACCATTGATATGTTCTGAAGGTTTTTGCCAAAATTCACCGTGATTTGGACATATTATACAAACTTTTGTATTTGCATTTTTATACTTAACTTTGGAATAATCATATTTGCCGCCATGAACTCTTTGTGACTCTATGACAAACTGTTCAGTTGTTTTTCTATTAACGTCATAAGAACATTGTGGACAACCTTGTTTCTTTAAATGGTTTTGCGGTGTCATCCAGAATTCTCCATGAATAGGACATATGATGCATACTTTAGTTGTTGCATTAAAATATTCTACTTTTGAATAATCATATTTGTTGTTATGACGTTCATTTGCTTTCTTAATAAAATTCTCTTTCCAATCCATAATTTAAAATCGTTCATTTAAATATAAATATCTCCTTAATATAAAAAATACCAAATTAACAATAATTATAAATAGATATTTTGTTATCTCAGCTTTTTTTTATATATTTGCATCATGGATTATGATAGGCTTGTAAGCGCAATTAACAAAAGGGTGAGAAGTGGTAAGTTTTTCACTAAATTGAAATATTATCCGACCCTTCGTTGGGTTAGGCATGACAGCATGTTAATATTCCAATCAAAGGAATTGGAGGTTAACGAAGAGAGGGGCTTGTGCCCAGAATGTACTGTGCTTTTAGACAATAAAATACGTTTGGGAAGTTCAAATAAAAGTATTGGACTTGATGTAATTGCGTTACAAGACTTAACTATGGGCGATTATATTGATTTCAAAGTTGCCCTTAAGGATAGTGGATTAGCGTATAATAGGAAAACCAACGAAATAGTTAAACGTGAATATTAATAAACTAGAGAAAGATAGGGTATATAAGATAAAACATACAGTTAATGGATTTTATAGGGATTACATAATTTGTTCCCCTATAAATGATGTTGATATTGTTAATCTAACTACTTATGCTTTTGGCAATCGCAAGAAATATAGACAATTCAGATGTCATTTTGTTGTTTGTTTTGACGGTAGAATCAATATTAGTAACGATAATAATGATGATGCCATAAGTGCATATTTTGAGGATTGTGTAGTTTTGCCATTATCAACTAATGATTTGGTGGATGTGAGATTGGCAATGGAAAAGTTAGGAGGAAAATATAATAGGAAATTAAATAGAGTAATAGTAAATGCTTAAACGAGGACACATATATAAGGCAATATATAGTAGTGTTGGAAGAAGTTGTTTGAGGAATTATATGATTTTTTCTCCAGACCGTGACATTGAGAATATACTTCTTTTCAATAAAAGTATGCTAAATTCTTCTAATATATTTCAGATAAATTTAGCTGGAGAAATTTCTTGTGGAATGTGTATCGGCTTTGGTAATTTAGTTAAACTTACCAAATCATTTACTGAACAAGATTTATACGAGATAGACACGGCAATGAAAAAGTATGGTTGGAAATACGATAGAAAATTAAATAAGATAATATAGATGTTGAAACGAGGACACGTATATAAGGCTATATTCAATAGGGAAAGTGGTTATTTTCAAGGAAAGGAATATCGGAATTACATACTTTTCTCTCCAAGTGAGGATATCATGAACAAAACTCTTCTGAATGGCGGCTATCTTAACACAATCTTTTTGATTGGTCTCCTTGGAATATATCAAGAAAACACTGATTTTGGTATTCATAACCTTAAGCGAATTACAACTGAATTTACTGATTTTGATATATCTGAGATAGAAGACTTTATGAATAAACATGGTTGGAAATACGATAGAAAATTAAAAAGAATAGAAAAAAATGAAAAGTTAAGCTATGAGAGTAACAGATAAACACATTTTCTTTTGGGGAGAATTCCCATCAAATTGGTATAAGTGTCATTTCACTGTAAAGCATGAGGGTAAGGAATTGGAGTTCTTCAATTCTGAACAGTATTTCATGTGGATTAAAGCCATTACATTTGGTGATGATGAGACAGCAGATAAGATACTGAAGAAGGGACATAACCCAAAGACAGCAAAGGCACTTGGAAGAGAGGTGAAGAACTATGATGATAAAAAATGGAATGAGATTCGTTATAAGGTCATGGTTGATGCCAACTACTACAAGTATTCTCAGAGTGAGGAATTGAAGGAACTGTTATTGAATCAAGAGTTTGATGGCAAACACTTTGTTGAGGCCTCCCCATATGACCGTATATGGGGTGTTGGTATGGGAGAGTGTGACCCATTGATTGACGATGAAAAGAATTGGAAAGGACAGAACCTATTGGGTAAAGCCTTGGATGAAGTAAGAGAAATGTTTTTGGATGGAAAAAGTTAATATTGACACAAAGACAAAAGGTATAATTCTATTTGCAAAAGGCAAGGAAAATTATGATGATTGGTTAGTGTTGGTCACAAGAGTAGATGATATAGGCTCAAGAACTTTAAAAATCTATGGGCACATCTTCTACAACATTCCCAAGAAAATATGGTATTTTTCTGGAGGTGACGAAAACTATGCTTGGGGAAACATAAACCATTGGGAATTCTTTGAGCCAACTAAGAAGCAAAAACAAATCATTGTTGATGCCCTTAAAGAAAGGGGATATAAATATGTACCAATCCTTAATAAGATAATATACAAAAAGATAGATGTATAAGAAAAACCTTTATGAGATAATAAGTTCATATAAATATCAATTGGCAATATGTCGTTACTCATTCAACTATTATCAATCTATGAAGTACTACGTTGTTATACGTTATTGTGATATTTTTCATAATGATAGGCTATGTGGATTTGGTGATGGATATTTCATCAAATATGAAAACCATTACGATTTCTTATCAATTGATGAGTTTACCCAATATTTCACTATAGTGGATAACTGTGAGGAAAATAAAAGGATAAGCAGTCTTCTTAAATGGCTAAGAGAGGAAAGGAAAATCAAGATAACAATAATTCCAAACATTCTAGATGATGGATATTGGTTCAATTATTATTTCTTTACCACCTATCCATTCTATACCAAGAACATTGAGGAAAAGGGATTTGAGAACTTTGAATCGGCAGCTAAGAAAGCTATTGAAATGGCAAAGAAAGCTTGCGTTCAAGTTCATGGTAAAAGTGGTGGAGAATGGCTCAAATACGTTATTGCTAGATGAAAGAGATTATTGTATATGAGAATATGAAGCCATGTATTGTATATGCCAAAGCAATAGGAGGTGGCTATTCTGATTGGTTAGTTTTTATATCTAAGGTTGAAAAAGAAGATTATTGTTCTTATCTTCATATAAAACATTTCATTTGTATGGATGTGAAGGATAATGACGTTTATTTTCATGAGGATGGAGAAGGAGGATGGGGACATGCAGATTTAAATTGGAATTTCCATATTCCATCTGAAAAACAAAAACAAACACTAATTAAGGAAATGGCTAAGAGGGGATATAAATATATATCTGTTTTAAATAAGTTGGTTAAAAAAACTTAATTAATTTTGTGGCCTCAGTTTTTTTTCGTATCTTTGCATCAAAAATTAGAAGTCATGATGCGTACATTAGAAGAAAAGAGTCTGTTAGTAAATACCATTTGTGAATACATGCCATATGAGCCACTTATTGCAAATGAGGATATTGATAGTGGATTTCCAATAAAGATTCACGTTGGAGATTTAAGGTTGGAAAAATACCTTGATGGGTATACGCTAGATAGCGAAAAGTATGGTGGTTTTAATAGTGATACAACTGTTATCTATCTCCGTCCAATGGATTCCATGACTGAGGAAGAAAATAAGGAAATTGAAGCCATTTATCAAAAGTGGTTCTTGGATGGCGGTGGCTTTGGTATGTATGTCGAGGTTATCGATTGGCTTAGAGCGCATCTTTTCGACTATCGTGACCTTATTAAGAAGGGTATTGCGAAGCCAATTGGAACTGAGAAGAGGTGGGTGTCTAGTGACACATTGAAAGAAGTAACAACTATTATGCAAAATACACTTGAGGAAGTGAAAAAAATTACGGAAGATGGACAAAAAAAGAATAGAAGGGTTAAGAGGTGATATAAACACCTTGCTTGGTGATGCTGTAGGTCTTCTTAAGGATATGGAGGCCAAGGCATATGAGGAGCGTGAGATTGACCTAATGAAGCCAATCTCCAAGGTGAGAAACATCATTCAAGACTATAAGGTTAAGATGGTTAAGGAGCTTGATAAGCTCTCAAAGATGAAATCAACTTGGTAATATGAAATATCGTATCATTCAAACTGGTGAAGGATACATCATCCAACACAAGTTATTGGGATTATTTTGGAGAAATCATAAGATAGAATCTTTCTATCGTTTTTATACAGATGACACTTGCAAATATGAAAGGAAGAGTCTAATAGTGTATAATTCTCTTAACGAAGCTATGGAAGCGTTAAAGAACATCAAGATTTCCCCAATTAAACATATGGGGCATAAGATATACTACGCAACGCAAGTTCTTGAGAATGGCAAGGGGTTGTTCGTTGATAGTAATTCTTATGTTGGTATTGATGGACTTGATAGAGCGACTTTTTCGTTATGTGATGAGAACCTTGCAAATTTAAAGATGAAAATTATGGAGCATGAGAATAAGAAGTGTAAAGAGGAAGAGGATAAGAAAGAAGCCAAATTAAAGGAGAAGAAAGATAAGGAGATAATTAACGTTTGGTACGAGGATTAGAATATAGTAGTTTATAACCCTTTAAAATATTGAATGGGATGAAAAAGATTATTGTTTTGTTGCTTGCTGTAATTAGCTTTGCATCGTGTGAGTGCCCATACGCTAGTTGGGATGATTATGGATATAGTGAAACCTCATCAGGGAAGTTGACCTATAAGAATGATTATTTCTCTGCTGAGAAACTGTTGGGAACATGGCAGATGGATTATGGGTGTATCGTTGGTACTATTGAACTGAAGCAAATTAAGTTCCTAGATGGGCTGAATTGTGACATTACAATGGCTCAAGTGAGAAACACCGATTGGTACACTGAGACATGGACTTATACCTATTACGGCAATACGATTAAATTTGCTAGAAACGATGGTAGAACGGTATTCTCATTCACGTTGAGAGATTATATCTTTCCAGAGTTGTTCCTAGAGGATTCTTTTGGCAGATATACATGGAGAAAGGTAAGGGCATATGGATGCTAGACGTTTCAAGCACGAATACAAATATATATATTATTTCCTAAAAGAACTTGGTATTCTCGAAGAATGGAAAGAATATCTGAAGTCACAAGAAAGGAATAGACCAAATATTAATGACCCAAAATTATATTCGCATATAGACCGTGTATTCGGAAAGTGTGATTTCACTTACTATCTATCGATAAATTATGGTATTCATTTTAAATTTGGGGAAAATATTAGTTCATGGTTTAGAGCCTTCCTATATGTCTATTCTAACGTAGAGACATATGACACTACAACTCTAGTTTTAGTTGAAGCCATGAGAAAATATAAAAAAAGAAAGAATTTTAAAGAAATATTGATTAAAAAAGGAAGATAAAAATGAACAGTGGAATTAAGACAATTGTAGTAGTTGGTTTGATTATCATTGCAGCATTAACGGTAATCACCACAGTGGGTAGTTATTTCAATTATAACAACCAAGAGATAGCTCTTCGTGAGCAAGCAGAGGCACAGCGTGGCAAGGTTGAGGGTGTACATGATGCAATGTGGAAGATTATCTCTCAGAAAGCACAAGTATCTCAAGAGTATCGTGCTGGATTTGATTCCATCTATACACACATTATCAGTGGTCGTTACTCTCAAGGTGATGGTACTTTGATGAAGTGGATTAAGGAAGCCAACCCAAACTTTGATACAAGTCTCTACAAAGATGTGATGGATGCCATCGAGATACAGCGCACTCAGTTTATGAAAGCGCAAGAAAGGATGATTGACATCAAGAGGCAGCATAGCACATTGTGTAAGACATACCCAGGTTGTTGGTTCATCAAGGATACTTCCGAGATTGAATATACTGTCGTGTCATCTAGTCAGAGCAAGGAAGTAATGGAAAGTGGGGTGGATGATAATGTTAAACTATTCTGACAAAAAGAAAGAATATCTTCGTATAACCACACGTTTCCTCAAAGAAGTGGGGTTATACGATTTGTGGGTTAAATATTGCAATACCCACAAAATGCTTGACGATTGTTGGATAGAAAATTTGCGAGAGGACCTTTGCATACAAGACATCCTAGGCAATACTAGTTTTACTAACTTTGTTATAAGGCATACTCATCTACGTCTCAAAGGATATGCCATATATGAGATTTTTGGGGAATATTTAAGGAAAACAAAATCCAAATATATTAAAGAGGTCGATGAATACTCCAATAACATGTTAAATGTAGACGTGGAAGGGAAGAAAATAACTTGGAATGATTTGAAAGATTCATGGTAAGTGAAAAGAAAAGGGAAGCTCTACGTTTAACAGCACGTTTCTTGAAGGAACTAGGATTATACGATGTTTGGCTTAAGTATTTGTACAACCCCAAGACTAGCAAAAGTTGGATGGATAAACCAGATAGTATTTTTTTCGATTCAGACATTCTAGGTTGTACAACATTTACTGATTATGTTAATGACCATAAGCCAACGTTTGAAACTCATGGGTATCTCATGTATGAGCTTTTGCAATTCTATCTTGCAGCATTGAGAGACCCTAACAGAAGTTGTGCTATAGTGAAAATTGATAACGAAAGGAAAAAGATTACATTGACTGATTTTAAAATGACCATTAACACATGGAGATAGTTATTTATTCATTACCGTTTATCATATCAGTATTTCTTCTTATTTTCTTTAAGAAGTATATTGTATGGTGGGAATATATTTGTTTGGTAGGTATATCAATCCTATTTACATTCTTGCTTAAGTCAGCATTCATTGCTTCACTTGAGTATGATACCGAGTATCTTGGTGGATATATGACAAAGATTACCCATTATGATGAATGGGATGAATGGATTGAGCGCACTTGTACTAAGACTGTACATGATGGCTATGATAAGGATGGAAGAGAGATAACCCATGAGGAGAAATACGACTGTAGTTATAGGGAATACCATCCAGAGTATTGGACATATACTGACAATCTTGGTAGGGAAGAATATTTCTATGGTAAGTCATATTTTGATGCTGCAATGAGAGAGTTAGGCTATCCAAAGATGGTATTCAGAGATATGCACCGAGACTATTATAAAATTGATGGCGATGCTCAAGATTACTATTATGATGGTACACCACAGCATGTAAGGGCGTTGGTATGGAAGAATACCTATCAGAATAAGATTCTTGCATCTCACTCTATATTTAAGTTCGAAGATATAGATGACGAGGAAGCAGATTCTTTGGGACTATACAGATATCCAAACGTTGAAGACCATGACCAAGCCGTAATACTTGGGTTCAGAGCTGGAAAAGAGGTACATAAGCAGTTTAAGTATATCAATTCCATATATGGTGCTAATAAGCAGTTCAGAATATATGTGCTTGTATTCAGAAATAAACCAATAGAGATATCTGAAAAACAGAAATCTTATTGGCAAGGAGGTAATAAGAATGAATTCGTTCTTTGTCTTGGCTACAATACCAAGAAAGGCACTATAGATTGGTGTAATCCATTCTCATGGTGTGATAAACCTGAGTTAGAGGTTGCTACCAAGAGGTATTTCAGAGAGCATCCAAGAATGGATTTGAGTAAATATCCAGTGTGGTTGGAGAAACACATTAATCTCTGGCATCGCAAGCAGTTTAGCGATTTCGACTACATCAAGAATGAAATGACAAAGGGGCAGAGCATTGCACTCTTAATTATCATACTCATACTTGATATTTTCGTATCTATATTCCTTATTGGTAACGAGGTGACAAATGAAGGTGTATATGACAACTCGTTCATATATGACTTCAAACATTATCAATTCAAGGTAGTAAATAACACATACTCATTCTTTAGTGAGTTATGGGAGTTGATATGTGATAGCGTAACTGTTTGGTGGAAATATCGATTAACACCTAGTTTAACGGAATTAGAAGAACACTATAAAAACATTTGCATGCTGAAATGAAATATTATCTTTGCATTAAGGAACCAGAGGTCAAGGAAGAAGAGTGCGATTTGAATATGTTCATAAAATATACATTTGATAATAGACGATGGAAAAGTAGGTATTACACTACTCCCAATGCCTATAACTATAATGATTATTATGACTCATATGGCAATGAAGCTAAAAGGTATAACTTCCATGAAAACTGGATTTACAAGTCCTATAATGATGGCGTATCCATTGAGGATGATTTTAATGTCGTGCATAGCCTAAAAACCATAGGTGACTGTTTCTTAGAGTTTAATTTTGAACTCAGTGATGATGTTAAGAGGTTAATCGAAAGGAAGGAGAAGGAAGGTGCTAGGATTACGGTAACACCAATTGCGGTATTATCAAAAGGCATCACATTCTATCACGTGGAATGCTACATTAATATTGGAAACTTTTTCTCAACCACTCATGAGGAAGGTGTTGATGCATACGAAGCAATCATTCAGTGTTTTAAACGATTCCGAACTGGCACTCTTAGTGGTTATTACCAAAAAATAAAAGAGGTTTTAGATAGACAGAAGCATGAAAGAATACGGAAGCATACCTAGGTTTTTCGATGATGGTACACTTCGTGGTGAGCAAGTCGTTGCTTTCAATAAGCTAGATGGGCAGAACTTTAGAGTTAAATATACTCCAAAGGGAGCAACAAAAAAGCAATTCACCATGTTTGGTTCACGTCATCAATATGTGGATGAGAATACTGAGGGCTTTGGTGACGCAGTTAGATACTTCAAAGAACATTATGAAGATGTATTGAGGGAGATAATTGTGAACAATAGCGGTAAGAAAGGTATTTTCAATGGTGTTGAGGAAATTACATTGTTCTTTGAATGGTACGGAGATAATTCCTTTGCTGGATTCCATCAAGAGGGAGATACTCTTCGTCTCGCATTGATTGATGTGTTTCTCAAGAAGAAGGGATATATTGAGCCAAATACGTTTGTTGACATTTTCTGTAAGGATGATAGGGTATTAACTCCAGAGGTGATATATATCGGCAAACTCGATATGGATTTTGTTAACTCTATCGTGAAGAACGATTGGACTAAGGAAGGGTGTCAGTATCCAAACATCAAAGAAGGAGTGGTTATTAAGCGTTCTACGCTCATGAAAGGACAGAGGCTACCAATGTGTAAGGTGAAGACAATTTGGTGGTTAGAACAGCTTCATAGTAGATTCCCAAAGGAAATGTGGGATAAACTTGAATAATATGGAAATAATAGAAAAAAATGCTGGTTTTAAAGCCACTAAACTTGCTTTAATGGAAGGTAAGATGGAACTTGGTTTTTTAGTTTACTCTAAGAAACAACCATTATATGTAGAGATTCTTTATCTTCGTGTTAATCCAAATTATCGTAGAAATGGATATGGGAAAATTCTAGTAGATGGATTTTTCGAGAAAATTTCTGAATATATTGGAGAGATTAGGCTATATGCTGCTGCAAATTATGATGTTAATTCCCTTGCTGGTTGGGATAAATCTAAATTCATCCCACAAGACAAATTAGAGAAATTCTATGAAGGATATGGTTTTAAGAGAATTAACCCTTGGAAAAATGAAGCATTTCCAGAAATGAGTATGTTTAAAAGTTAATTTCTGTTAAAAACTTGTTTTTCTCGTTTTTTATATATATCTTTGCATTGTTAGAAACAATTTAACTTAAATATTTATAAAGACATGGCAAATTTAAAGGAAAAACTGTTGGGACTTATGGATGGTGGTGTGTCACAAGCAATGAAGCTTGTTGATTCAATTAATGAGACCATCGACAGCATCGATTGGGATGAGCAATTTGAGTCCCTTAATAGCGTGAAGAATTCTCTCATTGAGAAGGGTAATTCGTTACTTTCTGACTTCAATGAGTTAGTAAAGCAAGTTAAGGACAATATCTCTGACTTTGAGGTAAGTGTTCCTTTTGATGAGTCTATTGGTGAGAAGTTCGAGTCAAAGATTGAGGATGGTAAGCTTATTGTTGAGGTTACATTCAAGGATGAGCATACTGAGCGTTCCAACAAGACGTGTGTTACAATCCCTCAGAACTGTGACATCGAGAAGAAGAGCGAGAAGTATAACTCTCTTGCCAAGACTATGACTGTTACAATTCCAAAGGTTATTAGCGAACCAAAGGAAGAGGCAAAGACTGAGAAGAAAAAGAGTACTCGTTACAAGGTTTCTCACGCAGCAACTCCTAAGAAGAGTGTGAAGGAAGAGGAAACTAGCCATGCACAAGAGGCAGCAAGCAAGTTGCTACGCAAGTTTCGTGAGAATGCTAGCAAAGTAACATTGAATCGTGCCCCTAATGGTCGTTTCGTGAAGAGGACTCCAAGTGAGTAAGAAATCGTTGTTAATGATTTTTGTTCATATTGATTGGTAAACATTGCCTACTGCCGTTTGTGAAAATAGTGGTGGGCTTATTTTATATATGACTGGGTGGCGGAGTGGTCAAACGCCTGGCTCTGCAAAAGCTTTGGCCGTAAAGGTACGTGGGTTCGAATCCCACCCCAGTCTCTATGGTTTTTTAATGTAGGCAAAATGTTTGATATATTAGACAAAAACGAATTGACAAGAAAAGAGGTTGTATATCTTGTTATAAAGTTCTTGAGGAAGAAATGCTTACTTGAGGAATTTTGCGAAGAATATAGCGACTACCATAAACGTTATAAGCGTGATTTAAAATCTACTATCAGAAAAGCTGTTAGAGATTGTTGGTCAATAGGCGATTTCTTTGAGAGTATTGATTCTTCCTTTACTTGGAGAGAGACAAGAAGAGGTTATTGCTTTTGGTATAAATTATCAAATGAATGGAAAGAGTATACAAAGGGTATACGTTTTAAAGTTGGTTTATGATTGACATTGAAGGAATATTATCTCATGAGGTTGATAACTATATGATTTCTAAAGAAGAGTTAGCATATCTTTTCACCAAATTCCTTTTGGCAAATAGAGCTTATATGGAGTTTGTTGAAGAATTTATTAGCTATCACAAAGTAATATGCTCAGAAAACCTAGTTAATGAAAATCCAAAGGATATTATCTTTTCTTCAATAGATAATCTGAAATCAAGCGGAAGAAGCATTGATGAAATGATTACAGCATATTGTTCTGCATTCAACTGGTCGAGAACTAGAAGAGGACGTGGGTATTGGGCAAGGCTGAGTGATAAGTGGTATGATGTAACTAAAAGTCGTTTTTTAGGGGATTTTTATCTAAAATGAAAGCACCGAGAGTAGTTAATAAGAAACAGTTCTTTTTCTTGCTGTATCAATTCATGCTTGAGAATAGAATACAAAAGGATTGGTTTGAAGCATCTAAGAAGTTTAAGAAGTTTAAGAAAGATGACCACGATACTAGGTATATCAACTTTGACGAATACGATGACTTCAAAACTCATTTGATGAAGAGCATCGATGCTTACGATTCTAGTGGTATGTATGGATATACCATTCGTGGGTTTTTCAGGTGGATTCCATCTTCTTTCCCATATAATTATCGTGATTATTTAGGTAATATAACCAAATGGGGGATTATATCCGATAAATGGGAGAGCAAGTATTATGAAACATTTTACATATAGTTTGAAGCATGATTAACATTGAAGATATATTATCAAAAGAAGTGGATGGTTACTTAACCATTCCCAAGTTTGAATACATCTTTAGGAAATTCCTTCTAGAGAATGGGGCATACAAGGACTTTGTTGATGAGTTTAAAAAGTATCACAAGACACCTTTCTTGGATACTAGGCGCATATTCACTTCCTCAATTATGAATTTAAAGGAATATCATTTACCAATTTATGATATTATAATAGCATATCATTCTGCATTCGACTGGCGTTATACAGAGAGAGGAGAACAGTTTTGGAGGGAGTTATGTATGAAATGGCGTGATAAATTAGTAAAATATAGAAGAGTTCGTTTAAATGAAAAATATAACTGAGAGAGCTGAAGACTACTGCAAATCTACACTAGTTGGCAGCAATTACATTAAACGCAATGCTTATATTCAAGGTGCAAAAGATGTTTTGAAAGAACTTTCAATGACACTTTCGGTATCAGATGATGAACATCTTGAAGAAAACCTCATGTTGCTGTATAATCAGCTAATGGAAGATACAAGGTTGGAGAATGAGACGATTGATGTTGACTTGGATTTTTGAGTTAAAAAATGTTAGAATGGAATTGGCATAGTTGTTAATTCCATTTTTTTTATATATCTTTGCATTATGATACGAATAGAGCGTTATATTGATACAACATGGAATGAGCCTAATATAATATCCATTAAAAAGGCAAAATACTTGCTAGGTAGGTTTTTGTTGGAAAAAAAAGCTTTAAATGAGTTTATACGGTGCTACAAGTATTATACACAATGCAATGGATTTGACCACACAGTGGTAGATAAGTTGAGTACCAATGAGATATTATACAAATGTCTAATAAATTTGATAAATAACAAGTTACCACTACATCATTTTTTCAACTATGATTATGTGTCTATAAACTGGTGGATTCCAAAATCCAACATTAATTGGTATCTAATCCATTTGGAATGGAATATAATAATAGACCATGATATATATGTGAGAAAAACGCCATGAAAGCAAAAGATTACAGAGATTTATTGCTAAAGAGATATGCAAGAGATATAGCGATACCTCAAGAGGCTGTAGAAAAACTTGTCTATAAGTTTCTATGCGAGATTGGTCTTTGGACTACAGTTGTTGATGAGGTCAAACGCACTACGGATATAGATATGCCTAAAGAGATACTAACTCGCATGGGTTCAAATGCTCAAACATGCATGGATGTTCTATTGAGAGTTGATTGCACGTTTGATTGGACTAGTGCATCATATCCAAGCGGAGATAGGGAAAGAAAAATCACTTTTTGGCATGGCATATTTAAAAAATGGTGTGACTTTACTAGCTTACAGTTAGCACGCACTAAAGTCATCCACAATAGGATTTAGTTTGGAAAAATTTGTTTTTTAAAATTATTTTTAATATATTTGCATATGTATGCTAGCTGATTTTGAAAACTATTCATACCCTTGTTTGAAGGGCATGAGAAAGCCGAAGAAGAAAAAGATAATGATTTCCATAGTATATGATTTTCTGAAAAAGAATAATATACTTAGTGAATATATGGAAACATTTATGAAAATACATCCACATGTTATAATTAAAAGAGATAGGATGTCAGTTAAGAAATGCATCGAGTATAGGGTTGATGGTATATTAGACGAAAGGGTTGATGATATATTAGACGAAAGTGAAAAAATGCTATTTAGGGATTTCTTCTATGATATCCGTATTTCTTTTTACTTATATGTTACAAAGAATACTAGATTATGGACAGACATAGATATAATTTGGTATCGCATTATTAATACCAACAAAGGTTTTAAACTATGAATAAAAATATAAGGTATCCGTTTGAAAGATTAAAGGATAATGGGACGATAACAAGGAAAGAGGCAAAAGCATTTATTGTTAAGTTCTTGAAACGAGAAGGTTGTTTCAAGGAAATGGTGAGTGAATGCATGTTATCCCATCATTTTAATACTGTAGAGGAAGTTTTAAATAATATGGTGGATACTTGCTACCTAGATGATTGTCTGTTCTATGCTGATAGAATATTTAGTTGGGAAAATGCTAGGATATATCATGTAGCCAATAGAGATGGATATTGGGGCAAGCTTAGAGATGGGTGGTGGAAGGCGATAGGTTATCCATATATACGAACTTTTTTGAAGAATGATAAGTAAAAAAGAGGCATATAGATTATTATATAAGTTCTTGAAGATGAAATAATTGGAGATTGAAATGAGAATATGCGCATTTTCAGATATGCATGGGCAACTAGATTTCAAGGTTGAGCCATGCGACATTGTGTTAATATGTGGTGACATACTACCACTTAAGATACAGAACTTCACAGACCCAAGTGAGGATTGGTTGAAAGACGTGTTCATACCTTGGTGTACTAATCTACCTTGTGAAAAGGTATTATTTATTGCAGGAAATCATGACTGGCTAATGATGCGTCACCCAGACAGAATACGCTTAATGTTGAAAGGTCAAGACAAAATTACTTACTTAGACTGTGAAACTTTTGAATATAAGGGTAAAACCATATTCGGCACTCCTTGGTGCAAACCATTCGGAAGATGGGCATTCATGGAGTCATACGAAGAACAAGACAAAAGATATGCAAGATACCTTGATATAATAGGTAATGTTGATATATTGATGTCTCATGATGCACCATACGGTGTGAGTGACGTATTATTGCAAAAGGACTGTTGGTGGGCTGATGGTAGTCATATAGGGAATGAATCATTGAGAAAACTATTGGATGCAGCCAATCCAACTCTCCACCTATTCGGGCATTTACATTCTTGCAACCATGAAAAGACAATGCATAATGATACTGCTGTTTATTGTGTGTCTTTGTTGAATGAGAATTATGAAATGGTTTATAAACCGTTATATATTGAAATAGAAGATGGAGAATGATTTTTCAACTAGTAAAATACTGTTTATCTTAGTGTGGATTCTAGTAGCATTCCTATTGATGATTAGTATACCATTGTTTGTTAATTAGACAAAGTATGAATAGTTTTGATAAGAAATTTCTGTTAAGGTGTAAGGATTGTGGGCATGAGTTCTACCCTTGGAAGGCTCTTTCTGTGACTTCAGACAGAACCAATTGGAAACCGTTTTTATTCTGTCCAAACTGTCACAAATTTGATGATAAAGACAATTTTAGGATTGGTTAACTTTAATTAACCCTAGAAATTTGTTTCTAAACTAAAAACGCTATATATTTGCAGATGAGGAAATTTAATAAGGATTATGAGTTAGAGTTAATGATACTCAGAACATTCTTGAAGCATGTTAAGGAGCATCATCTATATCATAGATTTAGATGTAGTGTTGGATTAAGAAATAGGCGAAAAGACTTGTTCCACGTAATAGCTTCAAGGGCATTGACAAACTATAATGCTATATGTAAACTTGGTGAAATGGGTTCACATTACATGAATGCCAATTCATTGGATGATATTCTTACTATCATGCGCAAAATGAATGGTGGCAAGTTAAGCATAAAGAATGACGGCAATTGCCAAATGTCATTGATGAACATGGTTAATGGGTTGATTCACTCTTGCATTGAATACTCAATCATGAATGACTTCAGCATCCTTGAGAAAATTGGAGAGGCTACATTTAATGAAATTTGTAGAAACTTATTCGGTGATAAGTTTGAGGATAAGACAAAAGAGGGCGTGAATCCAAAGCAATTGGAAATGATGGAGAAGTTTGGCAGATTGATGCCACCTTCAGGCATGTTTGAAAGAAGACGCAGAGGCGATTATAGAATGCCAACCAAGGAAGAGGAAGAGGCATTCCAAATGTGGCTTCATGAATGCATGAGTCAGAAAAGAGATTGGGAAGAAATACCAGAGCATGGTATGGAATATAACCCACCAATTACGCCTCAAATGTTCTATGAGGATGACGATGACTTTGAGAATTTGTGGGATTAGTTGAGAATTTTAAACAAGTATATATTATGACTGAATTTGGACAAGAGGGACATCCATGTCGAGGAAAGGATTGCAAGGATTGTGAGACTTGTATATTCGATGAGGATTTGTTCTTGGATAAGAAACAACCAAATAAAAGAGAAAGTGTAATGAGTAGTAATTTATGTAATCTCTGTGCCAACTTAGAGAAGTCATTTGAACACCGTGAAGAGGGTCGTTTTGATGCAGCTTGTCGTGCATGTACATATGAGACGTGGAACTGTTCACGACCTAGGAGGATTGATTATAATCTTTCTGAGACGCAAGACATTGTTAGACCAACTTGGTGTCCATTAAAAAAGAAAGAAGAACCAAAATATGTTGTTGGAGAAATCAACCTAGATAATGAGAGGGAAATAAAAAGTTTGACACCAAAGAAGACTCCATCGCTCCCCTCACTTCCACCAAAGCCAATTGTTTCAGAGAAAGAGATATTGGAAGATTTGAGGAAGAAACCAATTGAGTCTCTTACGTACAGCGAAAAGAGAACATTGATGAAAGAACTTCCAAAGCATCTTAAATGGGATGATATAGAAGAGGGTAAAGTATATGTCATTCCAAAGATAATGTCTCAATCAAGAAAGATTGTAAAGGTATATAATAAGACAAGTGCCGTTTGCGTGTGTCATGAGATTAGCGAGACAACTGGAAATGAGTATACCTATAATTGCAACATATATCCATCAGACCTTGATGCGGTATTTATCACAGAACTTAGAGAATTTTAAATAATATGGCAGAAAAACGTACAATAGAGAATTGTAAAGAGGAACTTAAGAAGATAAAGGCACATATTCACCCATCCAATCTTAAGGTGAATAATGTTTATCATATTCCTCCAGTGATTACCTTGGATAGAATGGATATCATGATTCTTGGTATGGAAGGTGATTACATTCGTTTCAAGAGGGTTGACAGTAGTACCGATACAGCCGAGAAGAAGATGCATAAAACATGCATTCTCTCTAGGTTTATTGTGAACAAAAGAAAGTTTTAACTTTTTTTAAGGTGCAAAATTTAGTTTTCTCAAAAAAAATTGATATATTTGCACAAAAAAAGAAAACATGCTATATAATAACTTTGTAGTTTGTATGATGTCCCTTGCTTTCTTTGCCATGATTGACATGATAGCGAATGAGCATTGGGCATACATCATTCTTCCTATAGGCATCCTTATTTGGGGAGCATTCAAGTTCTTCGATGAGAATGACAGAGAATACCTTAAGAGGAAGGGTATAAACCCTGATGAATTTAATGCATTCTTTCCAGATTATTATGGAAACTATGATTATAATGACACATATCATGGCACTACCAAAAATAATGTGATATCTTGGGAAGATAATGCTGACACCAATGTATATGGTGGATATAATAGAGGTGGGTTTTACCCACAGAGAAAAAGAGATAACCCTCAGTATAAGGGAATGGTAAAGAAGTGCAAAAGAAATTTTAAAATAACTATAGAAGAAAAGAAATTAGAAGATGAACCAAAAAGAGAACGAGTTTATCACGGCATCAACAGTTTTTTCAAGTGATGCAAGAGAAGAACAACCTATAGCAGAGGTGAAAGAGACTGTGTGTCCAGAGGTGTATTACGGTTGAACATTAAATTATCTAAAATAATGAATACTAAAGAGACAAAAGTTGAAACTCCTACAGAAGAGAAGTGGGAGGGTAACATCAAAGAAATGGAGAAGTATGGCGATAAGATGGAACATATTATAAGTGATATTCCTACGCCTTTGTTTATCATCTTTGCCGAGTATCTTGGATATGTCAGCCAATTCAACAAGAAAGCAGAGGATTGGTGTGATGGAAAGGTTCCAGAGGTTCATGTTCAGAAGATAATGATTATAGAGGCTAAGTCCATCTATCGCCAGATGTCTAAGGACTATGACTTGGATGATATCCAATATTACTATGATAGCTATTACCCACTTATCTTGAAAGAGTTTGATGATAAACTCGCTAAGATTTGTGATGAGGATTAATTGAGATATTGGGCTAGCTAATGTGCTAGCCCATAATCGTTTATGAGCTATGATAATAAACCGACATAGGGGAGTATTATTATATAAGTTCTTGAAGGAACAAGGAGTCTTTCAGAATTTCATGGTCAACGTCTGCAAATATAGACAAGTTGATGTGACGAAAGAAAGGATAAAAGAATTCTTGGAATTATTGGAGTACCACGATAGTATTACATATGCTTTTAGTTGGTCAAGGACTGAGGAAGGACCAGAATTTTGGAATCACTTGCAATTTAAATGGCGCAAATATTTAGAACAGCATAAATATGGCAGATAATACACACAAGTATTTCTACAAGTTCTTGAAGAAGAATCTATGCCTACAGCAATTCGTGGGTAATGTAAAGAAACACCATCCTGAATGTAAGGACATGCCATTGTTAGATATCCTAAAAAGGTTTCCTTGTCCTGGACTGGGATTCCTATGGACGAATACACTTGAAGGGACTAAATTTTGGGCTAAAATAGATGATAGGTGGTACTCGTTCATGGAAAAATGTTAAAAATGAATAATTTTTTTGGTTGAACCAATTTTTTTTCATATCTTTGCAAAAGAATAAATAGAGATATTAACAATGAAAATAGGATTATTACTTGGCTCTTTTAACCCCATTACAATCGCTCATGTCGCAATGGCATCAAACGTAATAGCAAGTGGTCTTTGTGATAAGGTTCTATTTGTGGTGGCAAAACACAACCCTTGGAAGAAAGAGGCTCCAGCTCCATTCGAGTTAAGATGTCAGATGATTGAGGAAGCCATCAGACCATTAGGGGGAACTTGTGAGGTGTGTAGGTTTGAAGAGAAGCATGAAGCTCCAGTTTATTCATATATTCCTATAACTGAGGCTATTGAAGCATATCCAAATGACGAGATAATCCTCATTGCTGGTACTGACACCATTGACCGTATTCCTCATTGGAAGAACTTTGAAACCCATATCAAGGACAAGATTACCTATATCGAGGTTTTAAGAGGGTTTGATAGCACGATAGCTAACGAGCCAATACCATGCAAGGTAGGCTGTGTGGCTGTTTGTACTGCCATGCAAGTAACGACACTAGAGATACAGAAGATGGACGTTTCATCAACTATGGTTAGAAACATACTGTCAAAGGGCATGAATCCATACCCCTATGTAACTGAAGGGGTTAGTAAAATAATCTCAGACAATAATTTGTATATATAAAATGGAAGAAAAGAAAACTTTTAATAAGGGTGACTTTATCAAGAGAGATAATAGGAAAGGCACATTTATGATATATGAGGGCAACAATATATCAGATACGTGCGTTAAGAAACTGTCATTGGTGTGTGCATATGACCCAGAGAAATATATGCAGACCTCAATTGGATATGACCATGTTCCATATCTCGATGTGGCTACAAAGGATAGACGATGTGGTGAAACCATTGATACTGAGAAAGAAGATTATTGGATTAAATTGTGTTCACCATCTGAAAAAGCAGAAGCAATCAAGATTCTTAAAGAGTATAGTTATGTGTGGGATGAGGAAAATCTCGCAATGATTGATACCACCACTGGAGAAATCGTCAAGAGAATCATCACGCCAGATAACAAATACTATGGCCAAGTGATTAAACCAATCACAGAGTCTTTCAAAAATCTATTGAAACAAGTTTGCGTGAAGAAGAATAAACCAGTGTACAATCCAAACTATAGAGAGGATTGGGATAATTATGGTGATTAATAAGAATAACCTATGGAGAAATACCTTAGATGGCGTTTTATGAGCGACCCATATGTCAGAAACAAATATGGGAGATACTGTGAAGAGTGGCTTAAAGGTGTCACTGAGGAACAGTTGGCTTATTATAGAGTTGAAAGAGAACGTTTAACCCTCATGGGAATATATAGAGAATAACAATGATTAGTGAAAAAGATTTAAGAAGATGTATTGACATTCTAGCGGAACTTAACGCTGGTGCTGATTCCAATACCAAACGTCTTATCCTAGAAGTTGGCTATATCCTTAAGCAAGAACTAGAATCAGTTGAAGCTTGGAATAGACAATTCAAGGGCAATAAGAATCGTGGATATGGAGACATTGACGTTAAGAAACTGCTAGAGGACAATACTCAGCTATTCAATGAGAATAAGCAGCTTCAAGACCTCAATATGAAACTTAAAGAGGTTATTGATGCTCGAATACCAAATGTTGAAAGAGGTATATCCGAGGTCAATAATAAGTTCTATTTGTTAACTGAAAACATTAATAAATTATAAAAACTCGTGATTTATCAAGAAAAAATTTGGTATTTACGAGTTTTTTTCATATATTTGCATTATGGCGAAAGAAAGTGTATTAAGAGAAGCCATCGCTAAACTGAAGTATAATAGCGGTGTGCTCAAGGTGAAAAGAACCAACTGCTCAAGTAATAAGGAAGTGGCTGAGATTGATAAGCAACTTGCTCAGAATGATAGCATGATACTTGATTACGAATATAGAATTAAATATAACTTAGGATAAACATGGAAGAAACAACATGTAATAATATTGAGAATATCATGAAGAATGATAAATCAAAAAGCTTGGGTAAAATAGTGTGGAACTATACAATACGACCAATCAAGTGGTGGTTTAATTCTGATTGGGGTGCTATTATCACTGTACTCTTGGTAGCTGTCCTAATCGTGGTTGGAATGGTAAAACTCGTCCAATACAAAGACGAGAAAGACTATCCCTATGGTGAGTATGAAATGACATACCGTGTGTATTACTCTGAAAACAATGTGAAGGAGTATACCATTACCCATAACAGACCAATCTATATGAGGTCAAGCAAGGGTAGTAACGAGATACATAAGCACGATTGGGGTGATGTCATTGAGACAAGTGCTCCAATTGAAATCGTTAGATATGTAAATCATAAGAAATGAATATGGATACTAAGACAATATTAAGTGGAATTGTTTCTTGGTTAAATGAGAATTATAATCAAGATTCACCAAAGTATAATATCTTTGTTGGCTCAAAACCAGAGGTAATCAAATATGATGACCATACGGCAATCTCACTATGGTCTTGTGGTGCTATTGTCTGCATTGGCTCTATCTTATATTTCCTTCAAGAAGATGATGGCAATTGGTCAATGGGAGAAAACGAAGATGGTTCGTGGTACGGTTTGCAAAGTTCTTTTTCAATAGGTTGGGCAAAAAGCTTTGCTGATGCATTGACTAGACTTATTGATTATACAAAGGAAAATGGTGAACCAGTTTACTTCAGTGGAACTGATGTTCTCTGCCATTATAGTTTATAACAAACAATTATTATTATGAAAAAGCTTTTATCACTCTTACTGTTTTGCGCAATGTTGGCTGCATGCGCAGAGAAGAATCCAGATGGGTCTATCAAGTTAGATGCAGGTGTTGATAACCCACATACTACCGTCATTGATTCATGCGAATATATCGCTTGGGGCCATGGTTTGGCTCACAAGGGTAACTGTAAGTTCTGTGCAGAAAGGAGAAAACAAGAGATTAAAGAAATAATTGAGAAATCATATTAGTATGACTAGAGAGGAAAACATAGCGGTATATAACAACACTATGGCTGTTGTTAAAAAGGGAGGGTATATATCACCAAATGATAAGGTGATTCAATTTCCAAATCCAAAGGCAATGATTGATGGCACTAAGTTTTATGGCAAGAAAGTTGTCAATGACTATGATTCCATCCCAAGATATGATACTGAGGTTAAGGTCATTAACCAAGATTGTATCTATGCTGCAAAAGACCTTATCGATAAGGGCTTTAACCCATGTGTGTTGAACATGGCATCATTCTCAACTCCAGGAGGTGGGGTCATTAAAGGTTCATCAGCACAAGAGGAAAATATCTTCAGACGCACAAATATCTTCCAATCACTCTATCAGTTCCACTCAATTGGTGAGAACTATGGAATTGAGCAGAAGGAAGAACGTTATCCACTTGACTATAACTTCGGTGGAATATATACACCTCATGTTATTGTATTCAAAAGTGGCTCAGATATGCGTTATACGCCTCTAGAAGAGCCGTTTGAGATTGCTGTGGTGTCAGTGTCAGCGGTGAAGAATCCAACGCTTAAAAACGGAAAATTAGAGCCTTGGGTAATTGATACTACTAAGTCAAAGATTAGACAGATTTTTGACATTGCCCTTGAGAATGGACATGATTCGCTTGTGCTCAGTGCATTCGGTTGTGGCGCATACAAGACACCACCTACTGAAATGGCAAGATTGTTCAAGGAAGTCATTGAAAGCAAGAACTATAAGGGTGCATTCAAGGTGATACATTTTGCAATCATCAATGTCGAATCAACAAATGGTAGCCATAACCCAGAGGGGAACTTCCAACCATTTAAAGATGTATTGGGATGAAGTTTACCATTCCTCGTAGACCTTTATCTAAAGACGATAAAGTCACAGTAATGCTATTCACGCAGTTTGCGAAAATGAATGGCATTAAGATGGATATACTATATGAGAATGCCGAAACATTTTTTAAACTCACCTCAAAATTGGGTGTGATTGGAGATTTATACTTGTTTTGCGGTAGGCATTTCACCACATGTTTGAGTAAGGAAGAACTAATTCTTTCTCAATTATGGCGATTTTTTGTATATGACAACTTAAAACTTTATAGTGATGACATAAAAGACAAAGTGAGAAGAAGTCTAATAGATAACATTCTTATAAATGGAGATAAAGGTGATGAAAGACTAAAGAAATTGTTTAAAAAATATAATCTTAGAAATGAATTTTAAATATACACTTAATCAAGATTTTTTAAAGGCGTTGCTTGAGGCAAAGAGTCCAAGTGGATATGAGAAGAATGCCACAGATGTGTTTTGGGGATACCTTATGAAATATGCCCAATATGAATTCAAGGATTCAATTGGAAATGTTGCATTCTCATATGGTTCTGACGCAAAGGACTCAATTGAGGTAATGCTTTCTGGACATGTTGATGAAATTGGTCTCCAAGTTCAGAACATCGATGATAAGGGCTTTATCCACTTCATTAAGGATGGCGGTATTGATGCCAAGGTGCTCTTGGGTTCTACTGTAACCATTCTCACCAAGAATGGGGAATTAAAAGGTGTCATCGGAAAACAGCCAATCCATATTGAATGGAATGGTGAGAACAAGGATAAGGCAACAAAAATTACAGACATGAAGATTGATGTCGGTGCTGAAAACAAGGAAGAGGTATTTGAAATGGGCGTGAGGATTGGAGACCCAATCACAATTGACGATATACCCCTTATGCTTGGAAAGAACCGCATCGTTGGACGTGGACTCGATGATAAGGTCGGAGTGTTCGTTACCGCAGAGGTCATTAGAACACTTAGAGAAAACGACATACACTTCAAACACTTGAAGGTGTTCGGTGTTGCTTGTACACAAGAAGAAGTATCTGGTAGTGGCGCTGTATCTGCTGCAAAACTGATAAATCCAAACTTCTCGATTGACTATGATGTAACATTCGCAACAGATGACGAATATGTCAACCCAAATGAATGGGGTGATATCAAGTTAGGCAAGGGCGGTGGAATCGCATTTGGTCCAGATTGCAATCCAAAACTCTCCAATTTCATTAGGGAAACTTGTGAGAAGGAGAATATACCGCATCAAGAGTTTAGCGTAAGAAGTGGTGGCACAAATACCGTTCATATCAAGAAGTCATCGTTGGACACAACAACCGCATTACTTTCTATACCGAATAGAAACATGCACACACAAGTTGAAGTATGTGACCTTAGAGACCTTGAATCATTGGTCATCATGACAGTTGCAACGCTTGTGAGACTTGATGAAGAGATAATTGATGAAAAGGGAACAAAATACAAATAACTCTAGTTGGTATCAAACCCATAAGGAGAAAATTAGAGAGACAGCAAGGAAAAGATACCAAGAAAGAGTTACAGCTAAAAGAATGGAAGAAGCTTCTGCCCTTCTGAATGATGAAGAGTGGAAGCCTATTCCTAATTTCGAGAACTATAAGGTGAATAACAAGGGAATAGTCCTTAACAAATTCGGAAAGGAACTCAAACCAAGCAAGACACCTTCAACCAAATATCCGCATGTTTCTCTTTCCAATGAAAACGTAAAGGCAAAACACTTCTACGTTCATCAATTGGTATGGACAGCATTCAATGGCGAAATACCAAACGGATTTATAGTGTGCCATAGGGATGGCAACACTGAGAATAACTCATTGGATAACTTGTATCTAACGACACATAAGGATAACTTGAATAAACAAGAGACAATCGAGAAGTTCAAGAGAAGCCAAAAACTCTATCCTAGAACAAAGAATGGAAGAAAGAAAAAGATTGTCTATCAATTTGACCTAGAAGGAAACTTCATTAAGGAATGGGAGGGTATAAAAACCACTGAAAAAGAAGGGTTCTCAGCAGCTTGCGTATCACTGTGCTGTAGCGGAAAATATAAACACCATAAGGGCTTTATATGGTCATATAATAATACATTAAATTAAACAAGATTATTAATAATATGGAAAATGTAACACTAGAGACAATTCTCTATGAAATTGAGGAGAGAATAACAAAAGCAAAAGAGGAAAAGATTAGGCTTCTTGCTGAAAAAAAGGAAACTAGCGAATTGAACGCAACAATTAACAGCCTTGTCCTAATCAAGTCTGAACTTATCAGAGAGAATAAGAACAACAAGGAATATCATCTTTCAGTTAATGATGAAATCGCCTTATTGAACAACATGGCTGAAAAGAGAAAGCAGAACGTTAAGGACTACACAGCCAATGGCAGACTTGAGTTAGCAGAGGCTGATGCAAAGGAATTGGCAATCATTAAGGAATTCTTGCCAAAGGTTCCAGAAGGAAAGGAATTGGAGGAAATCATCAATAACATGATTGACACATACCTTTCAGAACAAAATGAAGGCTATAAGCTCTCAATGAGAGATATGGGCAAAATAAAATCTTTGGTCAATGCAATCTATCCCACTGTAAGTGGTGGCATCATCAAGGATATCTTAACAAGTAGGATGTAATATATGGCATTAATGACTGAAAATGGAAAGTATGTAGATGCTTCTTCTTCCTCTGTTAGCACTGAAACAATTCAGAGATTAACCAAAAACGTGTTAACAAACATGTCAGAAAAAGAACTTAAGAAGGATGAAGGCGATGTCCTTTGCAAGATGGTTATAAAGGGAAGGGCGAGTAAAATAAAGAATATAGTAGATGAAGTCTTAAAGACGTACTATGAATCTGCCTATACTAGTGGAGGCATACACCATCCAGAGGTAAACAAGGAGCTTAAACTGACATTGATGATTCAAGAGGACAAAGAAGAAACTTAAAAAGAAATTTGGTTATTCCAAATATTTTTCGTATCTTTGCACCATGAATTTCAAGGATATCAGCAATATACTCAACCAAAAAGGGTTCTATGGCTTCACAGTGAAAAGAGGAAACCATAAACTGACATATACATTCAGAAGCATAACATACTTCTGCGTGATGATTGTCGTAGAGGTGATTAGAGTCAATCCTGAGGCGTTTGGCTGCAAAACAATGGTCGGTAGGATAACTATCAATGGGCAAGTGATTAATGACCTCAGAGAGCTTAAAAATGCCTTTAAAGGCGATATTCATTCGTTACATAAGAGGGAATTTGTTAAAACATTCAAAAAAGTTTGATGTTTATGAGACCGTTTAAACGATTCAATACCATTATTGCAGTTGTTGGAACTGCCATTGCCACATTTGAATTGATGATGAGGACATTCAAGTGGTATGAGAATAAACATGGAAAGGAAAATCATGAATGAAGGTTATAAGATAAGGATGGTGAGAACACCAAAATATGAAGATGAATCCATATTCATTATAATGGATAGGCTACAACCACTTTCCATTGAAAATCATTCATATTTTCTTGGTTGCAAACTCTATGTCACCAATCTAGGACCTAGCCGAAGTCGTAGAAATGGTGAGTATATAGATAGTGACTTGATGCTGAGAGGAAATGGTCATGACCCTATTCATAGAAACCAAGAAGATGTCTTTGAATTGCCCACAGTTAGGGAATATACTAGATTTATAAATTTGTTGAAGAAAAACGGATATCTCTACAATAGAAAGAAAGGTATATTAACAAAAAATGGGAGATTTGTCGATTAGTCTCCCATTTTTATTATAGGGAACGATATACTCAAGGAAGAGAAGGCATGCAAGCACTTTGACTATAATGATGTGCTGTCATTGTGTAATTATACATACATGAAAAAAAGTTCGCTTGTAGCTTGCGCTTTGGGCGAACTTTTTTGAGTTGTTTCTGTACAGTTTATGAAACAATGAGTTACTGAACAGCACGCACTGAGAACCCGTAGCAACGGTAGCCGCTGCCGTACTGGGGGTTGACACCCGAACTATTGAAGTTCAAGCGGTAGGCATTGGTAGCACTGCCGAAGCTGCTTGACCAATAGCAGCCACCGCTGCCCTCATTGTAGAGCGCAGCGCCATAGTAGTTACCAACGGCTGGAAAGAACAGTACCTTTGAACTATCTGTCTTATCAGTCAACACAAGTCCACTAACACCAGTTCCTTGATAATCTGTTGTCCATGCACTCGTTGTGGCATTTACAAGGGCTGTTGTCTCTGCCATTGTTGGAAGTCTCCAATCACCACCCCAATTCTCTCTTGCCATATCATAACCACTATCAGCAGTTATATCACCACTCAATGTTGCACCGCTTGTACCATCATAAGTGGCTTGACTGAAGTCATATCCACTGTCCTTTGCATGACCTTCAACATTGCCCCATGAGAAGTATAATCCTCCATCAGTTACACTCTCTGCACCAATGTTCATTGTTGCCCATTTAATTCCACCAATTTCAACATAATCGTGTGAAGGCGTTGGTGGTGTTGGCGGTATTACCAATGGGTTATACTCCACTGTATTTGTCTCAGTGATGAGAGATACATTAGGTTTAATGAAGTTTGCAGTATCTGCTGTGTAAGCATTATACTGACTTGTTGTTTCAAATTTCTTTAAGTAAATCATAGTTTATATATTGTTTATATTAATTAGTTAATAATAATTATTAACTCAATTACAAAAATACAAGGTAATAGATAAAAAATGAGCAACCACAGTTGAGTGATTGCTCATTTATAGAATGATTACAAAATATCTAAAGAAATTCGATATTAATAAATATGCATTGATATACAAAAATACTATTTAGAGTCAACAAGTATATAGTCCCATTTTTATTGTATCCTCAATAACCTCTCTTATTATCTTTCCAATTCTATCCTTTGATTCACCATATGGATATCGCATTGCATGATAAGCTGCTAAGTTACCAGCTGCACGTTCTTGTGGAGCATACACAGCCCTATCCCTTGTGTTTCTAAAGTCTTTATAATAATTGAACTTGTCTTGCTGATTTGCCAAGTGAGGGACAAAGATAGTCTTTTGACCATTGTTATATTGGATTGGTGTATCATCCTCATCGTCCAAATCCTCATATGATTCTGGTCCGTAGTTACCATCAATGTAATCTTGCACCGTACAAGCTGTTATAGTTCCATCATTTCTCCAATCCTCGAACACCATGTGGTACTGCAACATGTCTTGCACACTTGGTCCTCCGTTGTTTTGTATATTATATAGAATTTCTTCAAGTCTATCTGGACTTGGTTGTTCACTCTCGTAGAATCCAATCATTTCTTTATATGGCCATACTCTACCTTCTCCATTTCCCATTTCGAAGTATTCATAGAAATCCATGTCAATTCCTCTCAATGCATTAGTAACACCTTGCTGTGTTGTGAAATCGAAGTTATCACTCACCAACTCATATAATTGCTTTTCAATGTCACTAGCATAAGGCACAACACCATCTTCAAGGAATGACCTTACAAGCTCGCCAACATATTCTGTGGAATCAACAGCATAATCGGAAATATAATCATTAACTTGATTTATGAAATCCCATTCATCCTTAACCTCGCTACCATCAGAGGAATAATAGTTTCCATCCTCATCATTCAACTTATAGCCATATTCCTTGAACTCGTCAACAAAGTCCTCGAAAGCAGTCTCAATCTCTTGTGCTTGTTCACCCAATCTCTCACTGAGTATGTCTGTCACATATTCTTGAGCACATTGTCCACAAGCATCACCATGAGTTGTATAAGCCTCTCCAAGAACAAATTTCTCATTGCGATTGTAATCTATTGGCCAAAAACCAAAGGGAAAACCATAGTCACTATTCCAATCAGCAGAATATACTTCTCCAGTTTCCTCATTCTCATAGTATGGATGGTCAGTTCCAGCACAGAATTCTTTCTCGCTGTATATCTCGTTTAGCTTACTTTCCCTTATATGTATTTTCTTCATTTAACATTTTTTAACTATAAATATTTGGTTATATCAATTATTTTCCATATCTTTGCATTGAATTTATTGAAAGCCAACATACCTATATATTAATATTTAAGGTCACTGTAACAGTAAGGCATACTCTTCACATGAAAATGTGAGGGGTGTGCCTATTTTTTTTTATTGTTTAATTTTAAAATTTTTAACTATCATGACAAAAGAAGAAATTAGAAGGCATGAAGAGTGGTATCGTCATTATTTTGGTTATTCACATTTAACACCTGAAAGAAGATGTAAACGTGGAGCGTTGACAGACCAATCAAAATATTGATGAAAATGACATTGGATGAAGCAATAGCTCATTGCAAGGAAAAAGCTATTACTTGTTCAATTAAAGGATGCGCTGAAGACCATCTTCAATTGGCTAGATGGCTTGAAGAACTTAAATTGTTTAGGTTAAACTCTGTTAAAAAGTTGGGTTGACATTTGGTCAACTCAATTTTTTTTCGTATCTTTGCAGCAAAAATAGATAATATGGATAAAAATAAAGTTTACACATTTGATGCAGAAGTGGTTAGCAAAATGGGAGCCAGAACAATTGCCATCTGCGATTCTGATTTAAATAAATTTGGGCAAACACTCACCAATGAGCTAGAAATAGGAGATAAACTTGTAATGACTATCACTAAAAAATAAAAATTATGATTATTACAGCAAATATGGCAAGAAAAATGGCTTTCAATAAGGTTAATACAACCTATGAGGAATGCCTTGCTAACTTTATGAATGAAGTATTAAATGCCATCGAAAAAAAAGCAAAAGAAGGAAAACTTGAACTGAACTTGCCATTCGATTTAATAGTTGATAAGTTTTTCAAAAACATTAAATCATATGACATGTGTAATACATTGAAAGGAGTAATTAAAGAACGACTATCTAAAACGGGATTTAACGTTTGTTATACACGCTGTAGCTGTTCACCAGATACAACATTAACAATTAGTTGGTAAACATGAAAAAAGATTACCAAAAATAATAAAACATGGAAAAGAATTATAACCCATTTAAGGCTACCGTTGAATCCATCATGGAAATGTGTGAGAAATATGCTGCATTCAAAGATGAACGTGCAAATGACTTTCTCAATAATATCCGTGTGAAGTGCAAGGATGCTCTTGAGTATGAGAAGCTATTCAAAGAGCCTAAGTTTAGTGTAGGTGATAAAATCATTGAAGACAATGAGTTTGGCATTGTAGGTGGGGAAATTATAAATATTGATACTACCCATTATGAACTAGCAAATGGAAGGTTTATTCCAATTTCACAGCAAGATTATTTCAAACTTGTGGAAACCCCTATGGACGAGGCATTGGTAGACGAGATTCATGATAGGTGGGAAGATGACCCACACACAAAATGGTCAAAATGCCCATATAGTGATTTTAAGAATATTGCTGTTCACTTTGCAAACTGGCAGAAGCAGCAGATTATGAAGAATGCCATTAATGCTGAAATCGTTGAGGTTGAAGATGTTAGTTATTCAATGAATGCTCACACCCATCTTGAAATCTCTACAGATGAAGACTTGGAAAAGAACTATAAGGATGGGGATAAGCTTAAGTTGATAATTGTAAAGGAAAATAAAAAGTTGTAATCATATGTGTTGGGTAGGTAAAGTAGATGATAAGAAGATAGCAACTGAGGACATCAAGACAAGAAAGATTGTCGATAAGTTCAATGGAAGCTATTATGGATATTACCAAGAATGGTTCGAATATGAACTAGATAAGGAATACAGCACCAAAGTAACCCCAAGAGACGGAAGCAAATATGGGATTGTTATTGAGGCTGGTTTCCATTCCTATGCTTGGGACATTGAAATGAAACAGCTATGCGGTGGAGATATAAAGGTTAGAAGCCTTAGACATCTAGGTGGTCAGACCGTATATCAAAATAATGGCAGGTATGGTGGAAACCATAAGATAGCAGTAATGGAATGCACAATACCCAAGGGCACTGCATATTGGGAAAACCAAGTTGGTGAGATTGTGAGTGAGAAACTGATTCTTGAAGAAGAAACATATGTAGAAGATGACTGTAATTTTTGCTAATAATAAAGATATGAAATATAGAATAAGGTATATAGATTCATCTTTGCTATTTTTCACTCCGTTTTCATTTTTGAATATGGGTGGATGTGACCATTGGGTGATAGAAGCCAAAAAACATTGGTGGAACAAATGGAAAACCATACACAGTTATGATAACAAGAAAGAAGCAGAGAAAAAATTAAAAAAACTAGTTAACATGAACTAAATAATGTTAAAAGTTGTGTTGATATTTGGTCAACTCAATTTTTTTTCGTATATTTACAGCAAAAATAGATAATATGGATAAATCAACTTTAATTGCAGCAGAAAAAGCAGCAGACTATGAATATCATAAGTTCTTCGATATGGGAGCAACAATAGAAGATTGCATAAACGCAGCTAAAGAAGCTTATGAACATATAGCTGGAAAGCCAATGGAAGACCCACTTGGATTCTTTGGCTATGATGAGGAAACATATGAGGAAATGAAAGACCAATAAAATACTATGGATAAGAAACTTAATCTTAAAAAGGGCAAACACTACGTTTGTTATAACACCATCTTTAAAGTTGATGGCATGGACAATGTTATGCACATCGTTCAGTTTACCGTTGGCAAGAAATACTACTGTCATAAAGACGGATATCTCAGAAACGACAATGGAAATGAAATGACATTCTTCCATGATGCTAGAGAATATTTCAAACCATATAAAGGCAATTAAGATATGGATTACAAAAAATATGACAAAATATTGTTTACAAGAACGTGCTAAAGTATATGAAGCATATTTAAATTATTTCAATAATTCAACTAAAGAAAATTGGTTGGAATATATTAAGTTGGCAGATAATTTTAAATATAAATTTCATAAAAGGTTTGACCCACTTAACTTAGTAGATGACTATGATATTTTAGGAATCACTTTACGTAGAGAAGAAGGAAAACCATTCATACCAACAGAATTAAAAAACAGTGACTATGACAAAAGAACAAGAGATTGAATTTAACAAACTATTCAATGAATTTATATCTAGTGATGGTATGTATTTACCAGACAAATGTGCATATAAGTATTTCTATGAAAAAGGATTGAATTCAAAATTTAAATAACTATGCCAACAATGCAGTCGATATGTTCAACAGAGAAGGGTTAATGTATATTCAAGGTGGCTAATCACTTATAATTAATGTTAAAACTTGAGGTAATATTTTGTTATCTCAAGTTTTTTTCGTATATTTGCACCAAAAATAAATAGAAAGGAGATTGAAAATATGACAGACAAAGAGAAATTAGATGCCATAAGAGCAGAAATACATAGGCTTGTAGATGTTAGAGGCTATGATAGAGAAATGGCAAACGACTTGTTTGCTTTCATGGACTCACTTCCAAATGAGCTTGTAGGCGATAATTTAGAAGAAACCATTAAAAATATTAAACTATTAACAAGTAACACATCTTTGCTTACATTTGAACACGGCTTTCGTGAGGGTTCTAAGTGGCAGAAAGAACAGATGATAGCAAAGGCTATCGAAACAACTTTCAATGTTTCATTGCCTTCGAGTTTATATGACAAACTTTGGATTAAAGGTTGTAAAGAGAGTGATAAATTGTTAGTTATTAAGAAAGATGAGCTATGAGTAAAGGTATTTTATATCGCATTCGTAATGTATTTTTCCAAAAGAAACATGATGAATTAGTCGTGAAAATAAAGAATAAGCAAGAACACTTAAAAGAATTGCAAGCAGAACTTAACAAGATTAACCATCTTGCAGAGCATGGAATATTGGGAGGTAGATTGCTTGACAAACAGATTATGTTAGAGCAAAATGTAAGAACAATAAATAATGATATTTCACTCCTTAAGGGAAGGTATCAAAACAAATTATAGAAGAAAATACAACATGAAAGAACTTAGTATAGAAGAAAAAGCAAAAGCTTATGATAAGTTTCTTGAGGAAATAAAATCTAAATTTAAAACTTTTCAAGTTATTATGTATGACAAAAATGATTTAGAGAAATTCTTTTCAGAACTTGCAGAACCAGAGGATGAAAAGATAAGGAAAGAACTTATACAGTTTATTAAAAATTGGAAGGACACTAACAATATTGGTCGCCCACATGATTTCCCCACACTTACAAGAAACGTGGAACAATGTGATAGATATATTGCTTGGCTTGAAAAGCAAGGAGAGCAAATAAATAGTTCCAATAAAGAGTACTGGAGAGGCTATCGTGAGGGCAAGCAAGAAATTCTCGATAAATACGCTGAACCTAAAAAGCAAGGTGAGCAGAAGTCTTTTTCAAAGTTTAAGGTAGGTGATTGGATTATTACCCCTGATAATCAAGTAAAACATATAAAAACTGTTTCTTTTGGAAATTATCATTTTACTGATGGTGGTCTTTATAACATTATAGATGTTGATAATAAAGGTCATCTTTGGACCATCCAAGATGCAAAGGATGGTGATGTGCTTGCAGCTCACGAATGCTATGTTATATTCAAAGAAATTGATGGATTGAATATTAAATGTTATTTGACATATCATTATTTGGGGTTTAATCCAATTTTTTATGTAGATACCTTACAAAATAAGGAGGCTTTTCAGCCAGCCACCAAAGAACAGCGTGATGCTCTGATGAAAGCAATGTCTGATGCTGGATATACTTTCGACTTTGAGAAGAAAGAATTGAAGAAGATTGAACAAAAGCAAGAGTGGTCTGAGGAAGATGAAAGATTGTTTATTTCCGCACTATGGCACATCGAGAACTCTGTCAGTAATGGTGGTAAGGATAGTGGTGAATTTGAAATTTATAATTGGTTTAAATCACTCAAAGACAGAGTACTGCCACAGCAAAAGTGGAGTAAAGAGGATGAAAGAAATGCTTCATATATTTGTGTAGCTCTTGATTGCTATTATAGGCTTCGTGAAGATAAAAGCAATACTAACGGACAAGAAAACTTAGATAAAGCAAGAAATTGGTTGTACAATAAACTTAAATCCCTCAGACCTCAGGCACAGTGGAAGCCGAGTAATGAGCAGATAGAAGCACTTGAGTCAGCAACAGAAAATTGTGCTTATAGCGAGTACCAAGATTGTCTAAGAGAGTTGTTAGAACAATTAAAGAAACTAAGGGAGGAGTAAGGTATGAAAGCAAACGAAGCACCAGAGAAGATTTATATTCAATCTTTTAACCTTAGTAAAGAAGAGGCAAAATTTGACAAAAGCAAGATGTTTTTCGATGATGTCTGGACAGAAGAGCCTGAGTCTGGACAAGAAAATATTGAATATGTCCGCACTGATGCCTTTATTGAAAAAGCAAGTAGGTGGATTGAAGAAAACATCAAAAAATGGAATGAAAATATAAAGGTTCATGGGTTTAGAGGAATGACTCCTCTGATGATTATTGAATTTAAAAACTATATGAAAGAAGAGTAATTATGGAACAGTACATATCAAAATCCGCTTTAGTAGCGGAGATTAAGAAACTAAAAGAAGAAAACAAGCCAAATAGCAAATCCATAAGTGAGTATATTCAGGGAGGAATCTATGGTTTTGATTTGGCAATAGAAAAGACTCTTGGTATCATCGAAACCCTTGTTGCGAAAGAGGTGGACTTGGAGAAAGAAATTAACTACTGGCAAGGATGTGAAGCATTTCCAGAAGGAGTTGGAATAACACCATTACCAAAAGCAATGGAAATTGTGGAAAAAACTGCTAAACATTTTTTTGAACTTGGTCTTAAAGTAGCACAGAAAGGAGAATTTTAATATGGACATTGGAAAAGATTTTGTCAAGCCTTTTGTAGCCACTGGAAAGTGGTTACTGTTTCTTTTTCTGATTGCCATAATAGGTATTCAGAATTATCAGATAAGAAACTATAAACAGAGTGAAAAAAAATGGGTTGAGCTTTCAAAACTATGGCGAGAGAAACTTGATACTTGTATGAATCGTAATGAACGAATCTATGAGCAGTTGTATCAATTCCAAGACATTAGGATTAAGCAATTAAAAACACAGAAAGGAGAATAACAATGATTGAAAGTATCAGAGAGTGAGAATTAAAAAAGAAATAACTATGGCGCAAGAAAATAAAGAATTATTGCTGAAAGACCTTTCAGCAAGATTGCCGTATGGGGTTTTTATGACTAATAAGAAGTTACGTAAAACATTTTATCCACTAACTTGTGAGGATTTAAATGATGCAATGTTCGACGATGACTGGGATGATATACCCTATCTCCGTCCTTTGTCTTCAATGACAGAGGAAGAGAAGGAAGAATATCAAGCATTCTTTAACTATGATGGTGTTGAATATCCAGAAGAATATATTGATTGGCTTAATAAACATCACTTTGACTATCGTGGATTGATTTCTAAAGGTCTTGCGATTGAAGCACCAAAAGATATGTATAATATAAAATAGAAATAACTATGGATAAAATATATAGAATAATCACTAAAATGGGAATCTTTGGGGTGTGGCAAAGATTTAGTGATAAGCCAATTGATGAATCTAAATATGTTCCAGATAAAGTAAAATGCATTGAATATGTAAAAACTGATGATGCTAAATTAAATTCAAATGATATAGAGGAGTTAGAATACTTAATTGAAGAATATAAAACATCTGAGCCAGACTGTTCAAAACATCAACTATACCAACTTATAGCATCTGAGTTTAATAAAAGACATTTTAAAAAATAATCAATTATGGCAACAATTAAGAAAGAAGAATATCCCATTAATGGAAATTACTTTGAATATGATGGCAAAACGTATGATTGTAGTTATGCAATAAAGCGTGATATTAAGCTCATTATTCAAGAAGCAGAAACTTCGCATAAAGATTCCTTTGATGAACTTTATGATAGACAGTCTTTGAAAGCGGATAGAATCCGCATATTCTTGGATGAAGAAGATAAACCTATCTTTGGTATGGTTACCTATATCATAAAATATAAAGAGGGAAATAATGGTAGGTATGCTTGTGGAGGTTACTATCCGTTTTGGGATGATGAACTCTTTACACATCCATATCAAGAAAGCATTTGTTGGTAATAAAAAAGAGAAATAACTATGACAACAATTAAGAAACTTATATTATTATCACTTACAGCCTTGATGATGGTAGGGTGTGGCAATAATATGGCATTAGAAGGTTTGGATATTGTTAATGGAACAAAATATGTAGTGACATTAAAAAGTAAAAAGCCTAAAGAGTTCACTTATAATCTTATTAAAGTAGGTGGTATGGACTGGTATGATTATTCTTATAGTGATACCACAGATTTTAATATTGGGGATACCTTAGTGATAACTGTTGAAAGAGTTGGTAATTAAAGGAGAAATAACTATGGCAACAGAAACATTAGGAGCACATCTTAGAAATCTATTAACCCCATATAAAACTTTGCTTGGCTTAGTAGAAGATGTTAGTAACGGTAAAATAGACACAAGCGTTTTGAACATGTATAAATGTGATAACATTAGTGAAATCATAGAGTTTTCTCACTCAGATAAAATGGAGAATACTTTATGGAGAAACGAAAATGAATAATGATTATGGGAGAATTTAAACCATTAGGAGTAGTAATTGTAGTGTTAATCGCAATATTAATGATTTTATTATTTAAATAATTATGATATTGATAGGCGGAGACGAATATGGGAAAACACAATGTTATCAAATTGACAGTACTAATCATATCATTGATGGCATTCAATATTCTGAAGAAGAGTTCAATCGTATTTTAAGAAAAATTGAGGAATAATATATTATGTTTATCAATCCTTGGGCATCTTATCAACCAAATGATATTCCAGATTTAACTCCACATGATAACGAAGAAATGGTGGGATGTTTAGCTGGCGCTTGTGGCTTTATTGTATCAAGCATAATCTATGTGTTGCTATTCTATTTATGTTTTACTCTTACAAAAGGTATGCTAATGACAATCTTAATTACAATAGATAGCGCAGTAATATATCCAATATTAACGATATGTTTGATGAAATTGTCATTTAAGATTGGAGATAAAATATACAAAAATAAAAGAAAATGAAAAATTATACAGATTTAGAACAGTCAAAGAAGTTGGCAGAGATACTGCCAATTGGAAGTGCGGATATGTGGTGGGCTTGGTATTCAAGTCCATTGTCAAATGGACATTATGGTGATTTTCCAATGTTCTGTAAACCTGTATGTAATCCTGATGAAAGCGTTCCTTGTTGGAGTCTTTCAGCATTGATTAGTGTTTTGCCATCAAGACTTTTTGATTCAACCCCGAAAAGAAAAGAATTATATCTTTTACCAGATTCAGATAAATCATATTGTTTTTATAGGCAATTTGCTGTAAAAACCAAAGGTAAAATATACTTACTGACTGAAGGTGAGTGTCTTGTTGATGCTTGTTATAAAATGGTATTGAAGTTGCATGAATTAAAGATGCTGTAATTATGGATGATAAAAAAGTAATTTGGAATAAACAGAGCGAGAAAGACCTATTCAACGAACACGTTGATTGGACTTCAACATATTACGCTGTCATCATGAAGGATATGAGAGAAAGAATTGTCGTATCCTATGCCGATGAAGGCTATAATGGCAGTGTCAATACATATTATGACTTCTATGACTCTGATGACGTTGTGGACTTCGATGACATCCTATTATGGAGAGAAACCGATAAACCAAGTAAAGCCAAAGGCAAATTTGGAAAGTTGGTTAACTTAGAACCAATCACAATTGATAGGCAGACAAAAGGCATCTTGGTGTACGCCAAGGCAAATGTACCCAATAGAAGAGATTGGCTTGTCCTCATAAGCCATGTTGAGGTAAATAGTTTTGATGAACTTCGTGTGGTACGCCATATCTCATATAACTTGGATACTAGAGAATGCTATTGTTCAAAGATTGGTGGAAATTGGGGCAATATATATGGTTATGACTTCTACAAGCCAACACCAAGCCATTATAAAATTATTAGGGACATCATGAAGAAAAACAATATCAAATATATTAAAGCACTCAACAAATTGGTTGATGTGCATTAATATTTGTTAAAAGTTGAGACAATATTTTGTTATCTCAACTTTTTTTCATATATTTGCTCCAAATTGAATTGCTAAATTAATTAAGAATTAAAATGGGTAGTAAAATAACATTTAGCCATTGGAAAGCCGTTAGATGCAAAAAAGCTGATGGTAGAGAATTCATAGCACTCTACCAAGGCATGATTGGCAATAAAGAAAGTGGAGGACATTTGGTCTGGGATGGAAAAGACCAATACTTCATTGCCGAATGGAGAGGCGATAGAATAGAAGAAGCAACACAAGAAGAAACCGAAGCCATCTATAAGAAAATCGAAGATGACTTCGAATACATGTTTACACACCCAACACCAGCTAATCTCAAGAACAATAAAAAAACAGAAACACCAAAATTGGAAACGAAACTGAAACCAGAATTCTTGGTGACAGAAGCTGAAACGCCACAACCAAAGAAGGTGTTCTCTGATTTTGAATTACTTACGGCAGATGTGGAAATAATATAATCAACAATATATGAAATGGTTTGAATTTATCCGTGATTGGTGGGAAGATAGACAATATCCAGAGGAAGTTAGGAAACTCATTCGGATTAAACGTGAGAGCATCCGTTTCCATAAGAAGAAAATCAAGACCATCAAGAAACATAATGGGAGAGAACATAGTATCAAAACCCATCGTTACCTAGTTAACAAACTAACAAGGGAGATTGAAGGTATTAAAGAACATTTTAAAAAATAAGATATGGCAAATAGTAATTTTACAAAAGGGGATAATGTAAGCTGCAAGAAATGGAGTGGAGCACCCTTCTTGGGCATCTATGAGCACACTTATAGTGATGGCTCACATAGCGTTGTAGATGTATCTAGTGGCAAACGATTCAATGTACGCCAAGATGATATCAAGATGGCTTCAGAGGAAGAAGCCAAGGAGATTAAGAAATTGTCCAAACAGAATAACGTTAAACCAATGGATAATGTTCCAGATACATATACGGTGGGAAAACCACCAAAGGACATTACAACACCAACAGCAACCACAATAAAGGTGGATGAAGAGGATGAACTAGAGGCTGCAATGGAAGCCATTGAATAAAAGGGTGAACAAAACAATGTTCATCCTTTTTTGTTTTTTTAACTTTTCATTCTTGCATCCCAAATATTTTTTCCATATCTTTGCTCTATATAATATATTGCATTATTATGAGTAAACAAATCTTAGAAGATACACAAGACGTATTGGCAAATTGCATTATCTCAATCAATGACTTGACAAGAGATAACCTTAAGGAACATGTCGCATTCATGAAAAAAGCCATCGCACACCTACATGATAACGTGATAACACAAGAGGCTTTACATAAAAGCAATAATGCCGTTATAAACGAACTATTGGGAAGAATCAATAAGAATATCATTGCATTCTCAAGAGTAGCACTAGATAACCTCACAACGGAAAATTTTGAGGATAAAAAACCAATGCTGGTATCTTGGATATCATATTACGAAAAACAAGTAATCGACTTCTTGAGAAATGGATAATAATAACGACTTTAAACTAATCGCCTTCGCTTCAAATAAAAGCGGCAATAGAATCTTCTGTAGATTGATACATAAAAAACAAACAATGCTCAAAGGATACTATGATTTCAATCAAGAGAAATTCTTCGTGACAAAATATGTTAAATCCAACTTCATTCAAGGAATTGGAAAAAATACAATAAAGAAACACCTTATCGAATTATTGGATATAGAATATGATTGGAAAATGTAACCTACAACTGATTTATCACCGTGATATTAAAAATATGAGATGGCTAGTCAATAAAAATGCTATCATCAAAGACAAAAGGCCACCACACTATAAACACATCCAAAGACTCGATGGACTTTGTTCTGTCAAGGGGCTGAAATCACTATTCCTTAATATTGGAAACGATGAACGCCTTGGAATACTAGACACAGACGTGGTGACAAAACTAGATATACAAGCATACTTCTCAGCATCAGAATTGTTAAGACAAAATTGTTATAAATTCAATAAGAAAACACAAAAATTAATTGAAAAAGAAATATAATCATGAATATAGATATAACACATCAAATACTATCGTTCTTTAATAACGTGGCAGACCTTACAAATGACTACGTAGATAGAATAGAACTAGAACCAATAAGGCTCTACGGCAACTTCTATATTACTGGCCTTAAACGTAACTTCTATTACGCAACATCAATCGAAGCACACGTTAAAGAACTTAGGAAACTCCAACTTAAAACAAATACAACAGCAACCACAAACAATGAAAATGGATACTACTTCATGGAAGCTGATAACGACCTATGGATGCCAATCGCAATGCTCTCTGAAAAACTCACACAAAACACACTCAATGAGTTCATGGAGAACTTCGATAAAGTAAACGAATTCCATGTGCTAGATGTCAAATATAAAATAAAAGGAGACAATAATACACACATGGAAACAATACTCTACCAAAATAAAAGAACAGCATGCAAGGACGCAATCAAATTCAGAAAAGAAACTGAACAATGCTCAACCAAATTCCATACATTCATAAACGAAAACTGTAAGGAACATAAATTAACCGACTTCGAAATTCTAACAGCAGCAACAGAATGATAACGTATGAGCAAGATAACACTCAATAAGGGACAATTCTATAAACTAAAACAATATAAAAATGATAGAGAATATGTAATAATATGTCCTTCAAAAAAAGTAATATTGAAGGAAGATTATTGTTATTACTATATCCCTTCTCTCTTTATTGTTACTGGATATGGCAAACGAAAAAAATTACACCCATATTCATATAATAAACATGAGAAAAGTAAATTGGTTAAATGTGGTTGGGTATGCAATGTTACAATATACAGAGGGAACTATAATACCATTAAACCATTAACAATAAAAGACTGTACACAACTTAATCTGCTCCTTAGAGAAAGAAATTTTGTTTTCAATAAGAAAATCATTAAGTTAATCAAATTAATATGATATAAAATGGTATTAAACGAAAAAACTATAAAAAAAGGAACTGTATTCTATCAAGTGAGACTCACAGCTTATAAAAAAGACTTCTGCAACGACAGCACATGGCACTTCTGGTTTCAAAAGGCAGTAGCCGAACATGAACCCTTATCAGTTTTCGGTGTAAAGCAATACCTATTGGAATATTCAATACCACGTCAAGTGAATATCTCAGTTGAATTCCCATATCCAATATCCCACCGTAATCTTGCAATACAAGCATTTCGCATTGAGGGAAATAAAGAACCTATAATCACCGTCTCTATCGTTAAATCGAGTGATACGTATGATGAATATGTGTACCTCTGCACCGATATAAGGGCAGCAATAAAGGCTCTCAAGAGCGAGGCATTCAAGGTTAAGGGAAATGAGGCAACAAGACGAAGGAGAATCAGAATGTGGAAAGAATTAATAAGACAATGGACAAAAACACAGTTTAGAGATAATTTTTATACATACTTGTCATGAGTATCATCAAATATGCTGAAGATTGAAAAAGGTAAAAGATATGTGATGGTGAGAATTGAAAAAATGTATATAGGAATACACGCAATAAGAGTGGTAAACCGACCAGATTTCTCCTCACCTAGCACATTATTGGACTATAGAGTGATTGGAGAAAATGGGCTGTGTTTCAATGACACCCCAATCCATTCTACTTGTTTGTTCACAAACCTATGCACACATTACGAACATTGGCTCACTCTAGCACATGGATGGGCTTTGACCGATTCGAGAGAAAATGCACTCAAATATTGTAGGAAAACATTACTATGGGAATATTTTAGGAATGATAGAATGCTGCCATTTAAACAGAATATGCCTATGTATGGCGTGTATGGATGGGAGTGCTCTACTGCCTATAGAAAGGCTATAGAACAGTTGAAAGATATCATAATATCATGAGTAATAACTAAGTAATACTAAAAAAAGAACCCATGAAGAAAAAAATTATTAATGGTAATAATAATGATATAATCAATATACATACCAAATTCAAAAATTCTAGATTCTATTACTGCGACTTCTCAACCAAAAATATCTATTATGCAGAACCAATACTTAGAAAAATAAAAGTAAGAATGTTTACAATAGATGATAATAATGAGAATGCCATTATCGTGGGAGTAAACTTTAAACTCATTATACCAATACAACAACTACAACACAATAATAATACATACATCATACCAACAATAACAAAACAATACATCATTAGCACAAATAAACAAGATATTGAAAGATTCATTAAAAAACACTATATCAAAAATAGTACAATACAAGAGGTCATCAGTACCAATCCAAAATTTATCCCTAACCATTATCTTAATAATACAACACCAACAACAGCATATAAAGCACTCAAATATAAAATACTATTAGCACAACTCAAAAAACTGTAAATACATAAACGTAATATGATACAAGATAATAAAAATAGAATCAATAACCTACTCAAAAACTATAATAATATATCAATTCTAATAGGAGACCTACTAGACCCAATTAACGAAGTCATGAAAAAATATTCATGCAATATAGACGAAGCTTGCAATATCAAATTCAAAGCAGAAGACTACCTCAAAAACTATGGACAAATTACACTCAACTCAACCACTAAAGCAATAAATAAAATAATAGAAGAAGAAATAACTACATAAAACGTATCGTAAATTTTCACTTCTACCAAATTTTTTCGTGTGAAATGCTCGTAACTCGTTGATAACCAATATGGTAAATTTTATACCATCAAATAATTTTTTTGGTATATTCTATATATTTGTGTAATGCCCTTCTAATAAACGTTTTCATGAGGAAATAAAGTATTCATGCTTAAGGAAAATAGTTGTATGAATATACATTAAATGTAAGGGAAATATACATTGAAAATAAACATTAAAAATATATTGAATATAGGGAAATATATATTAAAAATAGTGGAAATAAACTGTTGTCTTTTTATTCCAGAGAAAAATTTGGTAAGTGTTATGTTATTGTTGTTAACAATATATAAAATGTATTAATAATATTTGGAAAATCGATATATTTTCCATATATTTGCAATGATATAATAAAATGTAGATAATAGAATGTCGAAGAAGATAAAGATACCATTGGATAATATGCGTGATGCTCTTCATGATTTATTTCATGAGCATCTTGATGAGGTATATGAATATCGTAGGATGTATCCTAGGACAAGAAGGGCAAGCAATTATGATTGGGCAGATGATGATGAGGTTCAGTATTTGATACAGCAAGGAATCATCTTCCCTGGTCTTGAGTCTGATGATGAAGATGACTTTGATGCTGTATGGCCTCCAACATCTGTTTCTCATTCCATGCGGAAGTCAAGGGGTATTGACCCATATGGTGATTATTGGGATACATTGGAGAAATTGAATAGAAAGGAGAAGAAGAAACACAAGAGGGGTAGCAGAGGAAAGAGTAAAGCTAGGGTGATAGACATTACGACTCCTTATAGTGGATATGAGGAGAGTCCTAGTGAATATGGCTATGATGACATTGAGACAAGTGGTATTGATGATGGCAAGGTGATATGGTTTTATCCAGACTATAGGAACAAGAGTGATAGATTGGAGTTCAACACATTGATAGCATTCAGTGAGTTTTGTTCTGATGAGGGTTATGATGTTCCGAGTGATGTAGGTATGGACATTGCTTATCGTAGGTTAAGTCACACATGTCTAGACCCTCAGTTACGTGAGGATGGTATATTGCAGATTGTGGCAGATGAATCATATGGTGATTTGAGATATAAGATATGTCCAGTTGAGGAATTAAGTCAATGATAGAAATGATATGGCAAATTTAAGTAAGGAATTAAAGAATTTATTTCATGCCCATTTAAAGAGGGTATCAGAGGAAAAGAATAAACCTAGTGGATATTGTGGTGGAGGGATACTTCCAGTAACACATAGACCATTTCAGCCCAATTTATTCAACAGCAATGATTATTATATTGGTTGTATATATTTCTATGAGTGGTCAGATACCACAAGGACTCCCAAGACATATTACACATTAAAGGCATTTGAGAAGTTCTTGAATGATTGTCAAATATATTTGGCTAGTTGGCAGCGTGAGGTTCTATCTCACATGAAGCATCCATATGTTGCATGCAAAAAGGGTGAGAGGGATATCATAATCAAGAACAGTTACACTGAGTTAACCAAGGCTATTGAGGAGGGTAGCAAGAAGGCATCTACAGTCCCTTTTACAGTTAATCGTGGCAGTGAGGATAGAGAGCCGTATAATGTGGCGATTACTAGAGCACCACATATGAAGCATATGGAAACGGTATTTGAACCAGAGGGAAGATGGTTTGGATAAGTACTTAAAAAAGTACAAGTAGGGTTATTGATATAAAAAAGGATGGGTATAGATTAATATACTCATCCTTCTTTTATTGGTTTTACATCTGTAATACTTTCTTTACCATATTCCTTAATCATTGATTTAAGGATTGAAGGTATTTCAGATTCTTTTATCAATTTAGCACTATTAATATTTGTGGTTGTAAGGGGTTTACCGAAGGCATCCATTCTTCTAAAGTATGTATTCTTTCTCCCCTTAAATGTGAATTCAAGTTTTACCTTATTATTCATTTAGACTTAAAAAAGTACAACACCAATTTGTTATTAACAAGGTACTATAGTATATTTCATGGTTTCTAGTTCTTTATGCTCATTCTTAAGGTGATGTACAAGGAATTCTATTTCAGTCTTTGCGTCCCATTCACCTAGAGCACCATAGTTATATGCCTCTTTAATATTGGTGGTGAATTCCACCTCACTATTATCAACATCGTATGACTTAACCATTAAGCCATCATCGTTTTTTGCTACACCTTTTGCCATAGTTATATAGTATTAATTTAGTTATTTAGACTTAAAAAAGTACAGCTATCCCACAACAGGAGCTTCCAAATCCCAATTGTCTTCGCCATCGTAATCCTCATCATATTCGCTATCGATGGTTACATACTCTAGTTCTGGATACTTCTCCTTAAAATGGAACTTGATATAATCCAACTCTGAGTCAGCGAAGAAACCTTCATCTTCATAGTGTGCTCCGTCTCTTGAGTTTTGGAACGACAATGTTCCATTTGCACTATCAACCTCCTTAATCCATTTAATGGGTTTATTTGGTTCACTAATCTTAAAATACGCCATAATATTATCTCTAAGTTAATTAAGTTAATATATTATATAATGCAAAGATATACAAAATATTTGGAATAACCAAATATATTAACCATTATTTGGATATATTAGACTTAAAAAAGTACAACGGCAACGTTGTTACCATTGAACATCAGTGAAATGATGTACAACAGCAACATTGTGTAAAGTATTTTTATTATTTACCTTACACTTTGAAAAATTTTCGTATGTGCGTCAGTAACACTTTGCAACCATTTTATATATTTTTGGTTACAAAATGTTTCTTAATTTATTTAGTATTAATTCAATTTCCCATTGTTCCATGATGTATGCAGAGCAGAATGGGTCAGATTGGTTAGATATTTGGTAATTTGGATACCAATGTATCAATACATGGGCGATGTCATTTGGTTTAACTTCAATCATCCTCACGTATAGTTCTCCGACTTTGAATGAGTTTGAATCGAATCTAAGCCCATTAACTCGTATATTATTACCATGACAATGTGTAATAAGGTCATCCAATTTAGCCACAAGTTGAAACTTTGTGGGTGATGGTTTATACAATTGTAGTCTTGCTTTCTTTAATTCAATTCTATTCATATATTCAAAATTTGGTGTAACCTTATATAGTTTATTCCTTAGTCATTTAAGAAATAAATCCAATAATTACGTACAATATCAACTCCAGAAGACAAATTGAGAGCCTCTTGGAACTCTTTAAGGTCTCCATAAATAAGAGAAAAACCATCAGCACACGCTGTTTCGCTTAGTTCTTCATCTTTAAGGGTATCAAGCCATTCCTTATCATATTGGCTCATTGGTAAACACACTACTCTTACATTACTATTCTTATCCATGTCTCTAAATTTTTTGCAAAGATACGAAATTTAATTGGAATAACCAAATAATAATGGATTTATTTTAAATTTAATTTTCCCCTATATAATATATTATAAAAGGTATATATGGTTTTTGTAAAGAAAGTGGAAATATTTTCAATTGAACGTAATTTTTTTGGTATTTTTCTTGGTCATGTGCTGGGAATTTCGTATCTTTGCATCGCAAATTAAAATTCAAGGAGATATGAGCAAGAAATTCACAATTAACGGAAGAGAGTATGAGAGTTACGAATTAAGTAATAGTGACCTCATTTACCTTATCAATTCTGATAGCACATCAGAAGAGGATAAAGAGTTCTTAAAGAACAAGGTAATTGAGAGATTCACCTATGACCTTTGCCCTCGATGTGGCGAAGATAACGATGATGTGTTTGCACGTTTCTTTGGCAACTTTGTGAATGGTAAATGCCGCAGCAAGAAAAAGGTAGCAGAGAGAATGTGCCGTGAGCATAGATATTTGCAGAATGAAATGTTCAAGGTATGTTTGGAATATATCAAGTCATTGGCTGAGAATTGTGAGAATGGTTGTTTTGACCCAAGAAACAAGTATGCAGCAGAGACCTCAAAGAAGATTATTGATTATTTTAAGGAAATAGATTATCCTTATTAAAAATCATTAATCAATTGAAGATTTTTAAGAAAAAATTTGGTAGATTCAAAAAGTTTTTGTATCTTTGCATCGAGATAGAAAATATATCAGTTATTAACAATTAAAAGAAAAGGAGATTAGTTATGAGCGCAATGATTGAGATTACAGAGAGAGGTGCAAGTTTTGCAGAGAACGGACGTAGAGAGCGTGCTTGGCATGGACTTGGACAAGTGGTAGATGAACCAATGTTCGTGAAGGATGCGTTGAAACTTTGTCACGCTGATTACAACGTAGGTTTGCAGCCAGTGATAGCCCTCTCTGACGAGTTACGTAATGCTATGGACAATGGCGAGTTTATCAACGCTGCAATGTTAAAGAGTCTGCTTGTGGACAACACTATGGCTACAATGCGTCTCGATAGCAACAAGAGCCTTGGCATCGTATCTGATAAGTATGGTATCGTACAGAACGAGGACGCTTTCAAGTTCGTGGATATGTTCTGTAGCGGTAAGTTTGCTGATAGAGACAATACCCCAGTGATTGAGACTTGTGGTGTGCTTGGTAATGGTGAGCGTGTGTTTGTTACCGCAAAGTTCCCACAGAGCATTGTCTTGGATGCAAAGCGTGATGACCTCGTAGATATGTATGTGGTGTTCACCACCTCACATGATGGTACTGGTTCAGTTCGCTGCATGGTTACACCAGTTCGTGTGGTATGTAACAATACGCTGAATTGGGCAATGAAGAACAACATTGGTCGTATTGCTTTCCGTCATTCATCAAAGGTGATGTCACGTCTTGACCTCTTGAATAAGGAAAACGCTGAGTTTGCTTATAAGGCTCTTAATGTAGCCAATGTATATGCAAATGGGTTGAAAGAGAGTTTTGAACACTTACGCAACATCAAGTTGGCTGAGAGAGACCTTGATAACATCATTGCAGAGGTTGTGTTGGCACCAGAGGCTGCAAAGGATTTCTTGGAGAATCACAACATTTATAGCGATGCAATCAAGACTCGTGGACGTAACATCTTCTTAGGTGTTAAGGAGTGCTTGGAGAGTGGTGTAGGTCAAGAGGGTCAAGAGCGTGGAACAGCGTTATGGCTGATGAATGGTTTGACCTCTTACTATCAGAATGAAGCCACAGAACGTAGCGAGGAAATCAAGTTCGATAGCATCTTAGATGGCAACATCTACAAAAAGGTGCAGAAAACATTTGACCTTTGTCTCGCAGCAGCCTAAAGAAAATTAATCCCCATCTTAAAAAAGTGGGGATTTTTCTTTGTTATTTCAAAATAATTTCGTATCTTTGCATTGTTAAAGATTTAGATTATGATGAAAAAAAGAAAACCGAGATTGAATACTTGTGATGGTTGCATGATGCCTTACAGATATGTTAAGGTTAAGGTGAAGTCAGTCAAGGAGATTAGCGAGAAAGACGAATTTGGCTATTCTACCTTTGAGGTGATTTATACCTTTGCTAAAGATAGTTACTATCACGATGTATATGGTGATAAGGAGTTTGTTAATAAGGTGTCTTCAAATGGCAAGCCTTATAAGGTAGGTGCAACCTATTTGTGGCAAATGTCTATTGATATAGATTAATATGGTAGTGAATAAGACATATAGGATAAGAGTATATATTCCCACAGAGGAAATTGAATTGCTTATGAATGATGCGGTAGATAGCAAGGCATTTAAGTTATTCAATAGTTACGATGGAATGAATGGTATGCTTGCTATCTATGATGGGGAGTGTAATAGTAAGGTATTGAAATTACTCATTTCTATGGGAGTATTATATTTCCCATTGAATAACTATGAGGATTTCATTATCACTTGTCCTAATTGTGGGGAGAGGATAGATGATGATATGATATTAACTATCTATGATGAAAATCTGTTAAGTGGTTATAATATCCTTTGCAATAGGGAGGATTGTGGCACACAAATGGCTGATGTGAAATTTATTTTAGATTAATATTGTTTTTGTAGAAAGATAATGAGTAGGCTTATTCATAGAACTTTTGAGAATGTATTTGGTTCTCCCAATATGCAAAGTATGTTATATATAAAGAAAAGAGAAAAATTTTATTTTAAATTGAAAATAATTGGTTTTTCTTTTGGTTAATCCATTTTTTTTTCGTATCTTTGCATCACGAAACAATTAAAAAGGAGATAAAGATTATGTTAGGTTACATCAAAGCAAAAAAAGAGTTAGGAATTAGTTACTTAGGTAGTGTTGCACAGAGCATGAAAATGCGTCTCTCTTATGAGCATGGAACAATGACATATTGTTTGTACCTCGCTCCTTGGAAAATGAGTGGCTACAATGTGTGCCCAAAGGGGCAGCATTGTCATGAGTTCTGTTTGAATGGTAGTGGGCAGAATAAGTGTGATGAACTTGCTCGTGGTGTTGAGGGTTCTAAGATTAATCGTTCACGTATCAAGAAAACCAAGTTGTTCTATGAGAATAGAGGTTTATTCATGGATATGCTCACTCATGAGATAGAGAGCAAACGTGAAAAGGCAAAGCGTATGGGTTATGGTTTTAGTGTTCGTCTCAATGGCACAAGCGACCTTTCACCACTCGCTTTCAGAGACCCCAAGACTGGTAAGAACATCTTAGAGTTGTTCAATGATGTAGTTTTCTATGATTACACGAAAGTTTATAATAGGACAAAACTATTGGAGACCTATAAGAATTACGACCTTACATTCAGTTATGATGGTTATAACTGGGACGAGTGCGAAAAGTTCTTACAGAACGATGGTAAGGTCGCAGTGGTGTTCTATTCTGAAAAGGGTATCTTACCCAAGAAGTTTAGGGGTTATGATGTAGTAGATGCAAATGAATACGATATGCGCTATCTTGACCCCAAGCGTTCTATCATGGGATTGCACTACCATAAGACCGCAAACGATTATAAGAGTGGGCACTTTGTAGCACCAGAGACACCATTCGTAATTAATCTTGACAAAGAGAGTGATGTGGATTGGGGATTTTAATTCCCCACCACATTTTTAACATAAAAAATTTGGTAGATTCAAAATAATTTCGTATATTTGCATTGTGAAACAATAAAGGAGATTGAGATATGAGTAAGAAAAGTATTGTAAATGAGATTATTGCCAAATTAAAGAAGTTGGGTGTTATTAAGGGTGGTTGCCACAACCTTGACATCGAGTTGCCAAACGGCAATAAGTTGAGTTGGGTTGGTTATACCCAAGTGATGATTTCAGTTAAGATTGATGGTGCTCTTTATAGGAATAAAAGATTTCCTCTTTATTCAAAGAATGTTGATGCTGATATGTTGAATTTAATTAATAGCAAATTATGAGTGATAAGGTAATAGAGACCATATATTATATATTACTCATATTATTGGTTATAAGTGGCACATGGGCGATACATTGTTGTCCTTAACAAAAATTAACGTGAAATTCTTGGGATTCTCACGTTTTTTTTATATCTTTGCCAAAGTAGTAATTAATCAAATTAATAATGAAATGGTAGATAACGAGAGTAAGGTTTGGGAGAAACTATGTGGTAAGAAAGTGGGTACTGAGAAACTTTCCATCGAGGGTTTCAAGACACAGATACCATTTGAGATTTACGATGGTTATGCGTATTGTGAGAACTATAAGGGTCATAGATATGACATGAAATATCCCACTCTCAAAGCGGTTAGGGAGAGTGAAGAAATGGCTACGGCTGTTAAGGATTACATCAATAAGATAAGTGATAAGAAACTTGAATCATTTGATGAGATTGGTGTTATTCATTGTTTAATCACGTTCAACACCTTATATCGTGATGGTGTTGAAATCGTACCAAAGAAAGCAGCATAATACTATGGGAAAATACACAATTCAATGTAATTTTAACGCATCATACACCACAGAGGTAGATGCAAAGGATGAGGGGGAAGCACTTGAAAAGGCTCGAAATAGAGCAGAAGAAGCGGATTTGAAGGAGTTTGTGATTTGTGGTGAACGTGAATCACAGATACTTAATAGAGATTGAGGACATAATGTTTTAGTTGGTATTGATTTCCATGTTTACGTGGGGTTGATGAGTATTCATCAATCCCATTTTTTGTTAATAAGGGTTAAAAAACCAGCCAATTACAAAAAAAAATCCATTTTTCCTTTGTCAATTCAAAAAGTTTTCGTATCTTTGCACCACAAATAAATTAAAAGGAGATTGAAAGTATGATAAAAGGAACTTACACAATGACGATTGACATCGACTATGAGTTTGATGATACTCAAATTGATGCGGTTGAAGCAACGGATTTGATTGACTACTTTGCGACAGCAGATGTTACTCTTAATGATGATAGGGTTAATATTCTTGGAGTTAGATTAACAACAAACTAACATGGTAGAAGCAAAGTTAAGAGTTGAAATGATAGAGAATAGAGAGGGTAGTAAAAACCCATTCTACGGCTCTACAATGGTCAAAAAAGTAGTTGAGGATATTCTTATCCATGACTTTGACAAACGCAGCGATATTGCCCCTTGTGGTGTATATGCCACAATCGCCATTGATAGTGAAGTAACACTTGGTGAGGGCGAAGTACCATTAAAGACAAAGAGGGTGCTTGATATTAAGGTAGATAGGCACTATTTAGACCATGAGGGTGATAATGGGTATCTCGCTTTCTTTCAGATTGAGGAAAAGACCTATGAACTTTGGGTACATTTCGAGGGTAAGCACATCACAAACATTACACTTTCAGAGTGGTTGCAAAGTGGCTACTTTGAAGATGGTGATGATGCAGATAATGTCTATAATGCAAAGGATTTCACTATTATTAATGTAGTAGAAAGTTAGGGAATATGACCATTAATTGTTAAAATGGGTTAAAAAGCCAGATAAAATTTGGTGGAATCAAAATAATTTCGTATCTTTGCATCACAAAAGAAATAAATAACATTATTAATTAAAAGAATAGGAGATTAAAACTATGGCAAAAGAGAAAGAGGCTAAGAAAGTGACAATCGACTCACGTGTACGTGCAATCGCAGAGAGTGGTAGCGGTAAGGGTGTAGGTATGCCAAATTGGTTTACACTGCCACAGAATAAGGAGAAACGTGCGCTGCACATCGACATCTGCAAGAAACTCACAGAGTTGTCAAACGCACATGACAAGTACCCTATCACATACCTTGTGTATTTCGCTGTGGGTAAGAACGCACACCGCCTTTGCACATTCCTTGGTGGTTATGAGAAGATTGACGAGAAGAAAGCGGAGACCATCTTCAAGTGGCTTACGCTGTTCGCCAAGCACCACAAGAACGAAAAGTTGTTCAAGAATCCCAATGTCGCTCATGCGCTGTGTCGTTTCTACGACAAGTATAGCACCAAGACAAAGGATTTCAAGGCTGCACTCGCTGCATCTGAATCCAACCCCAACATTGACGTGAAGAACGCTAAGATGTCTGTTGAGACACTTGGTATCGCCAAGAAAGTTGAGGCTGCTCCAGCAGAGGAAATGGAAATGGCTATGGCTGCTGCCGAGTAAGGAAACCATTGGTGGGGCGTATAGGGTATTGCAATGGCATGTAAATCCCAACCCCACCAACTTTTCTGAAAAAAAAGTGAGATTTTTCTTGGTCAATCCAAAATAATTTCGTATCTTTGCATCGTAAAAAAAAAGTTATGGATATTTCAGTATTACAGATTGTATCTCTCATTGTTGTGGAAGCACTTCTTTTTGCTACACCACACATCGTCACTCACTTTGGGCAGAAGAAAGAAGAGGTGAAGTAGTTATGGGTACATACGAAACAGAATTGGGGTACATTGTGACAGAAACCATTGATGGACTTGATGTCACAGATGATGGCGAGTTTGTATGTGAATTGAGAGGCAAGTGCCTTGACGATTATCGTTATGATGGCGACATTGACGATGATAAGTTGGAAACTGACATCAAAGAAACCATTGAGGTGGAAGACTTTCTTGAGAGTCAGCAAGGTAATTGCTAACGAATGTTAATGGTTGTAAATTTCTACAAAAAAATTTGGTAGTTTCAAAAAATTTTCGTATCTTTGCATCGTGAAACATTAACAAAGTATTAATAATAAAAAGGTAAAAGCAAAATGAGTGGACAGAAGAAACTCAATCGAGCGATTCGAAACAACCGAGTGGTAGCAATGCCCTCGAAGAAGAAAGAGATTCCTATCCTTGACCGAGACGGACAGAACGTTCTTGATAAGGATGGAAAGCCTCAAGTAGAGACTATTCAACTCTATAAGATTAAGAAGTTGAAGTAACGGCTACCTCGTAGGGGCAAAGGTGGTAAGCGATTGCGCTGTTATAGGTCTGGTAATAGTAGGTATTTTTCCGAAGCCCGTACCTCCACCACCCCAATGCCGTTTCTTAGGTAGGGGATAAAACAAACCATAGCGACTGGTCAGTTTAACTTGTGATGGTGGCAAGTCAGTACCAAGATTGGGGAAACCCTACCTAATTTTCTCAAAGGTTAAACGAAGTTAAAACACCGAAAAAGTTTGGTCAGTTCAAAAAAATTTCGTACCTTTGCATCAGAATTAGTAACGAGGGTTGCGATACCCTCACCTAAAAAGAAAGAAATAATGGAACGACCTCCGCCCATGTAAGGGATTTATTAAATTTTTAGCACTGGATTATTAGAATATATTATATAAGAAAAGAGACAAGTAATGATTAGAGACCGACCCTAAGTAAGAATTTATTACCGCCTCTACCCATGTCAATGTGCATGGCTTGGCAAGGTCATTCGACTAAAAATAATAATAGAAATACGAAAACTTTAAGCCCTTAAACGCTTATGTTTCGCCCACATCTGCACCAATAATAGAGTGTCGATTTTCCTTGGGCGAGTTATCTGCCGAAATTCGATTCTTACGCTGCCAAACTGCCAATAGGCTGCGTTCACGGCTGTCCGTTAGAAGCGTGGGTAACATATTAGAACGATGGAAGTTCAGCCAGCACCCCTCAACGTGCGCACATTTCTGAGGGGGTATAAAGACTGCGGTATGCAAATGCTGTGTTCTTTGGTTATAAGTCGTTCTTTTTCATGGGGCATTAGGGATGCGACCAACAGAGTTCGCACCACCACCGCCCTCAACACTGCTGCGAGTGTCAGCGAGGGAGTTATGCCGATTTCGTCTATAGAACTCCCCTACACTCAAAAAATAAGTTGTGTATCAACCCTACCCACAGCGACCACCCAACGACCGAGTGAGATTATATGCTGAGTGGATTTGCTACTAAAGGTGTGGGAAACAAGTGAGGTGGATTCGATACGTCTCAAGTTTGGGATGCCGAACTGCGCTGCATTAAGTTGCACTCGCCTTTGCCATCATGGGACTTTGGACGTGTTCCACCTCACAATTTTAACATGCCCTATGATGTGGTTAAGATTGGGATAATCTATAGTAATGCCCTATATCAAGACTGACATACGTTGCATAATTAAAACGTTCAATGGTTGTGTGATAGATTGATTCGATTCAGTATAGGGTACAAAATGCGCCCATAATTCAGTTGGTAGAAATCGTGCCGATGTTTACATCTTGTGTGCTCGTATGCCGTAGGTTCGAGTCCTACTGGGTTGCACTTATGCTCGTTTTGCGTTGTGGTAACGCTCTTTGTTTTCCATAATTTGAATTGTTAGGTTTTTAGTTTTGATGGGGTGATGTCGTGAGACATTGCCCCATTTGTGTTTTTTAACATAAAAAATTTGGTAGATTCGTTATTTTTTCGTATCTTTGCATTGTCAAAACAAAAAAGATAAATGAATATGAGAAGAATTTCAAGTATGGGCAATAGTTATCGAATTGAGACATTCGATTTGTCCGAGGAACAACATGACCTTGCTGTTGATATGGTAAGGAACAACAAACGCAAGGTTGGTAATTACACCTTAGAAGATGTGGACAGCGAAATGGTTAATGTATGGATTGCTGATGCACATTCAGAGGGTGATGAAGAGTATGCAGAGTTCTTGCGTGAAGCCCTTGCAGTAGATGCAGAGATTTTAACGCTCACAGACCATTTAGGGGATTTCTCACAGCCTATTGGTGAAGTTGCAGTTTATGATTGTTAAAAGTGTTAAAAGGTTTGGTGGTGTGAAAATAATTTCGTATCTTTGCACCATCAAACAAATTAAATAAGGAGATTATATTATGGCAGATTTAAACATTATTGAGAAAGCGAACAAGGTTCTTACATTCCGCAAATATATTCGTGAGGAATGTCGCAAAAAGGGCTTGGAATATCCTTCTGATGCAAAGATTGCTGAATATATCGCTGATTGTGGCGGTGACAATTGTGTCTTTGACCTCAACGATTTTATGAGTGATTATGAGACCAAAGATGGTGTTTTCCATGACCCTTTCAATGATTTCAAGGCAGAGGTATTGGAGCACGATTGGATTAAGACCACTGATGAAGAAATGCGTAATTTCGTCACAGAGCAAGGTTATAATGTGCGTGGCTTCTTGCGCTGCAAAAGCATTAATGGCTACAAGCCATCATTGGAGAAAGACATTCTCATTGCTACAATCACCAAGTTGAATACTTATCAGTTGGTTCGGTTGTGGAACAAGTTTATCGAGGAAAGTGCCGTTTATGGGGAAGATTCTTATATCTATGACCTCGATGATGCAGACGATTTGAAAATACTTCGTGGGAATATGTCACCAGCAGAATGGGCAAGGGTTGTTGGCTTTAAGTGCCGTTATGTGTCATGGCACAATCTTAACGATGGCAGACTGCTCAAATATGACGATGAAGATATTAAGGACGTGATTGTCGGCTATTGGGGTGACATTTTCCCTCGCCTCATAGTTTGGAGTGAGTTGTACGAAACGATTGGTGAGGGTGAAGATGGGATTGCTTACTTTGACTTTATTGTACGACCAATCATCTGTAAGTATCTTGGGTATGAGTATGACCCAGAGAGAGGAACGTTTGAGGAAATTAAAAAGTAAATTCACTATGTTTGGAATATTTCTGCTTTTCTGTATGGCTGTTATGGTGTGGGACATTGTAAGTGACCCACACTATACAACCAAAATGAAAGATTTGGAGGAGGATTAATTATGTATGGTGTTTATCTTTTGCATGGCTGGGATGTTAATATTCCAAAGGATATGTATTACCCATGCCTTACAAGTGCTGAATATCACCCAAAGAGAAAAAAACTCAAAGGGTATCAAAAAAAGTAATTAATAATTTGGAATTGTCGATATTTATTTATATCTTTGCAATATGAGTACAATAGGACAGAATTTTAAACAAGCAATCAATAATAACTTTAAGCATTGCATGATTAATCGTAATGCTGAAAGTATTATCACTGCTCTTAACGTTGGTGTTAAGGATAGTGATAACATGGTTGTACTCCCAAAGGTCGAAAAGGTTGAATTAACCACTATTGATGATTTGCATGACAAGTTATCATTATCATGGGATGATTATAAAACAGAGGGAGTAATCACATGGAGACCATCAACAATTGAGGATTCAAAGGAAATGGTTTTCTGTAATATCGAATAATAGAGATTTTTGTTAATTATTATTTATAATATATTCCTCCCTTCTCAAGTCGTGAGATTTCGGAAGGGATTTTTTTTTTTATATGGGCGAGTGTTGCAACTAGGTTAGACAAGTTGGTCTTAAAAACCAATGGGCATAAAAGTAAGTCCTATGGAGGGTTCGAGTCCCCCCTCGCCTACACGCTTTTTAATCTCCTTTTAAGGTGGGAAATGTTAAAGATTGTTAGAATCCAGACATTTCTCACTAATTTTTTTGGTAGATTCATTTATTTTTCGTATCTTTGCATCAAAATAATAAAAGGATAGGAGATTAGATTATGATGAATTTATGTGTAACTTGGAAGCCTTTATATGGTTATTATTTAATTACGAATGGTTGTCACCTACATCTGACTGGTGCCAATATTCTTTTCTATGATGAAAAGGGTAATATAACCCCATTGAATTTGAGTGATGGGTGTCACTTTTGGTTTAGGAGTGATATTGACGAGTTTAATTTCCGCAAGAAAGAGAACTTCACACGCAAGGAAATCTTTGCCATTAGGGGTAGGGAATATGGCGAGGTGTCATATAAGGTATATATTCCGATTGAGGGTGTTAAACTTAAATTCTTCGGCAATGTGGGAAAGCCCAGTTGTGAGGGGTATTATATGTCCAATTATGAATGTTATACCCTTGAAGTCAGTAATTTCGCATATTGGGGCAATCCAACCTCTCCAAATTTGACTTGCAAAGATAACCTTTTGTATTTCAAGGTTAATTACAGAATGGTTGAGACCTTGAAACAGACAAGGGTTAATGAAATGATTGCTGACATCGAGAAAACTTGCGATGTGTCCATTGATGAATATACTTTCAAGAAAATCATTAAATATTACGACATTGTTAAGAAATAAAAAGTAGATTGGGTTATGGTATTCGATAGAAACATAGAGTTAAAGGAGAAACAGCAGAATTTACTTGCTGAACTGCGTAAGTTGGTAGGTAGGGGATTTGATTTCTCCGAAGCCTATATGAAGCAGTGCAAGTATGAGTGCAACCGCATAGGAGAGCAAGAAGTCCGATATGGTAGGATTACCAAGAAGTATGTGTATATTGGTTGCCGAGCCATCTATACTACCAATGACGAGGGCACAGAGTATGGCGCAAGGATTCGTAAGTATTCTGTATGCACAACACAAGGGAACACCAATAAGATAGCCTTAGAGGACTTGTTTGTTTGTGACCTCGAAAAGATTGTCAATGACATCAAGTTCGCCCTTTGGTGGGAGAAAGATGTGAGAATGAAGAAACTCGAAGCGGAAATGGTAGATTGCCAGAAGTATGTGGATTTATTTAATAAATTCTTGAAAAAATAAATAGATTCATTATATTTATAGTATATTCCAAGGGAATTATGAGGGATTCCCTTGGATTTTTAAGGAAAATAACCTTTTTAAATTGATTGGCTTGATTAGGGGAAATCAAGCCAATTTTCATTTTTTAACATTTTATATTTGGTCAATTCAAAATAATTTCGTATCTTTGCACCATCAAAACAGAAAAGATATGGATGAGTTAAAAAATCAGCAGTACACCAAGTCATATATTGACAAGGAGAACTACATTACAAGTCACATTGGTAGTGAACATCTGAACATACCAAACGACAAGTCATTTAACTTTGTGGATATGGCTTATGACTATCTCGATACATTGGGTGTTGATACCTTGCTGTTGATGAGCAATGAAGATGCTTGGAAAGGTTATAAGAACTTCGTAGAGGCTCATTTCACAGAGTATGAGATTGATAAATGGGGTGAAAGAATTAACAAATAAAAAAAATACGATACGATTATGAGTAATTCAAAAGTAAGAAAGCAGTTAGAAGCACAGAGTAAGAATGAGAAATTGTTGGAAGCCTACAAGAAAAAGGCTGACCTCATCCTCAACTATCAGATGTGCAAAGCATATTATAAGGATAGTGCCCTTTCTATCCTCGCCATCGTTGAGAAAATCCTCAAGGTGAAGTATAACCTACCTTGGCAAGAGAAACTCATTCGTAGGGCTTTAAATGAAGCAAGGGGCAAGACAAACGCAACCATTTCCATTCCTCAATTTAAGTATGAGAAGAAAGTGCATGACATTCTTTCCGAGTTCGTAGAGAAGCACTTGGACAAGATGGCACGAGAAACATCTACAAGGGGATTGTACCCACTTGCATTTGTCGATTTGGTAGAAAAATATTCATAGTCGTAATCTTTTTGTTTTGACGTGGTGACTAGGTAATCAATCAAAGCCTAGCCACCACTTTTTTTATGTTAAAAGTGTTAAATGTCTTTGCCAGTTCAAATAAATTTCGTATCTTTGCATCAAGAAAACAAAAAGATTTATGAAGAAGTATTTTATAGTAGGTTGGTTTGCTGAACATCCCACATTCTATCAGAACAACAATAAACTTGCGTGGTTCTTTGAAAGTGGGTTGAAAATCTATAAGAATGAGAAGAACGCTATTAAGGCAGCAGAAAGAATTAATAGACGTTTTGCCACAGATAAGGTGTCAGTATTTAAAATGGCTGACGATAATAGAATTATTAGTTCTTCAACAATATACAAAGGTGAATATAATGATAATTTAATTTACGAAACAAAATAACAATAGAAATTATGGCAGATTTAAAGAGTTTTATTAAGAAGTGGGATGGTCGTACCTTAGAGGACGATGGTGCGTATGTATCAAAGGAATTTCATTCATTTCAAGTGAGTTTCTTTAACGCAATGAGAAAGATTGCTGCATCCCTTGGTGGTGAGGTTGTTAATCCTTGCTATGGTCATTATGATATGTCTGGCTTCGTTAAGAGAGGCGACAAGTATGTGTTCTTCAACTATGACAATGGTTGTGGCAAAGGTGGCAGAAGTCACGTTGCCTTGAGGAACGATGGCAATTGGCTCACTCCAATGTATTGCAGAACAGCCAAACACGATAAGGATTGGACTGGTGGAAGCAATAACAATTGCTACTTTGAAGATTGTGAGAGCGTTATCGAGAGACTATTAAATTCTTGATTATGGCAACATTACATATATATTGGGATGATGATGTAACCGTTGAGTTGCGTTATTTCCCATCAGAAAAGAGTGCAAAGCAATACGCTAAACGCAATGGTGTTGTAGACTATAACATTGATTGAATTGTTAAAAACGTTAAAAAGTTTGGCTGAATGAAAAAGATTTCGTATCTTTACATCACAGAAAACAATTAAAGATTAGGGTTATGGAATATACAATGAAGAAAATCGGTAGCAAATATCCGAGCAACGCAATCCTCAAGGAAATGTATCAGACAATCATGTCTTACATCAAGGGTAGAGGCAATATATTTGCCATGAGCGAAATGTGTAGGCAATATTTCACTTGGGGTGCAAATGCTTTCAAGTATATCGCTTCAGAAGATGGCTGCTATGGTATTCAGTTCAAGGTAACTGGCTTGCTCCATCATGGTCGAGTAAGAATTTATTACAATCCTGGCAGCGACTACTTTGATATTGAGTTGCTTCGTGCAATCAAGGATGAAATGATTTGGGGTGCTGAAGATATTGATTTCACCCAACTGCATAACCTATTACATCAGCATATTGAAAGAACAGACGACCCTGAAGTATAAAGTTATGTGGGAAAAATTTGAGGAACAATTAAGATACCGCATCGAGAGGGCACAGAATGAGCCTATTGACGATATGGATTGGTTCATTGAGTGTGCCATGAAAGAACTCACCGCATTGGCGAGAGAAGCGGTTAGGGAAGAAAATAAAGCAAGTGTTAAAAACGTTAAAAAGTTTGGTTGAATGAAAAAGATTTCGTATCTTTGCATCGTTTAAGAGAATAATAAACGTGGGTCAAAAAGTCACTGATATTACTGCGCAGGTCAGTGATGGTGGTGCAACAAGAAGATGGCTAATAGTCCCTGCGGCTGCACTAAGCAAAGAAAATTTGACGATAATACGTCCTGTACGATAGTTTTCAAATTGCATCATCTTTCCCACATTTTAAGATATAAGGCAAGAATGTGTTGAAATATGGGGATTGGCATCCATAGCAAAGAGGGAATAAGGATTGCCTTCGTAAGAGAAATCAAACCTCCCATGTCTTGCTTTGTTATAGGGTGATTCCCTCGTCAGAGGTGATAGATAAGGCAAACAATGGTGTAAAACTAGAGTAGTTTCACCCTTCAATTTTCATCAATCAAATCTCCTTTTCGGCTCCAGATGTTAACGAAGGTTAATTCGAAACATCTGGAGTTATTTTCTTTTTAAAAAATTTGGTAGATTCGATTTTTTTTCGTATCTTTGCATCAGAAATAAAAAAGATTAGAGATTATGGGAATATTTTTCAACAATGACAAAAAGCACTACTGCGGAAGATACAAGGGTATTGATGTATGGCAGTATGGTAGCATGATAGGAAATAATTGGTATGGTGATTTCTACGTTACCATTCCGAGGGGAGCAACGAAGCGGAACATGAAAGTTAAGGATAGTGTTTGCCGTTCTCTCGATGCCGTTAAGGAGTATATTAATAACCATTTAGAAGAACTTAAAAAGGAGAGTGCAAAATGAGTGTAAGGAGTGGAAAAGAAACAAATCGTACCCCAATGGAACTTTATAAGGGGTATCGTGTTATCAAGGTGACGAAAATCAAATATCATCGTTCCCTTTGGGATAATAACCGATTCGATAAAGATTGGATTGATAGCAAAGAGGTGCATTTCGATTTCTGCAAAGAGGGTGACGAGAAATTGCCATCACAAGACTATTGTGTTAATGCAAAAACTATTACAGATTGCAAAGAGGCAATAGATAAGTTCCTTAGTGGTGATAACAAGGGTAATGGCGACATCTACTATACCCATGCGGAATTTCAGAAGTATGTTAAATCACCTAATAATAAGTGTGATTATTCCTATGGCTACGATAGTTTGATGAAGTTGATGCGAGAGCACCAAAAGGCTGATAAGCGTATGAAATGGTTTCTCGAAGAAAGATTGCATGACGCTAATTTCCATACTGAGGGTGATATTCTTTCCACTTGTAACTATGCCAAGTTCGAGGAATATGTAACTAAAACAAATCCTTTTAAGGAGAAGTTCGAGGTTTATACCAAGACACTTAAAAAGCGTATCAAAGACCCAAAGAGTCTTGAAGATGGCTTAAATAAGGTGATTAATGATTACCTTGCAAGTCAAGGAATTAAAGATACATCTGTGGTGGTAAGATTCTGTGAAGAATGGTAGCCATAACGAAGTTAAGTATGTGAATGTTTGTTTGATTGGGTGGTATTGAAAGAAATATCACCCAATTTAAGTTTATTAACACTTTTTTCTTGGCCAGTTCAAAATAATTTCGTATCTTTGCATCACAATTAAAAAGATAAGTAATATGGATATTAAAGAAGTAAGAAATAATCTCATTAAGGATTTGGAAAATGAATACAATCCAACTGAAATAGAGTTGATTGATATTCGTTTGGAAGAAATCGCTGAAATGGAACACATGAGCCTTGAAGACTTGGACTACTATTGCACAGCCAATTCAAGCGAAATGTTTGCTTGTATCTTTGACTATAAGGAGTTTAATAAAAAGAATTTTGAAGTAGATTGAGTTTTTCCGTATATTTACACCATAACAATTAAAAGGAGATTAAATTATGGCAAAGTTAAAAGAAGAAGTAACAAGGGTAGCGAAGTTCACCAAGTTCAACATCTTCACAAGGGATGGGAACAAAGAAGTCACTGCACCTCGCAAAATGACGTTGAATGAAGCAATGCACCATTTCAAGGCTCTCGCAATAGGTGGTGTGGAATGATAAAAAATGCTAAAAAAATCTGGATTGTTTGGTTAATTCAGATTTTTTTCGTATCTTTGCACCACAATTAAAAAGATAAGTAATATGGCAAAGTTAGAATTAACAAGTTATCAGATTTCTGTATTGCAGAAGTTAGCCAAAGCATCCCACATGGATAATTGGTTTAATCTTGATGATGATGGTGTTCTCCGTGATAGAGAGAATAAAAATCGTAAAATGTCAGTCAGAAATGGCTGCAAGCAACTGATGGAGGGTTTGACCCCAGAGGACTTGGAATGTCTTGATGGGAGCGAGACCTATACATTGATGTTGTTCGTGGCAAACGTCTTAAAAGGCTTCTAATATGACTTATAGTTTGATAATAAATAATAACAATGCTGACCCAAAGTATATCAATGACATACTAACTTGGGATGATGTCTTAAACACTCTTAGGAATGGATTAGACCAATGGACTATTAAAGTTCACATTTATAAGTGGTCAAGCAATAACAGATGCCTTGGAGAGAAGTGTGTCACAATGGGCAACCTCTGGGACATTGCCAATTCAGCAAACGACAAAGTATTATTATAAATAAAAGTTAAAAATCTGGGATTTTTTTGGCTATCTCAGATTTTTTTCGTATATTTGCACCACAATAAAAAACAAAAGGAGATATGGACTATATTATAGTAGAAATCAATGGCGTAAGACATAAATTAGTAAAGGATGATATTATGTATAACGCTTGTAGCAAATGCAGTTTGCATTTTATGTGTGGTGATAGTGATATATGTTCATCACTTGGGAAAATAGATTGTCATTTTGAAATAGAATAGGAGATTAGATTATGTGGTTAAAGTATTAATATGATTAAATAAAAGGAGATTAGATTATGTGGTTTAACAACAAATTCAACAAGGACAACACGATTCACTTTGATGTGGAAGAGTGGATTTGCACAGACCCAGATGAATGTCAGTTCTGTCGCAAGGTTAGCGACACGGAGTTTGAGTACATTCAGTTAAAGAATGATGATTTGAAGGCATTTGTCAAGACGTTTCACTTGGGCAACAAGCATTTGCTTTCAGTTCTGAATGACCGCACCACAATCGCTGATTGGTATCAGAGCGAGACAGATGTGAACGATTACGATGCGGAACAGATTGCCGAGTATCTTTCCCCTTATGGCGGTATTCTTGATGGCGTAACTGGTGATGCCGAGCGCAATCAGTTAATTGCAGAGTGTATTTTTGAAACTGATGATGTAGCAAACGATTGGTATGAGTAAATATCGTGTCACATACGAAGTGAAAATCACTCAACCAGAAGTATGTGAAAAAGGTGGATGGAAGATAATAGAGGCTGAAAATGCTGACGAGGCATTGAAGAAGTTCAAGAAAAGACCGCCATTCGCAAAAGGTGGTATTAGTTTCTGTTATACAAAACTTGAAGTCAAAGAAGAAATATGAGTAAGAATATTAAGGTAGTGTATTATGTGGACACTGACGATAATACAAAGGGGTGTATTTGCGCTATTCCGTCTGATAAGGATATGCGTGACCCAAGTGTGATTGAAAATGTGAGATTTACCATCGTAGAGAGTGGAATACTCGCTCAGTTCAGTGGCTTTGCCTATGAGATTTCAAAGGCTGTATGCCATCATGGGTATGCCAACTTTAAGGACTATGAGTTTGGTGTGGAAGAAATACCACTCATTGAGTGTTAAAATTGTTAATTCCCTTGGCTAATTCAAGGGAATTTCGTATCTTTGCATCAAGAAAAGAAATAACAATTAAAGAGGAGAATAGATATGGCAAAAAAAGTTTTCACATCAAAGTCAATACCAACCATCTTCTATGAGGTGCAAGATGAACATTGGCTTGATGATGATACCTACGTGATTATCTTTCAAGATATGGTTGATGCCGATGGTGACACATTCCACTTGGAGGTTGAGTATCATGCAGATGAAAAGCGAGTGACTTATACACATGTGTATGAATATGAGAATGTAGAAGCAAGTGCTATCGTTTCCCCATGCTTTAAGAAGCAGATTGATGAATACATCTTGCAGCAAGTGGGTGTGATTGGGAAAAACGACACTATTGTAAGTGCTACCATTGAAGTAAAGTTTGAAGTGGTTTTACCACTTGAATCACAAGTAAATGACTATAAATCATTTCTCAAAATGGCAGAATCAGAATTGACAGAATATGCAAAGACATTATATTATGATAAAATTAAAGCATTAAAATAAAACTATGGCAAAGGAGTTAGCAAAGATGCGGTCAATCCGCATAGCACAAGTTGAGTTACGCACCTCATTAAGCAATCGTGAAGAAGCAAATAAGGCTATTCGTTTGGAGATTGCCCCCATTTGGACACCCAATAAGGAGGAACGTTCAGAACGTTTAACGAATCTGACAAAGGCTCTTGTTGATGGCCGTGCAAAGGTACGTGACTATCAAAAGGGATTGCGTGAATTGAAACACGAGTTGAAATCAACCAATCGTGCTTATGACCTCTCAAAAGGGGAGTAAATGTTAAACATTGTAAATAACTGGAAGAAATTGGGTTAATCGTTTGGTTAATCCAATTTTTTTTCGTATCTTTGCATCAATAAAATAACAATTAAAAAGAAAATAAAGATTATGGGATGGGTTAAGGAACAAACAAACGATACAAGCAAGTTATTTGCTGATATTATCAAAACATTTGGTGAGAAATGGAATGGTCGTATTGGAGATAGTAGTTCACCTTATGAGTATTTTTCTGACTACATTCGTGACAATTACGATGTAACTCTTGTGCAGTGTGAGTTGCTATGTAAAATGATTAAGCAACATTATAGGATTGAGAAGTTTTATTATAACGAAATTAAAAAAGATTAGAGATATGGCAAAGTTATTAGATTTATATGTTGGTGGCGATTGCATAAGTCAGCATCGTAAGTTTGACTGCGCAAAGAAAGCCTTTGATAAAGAGGTTAAGAAGATGCGCAAGAATCCAATTGATGAACGTTCAGACATTGACATCATGTTTGAAGATGAATCTATTTATGCCTATGATGGCGATAACAATGAGGTTTACGATTACACTTATAGAAAAGGATAATATGAGTATAGTAGTTAGAATCGGTGAGGGTCGCAGTAAAAGCGGTAAGATACTCGATGGAAGTACCAAGTGGTTTACCATCAGTGATATGGCAGCGTGGGAAAGATGCGTACATGAGTGGAGTTTAAAGGAGAATAGCGGTAAGCCACTCTTTATCTCTCGCAATGGTCGTGCCTATAAGAAGATTAGTGGTGTAGATTTAATCAAACTTAAAGATAAATTATAATATGGAAGAGTGGAAAATTTTATGGTGGAACACTCGTTATGAGGTTTCAAACCTTGGTAGGGTACGCAATAGAAAGAGTGGCAAGATATTAGCCACAAATCCAACGAAGTCACATAAGAAGCCACAAGTATGGCTTTATACAGACTATTTCAGCACGACATTGCAATATACGCTTGATAAACTTGTGTATTTCACGTTCAATAATGTTTCGTCAAGGTCTGAATTAAAACGTGTGTATCATCGTGACGGAGATATTATGAATTGCAAACTTGAAAATCTCTATGTAAAATAATGGAGATTTTTCTTGGTTAATTCAAAAATATTTCGTATCTTTGCATTGTTAAAACAAAAAGGGTTAATATGAAGAAAAAATTAGAGCAAGAGGTTAAGAAGATTGACAAGAATCTTAAGCGTGGCGACAGAATAGAGTTGCTATACGATGGCGAGGAAATTGCTCGTTATGACTATTTTGAGAGGTCTATTGACTGCAAGACACCTTTGCAATGGCTTCGTGGGTGTTTTGTATTTGAGATTGACCTTAAGGGTCGTGACATCAGCAAGGTTGCACTTAAGCATAATAAAGCAATCAATCTCACTATTGGTAATTGTGGGATTACTATAATCTAAAAAGAATATGGATAAAGAAATTACAATAGGAATTGAGAAATTGATTGCGATGTTCATCATTGCAAAAGGTGAGTTTAATGGAGAAGAATTTGAATATTTTCCAAATTTGCCGAAACCATTCAGCGAGAATTTAACAATAAAGTTTCCAAAGTGTGTGTTCAAGGGGGATTTGTTATCACTCCGTGTTAACAACCAATTTGGTGTTGAACTTTGGTTTATTGATAACAATGAGGAACAATACTATTTTGATTGGGAAGCAATAAAGATGTATGCTCCAACACTTGCAGCAATCGTATTCACACACATATTTGATATGATTGAGAACATCGAAATGTAAAAAACTGTTAAAAAGTTATGAGAAAATTTGGAATTTAAGAAAATCAGATATATCTTTGCATTGTCAATGAGACGATAGACATAAAGCAAGGTTTAAATGGAGAACAAATCCCTCTGAATAGTTCAAGATGTGAGGGCATTAGGAAGAAGACGAGAACACCATAAAAAAGTTTCTCAGCGGAGAACACCTTACTTTTCAAAGATATATTTGAAGGATACCAGAGGAGAACAGTCGCAAGACTGATGTGGACAAATGGGCACTAAGTTCGTGCTTAGTGTGCTTCTTCGGAAGCTTCGCTGATTCAAATTCAGCTCCTTCAACAATTAATCTAATCTTTTTAATTGTTACTGATTCTTGTCGTTGTAAGGGGAGGAAGCAATTCGGCTTCTTCCCCATGATTTATTTCTTAAAAAATCTTAATAAGTTTTGTAGATTGGAAATAATTTCGTATCTTTGCACCAACAATTAAAAAGAGAATAAGATATGAAAGTAATTATGACTTGTCCATTCTGCGGTGATGAACACTGCATTGTGGAAACAGAAAATGGGTATCACTGTACTTCATGTGAGTATGATTTCACAGAAGATGATTATCAGCATGAACAATTACGACAAAAGATTTCATGTCTCTGTTCTGCTAATAATGCAACAGAAGATAATCCAATTAAGTGTGATGTGATTGTTGGTGAGGACGAATCACAAGGTCTTAGCGACTCGGAGAAACCTCATGTAATTGGTATATTCCATGATAGTGAGGGTGTGGTATGGGCTAATATTAAATGGTATGCTGAACCATACGAGGTTGATAATCTGACCACATCAGACCTTAAAACGTTAGTTGAAGAAATTGGTGGGTAATAACAAATAATATTAAATAAAATTAACGTGAATTATTTGGTTAGTTCACGTTTTTTTCGTATCTTTGCACCACAGATAACAATTAAATAGATTAATAAAAATATTATGGCAAAAGAATTAACAAGAGTTGGTATCGTAGGTCTTGAACTGACGAGAGAGGAAATCGTTGATATTAAAGAGAGTTTGAGGGCTGTTATGCGCAAGGCTCAGTGCCGAGAGGTGAATGAGGAAATAATTGATTCAATTTCAAGTGTTGTTAGCGAACTCGGCAAAATTGATAGAAACATCACCACAAAATTAGACGAGATATTGTACGAAATAAATAAATAAACTTAGTACAATAATATAATAAAAATTAACATGAAATCTTTGGTGGTTTCATGTTTTTTTCGTATCTTTGCAAACGTTATGCTAAAGAGATTAGAGTATTCAGATTATCAGTTAGACATTTTCGATGCAGTAGAGAATGGTAGTGAGAACATTGCCATTAATGCTGTTGCTGGCAGTGGTAAAACTACAACCATTGTTTCTGCTTGCAGACGTTTAAAAGAGAAAGAACGTAATGTTATATTCCTTGCGTTTAATAAACTTATTGTAGAGGAATTAAAGACCAAATTAAAGGGTTATGCAGAAGTATCTACATTACACGCTTTCGGCTTTCACGTTCTTAAGAAGTTTTATAATCATCCCCAATACAAGATGTTTGTTAAGGTAGATGATTGGAAGTATCATAAGTATGTGAAACAGAATGTATATTCGTTATCATCAATCATTACCCCAGATACAGACGCAGCCAAGGTGTTTGGATTCTGCTGCAATGTGGCAAAGTTGTATTCACTTGCAAGGGTTAATCTCATTCGGCATAGTGAAAATGATTTATCCAAGTTGAGAGAACTTTGTGATGAACATAACCTTATAACATTATTTGACGAAGTTGAAGTATGTAATATATTGCTTGCTGATGCCTATAAAATGCCAAGGGATTTGGTGATTGATTATACAGATATGATTGTATTACCATTGTTCCACAAGGAAGCAATACCAACTTATAAATACGTCTTTATTGACGAGTGCCAAGACCTTAATAGGGCACAGAGAGAGTTGATGTTGTGCGCTGCAAAGAATGGTAGATTTATCGCAGTTGGTGACAGAAACCAAGCAATCAATGGCTTTGCTGGTGCTGATTGCAATTCCTTTGACAAAATAGCAATGCAAGATGATACAATTGAACTGCCTTTGTCAGTCAATTATAGGTGTGGTACGAATATGGTAGCAATGGCACAAGAAATCGTACCTCAAATAAAGGCTCATAAGGGTGCAATTAAGGGCGAGATATATCATACCAAGGAACTATCAAAATCGCTCTTTAGAGAGAACGATATGGTGCTCTGTAGAACTTCTGCACCATTGGTAGGACTCTGTATGAAGTTGATTGAAAGTGGTATTACCGCAGTTGTCAAGGGAAAAGACATCGCACAAGACCTTAAGAACCTCATTGAGAACGCTAATACAAAGAACATTCAAGAGGTATTGAAATATCTTGACGATGAGAAGAAGAAGATGATTAACATCATTAGAGAAGAAAGAAAGTGTGATGAAACTGCTGCAAAAAACGCAATGAAGTATCTCAACTTAGAGGACAGATGCAAGTGCATTGAAAACATCTGTATGTATTCAATTAAAGATACAACGCAGTTGAAGTCTTATATCAATAAGATGTTCACAGATGATAAGATTGAAAATGCTGTTATGTTATCAACTGCTCATAAAAGCAAGGGATTGGAAGCAAATAGGGTGATTATATTATTACCCAATAAATTACCTCTTAAATATCCACATCAAAAGGAATGGCAAGAACAACAAGAAATGAACTTGAAATATGTTGCCATTACAAGGGCGAGGAAAGAGTTAATATTTGTGGATTTGACAGAACAAGAACTCTTAAAGAAGAAAATTACTACAGATTAATAAAAAAAGTTGGGATAATATTTGGTTATTCCAATTTTTTTTCGTATCTTTGCACACATAATAGAAGATTTAGATTATGATTACAAAAGCAGAAACATTAAAACTCATAAAAGAGAAAGTGGATGCACGTGCCAATGGAAAGGCAAAACTCCATAAGCATGTTGAGACCAAACTTGAGGTCGGCATCTTCAAACATACTGAAAAACGTGTGTTCAAGGAGTTATTCAAAAAGGGTAATTCGATTTTTTGTGTTGATGAAAACTATGAGGTTCACAACATTAATGAACTCGATTCTATCGCTCTCCGTACAATGCTGTGGCAGTTGATTACAGAAAAGGAGAAGAAAGAAATCGCTCTTGAACATTTATACACAACAATGGATTATCTAAAAGACTTATAAGATTATGGCTAAAACAAATGAAAATGAGTACATCATTGTCAATGGCATTAAAATGACCATTAAACAATGGAAAGGAGACGTGGCTGCAAAACAAAAGGAACGCAGAGGTAAAAAGCGTTTCCTTGACCTCTCAAAGCCCAAGAAGGTGAAGAAAGAGGAAAAGGAAATCAGCATTGTGGCAGAGGAGATTAATAAACTCTTAAAGCCCATTACAATTCTGAAATCCATGTCATCATATTACGACCATGCGTATAGAATGTGGGGCACAATTGCAAATGAAATCCTACAACATAGGAAGATTCGCCCACACTTCGTTTTCTGCCGTGTGAAAATAAGCGAACTCGAAAGATTGGTCGATGATATTCAGAACATGGCAAAGGGCAATGAAAAGGCAGCATACCAGTATGTGGAAAAGGTGGCTTGGAAAATTGAAGACATCAAAACGCATATCACCGACATCATGAAAGGTGCTGCTGAAAGCGGATTGCTCGAAGCATATAAAAGCCATGAGTGTATCAACGGCAAAGGACGTAGATTGGGATTGCAAACGCTTGCAAATAAATCACTCAAAGCTATTAGCCAATTGGAAGACGTGATTGGAACATTGCAGAAAGTGGCTGATGAAGGCACTGACCCATTCAAGTATGGCGACCACATGTCAGCAAAAGCAAGAGCAAGATGTTGGGCATAATCTGATTCTCTTTAAAATAATTGTTAAAACTGGGGTAATCTTTTGGTTATCTCAGTTTTTTTTCGTATCTTTGCATCAACAATTAAAAATATACTGATATGGCAAAAGTAACTACAAAAAGTTTATATCAAGAACTCATTAAGCAGACACTCATTGATAATGGTGTGAGAGCAATAACATTCGAGGGCAATAATAATTTTGCAAAGAAATATAGTCATGTGTATATTACCAGAGATGCGCATATGTTGGTATTCCTCAATGGTCTTGAAACACCATTAGGAAACTTCTATTTCGACTTCACGTTAGACTATGCAAGGCTGATGGATATGATTGAGACAGATTTGTTCAACATACACCATAATGTAGAAACAAAATACTTCGCCTTTAGAATGTATTATTAATGGACAATTAAAACAAATTGATTATGAACAACGTTAATACGGAAAATAAGAATGTTCAAGTTGGTTATGAAAAAGGTAAGGTTAAATACTACCTTACAAAATCAACAGATGATTTGAAGATACCATCACTTGGATTCGACACACAAGAAGAAGCAGAACTTGCTGTAGCAGTCGCAAAAACCCTTAAAGCGTATGGGAAAGATATAAACAATCTCCACAAGGATATGGTTTATGTGCTTCGTACACTTGGAATCAGAAATGGGTGGACTTAAAAAAGTACAAAAAAGGATAGGCTAGTAACCTATCCTTTTCTTATTTTATTCACCATTCTTTCAATCCTAAGAGCATCGTTGAATTGTTCTTCTATTGTGTTACCCTTACCAATTGGTAAGACAAACCTCTTATACTTCTTGCTAAGTTCAATGGCTTGCTCCAATGTAACCATAACCTCAACATAACCATCATAATCGTCATTGAATGACGTACCATTGACTTCTATGCCCATTTGTTCAATCTCATTACGAAGATGGTCAAGACGATATTGTCTACCCTTGCAGTCGTAATAATGGACTTCACCAAATACCTTTTCCATATTATATAAGACTTAAAAAAGTACAACTATCCTATATACCTCCAAACACCATTCTCTCTGATATAACGTTTGTCACGATTCTCAATCCAATGGTATGCTGAACGCAGACATACATCAAACGGCAAGGTTTTACTATTCCAATACCCATCAAAACCAACAATATACGAATTTCTTACAGATTTATCATAGATAAAAATGCAGAAATCACCAGCATTGGTCTTATGGTCATGAAATCTTACTTCCAAACCATTCTCCTTGGCAACTTTCTTTAACTTGTTAATCTCTGCTGTAATATCCATAATCTTATTTTCAATTTAAATAAAACTCCATCTAACTTGTTTGTTTGGATTTGCGCCCAAGTCACAAGCCTTGCAGAAAGCATCATCAAGATTCTCTCTGTCGCTCTTATTGGGGTCACAAACGTGAATAAGTTCTTTTACCTCGTAACGCTCAATGGTGCTCATGGAGAACATTCCCTTGACTTGCTTCACTTGATATTGAAACTTTATTCTCTTTTCCATATACACTATATCTTACTAATGTAATGCAAAGATACGAAATTCCAGTGAAATAACCAAGAAAATAAATACTTTTTAACAAAATAATTAATTGTGTTAATAAAATGTTAAAACCCTGATTTTCTTTTGTCAATTCAATTTTTTTTCGTACCTTTGCACCATCAAAACAGCAATTAAAGATTATGGAAAGAGAAATTATCGTCAAGTTAGCAACAGAACTCGGTAAAAGAGACAGAGAGGATTTGTGCCGTTTGGTTAGCACAATGAAGTTTGAGGATGCTTTCAAAAAGTTGAATGGATTTAATCTTAACATAGACCCATGTTTCTGTGGTGGAAAGTTCTTGGGAAATAATACATTCTTCGATGTGAACTATAAGAGCATTGCAACAACCATATTCATGACACCTAATGGCGGTTGTGAAGTTTATGATACTATAGATGTTTGGGTGGACACTATTAGTTCTCCAATACTGCAAGGTCTGTGCGTGTAACACACACAGGCTTGAAAGTTGTGTTAAAAATGTTAATTCTCTTGGCTAATTGAAAATAAATCCGTATATTTACATCACAGAAAACAAATAAAACGATTAGAATTATGGCAAAGACAGCAACAAAGACAGCAACACGTCCTCTCTATGAGATTGCACGTGACATCAAGAACGATTGGAAAAACGTGTATTTTGGTGCAAAGCCATACCTCGATGCAATGGCTACGCTCGATTCTATCAACGACAACTATATGTTTGATTCAGCAAAGACCATCGTGCTCTATTTCCTTGGAAATGCATCAACTTGGAGAGGTGAGACAGCAAAGCGCATCAAGGCTGAACTCAAAGCCATGACAAAGTAAAGAAGATTTGACCATAAGCAATATAGTGCTGATTGTCCGTGAGGATAGTCAGCACATTTCTGTATATATAGACTTAAAAAAGTACAACCATAAAAAATGGGTCATGTCTCACGACATAACCCATCAAAAACATCACCCATAAAACCCATCAGTAGAAGAAAAATAGGTAGGTTTCCCCAATCTTGGTGTTCCAACACACGCATCATTGCAATCTCGCTAACGTGTCTTACCAGTCGCTATGGTTTGTTTTATCCTACCCAAAGGTGTGTTTTGGGACTTACCACCGACACTACGCTAAAACGCTACGTTAAATGTGCCCTTACACCTTTCTCTTTGACAAGGCAGTTGGACTTGAACCAACGTTATACAATCCATGAAATTGTAGTCACATCTTATGATGCCGCATGAACCAACTCTGCTATACCTTGAAAATCGTGGAATAGTATCATCACCACTGAATAGGTTACTTCCAAACCCTTTGTAGGCATTATTCTCTGTGCTGCCATTCTGCTATTAATATACTCGTCTTGCACTTTAGAGCGAGGTAGGATTATAGGGTGTGCTTACTGGTCACTACTTCAGCAGTCCTATTACTTCTATTGCACCTACATTGCTATAATTCCTCTAATTTACCAAATCAACTTACGCATGATTATTTCTTTATTTAATTGTTAGACTTATTTGAGTACGTCTTTCATCCTTGATTGACAATGCAAAGATACGAAATAAATCCGAATTAACCAAATTTTTACGTAACTTTTTTTGTTAAAATTTCTTTTCTTCATAAAAAATGGGTGAACATCACTGCCCACCCATCTTATTCACTTATCAATCCCATTCCAAATCTCCTCAATCTGCGGTGTCGTACCCACCTCGATGATGTTGGAAAACTTGTAATTGCGAACCATCACAATGTCCTCGTCAGCAATACCGCTTTCGCTCTGCTTGACTGACTTGTTGGGGGCAACATACAAGTGAGACTTAATAAAGTCCAATTCATCCTCTGTGGCGAAATGTGGCTTGGTATCTGCTACAACGTAGAACGATTCAAACTTCGTCTTGTCGTTCTCCTTGAAAGAGACACACAACTGGATTGAACCATCTTTGATTGCACGCTTGATGATGTTGGGCACAACCCACTCATAACCACTCATGCTACCACTCTCGAAATTGGCATCAGCACCTTGCTTGGATAACTGACGATTGACTGCCTTTGCGTAGTCGTAGGCTCTCGCATTTGTCACTTTCGTGACCTTGACAATACTCGGCATCTCACAACCAAAAGCATTGAACCACTCATTTGCAGTAGCCTTGGGTGCTCTGAACTTCGGTGTGGAACGAGCAATGAAGCCGTAACCAAATTTGCAACTTGCAAACTCCTTACAAGCCGATACCGTCTCGAAGAAATCTACGTTTACTACTAACAACTCACGAACATTTAACTTACTCATAATTCAGAATGTTTTAAAATTGTTTTGTGGCAATATTGCCGATTGTACCAATAAAGAAAAATCGCTTTGTCTGATTGACGATGCAAAGGTACGAAAAAAATTCCATACTACCAAACATTTACCCCATTTTTAAACACTTTTTAAGGAAAAAAACAAGGTTTTAACACCAGTTTACAAAAAAAACACCAACTTCACCATAAAATTATATATCCATCATGGATTATTATCTATATTATGCAATATTATATATAATCCCCATAAAGCCATTTTAAGCCATTCTGAGACGTTTTCATATCTTTGACGATAAACTATAAGGTCAAAAGAAAATAAAGCCTTAGAGACGAGTTTTAATATTTTATTACATTTCATACCACATTTCATGAAAATGTGTTGCATATTGTTAATAAACCTTTAATATACCCTTGATTTTGTAAGGAAATAAGAAAAAAATAACGATTTTGGTTAAAAATTGTATAAATCCTTGCGTATCTCAAAAAAAATGCCTACCTTTGCACTCGCAAACAAGAATTAGTTATTCACCCTATAAAAACAGAAAAGAACATGGCAAAGTCAATCAATTTCAAGGAAAACAGAAACGTTGTACGTGACGATTATGTAGAAATGCTACGTGTCGAAGTAAACCGATACAAGCCACTCAAACAAGAAGAAGTGATTAACATTATCACCGAGGCACATAACGGCTCTCAGGCGGCTCGTAATAAGGTCATAAACGCTAATCTTCGTCTTGTGTGGTCTATCGCTGCATCATACGGCACAATGATGGAGTTTTCGGATATGTTCCAAAACGGCACTATCGGCTTGTGCATGGCAGTTGATACATTCGATGTTTCACGTGAAACAATGTTTTCCACATGGGCATTAGAGCAAGTGAGAAAGTATATTAATATCGGCTTAGACACACAATCGAGGACCGTCCGCATGGGAGTGCATGAAATCCGTGCGAAAAAAACCAACATCGCTGCAAGCATGGATGCGCCACTCGCAAGCGATGAAGATGGCGAAAAAACTTTACTCGATACATTCGCTTCTGATATGAGGTGCGATAACTTCAGCGAGATTGAGGCAATGCGTGTAAAATTAAATGCACTTATGAAAGGCTTGAAAGATGTTGAGAAAGCAGTTATATTAGGGCTGTTCGGACTAACCGATGACATCGAAACAGAATACACTCTGTCAAAGAAATTCAACCTCACAGAAGAGAGAATCAGACAAATCAAGTGGGAGACACTCGAAAAGATGAAAGAACTTGCGTGAAAAACATTTACAAAAAAGTGGGGATTAATTCTCCACTTTTTTTACATTCTATATGGTAAAAAATATTTACGCACGTTTCACGTGAAACGTTATGGGGGAGTAGTGCCCCCACCATAGGCGACCCCTACGTCTCCTGTGGTGGGGTGGGGGATTTTAAAGGCTTATATAAGTGCAAACAGTTCTGTAAATATTCCAGCGGGAAAATTTTCACTCATTTCTAGAGACGGTCCCCATTATTTTTTATCTACTAGGGGTGTCAAAAAAAAAATCGGGAGAATTTTTTTTTAAAAAATACATCTTACTATTGAAATTTATGTCCCCTTCCATTATATTTTTTTTTATTCCCATATCATAATTATGATATGGTATTTCAGTGAGTTGTTTAATCCATGCATATTGCGGTTTATGTCTAGGATTGTTATAATAGAACAGCAATGGTTTTCCTATATATTTTTTTTAAATCTGATTTCTCTTAACTTTTTTCTAATTAGTTTAATTTCTTTTTCTGTAGGGTCTCTAGCATATTTGTATTTTCCGTATGTTTCTTTGTTTGGTGAGAAATTATAAACGGATACTTTACCATCAGAAAAAATACCGACAAGGAATTTTCCCCAGATTTTATGTTCTTCTATTTTTGAATTGTTTTTGGTTATTTCTATTTTTGTGAGCAGTTTAGCATAGAGACTACCTTCATCATGTTGTAATATGACGAATTTTCCTATTCTTTTATTTAGTTCTCCAATTGAGTCAAAGAAGTTATTTTGTTTCATAGTTTATTTTTTTGATATAGATATGTTTAGGATATCTTCCTAATACGAACAGTGTAACTGGGCAAATCCACATTCTTGTTATTATGGTTTTCTTATTTTTGTCTTTATCGAAACCATTTAACTAGTTATATATTTTAAGTTCTTCTTTTGTAGCTAGTCTTAGATATTTTTGTGCTTGTATTGTTTTGATATATGTATATTCATTAGATTCCATCTTGGGTCGTTTTTATGTGATTTTATTTGTTTTTCTTTATGATTATCTATGAATCCCTTTGGTATTGCGAATAATAGGACATAAAGTATTAATAATGTATTGAATGGTGGTATGAATGTCACCATAATTGCACCTTGTCTATCTTCGTCCCACAATCTAGTTACGGCAGATATTGGTATCATGATGAGCACTGATAAGATATAGATGAAGGATAATATGAGTAATATGTTATATAGCATGGTATTTTTGTTTATGGATTAGTATCCGAATATTCTTTTATGTCTGAAGAAGTTCATATATGTGCTTATTTCCTCTTTTGTTGGGAGTCTAACGATTGATTGTGCATCGCAATATGAGCCACATAATTCATATGGTTCTTTTTTTATGAAGCCATAGCAATCGCCAATTGTCAGCATATTTTCCATTTTAAGGTGTTTACCTCTTACAAGGTTATCATCCTTATCATATGGTTGTGGGCTGATGTCCAAGAATTTGCCAATCCACTTGAAGTATGGTTTATCTTGTCTTTCTCCCATGTAATAGAAGCACACTATGAGTTCCCCTTTATGCTGTCTGAGTTCTCCTAGTGTTTCTATATAGTGGTTATTATATATGTTCATTTTTGAATTTATTGAATCTATTACGGTCTATTTTATTATTGATTGTATTTTGGATTGTTTCTAGCAATGCGTCTATTATTCCCCATATTGTTGCGATTGTGTTTAGCAATGGCATGATTGTTATGGCGGCATCTGATTTTGATATTTTATTATCGCATTTTATGCAGAAGAATATGCATCCGAATATGCTGATGAAATAGATTGTTATTAGTATTATTGTTGTCCACATAGTGTATATTTTTCAATTATTTAGTATAACTTTATATTTGCTATATTTTTCTAATGAGAATCTCAGCCATTGTTGGTGGTATGCTTCCCAAAACCCATGTCCTTGTGGCGTTCTTGCCCAATAGAATGCGAAGTTGATGAGGTTGCAGCATCTAATGTAGTTTAGTGGGTTCAGTTTGATTTGTATGCCGTATAGGAATCCTAGTTTCCAATTTTCCCTTGGTAGGTCTCCGTTATACAACAATCCATTGGTTATGTTTCTTTTATAGTATTGATAGATTCCGTTTTTTCTTAGAAAGTATGTGAAGTCTTTTATGACTTCTTTTAAAATTTGTTCTTTTGTTTTTATTTTATTCATTATATTTGATATGATTATTGCAAATATATTGTAAATAGGTGAAAAAAGCAAAGAAACAAGGGGGTTTTTAAGTATTATTAACTATTTATGTAATGGTATCTAATTTTATGCATTTAAAAACTATTTATATCATATGGGATTATTTAATAACATAAAGTCGGCAATTGATGACAAGTCATCAATGAGTGTCAACAGCATAAGTGTGTTGGCATCTGCTTTTATGACCCTTATCATAGGTCTTTCCGCTTGTTTTGTGATTATATATGATGTGACATATGATGGTAAGGTTGACACTGACATGAGCGACCTTGCTTGGTTTGTTGTTGCTAGTAGCACATGTGTTCTTGGTAGCGGTCTTCCAAAGGCTTATACTGATTCTAGGATGAAGACACGTTCTTGGGTTGAGGGTGAGAAACTTCAAGCCAAGGCAGAGGAAGACATTGCTGATTTAAGGGCAGAGAGGAAGAAGAGAAGGGGTGATAATGTTGATGAAAATAATGAAAAAGAAGATATATAACATATGAATAAAAAGGTATTGAGCTTTGTAAATAAATTAGAGGGTTATAAGACAGCAATTAAACAATTGCATTGGGATGCAAAGAATATGTCTCAGCATGAGTTATGTGATGACATTGCAGATAGCATTGCTGAGTTTCAAGACACTGTATCTGAGGTTGAGCAATCTATAACTGGTAAGTTAAAAATAAACAGTCTTAAGCCTACTGAATATAAGATTAAGGATTTGAAATCATTTGTTGAGGATATATTGGATGCCACCAATAGTTTTTACAAGGAGGTAAAGGGTATGGGTGACACTTATGTTGGCATGGCAAGTGATTGTGAGAGTTTCTTATCTGATATGCAGAGGAAGTTATATCTTGTTAACTTTACGCTTAAGGAAGAACTCAAGGAGAGACTTAAGGCAAAGATTAATGAATCAATGCCAAAGAATCTAGCGAATCATGATGAGGTTGACAAGTTCATGGGAAGAAAGCCAAAGTCAATTAAGGCTAGGATAAATCAAATATATAGGATTGTAAAGAAATATGGAATTGATTCCAAGGTATATCATGATGAGAATTGGCAAGCAATTTCAGATTATTACAGAGCAATTTCATCATTGGGTTGTCAAGTTGAAATGAAGCCTTGTGGACATTTGGAGAATGCTGATAGTATTGAGTCTGATGGTGGTTATTGTGACTATGACCAGTATGATGGAATGCCACGTTCAAAGCAATATGCCATTAAGATTATGTTCGAGGATGGTATGAATATTGATGGTTACATCAAGTGCATGGCTGCTGGCACAGTTGAAAATCCATTTGCGAGATATGATACTTGTATCGTTCTCTGGCCAAAGAATAATCGTGTATTAGAGAACAGAGAAATGAGAAACGAATCAATTAATGAATATGGTGACAAACCAGAGACTAGAAAAAAAATGGGTGCAGTTGCAAAGCGTGGAATAATGAAGGGTGATGTTAAGCCTTATCAGAGAGCCATGAGTAGCTTAGGAAAGAGAGGAAGTTCTAAAGATGATTATGTAGATTTTCAGAAGGGGTTTGAAAATGAAAATAGACAGATAAAGTTATCTGAAGCAGAGCTTAAACAAGTTGTTAAGGAAGCTGCAATGAAGATATTAAGCGAAACTCCATTAAACTATGATGTTGACAATTTCAGTGGTAGATGGACTAAGACAGAGCCTAGTGATGAAGAATTGGCATTAGCTGACTCAAGGGCAAATGGTGATTATTTGGATGACCCATTCCATGCACCTAACAATTGGGATGATGATGATTGGGTAGATGGTGATAAAGATATGGAGAATGATTATTCATGGAGTTTATACCATAGAATGAATAATGTTGGCAAATCTCCGATTGACAGACAGCATGACATAATGGATGCTGCCCAGAATAGAAGAGACCATGCAGCTTATTGGACTGATAAGGATAATGAACGTGGTAGAAAATTGATGGATAAATGGATTAATGGTAAGAGAGATACAGATGAATTGGGTGATGTAGATTTCTCTTACGACCCATATAAGTACAATGAGTCAAAAAGACCAATGAAGGTTACTGAGACAGAACTTAAACAAGTTATCAAGGAAGCTACAATCAAGTTAATTAATGAGATTGGTGACACTCCTAAAGGAAGGGAGGCTTTGATGCGATTAAGTGGAAGGCGTATGGCTCAAGGTTCGAAGTTGGGCGCAGACCTTAAACGTAATGGTATTGAAGGCGGTGATGATAAGGTTAATGGGTATTTCAATAGGGGGTTAGATGCTGCCAACTATGCTGATGCTGCATTGGATAAAGAAATCCGTAAGGCAATAGGTGATAAATTCCATTTGAATTATAATGATATAGAATCAATAAGGGATATAATAAAAAAATCTGAGACTGAAAATATGCATAATGCTTATAAGGATGAGTTTTATGGATATGGTGAAAATAAATATTCCACGAATGAGTCCAAAGAAAGCAAGATTGAGATAAGTCCATCTAAGAAAGGCACGTTCACAGCTGCTGCAACAAAGCATGGAAAGAGCGTGCAAGGTTTTGCAAATCAAGTATTGAAGAACAAGGAGAATTATTCTCCAGCTATGGTTAAGAAAGCCAATTTTGCAAAGAATTTTGGTGGAAAGAAATAAGAAAATAAAAAAGAGGTAGGAACTTAATCTTACCTCTTTTTTTATGTTTAGAAATCTGCGAGTGCATCTACAGTTTCAGCGTAGTTATACTGTATATCATCGAAGACGTATCCACCAGTTGAAGGTGTACGATTTGGTATCTTCTTGAAATACAATCTCATGTCTGCTGAGTTAAGTGTTACCAATGTCTCAAGTACTTGTGGCAACTTACCTTCCTCCTCGAATTCCTCAACTTCATCGTTTGTGATTTCCTCAAGAGCATCGAGATACTTCTGATTTTCCTCTTGGAACAGAGCGTTATTCTCTTCTTCCTTTTCTTTCTTGTATTTCTCAACAAGGGCATCCCAATCAATTCCACATTCCTTAACGAATGGTGGAACTTCGTTAATCTTGAGCCAATATTCGATTTCCTTCTTCTCTGGAGTCATCAATGCTTCATATGTATCTTGGTCTCCCTCTTTATTTGGATAACCACTTACAAGCTTTGATTCCTCTTCAGTAAAGTACTTCTTATCTTTTGGATTGGTTACAAGTATTTTATCTCTAATATCTGGGTGGAAGCATACTAGTAGAGGTCTGATTCTATTATTGAATTGGTCAATGTATTTCTCAACATTGTACTCAAGACCCTCATAATCGCTGCAAAGCACGTCATCCTCAGTATCAAGAATTTCTTTTGGTACTAGTTTACAATTAAGTATGATTTCATCCTCATCGAATACCTTTGCTCCGAATTTCTCTCTACCTAATTCAAGTCTGTTTTTCTTATCCTTTGTACCCTTTGGTAGTTCCTTTGTATATGCTTTATACTCTTTCTCAAGCATCTTAGTTATCTCAGTCTTTTCTCCGTCCACGTAATTATAGTAATGTGTGACACGTTTAACGTCTGAGTGACCTTTCTTTTGTCCTGTATTAATGTAATATACTGTATCACCTACGTTTGGTGTGAGACCTTCCCTAAGTGCAAGTTCATACCATGCTTGACGTGATTTCTTTGAACCAGCCTTTGTAAGTGTCTTAGTATCAGCCTCATAGTCAGCTAATGTCTTCTTGATATTACCCTTTGATGCAATGTCTCTGATAGGAATTTGGTAGTTATATATTTTGCCGATATAGTCATAATAATTTGACAAGAACTTATATCCATTATTTCTAAGTAGAAGGTCAACACCCTCATCAATGAATTTCTCAAGATAACCACTCATCTTTCTAGATTTAATGGTATTACCCACCTTCTTTGTACTTCCATCTGGCATAAGGTCCGCATAATTTTTGCGTGAGAATTGTATGCAAGCATCACATTCTTCGTCCAAGCCAAGACCCATTTTGTTTATACCTCCATTGTATGCCTTACTAAGATATAAATCCTCAAATTCAGCAATATCAGCAAAAATTTCTGTATATTCCTTTCCTTTTATACTATTTCTACCACCGCCATCACTAATATATGGATGTTCTTTTGTATACCTAAATTCTAATGGTTTCTGAAAGTTAAAACCTAGCTAGCCATCGGTGTTGCTTATTACGTTCATTCCTAGGGCGTTAACTACCGTTCCGTCCAAGGATATGTCGTACACAACACCGATGGTTTGGCTATCCTCCATTTTTTTAACGTTAATATTATTCATTTTATTATTTCTTTTAAAAGTTCTTCTTTATCTTCAAATACAAAATATGGATATTTTATACCTAAATTACTATAGTATAACAATTTTACTCCATTTTCTTCACAAAGTTTTCTTTTTCTTTCATCCCTTTCTATTAAGTCTATAAATTCTTTTTTTCCTCCAAATATTTCTCTTGGTTTAAAATGCTGAATTCCTTGACACTCAATAGCAATATTGTACTGAGGAAGATAAAAATCTAACTCTAATCCTTGTAACCAAAATAAACTTCTTTCTTTTTGTTTGTGACTAACTTTGTTTTCATCTAGCATAAGTTTTATCTCATTTTCTAATATGCTATTATTACAATATGGGCAACCATGTCCTTGCAAATGTTTAAATGGTTTTTGATAAAAATCCCCATGATTTTTACAAATTATTATAACCTTTGTTTGCATATTTTTATAATTTACTTTATCATAGCAATATTTATCTCCATGTATTTTTTTAAATAAATTAATCACTTTCTCTTTTTCAAATGCTAGGCTTTTACTATTTTTTTCTACTGCACATTTAGGGCAACCATGACCTTGAAGATGACTATAAGCTTTTTGCATAAATACTCCGTGTATTGGACATTCTATATTCAAATATTCTAATGCACCTTTATATATTGTATTTGTATAAATGTATTTGTTTTCATGTCGCAAATTAGCAAGTTCAACAAATTTTTCTTTTGTGAAAGTATCTTTTTCTCTTGCGCATTTTTTACACCCATATCCTTGCAGATGAGAGTTTGGATTTTGCCAAAAATCACCGTGTTTAGGGCACGTAATACATACTTTAGTTCTAGCGTTTCGGTATTGAGTTTTATCATAAATCCATTTATTACCATGAATTTTCTTAGCTGCTTTTATCCATGTTTCTGTATTATATTTACTTTTCACCATATACTTTCATTTTTAAAAAGTTTATTCCAGCTTGACAAGTCTTGCTTGTATTAGAATAATCCCACCCTTCTAGTTCATTGAGGAACATCCTAATATCATCTAAACTAACATCATTAAATAAAAACATTGGCACTCTATCTAATGTACCTCTCTTAAGCATACGTGCTGTAGAGGTAACGGCACTACCATGAATATTGTGAGAACCTTCACTATGCCAAAATTTATTCTTATAATATTCTAACCTTGTATCTTGGTTTATCTCACTTGGTTTAATCTTCTCTTGTTTCTCGTTAAACAAACTGTGGTCTTCGGTCACTGTAACACTCATATTACCCTCAGAAACCTCATATAACGGTTTATCTGTCTTATGGCGGTATATGTACTTAGGCTTGACCCAACCACTCCTACAAAGGACTTTATAAGGCTTCTCAGAGGTGTCATACTCTCTACCTAATGTGTCAACTTCTGTTTCTCCTATGAGTTCTGAGATTGGTTTGATGTCAATCTTACCACTAATATCATATTTAATGAATAATGGGGTGTCTGCTGTGAATGAATCACCTACGATTGGTTCATAACCTATTTTTTTGAAATGCGAAATCATTAATCTAAGAGACATACGACCAACGCAAGTTGTTTTTTCTGCTGCAAGAATATCCCCGAACGGGAAGACATTGGGTGAACCGTATCCACCGAAGAAACTATTGGCTAATATCTTTAAAGGCAACTGTTTCTTATCATTACCACTTTTTTCTGCTTTCCAAAACTTAACTTCAGCTTCATATTTGGCTTTATTATCACCTTCGGCAGTCTTAAGGAGTTCCTTAAATTCATCAACCCTTTCTCCAGCTTCTGCCTTAAGTTCCTTATACTTTTCTCGCTGCGTGAGGATGTACTCAAGCAATGATACCATAACGTTCATAACATCAATTGGCGTTGAAACGTGCCAAGTTAATATAATCGATGGATAAAGACTATTAAAGTCAAGCTTAACGATACGGTCAACGTAACCTGTCTTAAGAAGACGTGAAAGACCACCAGTGAATCGTTTATTTGGTGCTGCTGCTGGAATTGCCAAGTTATTTTCATAACACCATGCAAGCATGATAAGCTTCCAAATACCAGCTGTACCCATTGTACATGTTCTAGCGAAGTTGGTAGGTAACATCTTACCTACAAGGAAGTTAGACTCATTGAGCTTATCTTCCACTTTATCAGTTTCCCAAATATCATCTAGAAGGTATCGCTCAACGATATATCTTCCACTTACGAGGCTATATCCTTCTAGTAATGGTTTCTTATCTGTCACTCTATACCAATCTCCGTCTTCCTCGCATAGTCCATATACTTTCTCTTTTACATTCCATGTGTCAGTGATTTTATCACCTGGGACATAGACTCTATTTTGTTTCTTAAGGTTAAGGTATTTGGTGACATATTTCAAGTTTGATTTCTTCATGTTTGAGTCAATTGCTTGTGCTCTACGAGCTGCATGAAGTGAATCAAGAACATTATGTCCCCACATGATTGTTGGATAGTAGTATTCTACCTCTCCACCAAGTTTAAGGACTGAAGCCTTTTTCTTCTTATATATTGCGTGTTTGAAGTATTCTAGTGATAGTTCTGAGAAGTCTATACCATAGTGTTCACAGCGGACGATGAAGAAGTTCCAGTCGAAGTTCTCTGAGTTATGACCTACCACTGTATCTGGTTTCAATTCAGCCAATATTCTCAAGAATTCCTTGATTGCAGCGATTTCGCTTGCATCTAGTTCTTCCTTTGTACTACCTTCTACTTCTATTATTTTTTCGAATCCTTTATTGGTGCGTATACCGATTTGTTCAATTCTATGGATTTTGGGGTTAAGACCTTGTGTTTCCAAGTCGAATATGAAGCGATTGAGTTGGTTATAGGTATCATATCCTTTAAAGAGTCTACGTCCGCTTGCAATCATGTATTGCTCGATTGGAGTAATACCCATAAACTCTCTATTTCCGCTTGTATTTACCTCGTCTTTCTTTTGTCTTGGGTGGATTGGGGTTCCAGCTTTTGAGAAGAAGTTTTGAAAGATTTGGTTGCTCATTCTTCTTGTTGCGTAGAAGAGGTATTTATAGCCGCTTTCTAGTCTTTCGTGTTCTTCTCCGTCATTATTTGAGGTGATTAGTTTTTTGATTTTGATGCCGTAGAGGTTGAGTTGTTTTCTGAGTTCTGTTCTATTGCCTCCGAACATTCTGATTGCGGCACTGTGTTTTACCCATATAAATGGTTTGAAATCATCTTGTTTAACTCTTTTAATTCCGTTTTTGTCAACATAGATGATGCTAACTTTATCCTCGTTCCATGCGCATTCAATGGATATAATGTGTTCCATTGGGTCATGACCGTTAAGGAAGGTGTTAACGACCTCAGTTGTAATCTCTTTCATGATTTGAATTGCGTTTTTGCTTTTTGTTATTTTCGTTGAACCTTAAGACATACCAAGATGTCATCAGTTCTTGTGTAATTTTTGCAAAGATATTAAAAAAAAGTTAAAAAAACAAATAAATTATAAAAAAAGTTTTTTAAAAATGGTATGATATTTATGTGTATATATTACATTATATATAAATAGTTTTTAATTAAATATGATATTAACCATAAATGAAATAATAAAGAGATTCAGAACTGAAGGACAGTGTTACAATTTCAAGCCACAAACGATTATGTATATGGCAAGCAAGCTTGGGTATACAAAGAAGAGGTTTGGTGGCAAAATAGGTTATGACCAAAGTTTGATTACAGCCATTACAAGGCATTTTAACGAGGCAGTGAAGTACGATGAATGTTTGGGTATGAAAGTGCCTCAGAAGGCTTTAAAACAGCCAATTATGGGTGATTACTATACATATAATGGTGAAAGAGACAATGTAGATTATAATTGGGAGAAAAATGAGTCTATTAACAAACACATAAAAATTAACGTTAATGAGTCTCAATTGAGTTCAATTAAAAATTATATAAAAGCAAATGATACTTTACACAAAAAACAATAATGCCAAAAAGGTATATATAGACGAAGCTAGAATGCGTTTGTTAAGAGAGCATTTTGATGAAAATAGAGAAGAAGAAGGTGGTATATACAACATAAACAATATTAGAAGAGGGAGAGAAAAAGGTGCTCCTACTTATCTAGATTCAGATTACTCTTATACTCATGATAATGGAAATGATGGCGTATATGCTGATTTTACGCCATACGGAAAGAAAAAAGGATACTTGAATCCACTTAACAAAAATTGGATTCAAGTTAGAAATAATATGCCATATCAAGCCAAGAAAAGTCAAAGGTATCCACAAATTTCTGATGAAGACATGCCAAACTATATGCCAAAATCTGATGACGAGTTTATCAGACATAATGGTATTTTGTATATGCCAACAAAGCATAGAATAATGCAAGGTAAAGGCGATGTTATTAAGGATAAATTGGAACCAGATAAAGTTTTTGTTGGATTAGATAGGAACGGTGAAAAACAGTTTGTTAGGTGTTATAATCTAACAATGCTTGGACAAGGTGGAGAAAACGCTAGAAAATTAGCTACAATGATTGCTCACACATATAAGGAAAAAGATTGTGGATATGGTAATTTATATAAAGATTTCTCACTAAGAAATAGGGGTAATTTAATTCAAGGCGAATGGAAAGATAGAATAACACAATTAATAAACAATACTAGTGATTTAATAAATTTTAACCCAACATATATAATATACCCACAATCATCTAGTAATTTTAATGATTACATAGCGGAATATATGAAAAGTATATTTCCAAATGCGCATTTATTGCCAAAAGATTTGTTGCAGAAACTTGATATGTGGGAATTCAATTATGATGATTTAATTTATCAAACTATTGACTGGGCTGAAAATGGAGATAATGCAACTAAATATAAAAAAGTATATTCCAAATATAATGTTCTTAGAAATGATTTTATCAAGGAAGCATTATTAAGAAGACTTACTAGTATACTTTCAACTAAAATGGCTAGAAAGTTATACAGCTTATATAATGGTGAAGTTGACAATAAAAGTGTGTTTATGGAACGTTTCAATAGTTTATATAGAAAGTATTATAGAAGGAATATGAGTAGGGACGAAGAAATAAGAGCGTCTATTCTTGATAAACTCTGGAATTTTATATACGATGATTTATTAAACATTGAAAGGTCTTTAACCACTAGTGGATTATTTAGTTCGGTTAGAGATTTAAACAACTATCAAGAACAAATTTTTGTTTTATCATTACAAGCACTTTTTAAGAGAGAAGATGTTGGGCGTTTCAATGGTAATTATATTGGTAGAAATGCCAAAGATAGAACTGAGAATTTCAAGAATATTGGAGCGATAGAGTTATCTTTCATTAGAGGTGATATTGTTATGAACATGGATGGAATCAAACAATTAGCACAGTCTAATGATACAATTAAAAATTATGATAACCCATCAAGATTGGCGTTAAAGGGACAATTTGCGTTTAATGATAGGTATGATTTGTCTACTATTAATGCAAATGATAGATTTATTGTTATTGATGACAATTATGCTAGTGGTGCTAGTATAAGAAATGCAGCAAAAGTTATTGCTGAATTAGGAGTTCCTCTTAGTAATATAATTGGTTTGACTCCTGGAGATATGGGAGGTGCTAGTAGTGGTGGAGAAAGAGGAGCAAATGTTCCAGAAAACAGTGCTGAAGAGTGGCTTGCTTATAACCACGTTGTTAATCATGCATATGATAATGAAAATATTCCTGATGATGTCAAACAAATATTAGCTGATAAGCACAATCAGTTATTTTCAAACCAAGGTCATGAAATGCAAAATAGAACTAGAGGGCATCAGCAGAATAATTTGGGACAAAAATTTGTTGATTATACTCAGAAGAGACCATATTACGGTGGAGGAAAAAAAGGATATAGTCAAGAAAAGAGAAAAGAAACATATAATACCCTATTAAATCAAATTAAATATCTACGAGGTATGATTAAAAAATACACAGAAGATATTAAACAAGCTGATGAACTTGAACAAGAAGAGATACTTAGGCAAGAAAGGGAACATCTAAGAAAACAATTAAAGGTAGCAACTACTAGAGAGCATAATCTTAGAGAAAAATGGGGTATGAAGCAAAATTTAACTAAAGCAGAAGATAGAAATAAAAAATATTATACACCAGAAAATGTCCAAAACAAAATAACTGAACTGAAAGAAAAACTTAATGGGTTAGAAAAAGAATATGACAAAGTTAAGGCTATTTGGAAGGGAATTAATAAAGGTTACATGGAAAAATATGGACGAGATTATGTATATGACAAATTTTTAAACAAAACAGATAAAGAATTCCACAAAAAGAAGTGCGATTTAGCTTACAAAATAACTCAATATAAGTATACTATTAAAAGGTTAAATGCTTTACTAAAAAAAATGCAGTTATAAGGTGACTGCATTTTCTTTTGCCCTTTTCTTTATCATTTTTTTAAACTCTTTTACCTCTTCATCTGTTGCCTCCCTCAATGTTTCATACTTTGGTTCTAAATTAATCCTAACCCCCATTTCAAATGTATGTTTAAATGCACCTTGATTTGACCTAGCAAAAATCATTTTCCGAATGGAGTTTCCCTTTTTATCCTCAAACTCACACTGCCAATAACCTTTATTACCTTTCATATTCTATGTATTTTTTTGTAAATATACGAAAAATAATTGGTTTAGCCAAATTAATTAAGGTATTAAATATTCTTTTAACTCAAATTAACTATTTATAGTAAATTAAGTACTTAAAAATATTTTAAAAATTATGGCAAAACAATTTATAAGACATTTGGAGTTCTATGGTTTCCCAGACCAAAATAGATACACTAGCGACATTAACTCTAGTGCTGACTTGTCTGAAATCATAAAGAAAAACAAAGAGCAAGATAGCGAAATCGATTGCCTCAATAATAAAAAGGCAGATAAAAAAGACCTAGATGAACTTAGCGGCACAGTTGAGACACTTATCTCAGCCCAAACTGAGTTCAATAACATGGTGGTTGAACAGTTTGATAATATCAATTCTGATATCAACACATTGAAAGAAATCGACAACGAATATGGAGAGCAACTTAGCGCAATCACAGAAGGATTGAACGATACAATCGCAACAGTTGGCTCTCTAGAATGTGTTGTGGATGACTTAAGACATGATGTCAATGAATTATCTGGAAAGGTCGAGACTCTCAGTGCAGAAACCCTTGAAGGTATCGCAGAGGCTAAACACATGGTCAATGAATACAGTGGCTATGCAGATAGGACATTTGCAAAAAAAGAAGACACTTACTCAAAATGCGAGATAGATGGTATATTGGATAGCAAACTCTGTGACTATGCAACAAAGGAATGGGTTGAAGAACAAGGATATTTCAACGTTGAAGAAGGTGATGAGAGATACGCAAAGAAGGAATCATTCGATGAACTATCCAACCTCGTTGATGAGACAGTGGAAGACCTCAATGCATTTAAGGATGAAACCAACTCAAAGATAGATGCATTGGAAACAGAACTCAATGAGTTCTCTGGTGATATCACCACAAAGGTCAATACCATCAGTGGAGATGTAATCTCATTGGATGAAAGAACAACACAGAATGAGGCTGATATAGACGCTCTTGAGGAAGAAGTTGCAAAGAAGGCAAACCAAGAGGATTTGGATGCCCTTGAGGATAGAGTTGAAGTCCTTGAGGAAAAGATAGAGAATAAGGTTGACGAGTCTGAATTCAATGAGTATAAGAATGCTGTGGCAGACCAATTCAATGACATGGACGAGAAGAAGGCTGACAACACGGCACTAACACAAGTCATTGATTCAGTTAATGAGACAAATAACAGACTTGACCAAGAGATTGCCGATAGAATAAATGGTGACAATGCTCTACAAGCTGAGATTGATGGCATTGGTGATGACATTGACGCACTTAAGGAGAAGGATGTAATCCATGACAATAAGATTGCCGCACTTGAGAGTGGTCTTGCGCAAGAGATTGCTGACAGAACACAAGCAGACCTTGACTTGATTGGTCATGAGGATGACGATGTTACCAAGGACACCATATGGGCTGCAAAGAACTATGGCACTAACAAGGCAAGACAAGCTGTAACTGAGGCTGAAACCTATACGGATGACAAGATTGCAGAGCTTAGAGGCGATATTGAGAGCGAATTCGAGGACGTTGACAGAAAACTTACAGCAAAGGCTGATGTGACATATGTTGACAACTCTAGAAATGAGCTTAAGGCAGAACTTGAGACTGAAATCGCAGATGCTGCAACTGAAGAGAGAGAGCGTGCTGAACAAGCAGAAAGCGGACTATGGGTTGCTGTAAGGGCAAATACAAGTGCAATATCAGCAAATACATATGAAATTGACCATAATGCCAACAGAATCAACACGATAACAGCGTGGGATGGTGATGACCCAGCAGAGTATGACAATAGTGGAAATGGTATCCTTGACGTACTTCATAGAGAGTTCCATGAGTTTGTTGAAACAGGTGGTTCAATCAAGGAGATTAAGGTTGAGGACGAGAAGATTATAATCACGTATTTCACGCCAGAGGGTGAGAAGACGGTTGAATTCCCAGTGGGTGAGTTGATTGACTTGTCAAACTATTATACGAAGGAAGAAACTGACGCACTTCTTGACGAGAAGGCAGACAAGGGCGAGTTTGATGCGCTTGCAGAACAAGTCAGTGCAAACACAGAGGGTATACAAACCCTTAACGTTGAGGTTGAGTCTCTTGATGAGAGAAAGACTGATTTGACCGTATTTAATGCTCTTCTACAGAAGCTTGGATATGCTGATAACGAGACCCTTGAGAAGAAGCATGAGAATGAGGTTGCATTCGGTACTTATAATGCAAGTCACACAAGTGAGGATGCTTCTGGAAACACTGTATTCTCAATCGGTAATGGAACTAGCAACGCCAATAGGAGCAATGCCCTTGAGGTGATGGAGGATGGCAGCGTATATATGTGGATTGAAGGTGACTATATGAACATTAACAAGCTTCTTGGAATGCTTGCTCATGAGGTATATGATACCGATATATTGCACTCTATGGGACGTTTCTTCGACAGTGAAGGATAAATGAGATAAAATTTTATGAAGGACAATCAGAAATGGTTGTCCTTTTTTATTTGTTCTAGGGGGAGGTGGAGATGTGGAATTGTATGAAACAGTTAATGTAACATTGACACAAGTAAGGGGCTATGATACAGATTTGATTGGAACAACTATTACAATTACTGATGTAGAAAGCCAAGAAACCCTCTATAGTACAACATGGAATGGAACTACTGTCACTTATAATATACCAACAAGTACGTCATATAAAGTTGAAGTAGGAAGTGTTACAGGTTACAAAGTTTCAATAAACAGCTACTCCTATGTGGCTGGGATTGGCAAAACAAGAAATTTGTCGTTTCAATATGGCACATTAGGTATTTATATTGAATCAACTGACCATCAGTTGTACACAAAAGAGCAATGGTCTTCTGCTGGAAAAACTGTGAATGCAATTGTAGTTATAGCAGAGAAAACACAATTCAGATTACATCCTTCTATAGATGCTGTAGATAAACCATATCATAGTAATAATACTGACCCAATATCAGCTTATTTACCTATGAAGGGAAGGTCAGAAGATTATGATGGAGAGGGGAATACAGATAAACTTATTTTGTTTAATGATACTTATGGAACAAATAATACAAATTATATAGCACCTTATTGTAGGTCTATTACTTTCGCTGATGGTATAACAAAAGGTATGTTGCTTTCAAGTTGGCAGACGGTAGTTGTAAAACAAAATAAAACTGCTATAAGTGAATGTCTGACTGCTTGTGGCGGTACAGCAATGTATGATTACTATTGGAAGACTTCTACACTTTATAATGCTACATCATTTGTAGATGTTAATAATATTATGACTTCAGAAGTATTTACTGAAAGAGGTTATCAACCGAGAGTAGCAGCACCATATTAATATAAAAATAGAAATTATGATAAAGGAAACAATTCTCAAGGCTGACTATCAGCTAGTGACGATAATCAACGAGCAAAGAAGCAAGTTGTTGCTCTATACTAAAAATAATAAAAGGGTAAGATTCGAAGTCTTACCCTTTTATTTTAATTCTAGTTGGAGTAGTGCTAGTAAAACAGCTAATTCAGTAGTTCTTATTTCAAATGAGTGCAGTTTCAGAATGGCGTTGACACAAACTAAATTACCAATAAGCAATGAAAGCCCTACGGCTGGAACAATGTATCAATACATGGGCGGTAAAGTTTCTTCTCCATTAACATATTTTAATGGCGTAAAAGATACTGATAATCTGATTACTTATTGTATTTCAAGAGGAATTAATAACACAAATTATGCTGCCCCATATTGTCGTGCTTATACCTTTGCCTATGGTGGTAAGACACCATATTTAATGTCTTCTGGACAAGCAGTTCTAATTAATAACAATTACAGTTCTCTCAATGCATGTATGATTGCTTGTGGGGCTTCAGAATTAATACCTCCAGGTATGGACCACTCAAATAGATATTATACTTCGACATATTCTATATCAACGCCTGGTGGAAAGGATGCGTTTGAAGCTATTTATGGAAACAATAAAGGAACATATAGTGGTTATGCTGCATATATGGACAATGCATATACTGTGATTCCAGTTACTGATTACTAAATAACAAATAAAGGGTAAGATTATTTGTCTTACCCTTTTTGTATTTTATACCTCATAATGTGCTATTGGTCTAATATATATATTATCAGTTTCGTGAGAAAGGTCGTTTCCCTCATGTCCACAATACCAAGAATATCTCCAAACGGTAAAAGTCCAAGCGGTAGATATTTCACAAGTCCAATAAGCTGCTTTAAAAGCTTCAGAAGTATTAATAAATGGAGTAGCTTGAGAAGATAACGCAGTAAAACAAGCGTTTATTTCAGTTTTATTATCATATAAAACTTGTATTTCTAGATAGCCAGGTAAATATCCCTTTGTTACCCCATCTGGGAAGATATATTTATTCGCCAATGGAATAGCATAATTGCTGTTATAAAACCCTTTATTCTTAAACCAAGTAACTAGCGTGGCATTTCTATCATATGCATCTAGCAAATCATTGCTTGCTGGAACAACATTAAATAATTCTGTGTGGTCTCCATCTAACCAAGGAGCTTGATACTGCACTAATGCTATTCTTCTTTTAACATTATCCGTAAGCAGAACAACAGAGTTGGGTGTTTTACTAGCACTACTCCAACTAGAACTAGTGTACAATGTGCCATCAATTGCTTCAATATAAACACCCAATGCACCATATTGAAATGTTATGTTAAGTTCTCTGCTAGGCTTTGATATATATTGTTGGCTAGAAGGAGTTATATAACCCACAACGCTTCCAACCTCAACCTTATAGTTGGTAACAGCCTCAATGTCTAACGTGATGGCATTTCCTTGCCATGTGGTAGATAATAACACAGTTGAAGTATCAAGGTCTGTAACCGTCACTGTTGCCCCAATTATGTCAGCATCATATCCCCTAACTTGAGTCAATGTTATATTCACAGTCTCGCTTAAATCAATACTACCTCCCCCTAGAACTTTTTAAAATTATATTGCCGTAACAACACATTTTTCCCTACCATCTGATATTTATTGATAAGATTAAAAAAAATAAGAATTAATAAAAAAAATCATACAGATAATATTATGGGAATAATTAAAGAAATGATATTGAAGGCTGATTATCAGCCAGTAACGATAATCAACGAACAGAGAAGCAAGTTGATGTTTAAGACTGAAGACGTTACCAACCCAATCTATGAGAAGGATAAGGATGGAAACATTGTTGTCGATGATAAGGGCAATCCAATCATCATTGGATATGAGGATACCGATTATTGCAACGTGCTTGTAACCTATTTTAGAGGTGAAAGAACCGAAGCTGCAATGAGGAAACTGATTTCTGATTGGTATAATCCAGAGATTGACCAGAAGATATTGAATGGTTTCGTGTGGAATGATATGAATGTATGGTTGTCAACTGAGAATCAGTTCAACTATAAGGCTGAATATGACCTTGCAGTTCAGAGTGAGGGGAAGAACTTGCCAGTAACGTTCAAGTTCGGAACAGATACAACACCAATCTATTATGAGTTCAAGACCTTTGAGGAATTGGAGGATTTCTATACATCTGCAATTAAGTATATATCTGATACCTATAAGGACGGATGGGAGAAGAAGGAAGCATTCGATTGGTCATTGTATACAGAATAAAATGACTTGAAAGAGATATTTTGCCAAAATATTATAATGGAGCAACCTATGATGGGTTGCTCTTTTTTTGTTCTAGGGGGAGGTAGCGGAACTATTGTATGGCCTGAATTTGTAACTATCCAGCTTACACAAAGTGGCGGTAGTGACTCTGCTTTGATTGGAACAGCAGTAGTAGTTACAAACGATGATACTTCTGAAACTATTCTTTCTACTACATGGGATGGTAGTGTTATTGCTATTCAAGTAAACGATGGAGTTAATTACACAGTAAACGTCGGAAATGTCAATGACTATTATATAGAACAAACCAGTTGTTCTTATACAGCAGTTTCTGGAGTGTCAAGAATTGTCAACTTCTTATATCTTGGTTATGTTGTTGACTTAGGGCTTCCCAGTGGAAATATGTGGTGTACACGTAATGTTGGGGCATCAACACCAGAGGGTTACGGATTATATTTTTCATGGGGAAATACAGAAGGTCATGCCAAGGGAAGTGGTTATAGTTTTGATAGGAGTAACTATAACAATACAACAGGTTCATCACTGAGTGGAAATATTACAGGCACTTATGATGCTGCAACAGTGAATATGGGGAAAAGTTGGAGAACACCTACTAATGAAGAATTTACTGAACTTGTAAACTATACAAATAAAGAAAATGCGACAATCAACGGTGTGTCAGGTGTAAAATATAAGAATAAGTCTGATAGCAATGTTTTTATATTCTTCCCCAGAGCTGGCAGGTATTACATGAGTTCTGAAATAAGTGGAGAAGGTTCATATCCAGAAGTTTGGACAGCTACATTTTACACGTCAACGCCAAATAATGGGTATTATTTTGATGCTAACGGCGGTGGTCTTGGCGCTAACTATGATAGATGCGTTGGATTGCCAATGCGTGCCATTATGAAATAAAAATGAAAGTATTATGAATAAAGTATTTGGAATTATATCAGACTATATCCTTGTTAAAGAGGATACTATTAGATGGATTGTTAGTTATGGCTATCAAGAAGTTGGAGATGACGTAAATGCTACTTGGTATGAATTATACTTTTACAAGAAGCAGAAGAGTTATATTTCATTTCAAGATGTGAAAAATGCTATTATAGATGATATAGATAATAGGACAACTTCTACTATAATAGATGGCTTTATTTGGAATAATATTCCAGTTTGGTTATCTACTGAAAATCAGTTTAATTTTAAAGCTGCTTATGATTTAGCACTTCAAACTAATGGTGCTTCTTTACCTGTAACATTTAAGATTGGACAAACACCTAAGACTTATGATGAAGAAGGTAAAGAACAAGGCGGAGAACCAATATATCATACTTTTGAAACTTTAGAAGATATTAGTGACTTTTATACTAAAGCTTTTGCTTATATAAATAAATGTCTTAATGAAGGTTGGCAAAAGAAAGATAGTATAGATTGGAAACCATATGAAGAGGTATTAAAAACTTAAAAAATAAGGGGTAAGACGTTGAATCTTACCCTTTATTATTTTTAGTATAGAACAACAACTAGAACTTATTTATAATTTGAAATTGGTTTACAATAATGAGATGTACCTTGTATAGACATAGTAGAAGCTCCGCTATCCCAATTAAATAACCATTGGAATTCCCAATTTTCAACTTCAGCATGCGCAAAATTTGCAGACATCAAAACTCCACTAATAGAACCTCCAGCAGCAGACATACAATTAGCAATAGCGGTTTTATTCTGATACATCAGCCACAGATAACCCATTGAGGGAAGGAATCCTGTGTTTCTTCCATTTGGGAATGTGTATCTCCAAGCCTTTGAGAATGCATAACTGTCATTATCTGGAATTGGAGCATAACCTTGTGTTCTCATTTTTGTAGTATATTGCTCTCCGTTGAAGTCTGCTTTTACAGAACTTTCTGATTTGTTTGACCCAATTTGTCTAACAGATTGGTTTTCTGGGTCATAACTTGTAAACGGTCCAAATTGTGGCAAGGCTATTCTGAATTGTTTGTTACTTGTTAATAAGACAACAGAATTTGCTGTTTTTCCTGCTGATGACCAATTCGAGGCAGTATATAGTATACCATCAGTGGACTCAATATATGCACCAGTTCCAATGTATGTAAATGCCGTATTCCTTACAAAGTTAGGACTTGAATGGTATGTTTGTGCTTGCGGGGTTGAGTAACCAGCAACATTACCTAATGTGATAGTGTAATTACAATACTGTGGCACTTCAATCGTTATCTGTATCCCTTGCCATGTTGTTGCGCTTATAACAGAACTAGTGTCATTGTTTGTCACTGTAATAGTAGCACCTAACGTTTCAGAACTATCTCCTTGTGTAATCACATTAATGACTAGTGTTTCAACACCCCTAGATGTACTACCTCCCCCTAGAACGGAAACAAGCATACATCTCCTCCCCTTTTCCTAAAAGGTCTTTTTCAATGTTATATATGAAAATTGTGCATTATTTGTGTGCATTACATTGCACAATTTTTGCACAATTTATTCACTTTTAACCCATTAAAAAACAAAAATATAACAGTAACGTGATATTTATAAAAAAGAATAATTATTATGGGATTATTTATACAATCTTTATAACGCTGACATGCTTGTCAATTATTCGGTTCAATAACCATATAAAAGGAAAATAAATAATTATTAAAAAATAAAATATAAATATTATGCCTGGAATTAAATATAAAGGTAAAGATGGGGAATGGCATTTGCTCAACCAAGTAATGGTCAATGAGGTAAATGTCGTTCAAACAACAGGCACGTCTAGTGCCGATGTTATGTCACAAAGCGCAGTTACAGAAATCATTGAAGATATAACACCAGAATCAATGGGAAATGGTGTTGGGACATGTGAAACCTCTGCTGAAACAATAGCAAAGGAAGTAGATATTGAAGGATATAAGATAACTCAGAATGGTTTTGTGTCAATCACGTTTGAAAACGATGTTCCATCTGGGGCTACACTTAATATCAATAACCAAGGAGCGAAACCAATATATCATAAGGGAGCACCAATCGAGGACGATGTTATCTCAAGTGGTGATACCGTCATGTTCGGTTATGATGGTTCTCATTATGTTGTATCCTCTCTAGGGGGAGGTAGTATTAACTTAAGTGAAATTGTTGAAATAAATCTTGAACAAATTGGTGGATATAATGAAGACCTTATAGACGCAACAATTACAATAACTGACCTTGATACTTCAACCACATTGTTATCTACCACATGGCAAGGAGACACGCTTGAATATGAAATTGAAGCCGTAACAAACTATAAAATAGTAGTTGGCTCAGTTAGTGGATATATAACGCCTTCAGAACAACAATATATATCTAAGCCTGGACGTATACTTGGCATCAATTTCAAATATACTGGAGTTGGTGCGTATGTTGAAGCCACAGATGGAACTCTTTATAGAAGTTCTGAATGGACTAGTGCAGGAAAAACAGCAAATAGTGTTGTCCTAATTATGGAAAAATACCAATGCAGAGTAGCACTTACACAATCTCCAACAACTCTTAATTTTTGCAACCCAGATGATGATAATAAAAATGTTGCAATAGCAAGTGCCCTTGGTACTTATACTATTAATGGTACTGACTCACCATTTAACGGAAAAACTTTCTCATATGTAGTTGCTACTACTGATGCAGCTAATACTTCACATGGACTTAAAGACGGAGAGAGTTACACCAACACTATAATTGGAATTGAACCAAGTACTTCATATCTAGCTGGATATTGTAACAGTTATATTTTTCCAGATGGTGTAACACGAGGTTATTTAGGTGGTATGTATGAGATTGCATGTATATTTGTGAATAAAGAAGCTATAGATGCATGCTTAACTGTTTGTGGTGGTACAGTATTGACTATTTGGGATACTACTGCATCGGCTGGAACTGCAACCTCTACTTGTGGGTGGAATGCTGGAAATAAAGCACAAAACTCTTATACAGCAACACAACGTAATGGAACGTTCCAAGATGCAAATAGAATGTATTCTGTTAAATCATACGCAAGACCTATTGCGCATTATTAAAACAAAAAGGAGTGAGATTATTTCTCACCCCTTTATTTTTGTAGAGTATATTCGCCTATTGGTCTCGTACTACAGTTTGACCATGTGTCAGCATGATTAGTCGAGTACCAACCGCCATTTCCCCAATTCATTTCATCAAAGCAAGGGAATGACCCACTCCACATTCCAGTAAATGTAGATGTAACAGTATAACGAGTGGTATCAAATGCATCGCCACCACAAGCAGTTAGACATGCTTCTATCTGTTGTTTATTGTTATACAAAAACCATAACTCTCCACTAGACATTAAGAAGCCTCTTGTTACACCGTCTGGAAAAATATAGCTATTACAATAAGGTGCTGCATATGTATTAATGTCGGTAGCCCCACATGATGTATTCCATGCTAATACCTTTTGTGTATCTGCCTTTCCATTAAAATAATTGCGTGTATCAGATATCGCTGGCATTCCTGGATTAGTAGTATCGTTGCTGTTGTTTTTAATACCATTCTTTTGACCTTTTACAGATACTCTATATGAATGAGCATCTGAAATTACGACTATTGAGTTTGCTGTTTTTCCTGCACTAGTCCATTCAGAACTAAGTAGTTATTCGTATGAACAACAAGGATATACAGGATTAGCACTCCAACTTGGTCCTTGTGCGCCATTACTCATGACTTTAGCCCAGAATGAACATGAAGCGCCATAATTACCATAATAAGAACTAGATGACAAGGCGCTAGGCAACGCATCTTCATTACATACATTTAATAACGCATTAATCCTAGTTTTATCGTTATATATCATAGTACATTCGCCTAATGAAGGTTCATAACCTCTTTCATCATTTGCAAATTTATAGTCAAAACAAACTAGAGCTGCGTACATTGTGGTAGGAGTATATCCATATTCAGCAATTAATATATTTGAGTTGTTTTTACCTCCATAATCAGCCAATGCATTAGCTTCTGTTAATGCTGGCAATCTACTAGATGAAGCCCCAACTCCATTACCTGTACAATAACTTCCTAGATTTTCTTTACCTAAAATAAACCTATAAGAAGAAGAACTTACCAATATACCTAAAACGTCATTATCACTAACCATTCCTACGTCTTTGGCTGTTTGATATGTTGTCGCATCATATAGTACATAAGAATTATCTATTATATAACTTGATGTTGTTATACCATATGTTAGAATTACATTCCTATTTAGGAATCCTGATGTAAAAATTTTAGATTTAGGTGTTATATATCCGTTTATACTACTTACAGAGATTTTATAATTAGTTGAGGTTGGTATTTTAATAGAAATTGTTGAGCCGTTCCATGTTGTTGAATAAATTATATTACCATTAGGCTGTTCAGTAATAGTGACAGTAGCACCTATTAAATCAGAATCATTACCACCTAGTTGAGAAATACTTATGTTAACAGTCTCATTGAAATCCATACTACCTCCCCCTAGAACAAAAATGGGAAATATTCATATTCCCTATAAATGGGTGGGTGACAATCTTATAATTGTTAATTGTGTGCAGAAATTGTGCAATATACTGCACACAATTATTGCACAAGTCAAATGCAATTTAATATGTTAAATGCCATAGTTTTAAACAACAAAAAGATATTTATTATTAAAATAGATTTTTAATTAAAAAAACGCTGATATTCTTATCAATTTTTGGAATCTATATTTCTAAGTAAAAAATAAAACTCTATTAAAAAAAATAATAATTTTAATATTATGACAAAAAATGTTAATCATATACAACACATTAAAAGCAATGTCGTTGTAGAAGGAAAACCAAAGCTACCACAATCATCTGCTTTGGTTGAGGGAGAATTGGCAATTAACTATGCTGAAAACGTTGAGACAATATCACTTAAGAACTCAAATGATGACATTGTTACATTCTCATCAGACAAGTATTATACCGAACAGAAACTAGGTAGTGGGTTCACTGGGGAAAACAGTGCAACAACTGTAACGGAAGCGCTTGAAAATCTTCAAGTGGGTGAGGAAGTGGAAGTTACAAGCGGAGACACACCAACTGGAGATACCATAGAAATTTGGATTGACGAGTCAGTTGACCCATTGACTGTTGATGCCTATACAAAGGCAGAGGTCAATGCGTTAGTTGATGAGAAACAAGACATAATTGATGACCAAGCACCGATTGGAAACGGTGTTGGTGTATGTTCAACATCTGCTGAGACACTTGCGAAGGAAGTGGTGTTGGCTGACTACGTGTTGGTTAAAAACGGATTCGTGTCTGTCACATTCGAAAATGATGTACCATCTGGGTCAACCCTCAATGTCAACAATCAAGGTGCGAAGGCAATTTATCATAAGGGAGCACCAATCGAGGACGATGTTATCTCAAGTGGTGATACGGTGCTCTTTGGATACGATGGAACACACTATGTTGTATCAAGTCTAGGGGGAGGTAGTGTATCTACATTAAAGGAAACAGTCATTATAAACTTATCTCAGCAGAATGGAGCTGACGCAGATTTGGTGGGTGCAACAATACAGATATTGAACAATGGCACATCTGAATTA